>ERZ1740068.2-NODE-2-length-158767-cov-26.821047_pt1 | contig 158767 bp, 119 predicted proteins | sample MGYA00581735_ERZ1740068 | MGnify/ENA primary metagenome ERZ1740068 (study PRJEB43018, sample SAMN04849740) | marine metagenome | isolation source: floating plastic debris | place: Pacific Ocean | collected 2008-08-30 | study: EMG produced TPA metagenomics assembly...
TCGGAGTCGGAGCCGTTTGGCTTCTCTCCCTCAAGCGCTTAAACAATATATCCACTCCTCACAACGCTGTCAACTCTTTTCCGGAAAGAAATTTTGCTGCACCTGCTAGAGAGTTTGAAGGCGTCTCTGCATAAAGGATTCAGAGATTTCAAAGGGTCTGTGCTGAAAGCGATCGCAATCGAGCTGGAGTGTTGAGCGAGCTTCGGCTGTCACACGCCTTAAGGCTGAGCCTTGGTTCCGACGGTGGAAGGCTCGATCTTGAATGTAGGGAGACTACTGAGCTTTCTGAGCTTAGAGATTTTCTTCTGATGTTGTCTCTCACGGCTATTGGGTAAGCAGGCGGCACGTTTTAAGTGGTTCTACTCGGCGACAATGAAGCGGGTTGTCGTTTGGCTTATAGAAGCTCGCTGGCCGGTAGTGGTGCGATCGGGATGGTGCCCCCGATCTGAAGTTGCCGAATGGCGGCAGCCTCGGCGACTGGAGACCATTGCGCTACACATTATCTACTAGCTGTAAGTTTGCGGCAATTACGAGCCACTAGGAGAAACCACGTTCTCCACTGGGTAGCGATCGAGAATGTAGTCGCGGAAGCGATCCATATCAGCTTGTAGCGTACTCTCGACGAGGCGACCGAGGAAGAGGTTATCCATGAGCTTGCCAAGCCAGCCAGGTATGTCGTAGGCAACAGTGAGCTTGACGATGCTGCCGTTGCGACGATCGTAGAACCGAACGGCACCTCGATTGGCGAGACCGTCTACGGATTCCCACTGGATGATTTGGTTGGTGATTTTGCGGACGATCCGAGCCTGCCAGCTGAACTGGAAAGCCTGGGAGTTGAGGTGCCACTGCGAGAGGGTTGGATCTTCATCGCGTAGCTCGACGGATGCAATCCACTCCATCCAGTTTGGCATCTGTTCGAGGTCAGACCAGAGTGACCATACGGTCTCGATCGAGTGTGGCACTTCGACTTGGACGCTGTGCTCTAGCCAGTTACTCATGAGGAATGCGCGATTGGGGGACGGATGGAACGGAATGCCTCTAGGCGGCAACGGGGGTCTTGAGCTGCGCGAAGTATGCAGAAACAGCGTCGGCGGCTTGGTTACCGGAGATTGTGGCTCCTTCCATACTGTCAATATAGTCCTGCTGAGTGTAGCTACCTGCGAGGAAGAAGTTGTCGATGGGGGTTTTTTGGGCGGGTCGGTAGACGTCCATGCCTGGAGCTTCGCGGTATAGAGACTGCGCGAGCTTGACGACGCTGTACCAGGTCATATTCAGCTCGCGAGCAGAGGGGAAGAGTGCACGCACTTGTTCCAGGACGTGATGGGCGATCGCTTCGTTGCCTTGCTTGATAAACGGATCGCCAGGGGTGAGCACGAGCTGTAGCAGGGAACCTTCGCCCTCGCGATAGTAATCGCCGGGGCTGGTCAGGGCGAGGTCGGCGAAGCAGGAGAAGTCTGCATCGGGTGTGTAGAGCAAGTTGTCGAGGCCGACGGCTTTTTCGAGCTGCTGACGCTGTTCGGCATCGTGCATCTCGGTGACCCAGCCGTCAAAGCGGAGCTGAACGGTCGCGACAGGGACTGCTTCAAGCTTATAGATATTGTCGAATTCCGACCACTTGCGCCAGCCGTCGGGAAGAATTTTCTTGATGCCGGGAACGTCGCAGGCGAAGACGTAGGCGTTGGCTTCGATGATCTCTTCGCTGTCGCCGGAAGCAACGACGATGCCATCAACTTGGGTCTTGCCGTCGATCTCGCTGTATTTGACCTCACGAACGCGACGGCGAGTGTGGTACTTACCACCACGATCGCCGAAGTACTTCAGAATTGGCTTATGGAGGTACTCGTCGGGAGAACCTTCGAGCATGCGGAGGACAGAGGCTTCAGTTTTCGCGGCGAAGAACTGGAAGATTGTCAGCATGCAGCGGGCCGAAATATTCTCAGTGTCGATAAAGCCGAGGGCGTAGGCGATCGGATTCCACATGCGATCGAGGCTACTTTGGTTACCGCCGTGGGAGCGGAACCAGTCGGCAAAGCTGATGCGATCGAGATCGCGAATGGTTTTCATCGCGCCGTCGAAGTCCACGAGGCCACGAACGATCGGGCTCGTGCCCAGGGCGAGGGAGTTACGCAGCTTATCGTTCGGGGAAAGCTGGCTGGTGGTAAAAAATGCTTTGAGGCCGTTGAAGGGTGCGCCGGTTAGGAAGCGAAAGTCGAGCTCGCCGATGCGTCCGCCGTCGTTAACGAAGGTGTGAGTGTGCTCTTTGAGCCGAAGATTGTTGCCCGCACCGACCTTCTCCATTAGCGCAAACAGGTTGTAGTAACACCCGAAGAAAACATGGAGACCCATCTCGAGGTGATTACCGTCGGCGTCAACCCAACTCCCGACTTTACCGCCCATAAACGGACGAGACTCGAAGATCTCGACTTGGTGACCGGCTTCAGCGAGCTTCACGGCTGTTGCCATACCGGCTAGTCCGCCACCTGCGATCGCGACTCGCATAATTCCTCGGTTTCCTTTCTCAAACTTGTTACACAGTGTAATCTTAGATGATTTTGCTAGAGCTGCCGATGCCGCTCGATCTTTCAGCGTGGCTGGGAGAGGCGCAGGGGCAAAAAAATAGCCCTGCCGTGGTGGCAGAGCTAATGGAGAAGCCGCACTTTAGATGCGTGCGACAGCTATGGGTTCTAGGAAGTCGTGAAGTTTAGGGGGCGAGAGCACTACCGCGAATGAGGCTGCCGATTGTCTTCGCCGTGATTTTCATCTGCGTCAGCGGATTAGCCGGGACGACAGTTTTGTACAGGTAGCTGTCGAAGGTGAGGCGTTGGACGTCCTTATCGGCGCACATTTCGACAAACGCTTCGCGAGTCGCGTCGGTGCGGTAGAAGACGCGTTGTAGAAGGTCGAGAACCAGGTAGGTGAGGCCGTACTTCTTGTCCCAGCGCTTCAGGTAAAGCTTGAGATCGTCTTCGGTCGGCAGCTTTTGGCCGCCATTGGTTGTCTCTACCAGTGTCTCGGCGCACATGCGGGCCGATTTCGCCGCGAAGTAGATGCCTTCACCGGAGGACTTGGTCACCGTACCGGCGGCATCGCCGACAAGTGCGACGCGACCGCGAACGCGAAACGGACGCGGATGTTCGGGAATCGGGTGCGCTTCGACTTTGATGATTTCGCCGCCCTCAAGACGGTGTGCGGCGCGGGCGCGGATGCCAGCCTGCAGCTTTTTGATTTTGGCCTGGTTGACCCGCATGGTGCCAGTACCGACCGCGACGTGGTCGTATTTCGGGAAGACCCAAGCGTAGAAGTCGGGCGAGACATCGTCGCCGACATACATCTCGGCCAGTTCTTGGTAGTGAGCCATGCCCGCTTCGGGAAGGCGGATGCGCTCCTGGAAAGCGATCGCATAGTTGTAGTCGCCTGCTTCGATGGCCTTGGCGACGCGCGAGTTTGCACCGTCGGCACCGATAACAACGTCAACTTGCAGTTGCTTTTGCTCGCCGACGCCCGTGCCTCTGGAGTGGTCGGCGTAGTGCAGCGTGTAGGGGCCGTTTTCACTCGTCGGCAGCTCCAGCTTGTGCATCGTGCCGTTGATCAGTTTCGCACCAAGGCGAACGGCGCGATCGCGCATAAAGCCATCCATGACTTCGCGGCGGCACATGCCGATGTACTCGTCGTCGTTGATGAGGTTGATATCGACCTCGACGTTCGACGGCGAGATCATCTTCATCTTGCGCACGCGGCGATCGATGATCTCCGGCGGCAGCTCGAACTCATCGACCATGCAGATCGGAATCGCGCCGCCACAAGGCTTAACGTTGTCGAGCTTGCGCTCGAACAGGTAGGTTTCAATACCGGCTTTTGCTAAAACTTCAGCGGCGGAAGAACCTGCGGGCCCGCCACCAACCACTGCAACCCGAATTCCCAAAGGCCTTCTCCTAAAACATAAGTCGCATACTAATCTCGGCAAATCGTAACACGCACGCCGATCCGTGAAACCCAGCGCTCGCCGGAGTTGTGACGCATCGAAACTGTCCGTAATAAATCGCAAAACAATTGTGAGGCGTTGGCGTCGAACTAGGGCCGAAAACGCAAGCCCAGCGGAAAACGGAGCTTTTTACTACATCAAGAAATATTACGTGCTGATTGCGTATGGTTTGATGTCGGAGGTTTGGCTTTCGTGGTTTTGCAGCAAGCCGCCGATCGGGCTTTTCTCGGGAGAACGGACACAAAGAAAGGAGCGCGGCTGCGCTCCTTTAGGAGAAATATTTGCTTGCAGATCCGCCTGTTGCAGAACGTTGGTTCTACAGGGTTCTGTCGAAGCCCGCCTGAGTTACTTGCGCTTGCGGGTTGCAACGACGGAACCGACAGCCAGCAGGCCGAGGACGGTCGCAGGCTCGGGAACCGACTCGGTTTCGCCACCCGGAAGCGAGACGTTAAAGGTGTAGAGGCCGTCGTGCGAACCGACTTCGTCGTCATCAACTACGCCCGAGGCGCTGTCGGCATCGCCGAAGGCGTACTCGTAGTTCCAAGTTTCGCCGCCGTTGATGCTGTATTTGATGACTTCGCTCATCTTGATGCCGCCGACACCTTCCAGGTGACCGGCCAGCGAGAAGGTCACGTCATCGCCGTCTTTGCTAACCGAGAACAGGTTGGGATCGCTGAAGCGGGCTTTGAGCTGTTCGTCATATCCGCTGAAGCTTGCAAAGAGCATTGCAGCGAAGGGGTTAGTTGCCATGGGAATCTCAGACTGGATGGCAGCTGCGAATCCGCTGCTGGCGTCACTCCACGCGCCGATGAACCAATCTTGGTAAATCGCGTCCCAGTCACCGGAGGTCAGGCTGCTGAAGATAATGCTGGTGCCGTCGTCGAAGTCAACTTCGAGAGTCGTGGCGGGGCCGCCTGCATAGTTACCAGCACCAGAGTCGCCAAGCTGACCGTCGAGTTCGATGTTGTTGGTATTGCTCAGCGAGTCGATGAGGTCTTGCTCGGTGAAGCCGCTCGTGGTCGGAGTGCCATCGGTGGAGCTGGCGCTGTAGTCGTAGAGGATCGCATCGCCGGTGAGGGTTGCGCCTGTAATTGAGGCTGCTTGGGCCGATCCGGCAAAGAGGGATGCGAAGCCGAGTGCAGAGGCGGTGAAGAGGAAGGTCTTGGTGAAGTTTGCCATTGTTGTTGAGTCTCCAGGAATGCTTATTCGTGTGGTTGCGCGGGGATTGTTAGCGTGTCCGGGTTGCCGGAGTCTGCTCTCTTGGCTCGACGCTCGCCGAGTGGAGCGTATAGAGAACGAACTCAACGAGCGGATACCGCTTTATGGATGTTCTCCGGGGACGACACAGCCTGACTGCCGAATCTGCGACCATTATAGACAAAAGAAAGCGGCAAATAAATAAAGTTCTTGTAGGGCTATGTCTGGTTTGTATAAAGCTTAAATAAAGCAAGTCGAAGTCGATGTGAGTGTTGTTACCAGGGACTCGTAGGGCATACTGAGCATAGGTTCTGGGTAATGCGATCGGATGATACCGTTGGATGCGATTTCGATCGCAAAAGTCCGAGATCGCGATCGTAAAAGCCCCGAATTCTAAGCAAGAATTCGGGGCTTTTACGGGGTTTGTTCGTGCGATCGCTTGCGTGATTTTAGAGCTGACACTCTTTTATACGTAAAGTTACGGGAGCGAACTCGCGAACGTTTGCGTGTCTACGCGCCGCCACGCAGTTTGTCGAGGACGCTGCGATCTTGCAAGGTCGAGGTGTCGCCTGCAATTTCTTGGCCGGAGGCGAGGTTACGCAGCAGGCGGCGCATGATTTTGCCCGATCGCGTTTTTGGCAAATCGTCGGCGAAGCGGAACTCGTCGGGACGGGCGATCGCGCCGATCTCTTTGGTGACGTGGCCTTTCAGCTCTTTCGCCAAGTCGTCTCCCCCTTCAAAGCCACCGTCGAGAATCACGAAGGCCACGACTGCCTCGCCTTTGAGATCGTCGGGTTTGCCCACAACCGCAGCTTCAGCAACGGCGGGGTGCGAGACCAGCGCCGATTCGATTTCCATGGTGCCGAGGCGGTGACCGGAGACGTTGATCACGTCATCGACGCGACCCATCACCCAGAAGTAGCCGTCTTTGTCTTTGCGCGCGCCGTCACCTGCGAAGTACATGTAGTTGCCGTCTTTCGGCTGGATGTGCTCCCAGTAGGTGCGGCGGAAGCGATCGAAATTGCCGTAGACCGTACGCATCATGCTCGGCCAGGGGTACTTGACGACTAGGTAGCCACCTTCATCAGCTGCGGCTGGGTTGCCGTCAAGATCGACGATTTCGGCGAGGATTCCGGGAAAGGGCTTGGTTGCCGAGCCCGGTTTGGTCGGCGTCGCGCCAGGAAGCGGCGTCAGCATAAAGCCGCCGGTTTCGGTTTGCCACCAGGTGTCGATAATCGGGCAGCGCTCCTTTCCGATGACGGTGTGATACCACATCCAGGCTTCGGGGTTGATCGGTTCGCCGACGGTTCCCAGCAAGCGCAGCGATGAGAGGTCGCGGGCATTTGGTAGGTCGTCGCCCATTTTGATAAAGGCACGGATTGCGGTCGGGGCGGTGTAAAAAATCGTGACGCCGTATTTTTCAACCACGTCCCAGAAGCAGCCGGGATTCGAGGGGCGCGGTACGCCTTCGTACATCAGCGAGGTCGCGCCGTTGGAGAGAGGGCCGTAGACGATGTAGCTGTGGCCGGTGATCCAGCCCACGTCGGCGGTACACCAATACACGTCGGTTTCCTTAAGGTCGAACGTCCATTTGGTCGTGACGTGGGTGTAGAGGTTGTAGCCGCCGGTGGTGTGTACGACGCCTTTGGGTTTGCCCGTCGAGCCGCTGGTGTAGAGGACGAAGAGCATGTCTTCGCTGTCCATCGGTTCGGGCGGGCAGTCGGCGGAGGCGGCGTCAACGAGGTCGTGCCACCAAACGTCGCGGCCTTCGGCCATGTTGATGTCTTGGCCGGTTCGCTTCAGAACCAGGACGTTGGTGACGCTGGGGGCGGCGTTGTCGGCGAGGGCTGCATCGACTGCCGATTTCAGGGGAATGGTTTTGTCTTTGCGGTAGCCACCGTCGGCGGTAATGACGAGCTTGGCTTCACCGTCGTTGAGGCGATCGCGCAGAGCTTCGGCGCTGAAGCCTCCAAAGACGACGCTGTGAACTGCACCGATGCGCGCGCAGGCCAGCATCGCGATCGCCGCTTCCGGAACCATCGGCATATAAACTCCGACGCGATCGCCTTTTTTGACGCCCATCGCCTTAATCGCGTTCGCGGCTTTGCAGACTTCGCGATGGAGCTGAGCGTAGGTGTAGGTGCGCGAGTCGCCGGGCTCGCCTTCCCAGATAATGGCGGCTTTGTTTTTGCGGGCGGTGGTGAGGTGGCGATCGAGGCAGTTGTAGGTGATGTTAATTTTGCCGCCGTCGAACCACTTCGCGACCGGGGGCTGCCAGTCGAGGACGGTGTGCCATTTCTCGAACCAGTGCAGTTCTGATTCGGCCAGCTCTGCCCAGAATTTGGCGGGGTCGGCGGCGGCGCGATCGTACAGCTCCTGGTACTTGTCCATGCTGCCGATCGTGGCATCGCTGGCGAAAGCCTCGGGCGGCGCGAAGGTGCGATTTTCGTTCAGGACGGATTCGATCGTCGGTTGGGTCATGGCTTGATTATCTGGTTGTTGTCGGTGTTTTTTGTGGACGGGAATTGTTGTAAGCGCAGGCGATCGCAACGATTCTCCGCGCGATCGCGGCCCAGTCTAACTATTTCACCGCAACTGGGGATTGCGGGCCGTGAAGTTACGATCGTTTGCAATCTCCGCGCAATCTCCGAGCAACTCTCGCGACCCCTCCGAACGAAGTCCAGTGCTCCAACTCGTCACTATTCCACACCTCGAATGCGGTCTCGCTCCTCGCGGACGCGGTTGGCCGAGGCTTCGTCGCCCTCTGTTAGGTAGCCCGCGATCGCCGCATCCCAATATCCGATCGCGCGATCGCGCTCGCCCAGCAGCAGCATCGCAGCTCCGAGACGCTCGGCGACGGGGGCACTCGGCGCGATCGCGTAAGCTGCTTCGTACAGCGCCGCTGCTTCGGGCACGAGTTCGAGTTCGTTCCAGTGCAGTTTTGCCGAACGCAGCATCAGGTCAGCGCGCGCTGAATCAGTCAGCGTCGGATCTTCGAGTGCGTCGCGGTAGGTTTCGATGGCGAGCTGATAGAGACCGAACTCCTGCTGAATCTCGGCCAGGGTGACGGGATCGATCGCCCCCTCAGCATCGGCACGGGCGTCGAGTTCGGCAGCGTACTCTGCGGCGCGCTCGTCGGACAGCACCTCGAAGGCGACGCCGTCATTGGGTTCGGCCTGCCAGGATGCCGCGCCGTTGTTTGCCGCGACTTCCAGGCGGTAAAACGTGTCGGGACTCAGGTCGGGCAAGGTTTCGGGGTAGACGAGGCGATCGACCGTTGCCGGGGCGAGCGCCGAAAACAGGACTTCGCCGGTTATGCCGTCAATCATCTCGATGATGTAGGACTCGGCTTCGGGAATGCTGGCCCAGGCAAAGGTCGGACGGCGATCGAGCAGGTTCGTCAGTCGCGGGGCAATGATGTAGGGAATCGGGTCGGCGTTCCATTTCAGCTCCGAGCCGCGTTCGGGACAAACGATCGCGCCGCTTTCGTCGCAATCGCGAAGTTCTTGCGTCCGGACAGCAGTCCCCACGAGTAGCATACCGATCGGCATTAAAGCCGCGATCGCACCGACAGCGAAGCTCGCTCGGATCGTCGTTGCGGGGGAAAGTCGGACACTCATGGTCATTTTCAAATGGTCATTTTTAAAGGGATGCGGCGATCTCATTCTGCCAGGTAAGCTTCGGCTTCAGCCTCACAGTCGCGCTGGTCGGCAAGGCGCGAGTCGGCCTGCTCGCGCACTCGCTCCCAAGCTTCGCGAGGATCTTCTTGGCGGGCCGCTTGCACCCTAGCGCGGACGCACCAGGCTTTGGCGCTCGAATCGGGAAACACTTCAATGACCTGCGCGGCGTATCGCTCTGCTTTTTGGAGCCGTCCAGTTTGAAGCGCTAACCACGCACCCTGAGCGTTCAGCGAAGCCCGAATTTCGGTGTGATTCGGAGAGTCGGGACTGAGCCTCTCTAAACCTTCCGTAATGGCAAAGTCCGCGCGCGCGAAGTCATCTCGTTCGAGCAAGAGTCGCGCCCACTCGGGATAGGCCATCGCAAACCCACGCATCGCGGACTTGCGCATCATTTCAATCGCGCGGTCGGGCTTGCGAAGCTTGCGATCGTAAACCTGGGCCAGATTGTAGCGGGATACGGCGTCCCAAGGGGCTAGAAAAGACTGCACCTCAAAGGCGCGCGCTCCGAGGGCATAGTTGCCGACTCGATAAGCAGATCGACCGAGTTGCGATGCAAGCGGAATGCTGCCAGCCCAAAGCAGCGCGAGTGTTCCAGCGGCCGCAGCAAGCTTGAGCGAACGCCGCGTTTTCGGGCCGGCCGGAGAAGCTGGAGGCGCTGTAAGTTTTGGAGGATCTGGCTCGATCGCAGATGGCGCGTCCTGCGGCGCGTCCTGCGGCACGAGCTGCTCCCAGGTCAGCACGTCCGCCTCGGGGTGTTGGTATAGCACCGGCAGCCAAGTCGCACAGGGATGGTCGCTCTCGAGGTGAGCGAGGCGCTGGCGGGCGTGGCGCACGGCTGCGGCTAAGGGCAGCTTGTCGCGGGCGAAAGCCTGCAAAAAGTAGCGCAGAAACTCCTGGGCGACGCGATCGGGGACGGCTTCGCGCATGATCGCCATCTGGGGGATGCGCGCCGTATTCAGTCCGCGTGCGATACCCAGCCCGTCGCAGGAGTTGAAAATTGCCAGGCGCAACCCGCGATCGGCGGCCTTTTGCAGCGAGTACCACAGCTCGTCGATGGTGACGCTCTCGGTGGCGTTGATAAAGATATGGCCGGAGTCGGCTTCGGTGCGGCTGTGACCGGCAAAAAACAAGATATCCCAGTGGCCTGAGTGCAGGGCGTCTTCGAGTTCGGCGCGGGTCGGGGCGATCGCGAACTCCAGCTCGAGGGCACTGCCGACATCGAGTGCGGCGCTTTCGAGCAGGCCGCGATCGACGCTCGTATCGATGCCGTCGCCATTGCCGAAAACGGCCAGAATACGGGCGGTCGATCGACCGCGATCGCGCGGTTGCGGACACTTCGAGAGATGAGGAAAGCTCAGCGCCGGTTCGAGGGCGGGATAGTCGTTTAGCAGCGACCATTTTTGCCAGGGTAGGCGTTCGACTTGGCGATCGGTGGCGACGATCGACAGGCGAGCGCGATCGTGGGGACTTAGGTAAGTGCGTATCTGGGTGACGACCTGCTGCATCTCGTCGCTCTCGAGCCACTGGTGAAACTGCTCTAGAAGTACGTCTCCAGACTCGTGGCACGCTTGCAGTTGCGTGGCGTAGTTTTTCTCGTAGAAAACTTCGACGAGGCGAACTCGCGCTCGCTGCTCTTGGCTTTTGGCGAGCTGGCGGTAGGCTTGCCAGTGCTCGTGGGTCTGCGCTGTCAACTCGAGAAGCGGCGGCAGACCGATCGAAATTCGCCGCTCGGTTCGGCCATCGCGCGCGATGGTCAGCGTGACGTGCGCCCCCTGGGTAAGGCAACCGGTGAAGTCCAGGCAGACGCGCAAGTCGGCGCGCGGTTCGGGGAGATTCAGAACCATACGAGTGGTCTTGAGTAGATACAGCCGCGTTAATTCTTTCGTGTCGGTTCCTGGATCTTCAGAGCCTCAGTTTCGCTGGCCCGATCGTTTCAGCCGACGAAATGCTCGGTGTGTTCGGTTTCTTTGAGGGCGATGCGGACGCTGAAGCGCTCGCCGCGATCGACTGTCATTCGGAACCCAAACGAGTCGTTGCCGTTGGGCTTGGCGTGATTGATGGTGTCCCCCGCGCCGTCGATTAGGGACAGCGTCAAAGCATTCGGTAGCGCGGTCTCGTCGGCAGCGGGGACGACGTGACAAGACACTTCACGCATTTCCGGGTTTACCGCGCGCGTCTTGACGAAAAAGCCGAGGTGTAGGGGAACGGTGAGCCCCTCGTCGTGGGTCTGCCGGTCGATCGCGGGAAACTCGAGCAGCTTGGCGCGGGTAAAGGCGCGGGTGCTGTAGCCGGACGTTTCGTCCTGGAGCGCGCTACCTCCCCGAAAGGCGAGTTCGGGCGTTTGCAAACCGAGCTGAGCCTTAATGTCTTCGAGGGTAGACCAGCCCGCCTGCACCAGATCGGAGAACCAGTCGTCGAGTCGGCTGAAGCCAGAGGCGGCGCTTGTTTCTTTGCTGGCGTCTTCCTGGGGGCGCTCGAGCAGGGCATCGAGAAACGGGTCGAGATCCGACCAAGCCCCGAGGGGAACCGATTCGCGATCGACGGCACTTAAAAAGCCGGAGATCGTGGCGCGTCCGAGGTCTTCTGAAATCTCCACGGCGAGAAACCCCGCACGATCGCGCCAGACCGATCGCGGTACGGCTACCGCAGCATCGCCGGAGCAGTAGGGCCGACATTCCAGCACTCGTCCGTCCTGGAGGGGCAAGTCGGCCACTTCGTCGCGACCGGGAAGCGAAAAATCTCGGGTTCCCCAGAGCTGACTGCGATCGAGGTCGGGAACGAGGCCGATGTACTTGCAGTACTGCGCGATTGCCAGAGTCGCCAACGCGTTGAAGCGGATGCGCTCGCTGCGTTCGTCCGGTTCGCGATCGAGGAGTAAGGTTTCGACGCGCTGGCGATCGACGAACGATATCGGCAGCTCGAACGCAAGCGGCTCTCGTTCGAGTGGGTCTTCGCGAAGCTCAGACCTGTCAGCGGTCGATCTCTGGGGGTCGGAGGTCATAGACAAAGAAGGGGCTAGACAACTGAGCGGATGCGGAATGCGTGTTGTGGTGCTCGATCCATGAAGTTAGATACGCGGTCGCATCCTACTATTCCAATCGAGCGGCGACGAGACTTTTTACGCAATGCCCGCCAACTTACACAGACTGGAAGTAGTCGCGAATATAGTCCCTGAGTTTGAGAGTATTGCGATCGAGAAAAGACTTCGCCGTTGTGATTTTTGTATCGTAACGCTCTGCGATTTCGCGCCAGCGATAATTGTCGCGCCGCATCAGGAAAATCGCCTGCCAGGTCGCTTCGGGCTTCCCCGGCAGGTGAATCGAGCGAAACTTACCGTCGGGGTCTTCTTCGACGAACTGTACGAGATCGTCCCAGAGGCCGCCACTGTCGTTGCACTCCTGTGCGATTGCCTCCTGGCCGTACGTTGTCTCGATCGATTGGCCCTCGAAGTTCTTGGGCGCGCCGTGCATGTCGAAAAACTTCGCCACTGCTGTATTGAAACGAAACCGCAGCGTCCGATTCGCCAGGTGCAGCAGCGAGCCTTTTTTTGGGTCGTAGTCGTCGATTTTGCTCGCGAGGTATTCCGCCGTCATCGACCAGGCAGCGCCATAGATATCGTCATAAAAACCCACGTATCCCCTACTTTGCGGGCGGGCGAGTTCGCCCGAGTTTTGCAGCGCCATCAGTAGCCGCGAGATGTATTGTGCCCGTCGAGGACTCGGGTTGGGCTCGCGCTGGGCGCGACGGGCGAGATCGTGCAGCTTGCGGTTAAGCGGACTGGTTCCGGTTGGTAGCTCGTCGTCAAACTCGGATGGGTTGCTCGGCATCTGTTTTCTCGTTGGCCTCGATCGAAGCAGGAAAGCGCGGCGATCGCGGGCATCTAAGCTCTCCTGAGTTTTAACAGACTATCTCAGTCGGGACGCGCGAAAACATCGACACGAGCGGGGAACACACCATCCACGCTCACTCTAGAGGCATGTAATCCAATGCAAAAGTCGCGCCAAATATATTCGGGATCGCCAGCGCGCAACTCATTAGAGAAGTCGAGATCGCCAGATTGGAATGGCCTCGAACTCAGGCCGATACACCTTCAACGTCTGCGTCCACCGTGTCGTACAACTCTCTGAGTCGATCGAGCACGCCATCCTCAGGCTCCCAGAACCCGCGTCCTTCCGCCTCCAACATCCGCCCGACAATATTGCGAAACGCCTCCGGATTCGCCTGGCGCAACCGTTCCGCCATCTCGGCGTCCAGCGCGTAGGTTTCCGCCGCTTGGTCGTACACCCACCCCTCCTGAAAATCCGCCGTCCCCGCCCAGCCGATCGCCGCCGTCATCCGCTGCGAGATCTCATACGCACCGCCAGATCCCTGCTCGGCCATCGCCTCCGCCCATTTGGGATTGAGCAGCTTCGTGCGGTACTCCAAACGCAGCACGTCATCGAGCTGACGCGGCGTCGTGTCTTTGGAGAAGCTTTCGATGACGCTGGTTTTCACCTTACGTCCAGCTTTCATCGACGCCGCTTTTTGCAGGCCACCGGTGTTGGCATAATACTCCTGGATATCCGTTAAGCCGTACTCCACCGAGTCGATTTCCTGGACGACGCGATCGGTCGTTTTCAGGAGCGTGTCGAGAACTTCCGGGCGGGCTTGGCCTTTGTCGCCGCGCCCGTAGCTGAAGCTGTTACGGTTGCGCCACTGGTCGCCCAGCTCTTCGCCCGACTCCCAGTTGCTATCGACGACGCGATCGTTGACTAGCGACCCGAAGTCGCCGGAGGGGTTGGAGAAGAGGCGGGCAGTGGTGTTCTCGATGCCCCGTGCTTGCAATTCCTGGGCGTGCTTGCGGATAAAGTTCTGCTCGATCGGCTCGTCGGCAGCGGCAGCACGCACGAACAGATCGTCGAGCAGCTCGATGACGTTGACGAAACTGTCGCGAAAAATCCCGGACATGTTACCTAGCACATCGATGCGCGGATGGCCGACGGTCTCGATCGGCACCAGCCCGTAGCGCACCACGCGCCCGGTTCCTTCCTTAATCGGTTCCGCGCCCACCAGCTCGAGCAAAATCCCGATCGACTCGCCCTTCGTCTTAATCGCATCCAGCCCCCAGAGCATCACCGCCATCGTCTCGGGATATTCGCCGTTCTCCGCCAGCGATTGGGCGATTAGCTTCTTGCCGATTTCGCGACCGCGTACACAAGCGGCAGGTGACGGCATGCGATAGGGATCGAGAGCATGGATGTTGCGCCCGGTGGGCAGAACGCCGAGGCCGTCGCGCAACAGATCGCCACCGGGGGCAGGCGGGATGTATTCGCCGTTGAGGCCGCGCAGGAGGTTGGTCATTTCTTCGGTGGAGCGGCGCAGCAGGTCGCGGATTTGCTGGGCTTCGTTCAGGGTGGCGAGCTGGGTTTCGTTGCCATCGGCGCGGTAGGTCAGCCGATCGAGTTCGTCGGTTTTGTCGTGGGCGATCGCCGCGATCGCTTCCGGCGTTAAACGCTCCTCGGTTTGCTTGTCTCCAAAATACGCCTCAAGATAAGACGCCAACTGCTCTGGTGTCGGCTCTGCCCCCAGGGTATGCAGCCCCGACGAAAATAAGCGCTGCTCGACGATTTGCAGATATTCGTAAACCTCGACGAAGTAGCGACTGAGCGCCTCGCGCCCGAACAGGCTAGCGTTCTCGAAGGTAAACTCGATGCCCATCTCCTGCGCGGTGGTGAAGGGGCAGTCGTTTTCCAAGCCCGCATCGACGATTTTTTGAACGATCGCCCCGCGCAGCGCCTCATTTTTAATCGGGTCTTCGCGATATTCGCCAATCAGCTCCCGTAGCGCCGCCATCTCCTTATAGAGTCCCGCGCGACCGTAGGGCGGCACGTTGTGCGAAACGATAACGCCGTAGCCGCGTCGCTTGGCGAGCATCGACTCGGAGGGGTTGTTGGCGGCGTAAATATAAAGGTTGGGCAGGTCGCCGAGCAGCACGTCCGACCAGGAGTAGCCGGTGTTACCCAGGGGTGAGCCGGGGAGCCACTCCACCGTGCCGTGCATCCCGAAGTGGACGATCGCGTCGGGCTGATAGTCGTTTTGTAGCCACTTGTAGAAGGCGGCGTACTGCGGGTGCGGCGTCAGGTCTTTCTCGAACATCAGGCGCATCGGGTCGCCCGCGATGCCGAGCGGCGGCTGTACGCCAAACCAGACGTTGCCGAGCTGCACGCCGCCCACCTGAAACTCCGAATCGAGAGTTTTGATGTTCGTGCGGGTCAGGTCGTTCCACTGCTTTTCCATGCGGCGCGTCAGCAGGTAGCCCAGCCAGCGCTCCAGGGTTTTGACGTCGATCGACTCGGGCTTCAGCGCCGCATCGGACACGCCGGGAACCCACTCGTCGGCTTCCTTGACGGCACGGGTTAATGCTTCGCCGTCTGCGGGGATTTCTCCCACGTCGTAGCCTTCTGTCTTCAGCGCTTCTAAGAACTTGACGAGCGATCTCCCGACATTGAGCAGCGCCGCCGTGCCCGTCGCGCCATATCCCGGCGGGAAGCCGTAGAGAATCACGGCGAGCTTGCGATCGGGCTTGGGTTTCTGGCGTAGGTCGATCCAGTTTTTGATGCGCCCGGTCAGGCGCTTGACGCGATCGGGGATCAAATAAATATCCTCGCCGACGAGTCCGCCCAACGGCACGGGGTCGATCGCCCCGTCCAGCTCCGGTAGCGAATACAGCACCACGCTTTGCAGCCCGCCGATACCCTTGCGCGTCCAGGAGTGAATATCCTGAATCAGCAGCGGCGCGGCCACGAAATAGGGCACGTTTTTCGCCGAGAGAATCTGTTTGGCGACGGCCACTTGGCGACCGGCCTCCATCGAACCGGCGGGGCCACCGACTAGCGGAAAGCCGATCGTCGAGACGATCGCATCAACGCTGACGGCATCTTTCGAGAGCGATTTAATCTCGTTTTGGCCGCGCGATCGCAGCTCCGTTTCGTAGGTGCTGGTCATCCAGTCGCGCACCGCGACGTGACCCTCGACACCGTTGATGAAAATCGGCAGGGGCGTGAGGCCCGCGGCTTCAAATTCGCGGATGAGCTGAGGAATATAGGGCTGGTTGGTGACGACGTGTTTGCGATAAAGCAGGATGCCGACAGTAGGATTATTGTGCTGCGGAAACTGCTGGGCGTACCAGTTTAAGTAGGCATTGGGCTGCTCGAAATAGCCGTCGTATTCCGGGTGGAGCAAGCCCATATTTGGCGTCTCGATCGGCGCGGGAATCTCGCCCACCTTGAGGCCGAAATATTTCTCGCCGATCGTCCAAAACATCGACGCCACGTTGTCCGTACCGCCTGCATTCCAGTAGCCGTAAATAATCAGCCAGTTCCGCAAGTCCTGCACCTTCTTCACCGTCACGAACTTGAGCAGCTTCGGCCCTACTTTCAGAAAGCTGATGTAACCGGCGAGCTTATCCTCTTCCTTACCGCTGGAAAACTTGCTGAGAATAAACTTGACGGGCTTGGGCATCCCGGCGGGCTTGTCGCCGATTTTGAACTGGCCGATTTGGGTCAGCGACACCAGCTCTAGCGCCGACTCGAACACCAGGCGCATCGGAATATGCCGAACTCGCTCGCGGAGCCACAGCACCTGGTCGTAGTCGAACACCAGGCTGGCGAAGAACACGTCGGCATCTTTGAGCGCGGCGGCGACGGTGTTGGGTTGGGTGGTGATGTCGCGATCGGTGAAGGTTTGGATTTCGAGTTCCGGGCAGCGGACGACAGCGCGATCGGCGGCCTGCCGGTACAACCCGGCATTAAAGGTCTCGAAGCCTGCGATGAGGACGATGCGCGTCACGATGAGATTGCCCGGAACTGCCTGTTACGTTTCGTTACTCGTATCTTAGCGCTGAGGTTGGGGCGCGACGGCGCGATCGCAATACTGAGAAAAACCTGAAGCCACAGGCCACCCACAAGCTGGCAACCGACAATCGGAGCAGCGCCGCGCCGGGGAAGTTTCCCGTCGGGCGATCGAAACGATTCAACTACTCAGAGAACAGTCATGGCTTGGCTAAAGCGCATCTTCGGCAAAGAAGAACAAGATAAGGTCGGACAATTCGAGACGATGCCGATCTTCGAGTCCACCGCGAAGGGCAAAGCGGCGAAACTATCCGCGCCCGCCAAACCGGCAACGGACGAGAAAGGCGAGGAAATCCCGCCCGAGCGCGTCGGCCTCGATGGCAAATATGACGAAAGCGGCCTCGCCAAGCGCGTCGCGGCAGCGTTCGATATGGATGCGGCAACGGCGGATCTTGACTCCGTTTGGGTCGCGCAGCTCACGGGCGTGGTCGTGCTGAAGGGTTCGGTTCCCAGCCAGGGCGATCTCGACAAGCTCGTGGAGATTGCTAACGAAGTCTACGGCTCGACGAGCGTGCAGACGGATGAAGTGACGATCGGTTAAATCGCGATCGCGATCCGACAGAACCCCGCCACAATCCCGATTGAGACTGTGGCGGGGTTTATTTTGGCGCGGAGACGCGATCTCGGAGAACTCACGTACGATAGGCGATCGCGCCTCGGACTCGCCTACGCGCCCACCGCCTCCTTCGCCGCGTACAGTGTCTCCGCCGTGATTTTCGTGATGCCCTGCTCGCGCGCGAACTTCTCCGTATTGCGCTTCACCTTGCCACGCACGAACCCCGGCACGTTTTGTAGCTCCTTCAGCCCGTCTTTCGACCAGCTCAGATCCGTCTCGGTGGAGATCGTCGCTGTGATGGCCTCCTTGGTGTCGTGTCCGCCGAAAATCTCCAGCAGGTGGTCTTCCATGCCCAGCGTGAACGAGTTGTAAACCAGGTCGGCGATCTGGTTCGTGCCTTCGTAGCCAACGAACGGGCGGTAGCCGACGGGGAAATTTTGGATGTGGATTGGCGATGCAATCACGCCGCAGGGAATATCCAGTCGCTTGCCGACGTGGCGCTCCATCTGCGTGCCAAAAATTGCGGCGGGTTCGAGCTTGGCAATCTTGTCGGCGATGACCGTATGGTCTTCGCTGATCAGCACCTCGTCGCAATATTCCGACACCTGCTCGGTGAACCAGTCGCCGTCGTACTTGCAATAGGTTCCGGCCATCACGACATGGATGCCCATCTCCCGCGCTAGGATTTTCGTCATCGCGGCGGCGTGGGTGTTGTCGCCGAAGACGATCGCCTTTTTACCCGTTAGGTTTTGGCAGTCGATCGAGCGGGAGAACCAGGCCGCCTGCGAGACGAAGCGCGTCTGCTCGTCGATGAAATCTTCGTAGTTGACGCCAACGCCGCGACCGTTGAGCAGCTTCTGGATCGCGCGGATGCAGCGCGCCGTCTCGACGACGCCCATCGGCGTAATCTCGATCGAGGGCATCCCGAATTCGCGCTCGAGATACTGGCCGGTCATCTGTCCCAGCTCGCGATAGGGCAGCAGGTTAAACCAGGCGCGGGGCAGCTCTTTCAGGGTTTCGACTCGGGCTCCTTCGGGAATGATCGCGTTAATCGTAATGCCCAGCTCGGCCATGAGCTTTTTCAGCTCGGTGCAGTCGTGATTGTTATGGAACCCAAGGGTGGACATGCCGATGATATTCACCGACGGGTAGGGCGTTTGCTCGGTGTTCAGCGTGCCGCGTTTGCGCGCTTTTTCGATGTAGTATTCGACGATTTGCGCTAGGGTTCGATCGGCGGCTTGCAGCTCGTTGACGCGGTAGTGATTGACGTCGGCGAGCAGCACGTCGCTTTGGGTCTCGAGGGTGGCGCGCTTGACGAAATTCTCAAGATCTTCTTGCAGAATGCTCGACGTGCAGGTGGGCGTTAGGACGATAAGATCGGGATGTTCTTCGCTGTCTTTTCGGGTGATATTTTCAACGACTTTGTCTTGGGAACCGCGTGCGAGAACGTGGCGATCGACGATGCTGGCGGTGACGGGCGTAAAGTCGCGCTCGCGCGAGAGCATCGATCGCATGACGTTGAAATAGTCGTCGCCCAGCGGCGCGTGCATGATCGCGTGAACGTTTTTAAACGAGCTGGCAACGCGCAGCGTACCAATGTGCGCGGGGCCTGCATACATCCAATAGGCGAGTTTCATAGGGGGATTCCGATAAGTCAAACGAGATGGCGAGCCTTTCGCCTGAGACGGATTCGGCCATATATCTACCCACAATTTCCCCATCGTCTTGCGGGTTCGATTAAGCCGTATTAGGTGCGCTCCGATTGGCTCGGATGCCGCATGAGCCCATACCGATTTTCAGACGATATCGCTAGCCTAATGGGGATTTTCTGGCGGGCGATCGCCATGAGATAATTCTTTATCTCAACTCGCGCGAACATTGCGATCTTGCTGTTTTTTGTAAAGCGAGGTGCGAATTTTTGTTCGGTATCTTAAAACAATAGGAATATGACAACGGACTAAAGATTTTCGATCGCTTCACAGGCGCTATTTCGGGATTCACTTCTCCGGGATTCACGATGACAATCGAAGTACTCCATCTCTCCGACATTCACCTCGGCAGCGGACGCGCCCACGGTAAGCTCGACCCCGAGACCGGGCTCAACACGCGCCTGCTCGACTTTATCCAGAGCCTGACGCGCTGCATTGACGCTGCGATCGAGCGCAATGTCGATCTCGTACTATTTGGCGGCGACGCTTTTCCCAACTCGACGCCGCCGCCTTATATAGCCGAGGCGTTTGCCAGCCAGTTCCGTCGCCTCGCCGAAGCGAATATCCCGACGGTACTGCTCGTCGGCAACCACGACCAGCACGCCCAGGGGCAGGGCGGCGCGAGTTTGTGTCTCTACCGCACGCTCGTCGTCCCCGGCTTTGTCGTCGGCGATCGGCTGACCACCCACCGCATCACGACCAAGAGCGGCGACGTCCAGGTGGTGACGCTGCCGTGGCTGACGAAATCGACGTTGCTGACGCGCCCGGAGACCGAAAACCTGTCGATCGAAGAGATCGATCGGCTGCTAATCGATAAGCTGCGTACCATCCTCGAGGGCGAAATTCGCCAGCTCGATCCCGAGACGCCCGCGATTCTGCTCGCGCACCTGATGGCCGATCGCGCCACCTTTGGAGCCGAGCGCTTCCTTGCGGTTCGCAAGGGTTTCAACGTGCCGCTCTCGCTGATCTCGCGCCCGGAGTTCAGTTATGTTGCTCTCGGCCACGTTCACAAGCACCAAAATCTCAATCCGGACAACGACCCGCCCGTGGTCTATCCCGGCAGCATAGATCGCGTTGATTTCAGCGAAGAGAAAGAAGAAAAGGGCTACGTCTTGGCGCGGGTCGATCGCGGCATTTGCGAGTGGGAATTTCAGCCGCTGCCCGTCCGCCCGTTTCGGACAATTTCTGTCGATCTGACCCAGGCCGACGACCCGCTCGCCAAGCTGACCGCCGCGCTCGCGAAAGCCGACCTCGATGGTGCGGTCGTGCGCTTGCAGTACCGCATCCACGCCCAACGCCTCGACACGATCGACCTAGCGGCGCTGCGCACCGCACTCGCTACGGCGCACAGCTTTACAGTTTCCCCAGAGCCCGTCAGCCAGCTCGCCCGTCCGCGAATGCCGGAGCTGAGTACCCACCACGATCCGATTGAGGCCCTGGAGACGTACCTGACCGATCGTAGCGAGCTCTCGACAATCCGCGACGACCTGCTACAAGCAGCTCGCGACCTCGCCCGCATCGACACTGAGCTACAGCTTTCCTGAGCTTGCCTGGAGCGTGTCGCGGCTTGGTGCGATGACTGTCAATGGCCGAGACTTTTGCGAGGGGAGCCCTCAAACACCTGACTCGCTCGGCAAGGTGCTGAACTTCTTGCTGGGTCGGGTCGTAAACTCAGTTGAATTTCGATTGACGACGGTCCACGCATTTTCGATTTTTTGAACCTTTGCAAAATTTCGCACGACCTATTCGGTATCCGTATCGTCCGAGAAAGGTGCGATCGTGTCTTTCAAAATCAACCTGCTTGAATTCTGACGAGCACGAGTCCATCGCCAAGGTTGTGGCTTTGAGGGCAAGCCCGAAAAAAACACATCGTAGAGGGCGCAGCCTCGCACGCAATGACTTCGGGAACGGGAGTACAGTTCGGAGCATCGACATAAACTGGGATTTGTTCGAGCGCATTCTGCCCATCCGCTCTATTTTGCCGCTCGAATCAAATTCACATACTAAAAAGCGGCCAGGTTACCAGCCGCTTTTTAGAAGATTTTCGATCCCAGAGCCAGTCACGACTAGAACTCGGACTCAAGTGTGAAAGTAAGAGGCGGCAAGTCGGCTGCCTCTATTAGCAGGGACTAACACCCGCAGTCGATCGCCCCCCACCTGCAACATTCAATCGACATCGCCGATTTCGCTTGCATCGACTTGCTTGAGCTGAATGTGCTTGTAGCCCAGCTTAATTTCAAACTCATCGCCAGGTTTCAGACCCATTTCCTGAGTGTAGGTCGAGCCGATAACGATTTGACCGTTTTTGTGGACGCTGACGCGATAAGTCGGTTCGCGACCACGCCCGTCTTTAACGCCTTCGGGGTCGAGGGGAATACCTTTCGCAGCCAGTACGGCGTCGTAGAAATCAGTCAGGTTGACGCGCGTTTGGTCGTTCTTCGTGATCGTGTAGTATCCGCATCGTTTCGCTGTTTCGCGTCGAGGCAAATGCGACGAATCTTTAACCTTTGCCAGCAACGCTTTGCCCGTTAAGGGTGCCGTAGGCAGTTCGCTCATTGGCTTAACTTAATTCTCCACCTAGTTCTGAACTCTATCCTTTAGAGACTTCAGTCTCCACAACTAAGAATATAACTGAAAATGCCTAATTTTACATCTGAAAAAATATCCTTTTCTTACCGTGGAGATAAAATGCTTCCAAAGTGCGGCGCTGAGATAGAAGTGATGACTTCGATCGGGAAATCGCGGCGAAGAGCCGTACCCTAACCGTCGCCTATCTCTACAATCGCTCAGACGGTCGTCGTGTCGAAAAATATCGCCCGCTCGCGCCGATCTCGAAGGCTTTCGTTCCGTCCGATATTGGCCGAGCTGATGAAGAATGGAGATAGAATGCGGCGCTTTCGTCGGGGATCGAGCTGCATTACTGCCGCAAATCTTAATGGGAATCGATCCAGAGAATGCTTGCTCTGCAAGCGTTACGCGGGATTGTCTGCAGTGAACGTCTGTCTCGATCTCACCGGTCTGCTATCAAGGCCGTTATAAATCCGAACAGGTGCGATCGCGCGGATGCCTCAGCATCGCCAACTCAAATTACAGCCAGATCTGTAGCTTGGTTCTGGTAAGAGAAGCGCTTCCCCGTCGTCGCTGTCGCGTGGTTCTACAGGCTGGCGGGTGAACTTTCGGAATCGAGCGACCGTACAAACACTCACATTGACTTGCGGGGCCGGGTCTGTTCTTGTTTCGAGGCCCTAGTGGGGTCAACTCTCCGGTTTTGGCGGTTCTTTACGAATTTGGATTTTTAGCTTTGACAGTCTGTCACCTCTACTCGCAGTCCGTCAAGGGATATTGATAAGATTTTCCTTACTTTTTAAGGGGATCGATCGCGTCTTCAAGCTAGGTTCCTCCACGCTGTGTCGATAAAAACGGCAAAGATTGAAATATTGAGCCCGCCGAGCGACGATCGCGGCAACGGACAAAAAAGTTGCTGACAAGCGCCGTGTAAGTCAAGCGATTTTTAGTTTTGCTTCCAGTCCGTTCGAGGCGGAGACGCAGCAATTTTTTTATAATGTCTATCTCGCAGAGGGGCGATAGGTCTCGACGCGGAGAATATCGATCGCGTTTGGGTCTAGCGATCGCGCAGATTATCGTTGGCAACGGCGATCCGATGCAGCATCGATCGCGAGCGGATACTATCGTAATTTCCCCTAGAAAATCCGGGCGAAAGGGAGACTAGCCTGATACTCAGCGACGCCTAAACACGAGGCAGATCGCGCAATGCAGAGACGATCGCCGCACCGATCTAATCTTTTTGCTGGCTGTGCTTGCAAGTTTTGGGAAAGTGACGGGATTGCGAGCGGGCTTACGATCGAGTACCACGTCGCCCCGGGAAATTGGCGCTGCTGGCGAACGATCGCCTAAAAAAACGTGCGATTGCGGCTGCTCGTACGTGCGCTAATCGAAAGTACGTCGTTCGTGCCGTGCCTTGGTGGAAGATTATAAGGAAAGAACGCTTTCGCTGGTAGTGTCGCGGCTCTACAGACGCGATCGGCTGGATTCTTTGGGTATGAAGCGCCCGGTGGGATATCGCGGGCGAGCGGCTTTCGGCGGAATTCAAGCATTCCGAAAACTTTCAACAGCCTGCCGCAGAATTGCAGGAAGGGGAGCAACCATGCCAATTTCTATTCTCGTGACCGGCCCGTCTCGTTCGGGAAAAAGCGAGTTTGCAGAGCGGCTGGCGTCGCGGCTGGCAGCGATCGCCGATCGCCCGGTGGTCTATATCGCCACAGCCCGACGCAACCCGGATGACCCTGAGTGGCAGGCGCGCATCGAGCAGCACTGTCTGCGCCGCCCGGAGGCGTGGCGGACGATCGAAGCGCCGCAAGATCTCGTCGGCGCGATCGAGGCGGCAAATGGCGAAACACGATCGCCTTGCCTGCTGGTCGATGCCTTTGGCACGTGGGTGGCGAATGGGCTCGGCGACGATTGCGACACTTGGCAAACGGAGCGAGATCGTCTGGTGGCAGCGATCGCGGGCTACCGGGGGGATGCAATCTGCGTTGCAGAGGAGACGGGTTGGGGCCTCGTTCCGGCTTATCCGGCGGGCCGCCAGTTTCGCGATCGCCTGGGCGAGCTGACGCGCGCTGCCGGGGCGGTGGCCGACCGGCTCTATCTGGTCGTAGCGGGATACGCGATCGACGTCAAGGCGGCGGGATACGCGATCGACGCACCGCTCGACGGTATCGAACTCGCGCGATGATGCGCCGCGATCGTCAAGGACGTTTAGCTCGAGCCGCCGATCGTCGCCTGCCCCTCGTCGGCGCAGATGTCGCTGGTCGAAGCGGAGCGTGGCGATCTCGAGCGAGCCGCGCCCGATAGGCGACGCGCTGAGCAGCGCCACGAAAACCAGTGCCACGAAAACCAGTGCCGCGAGGCCGAAAAGAGAGCAGCGCGCGAGCGAAACCACCGTTCGCAGAATCGGCGCAACTCCTGAGCTTTTATGGAGTCTTTCAATGAGCCTGATGCCGGGGACACACTGTTCGCTTGTGCAAACGTGCGAACGCCGGAGTCCTATCCAAGCCCCTGCCGCAGGCGAGCGGCATTGCCGGTAGACACCCGATACAGGCCCAGCTCGATCGCATCGCAACCCACCGCTGCGTCGGTCTTGCAGCAAGCCTGCGACAAATATGGCGAAAAATGTGCTCTATCAACGCTTTGGGTCGAGCAGACGCGGTAATGTCTTTAAGCAAACGTTAAGGCCGAGCCGCTGCGCTGATGTCCGATCCGTTCCGAACCTCCACCGCCGACCCGCAATTGTCCTCGCGTCTCCCGGCCAATATTTACCAGCGTGCGGACGGCCTGACTCTCATTCACCAGGAAATCGAAGCCGTTCCCGTCGTCGTGACCGATATTTGGGTCGATGCTGGGGCGCGCCACGAATATCCAGAAGACAGTGGCTTGGCCCACTTTCTGGAGCATATGATCTTTAAGGGCACCGATCGCCTCTCGCCCGGTGCGTTCGACTGCGCGATCGAGGGGCGCGGAGGCGCGACCAATGCGGCCACCAGCCACGACTACGCCCACTTCTACATCACCACCGCCGATCGCGACTTCGAGGCGACGCTGCCCGACCTGTGCGATCTGTTGCTGCGTGCCAAGATTCCCGACGATGAGTTCGAGCTAGAGCGCGAGGTGGTCTACGAAGAAATTGCCCAGTACCGCGATAATCCCGACGATTGCCTGTTTGCCGCGACGATGGCGTCGTTATATCCAGCCTCAGCCTACGGCAGGCCGGTGCTGGGCACGCGCGATCGGCTCGAGTCGCTGACCCCGGAGACGATGCGGCAGTTCCACCGCCAGTACTATCAGCCCCACAATATGACCGTGACGATCGTCGGCAACGTGAGCTTCGATCGCGCTCGCGACGCCCTCGAGCGCCACTGCACGGATTTCCGCCCGCCCGCGAGCTACCGCGACGATCGCCCCGTTTCCGCGCCCCCGCGCCAGACCCAAATTTGCCGAGACATCCTGGAGCTGCCGAACTTGGAGCTCGCGCGCCTCAATCTGGCGTGGCACGGCCCCGGCGTCGAGAACCTGCGCGATGGCTACGTGCTCGATGCGATCGCGATGATTCTTTCCGGCGGCCGCTCCTCGCCGCTGGTGCGCGAGCTGCGCGAACAGCGCCAGTGGGTGCAGGCGATCGGCAGCTATTTCTCGCTCCAGCAAGACTCCGGGCTGTTTTCGATCTCGGCGTGGCTGGATGCGACCTACCTGCAAAACGTCGAAGAGGCGATCGTCGCCCGTCTGGCGGAGCTGCACGACACCGCGATCGCGCCTGCCGTCCTGGAGCGCGCCAAGCGACAGCTCTGTAACGATTTTGTCTTCTCGACGGAGACTCCCAGCCAGCTTGCCGGGCTCTACGGCTATTACCACACCCTCGATCGCGCCGATCGCGCTTTCGACTACCCCCGCGAGATTGCCACGATCTCACCTGAGGAGATTACGACCGTCGCCCGCCGCTATCTGGCCACCGATGCCTACACCGCCACGATCGCGATCTGCGAACCGGCAACATAGCGGCGATCGCTGCGCTACCCTGGCCCCTGGAGGCGCGGCCTGCCTGCCATGCTGCCGTACTGCCCGCCTGCCAATTCTCCAGCCAATTTTCTGGCCCGTTCCCCGGCTGTTTCTTCAGTCGCTCTTCCGGTCGCCTGTCTCTCGGCCGCTCTCGGCCCCTCTCGGCCAATCCCCCCGGCCAGCCCCTTTGGCGACCGCTCCGGCGACACCTCCGCCCCCCTCTCGCTCCGTCACTACTCTTTCTGCGCGTCCATGCTCCACTCCCAAATCCACCGCAAAACCCTCGCGAACGGAATCGTGGCGATCGCGATCGGTAATCCCAGCACCGACATCATGGCCGCGCGCTTTTTCTCCCGGGGGGGCAGCCGCTACGACCCCACACCGGGAACCGGCAACCTGATGGCCTCGGCGATTACCAAGGGGACGGCAAACCTCTCGTCGATGGAGATCGCCGAGCGCGCCGAGTCCGTCGGGGCCAGCCTGGGAACGGACGTCACGAGCGACTACTTTTTAGCCAACCTCAAAACCGTTTCCTCCGACTTCGGCGAGATGCTGGCGCTGACGAGCGAAATCCTGCGCGAGCCGTCGTTCCCCGCCGCAGAGGTCGAACTCGAAAAGCGGCTGACGCTCCAGTCGATTCGATCGCAGCGCGAGCAGCCCTTTTCCGTGGCCTTCTCGGAGCTGCGATCGGCGATGTACGGCCAGCATCCCTATGCTCTCTCGACCCTGGGAACCGAAGACGACGTCGCCACCCTCGTGCCCCAAGACCTGCACCGCTACCACCGCGCCTATCTGCGTCCGGACAACCTGATCGTCACCCTCGTCGGCTGCATCGAGCCCGATCGCGCGATCGCCCTGCTCGAAGAAACCTTCGGCGACTGGGAAGCCAGCGGCCTGCCCACCGATCTGCCGCCGCTGCCCGCCCCCAACACCGAGCCGCGTCGGGTCGGCCTCGCCCAGGACACCCAGCAGTCGATCGTCATGCTGGGCTACTCGGCTCCATCGGTACTCGCGCCCGCCCACCCCGACGAACCGGACGAGTACGCCGCGCTCAAGCTGCTCAACACCTACCTGGGCAACGGCCTCTCCAGCCGCCTGTTCGTCGAGCTGCGCGAGAAGCGCGGGCTGGCCTACGATGTCTCCGCCTTTTTCCCGACGCGCGTCGATCTTTCCCAGTTCGTGGCCTATATCGGCACGGCCCCGGCCAACACCGAAGTCGCCCTCGACGGCCTCCAGGCAGAACTCGATCGCCTGGTCGCCCGCCCTCTCGATCCCGAGGAGCTAGAAACCTCCAAGCGCAAGCTGCTCGGCCAATACGCCCTCGGCAAACAAACCAACGCCCAAATCGCCCAGATCCTCGGCTGGTACGAAACCATCGGCCTCGGCACGGACTTCGACGAACGCTTTCCCGAGGCGATCGAGGCAGTTACGGTAGAAGCCGCCCAGGAGACGGCGCGCAAATATTTCAGCGGTACGCCCTACATCTCCGTCGTCGGCCCGGAAGCGGCGATCGAGCCCGTGCTGGGCGCAGCCGCAGTCGGCTAGCGTCACGTCGAGGCTAAATGTAAATCAGAATTGCGTCTTTCAGCGTAAAGATTAGGGGCTTTAGGCAGAATGGGAAGTCCCCCCCGATCGGTTTACATCAGAACTGACGCATGAAAGAACAATCTCGCCGTCTCGTTTCCTACAGATGGGTCGCCCGACTGTGGTGGGTCGCCGCGATCGTCACGATTGTTTTGCTCGCCTTCGGCCTGAAGCTGCTCGGCACGGGCCTCAAGGAACTGGTGGGCGATCGCGTGTCCGTCCTGTTCGCCTTCGCCACCAATCCCGCGCTGGGCTTACTAATCGGCGTCCTCGCCACCGCTCTCGTCCAGTCCTCGAGCGCCGTCACCTCGCTCGTCGTCGGCCTCGTCGCCACCGGCATGCCCGTCACCACCGCCATCCCGATCGTCATGGGTGCGAATATCGGCACGACGATCACCAATACGCTGCTCAGCCTCGGGCAGGCGGGCGATCGCGATCGATTCGAGCGCGCCTTCGCTGCCGCCACCGTCCATGACTTTTTCAATATCTTTTGCGTGGCGCTGTTCCTGCCGCTGGAGATTTCGACCGGCTTCCTGACGCGGCTGAGTGGCTCGTTCGCCAATCTCATCCGAGACTGGGGCCTTACGTTCGAGAGTCCCGTCGGCCTCAAGACGTTGATTTCGCCGCTGGTGAAGGCGACGACGGCGCTGACGGCGGGTTTGTCGCCGGTCTTACATGGGGCGGTGTGGCTCGGGCTTGGGTTGGCGATCGTGCTGCTGGCGATCGCGATGCTGGCGAAGACGCTGACGTTTGCGATCGAGCGGTTTGGCAACGGGCTGTTCGGTGCGATCGGCGATCGGCCGCTGCTGGCGATGGCGACGGGGGCGGGCATCACGACGATCGTGCAGTCGTCTTCGACCACCACCAGCTTGATGGTGCCGCTGGCGGCGAGTGGGGCGTGGCGGCTGGAGGCGATCTATCCGTTCACGCTGGGGGCGAATCTGGGAACGTGCGTGACGGCATTTCTAGCGGCGACGGCGATCGCGGGGAATGCGAGTTTGGTGGCGTTGCAGATCGCGATCGCGCATTTGTTGCACAATGCGATCGGGGTGGCGGTGGTGTACGGTCTGCCGGTGTTGCGGCGGGTTCCCTTGACGGGGGCGCGGTGGTTGGCGCGATCGGCGCGCAGCCCGTGGGCGGTGGCGGGGTATGTGTTGGGGGTATTTTTTGGGTTGCCGGGGCTGGCGATCGTGGTGTCGTTGTTATGAGGGTTGCCGGTCGATCTATCCAGCAATTGAGGCGGCTAGGAACGCGCCCGCGAGCAGCAGCAAGGGGCGCAGCCAGCGCATGACGATCGCGGTGTGGCTGGGGAAGTCGGATTCAGTGTCGATCGCGACGGTGTTGTAGGGAATGCCGCGATATTTGAGGGCGTGGGGTGTGGGTGTCGCCGGGAGGGGCTGGGAGATTTGAAAGTCGAGGCCGCGATAGCGTCCGGTGATGTTGCTTTCGGGTGCGTCGATCGTGGCGATCGAGGTTTGGTACGGCGTGCTGCGATAGGTGAGTTTCATGAACAAAGGGGCGCGGATGGGTTGGGCTTTCTTCTGGTATAGCAAGGTATTCGGGTGGCTGATGCGAGCGGGGCAGATTACTTTCGGGAAGCGGGCCATAGCAATCATCGATTGGGTTGAGACACCGAGTACTGGAGACCGCGTTTCGACTCCGCTCAACGCTCATTGAGGTTTTTGGCGAATGTCCTAAGCAAATTGGGTTTGGCTATAAAATTTGAAAAATAGCAATTTCTCAGATACGCCATTTCGGAGGTGTCATCGTGAGTCGTGGTATGGAACGCGATCGACAAGATCGGGCAGAAACTCCCATCGACGAGTTGAGCAGATCTCGGCGCGACCTGGCGTATGGCATGGATTGCCTCGTGCCGGGGTTTTATCTCTGGTTTGGGCGACTCTCGATCTGTTTGGGCGGCTGCGAAGCGGAAGAGGACTATCCGGGGACGGTTCACGGGGGTGCGGGAATGGCGTTGGTGTTGCCGCACTATCGAATTTGGACGACGTATCGGGGGGATTACGATCCTCGATAAGCATGCTTTAGATGGAATCGATCGAATCAAAGCGAAGACGTTACCGGCGGCGGAGTTCGATGGACTGCTGTTGGCTGCGGGGGATCGTCAGATTGGGAGCGCTCCGGCGAAAGGGAGGCGAGTCAAAGTTTGGTGGACGCACGATCTATATTCGGCAGATCGAGGCGATCTACAGTCCCGATGGGTTAGTGGCGATTACGGCGTACCACCTGGAAAGCGAAGGCTAGAATTGGGGGCGATGGTTTACATAGGGTGAGGCGATGGCGGGCTGGTTGCGGCGGCTGGCGGATCGGACACGGCGAATCGGATATCGGACGCCGCCGGAGGTGCTAGCAAAGATTCGCGAAGCGGAAAGGACGAAGGCGACAGAACTCGACCTGAGTTTTTCAAGCTTAAAAGAAATTCCCGAAGAACTCTCTCGCCTGACGAATCTCACAGAGCTGAATTTGTCGCAAAATCAGCTAACGGAAATCCCGGAGCATCTCTCTCGCCTGACGAATCTCACATTGCTGTATTTGTCGGGAAATCCGATCGTCACGCCCCCGATCGAAGTCTGCGAACAGGGCCTCGACGCCATCCGCGGCTACTACCGCCAACGCAACGAAGAAGGAACCGCCAAACTCTACGAAGCCAAACTCCCGATCGTCGGTGAAGCCGGAGCGGGCAAAACCACCCTCGCCCAAAAGATCCAACACCCCGACTACAAACTCAGCAAACTCCCCAGCACCGAAGGCATCGATATCCTGCGCTGGCAGTTTACCCACCCCGACGGCTCCCCATTCCGCGTCAACATCTGGGACTTTGGCGGCCAAGAGGTTTACCACGCCACCCACCAATTTTTCCTAACAAAGCGCTCCTGTTACGCCCTCGTCGCTGACAACCGCAAAGAAGACGACAACCTCTTCTACTGGCTCAGTATCCTCGAACTCCTCGCTGACGATAGCCCCGTCCTGATTGTCAAAAACGAGAAAGGCGATCGCGCTCGCGACCTGAACGAAAACAAACTGCGCGGCGAATTCCCGCAGCTAAAAGACAGCCTCGCCACCAACTTCGCCACCGATCGCGGCTTTGCAACCCTGCTGGAGCAAATTCGCCACCAGCTCAGCACCCTGCCCCACATCGGCGACGAACTCCCGAAAACCTGGGTGCGCGTCCGCGAAGCCCTAGAGGGCGATCCGCGCAACACGATTACTCTCGACACCTACCTCGAACTTTGCGAGGAAAACGGCTTTAAGCAGCGTAAAGACTCGCTCCAGCTTGGACAGTATCTCCACGACCTCGGCGTCTTCCTCCACTTCCAAGACGACGACCTGCTCTGCAAAACCATCATCCTCAAACCCACCTGGGGAACCGACGCCGTCTACAAAGTCCTCGATAACGACACCGTCGTTCAGAATCAAGGCTGCTTCAGTCGCCAAGACCTCGACGCCATCTGGTCGGACGAGCAGTACACCGGCCTGCGCGGCGAACTGCTGCAACTGATGATGAAATTTCAGCTCTGCTACGAGCTGCCCTACCGGAAGTCTTCTAATCGTCAGAGGCACTACATCGCCCCCCAACTCCTCAGCCCGAATCAGCCAAAATATCACTGGGAAGACAGCGATAACCTCATCCTGCGCTATACCTACGAGTTCATGCCCAAAGGCATCCTCACCCGCTTCATCGTCGCGCTCCACGAGTTCATCGTCAGAGAACCCGATAACCCGCAAGTTGTCTGGCGGACCGGCGTTCTGCTCGAACGCAACAACACCCGCGCCGAAGTGAGCGAGTTTTACGAAAAGCGCGAAATCAAGATCCGTTTGCAAGGAGAAAACAAGCGCGGATTGCGGGAAATTATCGCCCACGAACTCCAGAAAATTCACGACAGCTTCCACCGCCTGAAAGTCAAACAGCTCATCCCTTTCAACTGCAACACCTGCAAGCCGAGCCAGACGCCGCATATGTACGACCTCAAGCGCCTCGAACGCCGTCTTGCGAAAGGGCAACTGACGGTTGAGTGCGACGAGAGCTACGACGATGTTGACGTGCGCGGCTTAATCGACGATTCCTTCGGCGATCGACCAGTCAAAGAGTACCGCGACCCGAAAACGGGCAAAGTCGTGCAGATTTTCATGGGAGATGACACATACCAAAGCCATTCCGGCAGCGGTGATAACGTTGGCCGCGATAAACGCACCAACACCTAAAACTCCAGCAAACTCATGTAAATTTCATCCGAGCTGAGATGCTACAGACCGCAGAACGATTCGCCACACTCACCATTCCGATCGCTCTCAAACTCCACGTCACCCCCGAGCAGTTCGTCGCGATCGCCGCCCACAACCGAGACATCCGCCTCGAACGCGCCGCCACAGGAGAACTCACCGTGAACCCACCCACCGGCGGCGAAACCGGCCACCGCAACTCTAAACTCGGGCTCGTCCTCGGTATCTGGTGGAGCAACGCAGGCGAACCCGGACTGACCTTCGACTCCTCCACGGGCTTCACGCTGCCCAATGGCGCGGTCTTTTCGCCCGACGCCTCCTGGGTGAGTGCCGAACGCTGGGAATCCCTCACGCAACAGCAGCGCGACACCTTCCCGCCCATCTGTCCGGACTTCGCGATCGAGCTGCGATCCAAGTCCGACACGCTCAAGCCCCTGCAAACCAAGATGCGCGAATATATCATTAACGGCACGCGGCTGGGCTGGCTGCTCGACCCGCAGAATAAAACCGTCGAGATCTACCGCGCCAACGGCGAAGTTGAAATCCTCTCAAATCCAGCGGAAGCCTCGGGAGAAGACGTACTGCCGGGATTCACGCTGAAGCTCTCGCGGATTTGGGGATAGGCCGCAACATCAAATCGCCAGCGACGTATCCTCATAAACCTCGCCCAGCGCCAGCGCCAAATCCACACAACCCAACTGCACCGACGCCTCCGAATTCTCGCCATACACCTGCCGCGTCCACGCCCCCGACCCGCGCCGAAACACCTCAACTTCCATCCGCTCCGCACTCACCAACACGTACTCCTCCAAACTCCCCAACGTCCGGTAGTCCGCGAACTTCTCCATCCGATCGAACGCCGCCGTCGATGGCGACAACACCTCGATAATCAGCTTCGGATGCTCGATATAGTGCTGCTTCGACTGACCGTCACTATCGCGATCGTCGCAAGTCACCGCTATATCTGAGTAATAAAACGAGTTCGCCGCCGCGACCCGCACTTTCATATTTTCCGAAAACGCGCGACACCCCGAACCGCGCAAGTGCATCCATAGGTTGCCGAACAGGTTGCCCGTGATGATGCTGTGAGCGCGCGTTCCGCCCGACATGGCGAACACTTCCCCGCCGCGATACTCGTGCCGCACCGGACTCGCTAGCTCGCTCGCGAGGTATTCATCCGGGTGAATGTAAATGGGGTCGTTAGCCAGCATGGCAGTCTCGATCGTGCTGCCTCCAGTGTAGCGACAGTAGCAGTGCGCTCCGATTTCGCCCGGCTCAGTTCGTCCAAAGCTGCTGCGGCGCGTAGCCCAGCTCCACCAGCATCCGGTGTAGCAGCGGCAGACTGAGGCCGATTACGTTCGTGTGGCAGCCCTCGATCTTCTCCACGAACAGCGAGCCGCGTCCGTCGATCGCAAAACAGCCCGCACAGCCCAGCGGCTCGCCCGTCGCGATGTACGCCTCGATCGTCGCGTCGTCGATGTCCGCGAAATGGACGCGCGTCATCGCACAGTTCACCAGCGTCATATTGCGAGCCGTGTCGATCAGCACGTGGCCGGTATGCAGCTCGCCCACATTTCCGCGCATCAGCTTCCAGCGCGCGATCGCGTCCTCCGGCGAGTCCGGCTTACCGTAGATTGTTCCGTCTAGCGACAATATCGAATCGCAGCCCAACACCAGCGTCGTATCGCGCGGTTCGCTGCTGGTTTCCAGCGCTGACATCTCGACACTTTTCCGGCGGATGCCCTCGGCGATATGCTCGGCCTTGAGCTGCGCTAGAGTTTGTACGAGCGCGATCGGGTTCGCGGACTGCACCTGCGACTCGTCCACATTGCTGGGACAGACGATCGGCTCGAAGCCCGCGTCGCGGAGCAGTTTGCGGCGGGCGGGCGAGGCCGAAGCCAGGATAAGCAGCGGTCGGACGGGCTGGGTCATGGCGAATGGCCTACCGAGTCAAAACACCGAGTCAAAACACCGAGTGTAGGACGCCGGGCGGAGATGACGATTAATACACTTTGAACGACTGGGCGACGACGCGGAGCTGGTCGCCGTCTTTTTCCCAGCGGCGCTCGGGCGTCGAGACGTTCAGCGTAAAGAGCTGCCCGCGCGAGATGGCTGCGCTGGCCAGATTGTGGCGCTCGCCTTGGGGCAGGGTCACGGCGTACTCGAACAGGTAGTAGGTGTGGTCTTTGGAGTCGGTGCGCGAGGCGACGCCGACTAGCTCGGCTTCGCGACCCGAATCCGGCGGTGCGATCGCGGTTTTGCCCAGGGTGTTGCCGACTTCGCTCGGTGTGCCCAGCTCGGAGATCGAGGCGACGCCCTCGGCAGCGGGATTGATGACGACGCTGACGTTCTCACTGCTTTCGATTAGGTCGTGGAAGATTACGTCCGGTGCGATATTGGTCGCGTCGATTTCCGTCCAGCCATTGGGATAGAGGAATTCGTAGCCATCGTAGTCGTCGGTGTAATTCTTCAGGCCGCTGGTGGGCGAGGCGGAGCAACTGCTGAGGACAATCGCCAGGGTCGCACACAGGAAAACCGCGATTCGCTTAAACATATCGAGAAAAAGTTACGAGAAAAACCGGGACAGCAGCAGAACGAAGGGCGAGATTCGAGACGCGATCGCGGCGCGCGCGTCAATAACCCGGCCAGAAATTAGGGCTCTGCTCTTGGGATCGTACCCGATCGTGTCGATCGCGCTCGGGTTTCTTAGGTGGCGTCGGTCGAGCTGGGGGTGGCGGCGGTGGCATCAGTATCTTCTGCTTCGCTGGCCGGGTGGGCGTCGATCGCGCCTTGGCAGTCCGTCACGCTGGCCCGCTCGCCCATGGCTTCGACGAGAGCATCGTAGGCGTCGCGGTGGAGATCGAGGGTCGATTTCGCCTGGACGATCGCCCAGCGCTCGCGCTGCTGACCCGCTAGCGGTGCGAACTTCAGCACCCGCAGCATCGACTGGAGCTGGGCTCTGTCATTTTCGCCACCGATCGCCCGTTCGTAAAATAGCTCCTCCGCCGCGATGCCCGCCATCAGCACCATCGCCGCGCGATCGACCCAGCGCCGGGAGATCGTTGCTTCGGGACTGACCGCTGAGGGGACACCGCCGCGATCGAGGGTGGCCACCTGCTCGCGAAACGACGACTCGAGATCGAAGCGGACGCCGCCGTCTCCGGGTTGACCCTGGCGCAGCGACTCCCAGGCGTCGAGCGCGTAGCCTTCGATCGGGATCTCGAACAGGTGCGCCATCAGAAAGTGTCCGGCTTCGTGGCGCAGAATCCGCTCCTGGCGATCGGGGCTGCGTCCGGTGAGGCGATCGCGGATGGCGCGGGTGACTTGGCCGTCGGCGAGGAAGGTGTCGAGCCCGATCGCGCCGAGCAGCGCGAAGGCGAGGCTGGCGGTCAGGTAGGGCGACAGGTCGAGGACGGGCAGCACCAGGCTGGAGAAGACGAACAGGCCGACGCCGATGGCGATGAGGTTGAGCGAGCGGTTATCCAAGAATCTATGGGGGTGAGGTCGAGATCGCGGTGAGGTCGAGATCGCGGTGGCCCTAACCGACGACTTCGGTTTGGAACCATTCGCGATCGCGCAGGGAGGCGAGCAGCGCATCGGACTGGGCGACGACGCGCAGCTCCGGGCGACTGACGAGCGCGGCGCGCAGCTCTTCGATCGCCCGATCGTCATAGCCGACGCTTGCGAAACAGCATGCCTTACCGTAACGGGCTTCGGGGCAATCTGGCTGCACTTCCAGGGCGCGATCGAAGGCCGCGATCGCCTCATCGAAGCGCTGCAGCCGTACGAATAGAGCTCCGCGCGCGCAGTGGGGCAGCGGCGCGCTCGGCTCGATTTCGATCGCTTTGTCGTAAGCCGTTAGGGCTTCGGTGTAGCGCTCCTCGCGCTCGAGCTGCTTGGCGCGATCGAGGTGGTAGTCGAGCAAATCGTCGAGGGTTTTATGGGCGTCGGTCAGAGTTTGACGCGCCGAAAGTGCCATTGAGACCATTTCCTTGAGGCGCTGCTCGTCTTCGGTACTTGTGGGCGGCTCTGGCGAGGGCGGTTCGTCGGTATGGCCCGTTGGATTCGGCGGATTGGAGCTGACGAAGTCGGAGACTGGCTGAGGCGGGGCGCTGGTGGGCGCGCGATCGAAGTCGGGTGCGGAAGGGCGATCGGATTCGGGCGAGTGCGTTGCGGGCAGGTACTCGCGCTGGAGTTCGGCCTGCGGATTCGTTGGCAAGTTGGCGGTCTGCAAGTTAGCGGTCTGCAAGTTGGCGGCCTGCAATTGCGCGCGCAGTTCGGCCTGTAGTTCAGTCTGCAATTCGGCCCGCAGCTCCTGCTGTAGTTCGTCGCGCAAGTCGTCGCCAAAGCGCCGCTCGACTTCATCAACTAACTGCGCGATCGCCGAAGAGCGAAACAGCCACACCAGCAGCACCACCAAAAATGGCGAGGCAATCAGAAATATCAGCAGCGTATTCAGCAGTCGGATCGTTACGCCGAAGTTCCGCGAGACGGACTCATCGACCTCTCGCTCGATAATTCTCTCGATCTCGACGCGTTCGATCTCGACACTTTGAAGCGCGGGATCGACAGCGCCCGATGGTGCGACCTCGGCTGGCGGAGTCGGTGAAAAATCCAGAGCATCTTGGGCGGGCGCGGGCGCAGCGAGGGCGGCGGCCAGACCGGCGGCAGACAGCAGTAACTTAAGCGATGGCTTCACGAGAGAGCCCCCATCGGGCGAGGTTGGCGATCGGGCAAAGGAGCGTTGGCCTGCACCTCGACGAAGGCAATCAGGCGACGCGTCCCTAGCTCGAGGATAGCGAACCTGAAGAGAGGGGTGACTCAACGCCCTCGTCGCTCTCGCCATCGAACTCGCGCCCGACGAGGCTGGCAAAGGTCGGGTCGTCCGCGACAAACTCCAGGGCCGGTTCGTCCTCGGCGCGGCTGACGTAGTCCGGATCGGCCTCGATCGCCCGCGCCAGCCAAAACAGCGCCGACTTCGACTCCTTGCTAGCTGCGTAGCAGCAGGCTTTGGAGAACCATATATCGGGCCGATCTCCCTCGACGAATAGCGCCCGGTCGTAGTCTTCGATCGCCTCGATGTAGCGCCTGCGATTGCGACTGAGTTCGGCACGCGCGATCCACAGATCTATAGCGTCGGGGTCAAGCCGCAGCCCGTGGGAAAGGGTCTCGAAAGCTTCATTCTTGCGACCGAGCTGCTCTTGGGCCAACGCCCGATCGCGCCAAATGTTCAGATCGTCCGGCGCGATGCCGATCGCCTTGTCGAAGCATTGCAGCGCCTGCTCGGGACGGTTCACGGCCAGCGTCGCCCGCCCGCGCTCGTGCCATGCCTGGGCCGAGTTGGGATCGAGCTTCACGGCCTGGGAGTAGGCCAGCAGCGCCTCCTTATAACGTCCCAGCTCCATCATCACGTAGCCGCGATTGCTCCAGGCTTCGAGGTGGTCGGCCTTGAGTTCGGTCGCCCGCTCGAAGGAGAACGCCGCTGCGTCGTAGTCGCCGAGCTTAATGAGGCTGCTGCCCCGGTTGTTCCAGGCTTCGGGGTAGTCCGTCTTCAGATCGAGCGCGCGATCGAAAGAGGCGATCGAAGCTTCGTACTGTCCGAGGTTAAACAGCGCGCTGCCTCGGTTGCTCCAAGCTTGGTAATAGTCCGGCTTCAAAGCCACAGCGCGATCGTAAGAATCGACCGCATCTTCATAGTTGCCTGACAGAAACAGAGCGTTGGCGCGGCGGCAGTAGTCCTCCGGCGAAATCACGCCCGAGGCTTCGGCGCTGGGAATCGCAGCCCTGCCGTTGGTTCCAGCCGAAATCGTCGCCAGATGCTCCAGGTCGCCGCCGTCGATTTCCGGTACGGACGGCGCATCGACCGAGGTCTCGAGGCGATCGCGCACGCCATCGATCGCCGACTGTGCGTCCTCCATCAACCCCTGAAGCTGCGTCACCGCATCGGCCTTGAGCTTCGTCATTTCGTCGATATAAACATTGGCGCGCGCTTCGAGCTTGTTGAGCAGCAGCCAAATGCCGATCGTCGCTGAGGCAGGCAACAGCGACATCACGATGAGAAACGCAAATAATGTCGTGCGCGAGTAGGGTTGGCGATCGCCTCCGTCACCATCTGAAGGCTCGCCTTCACCGAACAAAAACGCTTGGGTCGTCACTTCTGGCGCGGAGGCTGCGCGGGCCGCGATCGACGCATCGACGACGCCCCCCAGACTCGAAGCTGCCAGAGCCGCCGCAAGCGACAGCGCGACTCTCGAGATCCGACGATCGCGCCGAGAGTGCCCGCGAGACCGGCAGCTCGATACGAGATAGGAATACAAGCTCGACATTCGACCTCAATCGCTCACCCCACTGCAACTGCGGGGCTGCCCTACGTCCACTGCGCTCCAGCCGCCAACCGCGCCTGCATCATAGCCGAACCGGGCCGAGCCAAGCCGAATCGGGCTGATTTGGGCCGACTTGGGTCAATCTGGGAGTCCGCTCTAGCTTCGCAGCCAAAAGCTAGCTGGCGCGTTTCGACGGTTCGTAAGTATATCGATCGCGCGGTACGATTTTTCTACCCGTGCGCTGAATTCCGACCGGTGGAGCCGTGGTCGGCACAGTCTTCGCCGCTGCCAGGTCGCTCTCGAAGCGCTCCTGCAAAGCATTGTGAACGGCGAGGCTCATATTCTCCCAGGAAATATCATCGCGGCCGAGCAGACAGCGCAGGTCTGCGAGGGCACGCTCTGCCGGGTTCTCTAACGTTTCTGGGCGCAGTGGCGTATCGAAGGGCTTGCGCTTGCGGTGCGCTTCGTTGATGCCCCAATCGACCGCCATCTCAACCAAATCCATCAGTCCCCGGTTTGCCCGTGCGATCTGTCGCGTCCAGCCTTCCTCCGTCGTCGCGTACAAGGCGGGAAGGCGATTGAGCGCGTAAGCGATGGCATCGAACCGCTCGAAATCCTGCGGGTCGAACTCGTCAGAACCCGCGATGCGGCGATCGATCGCTTCGCTGACGAGGACTTCCATTGCGTTACGGCACAGTTTGTAATTCACGAGCTTCGCTCCACCCTAGACAGAATATAAATTCATTCGGAATGCGTTCGGATCGGTGCTGTAGCCAAATACACGGAGTACTCTTCCGCACCCTAACTCGACCTTACTGACGATCTTATCCACGGTTTTTCTCCCCTGCATGAAGTTCTCGTAAAGAATTCGGCGTTTTTTGCGAGCCTAACATGAAGAATTTGTGAAGTTAAAATCTGCCTGTGTGAAAATACGCGACTTATTGAAATCGACATGGCACGGGGTCAGGTCAGTACGCTGCAAGTCGCGATCGGCGAAGACGAACTGCAACAGAACTGTGGGCGCAAGGGCCGTATTTTGATAGAATCTGTTGCCCGCAAATCCGCACGGTCGGATGCGGCCCGTGCTACGCGCACTCTGACGCTCGCGATCGCCGCCTCGTTCCGGACTCGTCCGCGAGCACGTCCCTAGGGGGTGTTGCCGTCGACCGCGAAGCTCGCAAGCCCCGGCTTTACGAAGGTTTTGGTCCCTACTGTTTTGCTTGGGTCGGGCGATCGGACACTGGCCCGGACAGGGCTCCGGCGCGAACGGATGGCGCGCCCCAACACCTATATACTCACTGGATCGAAGGAGATACCGAATAATGGCTCGCATGTACTATGACGAGGACGCCAACCTCGACCTGCTCGCCGGGAAAACCGTGGCGATCGTCGGCTACGGCTCGCAAGGCCACGCCCACGCACTCAACCTCAAAGACAGCGGCGTCAGCGTCATCGTCGGTCTCTATGCGGGCAGCAAATCCGCACCGAAGGCTAAAGATGCGGGCCTGGAAGTTCTCAGCGTCGCTGAAGCCACCAAAAAAGCCGACCTGATCATGATCCTGCTGCCGGACGAAGTGCAGCGCGCCGTCTACGCCGCTGAAATTGCCCCCAACTTAGAAGCGGGCAACGTGCTGGCTTTCGCCCACGGCTTTAATATTCACTTCGGCCAGGTCGTGCCGCCTGCCGACGTGGACGTGATTATGGCCGCACCGAAAGGCCCCGGCCACCTGGTGCGCCGCACCTACGAGCAAGGCGAAGGCGTCCCGGCACTGTTCGCCGTTTTCCAAGACGCCTCGGGTCAGGCCCGCGATATCGCAATGGCCTACGCTAAAGGCATCGGCGGTACGCGCGGCGGCATCCTGGAAACCACCTTCCGCGAAGAGACCGAAACCGATCTGTTCGGCGAGCAGGCCGTGCTGTGCGGTGGCCTCAGCGAGCTGATCAAAGCCGGTTTTGAAACCCTGGTCGATGCGGGCTACCAGCCGGAGCTGGCATACTTCGAGTGTCTCCACGAAGTCAAGCTGATCGTCGATCTCGTCGTCGAGGGCGGTCTGGCGAAAATGCGCGACAGCATCTCGAATACGGCAGAGTATGGCGACTACGTCAGCGGCCCGCGCGTGATTTCCGAGCCCAGCAAGCAGGCGATGAAAGAGATCCTGGCGGAAATCCAGTCCGGTACGTTCGCCCGCAACTTCGTGCTGGAGAACCAGTCGGGTAAAGCGGGCTTTACGGCAATGCGTCGCCGCGAGGCCGAGCACCCGATCGAGGTCGTTGGTAAAGACCTGCGTGCGATGTTTAGCTGGCTGAAGAAAAGCTAAAGCGGCTGAAAAACTAAAAAACATCGTTCCGACGCTCTGCGTCGGAATGCCCTGACAGACGCTCTGCGTCGGGTACTGACTGACGCCGGACGCCAAAAACTGCGACCGTACGATTAAAGGCGGCATCGCATTCTTCTTTACTTTTTAAAGAGGAGAGCGATGTTGCCTTTGTTTTCTCGAGCGAGCGGCAAGCGCGGGAACGAGGCTGCGTTCGTCAGATGCTTTGAGATTCCAGTGGCTAGCTGGCGTGCTTGAGCTTTTGCGGAACGGTCTCGCTTTGCTTTTGCTGGATGGCGTAAGCGCGACCGAGGCTGTCCATCGCTTCCTGGTGCTGGTTGAGATCGGAGAGCAGGCGACCCCGGCTGTACCAGGCGTCGCACTGTTCCGGATCGATGTCGATCGCGCGGCGGTAGGACTTCTCGGCGCGATCGCGGAACCCGAGCAGTTCGCAGAGGCGACCGCTCGTCACCCACACTTCGTAACGCTGGGGCTGGACTTCAAGCGTGCGATCGATTTGCGCTAGGGCCAACTCGTAGCGACCCAGCTTTTCGAGCAGCAGGCCCTGCTGATACACCGCTTCGATGCAGGTCGGCTCGAGCTGGATGGCTTTGTTGTAAGAGGCGATCGCCGCGTCGTAGAGATGCTTTCGGGCTAGGGCTGCGGCGCGGTTGAACCAGAGCTGGTAGCGGTTGGGGTCGAGGCTGGCGGCTTTGTCATAGGCCGTCAGGGCTTCGTCGTCGCGGTCGAGCTGGCAGAGAATATTAGCGAAGTTAAACCACGCCTCGAACTGCTGCGGGTTGAGGTCGATCGCGGCTTGGTAGCAGTCGAGAGCTTCGGCGTAACGCTTCAGAGTGGTCAGCAGCGCGCCGCGATTGTGCCAGGTTTCGCTCTCGTCCGGCCGGAGCTGGATGGCGCGCTCGTAGGCGGCCAGCGCGTCGTCGTAGCGATCGAGGCGACCGAGGGTGTTGGCGCGGTTGAACCAAACTTCGTATTTATCGGGCTGGTGCTCTAGGGCGAGGTCGTAGCTGGCCAGGGCTTCGTCGTGGCGACCGAGGCGACCGAGAACGCTGCCGCGACCGAAGAGCGCTTCGATTTGGTCCGGCTCGAACTCCAGGATGCGATCGTAGGCGGCCAGGGCTTTGTCGTACTGTTGCAAGCGAACCAGCAGGCGCGTGCGCTGGAGGGAAATCTTCAGGTCGTTGGGGGCGCTGCGTAGGGCGCGATCGTAGCTGGCCAGGGCTTCGGTAAAGCGCTGGAGCTGCGCCAGCGCGTAGGCGTGTTGGGCCCAGATTTGGGCGCTGTCGGGCTCGACGCGCAAAATCTCGTCGTAAAAGGCGATCGCGTCCTCGAACTGGTGCTCGCGCAGGGCTTTCTCGGCGCGCAGCTTGTAGGCTTCGACGGGAGTCGCAAACTGCTGCTCGTGCAGCGGCTCGATCAGCTGCTCGATGCGGGCAGTGACGGCCTGGAGACGATCGCGCAGCTCCGGCTCGAACACGTCAAAAATGGCTTGGGGCGTTAACTTTCCCAGGCTATCGATCACGCGGTTTTTAACTTCCGCGACCTCTAGCGCTGAATTTTGGATTTGGTAGAGGCATTCGTTGCGAACGCGCTCGATTTGCTTCATTTCGTCGAGCTGCTGTTCGATATCGTGCGTTAGGGTCTTGACGCGATCGTCCAGGTTGCCGTGGGCGCTGCCGACGACGCCTTCGAGCCGATCGAGCATGAGCTGGGCGCGTTGACCGGCGGCTTCGATTTGACCCTCGAGATCTTCGAGCCTGTAGAGCCGATCGCGGACTTCATCGGTCAGGCGATCGACGATGCGACGGCGCAACAGTGCGAAGATCGCCGCCACGCTCGCCGGGGTCAGGATCAGATTCGCCAGCAGAATATAAAACCAGGGCTGCGGTGTCAGTTCCGCCGTCAGCCCCGCCGAAGCGTCGGCATGGCGCAGGGGCAGACCGAGCGCCGGGCGCGTCGCGATCGTTTCCGGGGTGCTGACTGTCGCGGCCTGGTGGCGGGCAGGGGGTTGGGCGTGCCGCGCGACCGAGTGCGCTCCTGCCTCGGGCAGGTCGGGCAGGTCGTGGACGTCGGGAACGTCAGGAGCAGCGGTCGCCGGAGCGGCCAAAGTTGCAAGTGCGAGAAGAGCTGTCGGGTGTGCCATAGTTCCTACCACCAGGGATCGCAAAGGCCAAGTCGAACCTTCTTGACAAACGACTCGGGTTGCACGTGATAACTTTCCATACGCGATCGCTCGCCCGAATCCGGAACGGAGCCCGAAGAAGCCGCCGCGATCGCCAGCTTCGGTAAAGCTTCGGCCATTCGTGCGGGAGCCCACCGAAACAAGCGGCGCGGAATGGGGCGAGGCCGGAGCGAATTCGCTATTGTTCAGAGCAAGGCGTCGCGCGAAGGTGGCGATCGCATCTCGACGACCGCACGCTCGCGCGCCCCATAACCACATTCATTCCCCCACAGCACCTATGGAACGAGCGGATTTGCTGGAACGGGCGCGCCAGGGCGACCCAGGCGCGATCGCGGCGATTCTCAACCAGCAGTTGAAGTACCAAGCGATCGAGTGCCGCGCCACGGTGGTCGATCGCCTGCTGCATCTGGTGTTCCGGGCGGAAGACACCACGCCCGATCGCAGCGAACTCCTCGACTTCGTCCGCGCCAAGCTCATGAACCTCGATATCGAGAACCTGGCGCGCGTCCGCCTCTACGGGCTCGACCCCGGCGCGGAGAGCGAGCCGCAAAGCCTGCCCGAGGCCGCGGTCTGGACGCACGAGTTCGCGCTCGCCGTGGGGAGCTACTCGCAGCTCATCGCAGCGCGGGCGAGCGAGATGAGTGACGCGGGCGAGGTTGCGGGGAGCGCGAGTTCTGACGGTTCGGGCGCGGTCGCGGGGGGCGTGCGCCGGACGAAGAAGCAGCCGACGCCGCTGTCTCTGGCGATCGTGGCGATCGCGCTCGGTCTGGTGGTCTTTTCGGGCTATCGGATCGCCTCCCGCAACGCTGAGCCGTCGCCGCCCCAGGCCGCTCCTGCCGCGCCCTAGTTCGCGCGTCGCCCGCCCTTTACGCCCATCGCTGCAGCCCGCGACACTCGCGACAACGTCCGGCGCGGAAATCTGGCGAAAGAACTCCGGCGATCGCAGCGCCCCGCCCTGTGAGAAGGTTTGGCGTAGGTCTTTGGCGTGGACTCTTGGCGTAAGCCCTCGGAGTTCGGCGAGATCGACACGCGAGGTCGAGACAAACGGCCGAGCGCGCCACGCCTTCAGACTGGGGTGAATCCGTCCGCGATCGATGCTGCAACGTCTCAAAGCGCTCAAAACAGTTAACTGGTTCGACGTTTTTAAATCGCCGCCGATGCTGCTGGTCAGCCTCGGGCTCGGGCTCGCCTTTGGGGCGCTGCTTCCGGGGTCGATCGAGCCGCTCTCGGCGATCGGCAACGCCTACCTGTCGGCGCTCCAGCTCTGCGCGCTGCCGATTATGACCACGGGCATCATCGCCGGGATCTATCGCCTCGTCAAAAGCCACCACTCTAAAGAATTCGTCGTGCGGCTGGTGGGGCTGGTGATGGTGGGGTTCGCGATTTGCAACAGCGTCGCGATCGCGATCGGCTGGGTGATGCAGAGCGGTCGCTTCGACGCCAGCACCCTGGAAGCGCTGGGCACGGAGGTGAATAAATTTGGCATCGACGCCGAGATCTATCGGACGCTGCCGCCGCCGCCGCCGGAGTTGCGGCTCGGGCTCAATACCCTGGCCGACAGCCTGATTAGCGACAATATCTTTGCCGCCTTGGTCGACAATCAAACTCTGGCCGTGTTGGTGTTCGCGATCGTCCTGGGGGCAGCACTGGGCCTCGCGCCAACGACGAAGGTGAGCGATCGCCTGGTGTCGAGCTGCGATCTGATTTTCAACGTATTTTGCGGGATCGCCGACTTTGCCGTGGCCTGCTTGCCCCTCGGGCTGATCGGCCTGTTCGCCGAGCAGTTCGCGGCCACGGGCGGCGGCATCCTGCGGCTGATGCTTGGTTTTGTGCTGATGGCCGACGCCAGCCTGCTGGTGCTGTATTTCCTCGCGGCGGCGATCGTCTGGTGGCAGGCGCGGCGTCCGGGTCTAAAGCGGATGGTGGCTAGCGCGAAGGACTCGACGATTTTGGCGCTGAGCACGTCCAGCAGCCTGGCGACGCTGCCCTACGCGCTGCGGATGATGCGGCGGCTGCGGTTTAACGCCGAGGAGGTGAATTCGCTGCTGCCGATCGATATCATCACGTTTCGCTACGGCACGTCGTTTTATTTCGCCTTCGCGACGATTTTCGTAATGACGCTCTACCGCGAGCCGTTTGGCATCAACGAGTTCGTCACGATTTCCCTCGGCTGCGTGCTGGCGTCGCTGGCCTCGATCGGCGCGGCGGGCATCGCGGCGCTGGGCTGCATCGAGATCGTCACCAGCCCGCTGGGGCTACCGGTCGGGGCGGTGCTGCTGATTTTCGTGGCGATCGACCCGCTGGTGAACCCGTTCCGGGCTTTGGTGAATATCTACGCCGCCACTGCCGTGACCGCGCTGGTCGCGGAAAATTCGCGATCGCCTCGAGACCGCCCACCCGACCGTCCCCCTGACTGAGCGCGGTCGCACCGGCAACTGAAATCGATTTTCTACGGATACGGCCTAGAATTCGATGAAGGCATTGATAGTAAGCCGATCGGCGCGCGTCCGTTCGTGCATCGCCGCTTTCACACCTTTCGCGAGACCGTCCCATGAGCCGAGCTGCTTTTTCCCGCCGCTGCGATCGCGGAACACGACGATCGCGTGTCGGTTACGCCGACGTTTGCCCGACCCGCCCGGTCGGTTCGATCGGCCTGACTCGCTTGATTTTGGCCCTGTGCTGCGCTCTGGCGATCGCGCTGAGCGCCGCACCCGCCGCGATCGCCCAGCCCTTCGATCCGCCGTACGACGAACTCGTTGAAGAAGAAACCCTCGAAGCCGCGCCCGCAACCGGCATCGATGCGATCGTCGAGCGTGGCGTGCTGCGCGTCGGCATGCCGAAAAACGACAACTTTCCCTTCTACGGTCTCGACGACAGCGGCGAGATGGAAGGGCTCGATTCAGACTTTGCGATCGGACTGGCGGGCGTGCTGGGCGTCGATCTCGAATACGTTCGCGACTACGACAATCACAACGCCGTGATCGCCGCCGTCGCCGATGGCGAGGTGGACTGCGGCATCGCCAAATTTTCACGCACGCCCAAGCGCGGCATGAAGGTCACCTTCTCGCAGCCGTACCTGAAGTTTCGGCAGGCGCTGCTGGTCAACCAGCGGGCGCTCGTCCAGTACGAAGCCAAAGGACTCGACCCCTCGCGCGTCTTCGACAACGAGCTAGAGGACACGATCGCCGTTTTGGGCGGCACGTCCTATGTGTCGTTTGCCAAGCAGCTTTTCCCAAAGGCCGAGCTGCTCGAGCTCGACACCTGGGATGAAGTGGTCGCCGCCGTGATCGATCGCGAGGCGCTGGCCGCCTTCCGCGACGAGGTCGAGGTGCGCTCGATCGCCCTGAACGCTCCGGAGCTGGCCTTCCAGCTAAAAAGCGTCCTGATCGCCGACTCCAACGACGGCAAAGGCGTCGCCGTGGCGCGCGACAACCCGCTGCTCAAAGAAGTCGCCAACCTCTATATCGATAACTTCGCTCGCCCCGTCGAGGCCGACGCGGTTCTGGAACGGATCGCCGCCGCCCTCGACTCGGAAACGGAAACCGCCGAATAGGCCCCCGATCGCCGCCAATCTGGCCGACGATCCGCCCCCCGCCTCGCCGACCTGCGCGCCACGAACCGCTGCGATTCGGCCGTTCGCGTCCGCCCACCTTCGATCGCCTCGCACCGAAGTTTTATGTCTACTCCCGACAAGCCCAACCAGAAGCCCAACCAGAAAAATATCTGGATCGCCCGCCTGAAGTCGCCGCAGTGCATCTTGCTCGGTGTCGTGCTCGGCGGTCTGATCGGTGCTTTCGTGCCTGTCCTCGTGCCGCCGATGGCCTGGATCGGTAACGCTTACCTCTCGTTCCTGAAGCTCTGCGCGTTGCCGATTATGCTCTCGGCGATCGTCGCCGGAACTTATAGACTGCTGGGGAATCCAGGCTCGAAACAGATTATCTCCCGCCTGCTGGTGGCGGTGTTCTCCGGGTTCTTGCTCTGCAACCTGGTGGCGATCGGGGTCGGCTGGATCGCCCAGGGCGGTCAAATCGATCCGAAAACGCTGGCGTCCCTCGGTGCGGAGGTCAACAAAACCGGCATCGACTTCAAGCTTTACGTATTCGACGCGGCTCCGCCGATCGACGATCTCGAACTCGGCCTGAGCGCCTTGCTCGACAACCTGGTGAGCGACAACATCTTCTCGTCGCTGTCCAATGGCCGCACCCTGGAGGTGCTGACCTTCTCGATCGTCTTCGGCATCGCTGTCGGCCTCGTCCCCGACTCGGGCATCCGCACGCAATTTATCGCCGTGCTCGATCTGATTTTCCAGACCTTTAACGGCATCGTGAAATCGTCGCTGGCGCTGCTGCCCTTTGCGCTGCTCGGCCTGATCGGCGAGCGGGTCGCCTCCACGGGTTTCGGCACCTTGCAGCTCATGCTGAAGTTCGTGATCGTCGCCAACGTCTGTTTTGCCGCCGCGTATCTGCTCAGCACCGCGATCGTCTGGACGCGCGCCAAGCGCCCGAAGCTCCACCATATGCTGGGCTACATGAAGGAGACGACGATCCTGGCGGTAACGACCTCGAACAGCTTTGCCTGTCTGCCGTCGGCGCTGACGATGATGAAGCGCCTGGGCTTTAACAAAGAAAAAGTCAACTCGCTGCTGCCAATTAACCTGATTACCTTCCGCTACGGCACGTCGGTGTACTTCGTGCTGGCAATGATGTTCGTGCTTAACGTTTACGAAGAGCCGATGAGCGTCAGCGTGTTCTTTACGATCCTGCTGGGTTGCGTGTTCGCCTCGCTCTCGTCTCTGGGGCTGGTGGGCATCGCGACGCTGTCGTCGATCGAGGTGGTGGCGCGTCCGCTGGGCGTCCCGGTCGAGGCGGTGCTGCTGATTTTCGTGGCGATCGACCCGCTGGTAAACCCACTGCGCGCCCTGCTCAACGTCTACGCCTCAATGATGGTGACATCGCTGGTGACGGACAACCGCAACCGTTCGCCGGAGCCGGTTCCCCAGCTCGCCCCCCTCGAAGCGACTTCTGGCAGCGAAGCCTAGGATTCAGTCGTCCTCTCGCACGATTCAAAAATTCGGAGCAGCCGGGACGGCTGCGCTACGGGAAATTCGGATTTTTTACCTCGTAGCGCTGGCGTCTCGCCAGCTTCAGTAACGTTTCAGGGATTCGTGCAAGATGTTTAGCTTGCCCGCGAGACAGCCCCAACAGGAAGAAATTCCGGAGAAACGGCAAGCTCGATCGCAAAGATTCACGACAAACTTGGGTTCGACAGACACCGCGCTCGCGCCCGTGTTAGCAACCATTACGATTTCGCCCTTTCGATCGGAACTCGCTGGATCGCGCTGGAGATATTCATGGCGGGCGATACTAGACGAGCCGGACGCGATCGCGCGTCTTTAGACTTTTCCAGGTCGGATTTTTCTAGTTCGGATTTTTCCGGCTCAGACGTTTCCGGGTGCATTCGCAACAGTAGAGACCGCTTATTTTTCAGGCCGAGCGACGAACCGCCGATCGGGTCGAACGAAACTGATGCCGCGCCTCAAGCGTCATGGATTTCTGTAGACCTCCAAGCCTTCTTCGCGCGGGCGAGCCATGATGAAATTACGATACGTTCTGGCGGTGGCCCTGCCGCTTGCGGGTTGGAGCAGCAGCGCGATCGCGCAGGTCGTCCCCGAGGGCGAAACAACGGTAACGCCGAGCGGCGATCGCCTAGAAATTACCGGCGGGCAAACCTCCACCGACGGCGCAAACCTGTTCCACGGGTTCCAGGACTTCAACCTCGACGCCAGCCAGATCGCCGATTTCATCACTGCGCCGGACACTCGCAACGTGCTGACGCGGATTTCGGGCGGCTCGCCCTCGACGATCGACGGCCTGCTGCAAGTTTCCGGCAGCGACGCCAGCCTCTACCTGCTCAACCCGGCGGGCATCGTTTTCGGCGAAAGCGCGCGGCTGAACGTGGCCGGTGACTTTTTCGCCTCCACCGCCACGGGACTGAGCTTTACTGGGGGCGACTGGGAGACGATCGCCACCGAAGCGGCGAACCTAACCGGCGACCCGGTGGCGTTCCAGTTCGCCATCGACGACGCAGGCGCGATCGTTAACGCCGGAACCCTGGACGTCGAGACGGGTCGGCAGATCGGCGCGATTGGCGGCGAGGTCGTCAATACCGGCACGATGTCGGCTCCGGGCGGCGCGATCGTGCTGGTCTCCGTAGACGAAGCGGGCTGGGTGTCGCTGAGCCAGCCGGGCAGCGTGCTGAACCTGAGCTGGAATCCGGCAACGTTCGACGCGCCGCTCGATGCCGCCGCCGCCGACTTGACCGAGCTAATCTCTGGCGGTGCGGCCAGCTCCGCCAGCCAGCTTCGGGTCAACGCTGACGGCACGGTCAGTCTGACTGGCAGCCTGACGGGTCGCGAAGCCGCGATCGCGCCGCTGGCAGGCACGACGATCGCGTCGGGGACGCTGGACGCGGCGGGCGAGTTTGGCGGGTTTGGCGGCACGGTCTACGTCCTGGGCGATCGCGTGGCCAGCCTGGGCGCGACGATCGATGCGTCGGGAAGTTACGGCGGCGGCGCAATCGCGATCGGTGGCGATCGCCAGGGGCTCGGCACGCTACCCAACGCCGAATTTACGTTTATCGACGAGGCTTCGCGACTCGTGGCGGACGCGCAGCTCGCGGGCAACGGCGGCGAGATTATCGCCTTCGCCAGCGACACCGCCCGGATCGCCGGAACCCTGTCGGCCACCGGTGGCATTATCGGCGGCGACGGCGGCTTTATCGAAACCAGCGGCCTGAGATCGTTCCAGATCGACACGCTCCCCGACGTCAGCGCGATCGCCGGAGCGGGCGGCGAGTGGCTGATCGACCCGTTCGATATCACGATCGTCGCTGGGGGAGGCAACACCAATATCAACGCCGCCACCCCCTTTGAGGCGACTGCCGACCCGGCAACCCTGGGCGTCGATCTGATTACGGCAGGGCTGCAAAGTGGCGACGTGACGGTCTCCACCGGCGCGGGCGCGACGAGTAACTCCATAACCCTCGACACCGACCTGGACTTCGACGGCGCGAACGGCAACCAGCTGACGCTACTTGCCACCGGCAGCGTTATCCTCAACGGCAAAATCACCGACGACACCCCCGCCACGCCCGACGCCCTCGACGTGACCATTACCGGCGCAAACGGCGGAATGGGCGAAGTGCAGCTCGGCGAGATCGTAACCGGCGGCGGCGACCTGACCGTCACGACTACCTCCGCCACAGATGGGATTATCACCACGGACTTTATCGAAACCGGTGGTGGCGCGATTACCTTCAGCGGCACGAGCACCGGAACCGGGAGCGGCGTCATCATTGCGACCCCGATCGACTCTGACGGCGGCGCGATCGCGATCGAGGGACGCAGCGGCTTTCTCGGCGTCAACCTCAATGGCGGCTCGCTGAACTCCAACGGCGGCGCGATAACGCTGCGCGGCACGGGCCTGAACGGCGCGAACCCCGGACTAGACCTTAACGGGACGATTAGCGCGGGCAGCGGCAACGTGTTGCTCGAGTCCGACACCCTCGATATCGCGCAGTCGCTGTCGGGGACGGGCACGCTGACGATCGAGCCGGAAACCACTGCGCCCTTCTCGCTCAACACCGGCGACGACCTGGTGGCGGGAACGAGCCTCGCCAACATCGGCGCGGACTTTTCGCTGGTGACGATCGGCTCTGATACCGCTGGGGATATCACGATCGGCACCGCCGGTATCGCGAACTTCACCTCGCCTCTGACCCTGATTACGGGCGGCAACCTCAATCTCAATACTCTGACGCTGAACGATAACCCACTGACGGTGAACGCCGGTGGTGATGTCAACGTCGCCAGCGGTGCGAACTTTGAAGGAGACGTGACGATCGTTACCGACGACATCACGATTTTGGGGCCGTTGACAGTGGACGGCGACCTGGCGATCGTGCCGCGCGACCCGACGACGACGATCGGCCTCGGCTTCGACGGCAACACGACGCCCGCACCGGGCAACCTAATCCTCGACGATGTGGCGCTGATTTCCCACATCACCATGCCGATCGCCCCAGACGGCACGCGCCGCACCCTGTCGATTGGCGATCCGGTCAGCGGCACGGGCAACATTACGATCCAGTCCTTGGACAATGCCCGCAGCCTCGCCGGTCAGGACTTCTTTCTCTCTGAAAAGGACTACAACCTCCAGGTCTTCGGCGGCGATATCGACCTCCAGTTTCCCGTCACCCTCTATGAATTCGACGCAGCCACGCCGGGAACGCCCGTCCAGTCGTTCGGCCTCTTTAGCCAAGGCGCGATCGCCGGGAACACCGTCGCGCTGACCGGCGGCCAGTGGGTGCTCGATGGCGTCGGCGGGGTCGGCATCGACGCCGTACCCGTCTCCTTTAACGATGCGGACGTGGCGATCGTCAATCAAGGCGGCGACGTGTTCGCGGAGTTCGGCGCAAACAGTAGCCTCAGCGCGATCGCATTGGGCGGCACGACCTACGGCGGCATTCAAACCGACGGCAGCATCGAAATCCGGGGCACAGATCCGCTCGCGATGGGGGCGATCGCCCTAACCGCCAACACCGGCAAAATCGAGATCGATCCGCCGCTGCAAATCGATGATTCGGTGACGATGACCGCTCCGGTCGAAATCGAACTCAACGGCGCGATCTCCGGCGCGGGGTCGCTGACGGCCAGCTCCGCCGGAGATATCGGCCTGCCCGCGATCGGCTTGGCTGCGGCCCCCTTCGGTGCGACTTCGGCGACCTCCACCGACGGCACGATCGACCTAGACGGCGATATTTACGCCGGAAACGGCCTGACGCTCGCCGCCGACGACATCGAGATCGACGACACCGTCCGCCTCGACACCAGCGCCAACAACAGCGACCTCGACCTCAGCGACGCGGCGATCGTCGGGGGCGGCTCGCTAACCTTCGACGCCGGAACCGGGCGCGTCGCGCTGGCCGATGTCGGCCTGGAAGACGAGCGGTTTGGCAGTTTGACCTTCGAGGCCCTTTCGGAGCTCGACCTCAACGGCGCGATTTTCCTCGACAGCGACTTCGACGCCGCCACCCAGACCGCGAACCTGTTTGGCGACGAGGTTTCGATTTTCACCAACGGCGCGATCGACCTGAGTACGGCCACCGTTTCCGGCACGAGCCACTTCCTGCTCGCAGGCGATACCGTCCGCCTCGGCGAACTGACGGCAGCCACCCTAGGCAGCCTCGAGGTCACCGCCCAGAACGACATCGAAGTCGGAAACGCCACGACGACCGGCGATATTACGCTAACCACCAGCGCGGGCGACATCGTCGCAGGCGATCTGACTACTGGCGCGGGGGGCGATCCGATCGACGGCGCGCCGATCCTGCTGGTCAGCAGCGCCGGGGAAATCACCACCGGCAACCTGACCAGCACCGGCATTAACGGTGGCGATATCACCGTCCAGGCCAAGCTGGCGATTACCGCCGGACAGATCGACAGCAGCGGCACTACCGGCAACGGCGGCGATGTGCTGCTCGACCCGATCGGCGATATCGAAATCGGATTCGTCAACGCCGAGGGCGGCGCTGAGGGCGATGGCGGCGATATTACCGCCGTGACCACCGGTGGTTTCTTCCGTGCGACGCAGACCTTTGAGGCGCGAGACGGCAGCACGGCCAGCCTCTCCTCGGCGGGCGGCGACGGCGGCACGATCTCGATTTCCCACGCGGGCGGCGACGGCGAAGCGCCGATCGCCCCCTTCGAGATTGGCAGCGCCGCCACCAACGGCACGGCGGGCACGGTCACCACCGGCAACGATCGCCTCGAGGTCGGCGAATCGTTCCCGCGATCGTTCTCGCGCGGCAATATCACCCTCGGCACCGATGATGGCGTCGATCCAGACCCGGATCCGCCCGGGGAGCCCCCCACCGAAACGCCGGTTGAAACGCCCGTTGAGACACCAGTGGAAACACCTGTTGAAACTCCCGTTGAGACACCAGTGGAAACGCCGGTTGAAACACCCGTTGAAACGCCCGTCGAGACACCGGTTGAAACCCCTGCCGAGCCGACACCGACCGAACCGACCTCGTCCACACCCGACAGCGAAACGGCCCGCGCCCTCGAGCAAAGCGATCGCGAGTCCGAATCGGAGCGCGCCGTCAGCTCGATCGGCAACCTCGAGATCGACACGATCGTCAGCTCGATCGAGCGGAACTTCAGCCAGGAATACCTCCGCTACCTTTCCACCTCCTCCAACGGTCGCTGGCAGTACCGACCCAGCAGCAGCAGCCTCGCTTACTCCACTGAGGGTGGCGACATCGAAATCTTCGGGCTCGACGCCATCCGCCGCGAGCTGCGGCAAGGCGATGACGAGACCGGCACGAACACCGCGTTGGTTTACATCACCTTCGGGCGGCGGACGATCGGCGAAGGTGCGGCGCTAGTCTGCCCGACGCCCGAGAACTTCACCGAAGAGGCCGCGCCCCAAACGCCCGCCTGCGATCGTCGCCCCGACGACCCGGTCGAAATCGTCGTCGTCACCGGAGACGATGACCCCATGCGTTGGCAGGTGGATGGAGCCGATCGCGAGACGGTCAAGCGCGCGATCGACGAACTCCTCGTCGCAACGATCAACCCGCGCCTGCGCCGCACCGACCGCTACCTCGTCCACTCCCAGGAGCTCTACGATCTGCTGTTCGAGCCGATCGCCCCAACCCTAGAAGCGCGCGGCATCGACAATCTGCTCTTTGTCCCCGACGCCCACATCCGATCGCTGCCCGTCGCGGCGCTCCATAGCGGCGATCGCTTCTTGATCGAGGACTACAGCATGGCCGTGATGCCCAGCTTCAGCCTGACGCGACCGCGCTATGCCAACCTCCGCAACCGCCCAGTGCTAGCGATGGGCGCATCGGAGTTCGAGTCGCAGCCCGCCCTCGCCGCCGTGCCGATCGAGCTGGCGAGCATCACCCGCGACGGCACGGACGGCGACATTTTCCTCAACGCCGATTTCACCCGCGACAACCTCTCCGGCCAGCGCACCGACTACCCGATCGTCCACCTGGCGACCCACGCCGACTTCCTCCCCGGCAACCCCGATGACTCGTTTATTCAGCTCTGGGACGAGCGTCTGAGCTTGCCGCAGGTCGAAAACCTCGACTGGACTGACCCGCGCGTGCAGCTCCTCGTCCTCAGCGCCTGCCGCACCGCGATTGGCAACGACGAAGCCGAGCTGGGCTTTGCGGGGCTGAGCCTCCAGGCCGGGGTCGGCTCGGCGCTGGCCAGCCTCTGGTACAGCAGCGACCTGGGCACGCTGGCGCTAATGGACTCGTTCTACAACGCTCTCGACACCGCCCCGATCCGCGCTGCCGCGCTCCAGCAGGCGCAGCTCGCCCTCCTACGCGGCGAAGTGTTCGCCGAATCCGGCCGGATGACGGGCATTGCCGGAGACATCGAGCTGAACGAGGCGCTGGACTTCAGCTACCGATCGGAGTTTTCGCACCCGTACTACTGGGCCGCATTTACCGCGATCGGCAATCCCTGGTAGCTTGCCCGCGCTAACTACCCCAGCAAATCTGTCTCCTCATAAATTTCATCTAACCCGATCGCCGCGCTCGCACTCGCCAACACCACCTCCTCTCCCGCCTCAATCTGCTCCCAAAAATCTCCCGAGCCGCGCCGGAACACCTCCACCAGCGCCCGCTCCGTCGAAATAAATACGATCTCCATCACGCTTGGCATTGCCCGATAGTCCGCAAATTTTTCCGTGCGATCGAACCGCGCCGTACTCGGTGATAGCACCTCGACAATTAGATGCGGCTGATTGACGAACTGACTCTCTAACTGGCGATCGCTCTCCGAACAAGTCACCACCACGTCCGGGTAGTAGTACGAATTGCTCGCCTCTACCCGCACCTTCATCCCCTCTGCAAATGTCCGACACCCCGACCCGCGTAACCGAGACTTCAACGCACTCGCCACATTCAAAATCACTGTACTGTGTCGCTGCGTCCCGCCCGTCATCGCGAACACTTCACCGTCGCGATATTCGTGACGAATCGGACTTTCGGCTTCTGCCGCAAGGTAGTCTTCAGGGGAAATGTAGAGCGGATCTGTAGCTAGCATGTCTCTAACCCACAATTTCGTATCAGCCAGTTCTATTCATGGTTTCCGATCCTAACCTTACACATTCCAGAAGCCCCACATCTCCCATATATTTGAGCCTCTGACATCACCACGCGACCGCCCGATCGCCCAGGTGGCCCGTCTTCACGTAAATCAGGCACCCTGACTTGCTGAACGGCGTATGCACGCTCCCCGGCGGGTTCCGCAGCCAGCTTCCCGTCGGATAGTTGCCCGTTTCGTCGGAGAACGTGCCTTCTAAGACGAAGATTTCCTCGCCGTCCGGGTGGCCGTGGCGCTGAAACTGCGTTCCCGGCTGCCAGCGCACGAGCGCGACACTTTCCGTGCCGAACTGGTGGAGCGGCAGCACCGACAAGCCCGCCACCAGGCCGGGGATAAACCGCGCCGATCGCGTATCGATCGCCACTCGAGCGCGATCGGCCGGGTGCATCTGCCGCAGCTTGACCAGGATCGTGCAGCCGTTGTCGCTATGGGGCGCGTGGCGCGAGCCGACCGGGTTGCGGACGTAGCTGCCCACCGGGAAGTCGCCGGTTTCGTCGGAAAACGTGCCGCCCAATACGAAAAATTCCTCGCCGCCGCCGTGGGTGTGGGCGTTGAAGCGACTGCCGGGAGCGTAGCGGACGATCGAGGTTGCCCGCGCGACTTCCTCGCCGTCGCGCTCGAGCATCCGGCGATCGACCCCCGACAGGGGCGACGCGATCCAGGGCAACTCTTCGCTGGCAACAATGGCGCGTTGGGATAGGTCGGCGTGGATTTGCATGGCGGTTCGGGGACGTGAGAGAAGTCGCGGCGTGAAGAGAGATTACGAGGCTAGCGCGCGATCGCCGATCGGAAACGACCTCGATCGGATCGAAGGGCGGTACGGGCTTTACAATTTTCGCACGCTTCCCTCGGCCTCTTTTTTGGCCTCTCGCCTCTCGATGGGCGATCGCATTCCGCTGTCCTGGGCGCAGCTGTCTCGACCCGTTCGGCGCTCCGGACGCCACACGGCCAGTACAGAAACTGCAACATACCTCCGGACGAACGGGCGCAAACCGATAAGAATTAATCGACAGCTCACATCGACAGACTCACCGCTCCCAGATATGACTTCCTCACTTGCTTTTTGCGCGATCGGCATCCTCAGCGCCGCCGGTGCCAGCCTGCTGGTTGCCGCGCCCGCTCGCGCGGCCTCCTTTACGGTCGAAAATATCACCGGCACGTGGACGAACGTTCAGGGCACGGTTTCTTTTAGCGGCACGGGCACGAACCAGGTGCGCTGGGGCAACTCCGCCACCACTGGCGAATCCACCAGCGGCTTTAACTTCGATAGCGTGACGATCGCCGCGCCCCTGACGAGCGGCACGAACTTCGTCCTCGGCGAGCTGACCCACCTAAATTTTCCGATTTTCAACCCGTCGTCCGGCGCGGACTTCGAGCTGGCGATGGACGTTAACGGCACGGCGATCGCCTTTGACTACAGCTTTGCGATCGAGGAAACCACCAACGGCGGAACCTGCCCGAGCTTCCAAATTAGCGGCACGCCCTGCGACGATCGCATCACCTTCTCGACTGACGCCGCACAGGCGCTATTTTCAGACGGCGGCATCGACTATACCCTAGAGCTGCTGGGCTTTAGCGCCACTGCCGACGGCCTCTCGCCCGTGTCGTCGTTCATCACCCAGGAGAACCAGGCGTCTTCGGCCTTTCTCGTCGCCCGCTTCGCCGCCAGCGAGCCCATCGACGCTGGCGACGATCCGGCCTCGACGCCCGAGCCCGCTTCGGTGCTGGCGCTGCTGGCCTTGAGTGCTGCCGCCACAAAGCGCCGCCGTCGCACGATTTAAGGGCCGTCGTCGTTCGGAGCCTCTGCGGGGCAGGTTCGATCTGACAAAAAGCCTAAGGGTTGCGACCCGAGCTGGGTAAGCGCTGTAAGTTTATGACAGTCCCCCTCCGCCACACCGGCTATGAGCGAACCTACGATTTACCAACACACCCAAACCGGGACGTTTATCGTCGCGGCGCTCGGAATTGTAGTTCTGGTCACGATCGCGGCTGTGGTTGTCGCGATCGCGAGGGGCGGTACTTTGCCGCCTCTCGCGATCGCGATCGTTGCGGCCAACTTCGTCATTTTGTCGATCGTCGTGGCCGTTTTTTCGATCTTGACCGTCCGCGTGGACGCGCAGGCCGTCGCATGCCAATTCCGCTTCGGGCTGCTGCGCCGCCAGTTCGAGATCGCCGCGATCGACGGGGCGGAGTCAGTGCGCAACCCTTGGTACTACGGCTGGGGCATCCGCCTGACGCCGCAGGGCTGGATGTACAACGTTTCCGGTTTCGATGTGGTGCAGCTACGGCTGGCGTCGGGCAAGCGGTTTCGTATCGGGACGGACGAGCCGGAGCAGTTGAAGGCCGCGATCGAGACGGCGATTGCCCAGCAGACGCGCGAGATGTAGCACGGCGCGGCATACGGGCAAGGGGCAAATCGATATCGGATTTACTCGCTTTTACTCGCTCTGTTTTACTCGCTCTGTCAGCGCTACAGGACATTGCGAGGTATTTTCCGCGACTCCCATCGCGATCGCGATCGCGCCTCGCTCGCAACCCCGTAAAATAGGCGGGACTTTGTGGGGATGAGTCGCCACGACCGCCGCATGCGCCAGGAGCAGGCCGTTACAGCTGCCCGCCTGCGATCGTTGCCTCTCTCCGGTGTTTACCCTCGGACGCGAAAACTATGCCCCGTCGCACAGACCTGAAAAAAATCCTCCTCCTCGGCTCCGGCCCGATCGTGATCGGCCAAGCCTGCGAGTTCGACTATTCCGGGACGCAGGCGTGCAAAGCGCTGCGGGAAGAGGGTTACGAGGTCGTTTTGGTGAACTCCAATCCGGCGACGATTATGACCGACCCGGAAATGGCCGATCGCACCTATATCGAGCCACTGACGCCGGAGATGGTCGCGAAGGTCATCGAAAAAGAGCGACCCCAGGCCGTGCTGCCGACGATGGGCGGACAGACGGCGCTAAATCTGGCGGTGTCGCTGTGCAAGGACGGCACGCTGGAGAAGTACGGCGTGGAGCTAATTGGCGCGAAGCTCGACGCGATCGAGAAAGCCGAAGACCGCGACCTATTTCGCAAAGCGATGGGGAAAATCGGCGTCGATATGTGCCCGTCGGGCATCGCGACGAAGATGGCCGAAGCGCGCGAAATCGCTCAGGAGATCGGCTCCTATCCGCTGATTCTGCGGCCTTCGTTTACGATGGGCGGCTCCGGCGGCGGCATCGCCTATAACCAAGAAGAATTTGAAGAGATCGCCCAGGCCGGTCTCGATGCGTCGCCCGTCAGCCAGATCCAAATCGAGAAGTCGCTGATCGGCTGGAAGGAGTACGAGCTGGAAGTGATGCGCGACCTAGCTGACAACGTCGTGATCGTCTGCTCGATCGAGAATATCGATCCGATGGGCGTCCACACCGGCGACTCGATTACGGTGGCTCCGGCGCAAACCCTGACAGACAAGGAATATCAGCGTTTGCGCGATGCCTCGATCGCGATCATCCGCGAGATCGGCGTCGAAACCGGTGGCTCGAACATTCAGTTCGCCGTCAATCCGGTCAACGGCGACGCGATCGTTATCGAGATGAACCCGCGCGTGTCGCGCAGCTCGGCGCTGGCCTCGAAAGCCACGGGCTTCCCGATCGCCAAGTTCGCGGCCAAGCTCTCCGTCGGCTACACCCTGGACGAAATCTCCAACGATATTACGAAGAAAACCCCAGCCAGCTTCGAGCCGACGATCGACTACGTCGTTACGAAAGTGCCGCGCTTCGCCTTCGAGAAATTCCCCGGAACCGACCCGGTGCTGACGACGCAGATGAAATCGGTCGGCGAGGCGATGGCGATCGGCCGCACGTTCGCCGAGTCGTTCCAGAAGGCGCTGCGCTCGATCGAGACGGGCTATGCGGGCTGGGGCTGCGATCGGCAAACGAAAATTCCCAACCTGGCGACCCTGCGCGCTGCGATGCGGACGCCAAACCCCGATCGCATCTTTGCCGTCCGCCAAGCCATGCAGGCGGGCATGACCGTCGAAGAAATCTACGAGCTGACGGGCATCGATCCTTGGTTCCTCGATAAATTTCAGGAGCTGCTCGAAACCGGTAAATTCCTCAAACGCACCCAGCTCGGCGATATCGACGCCGCCACGATGCGCGCCGTCAAACAGCAGGGCTTCAGCGACGCGCAAATCGCCTACGCCACCAAAACCACCGAGGATATCGTCCGCACCCGCCGCAAGCAGCTCGGCGTCATCCCGGCCTACAAAATGGTCGATACCTGCGCTGCCGAATTTGCCTCGGAGACGCCCTACTACTACTCCAGCTACGACGACGAAAACGAAATCCTGCCGTCCGACAAGCCGAAGGTGATGATCCTCGGCGGTGGCCCCAACCGCATCGGCCAGGGCATCGAGTTTGACTACTGCTGCTGCCACGCTTCGTTCGCGCTGCGCGACGCGGGCTACGAGACGATTATGGTCAACTCCAACCCCGAGACGGTCTCGACGGACTACGACACCAGCGATCGCCTCTACTTCGAGCCGCTGACCCAGGAAGACGTGCTTAACATCATCGAAGCGGAAAACCCGATCGGCGTGATCGTCCAATTCGGCGGACAGACGCCGCTGAAGCTGGCCGTCCCGATCCAGAACTACCTGGCGCAAAACCCCGACGTGGAAACGAAGATCTGGGGAACGTCACCCGACTCGATCGACGCTTCGGAAGATCGCGAGCGCTTCGAGCAAATCCTGCGCGAACTCGATATCGTCCAGCCCGCCAACGGCATCGCCCGCAGCTACAACGAAGCGCTAAAAATCGCCCAGCGCATCGGCTACCCCGTCGTAGTCCGCCCCTCCTACGTTCTCGGCGGTCGCGCGATGGAGATCGTCTACTCCGACGCCGAGCTGGAACACTACATGACCTATGCGGTCGAACTCGATCCCGATCGTCCGATCCTAATCGACCAGTTCCTCGAAAACGCCGTCGAGGTGGACGTGGACTCGCTGACCGACAAGGACGGCAACGTCACGATCGGCGGCATTATGGAGCACATCGAACAGGCGGGCATCCACTCCGGCGACTCGGCCTGCTCGCTGCCGACCCAGACGCTCTCGGACACCGCGCTAAAAACTATCCGCGACTGGACGATCGCCCTGGCAAAACGCCTCAGTGTCGTTGGCTTGATGAACGTGCAGTACGCCACTCAAGGCGACAACGTCTTTATCATCGAAGCCAACCCGCGCGCCTCGCGTACCGTGCCGTTCGTGGCGAAGTCGATCGGGCGTCCACTGGCGAAACTGGCGTCGCTGGTGATGTCCGGCAAAACCCTGGCGGAAGTCGGCCTCACCGAGGAAGTCGTCCCCGATCACGTCTCGGTGAAAGAAGCCGTCCTGCCGTTTAACAAGTTCCCCAACACCGATACGCTGCTCGGTCCCGAGATGCGATCGACTGGCGAGGTGATGGGTCTCGATAGCGGCTTCGGCCAATCGTTCGCCAAGGCCGGGCTGGGCGCGGGCGACACGCTGCCGCTGAAGGGCAAAGCGTTCGTTTCGGTCATCGATCGCGACAAAGAGGCCGTCGTGCCGATCGTTAAGGAACTGCAAGCGCTGGGCTTTGCGATCGTCGCCACGGCGGGAACCTACAAAGCACTGAAAGCCGGAGGCATTGAGGAGAACCTCGAGTCGGTGTTGAAAATCTCCGAAGGGCGTCCCCACGTCCTCGATATCGTCAAAAACCAGCAAATCCAACTCATCGTCAACACGCCTTCTGGCGAAGACGCTCAAGCCGAGGGTCAGTCGATCCGCCGGGCGGCGCTGGGCTACAAAATCCCGATCGTCACGACGCTGGCGGGTGCGCGGGCAACGGTCGCGGCGATCCGGGTGCAGCAGGAGAAGCCGCTGGAGGTCAAGGCGCTTCAGGACTACTTCGCGTAGAGCGCCGCCGCTCGCCCCCTCGAACAACCCCATGAGATCGTCGTCGCGATCGGGAGAATAACCATGCTTTAATCGCTTCAACGTCTGCACTGGCGCAAACGCCTCGGGCTGGCGATCGCGGGGCTGGCGGCAGCGCTGGGCTGCGCGATCGCGGCGAGTCCGGCGCAGGCAGAGCGCACGTTCTGGGGGCAGTGCCGCATGGGGCAGTGCGTAGAACTGCGCTACGACGGTCAGGCGGAGCTAGATCGGTCTCGCGGCGAGTACTACTACGAGACGGCATACAGCTTGCGCGTCGTCTCGATGGGCGATACGTCCACGGCTCCGTTCCAGCGGCATACCGCTCGCGTGCTGTGTTCGGCGACGCGCCCGACGGTGGCGACGCCGCTAGACGAGGGCGGCTACGTCGTATGGTCGCTCAATCCGGGGGGGACACCTGCGAGCTTCCTCGAAGAGACCTACAAGATCTACTGGGTGACGTGTCATGACATCGCCGGGCCGGATTTCTTTAGCGAAGAGATGTCGGCCTTCGCACGCGAGCGGGGGTATCCGCTCGATTTGGAGGAGGTTCGCGACGAGCGCGAGACGCTGGACTTTTTCTAGTGGTTCTAGTGGACTGAGCGGGAAGGTGAGCTCTCTATGCGATCGCCTCAACCTCCGCCAGCGACAACCCCAGCGCCTTCGCAATTTGCTCGCGACTGAGCCCCATCTCCAACAAGCGCGACACCGCCTCCCGCTGCGATCGCTCCGCCTTTTCCGCCCGCTCCGTTCCCGTCAGCAACAGATTCCCGTCGCTGTCCCACCAGCGGAGCCAAAGCTGGTCTTGGTTTTGGTAAAGCCCCTGCCACACACCCAGCTCGACGCCCAGCGGCGCGATCGCAAAGTGGCCACGATCGTCCGGAGCCATCGCGACATACGCCCCATCCTGCCAGCGATACACATCCAACGTCCCCGTACCCGCGACAAAAATGCCGTAGTAGGGAATCCGCATCACCTGCTCGTACACCCAAAATTTTCCCGGTCGGCTGCCCTCCGTGCCGTTCGCGACAGCGAGCGGCGTAGCGTCTCGCTCTTCGGAGCCGTCGCCGCTCGCCAGCTCGATCGCCACCAGTGGCGGGATGTGCTCCTGCCAGAGAACGTACGATCGGCGGTAGCGACCGTTGAGTAGCGGCGGTACATTGGGCACGTAGAACCAATCCGGCGCTTCGCAGCCGCGCTCCGGCGGATCGGTGATGCGCCAGTAGATTCCGCTGTCCTGGCCGATCGTATACTGCCCGTCGGGATGCCGTTTCTGGAGAACTGCACCGATCGAGTCGGTCAAAATAATGCTTTGCGGGTGTTCCTGAAAATTTTTCACAAACGTACCGTCCTTCTCGGGTAAGTCGGTGTGGTCGGGTAGTTTGGTGGGAAACTCTACGGCAGGTTGCAGCATCTGTATCCTTGGTTCCGCTGCTGCAAATATAACAAGTGCAGTTTGTTCGGTCTCTTGGACGACGCCGCAGTTCACTCCGATATTGCGCGTTGCCGGGGTAGGCGCGATCGAGAGCAAGTCTTTTAGACTAAATATTCCAACCCGCGCTATGTTCTCGATCCCCGACGCTTTCCCATGACTACCGCCCTCCTGAGCTGGACTGAACTCGAGCAGCTAACCGACTTCGAGATCGACACCGTCAACGGCCCGGCCAACTCGCGATCGCGCCTGCGCCTGTTCGGCCAGCCGGAATCGAGCGTTCGCGTCACGCTCTACCGCGACAACCACGCCTGGTGTCCGTACTGCCAAAAAATCTGGCTCTGGCTCGAGGAGCAGCGCATCCCCTACCGCATCGAAAAGGTGACGATGTTTTGCTACGGCGAGAAAGAGCGCTGGTACAAGCGCATCGTGCCGTCGGGGATGCTGCCTGCTGTGGAGCTGGACGGCAAGCTGATTACGGAAAGCGATGAGATTTTGATCGCCCTCGAGCGTGCCTTCAGTCCGCTGCGCGTCAGCCTGACCGAATCGAAGGCGATGCCGTTGCGGCAGCTCGAGCGGATGCTGTTTCGGGCGTGGTGTTCGTGGCTGTGCTACCCGAGCCGATCGCAGCAGCAAGATCGCCGCGATCGCGCCCAGTTCGTCGAGGTCGTCGAAGCCGTCGAAGCTGCCCTCGCCCGGACACCGAGCCCGTACTTTTTGGATGACTTCAGCGCGATCGACGTGATTTTTACGCCCTACGTCGAACGGATGAACGCCAGCCTGTACTACTACAAAGGCTACTCGCTGCGGGAAGAAAACCCGCGCTTCTCGGCCTGGTTCGACGCGATGGAAACCCGCGAAACCTATCGCGGCACGCAGAGCGATTTTCACACCCACGTCCACGATCTGCCCCCGCAGATGGGCGGTTGTTACAGCAACAAAACATCCGAGGCGTTGGCGAATCAGGCGCGCGTTGATGGTGGCGACTGGTTCGGCCTGCCGGATGTGAAGTATCCCGAGCCGGAGACGGCGCGCGCCGAGGCGTTGCAGCGCGTTTGCAAGCACCGCGAGAACATTATTCGCATCAATCCGATCGCCAACGAGAGCATGTCGCTGGCGCTGCGCTGCGCGCTGACTCATATGATGACGGGCGAAATGCCGACGCCGCCCGCCGGAGCCGATGTCGGCTTGCGCTACCTACGCGATCGCGTCAACGTCCCGCGCGATATGTCGATCTATGCCGCCAAGCATCTGCGCGCGTCGCTCGAAGCCGTGGCGGCAATGGCAGGCGATCGCTCGGCGGGCGAGATTCCCGTGCGTCACCGCCGCGACCAAGACCCGAAAAACTTCGCGATGGCGGCGTCGGCTCGCTAGTTTTCTGTTCGTTGACTTATGGCACTTCAACTCGATCGCGTCGTTCCCTGGGGGCGATCGCTGGCCGACTATCGCGAGATGTTTGCCCTCCGCGATGCCGATTTGCAAGCCAATATCATCGACTGCGCGTCGGGGCCGTCGAGCTTTAATGCCGAGCTGACGGCCATGACGGCCATGACAGGCAACTGCGGGCGCGTCACGTCTTGCGATCCGGTGTACGAGTTCGACGCGGGACAGATTCGCGGGCGCATCGACGCGACGCTGCCGGTTATCGTCGAGACGCTAGAGAAGACGCGCGAGAAGTTCGTTTGGGGCGCGATCGCGACGCCGCAGGATCTGGCCGAAGTCCGACTGGCAGCGATGGAGAAATTTTTGGCGGACTTTCCCGAGGGTCTGAAAGCGCAGCGCTACCGCACCGATGCTCTGCCGGAGCTATCGTTCGCCGATCGCCAGTTCGACCTCGCCCTGTCTGCCCACTTGCTGTTTACCTACTCCGCGCAGTTCGACACCGAGTTCCACATTGCCGCCACGCTGGAAATGCTGCGCGTCGCGCGCGAGGTGCGGATCTTCCCGCTGCTGACGAACTTCACGAACGAAATTTCGCCCCACCTTCAGCCGGTTCTCGATGCCCTGACCGAGCGCGGTTTCGCCCCGACAATCGAGCGCGTCCCCTACGAATTCCAGATCGGCGGCAACGAAATGCTGCGTGTCATCGCCGCCTGACAGAAGCCGCGATCGCCCTGTGCGATCGTCGCCACACCAGCCGAGAAGCAAGCATCGATTCCGATATACTCAGTCGCAGTTTGCCCGACCTCACGCGCGGCTAGCTATCCGAGCGCCGCTAGGGCGTGTTATCAGCTAGCGCCAGAACCTTGGAGTCGGCGATTATACGCCCGCCCCAAAAAATAATGCTGGGGGCTGCAATCCCTGTGGAATAGACGCTACAGAATTAATTGATGACAGCCCCTAGACGCCGTTAATAAATACTGCCGATCATGCCTACCGCCCCCAACTCCGCCATCCTTACTGCGACCGACGCCGATCGCGTTCAGATCCTCAGCGAAGCCCTGCCCTACATCCAGCGTTTCGCCGGTCGCACGATCGTGGTCAAGTACGGCGGCGCGGCCATGAAAGACGGACAGCTCAAAGACAAGGTCGTGCGCGATATCGTCTTTCTGTCCTGCGTCGGCCTGCGTCCGGTGGTCGTCCACGGCGGTGGCCCCGAAATCAACACCTGGCTGACGAAGCTCAATATCGAGCCCCAGTTTAAAGACGGCCTGCGCGTCACCGATGCCGAAACGATGGACGTGGTGGAGATGGTGCTGGTCGGGCGCGTGAATAAAGAACTCGTTTCGCTGATTAACGGCGCGGGCGGCGCGGCGGTTGGCCTCTGCGGCAAAGATGGCGGTCTGATTACGGCTCGCCCTCAGGGCAACGAGGGCATCGGTTTTGTGGGCGAGGTCGCGGCGGTGAATACGGACGTAATCGAGGCGCTGGTGGCGAAAGGCTACGTGCCGATCGTCTCTAGCGTCGCCGCCGACGAAAACGGCCAAGCTTACAACATCAATGCCGATACTGCCGCTGGTGAGATTGCCGCCGCACTCGGTGCAGAAAAACTCATCCTGCTGACCGACACGCCGGGAATCCTGCGCGACTACCACGATCCTTCGACGCTGATCTACAAGCTCGATCTGGCGGCGGCACGCGGCCTAATTGAAGACGGAACCGTGGGCGGTGGCATGATTCCGAAGGTGAACTGCTGCATTCGATCGCTGGCTCAAGGCGTGCGCGCGGCGCATATCCTCGATGGTCGTCTGCCCCACGCGCTGCTACTGGAAATCCTGACGGACAGTGGCATCGGCTCGATGATCGTCGCGTCGGAGCATTACCAGTAGCGCCCGCGCTTTGCCAACGACGCCCCAAAACGACGCCCTAAGCCGATCGCGCCGCCCATTTTTCTAGCGCCGCCTGCAATCCTTCCAGCGTGAACTCTTCGGCTTCGATATCGCAGCGCCCCAGCTCCTCGTGGCAGGCCGTCGTCGTCAGCGGCCCGATTGAGGCGATCGTCAGCCGATCGCAAATCGCCCCCAGGTCGAGATCCGACGTCGATCTCACCAGCTTGGCAAAGTGCCGTACCGTCTTCGAGCTGGCAAACGTGACGATATCGGCGCTTTTCTCCGCCAACACTTGTCGCGCCACCGGGACGATTTCGTTTGGGCAGGCCGACTCGTAGGCCGCCACTTCGATGACTTCCGCGCCGCGATCGCCCAGCTCGCGCACCAGCACGTCGCGCCCGCCCGTCTCGACGCGGGGGAACAGGATGCGTCGATCGCCTACCGTCTCGGGGAAGTTCTCCACTAACGAGTCGGCGACGTAGTTGGGCGGGATATAGTCTGGCGTCAGGTAGCGCGATCGCAGACAGGCGGCGGTCTTCTTGCCGACGACGGCGATTTTGAGCCCCGAGAGCGATCGCAGGTCGTGCTGGCGCTCGATCAGCCGATCGCAGAAAAATTCAACGGCATTACTCGAGGTCAGAATCAGCCAGTCGAAGCTGTCGAGCTTATCGATCGCCGCGTCGAGGCCATCCCAGCTCGAGGGCGGGCGAATTTCCAAGGCGGGCAATGCGATCGCCGTTGCGCCTGCCGCCTCCAGGCGATCGAGGAACGTACTCGACTGGCTGGCCGCGCGCGTCACCAAAATCGTATGGCCCGCCAGCGGCTGCTTTGGCTTCAGGTTCAGATCGGCAGGGGCGGTCGGGTTTGTGGGATTTATCTCCAGGCCGACGGACGCCTCGCGGCGATCGGGCTTTAGGAAGGCGTGCAGGTGTACCACCTCGCCGATGACGATAACGCAGGGAGACAGGCGCTCGCCCGCCGTGCGATCGACGATATCGTCCAGGGTTGCCGTCCAGAGACGCTGGCGATCGCGCGCCGCCCAGCGAACGACCGCGATCGGCGTGCGCGCCGAGCGGCCCTCCTGGATCAGCCGCTGACAGAGGGTCGCCAAGTGCCGACCGCCCATCAAAAATACCAACGTCTCGAGGCGCGCGAGGCTCTCCCAGTCCAGCGTATCGGGGTCGTGGGCGCTAAATACCGAAAAGCCCCGACTCAGTACCGGATCGGTCAGCGGAATTCCAGCCAGCAGCGGCGCGGCGATCGCCGACGAAATGCCGGGAATCACCTCGTAGTCGCACCCGGCGGCGTTCAGCGCCTGAATCTCCGACGCCGATCGCCCGAAAATAAACGGATCGCCGCTCTTGAGTCGCACGACGCAGTGCCCCGCTTGGCACAGATCGACCAGCTTGGCATCGATCGCGCTTTGGGGCGGGCTGGGCGTACCGCCACGCTTACCCACGTGCAAAAGCTGGCAGCGGGCGGGCGCGAGGGACAGCAGCCGCTCATCGGCCAGCGCGTCGTAGACCAAAACGCCCGCCGCCGCGATCGCATCGCGACCCCGCAGCGTCAGGTAGCTCGCGTCTCCCGGCCCCGCGCCGACGAGAAATACTTTGCCGGTCTGTTTTGCGCCGGTCTGCTTGCCCGTCTGTTTACCGACCTGCTCGCCGACTTGCCTAGCTGGTTCGCCCGCCATAGTTATAGATGCCTCGCGCTTGCCTGTCACCTGCCTCAGCGGCGGACGGCTTTCCAGGCCACCCACACCTGCCAGAAGAAGATCCCACTGACGGTGAGGGTGAAAGCGAGCTGAAAGATAATGTCGGGTCTTTCGTTCAGGATGCGTTCCAGTAGCATGGCGTGCTCCTCCAAAATTGCAGGTCGAGCGATCGAAACAATCGACGAAATCCAGACGGGCGATCGACCAGTCGAGCCAGCGGTGCGGGCGTCGCGGAAAATCGCTTTCCCATCATAGAACGCCACTCGATCCGACCCGATCGCAGCGAAAGGAAGTTGTCATCTCAGCCGCCAGATCTCCGCCCGCAAACCGCAATCGCCCCCGGAATCCAGATACTCAGCCCGAAAAAGCTTGTAGCGCAGGCGCTTTGTCGCCGTTTTTCGCCCGTTCGGCGGCGGCGCGGGCGCGATCTTGGAGTCTCTTCTAGGCATTTCTTGGGAACGCGCGGGTCGCACAGGCCCGGAAGATCCCGGACGGTTCGCCGGGCGGATCGGGACTTACCGCGACCGATCGAGGCTCAAAGTGCCCGAAGGGCAACGATCTCGGAGAAAATACGGGCAAAGTGATCGCCGTTTGGCGATCGGCCCAAGTCCGTGCAATTCCGCAAATCTTCACGCTTTCGAGCACTTTTTTGAAGATCCCGTGAAGCCGTCCGAAAAGAGGTGACACTCTCGATTCACAACCCGTATATTTCAATCAAGAGCGGAAAACAAGTGCCGCCGAGACTTCACTACATATTCTTCCAGAACTTCAAGCCTCTTCGTTATGCAACTCACTCGCTACGCCCTCTTCTCCGGCCTCACCCTGTCCCTGATGGGTCTGGTCAGCGCCCCCGCCAGCGCCTGGACGGAGCTTGCCCCCGGCTCCAAAAAGTCGATCGACGTGCTGACCGCCGACGGCTACGCTTGCACGAGCCACACGCAGTTCGGCAGTATGATTGAAGCTGGTGAGATTCCCACCGTGGCCTCAATTAAGAGCGAAATCGTCGCGAACTACGAAGGTGAAGACGTTTCGAGCTGCCTTGCGTACACCAAGACCTTTGAAGGCGGCATCGACGCCGGAACCAACGACGCGACGGGCGCATACTGGTATCGCCCCATGGCGCGTAACCTGGTTGTCCGGGATGGTGAAAACGTGGCCGTTCTCGAAGAAAACGGCAAGCTGGAAGTCGGTTCGTACACCTTCGACCTCGAAGATGACTTCAGCAGCCGTGGCGGTCAGCTCCTGTTCCGGTTCCTGGATACGGAAAGTGCCTGGGGTCAAACGGGCGTGACCATCGGTGGCGTGTTCTACGGCACGGGCAACCACACCGACGGACAGTACCTCAATGGCGATGGCGAAGTCGTCGGTACGTTCGCCCAAGTCTATAAAGGCAGCAAGAAAGATGACAACATCTTCGAGATGACGCTCGACCTGGCCGACACCTTTAACGTCTCGGTCGGTAAAGATAAGCGCGGCACGGGTGATGGCGTCAACTTCCAGATTTTCGCCAAGTACGACGAGCCGGAAGACACCACGAGCGTTCCCGAACCGTCGATGGCGCTAGGTTTGGTGGCCGTTGCCGGTCTTATCAAATCGCGCCGCCGCCGCTAAGTCCCTCGCTGCGATCGGCCTCAAATCCATTCTGTGAAGACGTAAAAAGGAGCGCGGGTTTAAAACCCGGCTCCTTTTTTTGTGGCCTTGTTGCAGATCGCAAAAGCGGGCGCTCCCTGGCGCTCCCTACAGCGACGGCGCTTTTGTATGCCACTCGCTCGCTTGCTCGTAGCGCTGCGCCACTTGCAGCAGCTTCGTTTCTTGTAGGACGTTGCCGATGATTTGCAGCCCGATCGGCAGACCCTGGCGATCGAAGCCGCAGGGCAAACTCAGCGACGGCAGCCCCGCCAGATTCACCGGAATCGTCATCAAGTCCGACAGGTACATGCTTAGCGGATCGTCGGTTTTTTCGCCCGCCTTAAAGGCCGTTGTCGGCGAGGTGGGCGACACCAGTACGTCGTACTGCGCGAAGGCGTTTTTAAAGTCCTGACAAATCAGCGTGCGGACTTTTTGCGCCTTCAGGTAATAGGCGTCGTAGTAGCCTGACGACAGCGCGTAAGTGCCGATCGCGATCCGGCGCTTCACCTCCGCTCCGAAGCCCCGCGCCCGCGTTTCGGCGTACATGCCGATTAGGTTTTCCGCCGCCTCCGCGCGCGCACCGTAGCGGACGCCATCGTAGCGCGCCAGGTTCGCCGATGCCTCCGACGGCGCGATCACGTAATAAGTCGGCAGGCCGTAGCGGAATGTGGGGCAGGAGACCATCTCCACTTCCGCGCCCAGCTCTTCGTATACCTTCAGCGCCGCCTTCACCGCGCCGTCCACTTCCGCATCGAGCCCTTCCCCGAAGGTCTCCTGGATAACGCCGATCTTCAGCTTGTCGCCGTGGAGGTTGGCGATCGTCTCACTTTCTAGCGCCGCCGCGTAGTTCGGCACGTCTCCTTTCAGGCTCGTCGAGTCCTTCGAGTCGTAGCCCGCCAGCGCCTCGAGAAAGATCGCCGCGTCCTCCACGGTGCGCGCGAACGGCCCGATCTGGTCGAGGGAGGAGGCGTAGGCCACCAGCCCGTAGCGCGACACCAGGCCGTAGGTGGGCTTCAGGCCGACGACGCCACAAAACGAAGCGGGCTGACGGATCGAGCCGCCGGTGTCCGAGCCCGTCGCCACCACGCACTGCCCTGCCGCCACCGCCGCTGCCGACCCGCCAGACGAGCCGCCGGGGACGCGATCGGTATCCCAGGGGTTGCCCGTCACCTGATAAGCCGAGTTCTCCGTGGAGCTGCCCATCGCGAACTCGTCGAGGTTGGTTTTGCCGACGGACACAGCCCCTGCCGCGCTCAATTTCTCGACCACGGTGGCGTCGTAGGGCGGAATGTAGTTTTCGAGGATCTTCGAGGCGCAGGTGGTCGGCACGCCGCGCGTACACATATTGTCTTTGATGGCGATCGGGATGCCTTCGAGAATGCCGATGTCCTCGCCGCTGGCGATCTTGGCATCGACGGCTTCGGCACGAGCGATCGCGCTGTCCGCCGTCAAGTGCAAAAAGCTCCGCAGCTTGGGCTCGGTGGCGTCGATTCGCTGCAACGTTTCCTGGGTCAGCTCGCGCGCCGATCGCGCCTTGGAAACCAGTTGCTGGTGCAGCTCACGTATGGATGCCATGCTCGAACCTCTGCGGTTGGTGTTGCGGTTAGTGTTTTTGCCCTTTGACACTATAGCGAGGAAAGCGGCGGCGATCGCGCGCCGAAATCGCGAGGGCAAGCGGCAGACCGGGGGGCTTAGACTGGGAAGCGTCCCTCCGCTCCGAAGTGTATGGCGACTTGTCTTACGCCCCGTCAAGTTCTGAGCCTCGCCCACCGCAAGCTGCCGATCGCCCGTGCGCGCTTCGAGACCTTCGGGAACGGCGTACGGGCTCTGGTGGCAGGCGTCTCGGCGAGACCAGATGAATCGGAAGAGCATTACAAAGGTCTGCTCTCCACGTTTTTGACCGAGACGTTTTACCCGGCCTCGCGGGCGGGGGACGATCTGGGTGAGGTCTGGGCAATTAATACGAGCGATCGCACCGACCTAGCGATCGAGCGGCGTGTCAAGAACGGCAAAGCAGCAGTAGGCGAACTCAATGTTTTATTCGAGCTTAAAAAGCCGGACAACGCAGCGGAGATGCCCGAGCGCGATCGCCTCAATTCTAAAGCCTTTCAGCAGCTTCTCTACTACTTTTTACAGAAGCGACTGACGCAGAGAAAAACGCGGATTCGTAGCCTAATTATCACGAATATATACGAGTGGTTCGTGTTCGACGCACGGGCGATCGAGACGCTGTTTCTCGGCGATCGCCAGCTCGTGCGAGACTTCAAAGACTTTGAGGCGGGTCGCCTGAGCTATGGAAAAACCGACGACTTTTACAAGCAGGCAGCAGCAGGAGCGATCGCGCGAAATGAGGAACGGCTGGAGTTCGCCTACTTCGATCTGCGCGATGCTGTGGCGATGCTCGACTCTGGCAAGGAAGCCGATCGGAACAAGCTGAGCGCACTCTACAAACTCTTCGCGCCAGAACACCTCGCGGGCCTGCCGTTCGTCAATGACAGCAACACCCTCGACCGAGGATTTTATACAGAACTACTCCATATTCTCGGCTTAACCGAGCGCAAGCAGGGCAACACCAAGACGATCCAGCGACAGTCGAAAAACAAGCGCGATCGCGGCTCGCTGCTCGAAAACGCGATGCGACAGGTCGAGCGGCTGGGCAAGCTGAAATGTCTGAGCGACCCAACGCAGTACGGCGACACCAAAAGCGAGCGGCTGTTCAACGTCGCGCTGGAGCTGGCGATCGTCTGGATAAACCGAATCCTATTTCTAAAGCTCCTAGAGGCTCAGCTTCTGGCCTATCACGGCGACGATCCCCGCTACCGGTTTTTGAGCCTGGATAAAGTCACAGACTATGACGAAGTGAGCGCCCTGTTTTTTCACGTGTTGGCGCTGCGGTCAGAAGAGCGCGACGAAACCGTCGAAAAGTGGGCGGCGGTTCCTTATCTCAATAGCTCGCTATTTGAGACGACCGAGCTGGAGCTACGTACGATCGCGATCGGCTCGTTGCGGGACTCGCTGACGATGCGCGTCTTCGATCGTACGATTTTGCGCGACCCGAACGACCCGCGAAAAAAACAGACAGGCGCAATCGCGACGCTGGAATACCTGTTGCGCTTTTTGGATGCGTACGACTTCAGCAGCGCTGGAGACGGCGAAATCCGCACCGAGAGCAAGACGCTCATTAGTGCGTCAGTGCTGGGTTTAGTGTTTGAAAAAATCAACGGCTATCGTGACGGAGCCTTTTTTACACCCGGTTACGTAACGATGTATATCTGCCGGGAAACGCTACGCCAAGCCACTGTCGAAAAATTCAATGCGGCGAAAGGCTGGACTTGCCGAACTTTAGACGATATATACGACAAAATTGAAGACAAGCAGGAAGCAAACGCAATCTTCAACGGGCTGAAAATCTGCGACCCGTCCGTCGGTTCGGGACACTTTCTGGTCTCGGCACTAAATGAAGCGATCGCCATCAAAAGCGAGCTGAAAATCTTGCTCGACGCCGACGGTAAGACCCTGCGAGACTACCGCGTACGGGTCGAGAACGACGAGCTGGTGGTGACGGACGACGACGGCAGCTTATTTCAATACCGGCCGAGAGGCGAAGAAAGTACGCGGGTGCAGAAAGCACTCTTTGAGGAAAAGCGGCGACTCATCGAAAACTGTCTGTTTGGGGTCGATATCAACGCCAACTCGGTGTCGATCTGTCGGCTGCGGCTCTGGATCGAGCTACTAAAGAATGCCTACTATCGAGACGAGGCCCTAACGCAGCTCGAAACGCTGCCGAATATCGACATCAATATCAAACAAGGAAATTCGGTTATTTCACGCTATGACATCGAGCTAGATCTAGAGCCGCTGTTGCAGAGAACGGGCTACACGATCGAGCAGTATCGCCAAGCGATCGCGAGCTACTACCAAGAGAATTCGCGGGATGAGAAAGATGCGCTGCGAGGATTTATTGCAAAGCTAAAGCAAGATCTAGAGACAGAAATCTCGGCAGAAAGCGATCTCGTAAAACAGCGAGCGGCGAAGCAAAAGGAATATCAAGACTCGCGGCTGGAAATCATCGTTAAGACGGGTGACGAGGCGCGAGATGCAAAAGACCGAGAGAAGCGCGTCAAACGTGAGGACAAGCTACGGGAAGCGATCGCGGCACTAACGGCAAAGATCGAAGATTTCAAGAGTGGTGCGGCCTACCGTCAGGCGATGGAGTGGCGTTTTGAGTTTCCGGAGGTACTCGATCTGGAAACGGGAGCGTTTATCGGGTTCGATGCGATCGTTGGCAATCCGCCGTACGTGCGTCAGGAACAAATCAAGACACTAAAGCCTCAGCTTGCAGAGCGTTTTTCGACCTATGCAGGCAAGGCAGATTTGTTCGTATATTTCTACGATCTGGGTTTAAGCTTGCTGAAGCCGGGTGGATATCTGACATACATTTCGTCGAATAAATATTTTCGAGCGGGATACGGCAAAAAGCTACGCGCGCTGCTGGCGAAGGAGACGACGATCGCGAGCCTTGTTGACTTCGGCGACTACCAAGTGTTTGAAGAAGCCACGGCCTACCCGAGCATTATTGCGCTACGAAAAACAAAGCCGGTGGATACGTCGCAAACTGAGATAAACGCGCTGGTGTGGGATGCGTCGCGCACGCAGGACGTTACTCAGTTTCCAGAGGTTCTGGCGTCGGCGGGTTTGGCGGTGCGTCAGTCAGATTTGACGCCGGATGGCTGGCGTCTGGAGTCGCGAGCGGTGTTGGATTTGCTGGCGAAGTTACGGCAAGCCGGGACACCGCTGGGCAATTTTATTGAAGGGCAACTCTATCGTGGGATCCTAACAGGACTTAATGACGCATTTGTCATCGAGCGTGAGACACGCGATCGATTGATTGCTGAAGACTCGCGCTCGGCTGAGTTACTCAAGCCATTTTTGCGGGGAAAAGATGTAAAACGCTGGTCGGTACAGTTCGCAGACCAATATTTGATCGAAATTAAATCTTCGGAAAACGCAGACCATCCCTGGAGCGACAAGAGTAGTCGAGAAGCAGAAAAAATATTCAAGCAGAACTATCCAGCTATTTGGAAGTTTATGAATCGATACCGCGAGCGTCTAATCGAGCGATACGATAAGGGCCGGTACTTCTGGGAGTTGCGGTCTTGCAAATACTGGAATGACTTTCTTACAGGTGGAGTTGTTTATCCAGATATTGCCGTAAGTAATAGCTTTGCGGTCACATCTGAGTCAATTTTGGACTGCACGCTGTTTTTTATCCCGACAAGTTCGCCAATGTTCGTTCTGGGATGTCTGAATTCTTCAGTGAATAACTTTTTCTTCCCTCAAGTTTGTCCGACGATTCGCGGCGGTTTCAGGCGGTTTAAGTCAATTTACGTCAAGCAAATTCCGATTCCCGACCCAAAAAAAAGCCCCATACACACCGAGCAGATCGAAAATCTCGTGGCGAAAATCCTCGATCGCAAGCAGGCCGATCCGGCTGCCGACATGTCCGACCTCGAGGGCGAGATCGATCGCCACCTTTACCAGCTCTACGACCTGACCGCCGACGAAATCGCACTCGTGGAAGCCGCCACCAACTGAGCCCGCTATGCCGCCTGCGCGATGCGATCGAGTTCGGCTTCGACTTGCCGCCAATCTGGGAAGAAGCGATCGAGCAGGCCGTGGAAGCGATCGTTGTGCAGCCGCTCCAGCAGGTGCGTCATTTCGTGGACGACGACGTATTCCAGGCTGCGGGGCGGCAGGCGAATCAGCTCCAGATTGAGCCAGATGCGCCGCGCCTGAATATTGCAGGTTCCCCACTTGGTTTTCATGCGCTTGATGCGGGCTTCGCGCACCGAGACGCCCATCACCGGTTCCCAGCGCTCGACCAGCGGCGGCAGCAGGGCCTTGAGCTGTTGGCGATACCAGGCGTAGAGCAGGCGCTCGCGATCGGCGGCGGTGGCGTCGGGCCGGACGTGGAGGCAGATGCTGGCATCTTCTAGCTCGACGCGCTCTGGGCCGATGGTTGCGCGAAGATCGAGCTGGTACGGCTGGCCGCGATAGTGGTGGGTTTCGCCGCGAACGTACTGGCGCGGTGCGGGGCGCGCTCGATCGCGAATCTTGGCGCGCTGGCGTTCGATCCAGGGCAGCTTCGAGGTGGCAAATTCGCGCAGCAGCTCGAGATCGTAGCGATCGGGCGCGCCGATCCGTACCCGACCGTCGGGCGGCGAGACTCGCAGGCTGATATTTTTGACGGCTTTGCGCTGGACTTCAATGGCAATGCCGCCCACGTCGAGGTGCTCGACTCGCAGGATGGAACGTGACATGCGCGCTGGTTGAAAAGAGCGAAAATACGGGCTGTGATAACGATAGCGCTATAACAGAAGGATGCAGGCTCGCTCTGCCTGCCGTTGTCGATCGCCACCGAGGGGTCTGCCTATGGATGCTTTTTCGCAGACGCCTCCCGACTGGACGGAAGCGGCGACCCACGCGTTCGGGTTTATCTGTCCCTGCTGCGGGGCGAGCAGCCGCGAGGCAGAGCGGGTCTGGCTCAATCGCCGTTCGCCGGTGTACGGCTCCGACAGCCGCCGTAAGTATCAAGAGTTTTACCACTGCAAATGCGGCAGCGCTTGGTGGGCCTGGAGCACCGATCGCCCGACCCCGCCGGGGGCGCGCGCCGATACGCCCTATCCCGATTCGCCCCACTCAGAGCTGTAGATCGCGATCGATAGTACGGGGCTGTTTTTATGGTGTTTGAATTTGGGCTGAGGGGGCGATCGCGACGGGCTGGCCGGGACGATTTCCGGTGCGAGCGTACGGCTAGCGGACAGTTTCGCGGACGGCCCGATAAACGGCGTAGCGGATGGATGGCGATCGCCGTGACGTTGACGCTGGGCGCGATCGCGGCGGTGGCGGCTCCTCCTGCGGTGGCCCAGTCCCAGCTTTCTTGCCAGGCCGATCCTGCCGAAGCGCGCCAGAAAGAGACTTTGCGGCAGGCGATCGTCGCCGGGGATGCAAGCGTTGTGGCGGACTACCAAAACCTGGTACGCAAGCACGCCCGCGAACAGGCCGAGTGTCGCCAAGGTTCCTGGCCGCGCGATCGTGCCATTTGGCTGAACCTGTATCGCTGTGATGCCAACTTCGGCGAGATCGACGCGCTGTTCGATCGCATCGCCAACGACGGCTACAGCCAGGTGTATCTGGCGACGCTGGCTAACGGGCAGGTGCTACTGCCGGGAGACGACAACCCGACGCCCTGGCCGTCCGTAGCGCGATCGCCTGCAACTGAGTCGATCGACCTGCTGGCCAACGCCATTACCGCCGGTCGGGCGCGGGGCATCGAAGTTCACGCCTGGATGTTCGCGCTGAATTTCGGGTACGCCTACAGTCAGCGCGAAGACCGGCAGCAGGCTCTGGCGCGCAACGGACGCGGCCAAACGTCGCTCGATCGCGCCGTGGCCGACACTAACGCCGCCGACGGAATTTTTGTCGATCCCTACAGCCCGACGGTTCGCCGCGACTACTACACGCTGCTCGAAGCCGTGCTCGATCGCGACCCGACCGGCGTGGTGTTCGACTATATTCGCTACCCGCGCCTGAGCGGCGCGGACTCGGTGGCCGACGAGGTGCGCGACCTGTGGGTCTACGGCCCGGCCTCGCGGGCAGCGCTGCTCGATCGCGCCGACAACCCGACCCGGCGATCGCAGCTCGAGACCTATCTCGACACCGGACGCGCGCCGGTCATCACCGTAACGCCGCCGCCGCAACCCAAGCCCGAGGAAGACGATGCCGCCGTCCGTCCGGCTCCCGCTCCGACGCCGACCCCAGCGCCCCAGACGATTTCGCTACGCGACGAGTTCTGGGAGTTCAGCACCGACTTCGCCGCGCAGGGCGTGGTGGACTTTCTCGACTACGTCGCCGCGCCGGTTCGGGCCGAGCGCCGGGACGTGGGGGCGGCGTTCTTTCCGCGCGGCAACCGGGCGATCGGGCGCGGCTTCGACTCGCGCTTGCAGCGATGGGATGACTTCTCTAGCAGCATCGTTTGGCATCCGATGCTCTACGGCGGCTGCAACGGCACGGACTGCATCCTCGACGATCTCGATCGCGTTTTGGCCGCTGCCCCCCGAGGCGCGACGGTGATTCCGGCGCTGGCGGGAGCCTGGAGCGAAACCAGCCAGGGCCGCCACCCGCCGCTGGAGCTACAAATGCAGGCGATCGCCAGTCGAGCACGTTCTGGAAGTCGAGGGGCGAATGTCAATATCGACGCGGTCAGCCACTTTTCGTTTGGCTGGCAAAATCCCGAGCTGGAACGCCAGCGCCAGTTCTGTCAGCTTTAGGTTTTGCGCTTCCATTCCAAAAAACGGGTTTCTTCGGTTCGGTCGCAGTTTGCACGAGCGACTCCTCGCAGCCCGCTTTTTCTGCGGCTGGAAAGCGGTATCGTAACCCCACGCGCATCCAGTCTCGATCGCCCATACCGCCATGAGCAGCTTTCCAAAACTCACGATCGTTGCCGTCGGAAAAGTCAAAAAAGGCTGGGTTCGCGACGGCATTGCCATGTACCAAAAGCGCCTGCCCGAAGTCGCGATCGTCGAACTTAAAGACAGCAACCCCACCAAAGAGGGCGAACAGATCCTCGGTCGCCTAAAGCCCAACGATCGTCCGATCGCGCTGACCGAAGACGGCAAAACCTTCGACTCCGTCGCCTTTGCCAATTGGCTGGCGCGGGCCGAGTCAAACCGGCTGGTGTTCGCGATCGGCAGCGCTGAGGGCATCAGCCCCGCCGTCCGAGACGCCGCCGAAATGCGCCTGAGTCTCTCGCCGATGACCTTTCCCCATGAGGTCGCGCGCCTGCTGCTGTTCGAGCAGCTCTACCGCGCCAAAAATATCCTCCAGGGTGGCAGCTATCACAATTGACATCCGCAACTTGCCAACGTGAATCTGCCAACGCGATCGAGGCGCGATCGACGCAGGGCAAACGCATACTCGCAATTTGCAAGCTCAAAACCAGTCAATCGAAGGCTGAGCTTGTCGTTCGCGTTAGCGTCGGCTTCGCCGATATAGCAATCATCGATTGGGTTGAGACACCGAGTACTGGAGACCGCGTTTCGACTCCGCTCAACGCTCATTGAGTTTTTTTGCGAATGTCCTAAGCAAATTGAGTTTTGCTATGGCCTGGGTGTCGTCGCGAAAAGTGACCGCACTATTCGCTTCGCGAAGGCTACGCCAATGACTACGCTTGGTGACTGAGCCCAGTCGTTGGCGTAGCCTCTGCGAAGCAGATAGCCCAGTGCTCGAAGTATTCTTTTGGGTCATCAAAAATTAGTATGCGCTTGCACTGGATCGGCCGCCCATTTGTAATGTGAGTGATAATGCGATCGGCTAACTTCGCAACACTCGCATCCCTCCGCCATGTTCGGCTCGTTCCAACAAAGCCAGATCCGTATCGAAATTTCTGCCAGCGCCGCCGACTTGGCCGACGCCCTGCTCTATACCGATCGCCTCAAGCAGTGGCTCTGGCCGCAGTCGTTCTCCGACGCACCGGAAAAGCTAGTCGCCGGAACTCGCTTCACCAGCCAGTTCGGCCCGATCTCGCTCAAACACTACGTCGATCTGTCGGTAGACAACCGGCTGCGGGTGCTGCTCGCCGAGAGCATCGACGGCTACCACGAGTGGTATTGGGGCGACGGCTGGGTGCAGTCGCGTCTGGAAGGCGTCTCGCTGCTGCCGCTGAAGCTGGTGCAGTCCACGAGCCTGATGCGCTTGCGCGACTTTGTCAGCGACGATGGTTCCGATTCGGACGACAGCGAGCCGACCGATAAGCCCGACGCCAAAAAAGACCCCGATGGGGACGCCGAGCCGGAGAAACCTGAGAAAGCAGAGGGCGAGCCGACGGACGCGGACTAATGCAAATTGACGCGATCGGGCTCAGTCGGACTTAGCCGGGTGTAGCCGGGTTTAGTCGAGTTCAATCGGATTCAGTCAAACTCAGCTGCCGAAGCACTCGTCGATTTAGCGCCGCTGCGCGAGCAGGTCGCTGACCGCGTTGGCGATCGCGAACTCGCCGTAGAAGCTTTTTGTAAAGTCATACGACTGCATCTCGGTGACGATCGCGACCACGAGAGACCCCAGGTCGTCTTCGCCCTCGAGGCGCTGGCGCAGGTATATACTCGTGGCCCGTTCGGCAATGTCGGCGTTGACCGCTTCGGGTAGATATTCGTCATCGAGCCAGTTGTGGAGGGCCGTTTGCAGCCACTGGCGTTCCGTGTCGAGGTTACCGAGGGGAGGCAGCTCAATCGCGGGAATCGGCGGAATTTCGGGTCGTTCGGTCATGGCAGCTATGTTTCACGAGCGACGGCTCAAGATCGACTTGAGATCGACAACGCGGTGGGAGGGCGGCATGGCGTCAGCCCGAAACTTCGTCAGCTCGAACCTACGCCAACCCAAACCCCGCCCCAGTCGCCCGTCCGGATGAGTAGTGATGTTGCGTTGTTTTGCGCATTGTATCCCGAAGCTCCGTATCTCAAAGCCTCGTGTCCCGAAGCTCCGTGTTCCGAGTTCCCCACAGCTTCTCGGGGCTGCTGGAGCTGAGATAGGCCGCTGGTGAGAGACGGCGGAAGATCGCGGCGGTACGTAACGATCGCGCAACGAAACGCAATCGAAAGATGGGTCGGCGTGCCAGCTTTTTTGTCAGGATCGGAGCGTACTGAGACTCGGGCGAAATACGGGACTTGAGAAGTGCACCGAGACCCGAACTAGACCGCGACCGGGACTAAGGCGTGTCATCAATTCGCGCCAAAACCTTCATGGGGTAAGCGATTACACGCCCGCCCCAAAAAATATTGCCAGAGCGACATGACGAGCGGTAGTGGACTTTTTGGGATGGATTACGACATTGCAGCGATCGTGCGCGGCTACGCCCAGGGCTATTTCCTAATGGCGAACGACGACGACCGCACCGTTGGCTGGTACAGCAGCCACGCCCGCGCGGTCGTCCCCCTCGACAATCGCTTCCGCTACCCCAAGTCCCTGCGCCGGGCGCTCAACCAGAACCGCTTCCAGGTGGCGATCGACCGCGACTTCGAGGCGACGATCGAAGGCTGCGCCGATCGCGACAGCACCTGGATTTGCGACGAACTCAAAGATATTTACAGAGCGCTGCACGCAGCAGGGTGGGCCCACAGCTTCGAGACCTGGCAAGGCGATCGGCTGGCGGGCGGCATCCTGGGGCTGTGCATCGGCGGGGCGTTTATCGGCGAATCGATGTTCTACCACATCCCTGAAGGCTCGAAGGTGGCGATGGTCAAGCTCGTCGAACACCTGCGCGATCGCGGCTTTACCCTCTTCGATGCCCAGCTCCAGAACCCCCACCTAGAAAGATTTGGCGCGCATACGATCGAAGCGGACGAGTACGATCGCCGCCTGCGCGAAGCCGTTGCGCTCCAGCGATCGTTCGCTTACCACAAGCTCTCCGACCACCAGTCCGCCTGAGCGCGACCTCAGTTGGCGATCGGGAATCGGCAATCGGGAATCGGCAATCGGGTTCAGTTTGCAATCAGGTTGAGTAGGGCATTAAAAACACTCTGATAGAAGTTGCCTTCGAGCTGGCGAAAGAGCTGGAATGGTTCTCCTGGCGCGCCGAAAAACGGACGCAGCGTCCAGCCCAACTGACTGCCCACAAAGGCATACAGCGCCAGCCACGCTTGCAGCAGGTACTTGCGGTTCGCGTAACCGTTGAGGTCGTCCTGCTCGGACATCATCTGCATGCCGTCGTAGAGGAACTTCACACCGACGATGCCCGTCAGCGCCATAATCGCCACATTCAGCAGCAGGAAAAAGCTGTAGTTACGGGTCGTGACCAGGAAGAACAGCGAAATCGGCGCGAAGCTGAACAGCAGCACCCCGATCGCCGCCACTGCCGAAATCAAGATTCCAAAGTGCTGGATGAGGCTTTTGCGCGAGCCGAAGAGAATATTGAAAAAGTAGAGCGTCGGAAAACAAATCAACAGCGTCAGCAGGTAAAGAATTGGCAGCTTAACGGCAGAGGAAATCGCCTGGGGCCAACCACTAAACGAGCCGACAATTGCGCCGTAAATGCCGAATAAAACCGAGCCAGTCACCATCAGGGCCGAGATTTTTCCGGCAACGTTTTGGTTCTCGGCAATTTGCGCCATAAAGCCAATGCGATCGCGCAGCAGCAAGGTGAGCGTGTGGAAGTAGCGCTCGAATGGTGTTTTGCGGCGTAGCATAGCGCCTCCTCCAATAGGTGAACGGCGGGACAGCGACAGACAGCGGACGTGACTGCGGTAGCAGCTCCACGGGCTCGGGGGCGGATTCCGGCTGCGGTTGTCATTACGCTTGAAAAGCGATCGCTTCTTAACAAATGCGACACCGAGGCCAGATCGGAAAGCGATCGAAAAGCGATCGCGCAAATTGCGCGCGGCCCGCATCGATTGGCATGACGAAATTTACTCGCGAACTCGAACGCCGCGTAAAAAAGGAAGCCTTCGCCCGATATCTTCTATAGGCCGGGCCGCACTGGACTTCCTGGTTATTTCGACGCGATGTCGTAATTTGCGTTGGGTCTGAATTCAGCGGTGCGGATACGGTCTGACGGTGCGACGGTCGCAACGGGACGATCGAAAAAATGGCGATCGCTATTGCCTCGATCGCGCCTCTTGTTTTCGCCTCGTTTTCGTCTCAATGTCCGATTCTCGGCCTTTTGAAGTCCGTAAAGTTACGCGCGATTACTGAATCGCAAATCAAAACATCGGTGTTAATATTTGCGAAATATTTGCAAAACTTCTTAACCGCCGACTCTTCCAGAAGCGGGTTCACCCATCTACTAGTCACAATTCATGGCCGATCGCACGACTTCTCAGCTCACTCTATTTTGGCATCGCCGGGATTTGCGCCTGTCCGATAACGTCGGCCTCCACGCCGCCTTCGAGCTTAGCGCCAAGGTCATCGGTGTATTTTGCCTCGACCCGCACATCCTAGAAGGCGACGACGTCGCGCCCGCTCGAGTCGCGTACATGCTGGGCTGTTTGCGCGAGCTCGAAACCGCTTACACCGCCCTGGGCTCGAGGCTCCTCGTTCTGCGCGGCGACCCGCGCACCGAGCTACCGAAGCTTGCCGTGGCGCTGAGCGCGGAAAACGTCATCTGGAACCGAGACGTGGAGCCCTACGCCCGCGATCGCGATCGCACCGTCGCCGCCGAACTGCGCGAGCGCGATATTAATGTCGATACCGCCTGGGACCAGCTCCTGCACGTTCCCGGCTCGATTCGCACCAGCAGCGTCAACAGCAAGCCCTACACCGTCTTTACGCCGTTCCGCAAAAACTGGAGCCGCCAGACCAAGGCCGAGCCGCTGCCAGCGCCGCTGCGTGCCTGCGATCTGACGCCAGAAGAACTCGCGATCGCCGAGAAAGCCGGTGCGACGGACGTTCCGAGCGATGCAGAGCTGGGCCTCGAGTGGGATGCGGGCTTCCCGATCGATCCGGGCGAAGTGGCGGCGTGCGCCGTCCTCGAGGGCTTCACGGCTGCGACGGTCTTCGAGTACGACACCGCCCGCAACTTCCCTGGCGTACCGGGCACGTCCGGCATGAGCGCAGCGCTGAAGTTCGGCGCGATCGGCATCCGCGAAGTTTGGCAGGCCACCGTGAAAGCCTCGCAAGAATGCAAGACCGTGAAAGCCTGCGACGGCGTCCGCACCTGGCAAGACGAGTTGATCTGGCGCGAGTTTTACCAGACGGTCATGTACTTCTTCCCCGAGCTAGCCGATGGCCCGTACCGCCCGCAGTGGCAAGACTTCCCCTGGAAGAACGATCGCGCCCAGTTCCAAGCCTGGTGCGAAGGCCGCACGGGCTATCCGATCGTCGATGCCGCCATGCGCCAGCTCAACCAAACGGGCTGGATGCACAACCGCTGCCGGATGATCGTCGCCAGCTTCCTGACTAAAGACCTGATGGTGGACTGGCGCTGGGGCGAGCGCTACTTTATGCAAAACCTTGTCGATGGCGACCTATCGGCGAACAACGGCGGCTGGCAGTGGAGCGCCTCGAGCGGCATGGATCCCAAGCCGCTGCGGATCTTCAACCCCACGACCCAGGGCAAGAAGTTCGACCCCGACGCAATCTATATCCGTCGCTGGCTGCCGGAGTTGAAAGGTCTCGACACCAAGCGTATCCACAGCGGCAAGCTGACGCCGATCGAGGTGCAGTCCCACGGCTACGTCATGCCGATCGTCGATCACAACACGCAGCAGAAGCGCTTCAAGGAGGTGTACAAGCAGCAAAAAGAGCTGCACGCTCAACCCGCATAGGTTCGTCTCGCCTCATCCTAAAAACCGGGTTTTGTCAGGCACAGTTCCAGAAACCAGGGCAAACGCATATTCCGAATTTTTTCCCCAAAATCGATATCTCGAAGGCTGAGCGGAGTCGTTCGCGAAGCGTCGGCCTCGCCGATAGCCTGGGTGTTGTCGCGAAAAGTGGCCGCACTATTCGCTTCGCGAAGGCTACGCCAACGACTACGCTCAGTGCTCGAAATGTCGCTTTCAGATCGTCGGAAATTAGTATGCATTTGCCCTGTCCCAGAAACCCAGTTGCTCGCGGTTCGGTCTCGATCGATCTAACTTGAAGCAGACGACGTGAGGAGAGTGAGGCGCTGTGGAGGATTGGCACGGTGGATCGACTAACAAGATACCGAGACAAAGTTAAAGCGCTGCTGTCTGGATATGTTTCAGCGCGTGGCGCAAAGATCTCTACTGAATCTCAGCTCATTTTCGATGAAGCGCACGACCATTACTTGTGGATCGACCTGGGGTGGAACGAGTCGCGCCGTATCTACAATCCGGTCATGCATCTCGACATCAAAGAAGGCCGCATCTGGATACAGGAAAATATGACGGATCTCGACCCCGCTGAAGACTCGATCGATCTTGGCGTCGAGCGACTCGACATAATTTTGGGTCTGCAACCACCGTTCAAACGCCCGTATACCGACTACGGCGTCGCATGACGGCCCCTTACGCTCCTAACCGAATTTCTGAAAGTCTGCCGCACTCCAGCGAGCCCAGCCTCAGAAATCCGGTTTCTTTTACATCACGCGATCGCGACACCTAATTCCACTCGTCCCAACTGTTGTTGAAAATCGAGGTGTTCGGAAACGCTGTCGGGTTGCCGTTGGCGTCGAGCCGTCGCTGCAATGCCTCCAGCTCCAGCTCGGGGCGCGGCAGATCGTCGGTCATTTCGTAGGGCATCACGTTGCGTTCGAGCGCGAATGCCGCCGTCGTTCCCGCCGCAGCGCCGACCGACCACTCAAACGAGTGGACGCGGTAAGCCGCCGCTGCCGTGTGGCTGGTGGCGATGCTTTTGCCCGCAACCAATAGGTTGTCGATCTTCCGGGGAATCATCGCTCGCAGCGGCACGGGGAACGGGAAGGCGCGACCCTGGCCGAAGCGCTCGCCTTCGCGCTCGGTGTTGCCCGGTTTTTCCGGTGGATGTTCGGTCATGCAGGGGTGGAAGTCGATCGCGTAGTGGCCGATGCCGACACTGTCGGGGTACATGCTGGCGCGGGTGCGCGGCTCGATATTTTCCACCGATCGATCGCCCGTAATGACCTCGATCGCGCTTAGCCCCGCCAGCGTTGCCCACATACGCCGAAACTCGTCTTCGCTCAGATTCTCCGCAAAATAGGGGTTGCGGTAATCCATCTGCGAAATATCGATTTCCCAAATCGTAAAGCCCGCTGCGTGGCCGAAGCTGGGACGCCCGATAATCCGCCGTCCTTCGCGCATGTAGGGATACTTCGAGAGTCCGTGCGCTGTACCCATTGGCGAATCGAAACCGGTCATGTAGGTATGGAACGGCTGCGGCTGCTTGACGCCATCGCCGAGCTGCGAATCGGTCGTTCCCTGGACGAGCCAATAGAAGTAGCCGACGGAGTGTTCCTCGCCCCGCGCCAGGGTTTCCGTCCGCAGCCCGCCGAGCCAGCCACCCGGTTCGAGCTGGCCGCGATCGCGCAGTTGGTCGCGCGTGAAAATCAAGTTATCGATGGACGTACCGGGGCGATAGTCGTTGCCCCACGTCCAGTTTTGCATCGAGATATCGCCAGGATAGATCGGCCACTCGCGCACGTTCGGCGTCAGCTCTTCTTCTGGCTCAACGCTGAAAATTTGACGGTACGTGTAGACCAGCTCGAAGTCGGCGAGGCGCTCCAGCTCGTAGCTATAGTAGGGCGCGTAGCGATCGTAGAAGGCGGGAACGTCGTAGGTTTGCTCCTCGGCCTGGGTCTCCATCGCGAAGGTGTATGTAAAGCCTTGGGTGCAGTACTGGTCGCCGTCAGGGCTAGAGCTGGTGGGCTCTAGATACGAAGCCGGGTCGATGCCCAGGCGGTAGGGCACATCCGCAAGGCCGACCAGCTCGCCGGTTTCGGTGGCATCGATGACGTACCAGTTGGCATCAGTTGAAGCAAGGTCGGTGGGGTCGGCGTCGGGGTCGATCGCGCGTTTCGGTCGGAATTCGACGATCGTTTTAGCGAAGCGATCCGAATCCTCGTATGTAAAAGCGTCTTCGATGGTTTCCGACAGCGGGTAGGTGTTGAGCGGCGATGCGTCGGGGTGGGGCGCGTGCTGGATGGCGATCGCGCCGTCGATCAGTCCGTTGTTCGGCGTGTCGCCAACCGTCTGCTGGTAGCTCAGTTCTTTGACGACGGTGTTGGGATACCACTTCAGCTCGCCGTCGCCTTCGTCTGCGGCGTCTTCCAGGATCTCGAACAGCAGCTCGTGGCCGTCATAGGGCATAAAGCACGACGAGCTGACCCAGCAGCGACCGGGGTTAAGCATGCCGTAACGATCTTCGATCGCTTCGCGCAACGCCAGGTAGCCGCGCGGATAGAAGAGCTGGGCGCGTTGGGTGGGGCGTTCGTCCAGCGCTGAGGTTCCCTGGGCGGAGATCTGACCGCCGACCCAGTCGGTGATTTCCGTCAGGCAGACGGTCTGTCCGGCGAGCAGGGCTTCGTAGGCCGCAGCAGAACCGGAGAGGCCGCCGCCGACCACGAGCAGATCGCAGGCTTCAACGCGATCGGGCGATCGCGGCGGCGCGGCATGTGCCAGTGGGGCAGCAAAGCTGGATGCGGCGATCGCGAGCAGAGCAGCGGGGCGGAAGCGCAACATCGAGCGTAGGTCTCCGAAAACCGAGCGGTGAATGTCACATAAGGCTATCGGATTCGAGATGTCCGCAGCAATGCTTGAAAAAGTCACGGGATCGGCGTGCCAAGTCGAGAGAGACGACGCGATCGCGGCGGAAGCTCGGGGGCAAACGGGACGATCGCCACGCCACACCGCATTTAAGCCTCCGAGTCGATAATAGAAAATCGTCGATGTCGTGCGGAATTCACATCAAGGCCGCGACTCGACGAAAGAATCTTCGAGACATGAAGCGGGTCTTTTTGAGATTTTGCTGAAGAGAGAATCCGAACCGATAAAAAAAATTGAGTGGAGCAAAATTGCCCATAAAAAAGCGCCCCTGACAATCGAGGGGCGCAAGCTTCCTACGCTTGAAATCCAAGTTCTAATCGTCTCGAGTTCGATTCAGCACGAACTGGAGCGAAGTCGAGATTACTGGACTGCTTCATCAGCCGAAACTTCGAGCTGTTCTGCCGCTTCGGCGCGATCGCCGAGGCTGAGCTTAACGACCTTGTCGATTGCCTCTGGCGCTTTCGGAATCGCCAGCGTCAGCACGCCATCGGCGTAGTCGGCCACGGCGTCGGCGTTTTGAACCGGGACGGGCAGCGAGAACGTCCGGCGGAACTGGCCGCTGGGGAATTCGCTGTAGTAGCTGTACTTTGCGGCTTCCGGAGCCGAGTGGACGTACTCACCGGCGATCGAGACTTGCTCGCGGGTGATGGCGATATCGAGCTTGTCGCGATCGATGCCGGGAACCAGTGCGCGAACATGGAAGTGGGTTTCGGTTTCTTGCAGCTCGACCGGCACCGACCAATTGCTCGAGATGTTCTCACCGGAGAACTCGTTAAAAACGCGGTTGAGCTGACGTTGAACGCGATCGATTTCGGTGAAGGGGTTAACGCGATAGAGTTTCATATTTGTGCCTCTTTTCCTAACTCAGTGATTGGCTTGGTTGTCTGTCGTTTTCGACAGTTCTATCTTCTCCGTTTGCCCCTAATTCCCCAATGGCAGGGAACCGAATGAAAAAGACTTAAAACCGAATTTCGGTTGACACACCAAGGTTTTCGGGTTCCACGCCGATCGCGTTGGGCCTGACGGTCTCGCCGCCCGGTTCGCAATTGCCGGTCACGCGGTGGCTCCTGCATCCGAAGGCAGGCCAGAGCAGCTGGCAAGCAGTCGGAAGCTTGTGGATAAATGCCACCTTCCTCTGAAATTTGACTTCGAGATCTGACAACGCTATCAACTAAGTCCGATCTCAGAATCTTTCTGAAGATTCCAAGCGATCTCTGGGAAAGTCGGCAGTGCTTGCATATCAAGACTCCGCGCCGCTTCCGCCGCGATCGCCAGCCCCGATCGCAGCGCCGTTTCCACCTGCTCCGTCCCGCACCAGTCGCCGCCGAACACCAGCGGCAGCGGCTCGCAGACGCTAATGCAGTCGTTCGGATAGGGGCGATCGATAAAGGCATAACGCCAGCGGTGAACCACCAGGAAGTCGGGCACGCGATCGCGGAGGGCGGACAGGTGCGGCGCGAGGCGATCGAGCAGGGCGCGGCCAACGGCGTCTAGGTCGGGCGCGTCCAAATGTTCGGCGGCGAACTCCGGCGCGGCGTGGAGCGTCAGCACGAGGCGCTCTTTTTCAGGCGATCGCTTGCTGGACTCGACGCCCGCCCAGAACAGGTCGCCGGTCTCGAATTGCAATGAATCCCAGGTGCGATCGGCGTCGGCTAGCTCTGCCGGGAAGCCCGCCATCACGCTGATGCTGGGGTGATATGACACCGCCGCGATCGCCGCTTTTACGTCCGGGGCGATCGGCGTGTCGGCAATCAAGTCGGCGGCTTGGGGTGCGGGAATGGCCGCAACGACGCAGCGGGCGGTTAGCGACAGGGGTGCATCGACTCCGTCAGCAACGGCTTCGAGCTGGAGCTTCCAGCGATCGCCGTCGGGCTGAAGCGAAATCGCCCGCCGCGATCGCCAGACTTCCAGATTTTGCGCCAGAAATTTTCCGATTGCGTTGGCTCCGTTGGGGGCGATATAGCGCGTCGTTGCGGCTTCGTCCGTCTCGCTGCCGTCTGCGGCGACCCGGCGAAATCGCGCGTCCCAGGGAACGAGGACGCCGCGATCGCGCAGCGCATCGACAAAGACCGGCAGCAACTGCCCCGATCGCTCCAGATACCGCAAGCCGTGGTCGGCGCGAAAGTCCGGCAGTCGCTTTGTCGCCGCCCGTCCGCCAAACCCGCGCGACTTCTCGATGACCACCACCCGTAAGCCCGCCTGCCGGAGCTGTTCGGCGCAGGTCAGCCCGGCGATGCCCGCCCCGATAACGGCAACGTCGCAGGTGGTGTTGTGTGATGAGGTCATGGTGGGGTCGAGTGGTGTTCGATCGTAGGGGCGTCACGGCAGCGCGCCCACCGAAACTGACCGATAACAGCTTGCACTTCGATACTTCTGTCGCCAATTTCTGGGCGCATGCTACACGCCCTTACGCAGAATTTATCTCAGCGAGCTGAGGAGCTTACTTGGTCGTATAGGCTTCCAGCGGCTCTTTGATAAAGCGGATGTAGAAGTTTTTGAACGTCGATTTCAGGATGCGCGGTGCGCCGAAGTCGATCGGCATCTGCACCGACGGCAGCTTCCAGTCATCGATCGCCAGCGTTCCCGGCGTTTCCAGCGGGAAGGTCAGATCCTCCAGCTCCGGCCAGACGCCCATCGCTTTCGCGGCCAGCGCTGTCGGAACCAGGTCGGGCTCGACGCCGACGATCGCCAGCAGCGCCGCGTCCACCGCGATAACGTCCGTCGAAGCGCCCAGCACGCCTAGTTCCTGCGGTTCACCGCCGCTGGGGCCGTTGCCGCCGTGGCCGATAATGCCGTCGATAATCGTCAGGTCGGGGTCGATCGTCTGCGCGGTCTCGACCAGCATCGTGCCGAAGCGCTTGGCGTCTTTGCCCGCCTCCAGATGCCACCAGGCTTTCATCTTGCCGGGGACGCAGCCGAACAGGTTCTTGACCGCCAGCGTCATCGTGAGCTGGATATGCGATTTGACCTTGGGCAGGTTGATGACCACATCGGCGTCCATCGCTTCCTTGGAGAGGCGGAAGTTCTCGAAGTCGTTGCCCGCCGACTCGAAGCGCTTGCCGCTGAACTCGACGATCGGCAGATCCAGCTCCTCTGCCAGCGGCAGGTAGCCGTTGGCTTTGGCGACGCCCATCGCGCTTCCGAAGGCAGGACTGTCGCCCAGAAACGGCTTGCCGCCCGCTTCTTTTACGAGCTGCGCCACGCAGTAGACGATTTCTTTGCGGGTGACGCACTCTTTTGTGGGGCGCGAGCCGGTCAGCAGGTTGGGCTTGAGCAGGACGCGATCGCCCGGTTTGACGATCGCGCCCATGCCGCCAAGGGGCTCGAGGACGGTCTCGATCGAGGCGCGCAGCTTCTCGAGGTCGTAAGACGTGGCGCGAATCAGGCTGACGGTGCGGCTACTCATAGCGGGCGGGGCTCTAAGCGTTTGATAGGGGTCTGAAGTTAACAGTGAGTGTAGCGAATTGGCCGTTCCAGATGCCTGCCTCGAAGTCGGTACAGATGTCTGTTTTAATGCCTGCTCGGGCGTCCGCCCCGAGGTTTTGCGCACGCTAACATTAGGAGAACAATTGCATCCGTATCGCCATGCTCAAGTACGCTTATTTTCCCGGCTGTGTCGCCCAGGGCGCGTGCAGCGAACTCGATCTTTCGACCAAGGCACTGGCGAAAAAACTCGATATCGAATTGCTCGAACTCAAGCGCGCCGCCTGCTGCGGTTCCGGCACGTTTAAAGAAGATTCGCAGCTCCTCGAAGACACCGTTAACGCTCGCAATATCGCCCTCGCCGAGGAGCTAAACCTGCCGCTTTTAACCCATTGCAGCACCTGCCAGGGCGTTATCGGCCACGTGGACGAGCGCCTCAAGGACGCGAAGGAAAACGACCCGGAATATTTCGATCGGGTCAACGGTTTCCTGAGCCAGGAGCACTGCACGCCCTATCGTGGCTCGACGGATGTCAAGCATCTGCTCTGGGCGATCGTCTCGGACTACGGCATCGACAAGGTGCGCGAAAAGGTCTCGAGAAAACTGTCCGGCCTCAAGTGTGCGTCTTTTTACGGCTGCTATCTGCTGCGCGGCGAGTCGCATCTGGCCTATGACGATCCGTACAACCCGCAGTCGATGGAGAACGTCTTCGAGGCAGTGGGCGCGACGCCGATTATTTACGAAGGCCGGACGAAGTGCTGCGGCTGGCCGCTGTCGAGCTACGCCACCGATAAGGCATTTTCGATGGCGGGGATGCACTTGCAGGCGGCGATTGATGCCGGAGCCGATTGTCTGGTGACGCCCTGCCCACTCTGCCACCTGAACCTCGACTCGCGCCAGCCGGAAGTCGAAAAAGCCTGGGGCCAGAAGCTCGGCCTGCCGGTGCTGCACCTGCCGCAACTGGTGGCGCTGGCGTTGGGCGTCTCGCCGAAGGAGCTGGGCATGGGCAAGCACGTCGTCTCGACGCGATCGGTGCTGCAAAAGCTCGGCTTCTAGGAGCGATGCCAGACTCCTCGCCAAACCTCCAGCCAGGCTCACCACCAGAGGCCGAACGCTCGGATGGGCCGACCGGCCAGCGCTTCTTCGCGATCGCCTACGCGATTCTCTACGCGGCTAGCATCGTCGCGATCTTTCCCTGGGGGACGACGCGCGGCGAAATTTGGACTGACCCGAAGCTCTATGTCCTGTCGGCGATCGCCTTGGTGAACTTCGGCTTGCTACTGTTTGGCGATCGCGCTGTCCCATCTCCACCGGCGCACTGGCGCTGGCAGGCCGGACTTTGGGTCGCTTTCTCGATCGCCGGATACGTTACGTCCACCCTCAGCGACTATCCCGAGCGCGCTCTTTCTGGCGAGCCGGAGATCGCAACGGGCGCGGCGTTTTGGGCGATCGCCGCGATCGCGAGCCTCTCGAACGGCCTGGTGCTGCGCGCCTACCCGCAGATCCTGCGATCGCAAGTGTGCGGCCTGCTGGCGGGCGGTGGCCTGCTCGCCCTTGCTAGTGTGCCGCAGCTACTGGACTGGACGATCGACTACACCGCCACCAGCGGCCAAACCCTGCCAGACTACCCGGACAACATCCTCGTCAGCAAGGTCGCCCGCGATTTTCAGCCGCTCGGCTTCTACTCTCATCGCGGCCACAACTCGATCGTGCTGACGGTGCTGCTGCTGCTAGCGATCGTGGCGCGGCGCTGGCGCTGGATTTCGTTGCGTATTTTCTGGAGCCTGACGCTTGGGATGGGCGCGATTCTGCTGCTGGCGCGGACGCGGACGACGCTGCTCGTTTGCCTGCTTGGCGTCGGGCTGATGCTGGGCTGGCGCTATCGCCGCGCTTTGGCGATCGCCGCTGTCACCACCGTGCTGCTCGTCGGTTCGATCACCATCAATCGCCCGATCGAAGGGCTGCCCGTCCTCTCGCAAATCACTTCCGATCGCGTCTTTATGTGGGCCGTCGCCACTCGCGCGATCGCCCAGCGCCCGCTACTCGGCTGGGGCTTCGACGGTCTTTCGTTGGCTTATCCTTACAGTCACTCTGCCGACTGGAAGCCCGACGTTATCGAGATCGATCGCTACTGGTTTTTCGTACGGACACCCAAGGGCGAGGTGCGGCGCTTCAACATTCCCAGCAGCAAGGCACACAACCAGCTCCTCGACTCCCTTATTTCAGTCGGTATCGTTGGCACGGTTCCGTTTGTCGCGCTCTGCGCCCTTGGCGTTGTCGGCCTTGCCGGATCGCCCGCCGCGATCGCCACCCCGATCGCGATCGCCTACCTCGCCTTCGCCGCCCTTTGGTTCGACTGCGCCCAGTACACCTATCTGTTTTGGTGGGCCGTTAGCCTGGAGTTCTGGCCGGGGCAGAGCCCCCGCCTCGCACCGCAAACCCGAGATGCCACCGCCAAATAGCTGCGAAACAGAGCTGCGAGACGTATCAGAGAGGCAAAACAAAGCAGCGGCAACCGGCTAGCCCGCCTGGGCTTTAGCCGATCGCCGCTGCTTATTTGGCCCTCGCGAATAAGCCATAGAGAGCAGGCCGTCGGAGGGAAATATTGCAGCCTAGCGCTTGCCGAGGCGTCGCTTCAGCGCGATCGACGACATCGTCAAAACGCCCAAGCCCAAAAGCGTTCCCGGCTCCGGAATGCTGGCAGAATCATCCTTTGCATCCGGCGGCGGAATTTTCGCTGCGGGCGGCCCAGAGGGCGACTCAGGGGATGCGGGCGGTGCAGGCGATACGGGCGACTCAGGGGATTCGGGCGGTGCAGGCGACACGGGAGGCATGCTCGCATCGGGATCGTCCATCGGCGGTGGTGTTTCACACCCTGCGCCGCCGCTCCCGCAGGTCGGATTCGCCCGAGCTGCGCCTGCGTTTAGCCCAAAGAAAGCGGTACTACCGGCAGCGCACAATAGAAGTAGAGCGAGTTCGCGAATCATTTTTTTAATACCTGACGATTAGAGATTCGATCGCTCGGCCACACTTTCCCCCGAAGCTGAGAGCGCCATAGCCGAACTAGCCAAGGCGCGACGGACTCAAAGGCCAGAAGACCGTGTATTCACGCACTTGCAAGCTTAGTTTTACGTGAATACTTTGTTCGTAAAGTGAATTTTCAGTGAAGTTACCAATGTTTTATGAAGCTTGCATGAAGTGAAAAGTCGCAAAATCGTTTTGGTGCACACGAAGTGCTACGCACTAGCTGCCGATCTCTATCGCTACGATCGTTGAAATTACAGATGTTTGGGTGCGACTCCGGCTCGTTCTCCCTCGGCGATCTTCTGAGTGATGGACGCTTTCGGCCAATGAAAACTTCAGATTCTCTTTACCCGATCGCCTGCCCGAAAGCGCGTACGATCTCGCCGATTGAGGCCCGCAATAGTTCGGCCTGCTAAGCCGTTAACACGCACGAAACATGCTGGGGCGCGCTCGAAGCGCTCGGCCTGCTCGACTGACGCCGCGATCGGCTGTCTGCCGACCCGCACTGTCAATCTTTAAACTTCGATTCCTAGCTGTGAATGCGCGGCTCTGGATACAGCGTCGATAACAACTCGCTCTCCACCGCCGCTAACTCCGCCAGCCGCGCGCTGGCGACCTCGCGATCGAACTCTGCCGTCGCCAGCAGCCAGTACGCCCCGTAGTGCCGCGCCTCCGATGCCATCAAGCTGTGATAAAACTTGGCCAGCTCGCGATCGGGTAGATGCTCCGCCAGCAGCCCCAACCGCTCGTGCGATCGCGCCTCGATCAGCCCCGACACCAGCAGCAGATCCAACAGGCGATCGGGCTCGTTGCGCCGGACTTGCGCTTTCAGGCCGCTGCCGTAGGGCGGAGCGGGCAACGGAGCCAGTGTTACGCCGCGCTTTTCCAAGATGCGGTTGACCTGCTCGAAATGTTGCAGCTCTTCCTGGGCGATCGCCGTTAGCGCCCGCACCAGCTTCGCGTTCGACGGATAGCGACTCATCAGGCTCAGCGCCACGCCCGCCGCCTTGCGCTCGCAGTGGGAGTGGTCGAGCAGGACGGTATCCAGATTCGCCAGCGTCTGCTCGACCCAAGCCGCAGAGGTCGGCTCTACGAGCCACTTAATCGTGGCGTTGGGGTTGGCAGCGGCGGGCGAGGCAGCGCGAGAAGCGGCGACGGTCATCAGCAGGCGGAAGCGAGAAAGCGTCCAGATCCTAACAAAAGCCGGTGATGGCCTGCATCGGACGGCAGCAGGGCGGAGCGCGGGGAATTACACTGGAGATGATTTCTCGATCGCCCCGAAACCCATGCCGTTTTTCCGCCAGCCGAACATCTGGGACACCGCCAAGGCCGCCGTTACGCCCGAGCATGTCTTCTTGAACCGCCGCCAGTTTATTCGCGGCTCGATCGCCGGGGGCATGGGCTTGGCGCTGCTGTCGCTGACCGGCTGCCAAAAGGCCAGCAGCAGCGCGCCCGATCTGGGCAACGATCCCCTTGCTGGAACGCAACCCCTCCGCTTCGGCGCGACCGACCTTAACCTTCCCGATCCCGGTCGCACCACCACGCCCCGCGACCTCACCGCCCGCTACAACAACTTCTACGAGTTCGGCGGCAACAAAAATATCTGGCGCGCCGCCCAGTCCCTGCCCACTGAAAACTGGCAGGTGCGCGTCCACGGCCTGATCGACAACCCGAAAACCTACGACATCGACGATTTCACGCGACTGTTCGGCCTCGAAGAGCGGCTGTATCGGTTCCGCTGCGTCGAAGCCTGGGCGATGACCGTGCCCTGGGTCGGCTTCCCGATGCGCAAGCTGCTCGAAGCCTCCGACCCGCAGAGTTCGGCCAAATTCGTTAAGTTCACGTCATTTTACGACGAGCGGATTACGACGGGGCCGGGCTGGCGTCCGGGGTCGCTGCCCTGGCCGTACCAAGAGGGGCTCCGCATCGAGGAGATGGCGAACGAGCTGGCGTTCTTCGCGACGGGAGCTTACGGCCACAGCCTGCCGAAACAAAACGGCGCGCCGATTCGCATGGTCGTGCCCTGGAAGTACGGCTTTAAGGGGGCGAAGTCGATCGTCGATATCGAATTCACTGCCGAGCAGCCTGCGACTTACTGGAACACGCTCGGGCCGACTGAGTACAAGTTCGAGGCGAACGTGGAGCCGCAAGTTCCGCACCCGCGCTGGTCGCAGGCCGAAGAGCGCGTTATCGATTCGGGCAACCCGTCGTCGTGGAACGTGGAGCCGACGCTGCTCTACAACGGTTACGGCGAGTTCGTTGCCGATCTGTACGCCTAGTTTGCGCGCGAAGCATAGAAAACATCGAAGCATCAGACTACAGAAAACCCATGCTAGGAAAATTCTTCAAAAAGCCCGACCCGTCGATGGGCGATCGCGTGCCGCCCGGACAGCACCTGACCAACGGCTTTCCGATCATGACCTACGGCAGCACGCCGGAGATCGACCTGGCGACCTGGGAGTTCAAAGTCTGGGGGCTGGCGCAGAAAAAAGCATTCGATTGGGAGGCGCTCAAATCCTTGCCCGTGCATGAATTTACGGCGGACTTCCACTGCGTTACGCGCTGGTCGAAACTGGACGTGACCTGGCGTGGCTTCAAGGTGAAGGATTTCCTGGCGCTGCTGGAGATCGACCCGGCGGCGAAGCACGTGATGCAGCACTGCTACGGCGGCTATACGACGAACATCGCTCTCGAAGACCTCGATCGCGACGACAACTTCTTCGCCTACGAGCTGGCGGGCGAGCCGCTCCCGGCGGAACACGGTGGCCCGCTGCGCTTGGTGGTTCCGCACCTCTACGCCTGGAAGAGCGCTAAGTGGATCAACGGCCTGGAGTTCCTGTCGAGCGAAGAGCTGGGCTTCTGGGAGCGCAACGGCTACCACTCCCACGGCGAGCCGTTCGCAGAAGAACGCTACAGCTACTAGCTTTGAGAAGGGGGCAAATTAATGATCGATTCGATCGCGCCAGACGAGCTGGCGCAGGTTCTCGCCGACGACACAATTCCGGTGCAGCTGATCGACGTGCGGGAGCGGCAAGAGGTGGAAATCGCGGCGCTGCCGCAGTTTTGGGTGCTGCCACTGAGCGAGTCGGGCGAGTGGGTCGATCGGCTTTTGGAGAAGTTCGACCCAAACTGCAAGACGATCGTCATGTGCCACCACGGGATTCGATCGTTGCATCTATGCCAGTGGCTCGAAGCGCAGGGGTTTACGGATCTCTACAACGTCAGCGGTGGGATCGATGCCTATGCGGTGCGGGTCGATCGCAGCCTTCCGCGCTACTAGTGGGAGGTCGGGGAAAGCACCATCATCCCTCCCGGAGCGTTTCATCAATTAACATCCGGCACTTGACGGGGTCAGCGATCGTACGCCCGAATCTAAGGGCAATGCTAGAGATGGCAACCGGAATCGGCCAGCGAGCTGCCGCTCGGACGTCCTGCGCTATCGCAGTTCCTGTCGGCGAAGGCGGACGAGACCTCGCGGTTACCGAGTTCGTTTGCGGACGCGATTTGGCCGCCCGGATTTGCGCCGCGCGGGCAATTCGGGTGTCGTCATAACCGTTATTTATCTGCGTGAAAATACGGTCGTAGGTATAGTTTATCGTGCAGAAAGTCTCGAATTATTGACGCGCGGAAACGGGACTCGCTGTCGATCGTTCGATCGCGATCGGCCCCAAATATCCCCCAAATAACAAACATTCCGGACGGAGAGATCGCCATGCCGAACGGCATAAATGCGGTTGGGGATCGCGCCCGTACAATCGCCACCGGGCATGGATCTAGCGAGACTTTTGTCGCGAGCGCTACCTGAAGAACGACCCCACGCGATCGGGCCGACTTTGTATGGCGCACGGCCGAGGACTTTAGGCAATAGCGGGCGTGCGGCTATCTCAAAGACGCCAACATCTGAGCCTTAAAGGACTAGAAAATCAACAGTTCTTTTTATATCTTTGGTAATATCGAGACCAAATTTAACCAGAGTCTCCCGCCTGCCGGATATATTCGCAACGTTGGCAGGTGTTGCGCGGCTCGACGCGATCGCCGATCGCACCTGCGGCTCGCGCTCGTTTTCACCGCTCTCTTCTGGAGGACAAATCCATTACACTTTCCCTTCAATCCAACCAAGCCACCGCTCGGGCCACTTCTCAAGACGTGCTCGAGATCGTCGGTCGCTCGCCCCTCAGCGGTCATGTCAAGATCGGCGGTGCGAAGAATGCCGCGCTGGTTTTAATGGCTGGAGCGCTTCTCTGTTCTGACGTCTGCCGCCTGAAAAACGTTCCCGCTCTGGCAGACGTTACGAAGATGAGCGACATCCTGGCGGCGCTCGGCGTACGCATTCAGCAGGCGGGCGACGTCATCGATATCGACGCGCGCGATATCAACACCACCCGCGCGCCTTACGAAATGGTCAGCCAGATGCGCGCCAGCTTCTTCGCGATCGGGCCGCTGCTGGCGCGCTGCGGTGTGGCGGAGATGCCGCTGCCCGGTGGCTGCGCGATCGGCGCGCGTCCGGTAGACCTGCACGTGCGCGGTTTGCAGACCCTCGGCGCGGAGGTGACGATTGAAAGTGGCGTCGTCCATGCGGCGGTTCCCGGTAATCGACGCTTGCAGGGCGCGGCGATTCACCTGGACTATCCCAGCGTTGGCGCGACGGAGACGCTGATGATGGCGGCGACGCTGGCGGAGGGCGAAACCACGTTGCACAACGCTGCCCAGGAGCCGGAAGTGGTTGACCTGGCGAACTTCTGCCGCGCGATGGGCGCACGCATCGAAGGGGCGGGCACGAACACGATCCGCATCGTCGGCGTCGATCGCCTGCACGGCGTCGATTATGACGTCGTTCCCGATCGCATCGAAGCCGGGACTTTCTTGCTGGCAGGCGCGATCGCGCGATCGGAAGTCAGTCTTTCGCCGGTGGTTCCCGAGCATCTGGCCGCCGTAATCGCTAAGCTGCGTGAAGTGGGCTGCACGGTGGTCTCCGACACGCCCAACAGCCTGCGCGTCCTGGCCGCCGATCGCTTGACGGGCGTAGATATCCAAACCCAGCCATACCCAGGATTCCCCACGGACTTGCAGTCGCCGTTTATGTCGCTGCTGACGATTTGCGAGGGCAGCAGCGTCGTTGAAGAAACGGTGTTCGAGAACCGCTTGCAGCACGTGGCCGAGCTTCAGCGCATGGGAGCGAATATCCGCGTCAAAGGTAACGTCGCCGTGATCGAAGGCGTGCCGATGCTGTCTGGTGCGCCCGTCGAAGCGACCGACCTGCGGGCCTCGGCAGCGCTGGCGATCGCCGGTTTGGCGGCCAACGGCACGACGATCCTGCAAAACCTCAAGCATATGGATCGCGGCTACGATAACTTCGTGGGCAAAATGCAGGCACTGGGCGCGAAGATCGTTCGCAAGCAGCTCGATAGCTAGGACGACGGGGCTTGCGTTCTCGGCGTGGCATTGCCCACCGCGCCACTTCTCGACCCGACGTTTCTAGACGACATTGCTAGCCGACGTTGCTAAAGTGCCTGATGTGGCGGCTCCTCTCCCGGATTACAGTGAGAGGAGCCGCCTTTCGCTTTACGTTTGCCCATCGACATATCGGCTTCTCGTTCGGCTCGTTTCTTCGCAACCGCTCTGCCCCGCTCTGCCAAACTTCCATCCACCCATGCGCGATCGCTCTAGTCCCTCCTGGCTTCGCTACTTCATCATCGGCGTGCAGCTGCTGGTGGCGATCGCGCTGCTGCTGGCCTTTATCGCGCCCAGCCTGTTGTCGCAAGTTCTGCTGCCCTGCCTGATCGCGATGGGGCTGCTGCTGCCCTTTTTGGGCTTTAAGTTCGTCCAGCAGGCTTTCGGCGACTTCGGGCGCGAGATGTATCTAAACAGCCGTCAGACGACGCACTTCAACCGCTACTGGTACGACGACCCGATCGAGGTGGACGAGCCGGAGCCGGAAACGCCGATGGATCGCGAGCGCGCTGAGCTGTGGTCGCACCTGGAAGTGCTGCGGCTGGGCTGGCCGATCGAGGTTTCGGAGCTAACGCGCGCCTATCACCGGCGGGCGCGCGAAACCCACCCGGACACCAACGGCAGCGGCGACAAGGCTGAATTCGTACGCGTCCACCAAGCCTACGAAGCCGTAAGGCGACAAATCGAGCGGCGCAAGGACGAGCTGCCGCGACGGTGACTCGACTTTGTAAATTTAACTGCACAACCCAACTGCACAACCCAACTGCACAACCCAACTGCACAACCGAACTTCGCAATCGATCGCGGTCGCAGGCGCAGCAGCGTGCCATGCTGAACGAGTAAGCGAATTCGCCGCTCGGGTCAGCGAGTGCAACGAGACTATGGCAAAAGGAAGCGGACTTTTTCTCGGCGGCGTCCTGCTGGGCGGCGCGATCGGTGCGATCGCCGCGATCGCTGCCGACCCGCGCAAAACTCGCCAGGCGCGCCGCGCCGTCCGCGAAACCGCCGATCGCCTGCCAGAGGTCGCACGGGATGCCAGCACGATCGCTGTCGAAACCTCAGCGCGGCTCGGGCGACAGGTCGCTCACCTCAGCCAGGACTTTCGCGACGACTGGCAGGCCACCTCCCAGCGGCTGCGCGATGCGGCAGTAGCGGGCGTTGCGGCCTCGCGCCAGGAATACCTCAATGAGATTCAGGCCGAGATCGAGAACGGACCCAAAGCCGAGTGAGCCAGCCCGGAGCGGTATGCTGTGGCGAGTGAAGCGATCGCGCGCGACTCGCGCGAGACAGAACCGTGACCGATCCGATCTTTTGGTTGGGACTATCGTTGGGCTGCGTGGCGTTGGGGCTGTTGCTGTTGTGCGTGGCTTTGTTGCCCGCCGCGCGCGACCTCCAGCGAGCGGCGCGCAGCCTGGAGCGGCTGGCGGACACCCTGACGCGGGAGCTACCGCCGACACTAGAGTCATTCCGCCAGACGGGCAGCGAGCTGGGCGACCTGACGGAGAACGTCACGAGCAGCGTCCGCAATGCCAGCGAGACCCTCGGCCATGTGAATGAAGGCGTCTCGAACGTGCGTCGCCAAACCAAGCGCGCCAGAGGGACGGCGCGGGGCGCGATCGCGGGGCTGCGGGCGGCGTGGCAAGTCTGGTCGGGCGATCGCGACGAGCAGAGCGACGTAAAAATCTACCGCGATCGCAAACTCGATCGCGAACCGCGCTACCAGCCCGACGAAGATTAGCGCTGTTCGCTTTAGAGCACTCCACAAATATATTTGTCCAGAAGCCGCCAATGAAGGCTGAGCTTGTCGAAGCCTGGGTGTGACGCACTTCGACAAGCTCAGTGCTCGAACCCTGAATACTGGACATTTATCTCCGTGGAGTACTCTTAGAAGCCATATGTAGCCATCCGCTCGAGGATGACGCATACGGGCACATTAGCGCTCTCCCCAACGCACTTTCGGCTTCGCGAAGGTTACGCCAACAACTACGCTCAGCGCTCTCTGGGTCGATCTCGCTTTTAAGTAGAGCGACAATAATTTTGTTCTGGAACCTCAAAAAGCAAAGGGAAGCTGAAAACTCAGCTTCCCAAACCTGCTTCTACCAGTTGGAAAATGGCGGGAGGCGGATTTGAACCACCGACCTTCGGGTTATGAGCCCGACGAGCTACCAGACTGCTCTATCCCGCAACGTGTTGTTCTAAATATAGCGTGTCCTCTCGCAATCGCGCAACCCTCCAACACAAAATCTTCCCGCGCGCTCAATTTTGCATTACCCGACACTTGCGCGTACTCGGCACAGACATACCTATTTTGCGTACCCGACATGAGAACTGTCACAGCACGGCCCGGAAGCGCCCCGCGCCACGAACACACTGGGGGTGTTGCGTTCCCGGCATTTCGATGAAATCTTCCGAACTTCAGGTATTTGGCGGCTTCTCCGCCAGCTTGGTTTTTATAACCCTGCTGGCCTTCGCGATTTTGCAGTGGTTGCAGATTCCCTCCGGCAGCTTTCTGGACTGGACGATCGGGTTGGCGAGCTTTTGGTGGCTGCTGGCGATCGTCACGATTCCCTGGAATATCTACTTCACCGCTAAGCAAGCGCTCGACAACGCTGCAATCTCCCAGGAAAAACAGATCGCCGTCGATGCCCGATCGCTCGCCTACGTTCGCAAAGTGGCACGGCGCGCCGGATTTGTCGCCGTGGGTCTGCACCTGGTTTCGGCGGCGGGGCTCTACGCGCTGGCCGCAACGGGCATCAGCTCGATCGGCTATGTCAGTAGCGTCGCGGCGCTGCTATTTACCGGGCTGCGTCCGGCGATCGTCTTCTACCGCTACCTGGCCGAGCGCTTGCAGGCGATCGAGCGCACTTTCAAATTTCCCCGCGAGGACGTGCTGACCGTCAGCGAGCGCCTAAACGAAGTCCAGCAAACCCTCGAGGTGACGATCGCGCGGGTGCAAGATCTCGAAAATGCCCTCGACCCCGACTACGAAAATTCCTACGCTCTGCGCCAAAATAACCGCATCACCGGCATTGCCGACGAGCTGCGTGCCCTCAGTGTCGAGCACCGCCAGCAGGCGATCGAGTCGCAAACCGATCGCGAGCGCATCCGCAACGAAGCCCGCAACGCGATCGCCCAGATTACCGCCGACGGCCAGTTCCTCGAACACGTCCGCGAAATCATCCGTTTCGTCAAGTCGTCGTAGCGACAGGATCGAACGTGCTAGGCTTTAGCGCGATCGCGGCTTCGATCGTCGATCGCGCTTCCCCGTCCCATTCTTCGCTTCACTTCTTCGCTTCACTGTGGCTAAACTCTCCACCGAACTCGATCGCGCCTTTCTGCAAGCCGAGTCCAACGAACCCGTCAAGCTCCGCGACCTGTTCGAGCTGGCCGGAGAGCGCACCTTCGGTTTCCTGTTCGTGCTGCTGGCGCTACCGTCGGCGCTGCCGGTTCCGGCTCCGGGCTACTCGACGCCCTTCGCGATCGTGCTGTGCTTTCTGGCCGCGCAGCTTGTCGCCGGGTCGCCCCAGCCCTGGCTCCCGGAGAAGTGGCTCGATCGCAGCATCGGTCGCGATAAGCTGCGCGGCATCTTGAGTAAGGGCATGCCTTGGCTGAAGCGGGTGGAAATTTTTTCGCGCCCGCGCCTGGCGATCCTCTGCACCAGCCGCGTCGGACGCACGGCGATCGGCCTGACGATCGCGCTACTCTCGGTGTCGATGATGATCCCGATTCCCGGCACGAACACCGTCCCGGCGATGGGCATCTTCGCGATCGGCTTTGGCTTACTTGACGACGACGGCTTTATTTCGATTATCGGCCTGACGATCGGCGCGATCGGCCTGGCGCTAACGACGCTGATCCTGCGCTACGGTTACGAAGCCGTTTCGGCGGGCATCGACGCGATCGAAGAATTCGTGAAAGGTGCGTTTTAGAGCGCCATCGCGAGCCTGCGCTGGAGCCCGCTAACCCGCACGATTCGCAGAGGCTACGCCAGCGAGTCCGCTCAATGCTCGTCGGCTTGTCTCACTTCCTTTTCGGAAGCTTCGCGCTCAGTCCCAGAACGCTCGAAAAAATTCGCAAATAAAAAGAGCCCGTTGCGCAACCGACGAGCTCTTACTGCATGCAACCACATTACTAAAGTCGCGAACTCCCAGAAGAGAACGACTTTGGCAAACACTCAGTCAGGCCAGGAGACGCAGACAGAACCTACGACTCCGAAACATCGATCGCCATCGGAAGCCACAAACTGCCCGCCTGTCTCAAACTCGGTAAATACAACCCATTACGAGCCAGCAATGGCTTGCAGATGGCAACGTGAGGGAAGCGGAGTTGAAGCGAACCGTTCGTAACCTTCGTTGGCTTGGATGCCTTGCCCGAACCTTCTTACACGGCAATTATACTGACTTTTCGCGGGTTTGACGACAAAACCCAATAAAAAAAATCCGTAGGAATACGTACGATCGATTGCATGACGATCGGCCGTGTGACGGAACACGACTAAAGTCCTTGTAAAGCAGCCGTTAGGGCGCTCTCGATCGAAGATTACTAGGGTTGCATGGCCGCTCGGCAGCGGGCCAAGGTTTCGACGACGACGAGGTGGTTGGCCAGCATCTGCCAACGGTCGAGATCGCTCGTTGGCTCCGCGCCACCGGCAAGCAGATCGGTATTCAAAAGATTCCAGAGCCGATCGAGGCTTTTCCGCAGGCGACCCGGCGTCGTCGGGCGCGAGCTGTCTGGTGGCGGCGCGATCTGAGACAGTTCTGCCGCGATCGCCGCGATCGAAAAGGGCGCGATCGCCACCTGCCAAGACTGCAACGACTCCGAGTCGAGCGTCGCGATGGCCTCGGGCTCGCTCGGCCATGCCTCCAGCAGCGGAGTTTGGCGCTTTCGGGCGGTTTTTTCCAGAGCAGATAGCAGCACCGCACCGCGATAGCCCAGGCGCGATAGCCACAGCGGAAAGATCGATCGCCAGAGCGGGTCGCCGAGATATTCACCGGCTAGTGTTTCGATCTCGCGATCGCTCATTGCCCGATCGCCCATTGCCACGCCTGAAGGTCGATCGCCCGATGCCCGATCTCCCAAAGCCACCGCCGCACAGTAGGCTTGCAGCGTCACTCGATCGAAGGAAAATACGTCTCGCGATCGCTGAGTTAAGATGCCCTGCTGGGCAACGATTTCGTCGAGGATAGCGCTGCTGTCAAGGCGATCGGGGGCCTGAATCTCGGTTTTCAGAAACGCCGTCAGCGCGGCAACCAAGTCGCGACGCGCAAAAAATACCCGGCGCGCCTTGCTGGCTTCCAGAGCAATTTCCCCGAAGAAGCGCTGCTGGAGGGCCGCGCCGAAATCGGGATAGAGCGCCGATCGCGTCACGCGCTGGAACTCGCTCCACTTCGATAAGTACAGCTCGACGATTTCTTGGTAGAGGTACGAGCGGTTACTGGGGCGCGAGAGGCTGGCAGGCTCGATCGAGCTGAGCAGCGTTAGCAGCAGCGGCGATCGGCTCAGCTCGGCCAGCTCCGGATCGCGGGCGAGGATGCGGCTGGTGTCGGGCGGCGCTTCGGTGGATGTTTCCTCAAATGTTTCATCGCGATCGGCGTCGGGCTCCTCCGGCTCTTCGGTTGCGCCCGGTTCGCCAGCATCGTCGGTTTGGTTCGGTTCTCTATTAGCTTTATCGGCCCGATCGGCAGACGGTTCGCCCCGATCCGACTCGGTCGGGCTCGCTTCATTCGGCACGGTCTCGCCGATATCCGGACGGGCTTCGATCGGGTGGGCGATCGCCCAGCGCGCCACGAACTCCTGCACCTGAGATGGCGATAGGTTCAGCACCACTGCATCGACAAACTGCTTGAGGTTGTGCTGATAGACCGGCGATCGGCACGAACAAAGAAAGCGGTTTTTATTGTGGCGATCGACGAAATCTTGGATCTGCCCGATCGCATCGTTGCGGCGATCGGCGGGCAGTTCGTCGAGGCCGTCGAGCAGGATCAACAGCTTGCCGCGATCGAGCGCGATATCGACAAACCCGTCCGCCTCCGGAAAGCCGCACACCTCGAATTCTTTGACCAGCTCTTCGCGTAAATCGAGCGGGCGATCGGCGGGGCGATTCGCAAAGCGCTTTAGCTCCACAAACACCGGAATCGCTTCGCTCGTGCTGTTGACCGAACTGCCCGAACCGCCCGAACCGCCCGAACTTTCTGCTTTCTCGCGGCTACCATCCGGCTTATCCGATTTGTCCGACTCGAGCCAAAGAAACTCGCCGTCGCTTTTCGCGCCCGTTTTGCCCCGCAGCGCTTTCAGGCCCACCTGTCGCAGTATCGTCGTCTTCCCCGATCCCGGCGTCCCGAGCACCATCACGCAGCGCCGCTGCCGCGCCAGCTCCAGCGCGGGGAGCACCGTGCCGCCGGGAGGAGCGAAATGCCCAGTTTCGGCAAAGGCTCGATCGCACTCTTCCGCCGAAGCAAAGCGCCGCGCTTCGTCGTCGATCGAAACCAGCAGCGGCACGGCGACGGCTCCGAGGTCGAGAGGCTGGCGCATTCCCAGCAGCTTGATCTGACCGTGGCGCTGGGCGAAGCGGCTGGCGTATTCGCCCGAGGCGGTGTAAATCGTTTGTTTCGTGGCGCGATCGATCTGCCGACCGAACAGGCCGAGAATCTTGCCGCCGCTGTCGATGAGCGATTGGAACAGCGGGACGGCAACCCCGCTAACGGCAGTCAGGGCAACGGCATCAAGGGGAGCCACGGTCAACGCGAGCGATCGAGTCGTTCGGATACGAAGGTTCGGGTCAACGGTAGCCTGCAATTGCGGGCGGCATCAAGCGCGGGTTTCCGCTGCGGGCGGCTTCGGAGTCGGCGGGCGATCGAGTTGAGCGATCGAGCGATCGAGCTGAGGGAATAACCGCCGGGACGCGCCGGACCGAGCGCCGGATCTATCATGAGGATCGAACGCGCGGCACGAGACGCCGTGCGGCAACCATTCGGAACCGAGGGGATTTTTCATGCGTACCGCTCGCTTGCTGGTACTCGGCTTGGGGGTGACGATCGCGATCGCCTTGCTGCTCTCCGGCGCGTTTCTGCACCTGCTCACGGAGTCCTGGTGGTTCGACGCCACCGGCTTTGCGAGCGTCTTTCAAACGCGACTCGTTTGGCGGGTGGGGCTGTGGGTCGCCGGGGCAACTGTCAGCGGCCTGTTCCTTTGGGGGAACTACCTGCTGGCGGATCGCCTGACGCGCCACCGCCGCTTCCAGTTCCTAAAAGGCAACCTCGAATGGGGTGAATACGCGCATCTGTTTCCGGGCGCGATCGCCGCCCTGCTGTCAGCCGTGCTCGCCCTGACCGGCGGCGCGATCGCCCAGGGCTACTGGAATATCGCCCTGAAGAGCCAAAACGCCGTCCCCTACGGAATCCTCGATCCGATCTTCCAGCGCGATCTGAGCTTCTACGTTTTCCAATTGCCGTTCCTCGAAGCGCTCCAGCACGAAATCTGGCGGCTGCTGCTCCAGGGTCTGGTGATGGCCGTGGCGGTGTATGTCCTCAAAGGCGCGCTTGAGGTTTCAGGCGATCGCGCCCCGACGATCTCCGGCCAGCCAAAAGTCCACCTGGCGCTGTTGCTGGCCGCGCTGTCGCTGTCGGTCGGCTGGGGAATTTGGCTCCAGCGCTACGAGCTGCTCTATTCGCCCACCGGCGTCGTCTTCGGCGCGGGCTATGCCGACATTAACGCCCGCCTACCCGTCGATAACGTGATGACTGTTGTAGCGGCGATCGTCGGGGCTACCTGGCTGATGTCGATCTGGCAGCGCAAGATCGTCCTGCCGATGACGGTGTCGGTGTTGGCTTTCGTCGCCTGGGCCGTCCTGGCGGGCGGCTATCCGGCGGCGATGCAAAAGCTGATCGTCGAGCCCAACGAGCTAACCAAAGAGACAGAATACGTCAACTACAATATCGACTTCACCCGCGCTGCCTACGGCCTCGAGCAGGCCGAGCGCCGCGATTTTACCCTCGAATCGACCCTCGATCGCGAGGCGCTGGCCGAAAATAACGCCACGATCGACAATATTCGCCTTTGGGACTACGGGCCGCTGCTGAGCACCTACCGACAGCTCCAGGAAATCCGGCTTTACTACCGCTTTTCCGACGCCGATATCGATCGCTACACGATCGACGATAGCTACCGTCAGGTGATCCTCGCGCCGCGCGAGCTGTCCTACGAGCAAGTGCCCGATCGCGCCCAAACCTGGGTCAACGAGCATCTGAAATACACCCACGGCTTCGGCGTCGTTATGAGTCCGGTCAACCGGGTTACGCCCGACGGCCTGCCCGAATTTTTCATCAAAGACATCCCGCCCGTCTCGACGATCGACATCAAACCTACGCAGCCGCGCATCTACTACGGCGAAGATACCGACACCTACATCTTCACCAGCACCAGCACCCCCGAGTTCGACTATCCCCAAGGCTCGGAAAACGCTCTGACCAACTACGACGGCCAGGGCGGCGTGCCGATGGGTTCCTGGGGTCGGCGGTTGGTTTACGCCCTCGATCGCGGCAGCATTCAGCTCCCCACCTCCAACTATTTTACGTCGGCCTCGCGCATCCACTACCACCGCCAAATCCGCGATCGCGTCACCACCGTCGCCCCCTTTCTGCGGCTTGACAGCGACCCCTATATCGTCATCGATAAAGACGGACGACTCAAGTGGATCGTCGACGCCTACACCGTCAGCGATCGCTACCCCTACTCGCGTCCCGTCACCCTCAGCGACAACGCCTCGTCCATACTCGGACGGCGCGACCTCTCCCGAGTCGTCAGTGGCGGCGTCAATTACATGCGCAACTCCGTCAAAGTCATCGTCGATGCCTACGACGGCACGATGGAGTTCGTCGCGATGGACGAGGACGACCCAGTGCTGGCGACCTACCGAAATATCTATCCAAACCTCTTCAACAGCCGCGACACCCTGCCCGACGACATCGTCGCCCACTTGCGCTACCCGCTCGACCTGTTCGACGTGCAGGCGCATATGTACCTGGCCTACCACATGGAAAATCCCGAAGTCTTCTACAACCGCGAAGATCTCTGGCGCTTCCCCGTCAGCAACCAGCCGGGCAGCGATGCGAGCGTCAATGCTGCCATCGAGCCGTCCTACACGATCGTCCAGCTTCCCGAAGAAGACAGCGCCGAGTTCGTGACGATTCTGCCGCTGACGCCCGTGAACAAAGACAACACGATCGCCTGGATCGCTGCGCGATCGGACGGCGAAAACTACGGCAAGCTACTGGTCTACAACTTCCCGAAGCAAACCCTCGTCTACGGCCCGAGCCAAATCGAAGCGCGCATCGACCAAAACCCGACGATCTCCCAGCAGCTCACGCTCTGGAGCCAAAAGGGCTCGAAGGTGCTGCGCGGCAACCTGCTCGTCATCCCGGTCGCGAATTCGCTGCTCTACATTCAGCCGATTTACCTGCGCGCCGAGCAGGGCGAGCTGCCGGAGCTGCGCCGCGTCGTCGTCGCCTACGACAACCAAATTGCGATGGAGCCCGACCTCGATACATCGCTGACGGCCATCTTCGGCGAGGGCAGCACGGTGCTAACCGACGCCACACCTTCTGCCGCGCTCGCCGACAGCGCAGGCGAAACCGACGCCGCTTCGCCCAGTCCTGACGCCTCGCCCCTCGCGCGCCGAGCCCTAACGCTCTATCGCGAAGCCGAAGCGGCACTCCAGCAGGGCGACTGGACGACCTACGGCCAAAAACAGGAAGAGCTGGAGTCGCTCTTGCAGCGCCTGAGCCAAGGCGAAACCTCGATCGCACCGTAGCCACCACTCGCGGCAGCGATCGCCCGAGAGCACCCGCTCCAAAACCATGAACTTGCGTCTCGAAGCGCAAAGTCTTATTGCGCGATCGCCGGTTATACGGCCCAGCCCTCCCGACTCCTACTTGGTTATGTAAAGGTTAAGGAGTCGGGGACAGCAGTGACAGTGGGCGATCCCCAAGTCGATCGCGTCAGGAGCGAGAACCATGCAAGCCAAGAATTCTCAAGTGGAGTCTCAAGCGGTAGCGCAATCCACTGTGTTCGTTGCGGCAGAAGTTGCGAATCCGCTGGCCGATCGGGCGGGCGATCGCCAGCTCGTCATGCGCTGGGTGGCGACGGGTAAGGACTACCCAAAGATGGAAGCCCGCTGGATCTATGACGACGCGCGTGGTTCCAATGCGTGATGTCGTCGGAAGGACGCGCCGCACATCGTTAAGTTCGTTGGGTTTATCTTGGAATTGGTCGAGTTTGTCTTGGGGCTTGTCTTAGAAAGCGTTTTAACAGTCTTCTCCAAGTTGCGGCATATGGGTCTGGGCGATTTTAGCTAAAATCGCTGCGATCCTTACCAATTCAGGGATCTAGCGAAATCTTAAAACACTCTCTTAAGGATTTGTCGAGTTTGTCTTGGGGTTTGTCTTGGAGCTTGTCTTAGAACTTATTGGGCTCATCTGGGAACTTGTTTTAGAAATTGTTTTAGAACTTGTCTTGGATTTTGTCTTGGGGCTCATCTCGAAGCTGGTAAGAGGTCTTCTGAATAAGTAGCTTTACGGGAGCATCCCGTTTATGCAGCTTGGTGGCAGGTGAGGATGCCTGCGCTATGGTTGTCTTTTCCGTTTTCTCGGTAGCGTGGGTATGTTGCCCATCACGATATTTCGTTGGTGCGGGGAAGTATCGGTTTACCTTGAAATTCGATACGCGGCTCTTGGGAAATTCGATTCGATCGCGTATGATTGAGAGCCTGTGTCCGCTCGCAAAGACCGCCACAAGCAGCTACGCGAACGGGTCGCAAGCAACAACGAAACGACAACAAAACGCACAAACATGTCTCGATATCGTGGGCCACGATTAAGAATTGTTCGCCGTCTCGGCTCTCTGCCCGGTCTGACCCGGAAAGACGCCAAGCGCGCCTACCCCCCCGGACAGCACGGCCAAGGTCGCCGCAAGCGCTCCGAGTACGCAACCCGCCTCGAAGAGAAGCAAAAGCTCCGCTTCAACTACGGCGTCACCGAGAAGCAACTGCTTCGTTACGTCCGAAAAGCTCGCCGCGTCACTGGCTCCACCGGCCTGGTGCTGCTCCAGTTCCTGGAAATGCGCCTCGACAACACCGCTTTCCGTCTCGGCTTCGCCCCGACGATCCCGGCAGCGCGCCAGCTCGTCAATCACGGCCACATCCTCGTCAACGGTCGTCGCCTCGACATCGCTAGCTACAACTGCGTCCCCGGCGATATCATTTCCGTCCGCGATCGCGAAGGCTCGAAAACGATGGTTCGCGCGAACCTGGAAAACCCCGGCCTGGCCAACGTGCCCAGCCACCTGACCTTCGATAAAGAAAAGCTCACCGCTACCGTTACCGGCGTGGTCGAGCGCGAGTGGGTCGCCCTGCAAATCAACGAACTGCTCGTCATTGAGTACTATTCGCGTCAGTAGCCTGCTATTTCCCAGGCGATTTATCTGGCAACTGCATTTTGCAAGTTTGCCAACCCTTTGCCGAGAGCGGTATTGATGGCTCCGGTCTACACAACCGAACGATGTATTTCCAATCGCGCATTGCCAAAGTTGGCTGCTGGGGCGATCGCGACTTGGTAAAGAACTGGCCCCGCGAACGGTGGTATTCAAAGGTAGTATCCACCCGACGCGTTTCTCAAAATCGCTATCCTCCGATTTGAGACATCGTTTGGCTGTAGGCCATTCCCGAAGTGCCGCTCTCGCGCTGTTTGAAGTTAATTTCCGGCTTTAAAGCCAACAGCTCGCCGACGCGGCGGCGCAGCTCGCCTAGCGAGTCGCCCGCCCGCAGGCGAGTTTTTAGATCGATCTGCCCCGTCTCGTTCAGCAGACAAGGGCGCAGCCAGCCGTTTGCCGAGAGCCGCACGCGGTTGCAGCGATCGCAAAAGCATTCCGACATTTGACTGATAAATCCGAGCGTCCCCTGCGCGCCGGGGATTCTAAAGATATCCGCAGGCCCCGCACCCGTCACCTGGGATGCTTCGAGACCCCACTTCGCGCGAATGCGATCGCGCAGCTCCTCGGACGGGACCCAGCCGCGATCGCCAAACAGGTCGGCATTGCCGATCGGCATAAACTCGATAAAGCGCACGTGCCAGTTACGGGCGATCGTCAGCTCTGCCAGGTCTAGCACCTCCGCCTCATTGACGCCCGGAATCACGACCACGTTAATTTTCAACGGATCGAAGCCGAGGCGGTGCGCTTCGAGGATGCCGTTCCAAGTCTGCTGCCAGCGGCTGCGGCCGCGGTTGTTGATAATGCGATCGAATGTCGCCGGGTCGAGCGAATCCAGGCTGATATTGATACGCCGCAGGCCAGCCTCGTAGAGCGCCGCCGCTTTCTTCTCCAGGAAAAATGCATTGGTCGTAATCGCCAGATCTCGCGTCGTCGGCAGTGCCGCGATATCCGCCACGATCTCGACGATATCCGGGCGCAGCAGCGGCTCGCCCCCCGTCAGTCGAAAGCGCGAAAACCCCAGCGGTGAAAACACCTCGCGCACCAGCGTCGCGATCTCCTCGCGGGTCATCATCTCTGGCGTCAGCACGTAGTCGAGGTCGGCTTCCTCGGGCATGCAGTAGACGCAGCGGAAATTGCAGCGATCGATCGTGCTGATCCGCAGGTAGTCAACAACAGGGTTCATGGGCGATGCCAGCAGTACGGGTGACGACGGCGATTCACTCATCTTAACGACGTTTGCTGTCCTCACTCTTAACGAGTTTGGCACGATCGCGGCTCGTTACTCACGGCGACGCCACCCGATCGATCGCCCACTCCGCGGCGCGTTACCCCATATTTCGTAACGTAACGTCGTGTTTACCCTGCCATCCCAGATGAATTAATATCCTCAAACGCTCGCAAGGCGCTGGAACGTCCGAAATATTCTCCCCCCACACCGATCGCCATGTCGTCTGCTGAAAACTACGAACTGCTGCTGACCCAACGCCCGCGCCGCCTGCGCCGCACCGACGCCCTGCGCCGCATGGTCGAAGAAACTACGATTTCGGCTAACGATTTTATCTATCCGATGTTCGTGATGGAGGGCGAAAATCAGAAGGAAGAAGTGCCCTCGATGCCCGGCTGCTACCGCTTCTCGCTCGATTTGCTGCTGCGCGAGATCGCCGACGTGTACGCCCTCGGGATTCCGGCGATTGCGCTGTTCCCGGTCGTTCCCGACGAAAAGAAAGACGAAGTCGGCACGGAGAGCTACAACCCCGACGGCCTGATCCCACGCACCGTCTCTGCCATCAAAGCCCAGACGCCAGAGATCGCCGTCATCACCGACGTGGCGCTCGACCCCTACACCAGCCACGGCCACGACGGCATCCTCGATGAGGACGGCTATATCGTCAACGACATCACCGTCGAAGTGCTGGCGAAAATGTCCCTGGCGCAGGCGCGCGCGGGCGCGGACATGGTTGCCCCATCGGACATGATGGACGGTCGCATCGGTGCGATCCGCGAAGCCTTAGACGTAGAAGGCTTTACCAACGTTTGCATCATGGCCTACTCGGCGAAATACGCCTCGGCCTACTATGGCCCGTTCCGCGACGCGCTGGGTTCCGCGCCCAAGTCCGGCGACAAGAAAACCTATCAGATGAACCCGGCTAACTCCACCGAAGCCATCCTGGAAGTGGAGCTGGACATCGCGGAAGGCGCGGATATCGTCATGGTGAAACCGGCGCTGCCGTACCTAGATATCATCTCCCAGGTGCGCGAAGTGTCGGACGTTCCGGTCGCGGCGTACAACGTTAGCGGCGAGTACGCGATGATCAAGGCAGCGGGCGAGAAGGGCTGGATTGACGAGAAGAAAGTCATGCTCGAAACGCTGGTCAGCATCAAGCGTGCAGGCGCGGATCTGATCCTGACCTACTTTGCGAAGGAAGCGGCGCTACTGCTGCGCTAATGCCACGCTGCTCCGATCGCGGCGCAGCAGCGCGCCGTTGTTGGGCGGCAATTGTGAGAACTCCCCAAACGCAGAAAAAGACGGAGAGAGCGCGAACTCTCTTCGTCTTTTTCTATTGGTAGGGTTGGAAGCTGCTCTCGCGATCGTGACGAGAGGCGCGCACCGCTACCAGATCTTTACGCGCTACGCATCTTCGGGCGCATCGGGCGCGGCCACTTCGGCCAGCAGATCGGGCGCGAACAGACCGCTCGACAGGAACGGGTTCGCCTGACGGCGCTGGGCGAAGATCGGCAGCGACTCGCGCACCGTCGAAGCCACTTCGGTCGTCTTGGTGTCGTAGGTTTGGGTCGCCACTTTCGGGTAGAAGCCGATGCCGATGATGGGCACGAGCAGACAGGCGGTGATGGCGATTTCGCGCGGGTTGACATCCAGCCAGCCGGAGGTCGGAACATCCAGCTCGAGCTTGCCTGCCTGTCCGAAGAACATACGGCGCAGCATCGAGAGCAGGTAAATCGGGGTGGCAATCAGGCCGATCGCGGCGCAGACCACGACGCCGAGCTTAAAGGTGTTGCTGTAAATATCGCTGTTGGCGATGCCGATAAACACTGTCAGTTCGCCGACGAAGCCGCTCATACCGGGAAGTGCCAGTGACGCCATCGCGCCTGCCGTGAACAGCGCGAAGGTTTTCGGCATTTCGCCCGCTAGACCCTGCATCTTTTCCATCGACAAAGTGTGCGTCCGTTCGTAGGTGACACCCGCCAGGAAGAAGAGCATTGCGGCAATCAAGCCGTGGGAGATCATTTGCAGCATCGCACCGTTGATGCCGACTTCGCTAAACGAAGCGATCCCGATGAGAATAAAGCCCATGTGCGAAATCGACGAGCAAGCCAAACGACGCTTGAGGTTGTCCTGGGCGAAGGCCGCGAACGCACCGTAAACGATATTGACAACGCCGAGGATTGCCAGCGCGGGCGCGAAGTAGATGTGCGCGTCGGGCAGCAGCTCCATGTTGAGGCGAATCAGCGCGTAGCCGCCCATCTTCAGCAGGACGCCCGCCAGCACCATCGAAACGGGCGCGGATGCTTCGCCGTGGGCATCGGGCAGCCAAGTGTGGAGCGGGAACATCGGCAGCTTGACGCCGAAGGCCACCAGCAGACCTAGATAGACCGCAATTTGGAAGGCAACTGGGTAGTTTTTCATGCCCAGTTGAGCCATGTCGAAGGTGAAGTTGTCACCGTAGAAGGCCATCGCCAGCGCGCCGATCAGGATAAAGATCGAGGCGAAGGCGGTGTAGAGAATAAACTTGGTGGCGGCGTAAAGGCGTTTCGGCCCTCCCCAGATCGAAATCAGCAGGTAAACCGGAACCAGCTCGATTTCCCACATAAAGAAAAAGAGCAGCATGTCCTGGGCTGCGAACACGCCGAGCTGCGCGCTCAGCAGCACCAGCATCAGCGCATAGAACAGCCGCGGCTTGCGCGTGGTGTTCCAAGCGGCGGCGATCGCCAATACATTGACGACGCCAGTCAGGACGAACAGGGGCATCGCCAAACCGTCAACAGCCAGCGACCAGTTCAGACCGATTTGGGGAACCCAAGCGTAGGACTCGACCATCTGGAAGCCCGGATTGCTGAGGTCGTAGTTCTTCACGAATGCGAACAGCATCAATGCCAGATCGAGAAGGCCGATGCCGAGCGCGTACCAGCGCAGGGTCTTGCCTTCTTTGTCGGGGATGACGGGAACGGCGCAGGCCGCAATCACAGGCAGTGCCACAATCGCGGTCAACCAGGGGAGGGAATCCATCGTTGGGGTGAGGATAAATACTTAACAGTGCTTGTTCACCATTGTATTAACCCCGATGTCGTTATGCAAACTTTTGTTAACGTCCAGCGATGCGATCGTGGGGCGAACGCGATTTTTGGAGTGCTTGATAAGGTCGAAGCTGGCGGGCTTGCCGTAGTCTCCTGGGGCGATCGCGCACGGGATATCGGGCGATCTCGCGATATTTTGGCGATCGGAGCACTCGCCCGTGTCGAGGTTAAGATTCTGTTACGTTTTGGTGTGCCAAGGCACGCGTCGCGAGCCGCGCCTGTCCAAATGTCATCCGATCGTGACCGGATCCGGTCGGCGCGGTATTCCGTAGATGCTGGCGGGTCGATGTGCTTTGATGGCTTCGTGCGCCATTAACGTCTATTTTTTCGCTATGCCCGTTTCTAGTTCTGCCGCGCTGCCCGCTACCGCGATCGCCACGCCGGTGCTGACGCCGAAAACCACGAAGCGCACCGTTCGCAAGAAGTACCCAAACTTTAAGGTGATCGTCCTTAACGACGATTTCAATACTTTCCAGCACGTGTCGCACTGTTTGATGACCTACGTGCCGGACATGAATCCCGATCGCGCTTGGGAGCTGACCAACCAAGTTCACTTCGAGGGTGCAGCGACGGTGTGGACGGGGCCGCTCGAACAGGCGGAGTTTTACCATATGCAGCTCAAGCGTGAGGGGCTGACGATGGCTCCGTTGGAAGAGGCGTAGGTAGGACTTGCGCGCGAGTTTCTGGGGAAGCTTGCGGGACGCCAGCGCTACAGAAGCGAAAATCAAATCTTGCCGTAGCGCAGCCGTCCCGGCTGCTCGGGTTTCTCGAACCGCTCGGGGATCTATTGCTTCGGTGCGCCGCCCATGCGGATTTCCGAGCAGAAAGAAGCGTGCCGATCGCCGCTGGCCGTTAGCGAGACGGTGCTGGTGCGCTCGCGCAGGCTGGGGCTGGCGAACCAGATGCGCTCTTCGACGCGGCGATCGCCCGAAGCCGTGACGATCGTCAGGGCCTCGTCGTCGCCGAGGGCGTGCGTGCCGGTCATCGCCGCGCCGTTGGCGTCGGTCTGGACGAACTTGCCGCCTGTGCCGAACACGAGTAGGTTTTGGCCGGTGACTTTAGCTTCGGATGCGCCGGATTGCCCTTCCCAGCGCGATCGCAGGGCGATCGCGCCCGTCGGATCGATGCCCGCTTGCTGGCAGGCAGTCTTCACCTGCGCGTCGCCGGAATCGACCGTTTCAACCCACAGGTCGGCCTTGCCCGCCTCGATTTCTTGGGGGGGCAGGGCGTGGCTCGTGCGCTGGGAGAACCATTTGCCGACGCACTGTTCGAGAAAGTCCTGGAGGGTCATGACGGGAGGAATATCGCGCTCTTAAAGATGTTTTGGTCGATATATCTTAGCGCTCGCGGGCGATCGGGGCGGGGGGCGTAGCCGTCAGGCCAGGTCGAGAAACTCGGCGATCGCCGCGAGCAGCCGCGCGATCTCGTCGTCGGCGGTGAAATAGTGGACGCAAGCACGCACGCAGTCGGGCTCTAGGATCGTCCGCAGCATAAAGCCCCGCGCTTCGAGCCAAGTCACGAGCTGGGCGTGCTGGCCGCTGGCGATCGCGAAGGAAACGAGGCCCGATCGCGGTGCAGATCTTGCCAGACAGTCGATACCCTCGATTGCCCGCAACCCCGACCACAGGCGCTCGGCGCGATCGCAGATGATGCCGTAGCGTTCTGTCGCCGTGCCCCACTCGTCGTGAAGGGCGATCGAGGCGCGCAGCCCCGCAAACAGCGGATAGGACGAGGTGGCGACTTCGTAGCGCTGGCCGTTGTTTTTCCAACCCGTCGGTGCGCCCGTGGCGTCCATCGTGATGCCGCGCCAGCCGATAAAGGTTGGGGCCAGGTCGGCGCGGGCAGCTTCGCTGACGTAGAGCCCGCCGACGCCCGCCGCGCCGCAGAGCCACTTATGGCCGGTGAAGGCGTAGAAGTCGGTGTCGATCGCGTCGAGATTCAGGGGCAGCGTGCCGACGGACTGGGCGGCATCGACCATCACGCGGATGGTGTGTCCCGCCTCGGTGGGGAACTCGTGGCAAATACGGTTGAGTTCGGCCAAGTCCAGGACGTGGCCGGTGTTCCAGAGCAGGTGACTGACGACGACGAGGCGCGTGCGTTTCGAGAGCCGATCGGCGATCGCCGCCACCGGATCGCCGTCATTGAGAACCGGGAGGATTGGTGCGATCGTTACCGACACCTCGAAGCGCCGTGCGATCTCCTTCACCGTGGCAATAATGCCGGGGTGTTCGCAGTCGGTCATCACGATTTCGTCGCCCGCCTGCCAGTTGATTCCCCACAGGGCGATATTGCAGCCGACGGTGACATCCTCGGTAATCGTGACCGTTTCGGTGGGGACGCCGAGGAGACCGGCGATCGCTGCCCGCGTCTCGTGCAAGCTTGCGTCTAGCCAGCTGTTGACCTTGCCGTTAAAGGGGCCGTCGGTTTGGATGCGGCGCTCGGTGGCCGCGATCGCCTCGAACGCCGGCTCCGACAGCGGCCCCTGACCGCCGTAGTTGAAGTAGGTTTTGTTCGCCAGGGCGGGGAACTGAGCGCGCAGGCGATCGAGGTTGGGAAGGGTCATGCGCGGAGACGCGGGTGGGACGTTTTTGGCGGTCTAGCTTCGCGAGGGTTGAGAAATACGACTTTTTGGAGAAGTCGAACTCCTAGAGATAGTCGCCCTATCAGTAGAAGCGGGTGCAGTAGATGATGTTCGTCACCGTGCCGTCGCGGCCCACGGGAATGTAGCCGTCGGCGGGGAAGTCGAGAGGCATCCAAATCGAGCCATCATCGTTGGTGATGGAGGTGGGGACGATCTCGATCGCCGCTCCGTCGTTGAGGCTGGCGATCGTCGGCGAATTAAAATCGGGCATTTCGTAGACGCCGAGGCCGCCCTCGCGGCTGACGTTGCGGATATTGTCGCCAGCACCGCAGCGCGCCGGAACGGCAGACGAGCCAGAAGGCATCACCATGTCGTTGCCCATGTCCATACCCATATCGTCATCGACGTCGATCTGCGCCATCTCCGGCTCGCAGACGTAGTCCGCCCAAACGTAGCCGCGCGCCCCGGCAGTGGCGATGGGCTGCCAGCTTCCGGCGCGGGGCGCAACGAGCCAAACGCGCGAGTCGTTGGGCAGCTGGCCGATCGTCGGGCTATCGAAGCTGGGGCCGCTGCGCAAGTTCAGCACTTCGCCGCTGTTCGTGCAGACGAACCCATCGAGGGGCGGCAGGGGGTCGGCGGAAGCGGGGCGCGCCACCGTTAGAACGGGCGCGATCGCGCTGGCCAAAACGGCGACAAGAACGTGACGTTTCATAGTGCAGGAGTGGTGGGTTGGCGACGGGTGGCGTCCGCAGGCGCGAGGCCCGTGCCTGAATTCTACACGGGGCATTCAATTTCGTGTTTTCGCGGATATTTGCGGATATTTGCAGAGCGAGCGGCTCGATCGCCCCCGATCGTTAAGCTACTGAAGCTAGCGAGATGCGAGCATGGCAAAAGGAAATCTAAATTTTCCGTAGAGCGCAGATGACGCGCGTCATCGGTTAGCGCCAGAACCTTTACGAGGCAAGCGATTACACGCCCGACCGAAAAGACGAGGCCGGAGGCCATAACCCTGACTGAGTAAAGGCTGTAGATTTAACTAATGACAGCCCCCAGCCCGCCCCAACTCGCTCCACCGCCTGCCACGCCCCATGCCGCAACCCGCTCCCAAAACCGCCGCACGCTGCTACGAAAACTCGATCCAGATCGATGCCAGCGCCACTACCGTCGAGCGCTGCCTGACCGACCTAGAATTGATGCACCGCTGGCTCAACCCGGCGCTTAAGTGTCGCCCGATCGGCGACTGGAGCACGGATATCGGCGCGCGCAGCCGCTTTACCATCGAGATTCCTCTTCTTTCGTCCAGCCTGCGACCCGGCCTGCAAAGCACCGTCGTCGAGCGCTCGCCGGGAACGATCGTCTGGGAATTCCAAGGCTTTTTCCACGGGCGCGATCGCTGGGAGTGCCACCCCAACGAAATCGGGACGACCTTAGTCAATCAATTCCGCTTCGATATTCCCAACCCCTTGGTTCGCTTCGGCTTCGACACCTTCGCCGCTCAGCTCACCCAGAGCGACATGCAGGCACAGCTTCGCCGCCTCAAGGCCGTTGCCGAGCGAGTTGATGTCGCTCCCGCGCGCATCTAGCAGCTAAAAAATCCGCTTGAGGCTAACCGGGAATATCAATCGTGGATATCTGGAACGATCTGAAGAGATCTGGAAAGAGCTGGAGAACACGGCTCGGCGCGCGGAGTAGGTCGGGAGCGGCCCGACCTCAGCCGAGGCGATGGTTGAGGCTGCTATGGGATAGAAGCTGCTCCTCGAGCGCGGCAATGCGGTTATACGAAGCCGTAAGCTGGGCCGTCAGGCGCTGGATTTGCGCTTCTGGCGTCAGCGCTTTTTCGTCATCGCTACTGCGCTGGGAGCCGATCAAGTCGCGATCGACGAGAACGTCTTGGTGCTCGAACATCGATTCGATCGCGCTGGCCTCGCGGACGAGTGCCCGTTCGGTCTCCGCGATCGCCTGGTTCTCGCGCTCGGCGCGCGTATCCGCGTCCACCAGCAAGTGATTGACGTTCGCACTCAATCGCTCGATCGACTCGTACAAAGCATCGACTTTACGATCGAGCGCAGCCATTTGTATCTGGAGGTTGCTCATATTACGATCCTCGCAATCAGGCGTTCGCTCTCAATACTATGGATCGATTGAAAGAGCCTTCTGTTTTAGCGTATTTATTTAACTTTTTCATTTGAAATATTTTCTTCTGTGATGCTTGGCATCACGGCACTCGTCAACCGCAAACCAGCAGGTTCTAAAAGCCTTCAGGCTATCTATGCGCGCCCGCTTTCGGCATTTCGCTCCTCGCGAGTTCGACACATCTTGAAACAATCTAGAAATTTAACCAAAGCATTACTGGAAAGAGACTTGAGAAATCTAAAGCGCCGAAATTTTTTACAGTCCCTCGCCATCTTTTCCGCCGCTACAGCCTTATCCGGCTGTCAGCAGGGCAATCGGGAAGCCATCGATATTCAAGTCTTAAAAAAATCTGTTCCTGCCGCCTTAATTTCAGAATTTCGTAAGGAAGTCCGTCGCGGGTCGCTCGTGCAATTCGACACGGTTTCCCAGCGCCAAGAAAGCTTCGATTTGCTCCAAAAATGGCAGCGAAATGCTCTCGATCGCGTGGTGAATTCCGAAGCCGAGCCGAGCCGCTGGTTTCTGACCGATCTCCTCTCCGGACGGCAACCCGAGCGCGTTCCCCACCTGTGCCAGCTCGGTCACTACTGGCTCGATCGTGCCATTGCTCTAAAGACAATCGCCCCACTCTCCCATCTGGACGTCTCCTGGCCGGAGATCGCCGCCAAAACCCCCTTTCGCTGGCAGTATCGCCCGACCGCTGAGCCGAACTCGCCCGAACCCCTCTGGGCCGTGCCCTACACCTGGGGCACCACGGCGATCGCCTATCGCGCCGACCGGCTCGGCGACTGGCGACCCCAGGACTGGCAAGACCTCTGGGAGCATCCCGACCTCGAAGGCCGCATCATCCTGCCCGACAGCCCCCGCGAAACTATCGGCCTCGCGCTCAAATCCCTGGGCGAGAGCTACAACACTCCCCGCCCCGATCGCGTCTCCGGGCTGCGCGCCCATCTCGAGGCGCTCCAAAAACGCACGCTGACCTACAGCAGCACCAGCTACCAGCAGTCCCTCGTGCTCGGTGACGCCTGGGTGGCGATCGGCACGTCGCAAGACATCGCCAAGATGCCGGAGTTCGGACGCACAGTCGGTGCCGTCGTACCACGATCGGGGACGGCACTCTGGGCCGACCTGTGGGTGCAGCCCCGTGTTAGCGCCGAGGCAATGGCTGCCGCGCAGACCGGCCTCACCCAGCGCTGGATCGAGTTCTGCTGGCAGCAAAATATTGCTGAAACCCTCTCCGCCGTCTCCGGAGCCGCATCGCCGGGACTCTTCCGCGTCGATCGCGCCGAACTCGCACCGGGGATACGCGAAGCCGGGCTGCTACTTCCCGACGACGCTCGCTTGGCGAAGTCCGAATTTATCCAACCGCTCGCCAGCGCCGAGTCGATCGACGCCTACGCCCAGCTCTGGGAAGCCGTGCGATCGAGCTAAGCGCCGCTCTAAACGAGATCGACACCCAAAGGATTGCCGAACACAGGCAAAAAATGTCGCAACAAACAGCCCCACCGGTCAACTCGCAGATGGGGCTGTTTATTTTTCGACTTTCAGGAAGTGTCAGTGCAGGAGGCCCGCCACCGCTAACTAATCCGTACGTTCGCTCAAAACCGCCACGGGGCTCGGCGCGGCCTGGGCGCGATCGTCGATGCCGCCCGCTTCGTGCACCTGGGCGTACGCCTGAACCGACAGCCGGTTGATCGCCACCGTTTGCGTGTCGTAAGTCTGCATCGCCACCTTCGGATAGCAGCCGATCGTCACGATGAGCACCAAAAAGCTCACCGCCACGAAAATCTCACGGGGCTGGCTGTCGCGGAACACTGCCTGACCCGGCAGCACGCAGTTCGTCCCGAAGCAGACCGCTGCTTGGCTGTCGAGGAAGTCCTGACGGCGATTCGGATCGGTGATATCACAGCTCGGGATGGCCTGCTTGCCGAAAAGCGAGCCGTGGAATACTTCACGCACCATCGACAGCAAGTAAATCGGCGTTAAAATCACGCCCACCGCAGCCAGGAAGACAATAACGCTGCGGAACGCCAGACCGTAAAAACTGCTCGTCGCGATACCGAGAAACACCGACACTTCGCTCGCAAAGCCGCTCATACCGGGCAGTGCGATCGAGGCCATCGCGCCCGCCACATACAGCGCGTAGACCTTCGGCATCAGCGTACCGACACCGCCCATATCCTTCATCGACAGGGTGTGAGTGCGATCGTAGGTCACGCCCGTCAGAAAGAAGAGCATCGCCGCAATCAGGCCGTGGGAAATAAGCTGCAACACCGCGCCGCTCATCCCTAGATCGGTAAACGACGCAATGCCGATCAGCACGAAGCCCATATGCGACACCGACGAGTAAGCGAGACGACGCTTCATATTCGTCTGGGCGAACGAAGCCAGCGCGCCATAGATAATGTTGATAACGCCCACCGCAACCAGGATCGGCGCAAAGTAGATGTGCGCCTCCGGCAGCATGCCCATATTGAAGCGAATCAGGCCGTACGCCCCCATCTTCAGCAGCACGCCCGCCAGCACCATCGACACCGGCGCAGACGCCTCACCGTGGGTATCCGGCAGCCAAGTGTGGAACGGGAAGATCGCCAGCTTGACACCGAACGAAAACAGCAGGCCGATATATAGACCGATTTCCAGCGACAGCGGCAGCGCCTGACCCGTCAGCTCGGCAATATCAAAGGTCAGCGGCCCATCGCCAACGAAGGCAAACGCCAGACCGGCTACCAGAATAAACACCGACGAAACGGCAGTGTAGAGCAAAAATTTTGTCGCGGCCTGCTGCCGGTTTGGCCCGCCCCAGATGCACACCAGCAGGTACACCGGAATCAGCTCGATTTCCCACATGATGAAGAACAGCAGGAAATCCTGGGCGATAAATACGCCAATTTGGGCGGCGTACAGCACCAGCATTAGAAAGTAGAACAAACGCGGCTTGCGATCGACCTGCCACGCCGCCAGTAGCGCCAGGGTCGTCACGAGTCCCGAAAGCACCACCAGGGGCATGGAGATACCATCGACCGACACTGTCCAGCTCAGGCCGAGCTGCGGAATCCAGTCGAATTTCTCGACGATTTGGAACCCGGCGACGTTCGGGTCGTAGTTTTCCCAGAAGACTTTCAGGATGAGAACGAAGTCGGTCAGCGCCACGGCGATCGAGTACCACCGCAGGGTTTTGCCGTCTTTGTCGGGAATAATCGGAACGAAGCAGGCCGCGAGCAGTGGAAAGGCGAAGATGGCGGTCAGCCAGGGAAATGAGTCAGAAAGCATTGAGGCTACGTATCTGGTGGTTGACTGGTCGCTGGGGTGATTGTTGTGCAGCGAGTGCCTAAAGAAAGGTTACACTCGATCCACCGATGCGAACGGAACTGTTCTACTTACAGGCGATTCTAGATGGAGTTTTCGCCGGGTCGCTGGCCTCTCGTCGGGCGCTCAGGCGGCGCGGCAACGATACGATGACTCCACGTCGTGCTTCGTCGATCGAGCCTATCGAAATTCGTTCAGTCGATCGTGGGTTCCGTCGCGAAGCGTTTAGCATCAATACCCGACTGAGACTGAGTTTAAAAAAATGTTCGACGGTCAAGCCGTACTAATCACGGGTGGCACCGGTTCTTTCGGTAAGCATTGCGTTCGGATGCTACTGGAGCGCTACACGCCCGCTAAAGTCATCGTCTATTCGCGAGACGAACTCAAGCAGTTCGAGATGTCCCAGGCATTCAACGCGCCCGCCATGCGCTACTTCATCGGTGACGTGCGCGATCGCGATCGGCTCCAGCTCGCCATGCGCGAAGTCGATTACGTCATTCACGCCGCAGCACTCAAGCAAATCCCGGCGGCGGAATACAACCCGATGGAGTGCATCAAGACCAACATCCACGGCGCGAGCAACGTCATCGACGCGGCGCTAGCGGCTGGCATCAAGCAAGTTGTGGCTCTCTCGACGGACAAGGCCGTCAATCCGCTCAACCTCTACGGCGCGACCAAACTCGCCTCTGATAAGCTCTTCGTCGCTGCTAACAATATTGTTGGTAAACGTGAAACGCGATTTTCCGTCGTCCGCTACGGCAACGTACTCGGCTCGCGCGGCTCGGTCGTTCCCTTCTTCAAAAAGCTCATTGCAGGTGGTGCAGCAGAGCTGCCGATCACCGATCCGCGCATGACGCGCTTCTGGATCACGCTCACACAGGGCGTCGAACTCGTCCTCAAAAGTTTCGAGCGCATGCGGGGTGGCGAAATTTTCGTTCCGAAGATCCCGTCGATGACAATGCCCGACCTTGCCGAGGCACTCGCTCCCGGCCTACCCCAAACAGTCGTCGGAATCCGACCGGGCGAGAAGCTGCACGAAGTGATGTGTCCGGCGGAGTCGTCTCATCTGACTTACGAATTTGACGACCACTTCGTTATTGCGCCGACGATCGAGTACTCCCACCACGTGGACTACGCCACCAACAACTTGGGCGAGGCAGGCGAGCTCGTCAAGCCGGAATTCGCCTACAGTTCGGACAACAATACGGACTGGCTCGACGCTGCTCGTCTCCTAGACTTGCTCGAGCAATGACCGACTACATTCCCTACGGACGTCAAGATATCTCGCAAGCGGACATTGATGCCGTCGTCGAAGTTTTGCGATCGGACTGGTTGACTCAAGGGCCGACCATCGAGCGATTCGAGCGTGCTGTTGCTGAGTATTGTGGCGCGAAGCACGCTGTGGCCGTCACGAGCGCGACCGCAGGGCTTCACGTTGGCTGTCTGTCCATGGGGTTAGGGGCTGGCGACTGGCTCTGGACATCGCCAAATACGTTCGTCGCTTCTGCAAACTGCGGCTTGTACTGCGGAGCCCAGGTCGATTTTGTCGATATCGACCCGAAAACCTACAACATGAGCGTCGACTTACTCGAAGCTAAGCTAATCGACGCAGAAAAAGAAGGAAAACTCCCGAAAGTTGTCGTCCCCGTTCACTTTGCAGGACAGTCCTGCGAGATGCAGCGCATCGGCGAACTGGCTTCGCGCTACGGGTTCCACGTGCTTGAAGATGCGTCCCACGCGATCGGCGCGCGCTACAAAGATCGAGCGGTCGGCAACTGCCAGTATTCTGACCTAGCAGTATTTAGTTTTCACCCCGTCAAAATCGTTACGACCGGGGAAGGCGGGGTTGTCGTTACGAACAATGCGGAGCTGTATAAAAAGCTAACTCGCCTGCGAACGCACGGCATCACTCGCAAGCCAGACTTAATGACCGAGCCCAGCCACGGCCTGTGGTACTACCAGCAGCTAGAGCTCGGCTTTAACTACCGCATGACGGACATTCAGGCCGGATTGGGCCTGAGCCAGATGCAGCGTTTGGACGAGTTCGTCGAGCGTCGGCGCTCGCTCGCTGCCCGCTACGACGCTCTACTGTCAGATCTTCCCCTCTCGCTGCCCGCCCAGCATGCCGACACGCGATCGAGCTGGCATCTTTACGTCGTTCGACTGCAACAAGCTCGACCCGCCCACCGTAAGGTTTTCGAGGCGCTTCGTGCAGCCCGAATCGGCGTCAATCTTCACTATATTCCCGTCCACCTACAGCCCTTCTACCGCAACCTCGGTTTTAATGAAGGCGACTATCCAAGCGCCGAGCAGTACTATCGAGAGGCGATCAGCCTACCGCTGTATCCAGGTCTTTCAGAGGCCGATCGCGATCGTGTCGTGTCCGTCCTTACGGCTCTACTGGGCGACGAGCGTGCGGTCAGCGCGGCTACAGCTTAAACAGGAAGAGAGTCAAGCCGTGAAGGTTGCAGTTATTCCAGCCAGAGGCGGGAGCAAACGAATCCCCCGCAAAAATATCCGAAACTTCGCTGGCAAGCCGATGCTCGCTCACTCGATTCAGGCCGCCCGCGACAGCGAAATATTCGATCGCATCATCGTTTCGACCGACGATCCTGAAATCGCTGAAGTAGCCCGTCAGTGGGGAGCTGAAGTACCGTTTGTGCGTCCCACCGAACTCGCTGATGACTTTACAGGAACGACTCCGGTTATCGCCCACGCAACACAGTGGCTGATAGATGAAAACGCAGACCCGGAGGCTGTGTGCTGCATTTACGCGACAGCACCACTAATTACCGCCAACGACATTCGCACCGGCTGCGAAAAACTTCGTTCCGGAGATTGGCTGTACGCTCTGTCCGTTACAGATTTCCCAGCGCCGATCTTTCGCGCCTTTCAGGCCAGCGAAAAAGGTGGCATTCAGATGTTTTTTCCAGAAAACTTCAACACCCGCTCTCAGGATTTGCCCACGGCTTTACACGACGCCGGACAGTTTTATTGGGGTCTCCCCCAAGCGTGGCTGGAAGAGAAGCAGATATTCGCCGAGTGGTCGATCCCCGTGTATCTTCCTCGCTGGCGCGTCCAGGATATTGATACCCCAGAAGATTGGGAACGTGCGGAGCGACTGTGGAAAGCAATCGATCGATAATAGGACGAGATATCGAGCGGGTCTTAGTCGTGGCCGCCCACCCAGATGATGAGGTTCTCGGGTGCGGCGGGACGATCGCTCGCTACGCTTCTGCCGGAACGAGGGTCACTACGATTTTTCTTGCTGATGGTGTTGCCTCGCGGGGCACTTCAGATCGCCAGGAACAGCAGCGTTGCCAAGCAGCAATGGACAAGGCCGCCAAGTGTCTTGGACTTTCTGAAGTGGAGTTTTATCAGCTGCCCGATAACCAGCTAGACACTGCCGCATTACTCAAGCCGACGCAAATTGTCGAACGGGCCGTGCGGAAATACCAGCCCGACCTGGTTTTGACGCACCATGCTGGAGATGTGGATGTCGACCATCAACGCGTCCATCAAGCCGTCATCACTGCCTGTCGCCCGCAGCCCGGTCACCCCGCCAAAACTCTGCTGTTCTTGGAAGTTCCTTCAAGCACGGAGTGGCAACCGCCAGGGTCGGCCCCGCCCTTTTTGCCAAACTGGTTTGTCGATATTGAAGCGCATCGATCGGCAAAACATGCAGCTTTTTTGATGTATGAAGAGGAGTGGCGCAATTTTCCGCACCCGCGCTCGATCGAAGCTCTAGAATGCTGGCGGGGCGCGACAGTCGGGGTCAAGGCTGCAGGAGCCTTTATGTTGGGGAGACAGATTCAATGAAGATTGCAATCCGGGTAGATTCCTCGCGGGCGATCGGCTCCGGACATCTGGTGCGATGCAAAACGCTAGCCGAGCGTCTACAAATGCGTGGCGCACAGGTTCGCTTTATCTGTCGGCAGCACGCAGGAAACCTGATTCACTGGTTGAGTCGAGCTGAATTTCCGGTGACCGTTCTACCAGCTTCGGATGAGTCCGATTCACTGGAAGAAGACTATGCCGCTTGGTTGGGCGTGCCGCCTGCCCTCGACGCAGCACAAACGATCGAAGCGCTTTCAGGTCAGCGCCCAGATTGGCTGATCGTCGATCACTACGGTATCGATCGCAGCTGGGAGCAGCAGCTACGCCCGCACGTGGAACGCATCTTCGCGATCGACGATCTGGCAAATCGCGCCCACGATTGCGATCTGCTGCTCGACCAAAATGCTAATACCGACGGCGAACGACGCTATCGCAGCTTGGTTCCAGATACTTGTCGTCTAATCGTAGGGCCACGCTACGCACTGCTGCGTCCGGAGTACCGTACACATCGGCAAACGCGACCTCCGCAGGCGGATATAGCTCGACAAGTATTGGTCTTTTTCGGCAGCACCGACACGCACGATATGACCGGCCAGACCTTAGCGGCATTGAGTGAACCGGAGTTTAGTGACGTACGAGTTGACGTGGTCGTCGGCGCGACCAATCCACGTCGCGAGGCGCTAGAACGTCAGGCGGCGGCACGTCCACACACTCAGACCTATCTTCCACGTCCTCATCTTGCCGATTTGATGGCGAAAGCTGATTTGGCGATCGGCTCGGGCGGAACCGTGAGCTGGGAGCGCTGCTGTTTGGGGCTGCCAACACTGGTCGTTAGCGTGGCGGAGAACCAAGTCTCAGCGTGTCAAGCTCTCGAGGCTGAAGGTGCAATTGCATATCTCGGCGCAGCCAGCACCACCAGCCAAGAACAAATGAGCAGTCAATTTCAAAAATATTTCAATGAGAGCTCTTTACTCAAAGGGCTTTCATTGACAGCAAGCCTACAGGTTGACGGGCGCGGGGGCGATCGCGTTTCCGAGTACCTCGTACCTACTCCAAATCAGGACTTAGAACTGCGTGGTGCAGAAGAAGAAGATTCCATGCTCTACTTTGATTGGGCCAACGATCCTAGTGTCCGAGAGAATTCTTTTAATAGCGAAATAATATCATGGAAAACTCATGAAAACTGGTTTCAAAGTAAGCTTATAGACCCACACTGCTATCTCGGTGTTTTGGAGGCAAACGGGTTACCTGTAGGGCAGATTCGCTTCGATATTGAAGGTGAAAGTGCTTTGATTAATTACTCGCTCGATCGCCTTGTGCGAGGCCGACGCTGGAGCAGCCACCTCTTGTGTCTGGGAGCTAAACTGCTTTCCGAAACCAAGGTTAAGCGCCTGCGGGCAAAGGTCAAGCGAGAAAATGCGGCATCACGTTTAGCACTGTTGCGATCGGGATTTCAGAAAGTTCCGATCGAACCATTGAACCAGCCTCGAAATATAGATACTTTCCAAGTATTGTACTCAGATATTGAGAGATTTACCCCTGGGAATCTAGCTTCTGATAATGACAAGGGGCGCATCTCACTAACATGATTTCCAATAGAGCGCCGCTTACTGCTATCGGCAGATCGATCGGTATGCGACGACTCCAAGAGATTGATTTGCGTTCGATAGTCGAGCCGGAATGCCGTCTGCACTAATGAGATTTACCCTCTGACAGAGATGTCGTCACATTCTCGCATCGTAAATCTTTGCAGAGTAGCCTCTTCGAGGCAGCATATCTAATGGGGATTTTTGATAAAATCCGCATGCTCGATGCAGAAGTTTACCCACATGCGTTCTACGAAATCGGAAGTGTTTGCCTTGATTTCACTAAAGCCTTCTTGAAAGCCGATAGTGTCATTGCCGATGTCCGGATTACCATGTCAGATACGACAGACAGCGAGGCATTGTAATGAAAATTGCAAACGCAAATATTGATTCCGAGAATCCGCCCTTTATCATTGCCGAAATGTCGGGCAATCACAATCAGAGCCTCGATCGCGCGCTCGAGATTGTTGAATCTGCTGCTGAGACCGGCGCTCATGCCCTTAAGCTGCAAACTTACACTGCCGATACGATGACCCTCAATCTTAAAGAGGGTGATTTTTTTATCGACGATCCGAAGTCCCTATGGTCTGGCAAATCTCTATACGAGCTGTACGAGAAGGCTTACACTCCGTGGGAGTGGCATCAGCCCATTTTCGATCGGTGTCGGGAACTCGGGATGATCGGTTTTAGCACTCCGTTCGATGAAACTGCCGTCGATTTCCTCGAGTCTCTGGAAGTGCCCTGCTACAAAATTGCCTCTTTTGAGAACACCGACTTGCCCCTTGTCCGTAAGGTTGCCAGTACGGGCAAGCCTATGATTATTTCCACGGGCATGGCTTCGATCGCGGAGTTGGACGAAACCGTGCGAGCCGCGCGAGAAGCTGGCTGCGAGGATCTCATTTTGCTCAAGTGCACCAGCACCTATCCCGCGACACCGGAAAACAGCAACCTGAAAACGATCCCTCATTTACAAGAGTTATTCCAGGTTCAAGTCGGCCTCTCAGACCATACGCTTGGTGTGGGCGCAGCTGTTGCCAGTGTTGCACTCGGAGCTACCGTCATCGAGAAGCACTTTACGCTGTCTCGGGCCGATGGTGGGGTAGATTCGGCATTTTCGATGGAGCCTTATGAGATGAAGCAACTGGTGATAGAATCCGAGCGCGCCTGGCAGGCGCTCGGTGTTGTTCGCTACGGTTCTACAAAAGCTGAGGAGAAATCGCGTGTTTTCCGGCGTAGCCTCTATATTGCGGAGCCCGTGCAGCAGGGTGAGGCTTTGACAAAAGAGAATCTGCGCTGTATCCGTCCCGGATTGGGCCTGCCACCGAAATACTACGAGGTGTTCCTTGGCAAACAGGCAAAGCGAGATATTCCGGCAGGAACACCCGTATCCTGGAACCTTTTTGAATAGCCAGTTTGGCGCTTTTGTGAATATTAAAAAAGCTCGTGCAATCCCAGGGTTATTTCATTCTCGGTTCGAGTCACGCGATTCGAGGCTTCAGAAGTTTCTCGCTCAAAGTTCAAGAGGACAGAACCCCGCAAATTCTTTAAAGTACGCAGCGGCTTAATTTAGAATGAAATAGCCTTACGTACAATCCCCAGATAAAACTGTTCCAGAGTTGAGATTCTACGGGCAGGAAATTCGAGAGCGTCCGGTATCTGCCAAATCATACGTCAACTTTGCACGGTTTAGTGTAAGGACATAGCCAGAAGGATTTTGCTCCCGTGCTTGCGCTGTGGCGCATTCTTTTGCACCTCAGGGCAGGCTGGAGATAGGCGATCTGCTTGCGTTTGTTGTGAATTTGCTGGCCGTCAGCTCCGATCCACTGGGGGCCAGACAGGTTTATCGAGAAGCACTTCAAGATCGCTCTCGCTGCACTTGGCCTGACGACCGCGTCCGCTCCTTTCCCACAAGCCACCGAGTCCTTCGCGCTGCCAACGTTTCAGCACTTGCCGCACCGTTTCCATCCCTTTACGAAGGTGTACCGCGATTCGCTCCACAAACCATCCTTCGTTGCTCAGTCGAACGCGCCGCGCACGCTCTCTAATGCGGTGACCGACGCCATCGGAGTTCTCCAGCCCCCACAGAGTTCGCTCTTCTTCCGCATCCAAGCTCACCTGGACTCGCAGTTTGGGCATGTTCGTTCTTACAGTTTCTCACACCCCATTCATAACCTTATCCCCTTGATTGAGCTACTTGTTATAGTCTCACAAGTTCTGGGATTTAGGTTGTCAAACTGGCAGCATTTTTGCGGACTAAATGCTAGCCACTACAGCACACTGCTACTCTGAGAAAATGATTCTGAACTTCCGATCGCCACTAATGTTAAAATCTTGAGCAATGCCAGGTAATAAGAAAGCTAATGCCTTTTAAAACTCATCAAGAAGAATTCTGGGCTGGAAAGTTTGGAGACGACTACATTGACCGCAATCGGGGAGCTGATTTGCTCGCTAGAAATGTCTCTCTATTTCAGAAGACGTTAAACTGTACGCAAGCTTTTGGGAGTTGTCTTGAGCTTGGTGCAAATATCGGGATGAATCTCAGAGCTCTCCAAGTTCTTTATCCTGGACAAGACCAACATGCTGTTGAAATAAACAAAATTGCGGTTGAAGAGCTGTCTCGTATTCTTCCAGATGAAAATATCCACCACACATCGATCTTAGACTTTGTGCCAACCCGTACTTGGGGATTGGTACTAATAAAAGGAGTCCTGATACACGTCAATCCTGAATATCTAGAGGAGGTCTACCGTTTGTTGTACTCTTCAAGTAGTCAATATATACTGATGTGCGAGTACTATAACCCCATTCCCGTTACTGTTAGTTATCGAGGTAATTCTGACCGTTTGTTCAAGCGAGATTTCTGCGGTGAATTTATGGACTTGTACCCGAATCTACGCCTAGCCGACTATGGCTTTATCTATCGACGCGATCCTAAATTCCCCCAAGATGACTTTACTTGGTTTCTCCTAGAAAAAGTATGAGATAGCTCATGGGCAAGTTTAGCTACTTCGATGAATCGGAAGGGGGGGGGATTTCATTAAGGTGAGTCGCAACAGACTACTACTCCGCCGCCGTGAATTTGGCAGCTTGCGATTTCTGCCACCGAGTTATGCAGACGCTGCGAGAAGATTTAGCTTATAGCGGTTTCACTTTCTCTGTGATATGGCTGGGTTATTTGAATCGACGGGATTTGGCCTTGCCTTAGATGTTGTTTGCGACTACTGAGACCGCTATGCTTCGGCAGAAAAACCCGTATTCTGAAGCCTTTTTTGATGTCCGGTTTGGCGTTTTTGTGAATATTAAGGAAGCTCGTGCAATCCCCAGATAAAACTATTCCAGAGCTGAAATTCTACGAGCAAGAGATTCGAGAGCGTCCGGTATCTGCCGAACCATACGTCAACCTCGCACGGTTGATGTACGGGCATGGTCGGAGAGATGTTGCTGCTCGTGCTTATGCTGTGGCGCGTTCTTTTGCACCTCAAGGCAAGCTGGAGATAGGCGACCTGCTCGCGTTGGGGAATTCGCTGGCTGTCAGCTCCGATCCACTGGGCGCTAGACAGGTTTATCGAGAAGCACTTCAAGATCGCCCTGTGGTGCTGGTGTTCAGCCCGGATACCGGGGTCTCACCGCACTTTATCGCTCAATGCGTTGTCGCGAGGGTGCTGCAAGAAAGAGGGCATACGGTTCTCGTTTTGCCTTTTCCCGAAGCGTTTCATCCGTTTTTACTGCCTTCCATAGAGCAGCTGGACGATTGGTTTTCCGAGCGGGCCTGGCGAGAATACAGCGCTCGCCACCGTCGAGTCGCTCAGCAGCTCCTACTCAAGCACGGTCTCTCTAGCATCGAGCCAGCAGCATTTTGGTCTGCGGACTCCAATGCGATCGCCGGTCGAGTTGCGGCAGAGCTAAGCGGTATTGATGACTTGAGGAAGTTCCAGCGCGAAGATACCCGATTTGGAACTCTCGCGCTTTTCGATCTCGCCCTTACGACAAAGTGCTTCGACTTTAGTGCGCCCCGAGAAGACCAGCGCCGGGTCTGGCAGGAGTTTATCCAGCAGGGCACCATCGTTTATGAGGTGCTGAGTCAGGTTTACCAGACTTTTAATATTGTTGCGGGCTTGCACTTTAACGACTATTCGCCGATGTTGGCTCACCGCCTGATTGGCGAGCGGCTGGGCGTTCCAATTTATAGCTTGACCCAAGCTTCTCACCTGAATATCGATCGGCGAAAGTACATCATTGCGCCGAGAACGCTTCGCCAAACGGGGCTGATGCAAGAGTCGATTTGGGAGCGGTTTCGCGATCTCCATCTAGACGAAGGCGTTATTTCAGAAATTGCTCAGGACGCAATCAAGCGATTTCGAGGTATCGGCTCTCATGCCTACTCTCCTGCGAAGGCCGCAGAGCAGCTGGACGTTTATCGTCAGTTTGACTTGTCTAGCGATCGCCGCTTGCTCGTCGCGTATACCAGCAGCCGAGACGAGATCGTGTCGGTCGGTGCGGCGATGGAGGGTCTGGGCGTCGAGACGCCGAAGCGAGACCAACCTTTCGGGACTCAAATCGAGTGGTTGCAGGAGTTGGTCGCGTTTGTCGAAGCTAGCGAAGATTTCCAGCTAATTGTCAGAATTCATCCACGCGAGTCTCGTAACAAGCGCGAGTCGCAGGTTTCTCAGCATTTGAGCCTTTTACTCGAGAATTTCGATCGGCCGTTCGAGCATTGCCGTTTTGTGTGGCCGGAGGAGAAGCTGTCGAGTTACGACATTGGCGAAGCGGCTGACCTGGTGTTGACGAGCTGGAGTTCGATCGGTTTGGAGTTTGCCCGTTTGGGTGTTCCCGTTTTGACGGCAACTAATGGTGTTTCACCTTTTCCCCACGACGACTTTCTCGAGTGGGGTCAGACGCGCGATCGCTACTTTGAGAAGCTCAGAGAACTGCTAGATCGCGAGATATCGTTACCGACGATTTCGAGGGCGTTTCGTTGGTACAACCTTTATCATCTTGGTTCGTCTGTGGACTTGGGTGATATCGTCCCAGAGCCGAGCTATGTCGGAGTTCCGAAGCTGGAGACACCGCACGAAGCGAAGACAATCGAAGATATTGTCATCCACGGTAAGAGTATTCTCGATATTAATTACGAGCGTTTGGTGGCGGCGCAATCTGTCAACAGCGCCTCGAGCGAGCAGCGGGCGATCGTGCGGGCGCTACAGAAAGTGTTTCACTTTATCTTCACGGGAGAAGAGGACGATGCGCTCTTTTCTTCGGAAGATCTGGAGTTCCGCTATTACCCGTCGGCGAGCACGGTTGAGGAGCTGGAGAGTCTGTCGGTGGGTCGTGCTGAGTCGCGAGGAGCGCCGTCTGCGGCTTTGGGCTTACAGGGCGAGGATTGCGTTTTCTACATCGAGCCGGGCGGTCGGGTTTTGTCGCGGCAGTCTGTTCTTTGTGCCCGTTTGGTTGCTGTTATTGCCGATCGCGTTGATTAGCGGAGTTCTGAAAAAAGGCTGCTAATTTGTGGGACCGTTCGATCGTGGTGGGACGGCGTGTGGAAGTTCGGTTGAGGCAGTAAAAATCCTCCGTCTATTTTATGCAGCGAAGAATCGGCAGTTGGCGAAGGACGCCAACGATCGCCCCGATTGGCCCTGAGCCTGTCGAGCCAACGAGCCCTGAGCCTGTTGAAGGTCGGCCTTCGCTCACGAATATCTGCCGCCGCTCCAACTTGGGATACGCTCCCATCAGCGTCAACCGCAAATGCTTCTTTTGCGCGTTCGTTCCTGCCACCAACGACCCTAAAAATTCTCCGTCTATTTTATGCTGCCGAGTCGCGGTGAAACAGCGTATAAAAACACGGCACGATAAATAGCGTCAACAACGTCGCCAGCGACAGCCCCGAAAACACAACAACACCCAACGGCTGCAAAAATCTCGCCCCGCCGCCGCCCTGCTGCCAAGCCAGTGGCAACAGCCCGAGAACCGTGGTGATCGTTGTCATTAGAATCGGGCGCAACCGCTGCGAAGCTGCGCGAATCATTGCCGTGCGGGCGCTTACAGCTTCGCGTTCGCGAAGCTGATTCGCCCGCTCCACCAAGACGATCGCGTTATTCACCACGATGCCGACCAGCAGCACGATACCGATCAGCACCGTCGCCCCGATCGCCGTCTGCGTCACGTAGAGCCCGAAAATCGCCCCTGCCACCGCCAGCGGCACGGTCAGCAAAATCACCAGCGGATCGCACAACGAGTCATACTGCACGGCCATTACGACAAAGACCAGGAATGCCGCCAACCCGCCCAGCAGCCGCAGCGAATTCTGGAGCTGCTGGCTAGTTTCTGCTGCCGCGCTGGGCAGCATCGACACGCCCTCGGGTAGATCGAGCGAATCGACGATCGCCTGAGTTTCCGCCAGCGCGTCGCTGAGGTTTGCGCCGTCGGTAAGGCTGCCGTCGAAGATGGCCACCTGCCGCTGGTTGATGCGCTGGATCTCGCCGGGGGCAGCGCCCGTGCCGATCGTGGCGATATCGCCCAGGCGCACGAGGCGATTTTCGTCGGTGAACAGGGGAATGTCGCGCAGCCGATCGGGCTGACTGATGCTGCCGGGGGCGAGCTGAACGCGCACGTCAATCAGGCGATCGTCGCGCTGAAACAGCGTCGCCACCGAGCCGGATAGTGCCGTCTCCACGGTCTCGCCGATCTCGCGGGCGGAGAGGCCCAGCTCGGCGGCGCGCTGCCAGTCCGGGAAGATACGGACTTCCGGCTGGGGCGGGGCGGCATCGGGTCGGTAGCGCGCCAGAGTGGCCCGATCGTCCAGGGCGGCGGAGACCATTTCCGCACCGGTCGCCAGGGCGTCGGGATCGGTTCCCTGGAGCACGATGTCGATATCGCCGCGCGTTGGTGAGTTGTTTAAAATCAGGCCGCGCACCCGGCTGGGGAACATCCGCAGCGTCACGCCCACTAAAGGAATTTCTTCTTCGAGCATGGCGGACAGGCGCTCGACAGCGGCGGGAACGTTGGTTCCGGGCCGGAAGTTGACGCTGCTCGTGCCGCGCAGGGCGTTGCCAATCGTAATGCTGCCGAATAGGAAGCCGCCCGAGGTATTGAAGGTGGAGGTGACGTCGGGCTGGGACAGCAGCAGGCGATCGACCTCTGCCATGATGCGGCGGTTGTCTTCGAGGGTGGTTCCGGGGGGAAACTGAGCGAACATCGAGGCGCGGCCGTTGCCGATGCGCGGCAGAATTTCCTGGGGTAGTTGGCCGACGGCCCAGATGCTGGTGGTGGCCAGCAGCGCGACGGTAAAGCCGACCGTCAGGAGGCGGAAGCGCAGTAGACCGGACAGCGCGCGGGTGTAGAGCTGCGTGAGCGACGATAGGGCGCGCTGGAAGCGGCGAATCGGCCACCAGCTCGAAAATCCGCTGGATTTCTGAACTGAAAGCAGGCGCACGGCCAAGGCGGGCACGACGGTCAGGGCGATCGGCAGCGACGCCGCGACGGCAAAGCTAATCGTCAAAATCAGCTCGCCAAACAGCAGCGACATAAAACCGCCCAGCATCAGGAATGGCATCACCGAGACGAGGTTGGTGGTGGTGGACGCCAGCAGCGCCGACTCCAGGTCGCGGCTGCGGGCTTCGGCGCGTTCCTGGAAGGACTGCGGATCGCGCGGTATTTCGCCCCCCAGCTCGTCCGGGTCTTCGGTGGCGATCGCCTCGAGCATCACGATCGTGTTATCGACGACGATGCCGACCCCGAGCGCCAGCCCGCCGAGGCTAAACACGTTCAGCGACAGCCCGAAGATGCCCATCAGCAGCATTGCCACTAGCGTCGCCAGCGGAATCGCCAGGACGATCGTGACGGTCTGACGCAGCGAGCCGAGGAACAGCAGCACCACCGCACCCGCCAGTGCCGCCCCCGTTGCGCCCGCGCGCACGACATCGGCGATCGAGTCGCGGATAAACACCGACTCGTCGAGCATCACTTGCAGCGTCATATCGTCGGCGATTAGGCCAGCTTTCCGCAGGTCGTCGAGCCTGGCTTTGACACCATCGACTGTGGCGATCGAGTTGGCGTCGGCCTGCTTCTGGATGCTGACCTTGACGGCGGGTGTGCCGTCGAGCGAGACGAAAATGCGCTGCTCTTCCGTGCCGTCGCGGACGGTGGCGACGTCTTCTAGGACGAGCTGGGCGCTTCCCCGCGCGGCGGAGAGCGGCAAGCGGCGGATCTCGTCAGCGCTGGCAAACTGCCCCGTCACCCGTGCCAATGATTCGGCCTCACCGCCGCGAATAAAGCCGCCTGCCGTGTCTAGGTTGCGATCGTCGATCGCGTTGAGGACATCCTGCACGTCGAGGCCAACCGCTTGCAGGCGATCGAGATCGAGATTGACCTGCACCTCTTCGCGGACGCCGCCGGAAATATCCACATTGGCGACGCCGGGAACGCGGGTCAGCTCGCGGGCGAGCTCTTCATCGGCGAAAATCCGCAGATCGACCAGCGACAGGGTTTGCGAAGTTAATGCCAGCTCGTAGACGGGCAGCTGCGACGGGTCGAAGCGGAACAGGCGCGGCTCGCCCGCTGCTTCGGGTAGGCGATCGCGGACGCGGTTAAGCGCTGCCGTGGCGTCGTTAAGGGCGCGATCGATATCGTCCCCAGCGCGAAAGAATAAATCGAGACTAATGCGGCCTTCGCGGGTTTGGGACAGCAACTGCTCGACGCCTTCGGTGGCGGCCATCGCTTCCTCGAGGGGGCGCGTGATGTCGTTGACTGCGACGCTGGGCATAACGCCAGGAACGTCGAGACGCAGGCCGATGCGCGGGTAGACGATGCTCGGCAGCAAGTCCACCGGCATCCGCACGACAACAAACAGCCCCAGGACAACGACGGCCACCGTGAGGATTAACGTGCCGACCGCGCGGCGGATCGCCAGGGTGGTGATACTAATTCCGTTGCTGGGTTGGCGAGCGGGTGCAGCGGTTTCGGGTGGTTTGCTGCTGCCGCTGGCGGGCGATCGCTCGGGGTCTCGCAGGGTCGGAGGCAGTTCGGAGTGGGGCATTGTGGAGTTTTGGGGTAGCCTTCGGGCAGCGAGGAAGTCGGACTGCTGATGTGCTCTCAAGAGTCCGAGAGGAAGCTGCGGCGGACGCGCTGTCCGTCTTCGAGGGGTTGGGCGCTACGAACGATGTAGGCGTCGCCGGGGACGAGACCGGAGAGGATCTCGACGGTGTCGCGACTGGCGTCCGCAGTGCGATCGGCCACGGTCGTCGAGTCGGCTGTCGGGTTGGATTCCGAGCCAGATGCCGAGCCAGATGCCGTTACGCCGCGCCCGGACTCGGCTAAGGTAACGCGGCGGGCGATCGCCTCACCCTCCAACCCATTGCCCCCCAGTACGAACACCACTGGCTCGCCGGTGGCGCTGACCTCTAGGGCGCTGCTGGGAATCGCGACTCGCTGACTGCTCGATCGCGCCTCCAAACCCACGCGCGCCAGCAGCCCGCCCCCAACCGCCCGGCGCGGATCGGCCAGCGTAATTTCGACGGGAATCAGCCGCGCCACCGGGTCGGCGATCGGGAAGATCCGCGCGACGCGGCCTTCAAATTGGCGACCGGGGAAAGCATCGAGTTCGACGGTGACGGGTTGCCCCAGCTCGACGCGCTGGCGATCGCGATCGGCGATTTCGATCCGCACCTGCACCTGCGAGAAGTCGCCCAGCTCCAGCAGCGAATCGCCCACGCGCACCACGTCGCCGGACTCGATAACGCGATCGAGCACGACGCCGTCCAGTGGCGAGACAACGGTGGCAAACGATAGCCGCTCGCGCACCCGCTGGACGATCGCGACCTGGGCGTCGGCGCGCTGCTGCGCCGTGGCGATCGCCCGTTCGCGGCTGCGGACTTGTTCTTCGATGGCGATAACGGCTTGCTCGGCGGTGTCGAAGTTTGCGCCCTCGATTTCGGCCTGCTGCTGCGGGACGGCTCCTTCAGCAGCAAGGCGATCGAAGCGGAGGGCGTCGGCGCGGGCGCGCTCGCGCAGGATCTCGGCTTCGGCGACTCGCGCTCGGGTTTCGGCCAGCTCGAAGCGCACTTCTTCGATCTCCGTCAGCCGCGCGCCCAGCTCGGCCTCGGCCTCTTCCACCTCCGCCCGCAGCAGGCGATCGTCGATACGCGCCAGCACCTGACCGGCAACAACTTCATCGCCCGCATCGACGACGAGATCGAACACTTGGCCATCAACCCGTGCCTTGGTGGAGACGATGCGGGCGGGCTGGGTCGTGCCGGTATATTCCCGCGCGCCGTCCGCCGAGCCGAGCCGCGCGATCGCCACGTCCACGGTCACGGGCGCGTCTGCATCTGCCCCCGGACGTCCGCCACCCGGTGGCCTGCTGGCTTCTTCCGGTCGCTGACATCCGGTCAGGACGCCCGCAAATATCAGCCCGCCGAGCAGCAGAGACAGAGGCGATCGCGACATCCGACCAATGTGAGAGCGATCCTGAAAGCGGGAATGTATTTTCAGCACGAAGCCTGATGATTGGGACGGCGGAACAGACGCGGCGCAGTTCGTAAAGATTTATTTACAATTCTGCTACAGATTGCGATCGCCTGGCGAGACATCTTGGCGCATTGACCCCGCTCGAACCCGCCTGCCGTCCTGCCATTACCCACGCGAAAGCCCCGGCTTCCAGCGCAATCGGGGCGCGAAAACCGGGGCGTCAGGATTTATCGCGTGGGGGTTAGCGACCTACAAGCTGGCGCACGTCCGACTCGCCGAGCTTTTGCACCGATCGTTTGAATGTATTCGCGAGCAGCGCCGCCGTCGCGAGCTGCCACCCGATCGTGCCGAGGAGTCCGGCGATCGTCACGTTCGCCATCGAGAACGTCCCACCGGCAAACACGAACAACGACCACAGATTCGCCGCGTGAACCGTCGAGATCTCCGCCGCGCTCAGCACCAGCGGCGGCAGCGCCAGCAGGAAGAACAGGCTGACGACAAACATCAGGTGGCGCTGCTTGAATTTCCAGTGGAGAACGTGCTGGAGCAGATTCGAGAGCATCAGCAGCGAGACGAACATCGCGATGACAATGCCAACCGCTTTCCCACCCATGCCGACGTTCCAGGAACTGCCCATGCTGAGAACCCAACCGAGGCAGACCAGGCAGGCGACGCCGAGCTGTAGCGCGATCGCGACGATCGGCGGGCTCTTTTCACCGACGAGCAGGTCACTCCAGAGCGATCGGCGGGTTCCCGGCGCGGTGGTGTCCTGAGCGGCGCTGACGTGGTGGTAGCGCGCCCAGTCTTGCAGCGACTGACGACCGGGCATCAGCACCAGCACCAGCGCCACGGTCACGAATAGGTACGCGAAGGCGATCGCGTAGAGTATCGCGTCTCCATCGCGACGAACTGCATCCGGATAGCTGGCGACGAAGCCCAGCCAAAACACCGTAATTTGGCCAGTAATCCAGTAGGTTTGCGTCTTGGCGAGCAGAGTGGCCTTGGAGTTGCGGAACTGGCGACCGAGGGACTGCCAAACCCAGTACGTCGCGATGCCCGTCCACAGCCAGCAGAAGCTCATCATCACGAAGCGCGACTGCGCTAGCGGCACGCCCCACCATTTGAACAGCTCGATGCTATTGGCAAACTCACCGAAGAATTCCTCAGGGATGGCGAACAGCACGAACAGCAAGCCACAAATCGGATACAGTGCCGACGCGCTCACCAAGACCCCAAGCCAAGCTTGATTGATCCCCAGGCAGGCAATCAGCATCGCCCCGCAGAAAAACAGCACCGCAATCTCGATCGCCGAGACGTAGAACAGTCCGATATTCAGCGGCGAAATTTGCGCCGACAGCGACGCAACGGCGTGGAACGGAATCGCGGCCAGCACGGCCAGATAGACCATCGCCGGAACGCCGAGCATCTTGCCGAGAAAGATGCGATCGCCGGTTTGAGGCGTCAGCCGCAGAAAGTCCAGCGTGCCGGTTTGGCGCTCTTTGGCGTAGTTGGCAATTAGCTGATAGACGCCGCCGAGCACGAGGACGACGATCAGACCCGCGCCGAGCGTATAGGACAGGTGCGACCACCAGGACACCCAGTCAATCTGCACCAGACCATTTGCATCAAACGTGCACTCGTAAGTGTTGGGATCCTCGATGCAGTAGGAGTGGTGACTCGGTGCGAAGGGCCGATCGATGGCGGGCAGATAGCCCTTGAAAACGAAGTACAGCATGCCCTGGGCGACGATCGACAGGCCGATCGCGAGGCTGAGGTTGCGGGGTTTGAGCTGGCCTTTCAGTTCGCGCAGGAGCTGTGGGTTGAAGTTGCCGATCGCGTCGAGGGCGCGATCCAAGTTGGACTGTCTGGGGGGAGCGGTCGAGGTTGAAGGAGCCATGATTGGTGTGTTGGGGTCGGAATGTCGTGAATCACGGCCAGGAGTGGCCAGTAGATACGGATATGCACCCGTCTCGGTCGGATGCTACGAAACCTGCTTGTGACCGAGCTTGAGGAAAATATCCTCCAGGCTTTCCTGGGTGCGGTGGAACTCGCTGATGGGAATATTCGCCATCACGATCGCCCGCAAAAGTTGGGCGCTGGCGTCGGCGTCGCCCGAGAAGTTCACCGTCAGGCTGAGGCGATCGGGCGCGGGCGTCCAGCTCTCCACGTGGGGCGCGCGCGACAGCAGGTCGGTGAGACGATCGAATCCCTCCGAAAACTTGATGAAAATCTGCTGGCAGCTCAGGCGACGGTAAAGATTTTCGAGCGACGTACTTTCGACGAGGCAGCCCAGCTCGACAATCCCGATCGAAGTACATAGCTCTGCCAAGTCGCTGAGCACGTGGGACGAAATCAAAATCGTCATCCCCGCCTCTTGCAGCGTTTGGATGACCTCGCGGAACTGTCGCCGCGCGATCGGGTCGAGTCCCGACACCGGCTCGTCGAGCAGCAGCAAAATCGGCTCGTGGACGATCGTCCGCGCCAGCCCGAGGCGCTGCTTCATGCCCCGCGACAGCTCCGAAATTTGGCTGTTGCGCTTGTACTCGAGCTGCACCAGCTCTAGGACTTCGTGCAGGCGCTGGGTGCGTTTTGGGTCGCGCAGTTCGTAGAGGCGCGCGTAGTAGTCCAGGTAGTCCCAGACGGTCAGGTCTTCGTAGAGCGGGTAGTCGTCGGGCAGGTAACCCAGATAGCGCTTGATCGTCGTGTTGTTGCGATCGCGCACGAGCCGCTCGCCGTGGATGTAGATCTCGCCCACGGTGGGCTCTTCGGCAGCGGCCAGCATCCTGATTAGCGTCGTTTTGCCCGCGCCGTTGGGCCCGATCAGGCCGTAAACCTCACCGGGCGAGATCTTCAGGTCGATGTTGTTGACGGCCAGGTGGCGATCGAATTGCTTGGTTAAATCGCGGGTCTCGATCGCGTATTCGGGCAGCGGCGGCGCGGTCGAAATTGCGGGCGTCGAGATCGCAGGAGCAGTGAGATCGGGCATGGTTACGACACCTGAGAGAGTAACGGTCGGATGAAGGCCGGGATAGTTGACGATTGCCTACACTGCGATTGTCGTCAGTTTCGGAGAGAACGACTACCAAACGGGGACGCCTGCGGAATTGGCAGGGGCTACGCTGGAAGCCCTACGCTTGACTAAAGACTCACCGTCCCACTTCCCGCCCGTTATTAGAGCCATGTCCCGCGACTTCGTTAACTTTTCGATCGTCGGCGCGCAAAAAGGCGGCACGACCTCCCTCGATCGCTACCTGAGTCAGCACCCGCAGATCCGTACCGCCCCGCAAAAAGAGGTGCATTTTTTCGATTTGCAGTTCGAGCGCGGCCACGAGTGGTACGAGTCGCAGTTCCCCATCGATCGCGACAACAACCCCTTCGATCGCGATCTCAAAGTCGGCGAAGCGAGTCCGTACTATCTGTTCCATCCCTGCGTGCCGGAACGGATGGCGAGCGTTTACCCTGGCATCAAACTTATCGTCATGCTGCGCGAGCCGGTCGATCGCGCCATTTCTCACTATCACCATGCCGTCCGCCACGGTTTCGAGCCCCTCAGCTTTGCCGAGGCGATCGTCGCCGAGCCCGATCGCCTGCGCGACGAAGCCGCCAAACTCATCTGCGGCCACGTGGACTTTAGCTACAGCCACCAGCACCACAGCTACCTGGCGCGAGGCCGGTATCTGGAGCAAATCCAGTGCTGGGAGCAGTTTTTCCCGCGCTCGCAGTTTCTCTACACCGACAGCGCCTGCTTCTTCGCCGACCCGGAGCCGGAGCTGCTGCGCGTCTGCGATTTTCTCGGTGTCGAGCCGTTTACGCTGCCCGAGTACCCGAGCCACAATCCGGGCGTGGGGGACGATGGAGCGATCGACCCGGCGATCGTCGACCGGCTCACCGAAGAGTTTCGCCCGCACAACCGCGCCCTCTTCGACTGGCTCGATCTCGACTTCGGTTGGCCGGTCTAGCAGCAACACGACTTCGCGGTGGAAGGCATCGGTCGCGATCGCCACCTCCACCGCCGCGGGCCGGAGCGCGGTATTGGCGAAGACGGCATCAGCGGCCCGCCGGGCGATCTCGAAGAACATTCCGATGACGCGTCCGAACAGGACGAAGCCCCGACAGCAGACAACGAATAGCTTTTGGAACATTACTTGACATTGCTTTGCAACTAGAGATATTTTCAGTCGGACACATGTGCGTCGCCTAAGTAATCTGACGCATACCCGTTCCAGGGCTTTTCTCTTTGGATAGGGGTCTTAGAAATGGGCTTTGGGCAAAAGACTTTATGACGATCGCCGACACCCGCAAGCTGCCGAATATCTCCTCGCGCCAGACGCTTCGGGCTCTGACGGTGACTGCTGCGCTGCTTGCCGGTGTCTTGTTTGTCGTCGTCGCATCGCTGACCAACGGCTCGGTGGAACTGAGTCTCGCCGAGATTTGGGCGGCACTCCTGCGCCAGGGCAGCAGCATCAACCAAACGATCCTCTGGGATTTGCGACTGCCGCGTGTGCTGGCCGCGATCGCGGTCGGTGGCGCGTTGGGCATGTCCGGGGCGCTACTCCAGGGAATGCTGCGCAACGGGCTGGCCAGCCCGTTTTTGCTGGGGATTTCTTCCGGGGCGGGGCTGATGGTCGTGCTGCTGGTGGGTCTGGAACTGGTTCGGATTTGGGTTCCGCTGGGCGCGTGGCTGGGCGCGGTGCTGACGACGCTGATGGTTTACGTGCTGGCGCGGCAGGGAACGACGCTCTCCGTCGAGCGGCTGATCCTCGGCGGCGTAGCCTTTAGTTCGCTGTTCGGCGCGGTGCAGTCCTTGCTGCTGCTGAATACGCCCGACGGTCGGTTTCAGGCGGCGCTCAACTGGCTGATTGGCAGCTTGAACGGTCGCGGCTGGGCAGAAGTGGCGATCGCGGGGCCGGGCATCCTGGTGGCGATCGTGGCGGGCTGCCTGCTCGGGCAGACGCTGAACGTGCTCTGCCTCGGTGACGATTTGGCTGCTGGCCTCGGGATTTCGCTGCTGCGATCGCGCTGCGCGATCGGGGCCGTGGCGACGCTGCTAGCGGCGGGCGCAGTCAGCGTCGCCGGTCTGGTGGGGTTCGTGGGGCTAATCGTGCCGCACGGGATTCGCATGCTGGCGGGTACGGACTACCGCTGGGTGCTTCCTCTTTCGGCGCTGGGCGGCGCGTTCGTGCTGTCGGGGGCGGACTTGGTGGCGCGGCTCGGGCCGGTGGAGCTGCCGGTGGGCGGCGTCACGGCAGTGCTGGGCGCGCCGGTATTTATTTGGCTGCTGTATCGCCGCCGCGCGTTTGGAGGAGTGTGACCCATGCCGATTGACGTACGACAACTGGCGGCGGGCTACGGCGATCGCCGCATCCTGGAAGGCATCACTCTGGCGCTGGAAAATGGCGAGTGGCTGAGCCTGCTGGGCGCGAACGGCTCTGGAAAATCGACGCTGCTGCGGGCGATCGCGCGTCTTCTCCCTCCCCAAAGCGGGCAGGTGCTGCTCGACGGGCGTGACATCCACCAGCTCCCGCCCGCTGCCGTTGCCAAGCGGCTGGCGCTGTTGCCGCAGCAGCAGGTCGTGCCGGGCGAGCTGACGGTCTACCAGCTCGTCAGCTTGGGTCGTACGCCGCACCAGCGCTGGTGGCAGTGGGATCTCGACGTCGCCGGTCGCGATCGCGTCGAGGTGGCGCTGGAGCAAACCGAGATTTCCCACTATCGCGATCGCCCCGTGACGGCGCTTTCCGGCGGCGAACGGCAGCGAGCCTTTCTGGCGCTGGCGCTGGCGCAAGATCCAAAGGTGCTGCTGCTCGACGAGCCGACGACGTTCCTCGATTTGCACTACCAGCTTCAGCTTTTGGAGATGCTCAAGCGGCTAAACCGGGAGCAGAACCTGTCAATCGTTACGGTGCTGCACGACATCAACCTGGCGGCGCGCTACAGCGATCGCCTTGCCCTGATGCGCGACGGGCGGCTGATGGCGATCGGCCAGACCGGGGCGATGCTCACTCCCGACCTGCTGCGCGACACCTTCGATATCGAAGTTACTCTGATGCAGACACCGGTGGGGATGCAGATTTGCCCGCTATCGGCCACGAGTTTGCCAGGGCCGCCTTCGTCGCCCGATGGCTTGCCCGACGGTTTTTCCGATGCATCGCCCAACGATTCGCCCAACGATTCGCCAGACGACCCGATCGCCATCGCCGCAACCCGCGATCCGTAAGCCGAAGCCCGTCTCCACAGCTTTTCCATATTCCGGGCGTCGCCACGTTGCCCGACACTGCTTTCCTCCCCCACACGCTGTTTTTTGACAATTTTTAGCAGCAAACGAACAAAACACCGATGAAAACCAACTTTTTACTGCGAACTTTTCTTGCTAGTGGCCTACTGGGCTTGGCCTGGAGCACAGCGGCGATCGCGCAAACGCCCGCCGATGCCGTCAACGCAACCGTAACCTCGAAGCAGCAGCTCGCGAAGAGCGCCGAACCCGCGATCGAGCCAACCGCCGAACCGGTCTCCGAACCGGTCTCCGAGTCGGTTGCCGATGCGTCCGTTCCCGAAACTTCTGAAGAAGCGCTCGCGCTCGCAGCTCCCGAAAATCCCGAGTCAGAAGCCACCGGCACGGCAGCGGATCTGCTGAGCGGCGTCGTGGTAGCGGGCGAGAACTCCGAGGCGATCGCCGACCTCCCCGCCGACCTCCCCGCCGAACCAGAAACGACGATCGCCCAGTCCGGCGAAAGCGACGGCGAAGGCGGCGGTCTGCGCTTCTCGGTCACGGGGACGCGCAACCCGGAGCCCGTCGAGAATATCCCGGCGACGATTACCGTCTTCGATGAAGACGACTTTAATTTCTACGAAGTCCAGGGACTCCAAGACCTGCTGCGCTACGAACCGGGCGTTTCGGTCGATGGCTCGCTCCAGCGCTACGGAGCCCAGGACGTGAACATTCGCGGCATCGAAGGCAACCGCGTCCTCTTCCAAGTGGACAACATCCGCCTGCCCGAGCAGTTTAGCTTCGGCGGACTGCCGCCCGGCGGCTTCCGGATCGGGCGCGGCGACTACGTGGACTTCGCCACCCTCCAGGCCGTTGAGGTGCTGCGCGGCCCCGCTTCGACGCTGTTCGGCAGCGATGCCCTCGGTGGTGTCATCGCGTTCCGCTCCATCAAGCCCAGCGACCTGCTCGAACCGGGCGAGAACTTCGGCGGCGATGCTTCGCTGGGCTACGTCAGCGCCTCCGGCGGCGTCGATAGCGTCCTGCGCGTGGCCGGTCGTCAGGAAGAAGTTTCGGCGGTGGTTGTCGCCAGCCGTCGCGACGCGCGCGAAGTCGATAACTTCGCTGACGATGAGTTCAGCAACGGCATCAACGTCAACGACTTCAACCTGTTCGGAAACTTCGTCGTCGAGGCGGACGAAAACAGCGAGTTCAGCCTCATTTTTGAAGACGTTAACCGCAGCTCGGAATACACGATCGCCGAAGGCAACCGCAGCAGTGGCTCGCGCCCGTCGCTAACCCAGCTCAACGTCACCGGCGAAAACGAAATCGAGCGCACCCGCGTCAGCCTGTCCTACGAGTTCGACGACGAAGACAGCGACTCGTTCTTGCAGTACGCGCGGGCCCAGCTCTACTACCAAGACGCCAGCACCAACGAAGACGTCACCGAAATTCGCGCGGGCGGCTCGGCAGCGCTCTCCCGAGAGCCCGTCCGCCGCGTCAGCTTTAACGAGTTCATCGCCCAAAGCTACGGCGCAGACGCCCAGTTCCGCAGCGACTTCACCACTGGCGATGTCGAGCACCGCCTGACCTACGGCGTAGACTTCTCCGAAACCTACAACTCGCGACCGCGCGATCGGACCCAAACCGGCCTGGTTTCCGGCATCACGACCAACAATTTCGGCGTATCCGGCACGTTCCCCGAGAAGGACTTCGCCGACGGCGAGACAGTTCGTCTCGGGTTTTACGTCCAGGACGAAATCGCGATCGGCGACTTCGACATCATCGCCGGTCTGCGCTTCGACTATTACGACCTGGAGACCAGCAACGATCGCGACTTTAACGGCAACGCGGCCAGCCTGGACGCCGACGCACTCTCGCCCCGCCTCGGTGTCGTCTACTCGATTACGCCCGAGCTAGCGGTCTACGGCCAGTACGCGCGTGGCTTCCGCGCTCCGCTCTACAGCGAGATCACCAGCGGTTTTACCAACTTCGCCTTCGGGTACGAAACCATCTCCAACCCCGACCTCGATCCCGAAACTAGCGATAGTTTTGAAATTGGCGTACGCGGCAACTACTCGCGCTTCAATTTCGGCGTCACCGGCTTTTTCAACACCTACGACGACTTTATCGCGCCGACCCAGTTCGTCGGCTTTCGCCCGGACGGTATCCAGCAGTTCCAGACGATCAACATCGACGGTGCGGAAATCTGGGGCATCGAGGCGAGCGCCGAGTATCGCTTTAGCGACGAGCCCTACGGTCTGAGCCTAATCGGCAGCCTGGCCTTTGCGGAAGGCAACAACCTGGAAGAGGACGAGCCGCTCACCAGCGTCAACCCGTTCCAAGCCGTACTCGGTCTGCGCTATCTCTCTCCGGACGATGTCTGGCGGGCGGAATTTATCGGCACGTTCGCCGGAGAGGCCCGCGTCCCCGACGATAGCGACCTGTTCGTCCCGGATAGCTACGCGGTATTCGACCTGATCGGTCGCTACCGTCCGAGTTCCAACGTCGAGCTGAATCTGGGTATCTACAATATTTTCGACAACGAGTACTACCAGTACGCCGAAGTGCGAAATGTCGGCGTTATCGGTGGTGACGCCGATCGCGAGCAGTACACGCAGCCGGGAATTAACGTTCGCTTTGGCGTCAACGTGACATTCTAGGGCCGCAATTTCTAAGGATCGCCGCGAATCCAGACGTCTAGCCTCAGAAGTCCGGCTCTTCTAAAAAGTCGGACTTCTCAAGCCTTTCGATCGCTTCTTTTTGCGTCCTTGTCGAGAAAGCTCGGAAAAAATTTGGTAGGAAATATGAAACTTCAATCAGTCTGGAATCGGCGCGTCGCTTCGCTGTTGCTGGCCGCGAGCCTGGGCGCGATCGCCGCCTGTGCCGAAAGCACTCCGGAAGCCGCCACCCCAGAAGCCGTCACCCCAGAGGCCGAACCAGCGGCAGTGACCGCCAGCGAACCGACCGCCGAGGCCGATTCCGCCGCCGCGACCGAATCAGAACCTATCGAAACGGCCAAAAGCGTCGTCACCCTGACTTCGCTAACCGCCGACTTGATCCACACCCTCGACGCCGAGAAGCTCGTCGCGATTCCCGGTAGTTCGCTGCTGCGTGAAGACGATCGCTTCGCCGGGCTCGAAGCCGTCAGCGAAGGCCGCGCCGAACCCAACCTCGAGCAGATCGTCGCCCTCGAGCCCGATCTGGTCGTTGGCGCAACGGGCTTCCACGATAAAGCTCTCGAAAAACTCGAAGAGCTGGGCGTCGCCACCCTGTCCGTCGATGTGAGCGACTGGGACAGCCTGCGATCGATCGCCACCGACCTGGCGCAGCGCCTCGGAGCCGACCCGCAGCCCCTGCTCGATCGCTTCGATGCCTGCCTCGCCAAAGCCCCGGAAACCAACCCCAGCGCCCTGGTTCTGGTCAGCCGCCAGCCGCTGCTTTCGCCGAACCAGGACAGTTGGGCCGGAGACTTCCTAGCGCAATTCAACGTTACGAACGTTACGGCAGAGCTACAGGGCGAGAGTCCGTTCGACGGCTACGTGACGCTCTCGGAAGAGAAGGTGCTGACGTCTAATCCTGAGGCGCTGCTGGTCGTCGAAACTGGCGAGGGTTTGCTCGACCAACTCAAGGGCGACGCGTTTTGGGGCGAGCTGGAGGCCACCAAGACCGAGGCGGTCTACACGTTCGACTATCACGGCCTGGTCAATCCGGGCAGCGTCGCTAGCATCGAGGCCGTGTGCGATCGGCTCAGCCAGCTTTAGCCCGTGATGCGTCTCTGACAGCACTCTCAGAAGTCCGGCTTTAAAGTCGGGCTTCTGAGCTTTTCGTTTTTTGGGTGAATTGAGGAGCGAACTTTGGGAAATTACCGTGCCGTTGAAATTAAAGCCTTCGTCCCGGCAAAAGACTTCGAGCTGTGCAAGCAGTTCTATGCCGACCTCGGCTTCGAGCTGAAGTCGTCGGACGGCGAGATGGCCTACTTTGCCGCAGGCAACACCAGCTTTATGCTGCAAAACTTCTACCGCCAGGAGCACGCCGAGAACTTTATGATGCATCTGCTGGTAGAGAGCGCCGACGACTGGTGGCAGCGCGCCTACGATCGCGACCTGGAAGCGCGCTACGGCGTCCGACTCAGTGCGCCCGCCGATCGCGACTGGCGGATGCGCGACTTTACGCTGAGCGATCCCACCGGCGTGCTGTGGCGGATCGGCCACAATCTCGATTCCTAATTCTCGATTTCTAGAGTCGGCTTCATCAAGTCGGCTTTATCAAGTCGGCTTCATCGACCCGAACTGCCCTCCGCCGCGAACCATACGTGAAACACAAATGCGCTCGCGGCGGTCTTTAGTTACGAGCAGCGACGAGCGTCGCAAGGTCGAGGTTTGACTTGCCCCGCGTTCCCCTCGGTGGCAAACTTGGAGCCAGCTTTGTGGCGGCAGGCACGGTCAACTCCAACGGAACCGAGGCGTGCGCTCGATCGATCTGCGGCTTTCTTCATTTTTTTCGCTCCCTCCTCAACTAATGCGCATCCTCGTCCTGCATCCGAACTTTCCCGCCCAGTTTCGGCATGTAATCGGCCTGCTCGGCAAAGAGCCCGGCAACGAAATCGTCTTTTGCACGAAGAACGAGCGCCCCGAGTGGAAGATCGCGGGCGTCAAAAAAGCGCTCTTCACCCCCAGCCGCGACCCGCGCCCCGAAACCCACCACTACGTCCGCGCCCTCGAGTCAGCGGTGCTCCACGGTCAGGCCGTGTTTCGCACGCTCGAAAAGCTTAAGTCCAGCGGCTTTACGCCTGACGTGATCTACGGCCACTCCGGTTGGGGGCCGACGCTCTACACAAAGGACGTGTACCCCGATTCGCCGCTGATGTGCTATTTCGAGTGGTACTACCACGCGCGCGGAACCGACGCCGACTTCGACCCCGCCGACCCGCTACAGCCGGACGATTTCGCCCGCATCCGCACCAAGAACGCCTCGATTTTGCTCGACTTGGCGGCCTGCGATTGGGGGCTGTCGCCGACGCGCTGGCAGCGATCGCAGTTTCCCGCTGAGTTCCAGTCCAAAATCTCGGCGATGCACGACGGCATCGACACCGAGTTCTTCAAGCCCAAACCCGGCGCGAAGCTAAAGCTGAAGAACCTCGACCTGTCCCACGTGGACGAGCTAGTGACCTATGTCGGACGCGGCATGGAGCCCTATCGCGGCTTCCCCGAGTTCATCGAGTCGATCGCCTACCTTCAGGAAAAAAGACCCAACGCTCACGTCGTTATCGTCGCCTCCGAGCGCGTCTGCTATGGCAAGCCTCTGCCGGATGGCAAGAGCTACAAAGAGCACATGCTCGAAAAAGTGCCGCTCGATATGTCACGCGTCCACTTCGCCGGAACGCTGCCGTATCAGGAATATTTGCAGGTGATTCAGGCGTCGTCGGCGCACGTATACTTGACCCGCCCGTTCGTGCTGTCGTGGTCGATGATGGAGGCAATGGCGACGGGCTGCGCGATCGTCGGATCGGCGACGCCACCGGTGGAGGAGCTGATCGAAGACGGTAAAAACGGCTTCCTGGTGGACTTCTTCTCGCCGAAGGAGATTGCCGATCGCGTCGCCGACGTACTGGCAAACCCCGAACAAATGAAGTCCATCCGCGAGAACGCCCGCCGGACGATCGTCGAGCAGCATTCCCATGAGGTCTTGCTGCCGAAGCATATCGAACTGATTAAAAACGTTGCCAACGGCCAGTTCCCGCCCGATCGCCACCTGCTGCACCCTGCCCGCAACCCCGACCTGGCGGCGGTGTAGCGCCGCGCTCGCCGCGATTCCAATTCCCTCAGCTTTTCTTACCCCCTTCCCGACCTGTAGCGATGACTCCTGCCGCGACCCTCGACACCGCGATCGAACACCACCAGTCCGGCGATCTCGAGCGCGCCCGCGAGTTGTATCGCGCCATCCTCGATCGCAACCCCGACGATCCCGCCGCGCTCCACGGTCTCGGAGCGGTCTGCTACCAGTCTGACGACTACGACGACGCAGTCGGGCATTTGAGCCGCGCGGTGTTTCTAGCCGATCGCGACGCTATCTATCGCAACACCCTCGGTCTGACCTACCGCGCCCAGGGCCACCTCGACAAAGCCTGCTGGCAGTATCGCGCCGCCCTCGAGCTCGACCCCAAAAATCAAGGCATCCAGAGAAACCTCGATCGCGCCTGGAGCGAGTGGCTGGAGCGCGATCGCGACGAGGCGCTCTCTTTTCTCGAAGGGATGGCGCACTTCTACCACCGCGCTGGATTTGAGAACTTCGCCGAACGTCTCTACCGAAAGGAAATCGAGCACGATGCGAACAGCGCCGACGGCTGGCACGGCCTCGGCCTGATCGCCCACAATCGCGGCGAGCACGATCGGGCGATCGCGCTAATCGACAAAGCGCTCGGCCTCGAGCCTAAAAATGCCACCTTTCACCACAACCTGGCGCTCTCCTACGCCGAAAAAGGTCGTCTGCTCGAAGCGCTACAAGCCAACCAAAACTCCCTGCACTGCGACTTTCACCTGCTCGCACCGCGCCAGAAGTTCGACGCGCTCGTCGATTCGGCGATCGCCGTCAATGCTGAACTGCTACAGCGCGTCATAACAGAAGGCGGCCAGCATTGGGAGCGGCGCGGCAATGTCCGACTCGCACAGCTCCTCTACCAAAAGCTGGTCGAGAAATTCCCCGACGAGCCGAAATACCGCTACGATCTCGGGCGCACTTGCTTCCTGCAAGATGAAAGTTACGAGGCCATTCAGAACTTTCTAAAGGCGACCGAACTCAAGCCAGACGAAGCTGAGTACCGCCGCGCGCTGGCAATGGCGCACCGCATGCACAGCCTACCGAGCGAGGCACTCCGACACCTCAGCGCGGCTCTCGACCTGGAGCCCGACAACGCCCAGATCCAACAGAACTTCAATCTGGTGGTGACCGAAATTTTGGGCTACTACCACGAGACCATGCAGGTTCACTACGACCTAGGCGACGATCGCCACGTGGCCACGCTGGAGTACGAAGCGGGGAATTTCGCACGCCGACACACGGGCAAAGTCAAGACCGCGATGCGCTACTACGATCGCGCGCTCGCACTCGTGCCGGACTACGCCGAAGTCCACCGGACGCTGGCCGAGATTTACCTCGAAGAGAAAAACTACGACGCGGCGATCGAGTCGATCCACCATGCGATCCAGGCCAAGCCGGACGATGCCGCCGCCTATCGTCTCTTTGGAGACGCGCTCGCCGGTCAGGGTAAGGTCGAACGGGCGATCGGGGCCTACGAGCGATCGCTCGGCATCAGCAAAGGCAACGACGCGCCGACCCTCGGCAAGCTGGCGAACCTGCTCTCGGAACAGCAGCAGCACGCCCGTGCGATCGAGCTATTCAACCGCGCCCTGAGCCTCGACGGCAAAATTGCCGAACTCCACTGGAACCTGGGCTGCGCCTACGAGCGCATGGGCAAAACCGAAGAGACGCTGACTTTCTGGCGGCAGGCGCTCAACCTCGACAACGGTTACGGCGGCGGCGAGAGCTACTACCGCATCGCTCTCAAGTTCAACGCAGCGGGCAAGAAACAAGAGGCGATACTCGGGCTGCAAAAGGCGATCGAACTCAAGCCCGACTACAGCATGGCCTACTGGAACCTATGCGAAATCCTGAGCATGGGCAATCTGGCGATGATGCGCGAGGTATCGCTGAAGTATTACGACAACGTTAGCGGCCACGATCGCGTTATGGCAGCGCTGATGGTAATGAAGTCGCACGTAAACTCCGGCGTCAGCCACGTGGCGATCGACATGCTAAAGCGCAGCGAGGCGGACATGCTCGAGATGCTCGATCGCGCCGATATCAATCAGGGGATGCGGCTGTATCTGAACATGATGTTCGATTTGCCGCACATCCGAGACGACGTTCCGGCCAACGCTGCGCTGGTCAAGAAAATGGCCGACGTCTACATGCGCTACCTCGATGCCAAAGCGCTGGCCGACGACCACTACGCGATCGACTTTCCTCGCGATACCACGCCGAATCGACCGCTGCGCATCGGCTTCATGTCAAAGCACTTCCGCCGTCACTCCGTCGGTTGGCTGAGCGTCAACATTATTGAAGAACTCGTCAAAATTACGCCGCACGTTTTTCTTTACGTGACGGGCGATATGAAGCGCGACCATCTGAGCGAGCGTTTCGATAAAGCCGCCGAGCGCTTCTACCACCCCGAGAAGACGCCGAACTCGGTCGAGTATCTGAAGGAAATTTCCAAAGACAAGCTCGACGTGCTGGTGGATATGGATTCGGTGACGGTGATGCCGCACCTGGATATCCTGCACCGCCACCCCGCGCCGCTCTGCCTGACCTGGCTGGGCTTCGACGCGCCGTACCTGAGTCCGAAGCATTATTACTTCGGCGATCGCTACACCCACCCCGAGGGCGTGGACGAGCACTATATCGAGCAGGTGGTGCGGCTGCCGGACTCGTTCGCGGCGATCGCGGGTCTGCCGATCGCCAACCAAGACCGCGAGACGGTGCGGAAGTCGATGCGGATCGCGCCAAACCAGGTGGCCTATCTCTGCGTTGCGACGGGTAACAAGTTCTGCCCCGAGATGGTCTCGGCGCAGATCGAAATCCTCAAGCGCGTGCCGGACAGCCTGCTGCTCTACAAAGGTCGGGTGGGCGATTTGCAGGCGATCGAGCAGCAGTACAAAGACGAGTGCGCCAAGCAGGGCGTCCGTACGAACCGAATTCGCGTCTTACCGCGCACGCCGACGGAAGAAGAACACCGCCTGATCTACCAGTTTGCGGACGTGCTGATCGACTCGTATCCCTACAGCGGCGCGACCCACGTGGCCGAGGCGCTGTGGTTCGATATGCCGGTTGTGGCGAAGGTGGCCGACCAGTCCTTCGGGCGTCAGGCGTACTCGCTAATTAAGGCGGCGGGCTCGGATATGGGCATCACGTTCGACTGGAAGACGTATATCGAGACGGCAGTGGAGTTCGGGCTCGATGCGGGCGCTCGGCAGAAAATGCGATCGCAACTCGAGCGCGGCAAGCGCCCGGAGAGCCTCGCGCCGCTCTGGAACCCGGCGAAGTTCGCGCGTGACATGCACGACCTATTTGAAAAGCTGCTACCGCTCCAGGAGGAGTAGCCTTAGCGGTAGCGCTGGCGGAAGTATGGCGAAGAAGCTTGGTTGCTGAGCTGCGCGAGGAGCTGCTGGGTCAGGGGATGGTCGGAGAGTTCTTCGGCACAGCCGCTGCGGCGGGCGGCATCGATCAGGTCGAACAAGTTTTGCAGGACGGCTTGTGATTGGGGGTGGGACTCACCGAGGGATTGAGACAGAGTCAGCCGCGCGCGCACCATCAGCGGTTCGGCCTTGCTCCAGCGTGCTTGCTTGCAGTAGAGCAGCGACAGGTTGGCGCAACTAATCGCGGTGAAAGGATGCTCGGCTCCAAGTTTTTGTTCGCGGATCTCTAGGGCGCGCTGGGAGATTCGCGCGGCTTCTTCGTAATTTTCTTGGGCGCAGTACAGGGCCGCCAAGCTATTGAGCCTGGGGACGATATCGAGGTGGTCGGCTCCTAGCTTCTGTTCGTGGATTTCCAGGGCGCGTCGAACGACGAGCACGGCCTCCTTGTATTTTCCTCGCAAGCGATACAGCTCCGCCAAGTTGCTGAGGCTGGCCACAGTATCGGGATGGTTCGCTCCTAGCTGCCGTTCGTGGATGTTCGAGGCGCGTTGGAAAAGCGGTTCCGCTGCTTCGTATTTTTCCTGCGACTGGTATAGGATCGCCAAGCTATTGAGGCTCTTCGCCGTGGGGGTGCGATCGCTGCCGAAACGAGTTTCGCTGGCTTTCAGGCATTTTTGGCGATAGCGCTCGGCGGAATCGAACAAGCGTTGGGCGGCGTAGTATCGCGCCAGCCCCTCAAAAGGCCAGCTCCATTCATCGTCCTCGCTGCCGAGCAAGTCGCTATATTCCGTCGCTGCTTCCATATGAGGAATCGCCTCGCGTACCCGCGCCCGCTGTTCCAGCGTCGCGGTTTGCGGAATCTGGCGGGCAACCTGCGTCAGCGCTGCGGCAAACGATCGCCGCCACGCCACCACCTGTTCCACTCCCGCTGCCCGCAACTTCGCTGCGAAAAATTCCCGAATCAACGGATGCAGCGCGTAACGGTTCTTCTTCGCATCCTGCACTAAGTTCAGCTCCACCAGCCGATCGCGCCAGTCCTCTAGCGCTTCTCCTTTCATTTCCGGCCAGCAGCCCTGCACTAAATCCCAAGGAATCGGAGCCGCCGCGAACAGGCTCAGTCGCATTGCCAGCTCTTGTTCCCCCGCGCCCCCACTCTCGACGCCCCCACTCTCGACGCCCTCACTCTCGACGCCCTCACTCTCGACGCCCCCAGCCTCCGCGCTCGCGGCTTCCCAACTCAACTCGAGTGCTGCCGCTACGTTGCGCTCCGCCGAGATTGCGTCCGGCTCGTCCACCAGCGCCGTCGCCACCAGCCGCTTCTCTTGTAGTCGCTCCCGCAGCGCCTCCAGAGACAGGCTCGGCTTGCGCTCCAGGTAGTGCCCTACCAGCTCCACACCCAACGGCAAATAGCCTAACCACTCGCAGATCGCCGCGAGTTGCGTCTCGTCCGCCGCGCGCGGGTCGGCTTCGTTACTCGCGCGCAAAATCGATCGCAGCAGCGCCAGCGCATCCCCCGGAGCTAAGATCTCGAGGTCGAGGCGATCGATTCCCTGAATCCGTTGCCGCGTTGTCACCAACACCCGAAAGCGCGTGTCAGACGGCAGCAGCGCCTTTACTTGCTGGCGATAGTCCGTCACGTCGTCGAAGATTAGCAGCACCGATCCCGGCGGCGCTTCGGGCTCCGGCCAGTGCGACCAAACAAAATCGAGCTGCCCCTTCAGATCGCCGAGCTGCGAAAAATCCGCCTGCGGGAAAAACCGCGTCTTTGCGAAGTTCAGCAGCTCTATGCCTGCCCGCTGTGCCGAGAGCCACACCGCCCCGCCGCGATAGCGCTGCGAGAGGGCGCGCCGCGCGTATTGCACGGCCAGCTCGCTTTTGCCGACACCGCCCATTCCCGCCACGCTTGTCACGGCCACGCGATCGCACCGTTCCAGGCGATCGTCGAGCGCTTTCAGGGCCGCCTCGCGTCCAAAGATGCGATCGCGGCCGTAAGGCAGGTTATTTGGCGGTTCGTCGCCGGTCAGCTTGGGCGACTCCAGCGCCGCGAAGTTCTGGTAAAGCTGTTTGATATTTATCGTCGCGCTGTCGTTGGCAATTGCGCCCTGCTGCTGGCGATCGTGGCGAGCAGTATCGCCGCCCTCGGTTTCAGTTTTGCGCCGGTCTGCCATCAATAGTCCTCTGCCGCTACCCCACCATAACGAACCCCAAATGCGATCGCCCACTGTTATACATACGCAAACGCGTTTGGAGGAGCAGCGATCGAACGGCGGTATTTATCCAAATACCCCGCTTGTCTTTCTCCATGACGAATTCGTCCGAATCCGGTCTCAAAGACTATAAGAACGTTAAAGAATTCCCGCTGCACGCCGATTCAACGATCGATGGCGGCGATCTCGGCGGATGCCGTGGCGTTCTCGGCTAAGGTCGAATATTGCATCCAGCGCGGGCTGGTAAAGCACTACCTGCAACAGGCCAACATAGACGCCGAAGTCGCGGTGCCGGTCGAGAACATCTATCAGCTCCTCAGCCAGCTCCGCAGCCTTCGACCGCCGCCGTCGCTTGCCGAGGGCCTTCTCGATGTCGATCGCTTCAACATCCTCAAGCTCCTGCGCAAAGCCACAACCTAATCCAAATATCTTCTCGACTGAGGGGATTTTTCGCTCGCAGCGCGACACCCCAACCGCCGGACAAAAAACAGCGGCACAGCCGAAGCCGTTGCCGCCGCAGGGGAAATCCACCGTCGAGGAGGACAATTAGAGAACAAACAGTCAAACTACGCCAGCGTTTCGGGCTTGTAGCCGAGACCTTTCGTAAATTCAGCGCAGAACAGTTCGATATCGCGCGTGTCGGGCTTACCGTGGGAGACGATCGCGACCTGATGCCGCTGCATCACCGACACAGCCGACTGGCCCATATCCAGGTTCCACAGCGCGACCTGCAAGCGGGGGCTGCTCGGCAGGGGAATTGCCATCTCCTCCATTGCCAATCGCAGCTCGCGGTGTTGCGGAATTGAGGGGAGCAAACGCATCTGAATGCGAAGCACCCAGCCGTCAATTTGGTGAATCGCAGTGACGAGGCGTACCGGGAGTTCGCTGTCTCGTACATATTCGATCGCATTGACGATCGACGTCGCATTCTTTAGTTGATAGAGATAATCCACAGGCTTTGCCTCGCTCTCGCGGTGTGTGAATATCTTCCCAAGCCTCACTGCGCTTGACTTGGGGCGACTTACCCATAGTCGCCGCGTACCATTACCCTTCTTAACAAAAAATTAAGTTTCGGAGTCAGCGCTTGACTTCGGAAATTCTTTTGCCGCTGCGCGTCAACCGTGAAAACTCGTGACTTTACCTATCGCTAACCCGCGCCCGCCGATCGCCAACGCCGCCGATCGCCAGCTTTCTGCGTATGATTACGCGCTTCCCCCCAGTGCGATTGCGCAGAATCCCGTCGAGCCGCGCGATCGATCGCGGCTGTTCTGGGTAAAGTCCGATATCGAGGCCGAACATCGCGCTTTTTACGAACTCGATGAGCTGCTGCAACCGGGTGATTTGCTCGTCACCAACGATACGCGCGTCATTCCGGCGCGGCTCTACGGCCACAAGCCCAGCGGCGCGAAGGTCGAGATCTTGCTGCTCGAGCAGCGCGGCGCGCGGCAGTGGAGCGCCCTAGTCAAGCCTGGAAAGCGCCTCAAGCCTGGAGCGACGATCGAGTTTTTCCCGGCGAGTCCCACCGACGGCGACACGACTCCGCTGGCCGCCACAGTCGTTTCCAGCGATCGTGACACCGGCGGCAGACTGCTAGAGTTCGACTTTCCCGAGGGCGCGTCGTTTTTCGATTTGCTCGATCGCTACGGTGAAATCCCCTTCCCGCCCTACGTCACCGAATCCCAGGCGCAGCCCGATCGCTACCAGACGATCTACGCCCAGCGCGACGGCTCGGCGGCGGCTCCGACGGCAGGGCTGCACTTCACCGAAGCGCTATTCGAGCGGCTGGCGGCGAAGGGCGTCGCTCGCACCGCCGTCACGCTCCACGTCGGCCTCGGCACGTTCCGCCCGGTGGAGACCGAGGACATCACGACGCACGATATGCACGGCGAGTGGATCGAAGTCACGGCGGCGGCGGCGGAAAAAATTGCGGCGACCAAGGCGCGGGGTGGTCGGGTCATCGCGGTGGGGACGACGGCAGTGCGGACGCTGGAGTCGGTGGCAGTGTTGGGCGAGGGCGAAGTGCAGCCCTACAGCGGTAAGACGGAGCTATATATCTATCCCGGCTACGAGTGGCAGGTGGTAGACGGGCTGATTACGAACTTCCATTTGCCGAAGTCGAGCTTGATGATGCTGGTTTCGGCGGCGATCGGGCGCGAGCGGCTGCTGGCGCTGTACGAAGAGGCGTTGGCGGAAGGCTACCGATTCTTTTCGTTTGGCGACGCGATGCTGATCGACCCGGCGGCACTGCGATCGCAGGCGATCGCGGGTTAGCCCCAACCGTGTCAGTTCCATGCCGGACGCCTTACCATCATTAACAGCGCCTAAGGCGCTGCCACCACTCGCGACCGGCAAGTGATGAGATCCTAAATCGATGGCTCGCAAACACTCCCAATCCGCCGAATCTCTGCCTAGCGCACCCGAAAACGATGTGCCGGTTCTCGAAACCGAAGCGATTCAGATCGCGCACCTGCGCTTCCCGCCCGGTGAGTCGAACTTCCGCGCCGAAGCCGCCCACACGCTGTTCGTCAATCTGACCTCGCGCCCGCAGAATTACCTTCAAACCCAGGACGGCAAAACCCACACCGGCCTGTATCGCAATGGCGACATGCTCCTTACTCCGGCTAACCTGCCGCTGTTCGTGCGCTGGGAGGGCGAGGAAAACTGCCTGCAGGTGCAGATCCGGGAGACGTTCTTGAAGCGCATCGCTGAGGAAACCCTGGGCAAGAACGGCGATCGCCTGACGCTCGTGCCGACATTCCAGAGCCGCAACCCGCAGCTCGAGTCGATCGCCAACCTGCTCGTCGCGGAAATGCAGCAACACCAGTCCACCGAGGCGCTGTATCTCGACTCGCTGGCGAACGTGCTGGCGGTGCAATTGCTGCGCCACCACGGCACGACCTCGGCTCCGCTGCCCAGCTACGACGGGGGACTGCCACCCAAGCAGCTCGCGCGCGTGCTGGACTACGTTGAAGCCAGTTTGGCCGAAGACATCAAGCTCGCCGACCTGGCCGGATTGCTGAACATGAGCCCGTTTCATTTTGGCCGCATGTTCAAGCAATCGCTGGGCATTTCGCCCCACCAGTACGTGATTCAGCAGCGGCTCGATCGGGCGAAGCTCCTGCTGAAACACAGCGATCGCACCATTATCGACATCGCCTTCGAGTGTGGCTTCAATAGCCACAGCCACCTCAGCAAGCAATTCCGAAAAGCGACAGGGACGACCCCCACCGCTTTTCGGCGCTAGATCTCAGCACGCTCTAGAGCTGGAACAGCAAGACCGCGAACAGCACGGACGCGAACCCGGCAAACGGCGTTCTGACCCAGTTCCAGCGATTCCAGCTAGGCTCGAAGCCTCGGCGCGCCGCTTTCAGAGAGGTTGTGTCCATGACATCAACGTTGAGTTTTTGGAGCGCGTTGTTGAGCGGGACGTTAATCGTGAAGGTCGAGAGCTGGACGCCGAAGAGGTAGATCGCGGGAGCCGCCATCGATAGCAGGCGTGGCGTGCCGGTCAGGCGATCGAAGCCGAGCCCCGCCGACGCGATCGCGGCCAGGATAGAGCCCAACCAGACGGCAACGAACAGCGGCTGGTTGTTCTGGATGACGCCGTCGATCGCCTGGAAGGCACGGATGAACTCGCGATCGTTCAGCTTGGCGATTCCCGGCATGACGATCGTGGCAAAGGCAAACAGAAAACCGGCGATGAGAGAGCATAGAAAGGTCGCGACGATCGCCACCGTTTGAAACGTGATTTCACCAGACATGACTTGATTTCCTCGATTTGTGATTGCTCGATCGGTTCTATTGTTCCGACGCAGAGCGTCGGAATGCCCTGGCAGACGCTCTGCGTCGAGTGAGGGCGAGAGGTTTATACCAAATCTCTAAAGACCGGCTACAGATAGAGCCTCCAGGATAGAGGC
>ERZ1740068.3-NODE-3-length-128116-cov-27.418324_pt1 | contig 128116 bp, 109 predicted proteins | sample MGYA00581735_ERZ1740068 | MGnify/ENA primary metagenome ERZ1740068 (study PRJEB43018, sample SAMN04849740) | marine metagenome | isolation source: floating plastic debris | place: Pacific Ocean | collected 2008-08-30 | study: EMG produced TPA metagenomics assembly...
TGTGGGGGGACTCCTCTATCCTATCTGTAGTCTCACTTTCTGGGCTTGGTATTAGTACGACAGGCTGGGTGCTTGGAATAGCGACGCGCGATCGGCGAGCTGCTTGAGAATAAAGTCCGCCACATCCGCCCGCGAAATCTGGAGCGTGATGTCGCGATCGGTGCTGGGAAAACTGTGGCGGTAGTCGCCCGTCAGCGGCCCATCCGTCAGGGCTCCGGGACGTACGATCGTCCAGTCCAAAGTGCTGTTACGCACCAGCGCTTCTTGCCGTTCGTGGTCGGCGAACACCTGGCGCAAAATGAAGCCGAACATGACGTACTTCCAGTAGAAATCGAGGTTGCCCCAGCTCTCGCCCGTACCCAAAGTCGAGAGGCAAATCAGGCGACGCATCCCGACCTTTTCCATTGCCCGAACAATCTGCTCGGTTCCCTCGGAGCGAATCGTGCTTTTCAGCTTTTTGCCCGAACCCAACACGCAGATCGCGGCGTCCTGTCCGGCCAGCGCGCGCTCGACTGCCGAGGCGTCCATCACGTCGCCGGGGATGGGAGTGCTGGAGATCGAGGCACGCGAGGTGGCGGGCGAAGGCGGTGACGGTGTGTCCCTGCTCTAGGGCTTGTCGAACGACCTGGCGGCCAACGGTTCCGGTCGCGCCAAAGATGATGAGTTTCATAGGTTGGGGCTCCTGTTTGAAGACATCTCCAGACTACGGAGAGCGACTTGGCGGGGCTTGCCATTTCTTGCGGGACTGTCACTTTCTTGCGGTGACTTGTGCTGAGGACTTATTGGGGCATCGCAAAAAAAGTCTTCGCAAATCCACTTAACGTCTCCTCCGGTGCTACGCTCTTTGGGCTCGGTTCCGATGGAGATCGGCCATTGGAGGAAACGGGGAAAGTTCGGTGCGAATCCGACGCTGTCCCGCAACTGTGAATGAGCTTGTGCCTGTGCTTGCAGTGCCGCAACTCTCAGTCAGAATGCCCGCCGCGCTGCTCATACAACACTGCTTCAATCTGCGAGGTACAGATGCTGCTCAATAATTTTTCCGGTTGCCGCGTTTGGCAACTGCTCCGCGTTGGCGCGATCGCGGGGAACGTCGCGTTTCTCAGTCTGACGATCGCGGCCAATGCTGAAGAGATCGCCCCGTCCGTTGGGGAATCTTTAGAGGAACGGGCGATCGAGGCCATTTCCCAAATCGAACCCGACAAACAGGCTAAACAAGCCGCTGAAACCGAAGAAGCACCCGAAATTCAGGAAGCCCGAGTAGCTGAAGACCGCGAAGAAAATCCCGCCGTCGCTCGAGAAGACAGCGCTGACGATCCCGACGATGACGGCGTGCTGCGACTGACGATCGAAGGCATCCGCAACCAGCCCGTCTTCGGCCCCTTCCGTCAGGAACGCCCACTCAGCGACTCCTCGCGCCCCGTCTACGTTATCCCCCGCGAGCAAATCGACGCCCAGGGCGCAGCCACCGTCGAAGAAGCCCTGCGCTACACCCCCGGAATCCTGGCCGAAGGGACAAGTGGAGGTCAGCTCGGCTCGACCAGCTCGCAGTTTATGCGCGGCGGCAGCACGTCGCAGACCCTAATCCTGCTCGACGGCCGCCCGCTGAACGACCTCGGCTTTAGTGGCGGCTTCGACCTGGCCGAGTTCACCACCGACTTCGTCGAGCGCATCGAAGTCTTTCCCGGCGGTAGCTCGGCGCTCTACGGCTCCGGGGGCGTCGGCGGCACGATCAACATCGTCACCCAAGAGCCCACCGAAGATCCCGAATACAGCGTTCGCGTCGGTGCTGGCGTCTTTGGCTACAACCAGCAGGTGCTGCGGGCGCGCGGCTCCGAGGGCGATATCGGCTGGGTCGTCGGCTACAACCGCACCTACGCCGAAAACGACTTCCCGTTCGAGCTGGAGTCGATCGACCTCAGTGACTCGCGCGACAACGCTGAGGCCAACTACAACAACCTCAACCTCAAGTTGATGGCGGACATCGACGATCGCAATAGTCTGACCTTTAGCACGCTCTACCTGACGCGCGATATCCGCGTCCCCGGCGGCTATCCCACCGGCGAAGGCAGCCTCGGCCAGTTCAACAGCCTCAGCCCCGATGCCAACCAGTACACCGAAGATATCCTGCTCGATTTGCGCTGGGACTCGCAGCTCGACGCTGAAGGCGACTCGGTGCTGACCGCCCGCGCCTACACCGATATTCTGCGCTACACCTTCCGCGATCCGCGCTTTAGCCGCGACGAGATCGATCGTGACACTTTCGGCTTTCAGGTGCAGCACGCTTGGCAGCTCGCCGACGCCCACCGCCTGACCTACGGCCTCGACTTCCGCACCACCACCGCCGAAAACCAGACCACCAGCTTCTTCGACGGCAGCACCAGCGAAAACTACGACGACAATATCGACCAGGGCGCACTGTTCGCGCTCTACAACGTCGATATCGCTGAAAACTTGAGCGCTAATTTGGGTCTACGCCAGGAGTTCAACAGCCTCGAGAACGGCTCGTTTACCTCACCTAGCGCCGGGATTCTCTGGAATATCAACGACAACACGGCACTGCGCGCCAACTATGCCCGCAGCTTTAACGCGCCGCTGATTTCCAACCTAGAAGGTCTAGCGGCCTTTGGCGTCGTCGGTGAGCCCGACCTGGAGCCCGAGCGCGGCAATAGCTTCGATATCGGCATCGACCACGCGATCGGGGACGTAGCGCTGCTGCGTCTGACCGGCTTCGTCAACCGCATTGAGGAGACGATCGCCTTCCAGTTCGGCTCGCCCAGCACGTACATCAATATCGGTGAAACCGAGACGATCGGCCTGGAAGCGGCGGTGGACGTGAAGCTAGCCGACAACTGGTTTGCATTCGCGAACTTTACGCTCAACGAAACGCAGATTATCGAAGACAGCACCGAGTCGAACGAGGGCAACGAGCTGAGCTTCCGCGATGCCGACAGCCTCAATCTCGGCGTGGCTTACTCCGATGTCAACGGGCTGTATGTGGGCGCGATTTTGCGCTACGTCAGCGAGTTCTTCGTGGATAACGCCAACACTGAGGAGCTGGGCGACTACATAACGCTGGATCTCAAGGCGCAAGTGCCGCTAGCGGAGGGCGTGGTTCTCAATGCAAGTTTGAACAATCTGTTTGACGAGCAGTACGAGCTGTTCCCCGGCTTCCCGGCGCAAGGCATCAACGGTCGCGCCAGCGTCCGCTGGTCGTTTTAGGTTCACGAAGAAGCCGACGAGCACTGAGCTTGTCGAAGTGCGGGTTTGGGGTAAGCGCAGCAAGTGATGTCTTGAGCGATCAATTTCAGGTTGAACATGATCGAGAAAAGCTCTCTACAAAAAGCCGGACAACTCTGGCTTGACCGGCGTGTAGCGAAGGCCGCACTTCGACAAGCTCAGCGCTCTTTGACTCTGTTGGGTTGGGTTTCGGCGATCGCCCTAAGCGCCTGCACCGAAGTCCGTAACGCGCCCACCACCGATCGCGCCACCGACCCCGACTGCGTCGAAAACTTCGACCCCAACACCGATTACTTCCCCGACAAAGCCGAGGTCGATCGCGCCGCCGGATTCACCATCGACTATCGCGGCCATTACAAGGTCGTCACCGTCCTCGAACCTTGGCGAGATGCCGATCGTGGCTTCGAGTACGTCCTCGTCCAGTGCGGCACGCCCATCCCCGACGGCGTCGATCCGACACAGGTCGTGACCATTCCCGTCCGCTCGATCGTGGCGCTCTCGACCACGCACCTGGCACACCTCGATCGCCTCGGCGTCGTCGATCGGCTCGTCGGAACCGGCAGCGCCGACCATATCTCCACCGAGAGCGTGCGCGATCGGCTTGCCAGCGGCGAGGCGATCGAAGTCACCCGCAACCTCTCCACCAACGTCGAAGCCATCATCGGCCTCGATCCCGATTTGGTGATGACTCACAGCATCGGCGACCCGAACAGCGACATGCATCCCGTCCTCAGCGAGGCGGGCTTGACGGTGGTGTTGAACGCCGAATACGTCGAGAAGTCGCCGCTGGGGCGGGCGGAGTGGCTGAAGTTCACGGCGGCATTTTTCAACCGGGAGGCGGTGGCGAATTCGCTGTTTCAGGCGATCGAGTGGGAATATCTGGCAGTAGCGCAGATGGCGACCGCGATCGCGCCCGAAGACAAACCCACCGTTGTTTCGGGCTTTAGCTATCAGGGAACTTGGTACGTTCCGGGCGGCGAGAGCTTCGCGGCGCAGTTATTCGCCGACGCGGGGGCAGCCTACGCTTGGAGCGACACGCCGATCTCGGTGTCGATCCCGCTGGACTTCGAGGCGGTGTACGACATCGCAGGCGATGCGGATGTGTGGCTCAACGGCGATCCGGCGTGGCAGTCGCGGGCAGACGCGATCGCCGACGACCCCCGCTACGGAGAGTTTCGCGGTCTCGATCGCTTCTACAACCACACGGCGCGAACGAACGCCACCGGTGGCAACGACTATTGGGAGACGGGGCCGATCGAGCCGCAGGTAGTGCTGGCGGATTTGGTACAGATTTTTCACCCGGAGCTGCTGGGCGATCGCGAGCTGATTTATTACAAGCCGCTCGATAACTAAGGCGTCGGGAAAGCGTTAAGAAAAACAGCACCTAAGCCAAGACTCAAATCGGGAGAGCTAGCGTAATGGTGTTCTCTCGAAAAGCTGTGGTGGTTGATATGGTGCCACGAGGAATAGCTCCTGGCTTGAGCGATGTACCGGAAACGATGCTGTGGACACTGTATAATCGCGCGACAGAAGCGATGCGGGAGGACGGAATTCTCCGCGATCCGAAGGCCGTCGAGATATACGGCAATATCGAATACGATTACGAGCGCAGCTTCGGGAAAGCAAGCCCCGTCCACGCCCTGCGTTCTTTGGCCTTCGATCGAGAAGTCATTCGCTTCCTCGAGAAATATTCCAACGGCACGATCGTTAACCTCGGCGAAGGATTGGAAACCCAGCGCTTTCGGATTCCCTCGCCCCAAGCCCTCTGGCTGAGCGTGGATGTACCCGAAGCCGTACAAACGCGCGAAGCCTTTATCCAGCCCGATGCCCAGCACGTCCACCTGCCACTGTCGGCGCTCGATCGCGCTTGGTTCGACGCCGTCCCTGGCGATCGGCCTGTCTTTGTGACGGCTCAAGGGCTGTTGATGTACTTCTCGGAGGCAGACGTGCGGTCGCTGCTCCAGGACGTTTGCCAGAAGTTCGATAACTGCTGCTTGATGTTCGATACGATTCCGCGCTGGTTCTCGCAGAAAACAACATCCCCGGCGGGGTACTCGCTGACCGGCAACTACGTAGCTCCGAAGATGCCTTGGGGGATCGATCGTGGCGAAATTCGACCGACGCTGACGGAATGGCTGGGCGATTCTGCAACTATCGAAGATATGGGCTATCCGCGCTTGACCCGAGACTTGGGCTGGCTGATGTTCGCGCTCGCGTCGCGCCTCCCCATCCTCAAAGATCGCATCCCCACGATCGTCAAAGTCCGCCCGCAGCGGTAGCATCCGCCCTCTCCGCTCTTTGTTAGAGCCCATCACGGCGCAAAGTCAAGCCGCGAGCACTGTTGCGGACACTCCTCACCCAATCGAAACGGCCAGACTTTCGAGCGGGCGGCCTGCGATCGCGGCACGCGATAGTATTAGTGGCGACGTTTTCACGTCCTAGTGTCGTCCGCCCTGCTGGGCCGACACGCGCTGAACCGCTTCTCAAAAGCTAATCGAAACTTTTCAATAACTGTCGTGAGTCAACCCGAAACCATTGCCGCCCACGGTGGCGTGCTGATCGATCGCATCGCTCCTGCCGATCGTAAAGAAGAATTCCTGGCGAAAGCCGACACCCTGCCACGCTTGACCCTCGACGATCGCGCCTTCTCCGACCTCGTGCTGATCGCGATCGGTGCGGCCAGCCCGCTGACCGGCTTTATGGGCAAAGCGGACTACGAACCCACCGTCACCGATATGCGCCTGGCCAACGGCCTGCCCTGGTCGGTGCCGATCACCCTCAGCGTTTCGGAAGAAGAAGCAGCGAAACTGACCGAAGGCGAGCTGGTGCGCCTCGATGACTCCACCGGTCGATTCGTCGGCGTCCTGGAGTTAACCGAGAAGTACACCTACGACAAAGAAAAAGAAGCCGCCAACGTCTATCGCACCACCGAAGACAAACACCCCGGTGTTGCCGCAGTCTATGCCCAGGGCGATATCAACCTGGCTGGGCCGATCTGGCTGCTGCAACGCGACGGCCACCCACAGTTCCCCAAATATCAAATCGACCCGGTCGAAAGTCGCAAGCTATTCCTCGAGCGCGGCTGGAAAACCGTCGTCGGTTTCCAAACTCGTAACCCCATCCACCGCGCCCACGAGTACATCCAGAAGTGTGCGCTGGAGATCGTCGATGGCCTTTTTCTGCACCCCCTAGTCGGCGTCACCAAGAGCGACGATATCCCGGCGGACGTGCGGATGCGCTGCTACGAGATCATGATGGATAAATACTTCCCGCAGGATCGCGTGATTATGGCGATTAACCCCGCCTCGATGCGCTACGCGGGGCCGCGCGAAGCGATCTTCCACGCGCTGGTTCGCAAGAACTACGGCTGTACGCACTTTATCGTCGGTCGCGACCATGCCGGTGTCGGTGACTACTACGGCACGTACGACGCGCAGCACATCTTCGACGAGTTCGAGCCGGGAGAGATGGGCATCACGCCGATGAAGTTCGAGCACGCGTTCTACTGCACGCGATCGCAGTCGATGGCGACGAGCAAAACCAGCCCCAGCTCGCCGGAAGAGCGTATCCACCTGTCGGGCACGAAAGTGCGCGCTCTACTCCGCAACGGCGAACTGCCGCCGCCGGAATTTTCGCGTCCGGAAGTGGCTGCCGAGCTAGCCAAGGCGATGCACAAGTAGGCTGCGGTGCGGGAAATCGGGTTTCTAAGGTGTTGCTTGCCTGTTGCTTGCCCACAAGCAGTTGACTCTCAGAAACCCGGTTTCGATTCTCTATATTCGGAGCGCGATCGGCTCAAAAAGCAAAATCGCAGGAGCGCTGAGCACACCTGCGAGAAGAGAATCGTTAAATGCGGAACCCGGGACTTGAACCCGGACAGGATAAACTCCCACTAGAACCTGAATCTAGCGCGTCTACCAATTCCGCCAGTTCCGCACGCTTACTTGATTTCGACGCGACTTCGGCTGAAGTCCGCGCGCTGCCTCCCTCTTGGGTGAGTTATGGCAACGAGATAATAATCTAGATGTTAAGACAGCGTTCGTCAAGCATTTTCTCGATCTTTCTTCAGGATCGATCTTTACCTAGCACCGCCTCTAGCTGCCAAAACCGGTCTGGTAAGGACGATCGCGGGGCTGACGGCACTCCGGAACCCCATTGGCGCGTAGTGGATATGTAAATATACGGACGCCCAGAAACGCAGACGCGTCGTCATTGTGGGCTTCCGTCCGAGATGCCTCCAGGCCGCACCACCAGTTTTTCCTGCGATGACACAGCTTACCGACATTGCCCGCGCCCGCGACGCCAGCCGAAACCACTCGGACAAGACGCGCTGGAGGCAGCTTCGAGAGCGGCTCGCAGCTTGGTTTTATCGCCACGTTTCGCTCGTCCTGGCAGTTGTATTTTTCCTCGCGATCGGGCTGCTCCTCGGCTACCTAAATCGCCTGTCGGAAGACCTGATCGAAACCCAGGCCGAAGCTCAAGCTGGACAGCTCTCGCAGACGATCGTTTCGGCCTGGTCGCACTACAGCACCAACGCGGTCGGTCGCATCCTGGAGGGGGACGACGCCATCGAGATTCGCTCTGACTACCGCGAGGCGATCGGCGCAATTCCACCACCGGCCACGTTCGCGATCGAGCTAAGCGAGCGCCTGACCGAGGACATTCCCAGTATGCGCGTCCGGATTTTCAGCGACTACCCGTTCGCGAACCGCCAGCAAGCCGCGAAGCAGTTCGACGCCTTCGAGCGCGAAGCCCTCGATACCTTCGTTGCCGAGCGCGAGTCCCATAGCTGGGAGGAAGAGGCAACCATGGCGCTGGCGAACTTCAGCGTGTCGCGTGCCGATCGCCTCGATGATGTAAGTGTCTTTCGCCACATCAAGCCGCTGGTGATGCAGGCGGGCTGCGTGACTTGCCACAACACCCATCCGGACAGTACGAAGCGCGACTGGAAGATTGGCGACGTGCGCGGCGCGATCGAAATCGTGCAGCCGCTCCAACACGTCCGCGACCTCCAGAAGGGCGGCGTCCGCAAACTGTCGGTACTCGCGGGAGCCAGTGCGATTCTCGGACTTGTGGCGCTGAGCGGCGCGATTCGTAGCCTGTACCGCACGTCGCTGGAGCTGGAGCATCGCGTGCGGGTGCGAACGGCAGACTTGGCGATCGAACGGGAGAAGTCCGAGCAGCTCTTGCTCAACATTCTGCCCGCCCAGATTGCCGCGAAGCTAAAGCGTAGCGAAGGCAGCTTGGCGGAAAATTTCGATGAAGTGTCGATCCTATTCGTAGATGTGGTCGGCTTTACGCAGCTCTCAAGCCAGCTTGAACCCCGGGAGCTGGTTGGCCTGCTCGACGATATCTTTTCGCGCTTCGATATGCTGACCGATCGCTACGGCCTCGAAAAAATCAAAACGATCGGCGATGCGTACATGGTTGCGAGCGGCATCCCGAAACCGCGCCCCGATCACGCCTGGGCGATCGCCCACCTCGCATTGGACATGCAGACCGAAATTCAGCAGTTCAACGAGGAGCGCAACCTCGCGATCGACGTTCGGATCGGCATCAACTCCGGTTCGGTGGTCGCTGGGGTCATCGGTCGCCGCAAGTTCGTCTACGACCTCTGGGGCGATGCGGTTAACGTTGCGAGCCGGATGGAATCCCAGGGCGCGCCGGGGGCGATCCAGGTGTCGCGACCGACCTACGTGCGGCTCGTGGACGATTTCACGCTGGAGCCGCGCGGCAAAATTGACGTGAAGGGTAAGGGCGAGATGCAAACCTACTGGCTGCTCGGTCGCAAATCGCCTGCTACCGTATGAGGCGGACAGTTTGACCGATGTGTTGAAGTTATCGACTGACAGGGGCGAAGGCGATGCCGACGGTACGCGCGAATGGAAAAGCGATCGAGTGTGAGGTCGGAGCGAACCTGCGCCGGGTGTTGCTCGACGCCGGAATTGCGCTCCACAACGGCAACGCCAGCATTATCAACTGCCGCAGCATCGGCACCTGCGGAACCTGCGCGGTGCAGATTGAAGGTGAAGCGGGTGCGGTAAACGCGGCGAACTGGCGCGATCGCGCGCGGCGATCGCTGCCGCCCCACGAACCGGAGCGCGATCTGCGCCTCGCGTGTCAGACGCAGGTGCTGAGCGATATCGCCGTAACCAAGTACGACGGCTTTTGGGGGCAGGGAACGGAGCCAGTGTGGACGCCCGCTGGAGCGCCGGACGCAAATGTATAGAGGCTCGCGGGTGCATTTTTCTGGATTTCAGACGGCTCGTAGCGTTGGATGGAGACTCGCGATCGTGAAGCGACTGTGGCGAACTGGATTGGCGGCGATGTTTGGCGTCGCGCTATTGGGTGAGGGGGCCGTGGCCGGTGTCGCGCGCGCGCCCGATCGCGGTTTGCTTCGGGTCGGACTGCCGTCGGCTGCGCCCGATCGCAACTTCGAGTGGGAACTCGCGATCGAGCCCGGTCGCGAAGTTGGAGAACTGACAGCAGAGAGCGATACCCTCGCCGAGGACGGCAGCTATTTCGTTCCGTACCGCATTCAAGGAGAAGCGGGCGACATCCTCGAGATCGAGCTGACAAGTGACGAGTTCGACACGTATCTGATTCTGCGCGATGCCAGCGGTGAGATCGTCGCGCGGGATGATGACAGCCTCGGTGGCACGAACTCCTGGCTGGTGGTGGAACTGCCCGCAACGAGAACCTACGAAATCCAAGTCAATGCCTTTGAGGTCGGGGCGACCGGGCGCTACGAATTGCGCTGGCAGCTTGGGGATGCTGCCGCACGAAAATTGCAGCGATTGCGATCTGAGAACGTCGGCAGGCTGCGATCGGATACGGCAGTGGACGTTCGCGCGGCGATCGGCCAGTACGAGGAACTGCTGGCGCTCGCAGAACAAAACGAAAACGATCGAGTTCTTGCCGAAGCTTTGTTGCTTCTGGGTGTTTTACACGACGATCTGAGCGAGCTAGAAATCGCACTGGAGTACTACCAGGCGGCGCTCGTGAAGTTTCGGGAGTTGGGCAATCGCAATCGCGAGGGAACAGCGCTCAACAACATCGGCCTAACCTACCTGACCCAGGGCAACCTCAGCGAGGCGCAGCGCTACCACGAGCAGGCGCTGGAGCTCTATCGCGAGCTGGGCAATCGCAACGGTGAAGGTATCGCGCTGAGTAATCTCGGCTGGGCGTACTCGACGCTGGGTCGCCACACCGACGCACTACAGGTATACGAGCAGGCACGTCAGATTTTCGTCGAACTCGATAATGTGGCTCAGCAAGCGACAGGGGCAAACAACCTCGGCTCGGTGTACCTCGATTTGGGCGAGTCGAGCGAAGCGTTGCGCTACTACAACTTGGCGCTGGCCGGACACCGTACATCGGGCGATCGTCAGGGTGAGGCGACAACGCTCAATAACCTCGGCTACGCCTACGCAGAGGAAGGAGACTTGGTTGCCGCGCGGCGCTATTACGAACAGGCGCTGCAAATTTTGCAGGAAATCGGCAATCGCGACAGCGAGGCCACAGCGCTTAGCAATATCGGCGGCGTCTACGATGCCGAGGCTCGCCCGGTGGAGGCGCTGAACTATTACACGCGGGCTCTCGACCTGTACCGCGAGGTGGGTAATCGCGATGGCGAGTCGATCGCTTTAAACAATGTCGGCGGGATGTACGCTGAAGTCGGCGACTGGGATGCGGCGCTGAGCTACTACAGTGAGGCGCTAGAGCTGAGCCGCACCGTGGGTAACCGCACCATCGAGATGCTGGCGCTGCGGAATGTGGCGTTCGTGTATCGCTGGCAGGACGATATTCCGCAGGCGTTAGCGAATATCGAAGCCGCGATCGCGATCGTCGAGCAGCTCCGGGGTCGTATCGCCAGCGCCGACTTACGCACCAGCTACTTCGCCACAGTCCAGGACTACTATCAGTTTCAAATCGAGCTGCTAATGGAGCTGCACGATCGCGAGCCCGAAGCAGGCCACGATCGCCGCGCTTTCGACGTGAGCGAACGCACTCGCGCCCGCACGCTGATCGAGCTGCTGGCCGAAGCCGAGCTGGATGTGACCGAGAGCGTCGATCCGGCGCTGATTCGGCTCGAGAAAGACCTGCGGCAAAAGCTCCAGGCGATCGACGCCGAGCGCGTCTCCCAACTCCAGGCCGTCACCGAAAGCAGCGAAGTCGCCGAAATTGTCGCCGACGCCGATCGCGAAAGCGAAAAGGTACTGCGCGACCTCGACAGCCTGGCCGCCGAGCTGCGTCAAACCAGCCCCGCCTACGCCGATTTGCAGTACCCCGAGCCGCTGACCGCCGAGGCCGTCCAAACGCAGGTGCTCGATGGCGACACCACCCTGCTGCAATATTCCCTTGGCGATGCGCAGAGCTACCTGTGGGTCGTCAGCCGCGACGGCTTCGAGAGCTTTACGCTGCCGGGACGCGATGCCATCGAAACCGCTGCCCGCCAGTTCTACGCCAGCGTCGATCGCGCCGGGAACCCACTCAGCGCCGCCCGCAAAGCCCAGGCCCTCAGCGAGCTAATCCTCGCGCCCGTGGCCGATCGCCTCGCCACCGATCGCCTGCTGGTCGTCCCCGACGGCATCCTGCACCAAGTGCCTTTCAGCGCCCTGGCCGTTCCTGGTGCTGACGCCTACGCGCCGCTGCTAACCCGACACGAAGTCGTTAGCGCGCCCTCCTCGACCGTGATTGCGACGAACCGCCGCATTATGGGCGATCGCCCGCCTGCACCAGAGCGCCTCGTCGCGATCGCCGACCCGATTTTCACCGCCGACGACCCGCGCCTGACCGGCATCGCCACCACCGCGATCGATGCCGACAACCGCGACGTGGAGCGCGCCCTCCGCGACTTCGATCTGCGCAATATCGCCCGTCTGCCCAACACCCAAACCGAAGCCGAGCGGCTGATCGAGCTGGCGAGCGGCGGCAAAACCGCCGTGCTCGACTTCGCCGCCAACTACGACTGGGTGATGGCCGACAACGCCAGTCGCTACCAGTACGTCCACTTCGCCACCCACGGCTTCGCGAACTCCACCAACCCGGAGCTATCGGGCCTAATCTTGTCGCTGCTCGACGAGAACGGCAACCCGCAAAACGGCTTCCTGCGGCTGACGGATATTTTTAACTTGAATCTGCCCGCCGAGCTGGTGGTGCTGAGCGCCTGCCAGACCGGCCTGGGCGAGAACGTCGGTGGCGAGGGGGTTGTCGGTCTGACGCGCGGGCTGATGTACGCTGGAGCCGAGCGTACGGTGCTGTCGCTCTGGAACGTCAACGACGCCAAGACTGCCGAGTTGATGGTGCAGATGTATCGCAATATTTGGGAAGGTGGTCTGGCCCCGGCAGCGGCGTTGCGGCAGGCACAGCTCGCGATGTGGGAGGCGGGGGAGCATCCGTACTATTGGGCGGCGTTTGGCCTCCAGGGCGAGTGGCGCGAGTAGCGCGAGCGACGATCGCACTTCAATCTGCCTCGGGAATGCGCCCGACTCAGCCTGGAGTTCAGCTCGAACGTCCGCAACGTCTCGCCCCCGACCTCCAACCTCAACTTTCAATCTCGGCCTTCGATTTCAGCTCATGATAAACGTCCGCAATTTTTCTCGACGGTTCCGGCGCGGCTTCGCGATCTTTTGCCTCAGCCTGCTGGCGGTAGTGGCGTCCGACACGATCGCGATCGCCCAGAACCTCAGCCCAACTCTCGCCCCGACGCTGGCCCAAACCCTCAGCCCCGACGATTTTGAAATTCCCGCCGTCAGCCTGACGCTCGATCCCGAGTCCGACAGCGCCGGTGCCGTGCCCGACGGGCTCGGCGTCTCCCTCAGCCCCGTGGCCGACGGCGAGCGCGGCGTCATCGGCGGCGACGACCGCACCGCCATGACCTCAGCGGAATACCCCTGGTCGGCGATCGGGCGGCTGGAGCGGCGACGCGCTGACGGCAGCGTCCAGGGCTGGTGCACGGCCTCGCTGATCGCCCCCGACGTTATCTTGACCAACGCCCACTGCATTGTTGATAAAGAAACTCACCAGCTGCGCACGCAAGATTACGTGTTTCGCCCCAACATGATTCGCGGCGAATCGGTGGACGCGACGCCTGCCACGGTGCTGGACTACGGCAGAGGCTGGAGCCGGGGCGCAGTGGACGAAGACTGGGCGATTATGGAACTCGATGAGGCGCTGGGCTTCTTCTACGGCGAGCTGGGTTGGTATGACGCCGACCTGGCGCGCAGCGATGTACGCGAGGCTCTAGATACGCGCGTCTTTTTGGCGGGCTACTCTCAAGATTTCCCGGACAATGTCCCCGGCTACGAACCGGGAAACACTCCGGGTGTCCATCGCAATTGCAGTATCACGAACGTGCGCGATGATGGACGGATTATCCACAACTGCGACACGCGCGGCGGCGCGTCCGGTTCGCCCCTGATCGCGCGGCTCAGCTCCGGCGAGTTCACGATCGTCGGGCTGCATGCAGGCGGCTTTCGCAACAGCAGCTCCGGCGAGTATTCCTCGAACTACGCGATGCAGGTGAATCGCTGGAAGGAAGCGGCACAGGAATATCAGTGGTAGCGATCGCTCTCGGCGGCACAGTCACCAACGCAACGACCGTCACACTTTGCGCTCGATAACGCAGGTCACTGTCGTCCAGCCGCCGAGGTTGTCGTAGTTGCGGATGGCGCGGAGGCGCTCGGTCGGCGAAATTAGCCAGCCCGCTTCGATGAAAAACGGCCGATCGCGCGGGACGCTCAGCGGCACGTTGCACGAGCCGCCGTCGGGCATCAGGACGATGCGGCGATCGGGTGCGCCATCGCGACCGGGGAAATTCAGGCAGTTTCCGGCGATCGTCGCCTGACTCTCGAGCTGGAAGCTGCCGGAGACGAGGCGCTGACTGAGCCGATCGCCGCTGCGGGAAATTGTCAGCGTGGAGGTGGCGGTGGTGGCGTCGCGCCAGTCGGAATAGTAGGTCGTCGCCTCGCCCTCCCAGGTGCCGATCAGGGCATCGGGCGTCAGGTCGGGGCGATCGCTCGATTCCGTCCCGTCGCGCCGCTCGCGAATCAGCGTCACGCTACTGAAGCTGCCGCCCTCGAACATCTCGACGATCCGCAGCCGCCGATCGCCCTCGATAAAACCAAACTCGCCGCCGAACTGCGCGAACGGCGAATACTGCATCGAGCCGAACGAAAACGTGCCGTTATCGGCAAACACCAACCCGCGATTTAGCGTCGTGTACTCCAGATTTATCGGCTGCGACTCGCTGCCGTCGGTGGGGAAGCGCTGCACGGTTTGCTTGACCTTGCGGTTGTCGTTTTCGCCGTCGAGTGTCACGAGGGTCGGCGTATCTTGGCCGATCGCGCCGTCGATCGCCACCGAAGTAAACGAGCCGCGCCACCAGCCGAGGTGCTGCAAAAAGTTTTGCCACTGGGGCGTGTCGTAATAGTCGGACATGGCGGTTGGCTGATGGGCGAGAAATATGACGCAATGTTAAGGTGCGATCGCGCTCCGTTCAACCCCTGGGGTTCACCCCCCAGGTGCGAGCCCCAACCCCAACTCCCACTCCATCATGGCTATCAAAGTCGGCGACAAAGCCCCAAACTTCACGCTGAAATCCCAGTCCGGCGACACCGTCAGCCTCGGCGACTTCCTCGGCAAAAAGGCCGTTGTGGTCTACTTCTATCCGAAGGACGACACGCCGGGATGCACCGCCGAGTCTTGCGCCTTCCGCGACTCGCACCAGGTGTTCGCCGACGCGGGCGCAGAGGTTATCGGCATCAGCGGCGACTCGGTGGACTCGCACCAGGCGTTCGCCAGCAAGCACAGCCTGCCGTTTACGCTGCTCAGCGACGAGGGCGACAAAGTTCGCAAGCTCTACGGCGTGCCGCCGGTGCTGTGGCTGCTGCCCGGTCGCGTCACGTACGTCATCGACAAAGACGGCACGGTGCGCCACATCTTCGACTCGATGATGGAGTTCGACAAGCACGTCTCGGAGGCGATGACGGTGGTCGAAGGGCTATCGTAAAAATCACCCCAAACTATTGTTCCCGCGCGATCTCGCACTCTCAGACTGTCGTTCCGTAAGGTCGCGACGCAGAGCGTCGGCAGAGGCATGCCTACGCAGAGCGCAGGAACGATAGGTTTTTTGCCGGAATTTATCGCAATGAATCTGCCCCCCGACGATGACGATCGCGCCCTGCGGATCGATATGCTGCCCGCGATCGACGTGATCTTTGCCATCCTCGCCCTGACGATCGTCGCCAGCGCCACCCTCACCCGCCTCGAAGGGCTCCCCGTCGCCCTGCCCCGCGCCAGCCAAGCCGAGCCCCAAGATCTGCCCGACGCCACTATCACGATCGCTGCGACGGGCGAAATCCAGCTCGACGGTGAAACGGTTGAGATCGACGCCCTCGTGAGTCGTGTCGGCGATCGCCGCAAGGCCATACTCCGCGCTGACGCCAACGTTCCCCACGGCCAGGTCGTCGCCGTCCTCGATCGCCTGCGCCAGGTCGAAAACCTCCAGCTCGCGATCGGTACAGAACCCGCCACGATGCCCTGAAAACCCTAGAAGTTCGATTTCTGGCTGGCTTTGCGGCAGCGCGATCGGCTCCGCTGAGAAATCGGACTTCCCGCGTTCGAGCTTTTATCTCACGCTAGTGATGCGAATCCGTGTGGGGAATCAGCGAGTGCGGCTTCTCTAGGCCATGCGCTTCCATCAGCTCGCGATCGCCCATGACTTCCTGCGGTGCGCCGTCGGCCACCACACGCCCCTCATCGATGACAATGACGCGATCGCACACCTCTAGCAACATCTCCAAATCGTGCGAGCAGATCAGCAGTGTCTCGCGCGACTGCTGCAAAAAATCGATCAATCGACGCCGCGCCCGCAAATCCAGGTTCGCGCTCGGTTCGTCGTAAATCACCACGCGGGGCTGCATGGCGATAATGCCCGCGATCGCCACCATGCGCTTCTGCCCGCCCGACAAGTGGTGCGGCGCGCGCTGCGCCAGCTCGGCCACGCCCGTTACCTCCAGCGCGCGCGATACCCGACGCTCGACCTCCACAGGCGACAGGCCCATATTCTCCGCCCCGAACGCCACGTCATCCCAGACCGTCGCGCAAAAAAGCTGGTCGCTCGGGTTCTGAAACACCAAGCCCAGCTCCGGGCGAAATTCCCCGGCCTTCACAGGCTTGCCAAACAGGTCGATCTCGCCGCGCGTCGGCTGGATGACGCCGCATAGCGCTAGGAACAGCGTTGTCTTGCCCGCGCCGTTCGGGCCGATCGTGCCGACGCGCTCGCCTTCGCGGATCTTCACGGTTAGGTCGCGCAGTACGGGCGGGCAGTCGGGATAGCGAACGGTCAGGTCGCGTACGCTGATGGCGGTGTCTCGCGTCGGAGCTTGGCGATCGAGGCTGGGCGGGGTCGGTTGGGTCGTCACGAGAAGTTGAGGCAGAGAATCCGAAGTTATGGTCTAAGATAAAAAGGTTTGGCCTACATGTATCGACGTAAAACCTATGGCAGTCCCAAAGAAGAAAACCTCGAAAGGTAAGCGCAATCAGCGACGCGCCCACTGGAACCGCAAAGCAGCGAAGGCGGCGGAAAAAGCCCTCTCGCTCGGCAAATCGGTTCTCACCGGCCGCTCGAAAGGTTTCGTCTATCCCACGGATGAAGACGACGCGGACGAAGAGTAGCGACCGTCGCGTTTCGCTGCCGATTTACGATAGCGTAAACACAATTCACGATGCCGCCGCGGCACGAAAAAAACCGGAGCGATGCGGGTTGCAGCGTCCGGTTTTGTTTTGCGAATTTTTAGCCCGAGGGCACGGACTTCCATTTTCTATTCGCGCGTCTATTCGCTGGGCTTGCTCTTGAGCTTCCAGCCTTTGCGAACGCTCTGACGCGCTCGTCCGATCGCCAGCGTGTCGTCCTCTACGTCTTTCGTGATCGTCGAGCCCGCCGCGATCGTCACGTTTTTGCCAATCTCGATCGGCGCGACCAACACACTGTTCGAGCCCGTCTTCGAGCCGTCGCCGATCGTTGTCGGGTGCTTGTTCGCCCCGTCGTAGTTTGCCGTAATCGTCCCCGCGCCGATGTTGACCTTCTCGCCGAGAGTGGCGTTCCCCAGGTAGGACAGGTGCGCGGCGTTGGTGCGATCGCCGATCGTGCTTTGCTTGACCTCCACGAAATTACCGATGCGGCAGTTCGCGCCGATCTCTGCCTCGCCGCGCAGGTGAGCGTACGGCCCGATGCGAGAGCTATCGGCCACCGAGCTGTCGGAAATCACCGAATACATTGCCGTAACGCCGTCGCCGATCGCGCTGTTCTCGATCAGCGATCCCGGCCCGATCCGGCAGTTCGCGCCGATCGTCGTACTGCCGCGTAAGTGCGTCTGCGGCTCGATGACCGTCTCTGCGCCGACCGTAACGCTATCGTCGATCGTCACGCTGGCCGGATCGATCAGCAGTACGCCCGCGCGCATCAGCTCCTCGCGCTTGCGCTGCTGCAACATGCCGTAGGCGTTGGCGAGCTGGACGCGATCGTTGATGCCGAAAATTTCCTGATAGTCCGACACGTCCATCGCCGTCACGGGCGAGAGGTAGTTCACCGCATCGGTGATGTAGTATTCGCCCTGATCGTTGTTGGTGTTTAGCGTCGGTAGGACTTTTTCCAACTTCGGCCAGTCGAAGCAGTAGATTCCGGCGTTAATCCGGGCGTTCTGGCGCTGCTCCGGCGTACAGTCGCGATGCTCGATAATGCTCTCGAATTTGTCGTTTTCACCCGTTTCGCTTTGAACGCAAAAGACGCGGCCGTAGCCCGTCGGGTCGGGGAGCTGCGCGGTCAGGATCGTTGCGCCGTTGCCGCGCGATCGGTGGGTTTCCAGAAGCTGCGCGATCGTCGCGGGACGCAGAAGCGGCACGTCGCCGTTGAGGACGAGCAGCTCTTCACCGAAGCCTTCGAGGTGCGGCAGAAGCTGCTGGACGGCGTGGCCGGTACCGAGCTGTTCGGTTTGTTCGACGAACTCGACTTCGTAGCCCAAGTCGTGAGTTGTGGCGTAGTCGGTCAGGGCAGTGCGGACGCGACCGGCTTCGTAGCCGACGATCGCGAACACGCGGCTGGGCTTAATATCGGCAACGCTATCGAGGACGCGCTCGACTAGCGATTTGCTGCCGAGGGGGTGCAGGACTTTTGGGAGGGACGATTTCATGCGAGTCCCGCGACCCGCTGCAAGAATTGCGACTGCGACCACGATCGGACGGCTCCTGTCAAATGAACGACTGGAGTATATCGCGCTTTCCGGGGGCGCTTAGCGTCTAGCCAAGCTGGCTCCGCAGCTGGTTGCGAACCTGACGGAGAACCGGGCTGCGTCCGAGCGTGCGGCAGCCACGAAGCGCCGTTTCGATAATCTCGATAATTGGTAGTTCGGGGAAAGTCGGACTCTGAGACTGTTCGTGATAGCGCTGTTCGTCCGGTGCAAAGACGTGAATCGAGAGCCGATCGCGATCGTAAATCCATCGTTCGCGAACGCTGATTTGCTCGTAGGCTTCGAGGCGTGTTTTGGACGTCGCATCGATCTCAATCGCGAGATCTGGTGGTGGATCGTTATCAACTTCATGCTCCGATGTGGGCCTCCCGATTTCGAGAATATCGGTTTGATAAGCGATGCGACTGTTGCGAGGCTCGCCCAATTCGAGCAGGAGTGCTTTAAACGTGCGCCAGTCGATCGCGCGCAGCCGCTGGCCGGGTTGGAGATCGAGTTGCGCGAGCTGAAGAGTCAACGAGCATGGACAGAAATCTGACCGGCACTTTTGCCAAGTCAACGATTCCGGTCGGGGCACGCCACCCCGCCGGATTTCATGGGGACGGCCGAGCGCGAGCTTAGGCGCGACGGTTGGCGATCGAGGGAATCGAATCCCCCGCATCGCCGATGACGCTCTTGATGCCCTCCATCGTCGCCGGGATATTGCTCGGATCCATAAACATCACCTTGCTGCTGCCGCTCGTGCCGATTTCCTTCGCCATTTCCAGATACTGCTGGGCGAGTACGAACTTCAGCGCCTCAGCGGCCTCCGGATTGCTTTCCAGAGTTTTTGCAAGAATTTGCATCGATTCCGCAGCGGCTTTTGACTTCAGCAGTCGATCTTGGCGCTGGGCCTCGGCCCGGAGCTGGATCACCTTTTTCTCGGCCTCGGCGCTGAGGATGGCGGCCTGCTGCCGCGCTTCTGCGTCGAGCACCTGTGCCCGCGCTTGACCTTCAGCCTCGCTGACCGCTGCTGCCCGCTCGCCTTCCGCATTGAGGATTGCCGCCCGCTTGCGCCGCTCGGCGGACATTTGCAGCTCCATCGAGTCCTGCACGGCCTTCGACGGAATAATGTCGCGCAGCTCGACGCGGGTGATCTTCACGCCCCAGGGGTCGGTTGCCACGTCCAGCTCGCGCAGCAACGCTTCGTTGACCTCCGTACGGGCGGTAAAGGTTTGGTCGAGCTCGAGCTTGCCCATCTCGGCGCGAATCTGGGTCAGGACGAGGTTTTGCATCGCCTGCTGGAGATTCGCGACTTTGTAGTACGCCTTGGCGAGATCCATGATGCGCCAGTAGACGACCGCATCGACGTTAATCGAGACGTTGTCGCAGGTGATGCAGGGCTGCTTGGGTACGTCGAGGACTTGTTCGCGGACGGTGGCCTTATAGACGATGTTGTCGAGGAAAGGCGTGACGATACTCAGGCCGGGTTTGAGCTTTTTGCCGCTGTATTTCCCGAGGGTCTCGACGAGGGCTTCGTCGCCTTGGTTGATGATTTTGACGGAGCCCGAGAGGGCAGAGCCACCGAAGATGGCGACGACAATAAAGGCAATTAGGTTTTCCATCGGGTTTTTCCTTGCAGTGCTGCGACGTCAGAATCTCGATCTCTACGCTAGCTAAAACCTCAGCGAGGTGGCGGCGAATTGCGGCAAGGGTTATTAAATCTTTCGTTAAATTTGCGGAGACTCGGTCTGCTCCGATCGCTCTCGCCCGAGGCCGTGCCGTTCCTTTCCCGCCACGCGTCCATTTGTCAAATCGTGTCGAATCGAGAATTGCGGGCCTGGACGTTTGGGCTCGCTCGGGCTTCAAAGCCATGAGCCCGAGCGACTCGAAGCGGCGAGGCGATCGCGCCACCGCTTGTGAGCGACGAGACCCGTGCTCGGCTCGATCGCATTCGCCGCGACTTCGAGAGCGGCATCGAGCAGCGCTGCGAGTCGGCGGTAGCGGGCTGGCAGCGGCGCAGGCGATCGCCCAGATTGTCCACGATGCGCGATCGGCTCTGTGAGCAGCTCCGTAAATTTAGCGATGGCAACTTACGTAAAATCACGGGCACTTTACGGGTCTTTCTCGCGATCGAGTCGGTGCGCGTGTGCGATCGCTCAGCCGATCGCACAAAAAAGTAAACAAAACCACGATGGCGCGGTGCGGTTTTGGGACGGATCTGTAATATAGGAGCGTGCGCGGTCGGATTCCGCCCATTTCGCCCTTGCGATAAGTACGTTTGCTCCTGCACCTAACGGGAAAAGCAACTGCCTTCGGCCCGAGGTGCTGCGGCGAATATGCCCGCGCTCGGGTTGCCGTTGCGACGTCCGCTTATTCTCTAGCCCATCCTTACGTGAGTTGTTCAACCAGAGGAGGATACGTTCGGGTCATCACCATTTCTACTCTCGCGATGGCGCGGTGGCACGAGCGGTCGAAAATATATGAACGATTTTTGGGATTCCCCATCAGATGCGTGGCTTCCGGCGACACCGATCGGCCAGATCGATGCGGGGCCGCTGTTTAGCTTTGTAGATTCGCTCGGCGAAAAGGTCGGCAGCTTCCTGCCGAATATCATTGGCGCGATCGCGATCTTGATCCTGTTCTGGATCGGCGCGACGATCGCCGCTTCGATTGTCAAAACTCTGCTCAAGAAAACCGAGATCGATAACAAGATCGCCGGTTGGGTTTCCGGAGACTCGTCTGGAAAATCATCAGTCCCGATCGAAAAGTGGGCAGCGGTCGTCGTCTACTGGATCGTCCTGCTCTTTGGGGTGGTAGCGTTCCTGAACGCGCTCGATCTTTCGACGGTCTCGACTCCGCTGTCGAGCTTCCTCGACCAGATTTTTGCCTTCCTGCCGAAAGTGGCCGGTGCGGCGCTCTGGCTCGGCGTGGCTTGGGTCGTAGCGACCTTGGCCAAAGTCCTGCTGACGCGTGGTTTGGCCCGATTCCAGCTCGATGACAAGCTCTCGGAGTCGGGCGGTTCGCCGTTCGTGGTCAACGAGACGCTGGCCAACGCACTGTACTGGTTTATTTTCTTGCTCTTCTTGCCGAACGTGCTGGACACGCTCGGCCAAGACGGCTTGCTGACGCCGCTGCAAGAAATGCTGACCGAGATTCTCGGTTACCTGCCAAACGTGTTTACGGCAGTGGCGATCGGCGTTGTCGGTTGGTTTGCCGCCCGCATTATTCGCGGCGTGGTCACGAACCTGCTGGCGGCAACGGGCGTCGATGCGATCGGCAGCCGTTTCGGCCTGACGCAAATGATGTCGGGCATGTCGCTCTCGTCGGCGATCGGTACGGTCGCTTACGTGCTGGTCTTGATCCCGATCGCGATTTCGGCGCTCGATGCACTCAGCATCAAGGCCGTCTCGGAACCGGCGATCGCGATGCTCGAAGACGTGCTGGAGATCGTGCCGAAACTGTTCTCGGCCAGCTTTATCCTGGCGGCGTTCTTCTTCATCGGCAAGTTTATCTCCGAGATGGTGACGACGCTGCTGTCGAGCTTCGGCTTCGATAACATCCTGTCGTCGCTGGGCATCAACCCGCCCACCTCGCCCGAGAGCCCCGAGACCGATCCGAGCCTGGTTCCCACGAACGCGAGCGCCAAAACGCCCTCGGAGTTTGTCGGTATCGTCATCTGGGTCGGCATTATGATGTTCGCGGCGATCGCAGCCGTGGACGTGCTCGAGTTCACCGAGCTGACGGCGATCGTCTCCGATCTGACGGCAGTGTTCGGTCAGATCCTGGCCGGTGCGATCGTCCTGGCGATCGGCCTCTATCTGGCGAATCTGGCCTTCAGTCTGATCGTCAAGTCCGGCCTGGGTCAGGCGCACCTGCTCGGCCAAATCGCGCGCGTCGCGATCGTCGTCCTCTCCGTGGCGATGGGCTTGCAACAGATGAATATCGCGCCGGACATCGTCGAGCTGGCGTTCGGCCTCGTGCTGGGCTCGCTGGCGGTTGCCGCCGCGATCGCCTTCGGCCTCGGTGGCCGCGATATCGCCGCCGAAGAAATTCGCAGCTTCCTAGACTCGTTCAAGAAGTAGCGCGTTTCTCCTATCTGTTGGGACGGACGCGAATCCTCGTCGGGGCGACCGCTGTGTAGCCCACCCCGTCCCAACAGAGCGAAAAAAGTCCCTGCATGTAGCGTTTACGTGCGGGGACTTTTCATTTGTCTGAAGTTCGGGTGGTTGGCTCGATCGTCGCCCGTCGGATGAATCTCGTCTTCCGTTCAGATAAACACCATTGGCCGATCGGCCAGCGGCGCAAACGCCTCGCGATCGAATACGTACAAACTTGCCGGACGCCCCGCCCCACGCGACGCCTTCTCGCCCGTATCGCGCAGGATACCCAGCCTCAGAACCCGCGTCCGAAAATTGGAGTAGTCCGAAAAGTTGTCGCCCAGCACCGCCGTATAGAGCTGGAATAGCTCGCCCAAGGTAAAGCGATCGGGCAACACTTCAAAGGCGACGGGGCTGTATTCGAGCTTATTTCGCAGCCGCCGATAGCCGTATTCGACGATGCGATCGTGATCGAAGGCTAGCGGCGGCACGCCCGCCAGCGGATACCAGGCGATGCCGCTGACGCCCTCGGCGATAAGCTGGGCTTCGTCGTAGCGCACCAGGGCGAAGTAGCTGACCGAAAGGTAGCGCTCGTTATACGAGTCCGGGGCTTCGCGGGGGTCGCGATCGGGCCCGCCGAAGGTGTAGAGCTGTTCGAGGTAGAGATTGCTAACGCGGATTTTTTCCGACAGAACCCGGTAAGCGGCATCTTCGAGCGACTCGCCTTGGCGCACCAGCGTCCCCGGCAGACACCACTGCCCGATCGCCGGTTCGTCGTCGCGCATCACCGACAGCACTAAAACGCGACCGCGATCGATATCCACTGAGAAAATAACGTTATCGACCCCGACTTTAAAATCCGCCAAGGCCGAGTTTGCCGCATTCGTTGAATTGGCAGGACTGGCCGAATCCTCGGCACTGGCCGACCCGGCGACGCTGGCGATCGCCGCACTCCCATCGTCGCGTTGTTCTGGCATCGAAGTTGCGCTCTCCTGTTATTCGGGCGGTCACGGGTCGGGGGCTCGCTGCGCCGCTCGCTCGCGGGAGGTGCCGTAAAGATTTTGCTCGGCGATGTAGGCCGCGACGGGCTCGGGAATCGCGTCGGTGTTGCGGGTGGCGCGGTAGGCGCTCGACGAGATGGCGGGGCCTTCCACGTCGGCGATCGTCACCGTACCCCACTGCCGCAGCGTGGCGATCGCTTCGGGATCGAGCGGATAGCCCGGGCGTGGAATCGCCACTAGGTCGGCGGCGTGCAGCAGGTCGGCGGCGCGATACCAGTTCGGGAGCTGCGGAACCAGGTCGGAACCGACCGCGAAGCTGAAACGGGCCTCCGGCCAGTGCTCGCGGGCGCGCTGCACGCTGACGATCGAGCGCATGTGGCTCAGCTCGGGGCAGCACTCCACATTGTGGCACGGCGCACCGTCCCGCCCGCTGCGTAGCGTCTCCACCATCAGCCGCAGCATTTCCATACGCCGCTCGAGGGGGGTGCGATCGGGCTTAAAGGGGTTGTCCGAGGCCCAGACAGCGACGCGATCGAAGCGGGCAGCGAGCCAGCGGACGACGGCGCGGTGGCCGACGCTGGGCGGGTCGGCGCTAGTTCCGAAAAGGGCGATATTCACGGGATCGGGGCGGGTAGACGGCAGGTGGATTACAGGTCAGGATAGCGAGATCGGGCGGAACAGAACGCTTAAAACGAACCCGCGATGAGAAACCGGATTTCTTCGGTTCGCTCGCGCTTCTCGCCAGAAACTCGTAGAAACCCGGTTTCTGGCTAACGGCGATCGCGGCTGTTCGGACTTCGATCGTGGGGGACTGAGAAGTACGGCTTAAAGTCGAACTTCTGGGGTTACTGCGGCAGGGAGTCGGCGAGGGCTTGCAGTTCTTCGGAGATTGCGGGCCGCGCTGGACGATCGCAGTCCAGCTCGCGCGCCGCACGGGGCAGCGCCGCCACCGAAGCCGCCGTCCGCGCCGCGATCGCGCTGATGTCTTCCACGGGCGCGAGCCGCTCGCCGCCGCGCATCACGCAAGCCAGCAAGCCCCGTTCGCCCTCGTCCGCCGCCTCCGACATCAACCCGAGCCGATCGCCCGCCGCCCCGCGAAACACCTGCTTGCAGCCCGGATACATCGTCTTGCCCGGAGAGCGCTTCGCGACGGGGATGCCGCCTAGCTCCACGAGCTTGTAGACGCCACCGAAGGCCGAGCCCGCCACCAGTCGCGTGCCGATGCCATAGCCGTCAGCAACGCCGCCCGCTGCGATCGTCCGAGCGATTTCCCACTCGTCCAGGTCGCCGCTGATAAAAATCGGCGCGTCGGGCAAAATCTCGCGCACCTGCCGCGATAGCGTCGCCAAATCGCCCGAGTCGATGCGAATGCCGCCGACTTCGGTTTTTCCTGCCGCCTGCAAGCGCGCCAGCTCGCGCACCGCCGCGATCGTATCGAAGGTATCGACTAGTAGCGGCGCGCCAGGAAAATATTGGTAGAAAGCACTAAAAGCTGACTGCTCGTTTTGTTCGATCGCGTTAAAAGCCAGTACTAAAGCGTGCGCCATCGTGCCTGAGGGCTGGCGATCGAGCTCTAGCGCCGCCAGCACGTTCGAGGTGGCATCGAAGCCTGCTGCCAGTGCCGCCCGCGCCGCCCAGAGTGCCGCTTGGGGCGAGCTGGCGCGCCGCGTTCCGAACTCCAGCAGCTTGGCGCGATCGCCTGCCGCATCGCGCATCCGCGCCGCCCGCGTCGCAATCAGCGTCTGATAGTTGATGGCGTTGAGCAGGTAGGTCTCGACGAGCTGTGCCTGCCAGAGGGGCGCGTCGATGCGGGCGATCGGCTCGTTGGGAAAGAAGGCCGTCCCTTCCGGCAGGGCGTACACCGTGCCGCCGAACTCAAACTCCGCCAGCCGCGTCCAAAACTCTGCCGGGGCGCGATCGAACAGTCCGGTTTGCTTCAGCGCTGCGACCTGCTCGGACGAGAATCGTAGCGCCGTCAAGTATTGCAGCGCCTGCTCTAAGCCCATCGCGATCGCGTAGCCGTAGCCTTCCGGGAAGCGGCGGGCGAACAGCTCGAAGCTGGCGGGGCGATCGGCAATATTTTCGCCGCAGTAACAGGCCGACATCGTCAATTGATAGAGGTCGGTCAACAGGCTGTAGTTAGCGGCGCTGGGCTCCAGGGGTGAAGCGGTGCGGCCAGAAGCGGGAGAAGTTGGGGAAACGGGCATGGTTGCGATCGCGCCGGTCGCGCGCGTTGAACGATCCACGTTTTTATTATAGTGACTTCTACCAAAAATAAAAAACTCGATTGCGCTCGCATTGAGTTTCGCGCTGGCTCGTGAAAGTGAGTGGATTGCTTTTGCCCTCGCTGTATCTTTGGAAACCGCTTTGGAATTAAATGATGCGATCGGGATCGCGATACTTTGGCGATCGCGATCGTCTTGTGACAGGGTGAGGCGTCACATTGCAAATCCACTGTCGTTGGCACACTGGGTGCAGAGAGGAAATTAGCGATGCCTGTGACGACGATCCCCAAAATTCAACTTCTGCCCGGTGCTATTTCCGACATGATGGTGAGCAGCAACAAGCGGGGCTATCTGACGGTGGCCGATCGCTACGGTCTGATGGCAGCCACCCTCGATGAGACGCTCGACGAGTCCGAGCGTCGTTGCATTAATCGCGTGGTGCGATCGGTGTCTCGCGGTCGTCTGCGCGTTAGCGACATTTTGTCCTGAGTGGAGGCGAAGCCGCTACGTCAGCTTCCAGCCCGCCACGGCCAGACAGAGCCAGCCGACGATAAAGGCCGCACCGCCCAAGGGCGCGATCGCCCCCAGCCAGCGCGCCGCCCCCAGGCTCAGACCGTACAAGCTGCCGCAAAACAAAACCATTCCCAGCGCGATCGCCACTGCGCCGATCGACAGGCTCGACGGCGGCTCGGGCAAGATCTGCATCAAAATCGCGATCGCTACAAGCACCAGCGCGTGAGTGAGCTGGTAGCGCGTCGCCGTCTCGAAGATTTCCAGCGCCCGCTCGGTGACGTTACCGCGCAGGCCGTGGGCTCCGAACGCGCCTGCCGCTACCGCCGTCGCGCCGAACGCGCTGGCCAGAATCAGAACTAGTCTGGGGGTCACGATGCCAGATCTCCGGGCTCAATATTTACGTGCGATCGGGGGGGCTCGCTAGGAGGCGAGGGACTCGCGGTCGGCGTGGGCGTGGTTGTCGTGGAAAGCCAGCTCGGCCAGCCAGTCGAGCACGCGCGTGTTGACCACGTCCGGGCGATCGTCGTGGGGGCAATGTCCGGCGTTGGGAATCGCAAAGAAGTCAATGCTGGCCTCGCCATCCCAGTCTTGGTATATCCGAGCACCATCTATTGGCGTCCAGGGGTCGTCTTCGCCCCAAAGCACGAGCATCGGACTCTGGACGTGGGGCAGCAGATCTGCGGGTTTCGGCCCTGCCGGTGCCGTCAAAATCGATGCGAACACCTTCTGGGCATTCGGATCGCAGGAAGGACGGTAGAGCAGATCGACCAGCTCGTCGTCGATCGCGGCGCGGTTGCGATAAACCTGCGTGAGCGTGCGGCGAATTTGCGACGGGCGGCGCACCACCTGAAATAGCAACTCGCCAATCACCGGCGCGGATACGACCTTCGCAAACGATCCGAGTACGAATCCTAAAATCGGGCTGAGTTCGTCGGGGCGGTGATTGAGACCTCCCGCGCAGTTGAGCAACACTGCACCGCGCGTCTTTTCGGGATGCTCGGCAGCGACCATCAGGGCCAGCAGCGCTCCGATCGAGTTGCCGACCCAGACTGTCGGCTCGCCGACGAACGCGTCCCAAAAGTCGCAAATCAGGTCGCGCCAGATCTCGAGGGAATAGTCGATCGGTGCTTTTTCCGAGTCGCCGAAGCCCAGCAGGTCGATCGCGTAAACGCGGTAGCCCGCCCGCGACCATTCGGGAATGTTATTTCGCCAGTGACCGATCGACGCACCGAAGCCGTGAATCAAGAGTAGCGGCTGACCCTGGCCGCAGACGGCGTACTGGATTTGGCGATCGCGCCACGTCCAGGTGTGGCGCTCGAGGGCGAGGCGATCGAAAACAGCGGTCACGGGCAGTTGCGAAGCTCCGGCTAAGGGATGTAAATGATTGTAACGACCCTGAGACCGATCGCCCATCGCGTTAGTTAATTGTTCTGCTTCACGGCTCGTTCGCCGATCGAGCTTCTTGACATCATGTTGCAATAAAATTGGCCCGAAACTATCCTGTAGGGGCTATAGCCAAACTATCTGCAATCGATCCGGCCTCGATAAGAACACGGCTGGAACGCGAGCTTACTGACTCTCGTTTACTGTTAGGTGCGCCTCCTGGATTATAAGGTTCTAGGTATTTGAGAATGAAGGTTATACGACGTCTTCTGGGTCGTGGCTTGGGGAGGCGAGCGAAATCGCCCCAAAACGAACGGAGGGGTGCGCGATCGGGAACGCTGCGTTCCCATGCACCGATCTTTCTCGCTGGTGCGATCGGCATTGGCCTATCGATGAGCTGGGCGCGTGTCACCCATCGACTCGAGAGCGAGCGCGCGCGCGATAATTTCGCCCGCCGTGCCGATGCCCTCGAGTTCGGCTCGCAGCAATACGCGGGTCGCGGTCTCCAATTTATCGAGACGTTTCAGCTCATCTCCGATTTGGCCGAAGCGGCTCCGCAGGCCAACGGTCTGCTCGACTCGATCTCGACGCGGCTGCGACGCGCGCCTTTTGGCCTCGATGTGGGATGGTTTGCCACGTCTTCGGCGGCAGAGGTGGACGGCGCGGCCAGTTGTCAGCAGTTGGGCTTTGTCGATCCCGACGCGCCGACGACGGAAGTCTTCGAGCTGGCGGAAGTGCGTCCGGGCTCGGAAGACATTCTCGATCGCTGCCTGATGATGTCTCGCGACAAGGCGCTGGAGTTTTCCGGGCGCGTGACGGCCCGGACTTCTGCTGGTGGTACGGAGGCTGCGGGCCTATGGCTGTACCAGCCCGTATTCGTCGGCGACGAAGTCGAAGGGGTCGCGGTCGGGCACTACCTCCTAGGAACGCTGATGCGCCTCGTCTTTGCCGACTTAGACCAGCGATCGATTCGCGTCTATATGTTCGACATGCCGCGCGATCGCCTCGAGTCGCTCCTGGGCAAACCCGAGATCGAGACTGACGATCGCTGGCTGATCGGCTTCGACGGCGCGACCTCCGAGCCGATCTACGATTTCGACCTCGAGAGTCTCAAGAGCGAGCGCAACGGCGATAACGACGATGACTGGGAGGACTACATTCGCTCTTTTGCGTTGGCCGACCGCGAGATTGCCATGCTCGTGCTACCGAAGACCGAGGCGCTCGTTACCTGGAATCTGTCCGCTTGGGCTCGCGCGATCGGGCTGGTGGCTACGGCCGCGCTGTGCCTGTACCTGAAGACGAAAATCGATCGGGCCCGGGTGATGGAAGACCTCATGACCGATTTGCGTGACGCCAACGCCACGAGCGCCAAAGCCCAGGCCCAGGCCCAGCAAAAGGCCGAAGAACTCGAGCGCGCCCTCGACAAGCTCTCCCAGGCCCAAAGCCAGCTCGTCCAGAATGAGAAAATGAGCAGCCTCGGGCAAATGGCGGCGGGCATCGCCCACGAAATCAACAATCCCGTCAACTTTATCCACGGCAATCTAGGCATCCTCGAGGAGTACGTCAACTCGTTCCTAGAACTAATCGACGAATACGATCGAATCGTCGATTCCAAGCCGCCGGAGCTAGAGGAGCTAATCGAAGACCTCGAAATCGAATTCCTGACGGAAGATACCCAGTCGATCGTTCGCTCGATGAAGCTGGGCACGCAGCGCATACGCGATATCGTCAGCTCGATGCGAACGTTCTCGCGTATGGGCAGCAGCGGTTTTTCCTACGCATCGCTGGCCGAAAACCTGCACAGTACGCTGACGATCCTGGGGCCGCGCCTGAAACAATCCAGTCTCAATCGCCAGATTCTCGTCGAGGAGGAATTCGACGACGTGCCCTCGATCTACTGCTGCTCGGGCGAGCTAAACCAGGTGTTCGTCAACCTGATCGTCAACGGGCTCGACGCGATCGAAGAGCGCTTCAGCCAAACTGACGCCGACGAGATCGACGACGAGCCGCACTTGGAGATTGCAATCCAGTCCAAGCCCGACGGCGTGAGCGTCATCGTGGCCGATAACGGCAGCGGCCTCGACCCGGCCAATATCAACAAGATCTTCGACCCGTTCTTTACAACCAAGCCCGTCGGCAAAGGCACCGGGCTCGGCCTGTCGATCTCCTATCGGATCGTGGTCGAGCACCACTCCGGCAAGCTGATTTGCGGCCGCAACCCTGGAGGCGGCACGCGCTTCGAGGTCTACCTGCCGACCCTGAAGCCGGAAGACCTAGAGATGCCATCGCTGCCTAAGAAAGGGATCGGTGACCCCCTGTTGGGGGAGGCTCGTCCGGCTGAGGGTCGCCCGCCCGATGTCGGTCGCGCTCTGCAAGGGCCGCCCGGGCATTCCGTCGCCACATCTCGGGCTTGATGCGCCGCAGCGCCGACGCTGGGAAGCGCCGGTTCCACTCCGCTTCGTCTAGCTGAGCCAGCTCGCTGAGCTTCGGCGCGACGTTCTGCGGGTAGGGCTGGAACTCGGCGGTGGCGCTCTCCTGGGCGAAGCGCTGGTTCCAGGGGCAGACGTCCTGGCAGATGTCGCAGCCCGCGACCCAGCCATCGAGCTTTGCGGCGATCGCGTCCGGCAGGGTCTCGGCGCGATTTTCGATGGTGTGATATGCAATGCAGCGGTTGGCGTCTACCACCGCAGGCGAGACGATCGCGTCGGTCGGGCAAGCCGTCAGGCAGCGCGTGCAGGAGCCGCAGTGGGCGGTATGGGCGCGATCGGGCGCGAGATCGAGATCGGTGAGAATCTCGCCGAGAAAAATCCAGGAGCCATATTCGCGCGAAATCACGTTGCCGTTTTTGGCGATCCAGCCGATGCCTGCCGCTTGCGCCCAGCTTTTGTCCGATAGGGGGCCGGTGTCGGCGTAGTAGCGCGCGATCGCGCCGTGCCCCTCCAGCCAGCGGGCAAACGCCTTCAGCTTTTTTTGCATCACGCGATGGTAGTCGCGGCCCCAGCCGTAGCGCGAGATCTTGGCGATATCGGGGGCGTCGCTGTGCTGGTGCGGCGTGTAATAGTTCAGCCCGACGCCGACGATCGAGCGCACCTCCGGCAGCACGCGGCGTACGTCTTCCCGGCGCGGGTCGGTCATCCAGGCCATCTCGGCGTTGTAGCCCTTGGCGAGCCAGTCGCGCAAGGCCGTGCGGGCGCGATCGCTCAGGTCGTCGGGCTTGGCAATCCCGGCCAGATCGAACCCCAGCTCGCGGGCGTAGGCTAAAACTCGCTCGCGATCGGGCGGTGCGGGCAGATCGGAGCCCTGGGAGCGGCGGCGCGGCGCAGTCAAAGCTCCGGTTAGGCGGTCTTGACCGACGAAGCTTTATCGGCCAGATTCGCCTCTAGGCGCAGACAGTTGCGACCCTCATCGTCGGTCTTCAGGGAATATTCAACGCGATCCATCAGGCGGTTGATAATCAGCCAGCCGTAGCCGCCCTCCTGCATCGCTTCGGGCGTCGGGGCCATGTAGCCCTCCAGATCGTAGCCCGTGCCGCGATCCCAGACTTCGAGGCATACGTCTAGCTCTTTAACTTCCATCCTTAGTTCGATCGCCACCTCCGGGCGATCGCGGTGGGCGTGGCGCACCACGTTCGAGAACGACTCGGCCAGCACCAGCCGCAGGCGGTTCGACTGGCGCGCCCAGTCCACCTCTTCGCCGACGCCGATTTCGAGGAAGCCCAGGAGCCACTGTTCGACGACCGCCAGAAATTTTAAATCGCTTGGGATATGCAGTTCCGTTTTCATGGCCTACAGAACCTCCAGGGAAAGAATAGTCTGGTCGTCGTCTTGTTCGGTGCTGTCACCACGTACGCGATCGAGAAGGCGCGTCAGGCTGAAGGGATACGCCTCGGAGCGCAAAAGCTCCCAGAGCCCCTCCTGCTGGAGCATCACGTGCTGCTCCTGGCCGTCGTCGTCCACCGATTTCACCGTTGCCTCCGTAATGCCGTCACTGGTGAGCAGAAACACATCGCCATCGCTGAGGCCGATCGAGTCGCACTTGGCGTTCCACTCGGGCAAGATGCCCACCGGAATGCCCCGCGTCTTCAGGAACTTCGGCTCGGCGCTGCCGCCGTCGGTCAGCGACTGGTGCGGCCAGACGAGCGGATAGATGTGACCGGCGTTGGCGTAGACCAGCTCGTGGGTTGAAGGCGTATAGCGCGCGATCACCATCGTGATAAAGCAGTTGTTCTCGATGAGGTCATCGGACATGCTGCGGTTGAGGTTGCTCATCACCACGTGGGGCTCGGGGGGATGGTCGATCGACAACTCTCGCCGCAGCACCGACATGGCGCTGGCCATAAATAGCGCCGCCGGAACGCCTTTCCCGGACACGTCGCCGAGCGCTAACCACAGATCGCCCTGGGGGTGGGCGAACACCTCGAAGAAGTCGCCGCCGACTCCGCGCGCCGGATAGCAGCAGGCTTGAACGCGCTCGGACTCGGATTCGGGGAACTCCTGTCGCAGCAGGTTGGACTGGATTTGCCGCGCCACCTCTAGCTCGGCAAGCATCTTCTCGGCTTGCTCTTGGGTGCGCTGGTAAAGCCTAGCTTGGGACAGGGCCAGCGCCGACTGCTCGGCCACGAGCTGCATTAGCTCCACGTCGGCAGTCTGCCACTGGGCGTCAACGCTGACGCGATCGAGAATTAAAATTGCCAGGAGATCTTTTTGGTAAGCCAGCGGAATCGCCACGCGCATCGAGTTGGCTTCTTCGTCGGCAACGACCTGACTCTGCTGGGTTTCGAGCACCGACTGCACCATCGTCTCGTCGCCCATGACGGTTTCCGAAACGCCGTCGGTCTCCGCCGAGTAGGCGAACGAGCCCGCGCTACGCAAGCGCCCGCCTTCGACCGGATAGAGCTTGCCCGCTGTCGCGTCGAGGCTGCTGCCCATCGTTTCGACGATCTTGAGCAGCATCCCTTCGTAGTCGAGCGACTCGCGGATGACGCTCATGATGTTGTTTTGCAGCAGCTCGCGGCGCAGCGTGCGGTTTAGCTCGTTGGTGCGCTGCTTGAGAACCTTGTAGGTTTCCGACGCCTGCTGGACGACGGCTTTCAGCTCGTCGGGATTCCAGGGCTTGGTGATGTATTTGAAGACTTGGCCGGTGTTGATCGCGTCCACCAGGTCTTCGACATCGGTGTAGCCCGTCAGCAGGATGCGGATCGTGTCGGGGAAGCGATCGACCGTTTTGCTTAGAAACTCCGTCCCGTTCATCTCGGGCATGCGCTGGTCGGAGATAATGAGCGCCATCTCGCCGTTTTCGTCGAGCAGGCTGAGAGCTTCGCTCGCGCTTTCGGCTTTGTAAACTTGAAACTCTCGACGGAAGGTTCGATACAACAGATCGAGATTGTCCGTCTCGTCGTCGACCACCAGTAAGCGTAACTTTTTACGTTTTCCCCGACTCATGTCGTCTCCAAGATTTCGGGTTCGCCTGCCGGATCGAGCTGCAGTCAGCGCTTGCGCTCACTGGGTCTCCCCCATATATCAATAGCTATCCTACCTTAAGTTACTCAGGTCGTCTGACTCGACCCGGATCGCGCAGTCGCGAGTTCGATCGCCGCCCTGTCGCGCATGGGTTCGGCTTAAGAACTCTCCGCGCAATCCTGGCTTGCAGCGGCCGAGCAGCACTTGCAGCGTCCGAAAAATTCGAGGGTGTGGTAGAAGACTTCAAACTGGTGAGATTGCTGGAGCTGCTGCTCGAGGTCGCGTACCGGGCAGCGATCGAGCGGAACCGAACGACCGCACTGCAGGCAGGTCAGATGGTGGCGATCGGGCTGGGTGACCCTGCTGTAGAGCGATTCACCTGCTTGCGTCCGCACCTGTAGTTGGCCATCGAGCTTGAGGGCATCGAGGGCTCGATAGATCGTTGCTAAGCCCAGAGCTTGCTGGCGCTCGCGTAGGGCGACGAAAATCTCCTGTGCTGAAAGCGCTCGGGTCTGCGCGTCGAGCAGTCGGAGGATGCGATCGTGACTGCGAGGGCGCTTGGATTTCACGGTTTCACGGCGGGCGGGCGAGAGTGGGATAGACGGTCTCTAGACAACGGATGCAAATGCAGGCCGCAGCCGGAAAAACACAGCGGTGCGAGCTGGATACGGTAACGTTATTGAGGGCGAAGTCCGCGCCACATCTGCGACAGGATTCAGACCGCCAACTCCGACGGGCTAGAGCGCGTGCTGACTGACGGGCGCTCCCGTCTCGTTCCGTAGCATCTCACGAATTAACGCCGTGACTCAAACCTATCAAGCCCAAGTTTACGTAACGCTGCGCCCGTCGGTGCTCGACCCGGCGGGGACAGCGGCGCAGTCAGGTCTCGCCCAGCTCGGTTTCGAGGGCGTCGATCGCCTGCGCATCGGTAAATATATCGAGCTGACGGTCGAGGCGGCGGACGAAGCGGCGGCTAGCGAGCAGCTCGACGCGATGTGCGATCGGTTGCTGGCGAACACGACGATCGAGAACTACCGCTTCGAGCTGACGGCGATCGACCCAGCGGGAGCAGCGTCATGAGTTCCTTGAAGTTCGGTGTGATTGTCTTCCCCGGCTCCAACTGCTCGCGAGATGTGGCGTACGTAACGCGCGATCGCCTCGACGCAGACACCCGCATGGTCTGGCATCGCGACACCGACATCGCCGACCTGGACGCGATCGTTATTCCCGGTGGCTTTAGCTACGGTGACTACTTGCGCTGCGGCGCGATCGCCCAATTCTCGCCGGTGATGCGTGCGGTGGTCGAACACGCCAACAGCGGTAAACCGGTGCTGGGAATCTGCAACGGCTTCCAGATCCTCACCGAAGTCGGCCTGCTACCCGGCGCGCTGATCCGCAACCGCGACCTGCACTTTATTTGTGAGACCGTGTCGCTGAGCGTGGAGCGACGCGATTTGTTTTGGACGCAGGGGTATGGCAGCGGAGCGGGTGCGATCGCCGTGCCGATCGCCCACGGTGAAGGCCGCTACTACGCCGACGCCGACACCCTGGCGCGCCTCGAGGACGAGAACGGCGTCGTCTTCCGCTATTGTGACGCCGACGGCAATGTCTCGCCCGAGGCTAACCCCAACGGCTCGCTGGGCAACATCGCCGGAATCTGCAACACCACCGGCAACGTCGTCGGCATGATGCCCCACCCGGAGAGAGCCTCGGACGTGGCGCTGGGCAGCGAGGACGGGCTGGCAATGTTTTCCGGCGCGATCGCGGCGTTGGTGTAGCGCGATATTCGCCGAACCGTTGGATTGCCCGGGCGCACAGCGGTGCGCCCCTACTAGATATTGAATTGTCCTGACAACCCCATGCAAATCGAACTGACTGTTTCCGACATGGCCTGCGGGGCTTGCGTCCAGGCGATTTCCGACGCCGTGCGCGGCCTCGACAGCACCGCCCAGATCGATGCCGATACCACGACCAAACTCGTGAAGATCGAGACCGATCGCGATCGCGGTGAACTCGAGAAGGCGATCGCGGCGGCGGGCTATACGATCGCTTAAAACAGCCGCCCAGAGCAGCCAACAGTCCGTGACTAAACTCATCATTCAGATCCCCTGTTACAACGAGGCAAAAACCCTCGGCATCACCCTGGCGGAGCTGCCGCGCCAGCTTCCGGGAATTGATGAGGTGGAGTGGCTGATCGTCGATGACGGCAGCGCGGACGACACCGTGGCCGTCGCCAAAGCTTGCGGCGTCGATCGCGTCGTGTCCCATCCTTACAATCAGGGCTTGGCGCGCGCCTTTATGACCGGTCTCGAAACCAGCCTCCAGGCCGGGGCGGACATCATCGTTAACACCGACGCCGACAACCAGTACCGCGCCGCAGATATCCCGAAGCTGCTCGAGCCGATCCTGTCGGGTCGGGCGGAAATCGCGATCGGTGCGCGCCCGATCGCCGGAATCGCCCACTTCTCGCCGATTAAAAAAGCCCTGCAAAAGTTCGGCAGTTGGGTCGTGCGCCTCGCCAGCAACACCGACGTTGCCGACGCGCCCAGCGGCTTCCGGGCGATTTCGCGCGACGCGGCCATGCGCCTCAACGTCTTTAACGAGTACACCTACACTCTCGAGACGATCATCCAGGCCGGACAAAAGGGCATCTCGGTCGCCTCCGTACCGATCCGCACTAACGGCGACCTGCGCCCTTCGCGCCTGGTCAAAAGCATCCCCGCCTACGTCCAGCGATCGATTTTCACGATCCTGCGGATTTTCCTGACTTACCGTCCGATGCGCGTGTTTACGGCGCTGGGTAGCATTCCGATCGCGCTGGGGTTCGGGCTGGGCGTGCGCTGGCTGTACTTTTTTGCGATGGGAGCCGAGCGCACCCGCGTGCCGAGCCTGATCCTGACGGCGGTGCTGCTGGTGATCGGCGTGCAGCTCTTGATTCTAGGTCTGATCGCCGAGCTGCTGTCGGTGAACCGCAAGCTACTCGAGGACGTGCAGCTCCGGCTGCGGCGCGCCGAACTCGAGCGCGATCGCCCTCTGGCTGACAGCATTCGCAACCGCCTGCGAAAGTCCGACCTCGAACTCGATCGCGCTGCCAAACCCGACCCACCGAGCGGTTGAGCGCTAAACTGACGCGGCCGAGGCGAATCGCGCCCGTGCGATCCGATCGGTCATAATCGAAATTGAGACTTTTTCGCCGCGATCGATGACTTACCTCCCCCCCTCTGTCGAACGAGTGATCCCCGCCCTCCGGCGCGCCGGACAAATTAGCTTCTGGACGCAGGTCGTGCTGGGCGTGGTCGCGGCGCTGATTTATATCTTCTGCATCCCGATCGCCTCCTCTAATGCCTCGGCCCCGGTAGAAATCAACCCCGGTCGCGGCCCCGGCATCTTCTTCGCGCTGACTGGCTTGGTCTGCCTCGCGGTCAGCATCTACTGGGCGTCGCGCTACACGCAGCTCGCGCGCGTCCTGGGCGGCAACACCGAAACGCGCCCGAGCAAGGCCGAGACGATGAAGACCATCGAGCTCGGCATTATCGTTAACCTCGTGGGGATGGCGTTCTCGCTGTTGGCAGCGGAGACGATTACGGGCGTGCTGCTCGCCAAGGCGCTGCGATCGGAGGGGGTCGCATTTTCGCCAGTGGCCATCAACCAGCTCATCCAGCCGCTCGATATTTTTGTCGTGCTGGGCAATACGCACACGACAGTGGCGCACTTTGTGGCGCTGGTGTTTTCGCTGTGGTTGCTGCGCTGGGTGGCGAACTCCACCGCTTCAGATTAATCGCTTTTTAATCGCTTCGACTCGCTTACTTCTCGCGTTAACGGCCAGGGAGGCGTGATGGTACAAACCGCAACCAACCTACTGAGCTTGGCAGACTACCTCGCGATCGACGACCCCGATCGCCGCTGCGAGGTCGAGAATGGAGTGATTCGATATATGCCACCCGAAAGCGAGCTAAACCGCCGCATTGCCGTCCAGTTGCTGATTTACTTTTCGCAGTTGGGTATTGCACCCGAGCGGCTGACGATGAAGACAGAAATTATCGTCACCAGCGATCTCGTAACGGCGCGGGCTCCCGACTTTATGATTCTGTCCGAGGAGCTGGCAATCGCGCTCCAGGGTGCGTCCAGCTCTATCGTCACGCACGATCTGCCCCGCCCCGATCTGGCCGTGGAAATCGTCTCGCCGGGGAAGGAAAACCGCGATCGCGACTACCGCTACAAACGCAGCGAGTACGCCACCTGTCGCATCCCGGAATATTGGATCGTCGATCCCGAGCGTGGGTGCGTGCTGGTGCTGGAGTGGGTAGATGGCTTCTATGAAGTGACGGAGTTTTCCGGCGAGGCGAATATCGTCTCTCCCAGGTTCGGCGCGCTGGATTTGCGGGTCGATCGGGTCATCACGGCACAGAGCTAACCCGATGCTGCATCCCGCGATCTGTCGCACTTCTCGACATTAACCTCAAGCGACTGATACGGGAGCGAACCCGAGAACTCGAGGGAAAACACCTGACCCTCCAGCGCACCCAATCGCAGCTCGTCCAGTCGGAAAAGCACGCCTCACTCGGCAGGATGGTCGGTGGCATCGCCACTACGCCGACACCACCGCCGTTTCCGAACTGCTGTTGTGGCGCAGGTACGCCTGGATAAACCCATCTAGGTCGCCGTCCATCACGTCGTCGATCGCGTTGGTTTCCGTCTCCGTTCGCAGGTCTTTGACCATCTGATAGGGGTGAAACACGTAGTTGCGAATCTGGTTGCCCCAGGCCGCTTCGACGATATCGCCGCGAATTTCCGCCACCTCTTGCAGGCGCTGCTCCTGGGCGATGACCAGCAGCTTGGCCTTCAGGAGCGCCATCGCTCTCTCTTTATTTTGGAGCTGCGATCGCTCCTCGGTGCAGCGCACGGCTAGCCCCGACGGGAGGTGCGTAATCCGCACGGCGGTCTCAACTTTATTGACGTTTTGGCCGCCCTTGCCGCCCGCGCGCGAGGTGGTGATTTCTAGGTCTTTCTCGGGTATGTCGAGCGTTACTTCCTCCGAGAGAATCGGCATCACCTCCACGCCCGCGAAGCTGGTCTGGCGCTTGCCGTTGGCGTTGAACGGCGAGATGCGGACGAGGCGGTGCGTGCCCTTTTCGCTCTTTAGGTAGCCGTAGGCGTAGCGCCCTTCGATCTCCAGCGTCACGGACTTAATTCCCGCTTCCTCGCCCGACGACAGCTCCGAAGTTTTGACGCTGTAGCCCTGTTTCTCGCACCAGCGCGCGTACATCCGCAGCAGCATCTCCGTCCAGTCCTGGGCGTCGGTTCCGCCCGCTCCGGCGTTGATCGTCAGCACCGCGCCGCCTTTGTCGTACTCGCCCGACAGGAGCTGCTGAAGATCCCACAGTTCCAGGTCGCGATCGAGCTGCGTCACGTTGTCGATCGCTTCCTCGAGCAGCGCTGCGTCGTCTTCGAGTTCGAGCAGTTCCAAGACGGCCTTCGTGTCTTCCAGGCTCGACTGCCAGCGATCGAGCTGCTCCAGGCTGGACTTGCAGTCATTCAGGTCTTGCAGCGTACTTTGGGCGGTGGCCCGATCGTCCCAAAACTCCGGCTGCGACGCCACCTGCTCTAGGTCGGCGATGCGGGCTTTTAGCGCCAGCGGGTCAAAGATACTCCTGAGTTTTACCCAGGCGATCGGAGAGCCGTTCGACTTCGCGTTTGATATCTGATGCGTCCATTAATTTGCGGTGTAGGGTGTTCTAACTCGACTACCTACACAAGGTATCAAAGGAGCCGTTTAATGCGTCGGCTGCACCGCACGATTGCCGCAGTTCGGCTCGATGTCCGCCCGTCGAAATCCTCGCGCTTGGAAAATCTCGCGAGCGCGATCGCTGAGGATGAAGTCCACGAAAGACTGCGCGCGATCGTCCGCTGCCGTCGGCGTTATTGCTGCCATTTCGTAGACGATCGGCGGTGTCATCGCGTTCGGGACGCGATAGGCGATCGTCGCTTCCGCCGTGCTGCGAACGTCGGTGTCGTACACCAGCGCCGCATCCACCTCGCCGCGCTCGGCGTAGGTCAGCACCTGCCGCACGTGCTCGCCGAACACCAGCTTGCCGTCCGCTTCGAGTCGATCGTAAATCCCCGCGCTCTCCAGCGCCACGCGGGCATAGCGTCCAGCGGGGACGGTGTCCGGATTGCCGATCGCAATGCGATCGAACTCGGCTAGCTCGACTAAATCTCGCAGCAAGCGGGGCTCGGCGGACGGGTCGGACGGCACGGCCACCACCAGGCAGTTGCGCGCGAAGATTAGACGCGACTTCGGGTCGATCTCCGCCGGATCGAGGGCGTCGATCGCGCGGCTGTCGGCACTCAGGAAAATGTCGATCGGGGCGTCGCGCTCGATCTGTCGCCGCAGCGTACCCGACGCCGCGAAGGTCAGCCGCACGGTTTCGCCCGTCTCCTGCTCGAAGGCGGCGGCGATCTCGGTTGCGCTCTCCCGCAGCGAAGTCGCCGCCCCGATCGTCAGCACGCGATCGTTCGGCAGCGGCAAACATCCGCCTGCCAACACCGCCAGCGAGCCCGCGATCGCCACCCGACCCGCGCGCGCTGTCATGCCGGAGAATCGCCGAGCGTTTCGATCGCCAGATCCACCTGTGTCTGCTTGTCGGCCAAGAACGCCTCGCAGCGATCGAGGTCGGAGTTTGCAGCGGCGAAACGATCAAATACGTCTGCCAAATCCAGCTCGCCTCCTTCAATTTGTTTCACGAGGTGTTCGACCCGCGCGATCGCGGTTTCGTAGTGCCAGTCCTGCTCGGTCGGAGATGATTTCGCCACGGTGTCGCGTTCCCTTGCCTATTCAATCTCGCCACGCGAAAGCTTCGCGCAGCAAAAGCGTACACTTTTCATTTTAGCGCCACCTGCCGTCACTGCCTCCGGTTCTTAATTCGTAACCCCGACCGTGAAACTCTGTCGTTACGATCCAGAAGTACAGTCCCCGAGAAACCGATGGCGATCGAAGCAGCAGAGCGATGTGCCGAAAAATGCGTAGTTCCCGTGGCCACGTCCCCCCGTCACTATCGCGCCTTCAAAATCGACGCGGACGACACCAACCGCATCGCGATTGTCTGCGACCCCCAAGCGGCGAGCGTGTCGCTATCGGTGTGCATTGAGATTTTTGAGGTGGGCGGCGGCGTTCCGTTCCACCGCCACCGCCGGGCGATCGAGATGTTTTACGTCCTCAAGGGCGAGATGGAAGCCGTGTGCGACGGTAAGGCGATCGCGCTGCGATCGGGCGGCAGCATCCTCGTGCCGCCGACGGGAGTCCACACTGTTCGCAATGTGGGCGGCTCGCGGCTGTATTTGCTGTCGATTATGGTTCCGAACGAAGACTTTATCGAGCTGGTGCGGGACGGGATTCCGGTGGAGCTAGACGAAGAAGATCGGCGGGTGCTGGAGCGATCGGATCGGCTTGCCGGAGTCTGAGAAGAGTCTGAGAAGTCGTACCTCTCCGAGAAGCCCGACTTCTGGGCTCCACGCCGAGCGCGTCAGGGTATGGAGCTGGCTCGATCGTGATTAGTGAGAAGTCGGACTTCTTGAAGAAGTACGACTTCTGAGTGGGGTGGCTCGAACGCGGAGGCGCGGGCTTAGGCATCAGCGGCCTCGCCCGCATCTGCTGCTGCCTGCACTTTGCTCGACAGCGCCTCTAGCGACGGCGGCACGTCCGTACCCTGCTGGCGCAACGCCCCGATCGCCGTGTCGATCCAGTTCACGAGCTGCCCGTCTTCAAGCAGCGAATTCAGCACCGTCATCCCGCTGGTCGAGAGCATCAGCTTGCCGATTTCGTCGGCGCTGCTCGCCCCGCCCATACCGCCGGGGAACGAGTAGATTTTGGCGTCGCCGAGGACGCCGGGCTGGGGAGCCAGCGCTTGAAGAATCGCGGGAAGTTCTTTGACGAGCTGCGGCGCGATTTCGCGCACTAGTTCGGCGGTAAGGTTGGCGGTATTGATCGCATTCTCGGCGCGGATTTTCGCCTCTTCGGCTTCGGCTTCAGCCAGGGCTTTTTCGCGGTTGGCTTCGGCCAGGGTGCGGATCGATTCAGCCTCTAGCTCGGTGGCTTGGCGGGCGCTTTCGGCTTGGCGCTTGCGGCGGAATACGTCGAGTTCGACCACGTTTTGGTCGGCGATGCGCTGTTTGGACGCTTCGCGTTCGGCCTCGATCGCCACGAGCTGCTGTTCCCGTTCCGCCTGCTCCAAGGCGGTGGCGGTAACGACAGCGGCTTCGGCGCGAGCGCGCAGGGCTTCGGCCTCGAGGCGCTCCTGCTCCTTCTGGGCGATCGCGATTTCCGCCGCCTGCTTCGCCACCTCGGAAGTCTGCCGCGCCTCGATCACCAGCGTTTCCGCCTCGAGCTGACTGGCTTCAACGGTTTGCTTGCGCTGAATTTCTGCGACCTCGACTTGCTGTTTCTGCTGCGTCTTGGAGATATTCAGCTTTTTCTGCTCTTCTTCCAGCGCGATATCCGACTCGATTTGCGACGCCATCACCTGCTGCGTGGACGCAATTTCGGCCATCTCTGATGCCTGTTTTTGTGTCGCTTGGGCGACCTTGAGCTTTTTCTTTTGCTCTTCGAGGGCGATTTCAGCGTCGATTTCACTGGCTTCGACGGCGAGCTTTTTGCGGATTTGCTCTTCTTCGATCGACTGCTGCTGCAAGATCTGCGTACGCTCTTGGTTGGCCGCTTCCGTATCCTTCGACTCCTGGATTTCGCGGGCGCGCTGGGCGCGGAGCGCTTCGACCTCGAGCTGCTGCTGAAGCTGGGCGTCTTCTTCGTCTTGCTCTAAGGCCAGGGCCTTTTTTCGTGCGTCGATCTCCTGCTCCTTAATCTTCAGTTGAGTCAAAAGCTGGAAGTCTCGCCGTTCCTGCTCGGTGGTCAGCTCCACTTCTTCTTTTTCTTGAATCGCTCGCTGGATCGTTTCCGTCCGCAGCTTGACGCCTTGGGCATCGAAGAAATTGTTGGTGTCGTAAGTGTCGCTTTCTTCGATCTCCGAAATGGCGATGTTATTCAGCGTCAAACCGACTTTTTTCAAGTCCTGCTGAATCAGGTTCAGCACCTCATCGGCAAAGCCCAATTTATCCGAGTCAATCTCTGCGAGGGTCTTGCGTTTGGCGGCGGCGCGGATGGCGTCATCGGCGCGTTTTTCGAGGGCTTCTTTAATGTGTTCTGGGACGATTTTGCCGTCTTTTGAGAGGCGGGCGGCGGCGGTTTTCACATCCTGCTCGTCGTGGTTGACGCAAACATAGAACGTGACGCGCATGTTGGCGCGCAGATAGTCCTGAGTGCGGACGGCGAGGTTACCGGTGCGCTCGACATCGATCGTGATCTCGCGCATCGGCACGCGAGTCAGCTCGTGGAAACCGGGCAGGACGATGCAGCCGCCGTAGAGGATTACGGAGTTTTTCTTCGCAAGGAAGCCGCCGGTACGTACGAAGGCTTCGTTATTGGGCGTGATTTGATAAACGCGGGTGTAAGCCCAGAAGCCGATCAGCAGCAGGACGATGACGCCGACAATGCCGATCGCCGTGCTGCCGAGGATTGCGGTCGCACCGAACTGGGCGAGCCGAAGCTCGAGCTGAGGTGACAACTCCGGTTCGGCTTCAGTCTGAGATGCAGGGGCTGGAGGCGCGGCCTCCGCCGCGACCGCGAGGCGCTCGACATCGGGCCCGCGAGGCGCGACTGGCAGCGAACTGGGCAACAGCGCCAGCAGAGCTTGCAAGAGGGCGAACCAGTACAGCATGATCGAAAACCTCGCAGGCGATACAGACAAGCGTGACGTTTCTTCTTCCCTAACCTATTTCCTCAGACCCGAAAACCGCCGGTGAATGTAGCGAAGTGTAATGCAACCGCCCGAACGAGCCTTGCTAGACTGGCTCGGCGATCGAACTCACGGGCTTGTTCTCCGTCCCATCGCGGCAGTATGTCGAGCTAGCCTACGCTGGCGTCTGCTGGTGCCCCCGAGCGCTGTTTCTGCTCCGATTTCGCCCTTCAAAGTGCCGATTTTCGATGCGCTCGATCGCGCTGATGTTCTTAGTTTGCGGAGCGGTAGCTGCTCGCGCTGAGGCTGACCCCCGTCGCCCGAAGATAATGCCGTTGTCTTTCCAGAGCGATGTCGCACCTGGCTTGAGGTGTATGAGTTGGTTCGAGAGTACTGAGCCATGCGTCGTATCGCGGTCACCCAGCGAAAGGGTCGGGAATTATGGCCGATCGTCCGAATCACCCTCCTCCTCAAACGCATCCAAATTCAACGCATCCCGCTCCGCCGCATCTGCCCCCGACGTTTCACCCGCCTCATCCGGCTCCGGACTAAACTGCTCCAAACGCGGGTCGATCTCTCGATCTTCCAAATCGCCTAAATCGATCTGATTCTCCGGATCGAGCAACCGCAAACGCTCCGCAGGCGATAGCAGCGGCTGACGCAAGTTGCTGTTGCGCTCCAGCGCCGATCGCGAACTGGGCGTAATCCCTAACGTCGCCCGCTCGCCGCCCACCTCGCGGATTAGGTCTAGTACCTGCATCACGCGATCGTATTCCACGCTCGGATTGGCATAGAGTACGATCGGCTCGTCCGGGCTCGCCTGCTGGTGGCGAGCTAGACGTGCCGCCAGATCCTCGAAGCTCACCGGGCGCGTCTCGCGATTCAGGTAAATCTGACCGCTGGCGTCGATACTTACCGGCAACATCTGACTCATGTACGAATCGCCCGTGCTGGCCTGAGGCAAATTCTGCGTCAGTGCTTGCTGACGCGTCAGACCGACCGCTCCGAGGATGAAGAACGTCAGGATGCAAAAGATGACATCCATCAACGGCAAAATCTCGATGCGGACGTTGTCCTGGGCGGCCTCGGATTTAATTTTCATTCGATCTTTATCGGGAGAAGAACTGAAGGGAGCTGGGAGCTGTAGCGGCTGATGGCAACTACGTTCCCGACTGCGCTGCCGGTTTGGTGCTGTCGTCGGAGGCCGCGTCGGCACTCGCCGCGATCGAGCCCGCCGCCCAAGCCTGACGGTACATCAGCTCCAGATCGTTGCCCGACTTGCGGAAGGTACGCGCCTGGTTGGAGATAAACGCTTGAAACAGCCGATAGAACGACAGGCTAACGATCGCGACGATCAGCCCCGTCGCCGTACTGATCAGCGATTCGCCGATACCTAGCGTCACGCCCGTCGTCGCCTGCGTGCCCAGGTCGCTGATGCGGATCGAACTCAGCGACTCGATCAGGCCGGACACCGTTCCTAGCAGGCCGAGCAGCGGCGCAATTGTGATCGTGCCCTCCAGGATTTTGTCGCCGCGCCGCATATTTGCCAGCTCCTCATCGGCGGAAGACTCCAGCGCGAGCTGGAAAATCTCCGGGGCGGGACTCTCCAGGGTCAGCGCCGACAGCAGAAACCGCCCGATCGGCTGCTCGCGACCCTGCCGCGCGATTTCCTTCGCCGCTTTCCAGTCGCGCGGCGCGGTGTCCAGCACCCGGCTGACGATATCGCGCTCCTTTAGAAACACCTTCGACCAAAACCACAACCGTTCGGCCACCGTCCCAACGGCGAGAACGGACAGCAACAGCAGCGGATACATCGTCAGTCCGCCCTTATCCAGTAGCTCTCCAATATTCACGCGGTTTGGCTCCTCTCGGAATCGTTACGAACATACGGCGATCGCCCGAACGTAGGATAGGATCGCGTCGGTAACGCGCTGCTCTTCGTTTCCGGTGTTGGTGCGATGCGCACTCGATCGTCGGAATCGATTGTAGCTATGTTTGGCGGCTGAATTTTGTCAGCCTCGGGTCTGCCGCCGCGCCTCCCCTCTCTTCTGAGCGCGCCCTGCGCTTCGCGATCGCCCCGCCTCTACACAAAAAGTCGCCCATGTCCGAGTCCTCGCGTCCGACCGATCGACGACAATCTTCCGCCGGATCTGACAGCGACAGCCGTGCCGGTATTTGGAAGCAAGCCCTGAAGGACAGTCGGGGCATTCTGCTTGGCGGGCCTGCGGTTGCGGCGCTGGTGCTGTTGCTGCGGGCTCTGCGGCTGTTGCAGCCCCTCGAGTGGGTGGCGCTCGATGCGTTTTTCGTGTTGCGCCCGCTGGAAGGGCCGGAGGAGCGAATCACGATCGTCGGCCACACGGAGCGCGATATCGAGCTGTACGGCACGCCGATCCCCGACGATACCCTGGCGACAGTGCTGGAGAACCTGCTGCCCCACAGCCCGCGCGGCATCGGGATTGACTTTTACCGGAACCTGCCGGTGGGCGAAGGCGGCGATCGTCTCGGGCGGCTATTTGAAGAAGAGGACTCGATCTACGGCATCACCAAGCGCATCTCCGACAACAGCGGTATTCCCGTCGAGCCAAACCCGATCCTGGCCGAGCAAGGGCGTATTGGTTCCAACGACGTTACGGTCGATGGCGACAACATCACTCGACGCGGCCTGTTTTTCCTGCAAGATCCCGACACGGGCGGCCAGGTTTTTAGCCTGCCCGCGATTATGGCCTGGAACTATTTGGCGGAAGAACCGGGTATAAATCCCAACGAGCAGCCGAATCCCGATCGCTTTCTGAGGCTAGGCGAGCAGAAGTATTTTCGCCTGCGTGAAAACTTTGGCGGTTACGTCGGCATTGAGGCGGACGGCTACCAGTTCCCGATTAACTATCGCGGCCCTGCCGGTACTTTCGATAGCCTGACGCTGGAAAATATCGTCGAGAATAAGTTCGACCCCGACCTAATTCGCGATCGCATCGTCTTTATCGGCCCTTTCGCCGATAGTCTCAACGACGCTTTCGAGACGCCGTACAGTAGCGGCATACTCGCCAGTGTCTCCGCTTCGCCCGAACGTATGTACGGGGTAGAGCTTCAGGCCCATATCGCCAGCCAGCTCATTAGCTCGGCGATCGACGCTCGGCCCGGAATTTCGGCGTGGCCGGAGGCCGTCGAGATGCTTTGGATTGCGGCCTGGACGATCGCGGGGGCGGCGCTGTTCTGGCACTGGCGGCTCAAGCGCTGGGTGCTGCTGATGCCCGCCGCGTTGGGCGGCCTGTCGGCGGGGATCTGTTTTGCGTTGTTTTCGGCTTCCGGGCTCTGGGCCCCCCTTGCGCCTGTTTGGGTTGGGCTGGCGGGGATGGCGATCGTCATGACGGGCTACGTCGCTCGCAGCGAGCGCCAAGATCGGCAGGTGATGATGAACCTGTTCGGGCGGCACGTGACGCCCCAGGTTGCTGAAGAAATCTGGCGACAGCGCGAGCGCATTATGGAAGAGGGCCGCCTAGTCGGCCAGCGCGCGATCGCCACGGTGCTGTTTACCGACATCAAAAACTTCAGCACGATCGCCGAGGATCTAGACCCCGAGCCGCTGATGGAATGGCTCAATGAATACATGGAGGGCATGGCCGAAGTTGTTCTGGAGCACGGCGGCACGGTTGATAAGTTTATCGGCGATGCCGTCATGGCCGTGTTTGGCGTGCCGATCGTCCGCGAAACCGAGGTCGAGATGGCCAAAGACGCCGACGATGCCGTTCGTTGTGCCCTGGCGATGGGGCGTCGGCTCGATCGGCTCAATCAGAAATGGCAAACCACCGGCCAGCCGATTATCTCCATGCGCGTCGGCATCGCCACTGGCCCCCTCGTCGTCGGCAGCCTCGGCAGCTCCCAGCGCGAGGACTATACGATTATCGGCGATAGCGTCAACGTCGCAGCACGACTGGAAGGTTACGAAAAGTCAATTGAAGGCGGTATTTGTCGCATTTTGATCGGGGAGGCAACCTACCAGTACATCCAAGGAAAGTTCGCGACCAAAATGCTCGGCAGCGCGCTTTTAAAAGGTCGCGGCCAGCCCGTAACCATTTACCAAGTCGAGGACGATCTGTCGGTGGCCGACCTCACTGCGAGCGAAACGCAGACCGACACAATTTAGGGGCTTTGCCAGACGGCATTCAGGCCACGAGAATTAAGGCCCTCGGCTTGCTTCGACTCGGACGGTTGCCGCCTCCCATCGCAAAGGTTTTAGTGCGAGCTGACGACATGCTTTGGGCGCAGCCGCCCGGTTCCGGATTTACGCGCTCGGCCCTGTATTAGCAAGTGTCACTGACCGCTTCGGGCATTGCCTCCCGTTTTCGTCGACGGTCGTCTCCGTGGCGGAGCCGAGCCACCTCAACCAGAGGCCGGTGCGCTCGCCTGTAGACGATCGAAAATCTGGCATAGATCTGAAGTCTACTCGGATTTTACGAGACACGAATTCTGCCTTGTGCTCCGTGTTTTTAACTACGTCGAAATCGGTGAATTTGTGTGACTTTCGTCACTGGCAGCGCACGAAAGGGCATGCTAGATTTCTACTGTGCTGTAAATGCCTCGAGACGCACTAGCTCGTACCTGATGGTTGGCCATGCGCGACGAGCACTCCGCATATCCTCCGTTCCGGACGTTGCGAAGCAAACGGCACGCAAGTTAGCGGCGGTTCGAGCATTCTCGAACCCGGACTTTCCGAATCGGTTACCTCCCAGTCGTTTCTTCCACTTTCGATCTATGTTCGACTCTAAAAAACTTCTCGCTCTCGCCGCAGGGACGGCTGCACTGATCCCTGCCCTCGCTCCCGCTGCGATCGCAACTCCGATCGTCTTCAACACTTCTGAAGATGTTGGTGCGCCTTCCCGCACCCGTGGTGCGGGCTCGCGCGGTGGCTGCAACGTCGAAGAAGGCAGCGTTCAGCTCAGCCTCGCTGCGCCCGTCACCAGCAGCATCGGCAAGACCGTTTCCGAAACGCCTAGCTTCTATTGGGCGATCGAAGGCGAACTCGAAGCACCGATCGAATTCACCCTGGTTGAAGATGGCAACCCTGCGCCGGTCTTCGTCGAAAGCTTCTCGCCAGACGAAGTTCGCGATGGCATGATGAGCGTCCAGCTTCCTGAAGGCAGCGAGCTTAAGGAAGGCAAGGTTTACCGCTGGACGGTCTCGATGATCTGCAATCCCAGCCGCCGCTCGGCTGATGTGTTCGCGCAAAGCTGGATCGAGCGCGTCAACGCTGACGTCACTCCGGGCGCATCCGGTGTCGTGGCCGCTCAAGACTACGCCGACGCCAACCTCTGGTACGACGCGATGTCCGCCCTCGACCTCGATTCCGACCGTCTGGCTGTGATGGAAGTCTACTCGACGCCTGCGCTCTAGGCTTTGTTGTCAGGTCGGATTCCTTGCGCTCGTTCGGTTCGGGATTTTTCTCCCGATGTTAATTCTGTTTAGCACCGAATCGAGCGCTCGACACCACAGATTATCCAATATCAAAAGGCCCGCGACGGATTATTGGCAGTCGCGGGCCTTTTGATTTGTGTTTTTCATCTGTATCGGGGAAAGCGCCAGTCCGCTTGTTGCCTGCGGTTTGAGATTCGGGCTATATTGAGAACGCCCAGTGAGGGCATGTAGCTCAGTTGGATAGAGCATCAGATTCCGGTTCTGAGGGTCGGGGGTTCGAGTCCCTCCATGCTCGTTTTTTATTCTTCGGTTGGATTAGGCGCGATCGAGAAGGTCGCAACCTTCCAAGCGCCGATGTTCGTATCGTTGTTCTGTGATGTCAACCGATGTGGCCGTTCGAGGATATCGAGCGTGTCGATCGCCTGTAAGCCCAGCGCACCTGATGGCTCAAAGCTGGCCGCTCTGCCAGCCGACTCGTGGCAGCGCAGCAGCCAGCGATCGCCGTCTTCGGAACGTTTCAACGCCATCAGCACGAGATTGTCGTCACCGAGGTCGAGCCAATCGCGATCGACCGGCAATGTCGGGCTCGCTTCCGAGGCCGCTGGCATAGCGGGAACGACGATCGGCGGCTGATTGAAGGCGAGCGCGCGGCGAACGGTTCCGGCGGTTTGCCAGGTTCCGGCGTGGGGATAGAGGGCGTAGCGGAAGCGGTGCTCGCCCAGGTCAGCTTCGGGGTCAGGCCAGGTGGAGCCACGTAGGAGCGTCAGGCGTAGGCGGTCTGGCTTGGCGTCACCACCGTATTTGCAGTCGTTCAGCAGGCTGAGGCCGTAGATTTCGCTGGCTTCGGAGCGAGTCTCAACATCGCACCACTGGAGCATCGGTACTTCCCACTGGGCGCGCTCGGCGGCGGTTTGCGGGCGGATGGGTCGCTCGATCGCACCGCAGGGCGTTTCGTAAGTGGCGCGATCGGCCTCGAAGGCCAGGTCGAACGCGGCTTTGACGACGACATGGCGCTCTTGCCAGTCCACGAGGCTGTCGATTTCGAGGATGGGGGAGCCGCGATCGAGGATGTAGGACTGCACGAAGCTCGACTGGTTTAGCCGCCGGACAACGCGCAGGCGCTGGCGGAGTGTGCCGCATTCTTCCCAGACGATCGAGACGAGGACGGGCGGAGCGAGGGGGTGCTGCTCGTAATCGGGGTCGATGTTCCAGGCGTCCCAATATTGGCCGGAGTCGCTGTAGGCTTCGAGGCGGTTGCCGCCGGTCTCGGCGAGAACTTCGCGCTGGGTGAGCTTGTCGAAGCAGCGGGCGATGTTGCCGGTGGCGGGGTCGATTTCGACGCGGAGGTACTGGTTTTCGAGCGTGAAATTTTCGGGGGCGCGATCGGGTTGCGGTGTCGGCTCCTCGGGAACGATCCAGTAACGCTTGACGCCGAGGCTTGGCAAGTCTGTCGCCAGGAAGTGCAGCATGAAATCTTCGACGGTTTCGCTGGCGACGGGATTGCCACGATCGTCATACACACACACGACTTCAACCCCGCCCAAATCGTCGATGAGATCGTAGATATCGGACTCGAAGCCGATCGATATGAGCTGCGATCGCCGTCCCAGCGTCGGATTGAATACTAAGAGCGGAATCGCTTCCTCGACGGGCGGTTCGACGGATTCGAGCCGAGCGCTCAGTTGTGCGATCGCTTCTTCTCGAACTGACTCCGCCGCTGCGATCGCCGCCTCCCAGCCGCGATTTGCATCGACGAACACCTCAGGAATCGCCGAACCGGGCAGGATATCGTGGAACTGATTGAGCAATACTTTTTTCCAGGCGGTTTCGAGTTCCTCGGCGGGATAGTCTGCGCCCGCGACGATCGACGCGATCGAGGCATACAGCTCCGCCTGATAAAGCAAAATCTCGCCCTGACGGTTCGCCCACTTCTGGCTGGCATAGGTCGTAAAGCAACCGCGATGCAGCTCCAGATATAGCTCGCTGTTCCAGACTGGCAGGTCGTCTGTATCAGCCGTCGCGGCATCGAGAAACTTGTCCGACGTATTGAATTCGAGTTTTGGCAACACCGGCGAATCCTGCCAGCGCCGCACGCGATCGAGCATATCCCGCGTCGGCCCACCGCCGTGGTCGCCCGCACCCGGGAGCCACATCGCCGTCTTGCGCCCGGTTGTGTAACACCACTGCGCCGCGTACTGCGTCATCGCCACCGGGTCGATATCCGTGCCGATCGGCGACGCCATCCAGGCCGGGATCTGCGTGCCGTCCGGCGCTTGCCAGCAGAATAGCTCGTGGGGAAACTCGGTCGTGTCGTTCCAGCGCAGCTTTTGCGTCACGAAATAGTCGATGCCGCCCAGCGCCAAAAACTGCGGCAACTGCCAGCAAAACCCGAAGCTGTCCGGAAGCCACGCCACGCGCGAGATTTGGCCGAATTTTTCCTGGCAGTAGCGCTGGCCGTAGAGGATTTGCCGCGCGATCGACTCGCCTGAAATGATGTTCAGCTCCGGCTCGACCCAGAGTCCGGCGGCGACGTCCCACTTACCGCGATCGACCTGGGTTTTGATGCGATCGAACAGGTCGGGGCGGTGCTGTTCGATCCAGTCGTAGAGCGCCGGGGATGAGTGCGTGTAGGTCGCTTCGGGGTAGTCGTCTTGCAGGTTCAGGACGGACTCGAAGGTGCGCTGGGCGGCGTCATAGGTTTCCGACAGCGGCCAGAGCCACGCCATATCGAGGTGGGCGTGGGTAAGGAGGTCGATCGCCAGCTCGTCGCGGGGGAAGTTGCGAACGAGGGCGGTGTGGAGATCGGCCAGGGCGAGATCGATCTCGTCGGTCGTCGCACCGCGATCGAGCTTTGCCGCAACAGGTTCGAGCAATCTGGCAAGTGCTTGCAAGTGGTCTTCGGCTTCGGTGGAGATCGCGCTGCGATCGGGGCAAATTCGCGCCGCCACCACCGCAACTTCATCCGCCACAAACGCCGAGTCGAGCAAACCGGGAGCGTAGTCGCTTTCGTAGTGCAGCACCGAAGTCACTAGCGCCCCGTCATCGTGACCCGGACTGACCAGCCGAATCGCCAATGCGATCTTCGTCCCCGGTTCCGCCCGCTCCGCCAAAACCACGCGCCCGAAACAGTCATACAAATCGCCCGCCATGATTTCGCGATCGCCCGCGAAAATCCGCGCGTCCTCCGCCCACCAGCGCAGCGCCAGCCGAAGCGTTTGCCCACCGGTGGCGTACCCGTGCAGCGCGTCTGGAATCTCGATTTCGGTGACGAACCAGGCGACTTTGCGACCGCGTTCCCAGAGTGCATAACGGCGCTCGTCTAGCTCGACGCGCGGGGCGGTTTGCCAGCGATCGCGACTCGGCGGCATTTCGCGATCGTCGAAGATGATGCGCCAGTCGGCAATTAGGTCGTGGTGGCTGAGCTGACGGAGGCGATCGATGGTGGTGTCGATCGCGCGGAAGATTACGGAATTCATGGGATACATCGTTCTCACGCTCCGCGTGGGAATGCCTCTACAGACGCTCTGCGTCCTGGAACTTGCGCGACGCAGAGCGTCTAGGGCTGCACTTCTTCTTCGAGATTCGGAGGATTAGCCGCCGCCCACGATCGTCACGATCTCCAGCCGATCGCCCGCCTGCATTACCGTCGTCTCCCAAAACTGCCGGTGCAAAATCTCGCCGTTATATTCCACCGCCACCAGGCGCGGATTCAGCCCCAGTCGCTCTAGGAACTGCGGCATATTGGTGTTCGGCGGACAGCTTTTCGCCTCACCGTTGACGGTCAGTTCGAGTTCGGGCATGGCCGATCGCGTTTGGAAATGACTGGGGTACAGGCTCAAACATAGCGTTTTGCCGCCCGGTCGGTTCGAGCCGATCTGAATCTTCTGAATCTAACGACGCACCGACTGGCGATCGCCCGCCGCCGCTTGGTAAATCTCGCAGTACTGCGGATGCCCGCCCGCCAGGACGACATCGAGATGCAGCGGATCGTCGGTGTCGCGATCGTCACCAGGACTCGCGAGCATCACCACCCGATCGCCCTCATAGCCCAGCTCGACGGCCTTGCGATTCTTCAGCTCGCCGCCGCTGCTATCCACATAGACAACCAGATTGTCGCGATCGAACGCCTGTCCGATCGCCTGGACGAGCTGGAGGAAATTGCGATCGCTGCCGCCGCGCCGCGCGATTGGCCCGCCATCGACGATCTCGACGGTGCTGGTTACGGTGTCGCCGACGCCGACGATCGTGGGCATGTGCGCCGGGTCGAAGCGATCGCACACCAGCGCCAGCAGCGCGTCGTGGGTTTTCGGTGCGGTGCGGGCGCTGAACTCATCGCCCAGCGGGGCCGTGCCGGTGCGCGATCGGTAGTGGCGGTTGAGCAATGCCACCACGCCCGCTTCTTTAATCGCGCCGCCTAGCATGAACTGAAAATCCGTCGTGCCGGAGTCGCCGTCGGTGGCGTGGCGTACGAGTTCGATGCCGCGATCGTCGCGACCCAGATTGGGGGCGTAGTGGATGAAAAATGAGTCGGCGAGATCCTGCGCGGCGGCTTCGGTCAGCAGCGTTTCCATCAGGGTTTGCATCGCCTGCTGGATTTCGCTGTAGAGCGCGGTGTCGGCGTTAAGGAAGCGGTAGAGGGCGTTGAGGTTGGCGGTGGGCGAGGCGATATTGTCGAGTACCGCCGAGTCGATCGCCTCGCGCAGTCCGGCGTCGATGTCTGTGCCCTTGGCCGCGAAGAATTTCTCTAGGGTCTCGGTGATGCGCACCGGAACTTCTTTCAAGAACGCCAGCTCGCGATCGCTGACGCCGGGATGGGACACCACGCCATCGCGCTCCTGCCACTGGACGCCGCCCGCCGCGAGGCCGGGAAGGTACGATCGCTGCGATTTCGCCGCTTTTTCTCCACCGACGGCCCGCTCGACGATGCGATTCACCCCGCGCGTACCGGTGTGTTCGCCGTTGGTCAGCACGAAAAAGTGGCCGTCATAGGCGCGACTGGCTTCGAGATAGGCCGGATCGATCTGGCGGGTCAACGGGTCGTTGACTAGGCCCATGCAGACACCGTCGAGGTCTTGAACGATGAGTAAATTTTCAGTCTTTGCAAGCGTTCGATGCAGGAGATCGGCGTCGATGGCGGTGGGGAGAGCAGTCATGGTCGTTGGAAGTCTCGAAGTCGGCTCTCTTCAGGCTAATCGACCGGGGATCGCGCAGGCATTGCCTGCGCTGCAATTAGTAATTTTTCTCATGGCTCGCACCAACAGCATACCTTGGATCGAACCTTCATTTCCGTAATGTTTGCTTAATCTTGTTAGGGGCGATCGTGTTAAGTTTTGCGAATAAGCGGTCTCGGTGCTCCTCACTTAGTCCGCTCGCAAGAGATTTACGGAAATTCGACATGACAAAGACGACTTCGGCGGTTCAGGCCTTTGTTGGTTCTTACGATCGTGATGTGCTGACTGCGCCAGACCTGGAACAGGCTGCACTGACGATGAGCTCGAGTCAGCCGTTTAAGGAGCTTCTGCTCGTTCTGATTCGGTGCGGTGCGTTCGATGAAGCGCTCGGGCAAGAGTTCGCAGCTGCCAACGCGATTGAGGGCCTGGCAGCATGCCGTCGCCTGCGAAGCTGCCTGGGTGGCAGTCTCGGCTCTTTCGTGGGTTTGCTGTCCGAGCTGCTGTCGGCTTTCGACGCAGAAGCGGGCCAAGCATGGTCGGCGTTCGCCAAGCGCGTTTGCCAAAGCGAGCTGGGTGAGACGAAGCTGATGAGCCTGCTGAAACGCAGTGCCGACGGTGAGTTTTTCAGTGCGTTGGCAGAAGAGCTGGTCGCCAACGACCCCCACGCCATCTACCCCACCTCCAGCTATCGCTCCGGTTCGGCCTACGTCGTCAGCACCGACGACGACCAAAACATCGAAGCGGTGATGAACTCCAGCACCTTCACTTCGGTCAAGGTGGTCGAGAACTCCCTCGATCCGTCGGAAACGACGCTGAGCGACCTGTACGCTGCCCACGGCCGTTGCGTTGCCCTCGTCGATCGAAACGTCGAGGAATACTACGGCACGCAGCTCGAGCAGTACTTCGCGCACCACGGCATCAAGCTCGACAAGCTGGTCTACCGCGCGATGGAAGTCGATAAAGGCATCCACACCGTCGAGCGCATGTTGGGCGACTTCAAGCGCCTGGGCGTTTCGCGTAACGAGCCGGTGCTGATCGCGGGTGGCGGCGTGCTGGCCGATACGGGCGGACTGGCTTGCTCGCTCTATCACCGCAACACGCCTTACGTGATGCTTTCGACCTCGATCGTTGCGGGGATCGACGCTGGCCCCTCGCCGCGTACTTGCTGCGATGGCTTTGGTTATAAAAACCTTTTCGGTGCGTACCACGCGCCGGTGGTCTCGATTACCGATCGCTTCTTTTTCAAGTCGCTGCACGGCGGCTGGCTGCGTCACGGCATCGCCGAAATTATCAAGATGGCGACCGTGAAGGATCTCGAGCTGTTCTGCGACCTGGAAAAAGCTGGCGAAGCGCTGATCGAGACCCGCTTCGGCACGCTGGACTGCGACCCGAACGGCGAAATCGGCGCGCTGTCGCAGAAAATCCTGGCGGCAGCACTGCGCAGCTACGTGGAAGCCGAGTACGGCAACCTGTACGAAACTCACCAGTGTCGTCCGCACGCCTACGGTCACACCTGGTCGCCTGGTTTTGAAATCGCTTCGGGCCTGCTCCACGGTCACGCGATGTCGATCGGGATGGGCTTTGGTGCGTACCTCAGCTACCGCGAAGAGTGGATTGCGGAAGACGAGATGCACCGCATTATGAAGCTGATCTCGTCCTTCGGCCTGAGCCTCTGGCACGATATTGTCCTCGACGAAGAAATTGTCTGGGAAGCGCAAGTCAAGATCGTTCAGAAGCGTGGCGGCAATCTGGTTGCACCGCTGCCGAAAGGCGCGATCGGTCAGTGCGGCTACCTCAACGACCTGACACGCGGCGAGCTGAAGGCAGCGATTGCGGACTATCAAGCCATCTGCAACACCTACCCGCGCAAAGGCTGGGGCGTCGAAGCGCTGTGCAGCGATGTCGGCCTCGAAGATCCTTCGACGATCGCACACCGCGTATCGCTAGAGTCGGCTCCTGCCGAAGTGGAAGAAGTGCTGGTTTAGTCCGCGCATTCCTTCTGAAACCGGGTTTCTAGGAGTGTGCAGATAAGCGTCCAGCTCGCGGTAGGGCCGTCACGGCAGTGCGCCCGCGATCATCGTTCCCTCAACATCGGCATCCGGGCGCATTGCCATGCGCCCCTACGACTGAATTGGCTGTTTATTTTGTTGGAGCGTGCTAGGGGCTGTCATTAATTAGATTTCCAGCGCTTCTCCAGTCAGGGCTTCAGCCCCTAGTTCTATTTTTGGGTCGGGCGTTCAACAACCTGTCCCGCAAGGGGTCTAGCGCTAATTGATGACACGCCCTAGGGGCTTTTTGCCCTTGGCACGTATCGACCTTCAGGAACCCGGTCTCTCACTCGTTAACTTTCAAGCCCAGGCGTGCTGTCGCGTCTGGGTTTGCTGTAGAGCGCCATCTGTAGAACCGACCGCAAAGAACCGACTGTAGAGAATCGACCGTAGAGAACTGGAGAGAAAGTCATGGCTGATTTCGATATCGTTATTCCGCTATTCAAATCGCGCTGGAACACGCGATCGACTCTGGAGGGGCTGAGCCAGTGCTACTCGCCGCGATCGATCCACATCATTACGCCCGGAACCGAGGTCAGAGGGCTACGCGCCCAAGCCGCAACCTGGAAAACCGCGCCGCTGACTGTGCATTCTGAGGACGAGTTTTTCGCCGCCAGCGAAGCGGGCCTGAGCAAAGATGCGATCTGCGCCGAGCTAGATCTGGGCGAGTCGCTCTACAATCCTGGCTGGTTTTACCAGCAGCTCCTTAAGGTCGGCGCGTTTGAAGGCATCGCCGACCTGAGCGAGTGGTATGTGGTTTGGGATAGCGACCTGCTGCCGATCGACACCTGGCCGCTGGTGGTCGAAACCGAGTCCGGTCTCGATCGCCCCTTTGCATTGCTGCAACACAATGCCTACGGCAACCCGGCGATCGTCTCCAAATGGGAAAACTGGATTACGACGGTACTGGGCGTCCCGGCGATTAAAGACGAGGTCGGCACGTTTATTCCGCACCATATGTGGATGAAGCAAAGCCACCTGAAGGCGATGGCCAAGCAGGTGCAAAGTTACTTTAAATCCGACGAACACTGGCTGAAGCTAATGATGCGATCGGCCAACGAGTTCGGCACTTTCGGCGAGTACTGGATTTATTCGTCCTGGGTGGCGGCCACCGCGCCGGAGGATCTGAAATTCCACCCCTACGACCCCTACGGCGAAACCACCGAGCGCTTCTTCGACGACGGCACGGGGCTATTTTCCGCGAAGCTGCGCGAGCACCTGGGTCTGCCGTCCGATACTGATGTGCCGTTTAGCCCGTCCTACGTCGAGGTGTCGGAATTTATCCCCACCGCCTACGGCGACGATCCGCTGCCCTCCTCGATCGCTTTTGAGAGCAGCCCGCGCCACCTAAAGAAAAACGTGGCCAACGTCCATATCGAAGAGAGCCGCTCGCGCTGGAACCCGCGCGCCGACCTCCAAAAAGCCTAGCGATTACGTTAGCTAGAATCGAGGCTCCGAATGGAATTACATCCAATTACATCCAGGAGCCTCACTGTGGAATTCAGCGACGCTTTAGCTCTCGTACATCCGTTTCTAGCCGTGGCACTCGTCTTCCCGGCGATCGGCATCACCGCACAGATGGCGTGGCAAACGCGCCAGCGCCGCCTCGAGCTTTCCAAAGTCGATGACAAAGGTAAGCGCAAAAGTAAAATTCCGGCGACGGTCGGTCGCGAACACGTGGCGATCGGGCGCTGGCTGACGGGGTTGGTCACCGGCGTAACGCTCGTAGCGCTGGTCTACGTGCTGGTGTTCAAAACCAAAATCTGGACGCAGCCGGTGGGGACGGCCACCTTTATCGTGCTGATGTTCGTTGCGACGATCGCCTCGATCGCCATGCTCTACCGAACGCGGCCCAACCAGCCCCAATGGCGTGCCGGGTGGACGACTTTGGCCAGTGCGGGTTTGATAATTCTCGGCTGCCAGGACGGCGTCTTTCGCCGCACCAATGAGTGGTACATGTCCCACTACTATTTCGGCATCACCGTCTCGATTTTGATGCTGGCGTCGCTGGCGATGCTGCCGGAGATCTATCGCGACAAGACCCAGCGCTGGCGTAAGGCGCATATCGCGCTTAACTGTTTGGCGGTGCTGCTATTCGTCGGCCAGGGTTTTACCGGCGCGCGCGACCTGCTGGAAATTCCGCTGGGCTGGCAGCGATCGCACCTGTCGCAGTGCAACTGGGCGACGCGCACCTGTCCCGAGCGACCGACGAACGATGTGTCTCCCTAAGCGTCCTCCAATCGGGGCGACGCGATATGGTGGGCGTGCCCGATTTCATCCCCCGAGATTCATGCGTGCTGACTTCCCGATCGCTCACCCGCTAGCCGCCGCACGGCGATTCAAGCTTCAGGCGCTGGCGGCACTGCTGGCGCTGGGCGCGATCGGCTGTAGCCCCGCCGCACCGCCCGAATCGGCCGTACCGCCCGCCGCAACCGAGGCCGCGCCCGCCGACACGCCGCCACCGCCACCGGAAGGCGTCGCCGTGGAGATGCCGACGCAGCCGGAGGGCGAGCCGCGTCCTGGAAAATCCAGCGATCGCCCCGTGCGTGCGGAGGCCGAAAAACCCGCCGAAGCTCCTGTCGAGCCCGAAGCCCCATCCGCCCAGCCGCTTGCGCCGCCCGCTGAAAGCGCCGAGAGCACCGAGATGCCAGAAGTCTTCGGTCGCACTCTCAATGCCCTAGAGCAGACCGAGATTCCGGTGTTGCTGCCCGCCAGTCTGCCCAATGCCGGTTCGCAGCTCTATGTCAGCGCGACCGGCCAGCCGGAAGGCTACTCGATCGCGATCGGTTTCGTGCCGGACTGTCGCGCCAACGCCTGCATGTTCGGCACGATCGCGGCGCGGCAGGGCAGCGGCGACTATTACGACGTAGATGAAACCTTCGAGCGGACGATCGAGCTGGCGGACGGCACGGAGGCGTATTTCAACCCGTCGGTGTGCGGGGCTTCGTGTTCGGCACCGGTACTGGAGTGGGAGTACGGCGGGGCGCGGTATCGGATGGAGATGAAGGGCGTCTCGCCAGATGAAGCGCTGGGCACGCTGGCGGGAATGGCGAATTCGGCGATCGAGGCGGGCGATCGGATGGGACGTTAGCCACGATTTAATATGGAGCTGTTGCGTCCCACAAATTACGCGCCCGGTTCCCGAGCGAGCGCTGCTCGTTTGGATCTCTCGAAACGATTTGAAAAATTGAGCCGCTTGCGGCTCGTGCGTCACCGTCGCCCTTTGAACGCCGTATGACAGATTCTTACCTCGAACCCGTCGCCTCGACGCCCGAAACTGCGGAGGCGACCGTTCGGCCTCCCACGATTGAGACGATCTCCCTCGATATCAGCGGCATGAAGTGCGCGGGCTGCGTCAAAGCCGTGGAACGCCAGCTCGATATGGACGGCGTCATCTCCGCCAGCGTCAACCTGGCAACGGAAATGGCGGCAGTGCACTACGACGCCGATCGCGTCGCGCCGGACGAGCTGACTACGCGCTTGACTGACGCCGGATTTCCCAGCCAGCTCCGTACGATGGAGACCTTGTCGCTGGAGGAAATCGAGGCCACCGAAGAGCGCCAGCAAGAAGCCGCCCGCGAGCGCCGCAAGCAGCTCGTCACGGCGATCGCGCTGATCGTTTTATCGACGATCGGCCACCTGGAAATGTTGGGGATGCCCGCCCTGCCGGTGCTGAGTACGATGTGGTTTCACTTCGGTCTGGCGACCCTGGCACTGCTGTTTCCCGGTCGCCCGATTCTGCTCGACGGCTGGCGCGGCCTGACCCACAGCGCGCCGAACATGAATACACTCGTCGGCCTGGGCGTGACGGCGGCCTACGTCACCAGTACCGTTGCGATGGTCGTGCCAAGCCTGGGCTGGGACTGCTTTTTTGAAGAGCCGGTGATGCTGCTGGGCTTTATTTTGCTGGGGCGGGCGCTGGAGCGGCAGGCGCGGGATAGTGCGGCCTCGTCGCTGCGGGCGCTGGTTGGCTTGCAGCCCCGGACGGTGCATCTGGTCACGAAGGGCGAAGACCTTGAGGCGATCGGCGGTGACGACACGATCGATTTGCCGTCGAATCAGGTGCGCGTCGGCGATCTGCTGCGGGTGCTTCCCGGCGAGAAGCTGCCCGTTGATGGCGACGTGGTGGCGGGCAGTACGGCGATCGACGAGTCGATGCTGACCGGCGAGCCGCTGCCGGTGGAGAAAAACTCGGGCGATCGCGTCACGACCGGCACGCTGAACCAGTCCGGGGCGATCGTCGTCCGCGCCCGCCGCACCGGTAAAGACACCACCCTGGCCCAAATCGTCGAGCTGGTGCGCGACGCCCAAACCCGCAAAGCGCCGGTGCAGCTGCTGGCCGACACCGTGGCGGGCTACTTCACCTACGGCATCATGACGCTGGCGGTGCTGACGTTGCTGTTTTGGAACTTTGTCGGGGCGTCGGTGTTTGCCGAAGCGGTGGCCAGCGCCCATGCTTGGCCGATGCTCGCTCACGCCCACCGCGCCATGCCCCACCACGGCTCGCCGCTGCTGCTGGCCATCAAGCTCACCATCGACGTGCTGGTCATCGCCTGTCCGTGCGCCCTCGGATTGGCGACGCCGACGGCGATCCTGGTCGGAACCGGAGTCGGCGCGTCGCGCGGGCTGCTGATTCGCGGCGGCGATGCGCTAGAGCGGGTGCATCGCCTGGACGCAATCGTCTTCGATAAAACCGGGACGCTGACGGTGGGACGCCCGACGGTGACGGATTTCGCCGTTATCGAAGGATTTGACAAGAACGAAGCGCTGCAACTGGCGGCATCGATCGAGCAAGGCACGAGCCACCCGCTGGCGAAGGCGCTGGTGGAGGCGGCAAAGGCGCGCGAACTCGAACTCTTGCCGACGGGCGAATGTCAGACCGAGGCGGGCCTCGGCGTGCGCGGCCGCATCGGCGATCGCGCGATCGTCGTCGGCAACCGTCCCTGGCTCGGGGCTTGCGATATCGCCGTCCCCGAAGCCTTGTCCCAACAGGCGGACAACTTCGCTCGCGAAGGCAAGACCGCGATTTTCGTTGCTGCTGACGGCAAGACGCTCGCTGCTCTGGCCGTGGCCGACGAGCTGCGTCCCGAAGCGGCCGACACCATTCGCCAACTCAAACAGCTCGGTCTGCGCGTGGTGATGCTGACCGGCGATCGCCAGGCCGCTGCGACTGCGATCGCCACCCAGGTCGGCCTCGCGCCGGAAGATACGATCGCCGACGTGCGCCCGGCCGAGAAATCCGACGCGATCGCCCGCTTGCAGCAGTCCGCCAGCACTGGGAAACGCAAAAAAGCCAACGTCGCGATGGTCGGAGACGGCATCAACGACGCTCCGGCGCTAGCCCAGGCTGATGTGGGTATTTCGCTGCACGGCAGCACTGACGTGGCGATCGAGACCGCGCAGATCGTTCTAATGCGCAGCGACCTGACCGACATCGTCGCCGCGATTCGCCTCAGCCGCGCCACCTTTAATAAGATTCGTCAAAACCTGGTTTGGGCGTTTGGCTACAACTCGATCGGGATTCCCGTCGCTGCCGGTGCGCTCGTTCCCAGCTTCGGCGTGATGCTCGATCCGGCTTTTGCCGCTGTGGCGATGGCGTTGAGTTCAATTAGCGTCGTGGCGAATTCTCTGCTGCTGCGTGCCGCACTCCCCTCTCGCGATCGAGCCCGCTCGTAGCCTTGGGGCAGGCGATCGCCGCGCGAATCGGACTAACATGGAAGCTAGCATCGATCTCTGTCGTGACGAGCGACATCTTGCCATGACGTTCGCTTGCCCCCTCCGTTTCCGAGCGGCTGCTTGCCAGAGCTTCGCCGCCGCGATCGGCGCGATCGCGCTGCTGGCGACCGGAGTTCGCGCCCAGTCGGGTGACCTACGCCCGCCCAACGACGCTCTATTCTTCCAGAATCTCATTCTCGCCCCGGCCTTCAATCCCGACCCACAATTCTTGCGCGGCGTGGCGGGCGGCGCGGAATCTGCCGCCGAGATTGCCGGAATCGATCGAACGCCGACGGGATCTTGTGGCGGAGCGATTAACGATCTACCCAACCACCGCATTTACCTCGAAGATGTCTTCGAGTCGTTGCGCGTTCGCGTCCGTAGCGAGGGAGATTCGATCCTGGTCGTGCGCGGCCCCGGTGGAACCTGGTGCAATGACGATTACGATGGACGTGATGCGGGAATCGCGGGTCAGTGGCTGCCCGGTGCCTATGAAATTTGGGTGGGCTCCTACGAGGCCGATGAGTTTTTCCCGTACGAACTCGAATTTTCCGAAGTCATCTTGCCCAGCTCGCATCGCGATCGCGACGCCATCTTCCGCCGCTAACGATCGCCGCACGTCCCACTAACCTTCACCGACTGCGATGAAAGCACAGGTTTACCGAGGCGCACAGCAGCTTTGCTTCGAGGACGTCGAGCGACCGGAGCTAAAAATGGGTGACGTGCTCGTGCGGACGATCTCTACCGGGCTCGCGCCCCAGGACGTCGATCGCAGCTTGTCGAAAGTCGGCGAATTTCCCCGTATTTTCGGTCGCGAGATCGTCGGCAAAATCGCTGAGGTCGGCGAGGGCGTCGAAGACTGGCAGGTCGGCCAGCGCGTAGCCGTTCGCTCGCGCGTGCCCTGTTTGCAGTGCGACGACTGCATCGATCGGCGCTTTTCCGCCTGCACCAGCTACCGCCGCCACACCACCACGGCGGGCTTTTTCCCTGCGGGCGGCGGCTTTGCCGAATTCGTACGCGTGCCGCGATACCTGGTCGAGCGTGGCGGGCTCTGGGCGATTCCCAGTTCGGTGAGCTGGGAGCAGGCGCTATTTCTCGATCCGGTGCAGCGCTGCTTGGGCGCGATCGATCGCGCGAACCTACATCCCGGTCAAATTGTCTGGATCCTCGGCGCGGGCTCGCTGGGCTCAATTCTGGCGCTCGTCCTCAAGCACTTCGGCATTCGTACGGCGATCACCGACCTCAACCCCGATCGGCTCGATCGCGCCCGCGACCTCAACGCCGGAGCCGTTATCCCCAGCGTTTATGACGATATGCACACGAAGATCCAGGCGTTTACAGATGGTAGGGGCAGCGACGCCGCAATTCTGACGTTCCCCACCCGCTACAGCATCCATCACGCGATCGACGGGACGCGGCGGGGCGGCCAGCTCGCGCTGATCTGCGACGATCCGTTCGATCGCATGCAGACGATCGACCCCTGCCTGTTTTCCCGGCGCGAGCTGAGCCTGACGGCAGGCTTCACGCTCGACGTGCGCCAGCGCAGTCTCGCCGAAGAGCTGATTTGCAGTCGGCACTTGCCCTTCGAGCAATCGATCTCTCACCGCTACAGTCTCGAGGATTTGCCGATCGCGATCGAGCGCGCCTCCTCCGAAGAAGCCGACACGGTTAAGATTGCCATCTACCCGCAGTCCGAGTGAGCTGCGCGCTTTACTTCACCCAGCGCTTGAGCTTTGCCGACAGCTTCAGCCACTGGGGCAGCGGCAACAGCGGATCTCCCGCAAATTGCCCGCCCGCTTTGATATCTCGACGCACCACCGATCGCCCCGCCACGACGCTACCCGCCGCGATCGTCACGCCATCGACCACGCCCACCTGACCGGCCAGCACGCTAAAGTCGCCGACCGTAACGCCGCCCGCCAGCCCGACCTGGCCGCAAAGCAAACAATGCTCGCCGATCGTGCAGCCGTGGCCGACCTGCACTAAGTTATCGAGCTTTGTGCCCATGCCGATGCGCGTCGCACCCACTGCCGGACGGTCGATCGCGCTATTTGCGCCGATTTCCACAAAGTCGCCAATCTCTACAATTCCCGACTGGGGCATCTTCTCCCAGCCCTGGGGCGTCTGCACGAAGCCAAAGCCGTCCGCCCCGATCGCGACGCCCGCGTGAACAACGCAGCCCTGGCCGATTCGCGTGCCGGGATAGAGCGTCACGCCCGCGTGGATCGTCGTATCGGCCCCAATCGTCACGTCGGGATACACCGTTACGTTCGGCATCAGGCAAACGCGATCGCCGATCGTCGCGCCAGAATAAATCGTCGCGCCCGCTGCGATCGAGATGTCTTGGCCGAGGGCTGCGTCCGGTGCGATCGCAGCGCGGTCGTCAATGCTGGGTGAGAGGCGGAAGGCTTGGTAAAACTGCCCGATCGTTCGTGCGAAGGCTAGACGCGGTTCCGGCGTCGTCAGCCAGCAGAGGCCGCGATCGAGCGCCATCCCTTTCGCAACCTCTACCAGCTCCGGCAGCTCCGGCAAGATGACCGCTCCGGCTCCGGTTTTGCCCAGCGCCTTGCGGTACTTCGCGCTCATTACAAAGCTGACCGTCTCGGGCGTCGCAGCCGTAATCGCAGCCGCGCCGCTCAGCTCGCAGTCAGTGTCGCTGCAAGTCGTCACGAGGTTGCCGAGGTGGGTCGCCAGGTCGCTAAATTTCACGTTCGGGGTCGGTGGCCGAGTCTGAGTTTGGGGCTGAATCTAGTTCGAGTAGTGGCGTCTGGCCGCTGGGGAAACGCTCGCGTAGGCGATCGCGCAGCGCCTCCGGGTCAGTGTAAATCGCTTCTAGCGCATCTTCCGGCGTTATTCCAAGCTGCCGCGCGTAAAACCCAACCTCGCCCATTACCCGACTCTCCGACTGGCGCAGGTACATCGACAAACAGTGCAGCGCCTGTCGCTCCACGTCGCGCCCCGTCCGAAAAAAGGCGAGGGCGTGGAGCAATCGATCTTCAAATGGCGCGAGCGGTTCGAGTTTCAAAGTCGCGGGTGGTGTGGTTCAGAGAGGCTTGGGGCACAGCGGCAGCTTGCCGGTAAGCTAATACAATCTTCGGCTGTCTCATCGGAGTCGCCGCAACCGTCTTATACCATCGGAACCCATGAACGCAAAACTCAAGTGGTACATCACCGCGCAGGTCGGTGTTCTCATGTTTCCTCTCGGGCTGTGCCTGTTCGGCGAGTCGGTGACGCGCCGAATTAACGGCGACCCCTGGTTTTGGTGGGGCACGGTGAGCTTGATTGTCATCAATGCGGGCATCGGTCTGATGATCGAGAGTGGCCTGATCGGCGGCTTCCCGCGCGATCGCCAGGACGGCGACGCCTAGGGGCTGTCATCGATTAGATCTACAGCCCTCGCCCCATCAGGGTTTCAGCCCCCTTTTACATTTTTGTTGGGTCTGGCGTTTAACTGCTTGCCCCGCAAGGGGTCTGGCGTTAATTGATGACACGCACTAGCTCGTTTCCTGCCACCACCTGCCAAACTGTGCCAAACGTGCCCAAACCCAAATTCCAACTCGGTTGCGCCGTCTGGTCGTTTCCCGGCTGGGTCGGCGACTTCTACCCCAAAGGCAGCAACAGCAAAAACTTCCTCGACCTATACGGTCAGCGCTTCACTACCGTCGAGGGCAACACGACCTTCTACTCCGTTCCCGGCCTCGACACGATCGCCCGCTGGGTCGATCGCACGCCGGACGAGTTTGAATTCTGCCTGAAGTTGCACCGCGACATCACCCACAGTGGCCTGCTCGTGCCGCAAATCCCGCTGGCGCAGCAGTTTTACCGCGTGGTGTCTGGCCTGGGCGATCGTCTTGGAACCAGCTTCCTGCAACTGCCGCCGCGCTACGGCCCTGCCTCTCTGCGCGACCTGACTCAGTTCCTCGAAGCGTGGCCGCGCGATCGCGCCCCGATCGCGGTGGAAGTCCGCCACCCCGCCTGGTTTCAGGATGCCCGCGCCGCTGACCTCAACGCCATGCTGACGGACCTCGGCGTCGGTCGCGTCCTGCTCGACACTCGCCCGATCTACAGCACTGACGACGACCCGCAAAAGCACTCCCAGCGCAAAAAGCCGAAACTGCCGCTCCAGCCGATCGCGATCGGCGACACTGCTTTCGTGCGCTTTATCAGCCACCCCGACCCGACGGTGAACCTGCCCTATCTGGAAGAGTGGGTCGATCGCGTCGGAGCGTGGCTGGCGGACGGGCTGCGGGTGTACTTTTTCGTGCATTGCCCGCTGGAGGAGCGATCGCCTCACACCGCGCGGCAGTTTCACGAAATGCTCGTCGAGGCGGGCGCGGAGATTCCAGCGCTGAACTGGCCTGCGATCGCGCCGCCGGAACCAAAGCCGTCGCAGCTCAGTTTGTTTGGATGAGCAAGCGCCTAAGAGCACTGAGCGCAGTCGAAGTGCGATCTTGGAGAACTGGCTGACCGTGCCAGCCTATTTCATTCAGCACGATCGCCTCTAGCGCAAGACGCGCTTTGACTACGCTCAGCGCTCATTGAGCTTATCGAACATCCTAAGGGCACTCCACAAATATATTTGTCCAGAAGCCGCCAATGAAGGCTGAGCTTGTCGAAGCCTGGGGGTGACGCACTTCGACAAGCTCAGTGCTCGAATTCTGAATACTGGACATTTATTTCCGTGGAGTACTCTAAGTGCTTAAACCGTATACCCCACGCGACTGACCCGCGACTCCGTCAACCGCGTCAGCCAGCCCTCGAAATACTCTCGATTCTCCGCCAACTGCTGCGGATCGTCCGTCGTTAACGGATTCGGTGCGAGACCCCAAATCGCCGCCGTCGTCACGCAGAACATCGATTTCTGGAAGCTCTCGCAGATCTTGATTAGCAGATCGCCGCGCCCACGCGTGCCGCCGTCGTACAACTCGCTCAAATAGTTGGGTAGATGGCGCGCCATATCCTGCATGAGCTGCGTCGGCGGAATGCCCGCACCGCCCACCGGAAGCGGGTCGGCGTAGAGCGCCCCGTAGGCGAACTCACCGGGATTTGAGGAAATCTGGAATGCCTGGGCGTTGTACGACACCGTCCCCAGGAACGGAGTCCCCCGAAAGAAAATTGCCTCGACATACGGCACGCCTGCATCCATCAGGAAGCCGAAGCCCTTGGATTTGGGAACCAGATCGTAATCCTCGCCGCGAATCGAGAGGGTGTAGTAAATCGGGTCGGCGGCGGCGTCTTGCAGACCGGCTAGGACGAATTCGGAGACCTGCGTGGCGGAGCTAATCTCGCCTGCATCGTACTCATCACTGAGCTTGAGGAAAATGTCGCTCATCACCGTCCAGAACTGGCCGAGGTTGCGGTAGTACGCTTGCTGTCGGGCTTGCTCGAGGAACATCTCGGGCGCGATCGCGTGGATCGCGCGCATCAGCGGATTACTGCGAAACCAGGCGCGAATGGCGCGATCGGCATTGGCCGCGAACTCATCCGAATCGACGTACTTCCCGAAGTCCGTTTCGCTGCCGTGCCAGAGCATCGACTTCATGCAGTACTCGGCGTACTCGAAGTTAATGCGATCGTGGATGATGTGCCGCCACAGCTGAGCGGGCTTGACGCTGCCCTCGAAGAATTTGAACACTGGGAACGGCGAGACGAACTGCCGCGCGGCGATGTCTTTGAGGACGCGGGAATACTCGCCCAGAACGATGCCGTAGCTCTTCAACACGCCGATAACTTCCATCAGGTTCGTACCGCCCTCGGCGAGCAGCGCTTGGCCGCGTTCGAGCCGGTGGACGAGTTCGGCGTGGGGGTGGGCAGAGGGCGAGATGGGGGAGAGAACCATGATGCGCGGGGCGATCGGGGCGAGTAGAGGAAGAGCGGAGAAAGTTCGGCGGGCTTGGCAGGATGCGAGAGGCTCGATTTCTGGTCGCGCTCCGGTTGAGGGCGATCGTTTCGTTGAGAAATCGGACTTCTGACGGAATGCTAGAGGTCTGACTGGTTGGGCGATATCGCAACGGGCACGATGACTTCCTGGGGCGCGATGACGCGGGGCACGAGCGTCGAGATTTGCGCCTGACTCCAGTCGAGAAATAGCGACGGCATCAGGCCGTAAACCACCAGTAGCGACGCGATCGCCATCGACGAGATCGTCTCGTGCCACTGCACCGGCGGCAGGTTACCAAAGCGATCGGGCAGGCGACCGAAAAAGACGCGGTTAATCATCAGCAGGAAGTAGACCGCCGTCAGGCCCGTTCCGACGATGCAGGCCAAAGTTTGCAGCGGATACACCGAGAAGCTGCCGCGAAACACCATAAATTCGGCTACGAAGCCCATCAATCCGGGCAGGCCGGAGCTGGCCATCACGCCCAGGACGATGAGCGAGCCGACGATCGGCAGACCTCGCTGGGGATTGAGTAAGCCGCGCAGCACGTTCAGGTCGCGCGTACCGGTTTTCTTGGCGACGATGCCGACCAGCAAAAAGAGCAGCGCCGAAATCAGGCCGTGGGCGACCATCTGCGCGATCGCCGCTAGGATGCCCAGTTCTGTACCCGCCGCTGCCGCCAGCAGAATGTAGCCCATATGGGCGATCGAGGAGTACGCGACCATCTTTTTCATGTCTTGCTGAGCGATCGCCGCAAACGCGCCGTATAGGGCGCTAATTGCCGCTAGTGTCGCCAGGACGGGCGCGATCTCCAGCCACGCTTCGGGGAAGAGGCCGATGCCGAAACGCAGCAGGCCGTAGGTTCCCAACTTCAGCAGCACGCCCGCTAGCAGCACCGACACCGGCGTCGAAGCTTCCACGTGGGCATCGGGGAGCCAGGTGTGCAGCGGCACGATCGGAATCTTGATCGCCAGCCCGAACAGCAGCGTCGCGAGCAGGACGATCTGCGGCTCGATCGCCAGCGAAGACCCGAGCCCGACGCTGTAGCTAAAGTCCGGCGCGCCGCTCAGCCAGACGACCCCGAGGAACGCCGACAAAATCGCCACGCCGGAGATGGCGGTGTAGAGCAAAAATTTCGTCGCCGCGTAGCTGCGTCGCGCGCCGCCCCAGATGGCGATCAGGAAGTACAGCGGAATTAGTTCCAGCTCGTAGAACAGGAAGAACAAAATCAAATCCTGCGCGACGAATGCACCGACGACGCCTGCATTCAGCAGCCAGAGCATGCAGTAGTAGAGACGCGGGCGCTCCAGGGTTGGAGAAGTGCAGCCGATCGCCACCAATGTCAAAAATCCATTCAGTACCAGCAGCGGCAGCGAGAGGCCATCGACGCCGAGGGAATAGCTCACGCCGAGCAGCTCGAGCCAGGGTCGGCGCTCGACGAGCTGCATCGCGCCGCTGGCCGCGTCGAACTGCCACGCTACGGCCAATGCCAGCGCGAACAGCACGCTGGAGGCGACGAGCATCGCCACCCGCAGGCCGCGTGCCGTGACGCGTTCCGGCACGAGGCCGACCGCAACGGCCAGCAGCAGCGGGATAAAGATAAGGGCAGAGAGCATGGACGATCGGTGAAGCGCAGGAGACGGCGATCGCATGTCGGAGGCGTCATCGCGAACGTAACGAAAATCTTAAAGCGCCGATAGCGCAACCTCGAGAAACTAACGCTCAAAATTAACAATGTCGGGAGCGGTCTCGCCCGCCATTTGTAAACTCAGAACGGCCAACTCACCGCCAAAAACACCAGCAGTCCCGTCCCGACTAAAATTGTCAGCACGTAGGTTTGGGACTGACCCGAAGAGCTGTAGCGCAGCGCCTGCCCGCTCAGCAGCGTCGCCAATCCCGTGGCGTTGACGAGTCCATCGACGATATAGCGATCGAACATCACCGACAGCCGCGACACCTGCGCCACCGCCCAGACCACCGTGACGCGATAGAATCGCTCGATATAAAAACCATCGGCCAGCAGGTCTTGGCAGAAGCGCAGCACGGGTTGTAGCGATCGGGCTCCGGTGCGCGTCAGCGGCAGCACCAGCCCGAGGCCGAAGCCGATCGCGCCGGATAGCAGCAGCAGTGCCGCGCCGAATTGGGCGGCGATCGGGCTGGCGTTGGCGGCGATTGCCAGTGGTGCGAAGGCCAGCAAATCCCAGTGCCAAAAGGCCACCGGCATCAGCAGCGTCAGCAGCGTCAGCGACACGAGCGGCACCGCCATCAGCCAGTTCACCTCCGGCGCGCGGCGCGTTTTTATCTGCACCGGCCCGAGGAAGACCAGTCGGAACAGGCGCGTCAGGCTCAGCGCCGCCAGCAAGTTCACCACCAGCAGCACGCCGAGCGGCGAGATATCCCGAGCCTCCTCGATCCAGTGGCGGAAGGTCAGAAAGACCCCCGACGGCAGCAGACAAGTCGAGCCCGCCGCCCCGACAACGAAGGCTAGTGCCGTAACGGGCATCCGCGCGCCGAGGCCGCCCAGCTCGGTTAGGTTTTGGCTGCTCGTGTTGAGAATAATGCCGCCGATGCTCATAAACAGCAGGGCCTTTGCCATTGCGTGGGCGAACAGCAGCAGCAGTGCGATATCGACCTGGCCGCAGCCGACCGCCACGAACACCAGACCCATAAAGGCACTCGTGGAGTACGACAGCGCGCGCTTGATATCGATTTGCGCCAGGGTCATTAGCGACGTACCGATCGCCGTTACCGTGCCGATCGCCACCAGCACGTCCGCCGCGATCGGCGAAAGCCCGAACACCGGCTCCAAGCGAATCAACACGTACGCCCCTGCTGATACCACCACCGAGTTACGCAAAATCGAGGCCGGGTTCGGCCCCTCCATCGACTCATCGAGCCACAGGTGCAGCGGGAACTGGGCGCATTTACCCACCGGCCCCGCAATCAGCGACAGCCCGAGCAGCGTCGCCACCCCACCCGAAACCGGCGACGCTGCCGCCCAAGCTTCCAGCTCGCTGAACGTCAGCCCGGAGCCGTAACTCGAAAGCGCCACGATACCCATCAGCAGGATGATGTCGCCGACTCGCTTCGTTAAAAATGCATCCCGCGCCGCCGTCACCACCAGCGGCTGCGCGTACCAAAATCCCACCAGCAGATACGTCGAAAGCGTCAGCAACTCCAGCAGGCCGTAGCTGAGCAGCAGCGAGTCGCTGAGCGCAATGCCCACCAACGCCGCTTGAAACAGCCCCATCAGGCCGTAGAACCGACCGAGAGATGCTTCTTTCTCTAGGTATCCCAAGCCGAACACCTGGGCTAGCAGGCAGAGCAGCGCTACGAGGGTTGCCCCGCCAAGGGCGACCGGCGACACGTCGATCGCCACGGACAAATCCAGATCTGCCACTCGCAGCCAGGGAACGACGATGCGGTACGCCTCGCGCCCCACGATCGCCTGCGATGCCAGCACGCCATGCACCAGCACCAAAACCGTCATCAGGATATTGACGTACGCCGCCGGACGCTGACCCGTCTTCCGGATGAGACCCGACGACCAGGGCAGAGTCAGCAGCGCTCCGACGACACCGTAGAGCGGCAGGAACCAGCAGGCGTGCAGGAAAAAATCTGCCATAGCGACCCTTGAGAAATGTGTGGGAAGAAATGCGTGAGAACGTAAGCAGGAAATGTCGGCTGCGCTTTGAGACCAAATGGTATCGACCTTGTCGTCCGTGTGGGGTGGGGCCGCCCGTTGGAACACTTGCGCCTGCAAGAGCTCGGTGCAGCGAGCGCCTGAAGTGCGCGCTACAGAGCCTCAGCCGGTTTAAGCCTCAGTACGCATGGTTTGTCGCACCATCGTATTAGAGATCTTTAACGATTGCTAGCAACAATCATCATCGGTTCCTATGTTGCCAAACGGTACAAAGTTGCATAGTCTCTATATCGGGCATACAAATTTTGGATCGTCTTTTCGATCTCAGCATTCTTGCTAGGCCAGCACCGAACATCGCCTTTTTGAGGTCGTGTCGAGCACCTAATTGACAGCGCTTATTTCCGGGAAGCTAGTGGTAATCGTTCCGGATGAGTTTACTGAGGTGTCTCGTGGTTTCGGGTTTGTCATTGCGTTCACACGGGCTCGCGCGACGCGCGGAGCCTGCGGACTTGTCACGACTTGACACAGTCCTCACTTTTTAAAGGAAACAGTACAGGAACTTATGTCTATTGCAGTTGGAATGGTGGAAACGCTCGGTTTCCCCGCTGTCGTGGAAGCCGCTGACTCTATGGTCAAAGCAGCCCGCGTCACGCTGGTCGGCTACGAGAAAATCGGCTCCGGTCGCGTCACCGTCATCGTTCGTGGCGACGTTTCGGAGGTTCAAGCCTCCGTCTCAGCGGGAACCGATGCGGCTAACCGCGTCAACGGCGGCCAAGTCCTCTCGACCCACATCATCGCTCGTCCCCACGAGAATCTCGAGTACGTGCTTCCGATTCGCTACACCGAAGAAGTCGATCAGTTCCGTACTTACTAGCGTTAGCGACCGCACGTGTCAGCCGGTTGCGCCCGCTTGCGAGCGGGTGCGCTTCCGCATTCGTGCGTTGAGGCGGTTGCGATCGGCGATTTTCGCTCGGTTTTCGCTTTGGCGCGCGGGCTTTATTGGAACATTTTAATCAACCTCACTCAGGCTAGGAGATAGCGATGTCAATTGCAGTTGGAATGATTGAGACCCTGGGCTTTCCCGCCGTTGTAGAAGCGGCAGATGCCATGGTCAAGGCCGCCCGTGTAACGCTGGTCGGCTATGAGAAAATTGGTACGGGTCGCGTAACGGTTATCGTGCGTGGCGACGTTTCGGAAGTGCAAGCATCAGTGAATGCGGGCACGGAGAATGTCAAGCGCGTCAACGGTGGCGAAGTTCTCTCGACGCACATCATCGCGCGCCCTCACGAGAACCTCGAGTACGTCCTGCCGATTCGCTACACCGAGGCGGTGGAGCAGTTCCGCGAGAGCATCGGCGCACCGCGTACGATCGGTCGCCCGTAATCGTCTATGCAGTTGGCAAGAGTTCGCGGCACGGTGGTGTGCACTCAGAAACTGACGAGCTTGCGCGGTTCCAAGCTGCTCGTTCTCGAATTGCTCGACGAGTCGGGCGCGCCTTTGCCGCAGTACGAGGTCGCAGTCGATCTCGTTGGGGCGGGGCGAGATGAGTGGGTTTTGGTCAGTCGCGGCAGCGCCGCGCGCGTTGAGCCCGGACAGGAGAGCAATCCCATCGATGCGATGGTCATTGGCATTATCGACACGGTGACTATCGGTTCTCAGCAGGTTTACAACCACTAGTCGGCCCCTCGTGCTCTTCTGGAGCGGCGTTTCGGCTGGCACACGCCGTCGCTCTTCTCGAGGTTTCGCTATTGACCCAGCGCTATCTGGAGTGTTGTCAGAGCCGCCACTCGAAATCGCCCCCGATGTCAGGACTAAACGAGCACAATGGTTGTCCGTAAGCGAGCCGCTTCTTTCCCTTCTCGATCGCCGAATTTAGCCGAACCTCAGATTGACGATTCGGCCTACGTTCATTCGTTCTCGAACATCATCGGTGACGTGCGTGTCGGGCGAGGTACGACGATCGCGCCGGGAACCTCGATTCGTGCAGATGAGGGATTTCCGTTCTTTATCGGCGATCGGGCCAACATCCAGAACGGCGCTGCCGTACATGGCCTCGAGGACGCTCGAGTCATCGGCGACGATGGCGAATCGTATTCCGTGTGGATCGGCAGCGGCACTTGCATCGCCCATATGGCGCTAGTTCACGGGCCTGCCTACATTGGCGACGATTGCTTTATCGGGTTCCGCTCGACGGTCTTCAACGCCAGAATCGGCGACGGCTGCGCGATTATGGGGCACGTCTTAATTCAGGATGTGGCGATTCCTGACGGTAAGTACGTTCCTTCTGGCACGGTCGTGACGAGCCAGGAACAGGCCGATCGCCTTCCGGACGCCCGCGCGTCCGATTTCGACTTCGCGAACCGCGTCGTCCGAGTCAACGAAGCGCTGCTCGCGAATCCCAAAAGCGCCCAGCGTGGGGCAAGCAGCCCAAAGAATTCTGCCCTTCAGCGTGAGAGTCACGATAGTGGACGCCCTGCTGGCTCGTCTGTATCTAGTTACACCCCCCCAGAAACCATGAGTGCGAATTTAGAAGTGCGCGAGCAAGTCCGCTCGCTCCTCAATCAAGGCTATCAAGTGAGCGTCGAGCGAGCGAACAAGCGTCGCTACAAAACTAGTTCCTGGCTGGGCGCTGGACGCTTGCAGTCGAGCAGCCCCGATCGCGCCGTCTCCGAACTCGAAGCGACGATCGCCCAGTTCCCCGACGAGTACGTGCGGATCATCGGCGTCGATACTGCTGCCAAGCGCCGCGTTCTCGAAGCCGTCATCCACCGTCCGGGCGAATCGACTTCGATTCCGGCCTCGTCGAACGGTTCGGCCAGTGCTGCCTATGGAGCGTCGTCTTACAACGGTTCCGCTCGCCCGTCGTCAACACCGGCGATCGCCGATGGCGACGCGAGCGCCCAGCTCGCCTCTCTGGTGCGTAACGGCTATAAAATCACCCTCGAGCACGCGACGCCGCGCCGCTTTAAGACCAGCTCTTGGCTGACCGGGCCTACGGTGAGTGCCACCCGCGAGCCTGCGGTGATGTCCGAGATCCAGTCTTTTTGCGCCCAGCACGCAGGCGAGTACGTCCGCGCGATCGGCGTTGATAAAGCTGCCAAGCGCCGCGTTCTGGAACTCATCGTCCAGCGCCCGGATGGCAAGGCTTTGAATGGTAACAGTCGCGCCTCCTATGGCGGTTCCTACGGTGTTTCCAGCGCGCCGGTCGGCTCCGGTCGGCTGTCTCCCGAGGCGATCGAGCAAGTGCGATCGCTGCTGGCCCAGGGCTACAAGATCGGCACCGAGCACGCGACGACGCGCCGCTTCCGCACCGGCTCCTGGAAAACTTGCAAGCCGATTCAGGCGACCCAAGAAGGCGCTGTGATTTCGGCTCTCGAAGGCTGCATGGCCGACCACCACGGCGAGTACGTCCGCGTGATCGGCATCGACGCAGCAGCGAAGCGTCGCGTCCTCGAAACGATCGTCCAGCGCCCCGATGGCTCCGCGAAACCGACCGCTAGCTACAGCAACGGCAACGGCGCAGCGGCCAGCTACAGCAACGGCAGCGCGGCGTCGGGTGCGATCGACAGCGACACCCTCAGCCAAATACGCAGCCTGCTCGGCCAGGGCTACAAGATCGGCGTCGAGCACGCCAGCAAGCGCCGCTTCCGCACCGGTTCCTGGCAGACTGCCGGTTCGATCGCCGGTTCGAGCGATCGCGAGGTGATTCCCGCCCTCGAGGCCAGCCTCGCCAACTACCGCGACGAGTACGTGCGCGTTATCGGCATCGATCCGAAGGCCAAACGCCGCGTCCTCGAAGCGATCGTCCAGCGCCCCTAGGGCATCGCCATCGATGCGCGTCAGATTTTCTGACCCGGCAAGCACTTGCCCACCTGGCCCAGTTGGCCTAACGGGTGTCGTCCTTTCCGGGTCGGTGCTGCGGCTTTAGATGGCGACCGCCAATCGATGAGCCTGGTTTGATGACAGTCTCCAGTCATTGTTTTTCGTCGCGCTTTCGAGGAGCGTTGGTCTCCCGAGCGCGCTACCCCGAGAGGGTTTTTCGTCTTTTTTGAAAACGATTTATGCCCGGCCGCCCATCCGATAATCGGCTCGAAAATCCGCCCGACCGCGTCTGCGTTCACGCTACGGCGACGGTCTCGCCCTCTGCGGTTCTCCAAGCCGAACTCGAGTACTCGATTGAAATCGGCGCGGGCGCTTCCGTGGGTGAAGGCTGCTGGCTACACGCCTATAGCGGCGACATCAAAATCGAGTCCGGCGTCGTTCTCGGCTCGGGGGTCTTGATCGTCGGCTGGAGCGAAGTGGGGGAACTCTCGACGGTGGGTGCATCGACGACACTCTTCGAGACGGCGATCGCGGCGGGGTCAGCGATCTCGGCCCACAGCGTTCTCGGTGTGCCCGAACGCCCCATTGCCCTCGTACCTGCGGCTGCAGATTTCTCAGACGAGGTCGATAATCTCCCCGATCCGTGGAGCGAACGACCGGCCAGCCCGATCGAGCCAGCGCCTCCACCAATCTCTAAGCCCGTCCCCCCGACGACGTCGGGCTTTGCAGCGGAAGGCACCGATCGCGACGAGAGCGATTTGGAGTCTTCGACAGGGTCAGGCGAACAGCCTGCATCTCCGGCAGAAGCCGCCGAAACTTCTGCCCGCGAGGCTCCAGCCGCCTCGCCCAGTCCTGAGGTTTACGGACGCCAGCACGTTACGCGCATCATCGACAGCATTCTCAATCGAGATTCTCCGTAGGTTGCATCGCCGATTTGCGCCAGGGCTTCCACGAGACTCGCGATCGAAACCCGACCGGTTTGTGACCGAGAGAAAACCTCCGTCGAATAAGGAACGGATTTAGCTGACGGCACTCCTTTGTTTAACGCGTTGCCAGGTGACTCGGGTCGCGTTTTAGTGCCGCTTCTTGGAAGTTCGACAAAGATCGACAGTTCTCGTGAGTCTAATTACTCAATAAAGCCGTTGCTATTGCACCAAAATATTAAATAGACGTCTCAATGCAGAAGAGATGCTAGAAAATATTAATCTTTTATTAAGTGATGTTTGTTTGTGTTTAAGCTTTGCGTTTGCGATATCGGGCGGCGGTCGGGCGGGCTCAACCCTTTCCTTAAAACGAATGCGATGAAAGATCGACTTAGGGCTCGCTTTGAATTGCGCTCGCAATCTGTGTGAATCGTAGGCAATTGCACTGGTTACAAAGAGAAGTGTCTCGATTGCGGCACGATGCAATGTTGTTGGGGAACGTTCTAGCAGCGGCGATCTTAGGCTGCGAGTCTCTCCGGTGCAGCACTTATTAGCTGGCCTGATAGGGCGATCGAACTATCGCGATTTGTTTTTCGTGCTTCTCGTTTTTTTAGAGCAATTTAACGATCGTCAGCGTGGTAGTATACCTCAAGCAAGAAGCCCGATAAGCCACTAGCACGAATAGCGCCCATCCGAGCTAAGTTTCGTCCGCGTTTGTTTGCTTGGTTTGCCAACTTCAAACGTTGATTTGTTTCTGAGCTCGCGCCCCAGGCGGTGTTTCCTTCTTTTCGAGAAAGCACCGTTCGAGATGGCGCGCTATCACTAAATTTTGCCGCTTTCTTTCGCCAGACGACGCTCGAGATCTAGTCTCGTACTGCGATCTTGAAGATCGTCCTCACATTGAGATTACTCGACGCTTTCGGTTGAAAGCCATCACTGACGCGCAATTGTTTCTCATTGTGTTTCGGTCTGGTGTGCAGTGCGAAAACGGCGATGTGTTACGAGAGATTCCTGACAGAAATAAGGAGATACATAGAGGGATGGTTCAGACCAAATCCGCTGGATTCAAGGCGGGTGTACAGGACTACGCGCTGACGTACTACACCCCCGACTACACGCCCAAAGATACCGACCTGCTGGCTTGCTTCCGCATGACGCCCCAACCTGGCGTTCCTCCGGAAGAAGCTGCTGCTGCTGTGGCCGCTGAATCGTCGACCGGTACGTGGACGACGGTTTGGACTGATGGTCTGACCGACCTCGATCGCTACAAGGGTCGCTGCTACGATGTCGAAGCCGTTCCCGGCGAAGACAACCAGTACTTCTGCTTCGTTGCTTACCCGCTCGACCTGTTCGAGGAAGGTTCGGTGACGAACATCCTGACCTCGCTGGTCGGTAATGTCTTTGGTTTCAAAGCCCTAAAAGCCCTGCGTCTGGAAGATATCCGCTTCCCGGTCGCACTGGTGAAAACCTTCCAAGGTCCGCCGCACGGTATTTCCGTCGAGCGCGACCACCTCAACAAGTACGGTCGTCCGCTCCTCGGTTGCACCATCAAACCGAAGCTGGGCCTCTCGGCGAAAAACTACGGTCGTGCGGTTTACGAGTGCCTTCGCGGCGGTCTCGACTTCACGAAAGATGACGAGAACATCAACTCGCAGCCGTTCATGCGCTGGCGCGATCGCTTCCTGTTCGTTCAAGAAGCCATCGAAAAATCTCAGGTCGAGACCAACGAAGTTAAAGGTCACTACCTGAACGTCACCGCTTCGACTTGCGAAGAGATGATGAAACGTGCCGAATTCGCGAAAGAAATCGGCACGCCGATCATCATGCACGACTTCCTGACGGGTGGCTTCACGGCGAACACCACCCTGGCGAAGTGGTGTCGCGACAACGGCGTCCTGTTGCACATTCACCGGGCAATGCACGCGGTTATCGACCGTCAGCGCAACCACGGTATCCACTTCCGCGTCCTTGCGAAGTGCCTCCGCCTCTCCGGCGGCGACCACCTGCACTCGGGTACGGTCGTCGGTAAGCTCGAAGGTGAAAAAGGCATCACGATGGGCTTCGTCGATTTGATGCGCGAAGACTACGTGGAAGAAGATCGCTCGCGCGGTATTTTCTTTACCCAAGACTGGGCGTCGCTGCCTGGCGTTATGCCGGTCGCTTCCGGTGGTATTCACGTGTGGCACATGCCCGCACTGGTGGAAATCTTCGGCGACGACTCCTGCCTGCAGTTCGGCGGTGGTACGCTGGGTCACCCCTGGGGTAACGCGCCGGGTGCAACGGCAAACCGCGTCGCGCTCGAAGCTTGCGTCCAAGCGCGCAACGAAGGCCGCGATCTCATGCGCGAAGGTGGCGACATCATCCGCGAAGCTTGCAAATGGAGCCCCGAGCTGGCCGTTGCTTGCGAACTGTGGAAAGAAATCAAGTTTGAATTCGAGGCTGTCGATACGCTCTAGGCGATCGCAACAGGCTCGGATTCAACTGAAGCCGGTACCGTTCGGGACGGAGGCTCGCGATCGTGGATTCCAAGCGCCTCGCGCGCGAAGCCGCCAAAACGTTGCAAACTTACGTGACGTTTCAAGCGGTCAAACTCATCCTCGAGCAGCTTAGCGAGACCAACCCGTCCCAGGCGATTTGGCTGCGGCAATACGTGCTGGACAACCCTATCCGAGACGATGGGGAGTTCCTGGAAGGCTTGATTCGCGATCGCAAAGATCTGGTGTTTCGCGTTTTGACCGTCCGCGCCGAAATTGCCGATACGGTACTGGAATTTCTTCCCGAACTGGTGTGCTCGAACATCACGGAAGCGAACGTAAAGCTTCGCCGTTCGATGCTCGAGCGCCTCACCCAAACCTCTAATATCCCGTCTGACTCTGATGGGGCGCTGCCCCATCCCGAGTTGGATGTTCCACCCGAACGAGACTCACAGGAGTAAGGATTTATGAAAACGCTGCCAAAAGAGCGTCGTTACGAAACGCTGTCGTTCCTTCCCCCGCTGAGCGACCAGCAAATCGTCCGTCAAATCGACTACATGCTCGCTCAGGGCTTTATCCCCGCGATCGAGTTTGAAGAAGATCCGACCCCGGATTGCCACCACTGGACGCTGTGGAAACTGCCTCTCTTTGATGCACGCACCTCCAACGACGTACTGGCTGAAGTTCGCGAGTGCCGCCAAGAGTACTCCAACTGCTATATCCGCGTCATCGGTTTTGACAACATCAAGCAGTGCCAAACTGTTAGCTTTATCGTCTATAAGCCCGGTACGGGCACGATGCGCTACTAAGCGGTTTTTCTAGCTGTGTCGCATAGATAAGCTAGTCCGAATGCCGGTTCGATCGCGAGATCGTCCGGCATTTTTGCGATTTTTTCTTACCCAATAACGATGGACATTACCAAAATCAAGCCGCAACCCGAGCCGGGTCTGGTGAACGTTCTGATCGAAATTCCGGGCGGCAGCAAAAATAAATACGAGTTCGACAAAGACCTCGGCTGCATGATGCTCGATCGCGTGCTGTTTTCTTCGGTTCAGTATCCCGGCGACTACGGCTTTATTCCTAACACGTTGGCCGACGACGGTGACCCGCTCGACGGTATGGTGCTGATGGATCAGCCGACTTTCCCCGGCTGCCTGATCGCGGCGCGTCCGATCGGTATGCTCGAGATGATCGACGGCGGCGATCGTGATGAGAAGCTACTGTGCGTTCCGGCGGAAGACCCACGCTACGCTCAGTACACCTCGCTGGCGAATGTCGAACAGCACCGCCTCGATGAGATTGCTGAGTTCTTCGATTCCTATAAGAATCTGGAGAAAAAAGAGGTCGAAATCCTCGGCTGGAAAGATGTTGATGCTGTCTTGCCGCTGGTGGAAGAGTGTATCAAGGCTTACGGTGCGTAAGATCTTTAGCGATTTGAAATGCTCGTTCGACTAGAGGGAAAAGGAGTTTTTTTCCTCGATCGATTTGAGCTGATGTAATGCGTGTTGCAGTTCTAGAGAGCGGCAGCACGTATTTTGTTAGCGGCGTTATATCACGCTGGATTCACCGCTTTCCGATAAAGTATGGGTATAGCCATCGGGTCGTTCTCATGAAACGTTCGCTACTGTTTGCCAAGCTCCACAACTGCACGCTGACGGGTGCGAATTTGGAATATATGGGGAGCGTGAGTATCGATCGGGCGCTGCTGGATGCGGCGGGAATCGTGCCGTACGAGCAGGTGCAAATCGTCAATATTGCCAATGGGTCGCGGCTGATGACCTACGCGATCGAAGCGCCGGAGCAGTCGGGAATCATCGAGCTGAATGGTGCGGCGGCGCGACTGGGAGCACCGGGCGATCGCGTCATCATCATGGCCTATGCGGAGCTGGACGCGAGCGAGATCGAGTCGCACCGACCGACGGTGGTAATGGTCGGGCAGGGAAACACCATTACGGAAGTGGTGGACTATCAGAATTTACCGACGCGGTTCGATCGCGCTAGCAGTCCAGAGGTGCGCGCCGAAGTGACTGCATGAGCGATCGTGCGGATGCCGAGCGGCAGATAAGCGATCTTGGCGAGGCGGGGCTGCTGACACTCGTGAAAGGATTTTGTCCGCCGGAGCTGGTGGGCGATGATGCGGCGGTGTGCGCGGTGCGGGATGGGCACGCGCTGGTGGTGACGGCGGATATGCTGGTTGACGGAGTGCATTTTAGCGATCGCACGACCTCGGCTTACGATGCGGGCTGGCGGTCGATCGCGGCAAATTTATCGGACGTTGCGGCGATGGCGGCGACGCCGATCGGCGTGACGGTGAGTTTGGGGTTGCCGCCGGAGACGCCTGTGGTCTGGGTGGAGGCGCTGTATCGCGGGGCGACGGACTGTTTGCAGATGGGCGGTTTTGCTGTGCCGATTGTTGGCGGGGACGTGTGTAGCTCGCCGGTGCGGACGGTGTCGGTGTCGGCGTTTGGTGAAGTGAAACCGGGATTGGAGGTTCGGCGCGGTGGAGCCCGTGCGGGGGATGCGATCGTGGTGACGGGCGAGCATGGCCTGTCGCGGTTGGGGTTGGCGCTGTTGCTGGAGCCGGAACGGGACGATTTACGGGCGATCGGCGCGGCGGATCGGGAACGGGCGATCGCGGCGCACCAGCGGCCTCGGCCTCGGTTAGACCTGGCGATCGAGCTGCAAGCGCTGCGGGCGGATGGTGCGGAGATCGCGGGGATGGATAGCAGCGACGGTTTGGCGGACGCGATCGAGCAAATCTGCGAGGCGAGCGGGGTGGGTGCGGTTGTCTGGGCGGAGGCGATCGGGGGGCTGGCGGCGCGGGGCGTGCCGGAGCAGATCGCGCTGGACTGGACGCTGTACGGCGGGGAAGATTTCGAGCTGGTGTTGTGTTTGCGTCGGGAGTTGGCGGAGCGGCTGCGGGTGTCGGGGGGGGCGATCGTCGGGCAGGTGACGGCGGAGCGGGAGATCGTGGTGCGCGATCGGGCTGGGCGGTTGGCTCCGGTGCAGTTGAGTCGGAGTTGGGGGTTTCAGCATTTCGATCGGGCGAATTCTTGACGTAACGTGAGTTCGGGATAAGAAAATCCGCTCAAATAACGGTATGCAGAGCATTCTGGTCGATGCAAAGCTCCTAGATTCTGGCTGATTGCCCGAATTTCGTGCAAATCGAGCCGATTGCTAGACCGACGGCACACCGTTGCTCTAGCCACTGCGCCAAAAACAACGGTTTTTCGAGACTTTCAGCCGATTCCTTATCCCGAACTCACGTTGACGTAGAAAAGCCCGCCTCAGCTTTAGCCGAGCGGGCCTTGCTCCGATAATTCCGCTTCTAGGAAGCGTTGGAGCACTCTCTTCGGTTCTGGAGGAAACGACCTCATCTTCGGTTTCCAGTAATTCCGCTTCTAGGAAGCGTTGGAGAGCACCGATTTGAAACCCGTGCTCTGGCTGGATTGTAGACCCCACGATCCGGGGGGGGTCGCAAAACCGCAGCAAATCTTCACTCGATCGCCTTAAAAAACGCTCGATCGAGCCGCTGAAACCCTTGTCTCGTAAGCGAAGGGCGGCAGTCCACGAGAAACCGTGCATTTCAGCGATCGGCTAGCCCCGCCGGATCGATAACGCAAATCCGAAAAGCATAAGCCCCACTAATCACTCCCCGACGATCGAGCGCTCTCACCTTCCAGAAACACGCCAATTTGCCGAAACTTCTCGTAGCGCAGCTCGCGGCGCTGCTCTGGAGATAGCGCGCTCAGCACCTCGATTTCTTCGAGCAAGGCCCGCTTGAGGATTTCGGCGGCTTCGACCGGCGCGGAATGTACGCCGCCGCTAGGTTCGGGCAACAGTCGATCGAGGATGCCCAGATTCTTCAGGTCTTCTGCCGTAATCTTCAGCGCCTCCGCCGCCTGAGGCCCCTTCGCCGCATCCTTCCAAAGAATCGCCGCGCAGGCTTCCGGCGTCGCGACCGTGTAGACGGCGTGCTCGAACATCATGATGCGATCGCCGACACCGATGCCCAGCGCGCCGCCCGAGCCGCCCTCGCCGATGACGGTGCAGACGATCGGCACGTCGAGGCTAAACATCTCGCGCAGGTTGTAGGCGATCGCTTCGCCTTGCCCCAGGTGCTCGGCTTCAATGCCCGCCCAGGCTCCGGGCGTGTCGATAAACGTGACGATCGGCATCCCGAAGCGGTTGGCGTGCTCCATCAGACGCATCGCCTTGCGGTAGCCGCCGGGGGAGGCCATGCCGAAGTTGCGGCGGACGTTGTCTTTGGTGTCGCGACCTTTTTGGTGGCCGAGCATAACCACGGGACGACCGCCGAGGCGCGCCACGCCGCCGATTAGCGCTGGGTCGTCGGAGCCGCCGCGATCGCCGTGCAGCTCTAGCCACTCGTCGGTCATCGCCTGGATGTAGTCCAGGGTACTTGGGCGCTGGGGGTGGCGGGCGAGCTGGAGGCGCTGGGACGGCGACAGGCGCGAGAAAATCTCCTGGCGAAGCTGCGACGATCGCGCCTCGAGCTGGCGAATTTCGTCGCTGACATCAACGTCGGTCTCGCTGGCGATTTTGCGGATTTGTTCGATACGTTCTTCGAGTTCGACGAGGGGCTTCTCGAAATCTAGCAGCATGGTGAAGGCGACGACGAAGGACGTGCGAAAAGATAGCGTATCAACTGGGTCGGGCGTGTAATCGCTTATCCCGTAAAGGGCCTGGCGCTAATTGGTCACAGGCCCTAAGCACCGATGCCGGTCAGGATGGGCTTAAAGCCGTGCTTGACCGACACATCGCCGATTTTCTCCATTTTCTCGACGGTGATTTGGTTGCGACCCCAGGAAAAGTTCGTGTGCCACTTCTCAAACTCGAGCAGCATCGACTCGGCGAAGCAGGCGAAGAGCTGACGACCGGGCACGTCCATCTGCACGAGCTGCATCAGCGGCCAGTCGATGTCGAGGGAGTGTTCGACGATGCCGCCTTTGAGGACGTGGATTCCCGGCGCTTTCACCTTGGTGTCGAGGTTTTTCGGGTAACCGCCGTCGATCAGCAGGCAGGGCTTTTTCAGCGAGTCGGAGTCGATCTCGACGCCTTTGGGCATACTGGCGACCCAGACGACGATGTCGGCCTGGGGCAGGGCTTCGTCGAGGCCGAGGATGCGACCGCGACCCAGCTCGGTTTGCAGGGCGTCGAGCCGTTCGCGATCGCGGGCGATTAGCAGCAAATCCTGCACGTCGGTGCGCGCGTTCAGCCAACGGCAGACGGCGCTGCCGATATCGCCGGTCGCACCGCAGACGGCGACGGTCGATTTCGAGAGATCCATGCCGAGCTTGGCGCTAGCCTGCTCGACCTGGCGGCAAATGATGTAGGCCGTGTGAGTATTGCCGGTGGTGAAGCGCTGGAATTCGAGGCGAATGTTGCGAATGCGCTCGATTTGCTTGAGGTTGAAGTTTTCAAAGACGATCGACGAGAAACCGCCCAGCGCCGTGATATCGATTCCGTGCTTCTGGGCGTGGGCCATTGCGTTGACGATCTTGCGCGTGGCGGCCTTGATGCGGCGGGTGGCGAGCATCTCCGGCAGGAAGCACGATTCGACGTAGCGACCTTCGATCGTCTGACCCGTCAGGCTCTTGACTGTAATCTTGCGATCGAGCATTAGTGGCGGAGCCGAGCACCAAAAATCGAGACCTTCATCTGCATACTCGGGGTAACCCATATCTCGAGCTGCTGCCTGGGCGTGCTCGAGGCTAGTGAGGTGACCGATCAAACCAAACATGGGCAACTCCGAAACAACCGCGTCCGCTGAATAATCGTTACCGAGCTGGAGTCAGCTCTTTCGCGATTGGTTAACAAACTGTGAACGAATTTTCACCGTACTACAGGTCTGACCTTCCCTCAACTGCAAACCCCGCCAAAGGCGCGATCGAGCTGGGAACGGGCCGAGAGCGGGCCTTCACGACGCTAAAACGCAAACTCCGCCGCCGAAACAGACGATCGGCAGCGGAGTTTGGATAAAAAACTGTGCGCCCGCACCGACAAGCGGAGGGCGACAGTTGTGCGGAATGTGACCCTAGCCGCGCAGGCCGTGGGAGGACATGCGCATGATTTCGCGGGTAGAGAAGCCGATGTTCGCCAGGGCTTCACCGTAGGCGATCATAAAGTCCTCGACGAGGGCTTCTTTTTCCATTTCCAGAGTCGCGGCGTCGTCTTCGACCTGGTTGAGCATCTTCCAGATGATCGGCAGGTTAACGGCGTTAGCGGCTTCGACGCCTGCTTTTTGCTCCTCGAAGTTGGCTTTGAGCCACTCTTCGCCGAAGTTTAGGTGCATGTACTCGTCTTTGACAACGCCTTCAGTGATCTTACGGGCGAAGGGGTCGGCAACCGGAATATAGATGTTGTAGGCCGCGATCGCGAAGCATTCGATGATTAGCGACTGGATGACCAGGCAGGTGGCGATGTCGCCTTCTTCTGCGGCTGTTTTGAAGTTGCCGTGCAGTTCGGAGAAGTACTCGGTGGCGAACTGCATGTCGGGGGCAACGCTGAGGTTGCGCCCGCAGGCTTGAAATCCTTTCTTGTGTTTGTTCTCCATGCGCGAGAGCTTGACGAGTTCGTCTTTGTGTTCGGGCAGGAGTTCGCCCAGGGCGAGGTAGTTATCGTAGGCTTCTTGTTCGCCTTCGATTACGATCGCATTAATGCGGCTGTAGGCGTCCTTATAAGCTTCGGATTGAAAGTCCGTTCCTTGGGGGGCCGTTTTTTGGGGGGCTTCTAGCTGCGGCATAGGTTTCCTATCTCCTCAACCTCTTGTCGAGATGGAATGGTACGTGGGTGGATTTCCGGACGATTCGGCGGAGCGAACCGCAGAACCGGGGACAATCCAATCAGTGCGAACATTTCCACTGCGAGTGCAAGTAGAACTTCGCCTGAGTCGCTGACTTCGGATAGGTCAGAACGATGCTCGATCGCGGCGATGCACGCCAATTGCCATTGAACATTGCACCTTCGTACTTAACTTTACAGGCTTTAACGAAATGTTGGCCAGGGACTCGCTTTGCGAGAGTGCTAGAAGCTGTCTTCGATCGGGCATGTCGCGCGGCCCGGGCGAGGGCGATCCCCCCCTCACACGGTCGATTGGTTCGGGCGCGTAATCGCTTAACCGATCGAGGTTCTGGCGTTAGCGAACGGCACACTTCAAAGCCGCTGCTACCCTGAGCTTTCGGCAATTTTCAATCTCGGGCAAATATCCGGAGTTTCACTGTCGCCAGCCGGAGATAAAGCAGGTACGATTCGCCTTGCGTGGATACAGCCTGAGGGCTGACCGCAGTGCAACCTGCGCCGCGCACGTGCCATCGACCATCTACTACTCCGTCGACGAATATGCTGAATGACGCCGCCAATCCTGCGACGCCCCGGACGCGCTTTTCCCAAAAGCGAGTCTTCGCCTGGACGCTGACCTTCGCCGGGGCGATCGTGATGCTGTTGCCGCTGGCGATCGTTGCGGGGATTTCGTTTTACGAGTCGGGCTCGACGTTCGACCTGAGTGGAAACCTGACGCTGAGCAATTACGCGCGCGCTTGGAGTCAAGGTCGTTTGGGACTGGCGTTTCTAAACTCGGCCTTCGTGGCGATCGCCGTGACGTTAATTCAGGCGCTCACCTCGGCGATGGCGGCCTACGCGCTGGCGCGGCTGCGCTTTCGTGGGCGGCGAGGAATTTTGCTGCTATTTCTGGCGACGCTGGCGATTCCGCTTCAGCTCTTGGTCGTGCCGGTATTTATGGTGCTGAAGTGGGGTGGGGCGATCGACACCTACGGCGCGCTGATTTTACCGACGGCGGTCAATGGCTTTGGGATTTTCCTGCTGCGGCAGCACTTCTCGACGATTCCGATCGAGCTGGAGGAGGCGGCGATGCTGGACGGGGCCGATCGCTGGCAGGTGCTGTGGCGCGTGATTTTGCCGCTCTCGAAGCCCGCGCTGGTGGCGCTGTGTTTGTTTTCGTTCGTGGGCGAGTGGAACGATGTAATCAAGCCGCTGGTATTCACGACGCGCCCGGAGCTGCAAACGGTTCAGCTCGCGCTGGCGAATTTCCAGGAGCAGTTTACGAACGACTGGCCGCTGCTGATGGCGGGCGTCACGATTTCGACGATTCCGATCGCGGTGCTGTTTATCGCGGCGCAGCGACAGTTCGTGCGCGGGCTGGCGACGACGGGAACGAAGATGTAGCGCTCTGTGCCGCGTGACTCGACGCAGAGCGTCTACCAAGGCATTCCAACGCAGAGCGTTGGAACGATGGAGGTTGCCGCGATCGGTTTCGCGTGGCTCGATGCAGAGCGTCTACCGGGGCGTCCCGACGCAGAGCGCCGGAACGGCAATCTAACGATGATTTCCGGAAGGTTTGGCGGTTAGCTTTTCAGCAGACCGAGCCGATCGCAGATCAGTGCGACGGTGGCGGCGAAGACGGTAATGCCCATTGCGACCCAGGGGCTTTGGCCGCGCGCGACGGCGAACGAGGTGGCCGCGCCTGCGCCGACGAGGGCGGTGACGACAGCGCCAACAGGATCGCGATCGGAATGTTTCTGATACATGATTTTAAAGTTTTAGAATCGAGCGGAGCTTAAGTTCGGGCGGTGACGCCAGCAGAAATGCAGCCTATAAAGTGAAGCCAGCTGCAAGCGATTTTTGATATGAGATGCTTAAGGGTGGCATTAACGGTAACACTGGGATATGTGCCGACCTGAGGCCCTGGGCCCGATCGACATCAACCGTCAATCTCCGTTGGGTTTCGTGATGTAGTTTTGTGAAGTGTTCGGCGTTCGCGATCGAGGTGTAGTGGGCGAAGTGGCAGATGGAATCGGAGGGCGCGAGGCGAGCGGAAAGCTGCGCGTTGGTGTCGTCGGCGGCGGGGCAGCGGGCTTTTTCGGAGCGATCGCCTGTGCCGAAGCGAGTCCGAGCGCCGACGTGACCCTGTTCGAGGCGGCGCGCGAACCTTTGGGAAAAGTGCGGGTCTCGGGCGGCGGGCGCTGCAACGTGACGCACCACTGCTTCGAGCCGCGCGAGCTGGTGGGGCATTACCCTAGGGGCGGCAAGGCGCTGCGGGGGCCGCTGACCAAATTTCAGCCCCGCGATACGATCGACTGGTTCGCCGATCGCGATGTGGCGCTCAAGGTCGAGGCGGACGGGCGCATGTTTCCGACGACGGACGACTCCGAGACGATCGTGGCCTGTCTAATGCGGGCGGCAAAGCGATCGGGCGTGCGGCTGCTGACTCGCACGCCGGTGAAGAATATTCGCCGCGACCCCGAAGAAGCCGACAAAATCGACAAGACTGGCGAAATGGGGTTGGGGCAATTTGTCGTAACGACGCGCGACGGGACTCAAACTTTCGATCGCCTGTTGCTCGCGACTGGCAGCAGCCGCAAAGGTTACACCTGGGCGCAGCAGCTCGGCCAGACGATCGCGGAGCCCGTACCGTCGCTGTTTACGTTCCAGATCGACGATCGCGCCCTGCACGAGCTGGCTGGGATTTCCGTGGCTGAGGCGATCGTTTCGGTTCCCGAAACCAAGCCCCACCAGAACCTGACGCAGGCGGGGCCGCTGCTGATTTCCCACTGGGGACTGAGCGGGCCTGCGGTACTCAAGACTTCGGCGTGGGGCGCGCGCTTCCTGCACGATCGCGGCTACCGCACCGAGATTCGCGTCAACTGGTTGCCAGACTGGAAACCGGAGGCGCTGCGATCGAAGCTGCAAGATCTGCGCCAGCGCGAGGCGCGCAAGACGATCGCGACATTTTCGCCGTTTGGGTTTTCGCGGCGGCTGTGGCTGTATCTGCTCGATCGCGCCGATCTCGACCCGAAGCTTCAGTGGGCGCAGCTTCCGAAGGCCAAGCTAAATCGCCTGGTCGATCGGCTTTCGCGCTGCGAGTTTCAGGTCACGGGCAAGGGTCAATTTAAGGACGAGTTCGTCACCTGTGGCGGCGTCCGGCTGAAGGAGGTGAACTTCAAAACGATGGAGAGCCGTGTCTGTCCGGGGCTGTTTTTCGCGGGGGAAATCCTGGATGTGGACGGCGTGACGGGCGGCTTTAACTTTCAGAATGCCTGGACGACGGGCTGGCTCGCCGGTCGCGCGATGGCGAAGTCGATCTCCTGAGGTTGCGCTTGCTAGCCGTAGACCCGTCCGCCGGGATTCCGTTAAGGTTAAGAAAAGTGAAGCGAAGCCGAAGACTTCGGGATTCGCGCGGCGCTTTTATCAATCGGGCAATCATCGAGCGGGCAATCATCGAGCGGGCAATGAGCGAAAAATACGAGTCTTCTAAGGAGCAGGTGGCGGCGATCGAGTCCAATGCGGAGGCGATCTCGCTGGCGGCCTATCGAGGCTTTATGGAGTTCGGTGAGAAGGGAACGGTCGTCTTGCTGCGCCAGAACGAAAACGACGACAAAGAGCTTGCCACCTGGCAGATTCGCTACAAGCCGCTGGGGCAGATCGAGTCGATGCTCTCGGACTGGCGCGAGTCGGGTTTGCAGGAGATGCTGGTGCGCTACAACCCGATGACTTCGGTGGTTTGCACGTTTCTGTATCCTGACGGCAAGCACTCGAGCTTTCACTTCGCGCCGGAGCCGTCGCCGGAGTCGATCTACGCTTCGCTGGGCAACCCGCAGAATGGCAAGAGCCTCGAGGACGAGCTTGAGGACGAGCCGTAGCTGTTTTGCAGCGGAATCCGATTCAACTGTTTTGTCGTTTTTGACTGTAGATTTTTTGACCGTGGCAACTTCTGACACCCAATTGACGGCGATCGAGGCCGATCGCGAAGACAACACCAAAGCTGAGGAAGAGAAAATCCTTTGTCCTCACTGCAAGCGCACGGCCACCAACGGCATCAAGTGCAAAGGCATCTGCGTCGCGAATGACGATTATTGAACTCTGGTCGCGGCTGCGCGCCGTTCGGAGTGCCTTACGAAACCAGGAGCGCGCTCCCTAATTGGCCGCGCGATCGAACTCGAGCACTTCCGCCTGCCGGTTTTCGCGCGCGACCCGCACCAGCAGCGCCGCAATCGCCAGACTCGACACCATCGAACTGCCGCCGTAGCTGAACATCGGCAGCGGCAAACCCGTCGTCGGGAGCGCGCCGGTGACGACGCCGATATTGACTGACGCTTGGCCGACCAGAGCGACGAGCGCCCCGATCGCGACGAGCTGATGGCTCAGGCGCGGCGCGGCGGCGGCGACCCACCAGGCGAGGCCGCCGTAGATCGTCAAAAAGACGATCGCGAGGCTACAGCCCACAAATCCGAACTCCTCCGCGAAGACCGCGAAAATAAAGTCGCTGTACTGAATCGGCAGCGCGTAGAGCTTCTGCTGCGAGAGGCCGAAGCCCTGCCCCCAGAGCCCGCCGGATGCCACGGCCAGCAGACTTTGCACGAGCTGATAGCCGTCGCCGTCGGCCACGTCCCAGGGATCGAGAAACGAGAGGATGCGTCGCCGCTGGTAGTCCTGGAGTGCGAGGCTCAGCGCCGCCAGCGTGCCGCCGCCCACCGCCGTCATCCCCAGCAGCGACCAGGATAGGCCCGCCGCGATCGCCATCAGCCAGAGGATAATGCCGCACATCAGCGTCGTACTCAGGTTCGGCTGGAGCAGGATGGCGGTGAGAATTGCTCCGGCTAGGGCAAACCAGGTGATGCGATCGCGCGGCGAAATACGGTTCCAGCGCCCGAAGATAAATGCTGCCTGCAAAATCAGGCAGGGCTTCATCGGCTCGGAGGGCTGAATCGGAACGATGCCGACTTCGATCCAGCGGGTCGCGCCGTTGACGGTCGTCCCGAGGCCGGGGATGAGCGTCAGGACGAGCAAGATCAAGACGGCGAGCAACACGAGGCGCGATCGCGCTAGCAGGTATTTCAGCGGAATGCGAACGATCGCGTTGAAGAAGCCGAGCCCGATCAGCGTCCAGACGATCTGCCGCTTGAAGTAGTAGAGCCCGTCGCCGGTGGTGCGGACGGCTTCGACGTAGGAGGCGGAAAACAGGGTCAGCAGGCCGATCGCAACCCAAATCAGCGTCATCCAGCGCAGCAGCCTCGCTTCCCAGCCCCAGTTTTGGGCGTCGGGGTCGTAGACGGGGAAGAGGAATTGTAGCGGGAGCGATCGAAAGTTAAGAGTCGGGTTCACGCGATCGGCTGGGCGTCTGAAATCTTGCAACTCCGAGCTTAAACCACTGGTGGTAACGCGAGGAAAAACGCTGTCTTCACCGATGGGTAAGACCCGAGCCATCTAGCCGCAATCGATCGATTAACTCCGAACTCGTCTGATTTGCGGTATCGAACGTCACGCGGGCAACCGACCAAGGCTCGTATTCACGCGCAATGACATCTTGCCAGCTCGGTAACTTCAGCGTGGCGATGTCCGATCGGCGAGATTCAATGCGACGGCGATGCTCGGCCGGATCGGAGCAGACGACCTCAATATTGACAAACCTCGTTTTGCAGTCGATCGCGACCTGCTCCCACTCCCTCCGAGTGAGAGCGATCGGGTTACAAGAGTCTGCCACGACACACTGCCCCAGACGCAGGTTGTCTGCCGCGAGGCGATATGCCAGACGGTATCCTTCTCCCTCTACGACGAGATTACAGAGATCGCGCAGTGCCTGTTCGATGGTGTCGATGCGCAAATGAGTCGCTCCCCATGCTGCCGCGAGCGCCCGCGCGAGGGTTGTCTTCCCCGTACCGGGCAACCCTGAGAGGATGAATAAAACCGGCTGTGCCATAGCTCTGCGGGACGGGGGGACGAAGGATTTCTCGAGGATAGCTTGCGGGCCAGCGTCGATTCGCATTTGCTTACCACACCTGCAAGCGTGTTTCCCAAACCCGCTAAGATAGCTCTGCGATTTTTGTGTTGATTTCCAGATTTTTAAAGCGAAGGAGCAGGCGGGCGATGCGAATTTTGATGATGGGCGGGACGCGGTTTGTGGGGGTGTACCTGACGAAGGTGTTGCTGGCGCAAGGCCACGACGTGGTGCTGTTCAATCGGGGCAATAAGCCCGCACCGGAGGGCGTAACGCAAATCCACGGCGATCGCACCGACCCCGAACAAATTCGCAGCAAGCTGGTCGGCGAGAGCTTCGATGCGATTTTCGATAACAATGGCCGCAAGCTGGAAGATACCCAGCCTTTGGCCGATTTATTTGCCTATCGCGTCGAGCATTTTGTTTATATGAGTTCGGCGGGCGTCTACCTCAAGTCTGATGAGATGCCCCATATCGAAGGCGACGCCGTCAATCCCGAAAGCCGTCACAAGGGCAAGTTCGAGACCGAAGTTTATCTAGAAAAGCGCGGCGTGCCGTTTACCTCGATTCGCCCGGTCTATATCTACGGCCCGCAGAACTACAACCCGATCGAGGGCTGGTTTTTCGATCGCCTGTCGCGCGATCGCCCGATTCCCGTGCCGGGTAGCGGCATGCAGCTCACGCAGCTCGGCCACTGCGGCGATCTGGCGGCGGCGATGGCGGCGGTGCTGGGCAATAAGGTCGCGATCGGCGAGATTTACAACATCTCCGGCACGCGCGCCGTCAGCTTCGATGGTCTCGCTCGCGCCTGCGCTGCCGCGATGGGCAAAGATCCGAACGGCGTCCGGATCGTCCACTACGACCCGAAGCAGTTCGACTTCGGCAAGCGCAAAGCCTTCCCGATGCGATCGCAGCACTTCTTCGCCGATGTCAGTAAGGCGCAGGCGCAGCTCGACTGGACGCCGCAATTCGAGCTGGTGGCGGGCCTGAAGGACTCTTACGAGAACGATTTCCTCGCCAGCGGTCGGGATAAGGCCGAGGTGGATTTCGCGATCGACGATGAGATTATCAAGGCCGTCGGATAGATATACAGCTCCAGGCTTACGGTTCGGCGCATTGCCATGCGCCGCTACAGGCGCTTCATGACCTCCGCCGAGATCGGTCCGGACATCATCTTAAAGGCGCGGTTTTGGGCGTCGAGGCCGATGCGATCGTGCAGGGCGCGGACGACGGTCGTTAGCGCTTCGAGGATGCTATCGGTACGTGGCGCGTCAGTGCTGTAGCCTTCGAGCGCTCGCAGATAGCTAGCCACAGCTCGCTCGTAGCAGTGTTGGCGCTCGGGCGCGTCGTCCGTTCGCGCCAGGCAGTTGCCGAGGCGCGCGTAGGCCATGCCGAGGTGGTCGTCGGTGGCGCTGGGGTCAAAGCTCAGGGCCCGTCCGGCATCGTTGTCCGCTGCTGCGACGATTTCTAGTGCTGTTTCGTAGGCGGCGATCGCCTGACGCAGGCTGGAGATCGAGGCTTCGCGATCGGCTTCGGGCTCGAAGGTTTGCATCAAATCCCAGTAGGCCGTGCCGAGGTTGTTATGGGTGGACGCGCAGCCCAGCGGGTGGTTTTCCACCGTGCGATACACCAGTGCCGCGCGGTAGCAGCCGATCGCGAACTCCAGGCGATCGCGGGCCCGGCCGTAGCGCGCTAAGTTCCAGGCTGCCGTGCCCAGGTTGGTTTGCAGCATGGCGTAGTTGAGCGGGTCGCGATCGGCGGTGAAGTAGTGCAGCGCGGCTTCGTAGGCGGCGATCGCCCGTTCCAGGTAGGCCACTGGCTCGCAGACTTGGGCCAGGTTCCAGCAGGCTGTTCCCAGGTTGCTGTGGAGCGTGGCAAATTGGGGCGGATCGAGTTCGGCGATCGCGTCGTGCAGCGCGGCTTCGTAGGCGGCGATCGCTCCTTGCCACGCCGCGATCGCCGCTTGGGTTCCCGCGTCGTGCGTCCCGGCTAGCTCGCTGCATAGCGACCCGAGCCGGTCTTGGATCGCCGCGCGGGCATAGGGCTGCTCGGTGGCGCTCAGATACGACAGCGCGTAGCGGTAGGCCGCTTCGGCGTGCTGGAGACAGAGCTGGCGATCGCCGGTTTCCGCCGCCAGGTCGGCCATCATCCAGTACAGCGCGCCGATGTCGTTGCCGAGGGCGGGCAGTTGCCGCTCGCGAATATCTTCGACGTCTGCGTAGCGCTGCCAACCGGCGAGGGCGCACTCGAAGGCTTGGGTGGCGATCTTGACGCAGCGCAGGTCGGGGTTTTCGGCGTCGAGGCGATCGCGGTAGATCGTGCCGAGCTGCTGGTAGGTGGCGGCCAGCTCGGCGGTGCTCGCCCGCGATCGCTGGAGCTCGAACAGCCGCACGAGCAGGTGCTGCGGATCGGCCTCGGGCGAAGCGACCAGATGAAAAGTTTCGCGAACGTCGGCCACGAGCTGCGGGTCGAGGGTGCGCGACAGCTCGCCGAAGTTAAGCGTCTGACGATCGCCGTCTCCCAGCACCAGCGGAGCCTGGCGCTCCCGGTGCGGCGCAACAAAACCGGCGGGACGCGCGTCCGGTTGCGTAAGGCAGCGCTGGCCTGAGTCCGAACGCGCGCTGGCCTGGGCGATCGAGATCGTCGCCACCCGGCGGGGGGCGGGCTCGCCGTTGAATTCAAACGTCTCGGCGCAGCAGCGCCAAAATTCCGGCGTCGAGCGGGCGATCGTATAGCGCCAGGGCCGCGACATCCAGAACAAAATGCTGGAGTCTAGCGTGTCGAGGTGCTCCGGCAGCCGCCGCAGGTTCTCCAAAAACGCCCACTGTACGGTGGCCGACTCGCGCGTCAGGCTCTCCGCACCGAGGATCTGAAACCCCGGCACCGATGCCGTCAAATTGCGTCTCGTTGCTGCTGGGTGGCCGAGGGTCTGGGCCGTGCGCTCGTCGAGCCATTGTTGGATCTGGGCGAGCGGGTCTGGGTTGGCGACGTGCAGGTTAAGGCTGACGAGGCGGGGGCCGCGTCCGACGTGGGGGGCGAGCTCCGACTGCAAGCGCGCGGCCAGCGCGTCCGTCTGCGTCCAGTCGTCGCAGACCGCCACCAGGATTTGGCGCTTCATCCCCAGCTCGAATTTGAATTTGAGCCGATCGTAGGTTTGTTGGTTCCAAGCGGACGTCTGCGGTGCGAAACCGTCAGCCATCGACCGAACGCGACTGGAAGACGCGGCAAGCTGCACGGGAAATCCTCTGTATCGATAAAAAGAAGGTCGTTCGCCGCGCCAAAAACGCGATCGACCGTTCGAGACGCGATCGCGCCCGGATGCTTTGCGGCGATCGCGGTGTCACACCGGACGGAGCGGAGGGCGATCGCGCTTTTCGTGCACCAAACTTACTCCGTTCTTCGAGATTTGCGATCGGGTATCAGGATGCTGGCGGCAGCGGCTCGAGCGAACGGGACGGGAATATTCCCCACCGATGGCGGGTCAGATCGTCGCCCATCGTGAATTTTGCGGAGAAACAGACGTTATTTTTACTTTCGATAACTTACTGAACTTACGTACGTATTAGTACCGATCTAGCCTTCGTGCTCGATCGTAGGCGTTAATGGCCCGCTCCTCGCTCTTTTTCGGGCGCGAGATTTTTTAATACAAACGATTCTGGCTCGATTCCCGATTGTTTTTAGAGCGATCGCGACAACTTTTACGAGGGCTCGCATTTCACCAAATTCGCGATGCTGTAACCAATGCCCGATCGTGGCAAATGGAAACAAATCAACTTAAAGCTGAGATCTAGAACGCGATCGCTCCTCATCAAGTAGCTCGAGCAAGGAAATGAGTTTTTTTGAGAAGAGGTTCACGGCAGGGCGAGGGTTTCGCATCACTGACCTGACAAAATAACCTCGATGATTGGCTTGTCCTGCTGATAAATCAATCTGACCTGTCAGGCTCGGGAGAGATTTTGGAAAATTCTCGCCACCAAAAAGTTTTAGTTGCTACAAACTACTCTGTAATTTTGCGGATATCAAAACTTTTTGAGTCTTGAAATTCTCCCGATGCGACTTTGGATTTATTGTGAAATTTATAGCGATTTTGAGAAGCCCTAGGGGCGCAACCCCTTTGACGGTTTTGACTGGAACGATTTATAAAAAGATTAGAGATTTTTTCATGACTGAGGTGCATCAAAAATGAAAGGGAAAACGGCTCTTTGCAGCACGCTGCTATTGGGATTGTCGGTCGGTCTGGTGGCCCCTTCAGTCGGCAGTCGGGCCGCGATTGGTGCATCAGCGCGATCGGCGCACCTGCACGCGCAGCTGCTCGCTTCGGAAGGTGGCTTCCTCTCGCCGGACGACACGGAAGAAGACCGTCCGAACAGTACGGTTGGGATCGGTTAGAGCCGTCTGTCAGGCTGGAAGCAGCGACTAGCCGATGTCCTGGGCCGCTCCGCAGGTCTCGCAATACGGCAAATACTTGTGGGTGAGCGCGTGGCAGCTCGGGCATTCGCGATACTGGCCGTAGCCGCAGTGGGGACAGTAGGTCGCGTTGGCCGGTAGCTTGGCGGCGCACTGAATGCAGCGAGACCGCTGGATGCGATTTCTAGCCTGTCTTTTGGGGTTGAAGACGAAGCGCTGAAAGAGCTTGATGAGCCCGAAGCCGACAATCGGGATCAGGAAGATGTAGATGTAGCTGACGAGGAATAGCAGCGAGCCGAACAGCACGCGCACTAGGTCGGCAAATAGCGAAAATACAGCCCCGATTTGCAAAAACTCAAAGAGTTTGAAAACCAGAGGAATCGAGAAAATAATCAGCAGGTGCCAGCTCATCAGCGCGATCGTGCCGTGTCGGGCGCGCTGGGCTTGTTGGTGGACGACGTAGGCGACGAACAGCAGTGGCAGCAGGAAGAGCGCTTGGAGTGAGAGCTGGATGCTGGGATACCAGAAGGTGGCGCGTCGGTAGCCGCGATCGACTTGGGTGAAGGTCGGCTGGCGATTGAGGAGTTCGAGGAAGGCGCGGCTCTCAGGCCGAGCGATGAGGGCGGACTTGAGGTCGGCGATCTCGGCTTCGAGGCGGGCGATCTGGGCGTCGTTGCGATCGAGAGTTTGCTTGGCGTCGGCGGCGTCAACATCGACGATCGAGCGGTCTCGGGGCTGGTTGGCGATTTCCTCGAGTAGGGAAGAGTCGTACTGCTCGCGGATCGTGGCGCTCTCCCGACGCAGGGTCTCGACCTCGAGTTCTTTATCGCCGATTTCGGTCAGAGTGGCGGTGTTGTCGGTAGTCCGAACCGCGTCGCCGACTTCGGCATATTGCAGGCAGATGCTGGAAACGCGGCCGAGGCGATCGCTCGGGGCGTACTGTTCGGCAAAGGGAGCGCGATCGAGGTCGGCGGCGCGGCGCACGGCGGCAAAGTCGCGATCGAGCGCGTTACTGTTGTCGGCGCTGTCGGTACTATTGGCGCTGTCGGCGCGGCGGTATTCGCGCCAGTTTTGGTGGCAAGGGTGGGCTTCGTTGGGAGCTAGATGCCAGCTCGAGATGTCATTGAGACCTGAGAAGACGTTGGCCAGGATGAACAGGTCGATCAGGAGAATGATGGTGATGCTGACTCTGTTGAGCGGCTCGTCATCGATCGTCCGCGTGCGGCGCACCGATCGCTGAAAAAATCGCTTGAGTCGTGGCCACATGGTTCCGCTCCCGCCGCTCGCTCGCAACAGCCGTAACAACTGTCCCCATCATCGATCGCGGTTTTCGGTCGTGCGGGCGGAGGCGAACGAAAATTAACAAGCCCTGCCGTCCGTCGGCGGCTCTGCGGTTGCCCTTTCTCGGAGCGGTTCGATACGATCGCAGGCGTACGCTCTCCAGGCCGCTCCCGGCGACTTAACCGATGACGATCGCGACCGACGCTCCTTCCGCCACCGACACCCTGGACTGGGTCGTGACCGACGACGCCCAGCTCGAAGCGCTGACGCCCGAGCCCAAAGGCCGCCTGCGCGAGCCCTATCGCCTCTACCGCCTGCTGGCCGATATCGACGATATTCTGGCCGCGACGGACGACGATCGCCAGCGTCTGGCGCAAATTGCGCCCTGCGTGCGCCACTTTTTGACGAACTGCGACTGGCTCGGCGCGCACTACGTCCCGCCCGACCCGAAGCGCGGCTGGTCGGTCTCGAAGCTCTACGACGAGCCGGACTATCCGCTGACGGTGCAGCTGGTGGCCTGGTCGCCGGGCAGCGTCTCGAAGATCCACAACCACGCGGCCTGGGGCTTGGTGGCAATGATCGAGGGCGAGGAAAAGAACACGATCTGGCAGCGCGATCCGAGCCCAGGGTATCCGGGGCGTCTCAAGAAGGTAAGCGATCGGACCTTTGAGAGCGGCGAGATTATTACGTTTATGCCGGAGGCGATCCACTGTGTCGAGGCGCTCTCCGACGAGCCAACGGTGTCGTTTAACCTCTATGGCAAGACAAACTACCGCAAGCGCTATCGCTATGACGTGGAGGCGCATACGGCGGCGCTGTTTTAGCAATTTTGACGGGCTTGCGCCGACACGAGACCTCAGAGTTCTTGTCTTTTCAGCAACCGGGCTAGATCTTGCCGAGCGAGACGGCGGTGACGATCGCCCAGCTATCGAGCAGCAGTAGCGCGAGCGTAAAGCCCAGCAAAATCAGGTACATCCAGGGCTGCGCCAGCGGCTTAACGGCGGTGGTGTCGATCGCGGTTTTTGCCTCGACGTAGTTCACCAGGCGCGCAAACCCGACCACGCGCATCGGCAGCAGATAGGCGCGATCGCGCTCCGGCGTCACGAAGTAGTACACCAGGCCGCCCTGCCCGGTGCTGCGCGGCTTGAGGGCGGCGATCTGCGACCAGGGCAGCGACCAGCCCGACCGGAACCAGCTCGGAACCCAGCCCGGATAGCCCACAGCGATCCCTTCGCCGTCAACCGTGACGCGCTCGGCCAGCGCCCCAAGCAAGATGACAAGGCCGAAGACGAGCCCGATCGCCAGCGCCACGGGCGGAACCGGCGCGTCGGTGACCTGCGCCAGGAACGGCAGCGGCACAGTCAGGCCGATGTAGAGACCCACCAGGGTCAGGCGCACGAGGGGCGAAGTCTGAAAGGCGTCGGAGTCGGGCAGCGCTTCGGTGCTCGGAGGGGCGGGGCGGGTTGGCGATGTCATAGTCTGCGGTCTGGCGGTGGGCGTACGGGCCGAGCAGTGGGCCGGTCGTTAGGCGTATTGTACGTCGGGTTTTCCTGGCGGGAGTGTTCGGCGTGGGTTTGGGAAGGCGGCGCGAGGTTCTTATAATCGACGGTAGTTTGGCGGGGCGATCGCAATTTGGGCGATCGCCGCCCTGCTGCCCGCCTCCCCGCCCGAATCGCTCGATTCGCTGCCGTCATGGTTTTCGACCGTCTGACGCGACGCCGACCGCCCCTGCCACTCCGGTCTATTCTGATCGTCCCCTTCGTGTTTCAGATCGTTGGGGCGGTGACGCTGACGGCGTGGCTTTCCTCGCGCAGCAGCCAGCAGGCCGTCAGCGAGGCGATCGAAGAACTCGCCACCCAGGTCAACGACAAAATCGAGGGCCATATCGAAGACTACCTGCGCATCCCGCACCTGATTTTGCAGGCGAACGGCATTGCCTTCGAGGCGGGCGTGTTGGACGTGGAGAACTTTCCGGGGCTCGAGGAACACTTCTTTTCGCAGCTTCAGTTCTACACCGCCGTTAACTACCTGTATTTCGGCGGGCCGGACGGTCGGTTTATCGGCGTCCAAAATCTCGATACTGGATTCGTGACGAAGGTTCGCGACGAGACGACGGGAGAGCTGCGGGCCATTTACCCGCTCGACAGTGAGGGGCGGCGTCAGCCTCAGGAAAGCGCGGCGAAGTACGACCCGCGCGAGCGCCCGTGGTACACGACGGCAATCCGACGCGGACGCCCGACCTGGAGCCCGATTTACACCTCGAAGCATTTGGGCGTGCTGCAAATCGCGCCGACGGTTCCGCTCTACGACGCGGACGATCGCCCGATCGGCGTGCTGGCCTCGAACCTGTGGCTCTCGAAGATCGGCCAGTTTCTCGACGAGCTGAAAATCGGTAAAAGCGGTCTGGCGTTTATCGTCGAGCCGTCGGGGGAACTGGTGGCCGTCTCGACCGGTGGGGGCGTGACGAACGACGCAGGCGATCGCATTGCGGCGGCGGACAGCGGCAACCGGATTATTGCCACCGTGTCCGCGCGGCTCGAGAGGGAGTTCGGCGGCTTCGAGCGCATCCGCGCCCCCGAGAGTCCGACCTATGCGGTGGCGGGCGATCGGCTCCACGTGCGCGTCACGCCGTTTCGCGACGGGCGCGGGCTGAACTGGACGGTGGTGACGGTCGTGCCGGAGTCGGACTTTATGGCAGAGATCGAGGCCGGGCGACGATCGACGATCGCGCTCTGTGCGGTGGCGGCGATCGGGGCGATCGGCTTCGGGCTGCTGGTGGTGCGCTGGGTGGTCGCGCCGATCGGCCAGCTCAGTTGGGTAGCGCAGCGGTTGGCGCGCGGCGAGTGGGACGCGCCTCAGGTTCCGCACGCGCGATCGCGCGAGGTGGCGCTGCTCGCCGACAGCTTCGCCCAGATGTCCACCCAGCTCCAGGGCTCGTTCCGCACCCTCGAGCAGAAAAGCGCGGAAACCGCTGCGCTTAACGAAGAACTCAAGCAGCTCGATCGCCTCAAGGATGAGTTTCTGGCCAACACGTCTCACGAGCTGCGTACCCCGCTCAACGGCACGATCGGCATTGCCGAGTCGATGCTGGACGGCGCGGCGGGCGAGCTGACGCCGGTGCAGCGCCAAAACCTCGATCTGATCGTTCGCAGCAACTACCGCCTCGCCACGCTGGTCAACGATATTCTCGACTTCTCGAAGCTGCGCCATAACGAAATTCAGCTGCGATCGCAGGTCGTCGGCATTCGCGAGGCGGTGCAGGTGGTGTTCGCTTTCTGCGCGCCGCTGCTTAAAGGCAAGGCGATCGAGACGATCGAGGCGATCTCGCCTCAGATTCCACCCGTCTGCGCCGACGAAAATCGCCTCCAGCAGATCCTCTACAACTTGGTGGGCAACGCGATTAAATTCACCGAAACGGGCTTTATTGGCGTGACGGCCAAAATCGTCCCGGCGGAAGCTGCCGCCACGGATGAAACGCCTGATAAAACGACTGGCGAAGCCCCTGGTGAAGGGCTCGCCCCGCCCCGCCTCGCCATTACGATCGTCGATACCGGCATCGGCATTGCCGCCGATCGCCAAAAGGACATCTTCGAGTATTTCGAGCAGGCCGACGGTTCGACGGCTCGCGAGTATGGCGGTACGGGCCTCGGCCTCTCCCTAGCTAAAGAGTTCGTAGAGCTGCATGGCGGCCGGCTCGAGGTGCGCTCGGTTCCCGGCAGCGGCTCGCAGTTTTGCTTTACGCTGCCGATCGCCGATGCCGAAACGAGCGCCGCCACCAAAACCGCTAACGCGCCGCCGATTCTGGCCGACGCGCCTACGGACTACGAGCTGGCGATCGGCCAAGACGAGCTTGACGGCAAGGTGGCCCCGAGCGATCGCGACTTGGCTAAGCGCCTCCATCTGCTCGTGGTCGATGACGAGCCGATCAACCAGCAGGTGCTGCTCAACTATCTGTCGGCGGAGGGCTACCGGATCGCCACGGCGGCCAACGGGCGCGAGGCGATCGACGCGATCGATCCCAGCGACCCGCCCGATCTGGTCTTGCTCGACGTGATGATGCCGAAGCTGACGGGCTACGAGGTCTGTGAAATTCTGCGCGAAACTTACTCGCCGACCAACCTGCCGATCGTGCTGGTCACGGCCAAAAACCAGGTCGAAGATGTCGTCAAGGGTCTCGAAGCTGGGGCTAACGACTTCCTAACTAAGCCGATCCGCAAGCGCGAGCTACTCGCCCGCATCAACACCCACTTGAATCTGTCGAAAATCGGCTCGGCCTACGGGCGCTTCGTGCCGCGCGAGTTCCTGCGCTTTCTGAAAAAACAGAGCATCGTCGAAGTCGAGCTGGGCGACAGCGTCGCGCGGGAAATGACGGTTCTATTCGCCGATATTCGCGGCTTTACGCGCCTGAGCGAGCAGATGACCCCGGAGGAGAATTTCCGCTTTATCAACGACTATCTGTCACAAATGGAGCCCGCCATCTCCAAGTACGACGGCTTTATCGACAAGTACATCGGCGATGCGATTATGGCGCTGTTTCCCCACTGCGCTGACGACGCGATTCAGGCCGCGATCGCCATGCTCGGTCGCCTCGAGGACTACAACCGTCTCAACCGCGCGCCGAAAGGTTTAGAGCCGATCGCGATCGGTATCGGCCTCAATGCGGGGCCGCTGATGCTGGGGACGGTGGGCGGCAGCCTGCGGATGGACAGCACCGTGGTCGGCGATACGGTGAACCTGACTTCGCGCCTGGAGGGGCTGACGAAGGTGTACGGTACTCCGCTACTGGTGACGCATAACGTCGTCGTGCGCTTGCAGGATGCGGCGATTTACTGCCTGCGGACGATCGATCGCGTGACGGTGCGCGGCAAGTCCGAGTCGGTGTCGATTTTTGAGGTGTTCGATGGCGACCCGTCGGAGCTGCGATCGTGCAAATACAAGATGAAGCCGACGTTCGAGCAGGCGGTGCTGGACTTTCATCTGTCGAACTTCGAGGCGGCGCAAGCCGGGTTTGAAGCGTGTTTGACGGAGGCTCCGGAGGATGTAGCGGCGCAAATTTATCGCGATCGTTGCATTACTTCGGCGCGGGCAGCGGCGCTGTCGGGGGCGGTGGATTGACCCGCGCGACGACCCGGAGCCGCTGAGACGGCTGCGCGATAAAAATTCCCGGCTCTATCGACGTTGACCGAATTTTTCCGATCGTGGCGCTGTCGTCTCGCCAGCTTCAGAAACTCTCCGCCTCGATCGCTTCGACAGCATCGCCCGGTTCTGAGCCGGGTTCCGCGCCGGGTTCTACGTCAGGCTGCGTTTCCACGGGCGGCGGCGGCGTGATGCACGATCGCCCTGCCATCTCGCCGAAGTTATTGAACGCCACGATCGCCACCTGGCCGGTTTCGCGGTCTGCCCACTGCCACGCGAGCCCCACCGGCAGTCCGTCTTCCCCGACGATTTGTTCGCCGTTCGAGCCCAGCGCTTGCTGTACCTGGGCCAGGTCCATGTCCATTTCGATACGCTCGCAGAGGACGTGGGGCTCGCCCGTTGGCGTGGTGGTATCGCTAATGAGCCCCGACTGGCAGGTGATGCGATCGACGCGATCGCCGTTGAGCGTCACCGAGAGGAACGCCAGGCCCTCCATCCACTGCATCTCGTTCAGGAGGCTGCTGATGCGCCGCTCTTCGGGCACGATGCCCAGCTCGTCGAGGCGATCGCGCAGGTCTGTAGCGGTCTCGGCTTCGGCAAGGGCTCGGCAGTCGGCTTCGGTGAGGCTCGGCGCGTCGCCTTGGGCGGCGGCGATCGCGGCGGGGAGCGGCGCAACGGCGAGGGCGATCGCGCAGAGCGGGGCGAGAAATCCGAGGGTGCGAAGGGCCATAGCATCAGAGGAAGGCGGGCTGCACTCAATCTTATACCCGCAGAACTGACGTGGCTCTCTGGCGCGAGGCTCTGGCTCGAGTTCGGGGCAAAAGCCTACGCAATTTTCGGGCGCTGCTCGGGCGTGCAGTGACCGGCGCTCTGCGTCTTGCGATCTCGTGACGCAGAGCGTCTGTGGAGGCATTCCAACGCGGAGCGTTGGAACGATGTGGCCGATCGTCAGCTCGATCGCGATCGCTCTAGCCGCCGAGGGTTTCAGTGATGCCGCCCTGGTACTGCTCGACGAACTTCTGGATGCGGGCGCGGTAAGTCTGGAGCTGCTCGTCTACCCAGGTGCGGTCTTCGCTGTTAGCAAAGATATGTACCACCGGCTCGCCCGCGTCGGGCAACACCAGCACCCAGTTGTCCGACTGCGGTTCGCAGACCTTGACGCCATCGACGAGCTGGAGCGTCTCGGCGGGGTGGGTTTCGACCATATGGCGCATCAGCGCACCTTTGGCCGCCCAGGGGCAGCGCGCGGTTTGGCGACGGTGGTAGACGCGGGGCAGCTCGGAGCGTAGCTGGCCGAGCGATCGACCTTGCAGCATCTCCATTTCGATCAGCTTGGCGATGCAGAACATGGCATCGAAGCCGGGATGGAGCTGCGGGAAGATAAAGCCCATCTCGCTGCTGCCGCCGAGGGAGACGTTGGGGTTGGCGTGGCAGGCTTCCATCAGCGCCGTCGGGTTGGCCTTGGTGCGGATGACTTTGGCGTCGTGGCGGCGGGCGATTTGTTCGACCGCGCTCGAGGCATGTACCGGCACGACGACGGTGCTGCGCGGCTGAGCGGTCAAGGTCATGCTGACCATCAGCGCCGTGAGCATCTCGCCGCGAATCGGCGTGCCGGATTCGTCCATCAGTACGAGCTGCTCGCCGTTGGCCGAGACTTGCGCGCCAAAGTTGGCCCGCAGCGCTTCGACTACCTGGCCGAGCTGGGTCAGCAGCGTTTCGCGCTCTTCGGTGGAGATGGCGAGCTGGTTGAGGCTGGCGTTTAAGACGACGGCATCGCAACCGAATTTCGCCAGGAGCTGCGGCAAGATCGCGCCGGAGACGGCGTAGGCGTAATCGATTACGACCTTGGCGTTGCTGTTGCGGATGGCCTCGATATTAAGATGCTCGGCGAAATTTTTGCTGTAGATTTCGATCGCCTGTTTCGGGTAAACCATATCGCCGATTTCGTCGATTTTGGCGCGGCGCAGGTCTTCTTTGAAGTAGGCTCCTTCGATTTTTTTCTCTTTAGACTTTTTGATGTTGATGCCGTTGGCGTCGAAGCACTCGATCAAGATGCGATCGGCGCGGTTCGGGTGGACGCGAACGTGCAGGCCACCGACGACGTTGAGGGTGGGCGCGACCGAGCGCGACAGCGGAATCGCCGTGGCCTCGAGGTTTTCGACATCGACGCCGACGGACATAATGCCCGCAATCAGCGATCGCGACACCATCCGCGAGATGCTGCGCTGGTCGCGCGAGAACACCACCCGCGAGCCGAGCGCCAACGTCGAGCCGTAGGCCGCGCCGAACTTGACAGCAAATTCCGGCGTAATGTCGATATTTGCCAGCCCGGAGACGCCGCGCTGGCCGAATAGATTGCGTTTTGCCACCTGACCCCAAATCAGATTCATGTTGAGAATTGCGCCGGACTCGACTTTTTTCGACGGCCAGACGCGGACGGTGGGGCTGATCTGCGCCTCTTCGCCAACGGACGAGAGTGCCCCGACCACGGCCCCTTCGAGAACGTGCGCGCGCCGATCGATGCGCGTGCCGCGACAGATCGTGCAGGCGCGCAAATGGGCTTCGTCGCCGACGATCGAGCCGTTCCAGACGATCGGGCGCTTGAGGTCGGCGTCAGCTCCGATCGTAACGTTGTCGCCGATTACCGTTCCGCCTTCGATGCGCGCGCGGGCTCCGATGCGGCTGTTGCTGCCGATTAGGGCGGGCGTTTCGATCTGGGCGCTGTCATCGATGTAAGTATTTTCGCCGACCCAGAGGCCGGGGCGCACTTCGTCGTAAGCGTATTCGATATCGACCTTGGCTGCGAGGGCGTCGTACTGCGCCTCGCGGTAGGCTTCCAGGTGGCCGACATCGCACCAGTAACCCTCGGCGATGTAGCCGTACATCGGCTCGTCTTTTTCGAGTAGCAGCGGGAACAGGTCTTTCGAGAAGTCGCACTCGCGATCGCGCGGCAGATATTGCAGCACCTCCGGCTCGAGGATATAGGTGCCAGTATTGACCGTATCGGAGAAGATTTCCGAGGCGGATGGCTTTTCGAGGAAGCGAACGATGCGGCCAGCTTCGTCGGTAATGACGACGCCGAACTCGATCGGGTTGGGGATATGGGTCAGGACGAGGGTCGCCTTCGAGCCTTTTTTCTTGTGGTAGGCGATCGCGGCGCTGAGGTCGAAGTCGGTGATGCCGTCGCCGCTGATGACCAGGAACGTCTCGTCGAGCAGCTCTTCGACATTTTTGACGCAGCCTGCCGTCCCGAGGGGCTGGTCTTCTTCCACGGCGTAGGTCATCTGGACGCCGAACTCGCGTCCGTCCTGGAAGTAGTCGCGCATCACGTCCGGCAGGTAGTGGACGGTCGCAATGACTTCGGTGATGTTGTGGCGCTTGAGGAGATTGATAATGTGCTCGGCGATAGGCCGGTTGAGCACGGGAACCATCGGTTTCGGCAGGTCGCAGGTGAGGGGGCGGAGTCGCGTCCCGGAACCACCAGCCATCAAGACTGCACGCATAGTTTTTTCTCTTAACTATCTCGATCTTAGGGTTTGCGCTCGCGGATGTCTCGTCTGTTCGCGCCTGACAGTTTGCGATTCGACCGCGAAGCGACGAATGGCCCCCAAAACGCAGATAAGCCCGATCGGGGTCGATCGAGCCTATCTGGCGACAGTACGTGAGGTGTTCGAGGAAGTCGCTCTAGCGGTAGAGCGCGGGAATCGAGGACAGAAAAAAGCAAATAAAGGTGGACGAGACGACATCTCCCGAAGCGGCGGGCGACCTGCAAAGCGAGATCGAGACGCGAACGGCAAGCGCTGCGGTGACGCGGCGGGCGAGCTGAGATAACGTTCGTGCGACATCCCAACGTGATATCTCCAAGGGGTTGCGAAGGGGTTAGGCGCTCCCTTCTGGATGTCTGCCGAAACCTTATCATCTTGAAAACTTATGTGTCTGATTAGTTTATCGAACTTAACGATCGACGGTTTCGAGGTGCGACGACAGGGGGTGGTCTGTTAAGCTAGCGAAGCGCTCAACGCGAGCGACATACGGCTCGGTAGCTCAGTTGGTTAGAGCAGGGGACTCATAAGCCCAAGGTCGCGTGTTCAAGTCACGCTCGAGCCATTTGTAATTAAACGTAGAGCGAACGGAGCGAGTCACGGACTTTGTCGCCTGCTTTTTGGTATTTGTGTGGCGTTCTCGCTGCGCGGTTGCGACAGCTTCGTTCGGCCCGTATGCAACACTAGAACGTGGAACGGGGGCGTCGGCGACTGGGTGATGTTCTATCACTCTGGTGACGTCCGATCCGGTTTTTTAGATGCGCGGGCGATCGAGCTGCCGAACAACAACTTAAGAGTCACACACTATGGAAGGATGTTTGCGCGTCGGCCAAGCGGCTCCTGATTTTAGCGCGACGGCGGTGGTCGATCGCGAGTTCACCACGGTTAAGCTCTCGGATTATCAGGGTCAGTACGTCGTGCTGTTCTTTTATCCGCTGGACTTCACCTTCGTGTGTCCGACGGAGGTGACGGCGTTTAGCGATCGCTACGCTGAGTTCAGCAAGATCGATACGGAGATTCTCGGCGTTTCAGTTGATAGCGAGTTTTCGCATTTGACCTGGATCGAAACCGATCGCAAGTCCGGTGGCGTCGGCGATCTGAACTACCCCCTGGTGTCGGATATTAAGAAGACGATTAGCGCCGACTACAACGTTCTCGATCCGGACGTGGGCGTGGCGTTGCGCGGGCTATTTATCATCGATCGCGAGGGTATGCTCCAGCACAGCACGACGAACAATCTGGCTTTCGGGCGCAATGTCGATGAGGCCCTGCGAACCCTGCAAGCGATCCAGTACGTGCAGGAGAATCCCGAGCGGGTTTGCCCCGTGGGCTGGACGCCGGGAGACAAGACGGTGAAGGCCGATCCGGTCGGCTCGAAGGAGTATTTTTCGTCGTTGGGTGCGGGTTCCGATTAAGTTTTCCAGCTAGATTTTCCAGCTAGGTTTTTTAGCTAGATTTTTTATTCTGGCTCTTCGTCTCGCCATTGCGCGTCTTTTTTCGAGCGCTCTGCCATGTCCCTTTCTTTTCAGCTCACGTCTACGGACTTTCGCGGTGTCGTCAACCGGCGTTTTTGGGCGAATTTTTTGCCGTTCCCGGCGACAAATCAGTTTTATTTCGAGGTGGGGACGCCGAATTTCAAGCTGTCGGACGTGACTCACGATCGCGAGGTGGAGCTGCGGGAGTATCGTGAGAAGATGCCGGTAATCGTGGCGTTTACGCGGATTTTTACCGAGAAGCAGTACTGCCCGTTTTGCTATCCGCATTTGCTGGAGCTGAGCGATCGCTACGAGGAGTTCCGGGCGATCGGCTTTGAAGTTCTGCTGGTGACGAGCACCGATCGCGCGGCGAGCCAGCAGGTGGCGCGGGATCTGAATCTGAAAATGCCGCTGCTGAGCGATCCGAGTTGCAAGGTGTTTCGGACGTACGAGGTAGGACAGGCGTTGGGCGCGCCGTTGCCCGCCCAGTTTGTGCTCGATCGAGACGGCAAGCTGCGCTATCGGCACTTGTTTTCATTCCTAGAGCCGAACGCGCCGCTCGATCGGCTTTTGGAGATCGCGAAACCCTGGGGAACGCAGCCGAAGGCGTCTGCGCTGGAGAAGTCCGCGATCGAGACCGAGACGGCCACATTGAAAGCGCTGAAACCTGCCGTGGAGTTGCCTGCTCCTGAAGAGCCCGACTCTGCGAAGCTCGACTCTGCGAAGCTCGACTTTGAGAAGCCCAGTTCTCAAAAGATGAATCCTGAAAAGGTGGGAGGAGCTGAGGGCACCACGGAGTCGGTTTCTTCGGAGCCGGTAGCGCCGCCAACTTCTGAAGCGGGTGAGTCGAAAGCGTCCGATACGAACGGGGCCGGTGGATTAGCCGCAGCTTCCGCTGAGCCACGGGAAGAGGTGGTCGAGCCGCAGGTGGAGCCCATGCCGCCGCTGTTGCCGGAGGGAGTATTTGCGGCGGGTGCGATCGACGCGCGCAACCTGGAGACGGTCGTTCCGAAGGTCGAGCCTGCGCCGTCGGAAGTTCGGGCGATCGTGCCGCTGAAGCGTCGTCAGCCTTGGTTGGATGAGGAGACTGAGGCGATCGATGGGGAGATCGTTCGCGATCGCCGCGATCGGCCTCGGCAAAAGCGTCTGCCGCAATCGCGCCAGAAGCGCGGCTGAATCGAACACCAAAAACATACAAAAACCGGGCTTCTACACATCGCTGACGCAGACTGCGAGCGAACTAGGGAAGCCCAGTTTTTCAGGAATTATTTTTAACGGCGTTTTGACGGCAAGCTACGCCGATACGTCTACGGCTTCGAGGCCATCGAGCGACAGCACCGCCGCGCGCGAGACCTGCGGGTGGGCGTCTTTCGAGAGGTAGCCCAGTGCTGCGCGGCTCTTGGGCGTGTCCAGTTTGCCGAGGGCTTCGGCGAGGCGCTGGCGCACGAGCCAGTCTTCGGAGCGGGCGAAGGTGAGAATCTTATCGACGGCGTCGATCGCGCCGATTTCGCCCAGCGCTGCGATCGCCGCCTGTTGCAGCACCACTTCCGGCGCATCGAGGGCTGTCATCAGCACTTGGTAGGCTTCTGGGTTGCCGAGGTTACCGAGAGAGACCGCCGCGCTGAAGCGCACGAGCCAGTCGGTTTCTTCTAGAAATGCGCGCACCAGCGGCTCGAAGGCGCGCGGGTCTTGCAGGTAGCCCAGCGCTCCGGCGGCGTCGGCGCGGATGGCGTAGTCGTCTTCGTTTTGGAGAATGTCGATCAGCAGGCCGTAGCACTCGTCCGTTTGCTTGATGCCCAGAGAAAAAACGGCCATCGATCGCAACGGGATGTGCTCGTCTTTGAGGACTTTTTTAATCAGCGGTACGGCGTCGGCGGCGGGCACGTCACGCAGGGAAACCAGCGCCAGCAGGCGATCGCGCGCGTTCGGGCTTTCGAGTCGAGCAGAAACGGACGCAAGATCGACAGACATAGGGCTTTCCCAACGACGTAAGATTTGTAACCAATTGTAACAACTCGTGCGAGCGGCTTGAGGCCGGAGTTCCGTACCTTTCGCGGTTTGGGATGTGGCGATCGCGACCCGTCAGAAGCCGGGTTTCTCGAGATGTCAGCGATTAAGCAGCGGCGCGAGCAGCTTTGAGTCGATCGAGGCCGTCGATCGCGATCGCGTTGGCCTTGGGGTAGCGGGCCGGTTTACCGGGAGCTGGGCCGTGGTAGTCCGTGCCGCCCGTAGCGAGCAGGCCATGCGCGTCGCAGAGTTCTTGTAGGAGCGCGCGCTGCTTTTTGCCTTGGTTGGGGTGCGCGACTTCGAGGCCCATCAGGCCCGCTTCCAGCAGCTCGGGGAAGACTTCGCCCACCGCGCCGCCACGGAACAGAAACGGGTGTGCCCAGACGGGGATGCCGCCGCAGTCGCGGATCAGAGCGATGCCGTCGCGGGCGGAGAATTTCGGGTAGTGGATGTAGGCGGGGCGATCGTCGGCCAGGAAGCGATCGAAGGCTTCGCGGCTGCTGCGGACATGTCCGGCGGCGACCATCGCGCTGGCGATATGGGGGCGGCTGGGGGAGACGCCTTCGCCGAGGGCGGGCAGCGAGATCGGATAGCCGAGTTCGGCGAGGCGATCGACGATCGCCCAAGCGCGCTGTTTGCGGCCTTCGCGGCGGACGCTCAGAGGCGCGTCGAGCTTGCTTGGATCGGGGTAGAAGCCGAGGATGTGGAGCGATCGCCCGTTGTGTACGGTACTGAGTTCGACGGCGGGGACGATCTCGACGCCGCACTCGTCGCCCGCCGCGATCGCCTCGTCCCAGCCGGAGATCGTGTCGTGGTCGGAGATTGCCAGGGCGCGGACGCCGGAGCTGGCGACGGTTTCGACGAGCTGCCGGGGCGAGAGCGTACCGTCGGAGTAGGTGGTGTGGCTGTGAAGGTCTAGCATGGGTTGGGACGCGCGCCGAGTTGAAGTTGCGCTTGCGGTATTTTCGATCGTAGTACCAATTTCCCCAAGGCTCGATCGAAACCCAAGCCTTCGCTGCCAGAAGCTCGGCTTCTACGGCATTTCTGGTGAAAGCTGTGATCGAATTCCAGAAATCCGGTTTCTCATCACCTGCGCCACCACCCGACCCCGCATCCGCTTCACTCGTGAGTATATTGCCTGTGACTTCAGCCAATTCCTCGCTATCTCTAATTTCGCCTGACTTACCACCCGCGCCGCCCAGCAATGCCACCCCGGCCAAAATTGGCGTTCTAGCTTCGGGTAACGGCTCCAACTTCGAGGCGCTGATCCAGGCAATCGCCGACGGTCAGATCCGTGCGGAAATCCCGATCGTCATCTACAACAATCCCGATGCTGCCGTCGCCGCCCGCGCTCAACGTTGGGGCATCCCCGCCGTACTGCTCGACCACCGGCAGTACCAGAGCCGGGAGGCGTTTGACTTCGATGTGGTGCAGGCGCTGGTGCAGGCCGGATCGGAGTGGATCGTCATGGCGGGCTGGATGCGCCGGGTGACGGACGTGCTGATCGATCGCTTCCCCAAGCGCGCCATCAACATTCACCCGAGCCTGTTGCCGAGCTTTCCCGGTATTCGGGCGATCGATCGGGCGCTGGCGGCAGGGGTCAAGATTACGGGCTGCACGGTGCATTTCGTGACGCTGGAGGTCGATGCGGGACCGATCCTCATGCAGTCCGCCGTGCCGATTCTGGCGGGGGATACGTCGGAGACGCTGCACGCGCGGGTTCAGGTGCAGGAGCATGCGATTTTGCCTCGGGCGGTGCGGTTGGCGATCGGGCAGTAGTCCGGTCGATGAGCGCTGAGCGGAGTCGAAGCGCGGTCTTCGCTAAAGCACAACTATTGTAAGGACTCGTCAATTAAGAGTTCAAACAGAAAGCCTCTGACTCTATCTCTCTTTCCCCAAAGCCGCACTTCGACTCCGCTCAGTGCTCGTTGACTTTTTTGTCGGTCGTTCGAGAAACAACACACGAAAGCTATGGAAAAGCGCCTTGTTTGCGTAACGGGTTTGCCCCGTGCCGGTTCGACCCTGCTGTGTCAGCTCCTCGCGGAGCATTCCGAGATTTATAGCGACGGGATGAGTTCGGCGCTGTTCGGCGCAATCCAGATGCTGCGGGCGCGGCTGAGCGACAGTGATTTTATGCTGGCGCAGCTCGATAACGAGTTCGATCGCGCCTATGCTCGCTTGCGCCGTTCGTGTCGCGCTTTCGCCAAAGCTTGGTGGGACGAGACGGACTGCCCGTTGGTGGTGGATAAAAATCGCGGCTGGCTGAATCAAATCGAGCTGGCGGAAGAGGTCGATCCGGAGGTGCGGATGGTGGTTTGCATTCGCGAGCTGGGGCAGGTGTTCGGCTCGATCGAGGCGCAGCATGCCAAGACGGTCTGGCTCGACTTTCCCGACGATCTGGCGAGCCGGTCGGCGTTTGGACGCTCCGAAGCGCTGTTTGCGCCGAAAGGCGTGGTCGGTGCACCACTGATGTCGCTGCGGGCGGTGCAGGATCGATCGCGCGCGCAGCAGGAGCGTCTGTTTTTCGTCATTTTCGAGCATCTGATGGCCGAGCCGCAGCAGGTGATGGGCGCTCTATACCAGTGGCTGGGCGTCGCGCCCCACGCGCTCGATCTGGAGAACCTGACGGTGCGGCCCCACGAGTCGGACAGCTACTACCGCTTTAAGTACCGCCATGCGACGAAGCCGAAGCTGTTGCCGCCGCGCCGCCACGAGATCCCGACGCGGATCGATCGCGAACTCCAGCACCGCCACCGCTGGTTTTACGAGATGTTTTATCCCGGCATCCTCGAGCGCAATGCACCGAAGTAGGTGCGTGCCGAGCTTGCTGTAAGAGTACTCCACAAATATATTTGTCCAGAAGCCGCCAATGAAGGCTGAGCTTGTCGAAGCCTGGGTGTGACGCACTTCGACAAGCTCAGTGCTCGAATCCTGAATACTGGACATTTATTTCCGTGGAGTACTCTAAGAGCGCTGGGCCAGAGATCAGGGGCGCAGAAACAAGGTGGCCGTTTGCAGCAGGCCGATAACGATGCCGAGGACACCGCCGAGGTTGACGATCGACTGTAGTTCCGTCTTGACGATGCCTTCGGTGGCGCGCTCTAGATTTTCGGCGGAGGTGGCGTTGACGCGATCGATAATGACGCGATCGAGTGCCAAAATCGGAATCGTGCGGGCGACGAGGCGCTCGAGGTCTTCTTCTAGGTAGCGATCGAGGATTTGGGCCAGCTCTTCGCTAACGGCTTCGAGGGGGCCGTCGAGCAGTTCCGACGATCGCAGCCGTCCCAGCAGCGAGGCGGTGATGCGATCGATATCCACTGACTCGCCGAGGCTGCCGATTAGCTCCGCGCCTTCGTTTTGGACGTAGCGACGGACGCTGCGGCGCAGGGTGCGACGGAGTTGGCGCACCGTGGAGAGGGCGAGGTTTTGCAGCGAAAGGTTTTGCAGCTCTTCGCAGAGGCGATCGCGCAGCTCCAGGGCTTCGATGGTTTCGCCGAGGCGGATATTGGCCTCCTGGCGGTTGTCGAGGCAGAACGTCCGCAGGCGGATTAGTAGCGCCCGCAGTCCGACAATATTGGCGACGAGCCAGTACGTGCCGCTGCTGCCTTGGCGAAAGCTGGCGTCGATCGCGTTAATGGTGCGATCGGTGAGGAAATCGACGAGGAACAGGCGCACGGAGTTGGGCGAGAGGATCGTCGAGAGCATCCAGTCGGTCAGCTGCTCGGCCTGGGTTTGGCTGAGGCGGTACTCGAGCAGGAAGCGATCGAAGATGCGATCGCTTTGGGCGGCGAGGAACTCCGGGTTGCGCGACCAGACGCGCAGCAGGCGCGGCAGCGACTCCGAGAGCAGGTCGCGGAGTATGGCGGAGACGACGCGGACGGCCTTGGAGTCGGGGTCGTCAATTTTGAGGCGATCGCGGGCGCTTTGCAGCAGCCAGAGGATCGCCGCCTGCACGCGCTCGATCGCCAGGAGACGGCGGGTCAGTTTTTGCAGTTCTTCGGGCGTCAGCAGCGAGGTGACGATCGTGTCGGCGACGCGCTGGGCGAGGCGGTTCTGGTTGCGCGGAATCAGGCCGGGCGTAAAGGGAATCCGGAAGCTGCCGATGTAGTAGGCGCGGTACGGGCGAAACAGCATCTTGATGGCGATGTCGTTCGTGCCGTAGCCGATCAGCCCTCCGGCGACCGGCGGCAGAAAGTAGATCCAAATTTCGGCCCAGTTGAGGTTCAAGTGAGATCCGGGCGCGACTGCCGGTTGGTTGCTAGAACGCCCCTCATTCTAACGTTTCGGGCTGCTTCTCCCCGTCGAAACAGCGGCGGAGTGCGGCGGGAATCGGGCGGCGCTGGCGGGTCTGGCGATCGATGCAGACGTGTCGGGTTTGGGCGCGGGCGGCGGTTCGGTCGGCGAGGTAGACGGTGTAGGCGATCGTAAATTCGCTGGGCTCGCGGGTGGTGTCGCGGTTTGGGTCGGGTGGGAGGTGCGGCTGCCAGTCGATCGCGATCGCGATCTCGTCGCCGCAGTGGAGCGGGTGTCGAAAGTCGATTTCGGCGTGGGCGATCGGGATGGCGATCGGGGCGGCGGATTTGCTGGTGTTTTCGGTGGTGGTATTGCCGGATTTATTGCCGGGTTTGTCGCGGAAGTTGCCGCTAAAAAAGCTCGCTAAATCTATGCTTGTTCTGGCGATCGCATCTTCATAGGCTTCGTGGCAAATCGAGAGCAGCGTCGCGAAGTACACCACTCCGGCGGCGTCGGTGTCGGCGAAGCGGATCGTGCGGTGGTAGATCATGCGGAGTCTGCGGTGGTGGCGAGGGGCTTGCGATAGACGCGATCGCAGCGGGCAGTTTCGACACCGGTGGCGGGCTCGTAGCCTGCGGATTCGTAGAGCTGCACCGCTTCGGCGAGTACGGAAGCCGTCTCGACCCAAGCTTCGCAGTAGCCGCGATCGCGCGCGCGCTCCTCTAACCATGCGAGCAGTTGGCGTCCGAGGCCGCGACCGCGCAGGTCGGCGCGCAGGTACATTTTGCGGATTTCGGCTGCGCTGCTGTTGGCTTCTGCGCTGCGCTCGATCGCGTAGAACGCTCCCGTGCCCACGATTTCGCTCGCGCGCTCGACGATCCAAAATTCGCCGCTGTCGTAGTGGGCTTCGACTTCGAGAACGTCGCGGTCTGCGCCGTCCGGCTCCCAGCCGAGGCCGTATTCTGCGAGGACGTTGCCGATCAGGGTGGCGGCGATTTGACGATCGCGCGGTTCCCAGGGACGCAGCTCGACGAACTCGGGGGCAGAGCTACCGTCTAGCGGTTTGAGTTCGAGGTATATCACGGGGTGTTGGTATGACTGGAAATCTTGCGGCTATCGCTCGTGGGGACTGAAACCCGGCATCGATCGCTTCTGCCCCGCACTATTCGCTGCGCAAAGGCTTCGCCAACGACAGGCTTCGTGCTCGTTGAGAGTTCACGCGATCGCGCCTGCGACAGGGCGTGTGGTGGTGGCGATAACGCGATTTTCGGAGATGAAGGTGGTGGTGGTGCGATCGCTGGCGAGCTTGGGTTTGGAGACGAAGACCTGGAGGCGCAGGTTGGGTGTTGCGAACCAGATCTTTTCCTCGACGATTGTGGTGGGGTGTTCGGTGGTCAGCACCAGCGTACCGTCGAGGTTGAAGTGATATTTGCCGATCGCGATCGGGGCGCTGCTGTTGCGGTGCGACTGGATGATGCGACCGTAGTTGGCGTTGTCGGGGTTGGGGATGGGAACGAAGATGCTGAGGTCGTCGGCGCTGGTGCTGGCGCGGTCGATCGATGTCCAGGCGACTTGGAACGGGAAGGTCGCGGTGTCGGGGTCGAGGTCGCACTGGCGGCAGGCGTGCGCGACGGCTTCGTCATCGAGGGCGAGGGGAGCGATGTCGAGGAGCATATCCAGCTCGGAGGTTTCGCAGCGATCCCAGGCGTGGCCGGTGCGCTGCGATCGCCATTGACCGTGCGAGAGGCGCAAAAATTTGGAAATATTCATCGCGGGCGTCCCAGGCGCGATCGAACTCAACAACAAACGAGGCCGCCCGAAATCTCGCTGCGGCCTCGTTATTGTCGCACTCGCGGGAACGTTCCGCAGTGCGGTTTGGGGGAATTTCGTCGCTTGGCGCTGGGATCTTGCGACTTAGCGGAAGCCGTCGGGATTCAGGCGGTTGGAGCCAGAGGAGGGACGTGCGCCGCCGTCGATCGAGAGCGAACGACCGGGCGAGAGCATCGCGCCGGAGCCGCCGTCCGCCGGATCGAGGAACGGACGCAGGTCGATGCGATCGCTGCTGTCCGTGATGCGAAGCGTGCTGCCCGCCTGGGAGCCGCCGAGGATGTCGCCGACGATCGCGAGGTCGTCGCCGTCCGCGGGGTCGAGACTCAGATCGCCGAGGCCGAAGTCGCCGACACCGCCGCCGCCGCCCCAGCTACCGTTGCCGGTCAGGGCGCTCACGGGCTGGGTCTGCGTGCCGCTGTCGGCGACGACGATATTTTGGAAGGTGCGATCGCGAGTGATTTGCGGGTCTTGTCCGGGCGGTACGGTCAGGACGATGCGGCAGGACGAGTCGAGTTCGGTGGTAACGCAGACAGTGTCGTAGCCGTTCTCGAAGCCGTTGGCCAGCTCCAGCAGGCCGTCAGGACGGTAGGACTCTAGGCGGCGGGCAATTTCGCGGCAGCGGCGATCGCTGCTCCAGTTGCTACCCATCGACGACGGCGTCACCCAGGCGTAAGTCTCGCCGGGCTGGCTTTCGGGGTAGTACATGACCGTATCTCGGCCGTTGACGCGCTCGCAAGAGAAGCGCACGTCTTCGGCGCGGTCTCCATCGCTAGGGCGCTCGGTCGGTTGCGGTTCATCGCCGGGGATGTTGGGGATATTCGCCAGGGCTGACGGCGCGAGCAGCAGCCAGCTAGCGATCGTCAGGGTTAAAGAGCGTTTCATGGCATCGGTGGTGAGGAGACGACAGAAATCTGGGGGCGGCGGAGTGCGGGCAATGATGGGAGCGGCGTGGAGACGATCCTCAAGCGGTTTTCAGACAGCCCAGCCGCGATCTGGCGATCGCGAGTCGGTTGAGGAATCACGTGTAACGTTCGATACACCCAGACGCGGACGAGCTGCCAGGGGTTCCCCGACGCGCTTCGAGCGTTACGGTTTGACACCGTTCGGCACCACTCGAAACGATCCTCGGCGGGCTTTGGCACAATGGACGTCCTACGTGATTCAAAATCTAGAGCAGCCGAGACGGCTGTACTACGGAAAATTTGGATTTTTCACTTCGTAGCGCTGGCATCTCGCCAACTTCAGCGGCGTTGTTTTCAGCAGCGTTTTGGCAATTCGTTCGAGAGGCCGAACTGGGCCAGCGACTCTCCTCGTCCGACTTCCTGCTCGACCCCGGTTTGACGCCACCCTGAAACCTCAAGCTCGCTAACTTCAAGCTAACCAACTTCAAGCTAACTAACTTCAAACTCGCCATACAGGGGCTAACCTCATGTCTGACTCGTGGAATCTCAACTGGACGCAGACAGACGGAACGAGCATCACGATCGAGCGTTCTGGCGGCTATACGATCGCCTCGGTCGAACGCAGCGTTCCCGGGCAGTTCGAGCAGACGCAAAACACCACTGAGTCGGGCGAGTGGCTAGAGCCGCCCCAGCTCGAGCAGGACGGCAACCGCAGCATCGTAACGATCGTGGCGGTACACGGTCGCTTCGAGATCGAAATTGACGGCCTGAACGTAGAAGTCCACATCGACGACAGCGCGCCGCCGTCGCCGCTGCCGCTGACGGCGACGCCGCTTTTCCCGATTCCGGTGGTGCCGCCGTCGGACTTGACCTGCGGGCAGTGCGGCTGCGCAGTCGGGCGTGGCGATCGGTTTTGTTCGCAGTGCGGCGCGCCGCTTTAGGTTGCAGCGACGGGATTTCTTCGCGGTGGCCGAAAAGTGTGGCTTTCTCGATCGTGTCGGAGCTGCACGCTCGTTAGCCTTTCTTTGTATCCCTGACGGGCAGAGGGATTTCGGCGATTTAACACTGTTATTTAAGTAGATCCCATAACTGGAGTTATCGGTATTAGAAGCGCCAGGCACGACTCCACACCACAATTAGACTTGTTGCGAAATAGCTTCCAAAATCACTGAAACCCTTACTAAGTAGAGCTTTCAGGGGGTGTGAGCTCGAGATCGCCAAAAGCCATATACAGCCAGGGTTTGAGCTATTTTTGAACCGTAATTCACAACAAGCCTATTGGTTGTAGGCCGTGAGTGATGGGTGATGCGGTGGTGTCGATTTGCACGCTTCAGATTGGTTTGGCGTAACGGTACGACTCGCGCACGATCGCTCACTTCAAAAAACGCCGCACTAGCGGAATCACCAGCTTGATAATCGGCAACACCGCCTTCCCCGGTTTAAACGGCGGCTCCACCACATCCCGCGCGAAGCACAGCTTGCCGCTGCCTTCTGAAATTCTGTAGAAGCTCGCCCCGCGCGAATTCGGAAACGCGATGCCGCCCAGCTCCAGATGCCACATGACGCCAACTGCTCGATCGTCCCCCGCCAGCTCGTCGATCGCGAACGTCAAGTCCTCCGGCATTCCCTCGCAAAATTCTGCAAACAGACCCCGCACCGCCTCGCGCCCGACAAACGGCTCGGGGAAGTTGAGATCTTCGTAGCGGCAGTCTTCGTCAACGCAGGCGATCGCGCCGTCCAGATCGCGGCGGTTGATGGCGTCGTACATCGTACGGATGAGGCGGCAGGCGCGCGGTTCGCGATCGGCGATCGGGTCGAGAGCCGGGTCGGTGGAGTCGGTAGGGCCGGTGGGGTCAGACATAAGGACGATCGCGGCAGGTTAACGTCGAGTTGGCGAGGATCTGCTGGCAGCATACAAAAATTCAGCACCGCGAGAGCGAAAGCCCGGACGTCGGCAAGCCGGGGGATCGGACGATACAATCGCAATCTCGTCCGTCACGCGGGCCGCACTTTTTCAGACGCGGGTGCTAAAATACAAAACCTACAATTTCCGTAATCCCGACCGAAAAACCGGGGATCGAATTATTCGATCGCGTTAAAGCCTTACGGAATGAGGATCTCGTCTCTTATCGCTACTTTCTCGTTTGCCCCGATGACTACCACTACGAAAACTCGCTCCAAGCTCGAAGATATCAAGGAGGCCAGTAACTTCCTACGCGAGCCCGTCGCGACGGAAATTTTGCAAGATACGACGCATTTTTCCCAAGATGCGGTGCAGATCCTCAAGTTCCACGGGTCGTATCAGCAAGACAACCGCGAAAATCGCGTCCTGGGCCAAGAAAAGGATTATCGAATGATGATCCGCACCAGTAATCCAGGGGGCTTTATTCCGCCGCAGCTCTACAAAGCGCTCGACAAGCTCTCGTCGGACTACGGCAACGATACCCTGCGCGTCACCACCCGCCAAGGCTTCCAGCTCCACGGCATCCTCAAGAAAAACCTCAAAGCCACGGTCGCCACGATCGTCCGGAACCTCGGCTCGACCCTCGGCGCGTGCGGAGACCTCAACCGCAACGTCATGGCCCCGCCCGCCCCGTTTAAAGACCGCCCCGAGTACCAGCTCGCCTGGGAATACGCCGACAATATCGCTCACTTGCTGCGTCCTCAGTCCGGTGCGTACTACGAAATCTGGCTCGACGGCGAAAAAGCCATCTCCGGCGAGAAGCCGCCCCAGGCTGTCACCGACGCCCTTCGCCGCAACGGCAACGGTACGATCGTCCACGAAGGCGAAGAGCCGCTCTACGGCGATCGCTATATGCCGCGCAAGTTTAAATCCAGCGTGACGGTCGTCGGCGACAACTCCGTCGATCTGTTCTCACAGGATCTCTCGCTGGTGGTGATTACCGACGAAGCGGGCAACCTGCTGGGCTTCAACATCTACGCCGGAGGCGGCCTCGCGCGCACGCACCGCAAAGAAGAAACCTTCCCCCGCCTGGCCGACGCGATTTGCTACGTCGATAAAGACGACGTGTACGACATGGTGAAGGCGATCGTTGCCGTGCAGCGCGACTACGGCGATCGCGTCAACCGCCGCCACGCCCGCCTGAAGTACCTCCTCTTCGATTGGGGCGTCGAGAAGTTCCGCACCGAGTTGGCGGGCTACTTTGGCAAGCCGCTCGTGATGCCCCGCGAGCTGCCGCCGTTTCAGTACGAAGACTTCCTCGGCTGGCACGACCAGGGCGACAGCAAACTATTCCTCGGCCTCGCGGTGCAAAATGGCCGCGTCCAGGACAAGGGCTCCTGGAAGCTGCGCTCGGCGCTGCGTGAAATCGTCGATCGCTTCGATCTGCCGATGCGCCTGACGCCCCACCAAAACATTCTGTTCTACGACATCGAACCGGGCGATCGCGCCGAAATCGAGTCCATACTCGAGCGCTGCAAAGTCAAGCCCGTCGAAGCGATCGACACCCTCGAGCGCCTGTCGATGGCCTGCCCCGCCATGCCCCTCTGCGGTCTGGCAATTACCGAAGCCGAGCGCGCCCTGCCGGGAATCCTGTCGCGCCTGCGCAAACAGCTCAAGCGCATCGGCCTCGGCCACGAGTCGTTCGTAACGCGGATGACCGGCTGCCCCAACGGCTGCGCGCGTCCGTACATGGCCGAACTGGGCTTCGTCGGCCAAGGCCCTGACGCCTATCAGATCTGGGTCGGAGCCGATCCGCACCAAACTCGTTTGGCCCAGCCGCTGTTCGAGCGCGTCAAGGACGAAGACATCGAAACGACCCTCGAGCCGATTTTCGTGAGCTTCAAGCGCGATCGCCACCTCGGCGAGAGCTTCGGCGACTACTGCAACCGCGCCGGTCTCGCGGCCCTGCGCGAGTTCGCCGCCAGCTACACGCCGCCCAAGCGTCACGAGCGTCGACGCGTCCGCATCGAAGACGAAGTCTACGTCCGCCTAAAAGCCGCCTCCGATCGCTCCGGCACGCCCATGCTCGATATGGCCACCGAGGCACTAGCGCAATACCTCGAGCGCCTCGAGTCTTAAGCGCTCTCCACCACTTCAGACCTCTGAGTTTTCCAAAGCTTCAGCTTCCAAAGCCTCAGAGGTCTCGCGAAATCCCCCTTTCTCTCCGCAGAAAGGGGGATTTTCGATCTTTACCGTCAGAGTCTTTACCGCTAGAAATCGCGCTATCCGATCGCCCCAAAGCCATCCAGCCTCAAAACTCAGCCTCAAAATCCAGCCGTAGAAATCTCGACCTTTCGTAACGATCGCCAACCTCTCTCAAGCTCGGTTCATTCACCTTTGTAAAAGTTTGCGCCCGCACTCGCGAACCTGAAGCTAATCCAAAAAAGCTCCATGAATTCTCGGGATCGATTTAGCGTCGCACTGACGGAAAAACGCCAGCTCTCCAAAATTGGCGGCGAGCTGCGCTGTCTTCTCGCCCGCGATCGAAACGTTTGCGCCCACCTCAACGGACGGCTCGAACATCTCCGGCGCGCCGACCTTACAGAACCAACACCACCATGAGAATTAGCATTAACGGCTTTGGGCGCATCGGGCGTCTTATCCTTCGGGCAGCGATCGCGCGGGCCGCCGACAGCATCGAAATTTGCGCGATCAACGACCTCTTCCCGCCAGAAAATCTGGCCTACATGCTCAAATACGACTCGACCCACGGCAAATTTAACGGCACGGTCGAAGCCAGCGACGGCGGCATCACGGTCAACGGCAAATTTATCCCCTGCACGGCGATCCGCAACCCGGAAGAGCTGCCCTGGGGCGATCTGAACATCGACTGTGCGATCGAAGCCACGGGCCGCTTCACCAAATATTCCGATGCCTCCAAGCACCTGATGGCCGGAGCGAAGCGCGTCGCGATCGCCGCCCCCAGCAAAGACCCCGAGCGCATCCCGACAATCGTGATGGGCGTCAACGACGCCGACTACGACAGCCGCTGGCCGATCGTCTCGAACGCGAGCTGCACCACCAACTGCCTCGCCCCGATCGCCAAGGTCATCGACGATAACTTCGGCCTTGCGGAAGGCCTGATGACCACGATCCATGCGATGACGGCGACCCAGCCTACGGTAGACGGCCCGACCGCGAAAGACCTACGCAGCGGTCGCGGTGCGGGACAAAACATCATCCCCGCCTCCACGGGCGCAGCCAAAGCAGTGACGCAAGTGCTGCCCCAGCTTTCCGGCAAGCTGACGGGCATGGCGCTGCGCGTGCCGACCCCAGACGTGTCGGTCGTGGATCTGACCTTCCGCACGGCTAAGGCCACCAGCTACAGCGAAATCTGCGCGGCGATACAAGCCGCCGCCGAAGGCCCGATGCGCGGCATCCTGGCCTACACCGAAGACCCGGTGGTCTCCGCAGACTTCACGTCTGACCCCCACTCGAGTACCTTCGATGCGAGTGCGGGCATGCAGCTCAACGATCGCTTTTTCAAGGTCATCGCCTGGTACGACAATGAGTGGGGCTATGCGACGCGAATGCTCGACCTGATGGCGATGATGGCGCGCAAGTCCGGCGAGACCGTCGGTGTGGCGACATCGGTCGCGATGGAAAACGCCCGCCAGAAAACCACCAGTTAGCGCACGCAAGCTCTACACTTTTAAACTCGAATCAACAGCAGGAGTGGTACGTAAAAGCCACCCCTGCTTTTTTCGGATTAAAACCCGAGATCGAGCTGCCAGCGCCGCAACGTACCCACATCACCCGCTGCTCGATCGACCACTCGCAACATCCAGATTCCCTCACCCGGACTGCTGACAAAGCGATACAGCGCCGGAGTTGTTTGCAGCGTATAAGTCTGCACCACACTTCTAGATTGTCCCAACGTCCGCCCCTGAAGCTGCACCGTCATCGTATTCGGTGCGATTAAAAATATTTCCAGATCGCTCGGAAACTCGTGCTCGATCTCCACCGTGACCGAAATATCTCGGAGCGATCGCGTCTCCAGCACCCGAATCGGACTGTTCGCACCACCCGGCTTATCGTCCGGAATCGCCATTACGCGCTCGTTCGCGCCGCGCACTCGCTTACTCGAGCCCGCATTTAGGTCGCTTTGTAACATTTGCTTGGCGATGCGCACCGCTTCTCCGGCGTTGACTTTACCGTGACCGAACCACAAAGAGTGGCCGTCCTTGTCGTAAGTTCCGTAGCGAAAACCGAGCTGCGGATCGGGACTGGGATCCTCGATCTTGTCGGCAGTGTCTTGCAAAACTTGCTTGACCTGTGCCGCAGTTAAACGAGGATTGATGGATAGTACCAGGGCCGCAACGCCCGCCACCACCGGACAAGCACTGGACGTGCCGCCAAAGGTATCTGTAAAACCACCACTGGAGTAGCCCGCCGCCCCCAGGCGATCGGTTGTAAATACACCGAGACCAGGCAGGCTCTCGCGGATCGCCGGGGCAGTTTGTAAGTAGCCATCCTGGGGGAACCACATCCCTGGTGGAGCGTTGTTGCTCGGCGCGCAGAGGCTGATGTGCTTGCCCCAGTTGCTGTAGGCGGCCTTGCGATTGAGGCTCGTGGACGCGCCAACGACGATAGCGTCCGGGTGGGTCGCGTAGCCTGCCAGCCACTGGGTCGGCCCCGACAGCGTCCCCTTCGTCCAGCCGCGTTCGTCGATCGTGCCCTGGGTGGGACGGTTGGCATTGCCCGCCGCGAATACCACCACGCAGCCGCGCCCGTTGCGGCCCAGCGTGGCCGCGCGAGAGATCGCCGCGCGCTGGCGCATCGACAGCGGAAACGACACCGCACTCGCCCCCCAGCTACAGGACACCACCGCTGCCCCGCGCGCGATCGCCCAGTCGAACAAATCCTCGATCGACCGATCGTCCAGATAGCCCGTCGTGCGGATCGGCATCATGGCGCACTTCGGCGCGACCCCGACGACCCCGTCGCCTGTCTCCTCGGCAAGGCAAACTCCCGCGCAGGCCGTACCGTGGTTGTCGGTTTCCTTATCGGGCAGCGGTAGAAAATCCCGACCGGCCAGATCCTTCGGCGCGACGATCTTGCCCAGCCCCTGAAAGTCCGGGTGGTCGAGCTCGATCGCATCGTCCGTAATCGCCACCACCACCGAGCGATCGCCCCGCGTGGTGTTCCAAGCGGCTTCAATATTGATATGAGAGTTGCTCGCAAGCTGCGATCCGCCGCTGTGATTGAGATACCACTGGCGCGAATAGAGCGAGTCGCTGGGCCGGTAGGACGGCGTCGCGGGAATCACGACATTGGCCTCGGCGTCGATCGCCTCGGGCAGAGTATCGAGGGCGTTGGCCAGCTTGATCGGGTTGGCGGTCGCCTCGGCGGTCACGCGATAGGTAAACGCATCCGCGAGTCCGACGATCGGCGTCACCAGCTCCAGCCCAAAAGCGCCCGTCAGAGCAGCACGGCGATCGGCGGTCAAACCGGCCTGAAACATAATCGAGATCTCGTCAGTGAGGTAAACCCGCGACCCGATCGACTCGGCGATCGAATAGACGTGACTCACAAAGGCCACCCCATCTAGCCCTCGCGCTGCCGACATCGCTGCCTCCAGCTCGCCCGTCGCGCTAAAGTCGAGCAACTTGAGAGCGCGACTAGAGCCCACCGACACCTCGCCGCAGTAGGTCGCGCGCTCGGCCTCCGACCCCGCATCGACGATTGCCGTAACGACTGCCGCCTCGTCCGCCCCAGCCGCCAGCCGCAGCGAAAAGCGATCGGCATGCTTGACCAGCGGCAGCACCTCGCCTCCGCGATGCAGGTCGATCGGCGCGGCAGGAGAGGCCGAACTGCGGGGCTCTGCGGAATCCGAAGCAGAATAAGAAGTCATAGCGTCGGGGAAAACGAGGGACGATCGGCGCGGTGGCACGTACGAGATCGATAAACATCGATCCCGACTTAGTCTAGATTCGAGCCGAATTTCTACCCGGTTCGGGCCAAATCTCAGCCGAACCTCGGCCAAATCCAAACCGGGCTCGGGCCAGATCCGGAAGAGGATTCGAGCGCTGGAGCCGCCGACAAGAGGGCGTCAGCGAGGTGCTAATATACGCCTTGAATTCTCGCGCCAGCGGTCGCGGCTCGCTCTTCTACTCGCGCCACTCCCGCGCCTGGGCTATTTCGATAATACCGAAGCGCTCGTCCTGGCGAACACCTTCCGATCGAGGCTCCGTCCGGATCGCCGCTGAATTAGCCAACGCCGCCCCTAACGCCGAGCGCGCCCCCCGGGCTCCGAGCGCTCCAACTGCCCGAATCTGTCTCGCGCGCGTCTGCCGCTCGTTCCGCCGTTTCGCCTCCATCGCCTCTCACTCGACGCCGTTCACCATGACCGTTCACTTTTTTAAATCCCTCACCCTCGCCGCGTTCTTCGCCGCCGCCCCGTTCGGGTTTGCCGAACCCGCGATCGCCCAGGCCGAACCCGCGACGCCCGAGGAAAGCCCCGAAGCCGTCGAGGACAGCGAAGATAGCGAAGACACCCGCGAGATCGTTCCCCTCGACCCACGCACCCTGCGCCCCCTCGTTAGCGACAGCGTCTTTAGCATCGCCGGACTCGAACGCTCGATCGCCCAGGCTGAAGCCGACATCGCCGCCGAACGCTACGACGACGCCTACGACACCCTGATCGCCGCCCGCGAAACCAGCAATGCCCTCGCCGGACACTACCAAAAACTCTCCGGCCAGTTCTCCGGCATCGACAACCGCATTTACGAAGAGCACCGCCGCCGCGCCCTCGCTGCTGCCCAACTGCGCGACGCCGCCACCTACCGCCTCGCCATCGTCCACCAAGGCCGCAACAGCGCCGAGCTAGCCGTACCGCTGCTGCTTCAGGTCATCTCTTCCCAGAGCCCGACTCGCGATCTGGGCCGTGACTCCTACAACTTGCTCTACGAACTGGGCTTCGTCGATACTCCCTACCTGCTCGAGGTCGCAGCCGTTCCCAACCCCGACGCCGACCCAAGCGCGATCGCTGCTGAACTAACCGACACCGCCCCACCCAACAGCGCCGAAGTCGCGGCCACCAGTGACGCCCGCCCCCTCTCCGATAGCATCCTGACGACGAGCGGCCTGAGTCGCTTGATCCTCGACGCCGATACTGCCGTCACCAGCGGCGATAACGAAACGGCGATTCGCAAGCTGCGAGAAGCTCGCCAGCTCGCCAACGAACTCTCTGGCTTCCACCAACAGCTCACTGATAGTTTCTCGGGCATCGACACCGACATCTACCAAACCCACCGCACCAATGCGATCGAAACCGCCCAGGTGCGCGACGAAGCCACCTATAAGCTGGCACTGATGTTTCGCGCTGCCGATCGCCCCGAACTGGCCGTCCCCCTCCTTATGGAAGTCATCACGTCCCAGAGTCCGACCCGCGACCTGGGCAAGCAAGCCTACCGCCAGCTTTACGAACTCGGCTTCGTCGATACGAACTACCCGCGCGGTCAGGTATAGCGTCGATCGTTGCTACCTCTCGCGATTAGCCCTCCCGTCTGTCTCCCGTCTGTCGCTCTTCTGAGGTAATGCCATGCTTGTTTTCGTCATCGCGACGCTCGTTGTCGTCGCCGTTGCATTCTTCGCGTTGCAGCGCGGCCAGTCGCTGAGCGGAACATCCGTTCCGGAACTGCCCTCGCTCGATCGCAACGTCTTCACCCTGCAAGTCGGCGATATCGTCCAGTACGACATGCGCGACTGGATGGTCGAAGGCAAGCTGACCTACACCGAAGACGGCTTCTCCTGGTTTGAGTACATGCTCCAGGACAACGACGATATCCGCTGGCTGTCAGCCTCCGAAGACGACACCGTCGAAGTCTCCTGGCTGGAAACGGTCAACGATCTAGACATCAGCGGCACGCCGCCAGACGAAATCGACTATAACGGCGTCACCTACGAACAAGAAGACGACGGCTGGGCCACCATGCAGCGATCGGGCACGATCCAGCGCCGCAGCGCCGAGTCGTGCCGTTACTACGACTACGAAGGGCCGGGCCGAGCGGTACTATCGATCGAAAACTGGGACGGCGATATTGAAGTTTCTGTCGGCCAGTCGATCCGCCCCTCGGAGCTAGTGCTGCTGCCCGGTTCCGGCGAAACGGTCTACCGCTAGCTACGGCTCGAAAAGTCTTCCAACTGAATAAGCGTTCTAAATTTTGATTCCGTAGGTTCGTCATCCAGAATGCGTTGCAAGTAATCGCTAGGCGAAGGTGACATATTCCACCTCTCGCAGAATCTTGTGTCCGAAGTGGGGACTTAGAGAGTCGGGCGTGACGAGATCGACTTTGCGGCCAAAGAGATCTTCGAGGAAGAAGCCAAGCTGCATAAAGTTTCGGAAAGTCTCGCGATCGAGGTCGAAGACAACCAGCACGTCTACGTCGCTGTTTTCGTTGGCTTCTTCGCACTGGAAGGAGCCGAAAATGCCCAAGCGATCGACGCCTTAGTGTTGCAGGGTTTTGCGGTGGGCTTGGAGTGTGGTGACGATTTCGCTTTTGGTTTGCAATGTGCTCATCGTGTTGCCCTGGCTGACTTTTCCTGAGGTTATTGCGTTATGCCCATGCTAATCCCGCCGATTCACTGGTGGCTGGAGCGACCCCCGAAAACTAAAAAAACATCGTCACTCACCACAAATCTACGATGCCACGACTTTCCTCAAATCTACGATGCCACGACTTTCCTCAAAACAGTCGAGACACATGCATCGCGGCTCTTCCTGGCGTTCGGTAAAGTGAAAACGTCGCCAACTGCACATTACAGCTAGAGCTGCCACCCCGATCGCCCCCCATGCCCCGCACATCCACCCTCAGCTTCGATCGCGGCACGCTGATCCTCCACCCGCCCCCGCGCGGCAAAGCCTGGATGGACTTCGCCACCTGGGACGATCGCATCGAAAAATTCCGCATCCGCGCGATCGACTACCGCCCCCTCATCGAAGCCCTGCGCGAAACCGAAACCGCCTTCGAGGACAACGCCTCCGGCTTCGACAAACTCGAACTCGCGCCCCACCTTCCCTTCGAGCCCTACCCCCACCAAACCGAAGCCCTCGCCGCCTGGAAACGCGCCGGTCGTCGCGGCGTTGTCGTCCTGCCCACCGCCGCCGGAAAAACCTACCTCGCCCACCTCTGCATCGCCGCCACCCCCCGCAGCACCCTCGTCGTCGTTCCGACTCTCGACCTGATGCACCAGTGGTACGCCAACCTCGAAGCTGCTTTCCCCGGTACGGAAATCGGCCTGCTCGGCGGTGGCTCCTACGATCGCGCGCCCCTCCTCGTCGCCACCTACGACAGCGCCGCCATCCACGCCGAAAATATTGGCAACCGCTACGGCCTGGTGGTGTTCGACGAGTGCCATCACCTGCCCACCGACTTCTGCCGAGCGATCGCCGAATATTCCCTCGCGCCCTACCGCCTCGGCCTGACTGCCACGCCCGAACGCGCCGACGGACGCCACGACGAACTCGCCGAACTGATCGGCCCCGAACTCTACCGCAAATCCCCTGAAGATCTGGCCGGGAACGCCCTCGCCGAACACCGCATCGAGCGCATCGAAGTGTCGCTCTCCGAAGAAGAACGCCAGCGCTACGATCGTGCGATCGGCATCCGTAACGACTTCCTCCGCAAGAACAACATCTATTTCGGCTCCATCAAAGGCTGGCAGAACTTCATCAAAGCCAGCGCGCGATCGGCGGAAGGTCGCCGCGCCATGAAAGCCCACCACGACGCCAAAGCCACCGCCCTCGGCACCGACAGCAAAATCCGTGTCTTAATGGAGCTGATCGAGCGGCATTTCGGCGATCGTATCCTCGTTTTCACCAACGATAACGCCACCGTCTACCGCATCTCGCAGAGCTTCCTCGTCCCTGCGATCACCCACCAAACCCCAGTCAAAGAGCGCCACGACATCCTCACCCGTTTCAAAGCCGGGGAATATACAGTACTCACTGCATCGCACGTATTAAATGAAGGCGTGGACGTTCCCGACGCCCGCATCGCGATCCTACTCTCCGGTTCCGGCTCGACCCGCGAATATATACAACGTCTCGGTCGCGTTTTGCGGAAAGGCAATACCAGCGGCAAGCAAGCGATCCTCTACGAAGTCGTCGCCGAAGGCACCTCCGAAGAACGCACCTCCGAGCGCCGCCGCCAGCAGCCCAAGCCTCAAGCCAAGCCCAAACCCGAAAAGCAGCTCGAACTCGTCCCCGACTTTGAGGAGTTTGACGAGCCTGCAACACCGAAGCCGCCCAAAAAGACCGAGCCAACTCCGCTCTACGGACGCAAGCCAAAGACCGTCCGCCCCGACCCGAGAAAATCCCAGCCCCGCGCTGCCGAGCCCACCGAGCCATACGACGCGCAGCCCAAACGCGAAAATCCCGACGGCGCGATCGACGTGGACGCCCAGGCGATCGACCCCGACAAGGAATAGGGGCATAAGAGAGCGTCGAGCCTGTCTCGCGAAACTTTATATTCCTTTCGCTTTACATTTCATTACGAAGTGATTAATATTGAGCTATTCATACAAAAGCAAACGTGTTGGCAAGTCGGATTTCCGACAAGTCGAGACAACCGCA
>ERZ1740068.4-NODE-4-length-126460-cov-8.116412_pt1 | contig 126460 bp, 93 predicted proteins | sample MGYA00581735_ERZ1740068 | MGnify/ENA primary metagenome ERZ1740068 (study PRJEB43018, sample SAMN04849740) | marine metagenome | isolation source: floating plastic debris | place: Pacific Ocean | collected 2008-08-30 | study: EMG produced TPA metagenomics assembly...
AAATGCCGTCTCCTTCCCAACGGGTAGTGTCAATACTCGACCATGTTGTGCCATTCCAAGTGGCAATACCACTCGCAGCAATCCCTCCAATCGAATCAAAAGTTCCGGTAACGTAAAGCAGGCTATCAGTGGAATAAAGGTTCGAAACAATTCCGGGCACAACAACGATCGAATCCCACGAAGCCGAACCCCATCGGCCAATGGAGTACCGGCCAGAGGCAAACAACATCCCAGCAATGAAGTAGCTACCCTGAAATTTAGTTATTGCTGTAACAGGATTTCCGCAAGCACCAACCGCGTTCGTAAAATTAGCACCCGCCCCAAGAGAATCCCATTGCTGGCCATCCCATTGAGCGATACAGTTCACAATAATTCCATCCACCTCCAAAAAGCCACCACCGGCCAACAACACATTGGACGTAGAGTCATAATACAACTCGTTCACTTGACGGGAGGCTCCCTGTCCCAACGAAAGCCAATCCTGAGAAAAACAAAACGTGGTGCTGATCATACAGCACCACGTTAACAATATCGTTTTACAAAGCAGTTTCATTGCATATTTCAAAACCAACCTCAATTTACAACGATTTTTTCGGTAAAATGGCGTGCGCCATTCCATACCGAAAGCAGATATAGGCCCGAAGGTAGGCCCTCGACCGAGATATCAAAAGCCACTTCCGGGTGATCTATCTGCATCCGATCTACTCGAACTAACTTCCCCGTGATATCGCGTAGTTCAATCCTGATCGCACCAATGGTTCCTGTAAACGAGACCCGTGCAACATCAGTAACCGGATTCGGAGCAACCGAAAGCCCCCTATACAGCTCCTCCGCAACCCCTGTCACCTGATCCCCATTGATGCGGATCAAAAAAGCATCATCCAACTCCTCCCGGTCGCCAAAGTATAGCTCCCGACAGTACTGCGAAGCGTTATCACACTCGGTAGGAAACAAATAGGCATTGGAAGCACCCGTCATGTACAGCATATCCCCGGGGCCAGTCGCTATTGCATTCGCGCCTTCAGTAGCTCTCTGAAAAGTGTCAATACTATTTACCGTATAGGTGCCACCATAATAGGTGCTCCAATGGTGCCGGTGCTGATCATCGAACGCAGCCACAAAAGCGTCTGCCCGGTTAGTAGTGTTATCCGCCTGATAGAACTGGAAATAATAACCCCATTTGAAATAGCGCGGAAAATCAAGGCTGTTGGTGGAACCAGTTATAAAAAGCTCACCATTCGCATTCACGTCCACCGCCCGGAGCTCATCGAAATCCGAACCACCGTAATAGGTACTCCACTCCAATTCATTGTTCGAATTAAATTGCGCAATGTATCCTTCGGTCTCCCCCAAGTGTTGGTCCTGGAAATAAGCCCCGTTCCCTTGATCACAAAGCGGAAACTCACCAAAAGCAGCCGGCACCCCACAGCCCGTCAACCCTTGGTCAGCACGGGTATTGCCCACCACCACTACGTTATCCTGGTCATCTATAACCATCCCGGTAGCCGTTTGAAGGATGTGTCCACCAAACCAGGTAGACCAAATCAATTCACGATCTACGTTGAACCGCGCCAAAAAGCCAATCCCCGGAAAATCTTGATAGTAATCCAGACTACCCGCCGGATCGCACAACGGCAATCCACCATTCGTGCTCACTCCACAGGGTACATCACCGGGAACACTCGAAAAGGTGCCGCCATAAACATAGATTTCGTTCGAACTGTTGGTGGCCACACTCACCAGTCCATCATCCGAGTTCGTTCCAAAGTAGGTCCCCCATTCCAACACCCCGGAAGGGTTGTCAAATTGGGATAAATCTGGTGCAAGCTCCACCAAAAAACCTTCTGAGGCAGCCCCTTTTACGGATTGATTAAAAGGGTTGCTCCCAGAGGTAGCCGCAAGATTGGTAAAATCAGGCGAGGACGTTCGTCCAACAATTCGCACCACATCATTACCATCTACATCCAGGCAGTTAGGCCCCTTGATAAAGTCTTCACCACTTCCCCCGAAGTAGCTGGCAAATACCCGAACCCCAAACTGGTTAATCTCAAAAACAAACAAGTCATTTACCCCGATAAAGTTGGAAGCACCGTTGCATATCACGTTTCCCAAACCGCAATCAACCGGCAAATCCCAGCTATTAGTTAAAGTAGCAACTACACAACTACCATTGCTTTTTAAACCAATGCCTTCTCCGGAATCATCCCCACCACCTCCATAGTAGGTACTCCATTCAATTTGATCGGAAGGGTTAAACTTTGTTACGTAGACATCGCTGAAAACATTATATCCAGTTATGGTAGGTCCCAAAACTGGTAAGTCCAAACTGTTAGTCCGCCCCGTAACAAACAGCCCACCATTCGCATCCGTCACCATACTGTTCCCCGCATCGCCATAGCCAGCACCACCAAACATCGTAGCCCACTCAATCTGATCATTCCCCGTAGGTGGAGCCGGTGGCGGAAGAGGCAAAGCCGCAGCTACGATCACCAACTTCTCACCCGTGTTGTAAGTGCCCGTTTGCAACTTCACCTCATCCGTTCCCACCTTACTAAAGGCAGGCAGCCAGCCCGTTGGGGTCATCGCTCCATTTTGTGCCACCTGATAGGCAATCCCCTCCTCAAACACAAACGTCTTTTGCACCATCAGCAGTTCCAAATCAGCATTCAGGTTCACATCCAACTGATCCTGGCCACTGAACCGCAAGTGGATGTCATTCGGGTTCGCCCCTTCGTGCACCACGAAATAGAACTTATACCCTACCGTGTTCGACAAATAGTGTACGTCAATCCCTGGCCACACCTCCTCGTATACCAAGCGTTGAAAACTGTGCACGTTCGTCACCCCAGAGGGCACATGCTGGTTATAATAATGTGCCACACCCGCAGAAGAAGTATATCCCACCGGAGCGCTTTCACAACTTCCCTCCGCTACCGGACACACAAAATCCACATCGATCCGGTACGAAGAACTCAACTGCCCCGGCTCACTGCCCGGCTCCACATACACATAAGAAACCCGATTCTCCGCAAAAAAGAGCAACGGAAACTTGTCCATAGAATAATACAGCACCTCATCCGCCTGGCTGCCATCCGTGCGGCCCAACTGCCCCAAATTCTCGGTGTAGTCAATGGAGGATGATACCTCCTGACCCATTAGATCAGGTGGGAAATAGGGAGTTTGGCCGTAGGTAAATTCAAATCTTACAAGCACCAGGCAAAGTGCGGTAGAACAAAAAATCACAAATCGATTCATAGCATATTTTTAGAATGGTTTCAACGCTGAGTTTCTTTTCAAGAAAAGGAATACAGTACATAGGAAACCTGTAAAAAATGCTCAAAATCAATTCTTTATCGGGCAAGAAGAAGTGATGCGCCTGAAGTTTTTAATATACTCTGAATGGGAAGTAAAGGTGGGTACGTGAGGGATTTGGAGAGCCCGCATGTTTACGGGAAACAAGATCAGACAGTAAGTCGATTTACCTTTTTGGGTGGTACCTGCGGCTATTGCCACAGCTGTAAAGGAGGTAATGCTGTCTTGTCGTAGGGTAAAAATTAAAAGGGCTATCACCACGTAGTGATGGAGAACTAAGTGATCCCGGTCCCCAGCTAACCACCATCCCTAAAAACACAGAAATTGGCTCTCAGATCAAATATATCCCACCACCTTGTAGGTCACATATCCCACCCATTCTTTGATGAGGTGCTTCCAAACCAGCAAGGCCTCGGCGTGTGGCAAAATCAAGTGGTCGAGGTAAAACTTGCGCGGCCCCGAGTGACGGTCAACACTGTAGGGAGTAACAGGAACGCCCACTTTTTCGAAACACGCCTTCGCACGTTTCATGTGGTAGGCGCTGGTGATCAGCAGACAACTGGCTTTTGGATAATTTTCCTGAATAATTTTTTGACTTAGCTCCGCATTTTGGTGGGTGTTTTTGCTCTGGTTTTCCACCAAAATGTCCCGGTTGGGGATACCGATACTGAGCAAATACTCTCGACTGGAATCGGCTTCGGATTTCGAAACTTCGGTCATACGTCCGGAACCACCACTGATTAGAATCTTCTTGATTTTCTTTTGGCGATAGAGCTCAATGGTGGCCGTCAGGCGGTCGGCATTGGGTCCCAACTCAATACGATCGATCTCGCTGTCGTAATCGGAATAACCACCGAGTAAAATACCGATGTCGTGCTTTTCTATTGCATCCAGGCGCACCGCCGGGTACTCCCATCGATACATGATTTCATTGAACAAAAAGGCATTGGAAAACAGGTAAAAGACGACAATGGCACCCACCAATCCCCGTTTCTTCCACTTTCTTCCCCGTGCGAAAACAGCGAGTAGAAGCAATAACATTACCCACACCGATGGTGTAATGAGAAAGACCAGAAGTTTTGAAATCAGGAAAAACACCCCACAAACTTAGGGCGAAACCACCAACTTACGCGTTGAAATGCCCTCCGCCTGTGTTAACCGGAGGAAGTAAACGCCAACATCCAACCCATCCAGTTGTACGGGGATTTCCTGGTTGGCCCCAATTGCACCTTGCCAGAGGTTGCGCACTAACCGGCCGTTTTGATCAAACAATTGCAGGGAAGCATTCGATCCCCCTTCCTTGCCCAAACGTACCGTAACCACATCGCGTGCCGGGTTGGGAAAAAGGGTGAAAGTGGGTTCTTTCACCGTGAATTCCTCCTGACCAGTGGCCAAAAGGTTGGAAGTATACACCCCGGTGCCGTGGGTGCCAATGGCCAAGAAGCCATCCGAAGGTCGGTAAGCCATCATGTCGACCACCACATTGCCCACCGTTGAGGAGCCCTCAGCCGTCCATAAGGTGGAATCGCCCAGCAAAGTATCGGTGGAATAAAGGCCAGTGCTGGTGCCCAGGAGGTAGCGCGTGGCGTCTCCATCGGGAACGATGACCGCCCAACGGCAAGAAGGACCATCGCCAAATCCAGGAGGGAAATTCGGTGGAATGGGTTCTTCCAGGTTGCCAGCAATGGATTGCCAGGTGTCGCCGGCGTCTTCCGAATACCATAAGCTGATCACGTTGTAATTCGAGTAAACCACAATGAGCTTGTCTCCGTCTCGCGGGTCTACCGCAATGCAATGCGTATATCCACCGGAGGTAATGCCATTGGTAATGTCTACCGCCACCGGATCACCCACATTGGCCGAGTCGAGCCGGTAGATTCGGCGGGTCCGGTTGCCATAGTACAACCGGTGAGTTGGGTTAGTGACCGTTGCTGCTAAAGCAGTGATGGTATTGCTGGAGGTAGCATTGCTATACTCGTGCCAACCCAAACTAATGGAATCGTATTCATTGTCGTAAGGAATAGACGACAAACTGTCGTTGCGCCACAGGTTGGTGCCCTCCGCCAAATACATCACATTGTTGTCTACCGGGTCTAGAATGTAAGGGTTGATAAACGAGTAATCAGTTCCTCCAATGGGATCGAAACGGTTGAATTGCACCACTTCTCCATTAGCGTCCAGATCAACCTTTAGCATGCGTCCGCGTTGACGCGAAAAGTAGTAGGTGCCACCTCCGTCTTCTACCGCACAGTGGGCCCCGTCTCCGGTAGAAGGAAAGGTCCAGGGGGTTTGAACGTTGTTGGAATTGGTCCACCAAGAGCCATTGTCCTGCGTACCGCAGATAATGACATTGCTCCCCACCGTTCCCTGGTCGATCGCAATGGTATACAATTGGGTGGTTTGATAGCCGTTGTTGAGCGTAGTCCAGCTCACGTTAGCTGCCGAGCAATCGTCAGTGCGCGCTACCCCTCCATCGTTGTACGACCACATAACATCCGGATTGGTGCTCGAAAACGCTACCCCGTGTAGATCACGGTGGTCAACGTATAATTAAAAAAAATAAAGAGGGGTGGGGACAGGCTCGTACCCGCCGACCCAGGAAATGTTATTCGGGGTGGTGAAACCATCGGTAGATCGGTAAAGGTTAGTACCACCAATAAAAACGGTATTGGTATCGCTGGGCTTGTAAGCCAAGGCCAGATCGTAAGAGCCCTGGCTGTAGAAATTGCCAAATACCCCAAGGTTGTTCGGCAAATTGGCCGAGTAATCCGTCCAGGTACCATCGGATCCAGAGCCATCTCCAGTTTTATAAACGTATTTCCACAAACTGGTCCAGGCCGTACTGCTAAAAAATACGTTGGTGAGCAAACCAGAACCTGGTGTATTGCCCATCATCAAAATTGAATTTTCGTTTTGAGGGTTGACTGCTAATAAAAGCCGCCCATAGGTTCCAGGAAAGTTGTTTATTCCTTGGTCGATTTGTGTCCAGTTGATGCCATCGGGCGAACGCCAAACCCCGGCTGATGCACCGTTGCTACTCAAGGTAGCATACACGACTCCGGTAGATGTAATGGCCAGGTCCATAAAAGTAGATAACAAACCAGAAGAACCCAGCACTTCGGTCCAGGATGTACCTCCATCAATGCTTCGAAACACTTTGCCGTTGGCAGCAGCATATAGCTCGTCTTCGGTTGTGTTGGAGGCATCGATCACCACATCCCAAATCAAATCCCAGGGATCAGTCGCTTGTGGATCGCCCGTGACCGTAGCCGGGAGAGACGTCCAGGATTGGCCGTTGTCGGTAGATTTATATAAACCGTTTCCCAGGTAGTTGGCAGAAAAACTCGCACTCGCTGAATTGCCGATCACCTCGCCAGAACCGTAGTACCAAATGTCAGTTTTTCCGGGTCGGGTATCCTGTATTAAGCAGGTAGAACTGTGATGATCTGCGGGTGCGGTGGTTTTTGTCCAACTCTGACCACCATCGGTGGATTGCCACATACCACCGGAAACTCCGCCTGCCAACAAATGATCTTCATTGTTTACATCCACTCCGAAAGCACGGGTGCGGCCACCCACGTTCCAAGGGCCCATGGGAGCAAAAGTATATCCAGAGCGATCGGCTTTTTGCGGGAGGGATTGAGCATAAGCCAATTCCCGCATGCGCATGTTCTTAGGAATGTCGCCGGTGGCTGGATCTTGCAAGCGTTCCCATTCAAAGCGGGCACGCGCATCAGGGTCTTCTGGTCCCCCGGCAGATAAAGGTGTTCCCGAAAACAACGGGGTGTGAATTTTTTGCTGAGAAGGAGTTCCTACGAATAGCAATAGACTAACCAAGGCTAACCCCATCAAGGGAACAAATGCACGTTGCATGGGCCAAGAAGATCAAATTTTACCTAAAAATACGCTTTGTGGCGCGAGGCCCGGCAAGATTATTCCGAAACCACCAGTTTTTGAACAGTGCCTGCTTCAGGAAGCACACAAAAATAAACTCCCTTGGGCAGTTGATCAACCGCAATGGTCTCCCGCCAGGGTGAAGTACCATTGGAGCGAATGGCATGGCTAAACACCAACTTGCCTTGCACATCACGAATCTCTACTTGTGAAGCTTTTTCAGTCCCTTCAATCGTAATCACATCCCGGGCAGGATTGGGAAATACCCGAAGGCCTTGATCCCATGCCGTCCACTCGTCCAGGTTGGTTACTCCATCTACATCGGTAATGAAAGAAGTAAAAACCCCGTTGCCGTGTGTCGCAATGGCCGTAAAGCCGTCCCACTGCCGCGAATCGATCGCGTCAACCACCACGTTGCCGATGGTATTCGGCCCCTGTTGGTGCCATACCGTAGAGTCTCCTTGCAACTGAGCCGTAGCATACAGCCCGGTACTGGTACCAACCATAAACACAGTTTGGTTGTCTTCTACTGGAATAATGGCCGCACAGCGCACGGAGGGCCCGTCTCCAAATCCTGGAGGCGCTCCGGTGGGCGGGTTAGGGTCTTCTAAATTGCCCGCAACACCTGTCCAATTGTTACCACCATCTTCTGAATACCAAATGCTGTACACATTGTAGTTAGAATACACTACCATCACATTATCGGCATTTCTCGGATCGATGGCAATATCGCTGGTGTAAGTACCAGAATTAATATTATTGGTGATATCCACCGAAGTGGGGTTGCCGGTATGCGCATCATCAATTCGGTAAATACGGCGGTTGCTTTGACCCACATACAAACGGTGGGCTGGTTCATACGAAGCGGCAAGCGTGGTAATGATGTTGGAAGTGGTAGCATTGGTCATCTGCACCCAATTGGTCGTTTGCTTCTCGTAGAGATCGTCAAGACCGAGTTGCGACAGGTCGTTGTTGCGCCACAGTTCCGGACCGTTGGGTAAGTACATAATGTCGTTGTCCCTCGGGTCGAGAATGAAAGGATGCACAAACAAATAACCACCCGGAATTTGATCCGGATCAATTCGTGTATATCCCGTTTTTTCACCTTGGCTGTTCAGTTCAGCCTTTAGAATCCGTCCATATTGCCGGGAGGAGTAATACATGGTTCCGTTGTCGGCAATGGCACAGTGCGAACCGTCTCCCAGGTTGGGCGATACCCAATCAAAATTCGGATCGGTGGAGTTGGTCCATTGCGTACCGTTGTCTTGCAATCCGCCCATCACCGTGAGGTTGAGGTCCTGGCCGTGATCAATGGCAACCGTATAGAACTGAGAAGTAACGTAGCCTTTGCTAATGCTCTTCCAGGTAGGTAGCGAATCCAAACAGTTGTCGGTTTGATACAAACCGCCATCATTGATGGAAATTAAAACATCCGGGTTGGAGGGTTGAAAAGCAATCAAGTGTTGATCCGGGTGGTGATTTTCCCAGCGGTAGCCCCATGGGCCACTAACGCCGGGCAGGTAACCGCCAATTTGTGTGATTTGCGTATCGCTGGTAAAACCATCGGTAGAGCGGAAAAGGTTGGTGCCACCAATAAAAACTACATTGGGATCATCGGGTTTTACAGCCACCACAATGTCATAAGAACCTTGGCTGGTGAAGGTGGTGCGGCTGCTTTGGGTAGAAGGAATGTTAGCCGTGAGGTTGTCCCATTGGCCGTTGGTGCCAGAACCGTCTCCGGTGAGGTAGGTGTATTTCCAAAGGCTGTGGTAATCGGTGTTACCACTATTGGGATTCACCGGAGCACCCGTTCCAGGGGTTTCACCTAAAAAGTAAATTCGGTTTTCATCCGAAGGGTCAACCCCCATCACGATGCGCTCGTAATTGGATGGAAATCCAGCGGGAGTAATGTTGATCCAGTTGATACCGTCGATGGATCGCCAGATGCCTCGTTGTTGACCTCCACTGCTCAGGGTGGCATAGCAAACTCCTGTTTCGGTAACGGTAATATCGGTATAAAACGAAGCCGTAAGACCACTGCTGGAACCCAAAACGGTCGTCCAGGTTTGTCCTCCATCCTCACTCCGACGAATTTCATTGGCCATGGCCACGAATACCACATCATTGTTTAGGTCCGATGGATCGGTGGCAATGTTCCAAGCCCGATCAAAAGCATCGGTGGCTTGTGGAGTTCCGGAAACAGTAGAACTCAGTGGAGCCCAACTTTGTCCGTTGTCCGTGGATTTATAAACCCCGTTTCCTAAATAGTAGGCAGAAAAACTTCTACTCGCGGAGTTGCCGCGCAGCTCACCAGAGGCATAGTACCAGGTGTCGGTTTTTCCAGGTCGACGGTCTTGAGAAAGACAAGTAATGCTGTGGTGCTGATCGGGCGCGGTGGCTTTTTGCCAGGTTTGACCACGGTCGGTACTTCTCCAAATTCCGCCAGAGACGCCCCCGGCAAGATAGGTGTTTTCGTTGTTGACATCAATTCCAAATGCCCGGGTACGGCCGCCTACATTGGAGGGGCCCAAAAGGGTCCAGGGAAATTTTTCGGAACGCGCTGAAGAACCCACTTGGTTTTGGGGAAGCGTAGCCGCAAAAGCAAGTTCGCGTTGGCGCACGTTATCGGGAAGCTTTCCGGTTGAAGGGTCTTTGATGCGTTCCAATTCATAAGCCCAGCGCCCTTCACGGGCATGGAGTCCTTCCTCATGGGACTGTTCTACAAACCGAGCCTCCGAAACCGCTTTTGGGGTTGGAGATTCTTCACCTGAGGTGAGCACCCAGGTTCCTGCAATTAAAAACGTTCCCATCAAAGGAATCAATACTTTCTTCATCGTCGAACTGCACTTAGGGGCGAGGAAGCAAATCGTAGTGAAATATCACCAATTGCCAATTTTCCAGGCCCATGTTTTCAATTTTAGCTTTTGCCTTGAACCGGTCCTCTTTCTTCAGGCCAGGATATTGCTGTTGCAAATCCGCTAATAATGCCTGAGTATTAGACGTGCTGTAGGCAAATCGTACTTTGCAAATACCACCTTTCCAATCGAGTGGTCCCCCTTCTCCAACTTCGTGCACCTTTATATATGCAAAGCATGGCGCCTTGGAACAAACTGAACCATTATCCTGCGAAATTGCCGGGTCGATAGCTACAACACTTGCTTCCAGTTGAAAGTTCTCTCGTCCGAAGGGAGCCGGAACGGTTACCTCGGGAGGAATAAAGCTGGAACCTGGCGTTGAGGTCGCTTTCTCAGGGCTTTTACAAGCCCATAAAAGGTTCATTACCAGGTACAAAGTGAGTGTCAGGCGATTTGACAAAGCACCCAAAAGTAGGAATTGATCCAATGAGGTCGATACCGATTCATGATTATCCGGGGAAACTCACAACTAAATTAATTTGGGTAAGGAGTCAACCATTTCCAATTTTTATGCGTCTACCTTAAAAGGTTCACCTTTTAATACACCGGGTTGATCTCTTAAAATCGCCTTTTCACAGGTAGTTTTACGTGTAGTTTAAGAAGTTTTCAGACCTGACTTCTAACCACTTTTTCATCCCTGCTGGCAGTGACTTATCATTCGCGGTAAGCTTATTTTATGAAAGACCAAACTTATCTTTGCGATAGCACATGTGCTACTTGACCCCAATTTACTGCCCTATGAAATTGACCCTTCGCCCAGGTCGTTTGCCTATCCTCCGATCTTTCCTCCTCGTTTTTTTGATAGCTTGTGGTAGTTATGCTGCCCACGCACAGTATTGGATGCAAAGTGCTGGCGGCATCACGGTAGATGAGGGCTATGATATTGCTGTGGACGGCAACGGCAACAGCTATACTACCGGTTATTTCACCGGAACCATGAACGTGGGCGCAGGCTCACTCAACGCCTCAGGGTCAACCGATATTTTTGTTACCAAAACCAACAATCAGGGTGTTTTTCAATGGGCGGTGAAAGCCGGTGGATCCGGTGCTGATCGCGGATTGTCCATTGATGCGGATGCCCAAGGAAATTGTTATGTATCCGGTTTTTTCAACGGTACCGCCACTTTTGGCACCCAAACCATCGTTTCTTCGGGAGCACAAGATGTTTTTGTAGCCAAATACAATACCTCGGGAGTGCTTCAGTGGGTATTCTCTGCCGGCGGAGCACAAGCCGATATTGGTAATGGGGTTTCGGTAGACAATTCCGGAAACGTGTATGTGACCGGTGAATTTCTGGGCACCGCGACTTTTGGTACTTCTACTTTGGCCAGCCAGGCCAATTCTATTGATGTGTTTACCATGAAGTTGGACGGCAATGGCAACTTCACCTGGGTAGAGTTGGGTACCGGCAGTCAAACCAACCGAGGCATTGATGTAGCCACCGATAATTCAGGCAATGTTTACGTCATTGGGCAATTTAGCGATACAATCACCTTTGATGTGCAGCATCCCAACACTGGTTTCAACGCTATTTTCGTCATTAAATACAACACCAGCGGCCAAGAGCAGTGGTTTCGAAGGATCAGCGGAGGAGCATCCAATTTTGGTACTGCCATTGAAGCCAGCGGAAACGGAACGGTTTATCTGACGGGCGATTTTACCGGAACGCTCACTTTTTTCGGCTCTACCAACAACACCTTAACCAACCCATATACCAATAAGGTTTTTGTAGCCAGCTATGCCACGGGCGGAAACTTCAGTTGGGCCGAAGCTGCCGGGTCTGATGGTCTGCTCAATTCCAGGGCCATTGCGATCGATGGATCTGGCAACGTAGCCATTGGCGGAGAATTTACCTGCAAACTCAACGAATTTGCCGATGTCTATGGTCAGGGCACCTTCAATGCAGTAGGAGAAAGAGACATTTACATTGCACGCTACAATGCTTCAGGAGCCTTTCAATACGCTCGAAACCTGGGTGGTCGACAAGAAGATTTTGCGTTTGGGGTAGCCTTAACCAACAACGGCAGGGTGCACTACACCGGAAGTTATACCGACGATTTATTTGTGCCGACTTCCAGTGCATTCCTCACCTCCAACACCGGTTTGTGGACCCAATTAGACTGCTCTACCAACGCCGGCTATTGTGGTGATAACAACTATGGCACTTTTCATGGTATGAGTGCTGCAGGAAATTTAGACGTTGTAATTGCCAATAGTTTTGATCCCAACCGAGAGCCCTTCGACTTTTATTTGCGCTCTGGTACGGCTTGCGCCAGGCCCATGGGCGATGTGTGTGTAGGCAATAACTGTCCTGATACGATCAAAACCTGTGGTGCTACTCCCATCAGTGCTTTCACGAATTTATGTTCTGGTGTAGGCCCTAACGTGAGCTACTCCTGGAATGCAGGTGGAGGAAATCAATCCAGTGCCACTTTCGGGACAAGTGGTATTAAAGCCGTGACCATCAACACTGCGGATGGCTGCTTTACTTTCACCGATTCTACTTTTTTGCAAATCAATCCGCCTCCATCATCACCAACTATAACCGACGATGCCGGGTTCAACCTCAACGCTTCCAGTCCGATTAAAATCGAATTGTGCGACCCCGATACGGTTTTGATCACTGCCGGTAACCTCGGTGGCAATCCCATTCAATGGTCGGGGCCGGGTTTGCCGGCCAACTACACCAACCCAAGTTTTTCCACTTCGCAAACCGGTACTTACATTTTGACCCTTTTTGGGCAAGACAGTTGCCAGCTGAACACCGATGTAGATGTAGAAGTGATTCTTGGCCTGGATTCAGTGAGCTATGAAATGTCGCATCCCGACAGTGTAGAGCTTTGTGCCAATCAAAACTTACAAGTATATATCTACGATGCGGTAGTAAACCCTTTTGGAGCAGCACTTTGTTTGCAAGATGTAATGACCAACTGGACGGTGACCCCCAATACGCCGGTGCTGACCAACTGCGAAACATTTGCTTTGATCAACCCCAGTCAACCTGGATGGTACGTATTTGAGGCCGAAATTATCCGAAATAACATTTGCGAATCCGATACGATGATTGTTATTGACAGTGTGTATGTAGACACGCTTCCTTCGCCAGTGGTACCACCTTTCAACATTTCTATTGCCGGGCCCAATGTATTGTGCCCGGGAGGAAGCGCCACTTTCGTAGCAAGTGGAGGGCCCGATTATCTGTGGACCGGACCAGGAGTTAACAACCTTACTTCCGATACGGTAATCACCAATCAGGATGGTTCCTTCATCGTAACTTCCACGGTACGAGACACCAACAGTGTGGGGTGCACGGCACAGTATACGGCAACGGCAGTTAAGATTCTTACCACCAAAGCACAGCCGCAAATCACGGCCAGTACCGATGTTATTTGTCCCAACGATACGGTAGCCATCACCGTGTCATCAGGGGCCGGAGGGGGCAGTACCTTCGTCTGGAATGGCCCTGGGGGCTTTGTAGGCGGTGATACCATCACGGTTTTAGCCACAAATCCCGGGTCTTATTCCGTAACGGTGGATGACGCTGATAGCTGTGGTTTGGTCAGTAATACGTTGCAGCTCAATCAATATGCTACTCCGAGTCTGGCGGCTAACAATACCTTTATTTGCCCGGGAGGAACCGTAACCATTTCAGTGGTGTCTTCCGACACCAGTTTGGTAGAATGGCAGGCTCCTCTAAGTGGAATGGGCGCTTCCCGAACGGTGACTGCTCCCGGTACCTACACCGCGAAAATTACCGTTTGTGGCATTGAAACTTTCGCAGATATCGTTGTACTTCCGGCAGGCGCATTGGCTACCATTACACCCAGTGGCCCACTTTGCACCGGAGACTCTATCACACTTTCTGCGCCTTCAGGATTGCTTTCTTATGTCTGGAGTACCAGCCCGGGCGATACCAGTTCCAGCATTACCATCACACAGTCGGGCACCTATTCCATTACGGCCTCCGACAGTCAAAACTGCGTAGCCAGCGATACGATTACGGTGGTAGAAAGTGCAGTAAGTCCCAGCATTTCGGCCAGTGGAGCACTCACCGTTTGTCAAGGGGATTCGGTGATGCTTCTGGGTGATACTGGATTGACCATTTACAGTTGGCAGCCCAATGGGGACAGTACACAAAACATTACGGTGTCCAGTCCTGGAACTTATTTCTACTTGGGTACCGATTCCAACGGGTGTAGCGGAGTTTCGAATCAGGTTACGGTGCTGGTGCCCGATACCATTGCTCCGATCGACACCTTGGGCAATGTTGCTTTTTGTGAAGGCCAATCGGTGACCCTTACTGGAACTGCTCCCGGACAGGCAGTTTTTGCATGGTCACCGGGCAACGACTCAACACAAAGTTTGGTCGTTACCCAATCGGGAACTTACACGCTTACTACCATTGATCCCTTTGGATGTGTGGCTACTTCTGCTTCGGTATCGGTATTGGTACAACCTAATAACCTCGTTCAACCCAATGCCAACGACACTTTGATCTGCCTGGGCTCCCAGGCGGTATTAACTGCGGACACGGGAGCCGGCAACCTGGTCTGGTACGACCTCAATGGCAACCAGGTAGGCAGTGGGCCAGTATTTACGCCTCCCTTGCTTACCGCTACCACCATTTTTTATGTTCAGGCAGAAGAGGGGCTCTGCGCCAGCGATTCCAATCAGGTAGTGGTGCAGGTCGAAGACTGCAATCAGGTGATCATTCCCAATGTAATTACCCCCAATGGAGACGGCGTTAACGACTTGTTTGAAGTGCGGATTTTTGAAAATACCTGCTTTACCTGCAAGATCTACAACCGTTGGGGAGAGATGATCTATGCTTTCGATGAGGCCGGAATCGGCTGGGACGGCACAACGAATGGCCGTGAAGTATCCGAAGGTACCTATTTCTTCATCCTCGAATACTGCGCATTCGATGGTAGCAAATCCAGCGAGGCGGGTTACCTAACGGTGATTCGATAGTTCCTTAACCCCTAACTTTCGGAAGAAAGTTGTCTTTCATGGTGTCTTTCCGGGCGCTTGGTTGATTGTCAGATCGGTGCAATAGGAGTAACTTTGCGGTGACCAACCCAGGATTCTCATGCAGCAGGAAAAACCATACTTTCCGAAAAATAAAGTGCGGATTGTAACCGCAGCGTCCCTTTTCGATGGCCACGATGCAGCCATCAACATCATGCGCAGGATCATTCAATCCAGCGGAGTAGAAGTGATCCACCTGGGCCACGACCGTTCCGTTCAGGAGGTAGTGGATTGCGCCATTCAGGAAGATGTACAAGGCATTGCCATGACCTCTTATCAAGGTGGGCACATTGAGTATTTCAAATACATGTACGATTTGCTCAAAGAAAAGGGCTGCGGCCACATCAAAATTTTTGGTGGTGGTGGCGGTGTGATTCTGCCCGATGAGATCGAGGAACTGCATGACTATGGCATTTCACGCATCTATTCTCCGGACGATGGTCGTGAAATGGGCCTTCAAGGCATGATCAACGATTTGGTGAAAAAGTGCGATTATCCTTTGGGGCAAAACCTCAATGGAGAAGCAACCCATATTCTGGAGCAAGAGCCGAAAGCCATTGCTCGCTTAATTTCTGCCGCTGAGAACTATCCTGAAGTAAGTAAAGATGCCCTCGATCCTTTGCGGAATAAAGCCAAAACGGCCACTACGCCAGTGCTAGGAATTACCGGAACGGGTGGAGCTGGTAAATCTTCGTTGGTAGATGAGTTGGTCCGTCGGTTTTTGATCGATTTCGAAGCCAAAAAGATTGGTATTGTTTCCGTAGACCCCTCCAAACGAAAAACGGGTGGGGCACTGCTGGGCGACCGCATCCGAATGAATGCCATCAGCAACGAACGGGTATACATGCGTTCCTTGGCTACCCGCCAATCGAACCTGGCGCTTTCGCGCTACGTGCAAGAAGCGGTAGACATACTCAAAGCGGCAGCCTTCGACCTCATCATTCTTGAAACCTCAGGCATCGGTCAGAGCGATACTGAAATCCTGGATCATTCCGACATGAGCCTCTACGTGATGACCCCCGAATATGGGGCCGCCACGCAGCTGGAAAAAATCGACATGCTCGATTTTGCGGATGTGATTGCCCTCAACAAATTCGACAAACGTGGCGCCCTCGATGCCCTTCGGGACGTGCGCAAACAATACAAGCGCAACCATCAGCTTTGGGAAGCCAAAGAAGATGAATTGCCCGTGTTCGGCACCATTGCCTCGCAATTCAACGATCCGGGGATGAATTCCCTGTACAAAACGTTGATGGACACCTTGGTGGAAAAAACCGGGGCGGACCTAAAATCCAGTTTCGAGGTCACCGACCAGATGTCGGAGAAAATCTTCATTATCCCGCCCAAGCGGGTGCGCTACCTCAGCGAAATTTCTGAAAACAATCGCGGTTACGATGCCTGGGTGGCCAGGCAAGCGGCAATAGCCGAAAAGCTTTATGGCTTGCACCTCTCCATGGAGACGCTGCGCCAATCGGAGTTAGAGGACAAAGACCGCCTCATCAAAGGGCTTCAGGAGAGCTATGCACAGGTGGAATTGGACCTCGATCTGCGCAACAAAAAATTATTGGAAGATTGGCCAGCTTTGGCCGAGCAATACCGCAGCCCTGAGTTTGTGTATCAGGTTCGGGCCAAAGACATTCGGGTAAAAACCCACACCGAATCGCTGTCGCACTCACAGGTGCCCAAAATTGCGCTGCCGCGTTATCAAAACTGGGGCGACCTACTGAAGTGGTTGCTTCAAGAAAATGTGCCTGGACGCTTCCCATTTACGGCTGGAGTTTTCCCCTTCAAGCGAGAAGGAGAAGATCCTACACGGATGTTTGCCGGAGAGGGCGGACCGGAACGAACCAACCGTCGGTTCCACTATGTATCGCTCGGCATGCCCGCCAAGCGGCTTTCTACCGCTTTCGATTCGGTCACACTTTATGGCCGTGATCCGGAGCATCGCCCGGATATCTATGGAAAAATTGGCAACTCAGGTGTTTCTATTTGTTGCCTCGACGATGCCAAAAAACTGTATTCTGGTTTCAACTTGTCCGATCCGAAAACCTCGGTTTCGATGACCATCAACGGGCCGGCTTCGATACTTACTGGCTTCTTTATGAATGCCGCCATCGATCAACAGTGCGAAGTGTACATCAAAGCCAACGGGCTTGAGTCAGAGGTGGAAGCCAAAATCAAAGCCATCTACAAAAAACGAGGTGTACCAAGGCCCAAATACAATGGCGACTTGCCCGAAGGCAACGATGGCTTGGGCCTCATGCTGCTTGGAGTAACCGGTGATCAGGTGTTGCCGGCCGAGGTGTATGCACAAATTAAAAAAGACACCCTGCCCAAGGTGCGGGGAACTGTACAAGCCGATATCCTGAAAGAAGACCAGGCCCAAAACACCTGCATTTTCTCTACGGAGTTTTCGCTCCGCCTAATGGGGGATATGCAGGAGTATTTTATTGGTAAAGGTGTGCGTAATTTTTACTCGGTGTCCATTTCTGGTTATCACATTGCTGAGGCGGGCGCCAATCCAATTACCCAATTGGCCTTTACCCTGGCCAACGGTTTCACTTACGTGGAATATTACCTCAGCCGGGGCATGGACATCAACAAGTTTGCGCCCAACCTTTCTTTCTTCTTTAGCAATGGTATCGATCCGGAATACGCAGTAATTGGCCGGGTGGCAAGGAGAATTTGGTCAAAGGCCATGAAACAGAAATATGGTGCTGATGCGCGTTCGCAGATGTTGAAGTACCACATTCAAACTTCGGGACGTTCCCTTCACGCCCAGGAAATTGATTTCAACGACATCCGAACCACTTTGCAGGCGCTTTACGCGATTTATGACAATTGCAACTCGTTGCATACCAACGCATACGATGAAGCCATTACCACGCCAACCGAAGATTCAGTGCGCAGGGCGATGGCCATTCAGTTGATCATCAACCGCGAGTTGGGCCTCAACAAAAATCAGAACCCGCTTCAAGGATCCTTTATCATCGATGATCTGACGGATTTGGTAGAAGAAGCTGTACTATCCGAATTTGACCGCATCACCGAGCGCGGAGGAGTTCTGGGAGCCATGGAAACCATGTATCAGCGTGGTCAAATCCAGGAGGAAAGCCTCTATTATGAAACATTGAAGCACACCGGTGAATACCCAATCATTGGGGTAAACACTTTCCTGAGTTCCAAAGGATCGCCAACGGTGGTGCCCAACGAAGTAATCCGTGCTACGGAAGACGAAAAGCAATTCCAGATCAGCATGGTTGAGAACCTGAACCGTGGCAATGCGGCCACGACCCAAAAAATTCTGCGGGAAGTTCAGCTCATTGCCATTCAAAACGGGAACGTTTTTGAAGCACTGATGGAAGCCACCAAATACTGTAGTCTGGGGCAAGTAACCCACAGTTTGTTCGAAGTGGGCGGACAATACCGGCGAAATATGTAGATAAGGACGGGTAATTTTTGAGCTATAACTATTGTCCGTGAGGTATTTAAGAGGTGTGGGGCCATAATATGGAGTAAACCTGGAACCATAGAGCTCATTTTTCGTATAAAGGTTGAATTGACTATTCCCCCTTTATGCACACCACGAACGAATACCTCGATGTCGATGACAGCAATTATCCGGTTGTAGTCTATCGTTTCAGTGACATTGACCCTTCTGAGAAAGATTTTGACGAATATTTGAAGGTCGTTTCAGAGATGATCGATCGACCGGGAAAAGTCATTCAGTTGATGGATGCTTCCCAGGTAGGGTTCATGAAAACGCAAGACCGCATCAAAGCCGCTAACTTTCTACGAGACAACCGGGATCGCATTCAAAAAGGTACGCATGCCTACGTGTTTGTGACAAAAACGCTGATCACCCGTTTCCTAATCCACGGAATTTTACAAATTCAACCCCTACCGGTTACTTACCGCCTTTTCGATTCGTTTGAAAAGGCACACAAATGGTCGATGCGGGAAATGGGATTGGAGCCTGAAGCGGTGAAATCGGAGCGGGTCAGCAGTTAATTCCTTTTCATTTTTCAATTTCTCTTAGTCTTTTTGAGGTATTGTCATTGTTACGACTTTGCTCTACGCTTTGCTATCCGTAGATTTGAAAGAGACCCTGTTGATTAAGTTTTCCTGTTGGGGTAGCGCATGAACACTAAACTGAATTATCCTCCCAAAGTACTTTTGGCCTGGACAGAGGCAGTAGGAGGCAATGCTAAAATCAGGGATTGGTTGATTCAACACGGCTACAAAGAGCTGGGTATCTTTTGTTTTGCCTTGCGCAATAAAGCTTCTGCCCGACAGTGGTTGCTCGAAAATAAGTTTCCCCACCTTTTGGCCCTGATCAATGGGGTGGAGGGCAACCTGTCGGCCATCAAGTGGTTGGATCGCTATGGTTTCAAAGTGTTGGCCAAAGTGGCCTTAGCAGGGGATAGCAATGAGGAAGCCTACCGTTGGCTGGTAGATTTAGATTTGAAGGTGATGGCACTGCTGGCCAAAAAGATCGAATACGTCAAACTCGACATTGAAGAAAAAAACAACGATATCCACCGGTTTAACCCAGATTAAAAAAAATCACCTTCTCATCCATGAACGATCACGAAGTAGACTACCGTATTATCGGCGAAGAAATGCAATGTGTGGAGATTGAACTCGATCCTCAGGAAACAGTCATTGCAGAAGCCGGTGCCATGATGTACATGTCTGATGCCATTGAAATGCACACTATTTTTGGAGATGGCACCAATCAAGACGCTGGTTTTTTAGGAAAACTCTGGTCAGCCGGCAAAAGAGTGCTTACGGGTGAAAGTCTATTTATGACCACTTTTACCAATGGTGGACACGGAAAAAAGCACGTTTCTTTTGCCTCTCCTTACCCCGGAAAAATTGTTGCGCTCGATCTGGCCGTCTTAGGCGGTAAGGTCATCTGCCAAAAAGATGCCTTTTTGTGTGCTGCCAAAGGTGTGGCTATTGGAATTGAATTCTCGAAAAAAATTGGCCGTGGTCTTTTTGGAGGCGAGGGCTTCATCATGCAGCGAATCGAAGGAGATGGCATGGCCTTTTTACACGCGGGCGGAACCATCGTTCAGCGAGAATTGCAGGCGGGAGAATCCTTTCGGGTAGATACCGGATGTTTAGTAGGCTTCACGCAAGGCGTGAATTACGATATCAAAATGGTTCCTGGGATCAAAAATGCAATTTTTGGTGGCGAGGGGCTCTTTTTTGCTCAACTCTCCGGTCCCGGAACGGTTTGGATCCAGAGCCTGCCCTTTAGTCGATTGGCAGATCGGATCATTTCCTCAGCACCGAGAATGGGAGGAAACCGCAAAGGCGAAGGAAGTATCCTCGGCGGCTTAGGCGACTTGCTGGACGGGGATTGATTCCATCTCAGGGGCCTTACGAACGACATTTAGCTACACTACAGAATCAACACTTTTCAATCATGGATTTTACCGAAGAAGACACTCAGGGATTACAACTGGAGATCAGTAAAAACCGGAGGTACCAGTGGTTATTGTTACTGGCCAGTGCTGCAGGTATTATCGGCCTGTCGGTTTTTTTCATCACCCGATCCTACAATACCAGCCTTGAAAGCATCGAAGCGCGAGAGTTGAGCCGTCTATCGGGAATTGTTAATTCTGTGGCCGCTCAAATTGATGGCGACCAATACGAACGGATTCTCAATAATTATTCACGCAAAAACGAAATTTCCGACAACCAACAGGATGCGGATTACAAAAATGTTCAGCAAATACTCAGTAAAGTTCAAAAGGCTAATAACCTGCAAACTGACATTTACACCTTAAGCCTCCCCCAAAGTGAAGACGGAGAGGATTTGTTTCAGTTTGTTGTTACTTCTGCTGAGAAGCCCTATTTCAGACATACTTACAACGATCCTTCGGGTATGATCCGGCAGCATTATACCCATGGTGGCATGATTCCGAATTACCGCTCCAATACCGATACTTGGGTGAGTGCTTTTGCCTCCATTCACAACAATGAAGGGGAGGTAGTAGGGGTAGTAGAAGCAGATGTGAAACTGACAGAAATTCTGAATCAAGCCTCAAGCGACTTTAAAACCAGTGTAATTGGAATCTTAGCTTTTACCTTGTTCATCCTTATTGTGGTGGTAACGCTTACCGTTTTTATTTCGCGCAACATCCTACGGGCCCAACATGCCATTGTAGATGCTTTTCACCGGATCAATACCACCTTCAATCTGCTTTCTTTCTTTGCGGCTGAAATTGGTAAAGGCAATTTTGAAAACGATCTTTCGGAAGTAGAACAGCAAGAAAATAACCTTTCTCAGTCCTTGCTCAAGATGCGTGAAAACCTTTTGGCATCTAAAGAAGACGATGAGAAACGCAGTTGGATCATCCGTGGGGTGGCCAAATTTGGGGAAGAACTCAGGAATCAAAACAACGACCTCTCTCAGCTTTCTAAAAGTATGGTTTCAGGCCTGGTCAAATACCTCGAAGCCAGCCAGGGAGCAATGTATATCCTCAATGACGAAATTCCGGAGCAGCCTTTCCTGGACTTAAGAGCCACTTATGCTTACGATCGGGTGAAACACCTCAGCGGAAGAATTGAAAAAGGCGATGGGCTGGTTGGCCAGTGCTGGCAAGAAGGCGATAAGATCTTCCTGACGGATGTACCTTCCAGTTACGTAAACATTACTTCGGGTCTGGGGGGCGCCAATCCTACCTGTGTGATCATTGTGCCCTTAATGGTAAATGAAGAGCTCTTTGGAGTAATGGAGTTAGCCTCCTTTAAAGTTTTTGAAAACTTTGAGGTAGAGTTTATCGAGCGGGTAGCCGAAAGTATTGCCTCCACCATTTCGGTTGTAAAGGTGAATGAACGGACGACTCGCCTGTTGGAAGAGGCGCAAATGATGACCGAAGAAATGCAGAGCAAAGAGGAAGAACTGCGTCAAAATGCAGAAGAGATGCGGGCTACCCAAGAAGAGATGGACCGCACCATCCACGCCTTGCAGGAGCAATTGGCCGAAGCCAATGCCGCGGCTGCCTCTTCCTGATTTTGGTTCCGGATACTATTTTGGTCTTGCTTGCGTATGTTTGTGAATAGCATACCATCCAAGCGAAGCAAGCACATGAGAACCCTAATTGCCCTTATCCTCTTCAGCCCTTTGAGTTTGACCTTTATTGGTTGTCAAACCACCAATAAAAACACCGAGGTTTCCGAAGAGTTGGAAAAACTCAAGTCGGAAAAAGAGGCCCTGCAAGCCCAGGCAGATTCCCAAAACGAAATGATCGATCAGTACCTTCAGTCGGTCAATCTGATTGAAGCCAACCTCGACGAGATCAAAAAACGGGAAGGCATCGTCAACCTCAACTATCAAGACGACGAGATACCGCCTGATCAGGCTACCCGAATCGCTGAAGACATCAACGCCATTGGACGTTTGATGCAAGAGAACCGGGAACAAATACAGCGGCTGCAAAATGCCCTAAAGGCGTCCAATGTTCAAATTCAAGGCCTGGAATCGATGGTCTCCCGTTTGACCAAAGTTTTGGCCCAAAAAGACAATGAGATACGCGACCTCCGCCAGGAGTTGATTGCTACCAACCAGGCACTCGATGAATTGTTCAACGAATACAGTGCAAGCCTGGAAGTGATCAACGAACAAACCGAAATTCTAAATACCGCATGGTTTGCATACGGCTCGGCCAAAGAGTTGAAAAACAATGGGGTAATTACTAAAGAAGGCGGTTTTGTGGGCATTGGAGGTGCCAAAAAGCTGAAAAACGATTTCAACCGAGCGTATTTTCAGAAAATTGACATCACCAAGGTAGATACCCTCGAACTCTACGGTAAGAAGGCCAAACTCATCACTACACATCCTACCGAATCCTACAAATTGATCGGGGAGGGAGAAGCTGTGAAATTGGTGATCAAATTGCCGGAAACCTTCTGGAGCGCTTCCAAATACCTGGTCGTTCAAGTGGATTAAAAGTTCCTCAAATGGAACGCGCCAGGCTGGCAAAAATCTTTTCCCAGCCATGGAAACCCTGTCCGCCACGTGCCGTTCCCAGCCGAACGATTACTACTTCCTTCACCGGGTTGACGTAAATGTATTGCCCTAAAAAGCCACGTGCCATGTATTCTTGTTGGTCTCCGCGAAGCAGCCACCAATGGTAGCCGTAGAAAGGCCAGGTTTTGCGTACCGTATCTCGGGTAACCGATTGTTGGATCCAATCTTGCGGTACGATCTGTTCACCTTCCCAGCGCCCATAATTGAGGTAGAGCCGACCCAATTTGGCCAAATCGCGGGCCGTAGCATTCAAGCAACAAAAGGCTTTCTCCAAACCCGGTTCGCTTTCATCGGTGTTCCAAAAAGCGTCCGATTCCATGCCCAGCGGCACCCAAAGGCGTTGTTGCAAATAGTCGGTGAGGCTAATGTTGGGTAGTGCCCGCTCCAACGCAAGGCCCAGCAACTGCGAATTGATGCTGCGGTACACCCATTCTTTGTCCGGTTGGCCCCGAAGTTTCAAGCTCGGCAAGAGCTCCCGCCAGTTGTCCTGGTAGTAGGTACCCGCCTCCGGATAAGAAATCCCGGTGCGCATTTGTAGCAAATGCCGCAGCGTAACCGCGTTGAATTCTTCCCGCAACTCCGGCACATATTCCCGAACCGATTGCTCCAAAGAGTCGATATAGCCATCCTCCAACGCACAACCCACCAGGGTGCCAAGAAACGATTTGGTGACGGAAAAAACGTTGGGGCGAGTGGTGTCCGTGTAGCCATCGAAATATTGCTCGACGATCAGCGTATCGCAATGCAGCACCAGAAAAGCAGTGGTCTTGGTCTCCAACAAGAAATCATTCAAAGAGCTGGTTTTTTTTCCTTCGTGCACCTTGAATTGCCTTTCCGTAGGTTGGCTATTAAACTGAAATACTTGCTCTCCGGCTTTAACGGATTTGCGGGAAAAGCGGGCTCCGTCTTCTACGGAGGGAAACCCCTTGCGCAACACCCAAGCCAACTCGCAGCCGCTCAATGCCAAGAGCAGGCTGAAGGCCGCGGCTTTCAAAACCCATAATTGTTTTATTCGGGAGCGCATCACAGTCGTAAAATTACAAAGCCACCTCCGGAAACCTAAGACCGATGTGCATCCGAAACTTAAAAGAGGAGAAAAAACTGTTGGTTCGCTTGAAAGCCCATGGCCTCTAACCGTGTTTTTAGCGTGCCCACAATTTCGCGCCCTGAGACCGCTACCAAAATCTGCGGGTCTTTTTCCGATTCCAGAAATGCAGGATCAACAATCTTTTGGCCATAAATGGTATGGCCCCACTTGCGCGGATTATCACACGTCCAGGTAAAGGACTTACCCAGCTTTTGCAGCAACAAGGCCAGGTCTTTTCCATTGCGTCCGGCACCCCACACCACCAGTGGACTTGCTTCTCTGCGGTCGATCTCGAAAAAGTAGCGCATTTTCAAGGCGTAATACCGTTGATCGGCGTAGTGGTCGAGTGTGCGCGATATTCGCACCGGATGATCCCGCCAGTGGTGCAGGTATTCAGGGCAGGTTTTCACCTTCAGTCCATAGCGGTAGAACCGAAAAGCAAGGTCGTAATCTTCGGGATAGCGCTCGTCCACAAAACTCTCGCAACCATCAAGGTCTTGGCGGTAAACCATCCAACAAGACGATGCCACTACACATTCTTTGTAAATGCCTGTCCAATTCGCCTCCCGCCGGTTGAGGTCGTTGAGCCATAGCTCGTAGCGTTTCCAACCTTCTCCCAGTCCATCATCAGCGAAGCAGCGGGTGAGGCCAGTGGCCAGTGTACCAGGGCCGTGCTCCAGCGCGATGGCTTTGAGTCGCTCCAGCTTTTGCAGCGACATGTAGTCGTCACCGTCAATGCGGGTAATCAGTTGGCCCGAGCTGTGGCGGTAAGCCTCTCGCACGCCGGGAATCACCCCCAGTCCTTTACCGGGAAACAATTTCATCCGGGGATCGGCCGCAGCGTATTCCGCCATGATTTTTTCGCTTCCGTCTGATGAAATGTCGTCCATCATAATCAACTCCCAATGGCGTTCGGTCTGATCGCGTATCGAGTCCAGGCATTGGTGCAGAAAAGGAGCCTCGTCCTTCACGGTCATCAAAATGCTGATTAGCGGATTATCGGGCATGGCGTAAAATAGAGGCCGTGAAAATAGATAAAAACCACTGTCACTCCGACGGTTTTTCCTGTCAGTTCGACCGCCATACAATTTGGCATACAACTTGTGAAAGAGGCACTAAACCAAAATGCGTTGACCATGACGATTTTAGAATACAGTAAAGTGATTTTGGAAAAGGTCAGTTTTGATACCCAGCTTTTCCAGAAAGAATTCGCCAAGGCCCTCAAGCAACTGGTAGAGCCCGAAGCCAGGGACCTTACCCGGTGGGTAGAACGAAATTTTGGTCAAAAAGCCCTCTTACCTGCCCTACAGCGAATTCCCCAAAGCAATCAGGGGCCGGATGTGATACGACACTGACACAAGGCAGGCATCCGGAACTTCCACATAGATAAACGGGCTTCTGAGCAATCAGGAGCCCGTTCCTTTTGATACCGACCCAACCCCCGAAATTTCTTTGCTCACGGTAGCATCGCCATAATAAACACAACTGGCAGCTCCTGAAATCCGAAGGTCCAGGGACTCGGAAGCATAAATTTCTGCATCACCCGCCCCGCTCATGTGTAGCCTGGCACGGGCACATTCCAGTTCCCTCGACTTGAAATTGGCGGCTCCACTGATGGCATAACTACTTTCTACCGCTTCCCCTTGCAGGTAGATGTCGGCTGCACCGCTGATGTTCACCTTCAGTTTTTCCAACGCTACATCGAGGTCTACCTGGCTGGCTCCACTACAAGTCAAAACAAGCGACTGGCCTTCAATGGCCGTCTCTCCAACAATTTCAGCCGCTCCACTAATGTCAATTCTTTCAAATACCGGGCTGCTGATGATTAAATTGAGGGCTTCTGCCGTAGCAATTTTTTCTCGAGTGCTCAGCGAAAGCATCCCATTCGACTCTTTTAGTTCAAGGTACTCTTGTAAGTTTTCATCCGCTTCGAAAACCAAGGTGGTGGCCTCTCCTTGAGTGAGGTACACCGAAAAGTGCCCTGAAACAGAAAGGGTTTGAAAAGGCACAATGGGATATTCACGTTCAACAACGTTGCCGTTGCCATCCACACCTTCAATACAGGCGCTTAAGACAAAAGGTAAGAGGAGGATCAATACAAATCGAAACTTCATTCGAGCTAAAAGTAAGTGCATAACATAGTACGTTTTCCGAGCAGAAAACCTGCCAGTCCAATATAGGAAATTGGTTAGTTTTGTATTGTGAAAACCCCAAGTTTGCCTCGGGTAATGGTTGTCACCTGCCTGGGATTTCTTTTTCTTCTTACCGGTTGTTTTGAAATTGTAGAAGACGTTACCCTTCGTAGGGACGGTTCGGGCACCTTCAAAGTGGTGGCCAACCTGAGTCAGAGCAAGACCCAATTGAAATCGGTGATGTTGTTGGATAGCATCAATGGGTATCCCGTGCCCAAAGAGATGGAAATCGACCGCCAAATGCGAAAAGCTGCCGAGGCCATGGCCCAAACTTCGGGCATTTCCAGCATGAGTGTCAATACCGACTTCGAAAACTTCATTTTTACGATGAGTTGCGAATTCGACAACATTCAAACCCTTAACCAAGCCATTGAGGCAGCTGCCAAACACATGCACCGGGGAAAAGATCCACTGCCCAAAATCGAAAGTTTTCGCTTTGTCGAAGGAACTTTCGAGCGCATCGGTAAATACACAACGGCCAAAGTTTTTAGCCAACTGAATCAACAAGACAAAGCGGCCTTCGAGGGAGCCAATTACGTTGCCGTCTATCGTTTTGAAAACGAAGTGAGCACCATTTCTAACCCCAGCGCCAAAAAATCAGCCAACGGTAAAACCGTGTTCCTCAAACTGCCCATCGAGGATTTACTGCTTGAAAAATCGAACCTTTCCAATTCCATTCAACTCCTTGCTCCATGAAGCATACCCCAACCCTTAGGTGCATCGCTTGCATTGTGTGCACCCTATGTATGGCGCCCTTTGCAGGGATGAGCCAAAAACTTGTACAACAAATTCCGGTAGAAGCCAACATGGTGGTGATGATTGACGGTGAGCGTCTGGCAGAAAAAGGACAGATCGCCCGCACCGCCGAACTCTCCTTTATGAAGGAGTTAGACAGTGGACTTTCCGGTTTCCGCCAAGCCTTTCGGCTCAACAAATCGGTGGTGACCACCTTTTTGAAAGACCCGGCAGAATATGGCTTAGACCTCAAATCAAAGAGTTTCTTTTACATCGAAGAAAACGATAGCATAAAAGCTTACAGCGTATTGTTGAGCATGGCCGATGAAGCCCGCTTTAGTGCCTGGCTGCAATCTGCTGTTTTGCCCGATTATTGGGAAGCTCCAACGCAAAACAATGACGAAAAGTCGTTGGTATTGGGGCAGTTTGGCCTTCGGTGGAATGCCAACCGACTCATGGTCAGCTGGCTGGAAATGTCGGATGCCTACTTCAGTGAACACTACGGTGGAGGCTTTTCTTTCGACTTGAGTGCCATGCTCATGGAACGCTTGCAAACCGACGGGTCAGGCGTAGAAAACGACACTTTAAGTTTAGACAGCCTGGAAATGGCCCGTTTAGAAGCCGAGAAACCAGAACTGTTGAAGACCATAGAAGCGGAAAAATCTGCGGAAGAAAAATCCGCAGAAGACGAAGAGGAAGCTGAAGAATTGAGTTACAGCGAAAAGCGAGAGCTCAAATCTAAAATGGAGAATGAATGGCTCAAGGCAAGGCTGGTCCGTCCAATAGAAGTATCAAAGCAATCTTCTTTGTTGAGCAACGATCAATTTCTCAAAGCTCAAAAAGCCAAAGTAGACATTGGATGGTGGATGAAGTTCGAGCAAGAATCTCCGGCTACAAGCCTGGGAGCCATGGCGTTTTCCTATCCAATGCTGTATTCCTTTTTGAAAGACATGCGTGCTGGCGCACCTACGCAAACGTCTTTTTTAGTCTTTCAAAATTTTGAAGACGATGAAGTGGTGTTGGGCATGGATGTTTACCTCGATCGGGATACCTACAAATCGTATAAGAAAACCTACAACAACAAAATAGACAAGAGCTTTCAAAAGTACCTTCCGGCCGATGGCACGGTAGCATATTACGGAGCCTCCATCAACATCGAGGCCCTGGTGGAAGCTACTCGCGAATCCTTTGATCCGGTGTTGCGGTTAGTACCCAATTATGGGAAAAACATGGTGGACGTATTAGAATTGGCCGATATGGTGGTGGATGGAGACGCCATGTACGACCTGTGGACGGGCGATGTGATGCTCGCTTGGACAGGAGTCAAAGAGTTCGAAACCACTTACATTTCCTACGACTACGATGAGAATTTCAATCAGGTAGAAGTAGTAAAAACCAAAACCGAAAAGCTGCCGAGTTTCACCGCCTTGATGTCGACCGAGGATGATGCCAGTTGGGAGCGTATGATGAAAATTGGAGCAGCCACCGAGGTACTGAAAGATATGGGAGGTTACTTCCGCGTAGAAGAGGAAGACCTCGAATTGGACTTTAGTCTGTTTATCGGTGTGAATGATGGCGTGGTCATCATGACCAACGATGAAGACTTGCTCAAGTATAACCTACCGGACGGATTGCCTAAAAACCAACAAATGACCAAGCAGCAAATGGCAGAGTTGCGAAATGGAAAAGCTGCTATGTCCCTTGATATTGGTGGTCTGTTGGATTTGCTTCCTGAATTTACCCCAGCCGCTCCCGACGAAAAACAACTCCAGCTCATTAGCATGGTACAGGAAAACTTTATTCGGATGCGGATCTCTTCCTTCTCGGTAAAGTCCCGCAAGATCAGGGTAAGCGCAGGGTTAGAAATGGCCGAAAAAGAGGGCAATGCCTTGTTTCAAGCTTTGGTTTTTGGTAACCAAATGTTTGAGTTTTTTCAAAATTGATGGCAATAGTCTAAGGCCTTCCAAAAACAAAAGCTACAGTATTAAAAAAGCCACTTCTGATCAGGAAGTGGCTTTTTGTATTGCTCCAGGCTGCTTGGTAACTTTTTGCCTTATCACCTATGTTTTCATTTCTTCCGCCAAAAGGGCAAAAGAAGTAAAGAACGCAAAGCATGCCGGAAGCAAATGTCTTGTGTCTTAAGGGAGCAGTAGTTTTTTAGTAATAGCTCCGTCATCAGCAGCGTCAAAACGAATCATGTAAAGGCCCGATCCCAGCGGCTTGGTATACAAAGCTTCATTAGCTACCAACGTCAATTCCTGTATTAGCTTACCAGTGATGTCAATGACGGTCACCTTTCCAGGCAAAGAACTGGTTACCATGGCCCGACGGTTTTCTACATCAGCCGCGATGGATAGATCAGATTCCGCTTTCCCGTTTTTACCAATAGAAACAGGGTACAGTGTGATGCAAACCGGTTGATCGGGCATGGAAGCTGGGTCGGAGCCTAAAAATGGGGCACCTTGACTACAGTTGTCAACCGTTTTGTTGGGGTTGTAAGCGTAGGCACGTGCCTGATAGCAATAGGTTTTACCAATCTCCAGGTTTTGTCCGGAAAACTGATCGGTCAAAAGGGTCAACTGAGGCTCCAAACCGGTATTGTTGGCTTGTAACATCAATGTAGGAATGCACTGGCCTCCAATGGAAGTATAGTTTGAAAGGTGTGTCGTTTGATCAGCGAGGTCGCTTTGGCCAGCCAATCTTACGACCAAGGGATCGTCCAGACGGTTGGGGAGTATGGTTGCGTTAGCGAACTGATAAATCAAATAGCCCTGAAAGTGAAAGCTGGCAAATTCGGCTTTTTCCGAAGCCGACAAGGGCACACCACCCACAGAATCGGGTACTGGAATGGTAGGATCGAGGTAAGTGTATTGTTGTTGGTAATTGTTGCTGGTTGGCGGGTTGCTCAGTGTAATCGATATGGAAGTGCCGTTGGCACTTAATTGAAGGATGGGCGGGTCGGGACTGGATTGTGCGAATAAAAGACCCGGCAAAGGCAACAAAAAAAAGAGTAGGAATCTTATCATGTCGGGTGATTTTGAATCAGGGTACGGAGGTGTGCCCTGATTCAAATAAACCCAATACTTAAGCGTCAGTCAACCAGCATTGAGCCACTGGTTGGATTTAAGGGATAATTGGTAGGGGGAATTATTTGATTGGTAAATGGCAGACTACTTCATCTCTATTTCAATCAATTGAAATAGGCGATCCCTTAAAGGCACGCACTTTTCATAGTCTTCCTTACGCTCAAAATACTCCATCACGCGATGCACAAACTCGATGTCATCATACAATGGATGTACCGCATTCAGCGGAACTTCTTCGATTATAGCCAAATCATAAAGCTCTTCCCGATCGGAGGCTTTCACCTGGGCAACCTCATCTTTGAGGTCATACATCTGACGCAAATCGTCAGCCAGATTATTATAGATCATAATGAGGGCCTTTTGGCGCTCAAGAGCGTTTTGATTGTTCTCTAGCAATTGGCGGTTTACCTGCATGCATTCGTCCAGGTTTTTGGCCCCTTCGTGTGGTTCGAAGTCGATCGACAGTGCGGTGTTGTTGTCTTCAATTTGCTGAAAGTTATCAATGATGCTGTTTCGCAGTTCATTAACTTCTTTGTTCAGCTTCTTAAGTATGGCGGCAATTTCTATCATCTCATTCACAATTTGAACCCAACAAGCCAATATCCATGCCATTAGGATAAAGTGCTGTTATTCAGCGAGTAAGATGTGCAAGCAGGTAGGTGTTTTTCCAATTTTTGGAAAACTCTTCCAAAAAGCGATCTCGCAGAAGAAAAGCCGTTTCGAAGGAGAAAAATCAGAGAGAGGGGAGAAAGGCGGAAGTAACCTGACTGTTGTTAAACTGCACAACAGCATAAACATCTCCATTAGGAGTCCAGTAGCGCCAGTTTCCTTCGCGTTGACTGTAATGGTACAAGCCTTCGGCGTTCTTTTGACCGTCAGGTCGGTAAGACACCCAATGGCCATGGTTTTGGCCATCCTTGAAAAAACCGGTTTCGCGAACCCTTCCATCTTCGTAATAATAGGTCACTTGGATCACGCCAGACCGTAAACCCTCATAATCGGTTTTCAGTTGACCGCTATTATAGTATTCGTCAGTAGGAATTTGCGCGCTTGCTGAACCTGCGAAAGAACAAAAGATGAGCAGGGCAGAAAGCAGTAGTGGTATGTTCGGGAGGCTCATCGAATAAATTTTTGGTAACACTAATTTAACAATATTAATTCAATTGGTAATCATTTGGTAATGTTAAGTTTTTGGCGATACTGCCTGTTAACAAGCGTTTTGAGATGATAATCATAGTGCGTTAACTGTTTTCGCATGGAAATATTTCGGTATTTGCCACAAGATTTCCTCCAATGTTACCGAATTGTTATGCGATTTGTCAAAGACGCATAAGCAGGGTAAATTGGAATTAATTCCTACATTTTGAGACCAATCGGTCTTTAATGCCTAAAGGAGAAAATACCCGCGATCTCATCATTCGAAAGTCGGCAGAGTTGTTCAACCAACGGGGCTACGATGGTTGTTCCCTGAGTGACATTATGCAAGCGACCGGTTTAAAAAAAGGTGGGATATACAACCACTTCAAAAACAAAGACGAGATTGCCCTGGCTGCATTTGACTATTCTTTTGGTTTGGTAATTCGCAGGTTTCGGCAACGCTTGGACCAGGATAATACTTCGTTGGATAAGCTCAATTCCATTCTCGCAGTTTTTGAAAGTTACGTGTACGATCCTGTAATTGAAGGAGGTTGTCCGGTGTACAACACTGCAGTAAACGCTGCCCAACATTCACAATTGAAGCAAAGGGCCCTTGAAGCGTACAAAATGTTGCATACTTACATCTCCATAAAAATTGATGAAGGCAAGGAAAGCGGAGAATTTCAAGCAGCGGTAAATAGCGATGAAATGGCGACTGTGCTCATCTCTTCTTTGGATGGAGCAGTAGTAATGTCCCGACTCAATCACCACCTCGGAGCCATCGAAACCACCATTCGGTTCATACGCGAGCAAATCATTCAAAACATGCTGGTGCAAACCACCCTTCATTGATATTTTTTTTACCCAAATACAGACCGATCGGTCTTTAAGGTATGGCACAAAACAAGAAAAAAGCAAAGATTCCACTTCCGCTTCGCATCATTCGAACCGTCTTTCCCATGCTCGAAAGTGTAGCACCGTCGGTAGCCGGGCGTTGGGGTGTTCAACTTTTTGTGAAGCCTTTTCGCTTTGCTTATCCTCCGGCGGAACAAGCGTGGCTGGAAAAAGCAAACCAACAAGAATTACAGGTAGTTGGTCAACCGGTAAAAGTGTACCGGTGGGGAAAGGGAAAGCCCGCCATTTTGATGCACGGTTGGAGCGGACGAGGAACTCAGCTGCACCGATTTATTCAGCCATTGATCAACAAAGGCTTTGAAGTGATCGCGATGGATGCTACGGGCCACGGAAAATCGGGCGGTAAAACTTCGAACCTCATTGAGTTTGCCGCCGGTTTGGAACAGTTGATTACTTCTCTGGACGAAACGCCGGTATACATTGGCCACAGTTTGGGAGGCGCGGCAGGCTATTTGGGCATGAGTCAAAATCAATTTCAACTCAAGCGCATGGTAAGCATCGGCACACCCACCATAGGCGCTGATATCATAAGCGAATTTCTTCAACGGATCAATGGTCGGCCAGCCTCTGGCCAATACCTGGATCAATACGTGCAAAAGCGATTTGGCAACACTTTCGCATATTACAGTGCGATAGAATCTGCTAAACGGTTGCAACCGCATTACCAAGTGCCCACTTTGGTGGTGCACGGAGAACGGGACCGGGAAGCTCCGGTAGCTCACAGCGAGGCCCTGCACCAACTGTTGAAGAGTGCACAATTATTGGTAGTGCCCGATGTTGGGCATACCAGTATCCTAAAAAATGAAGACGTGGTGCAACGCATTGTAGAGTTCGTGGCAGGAGAAGAAGACACCGACGAGCCAGAAGCGCTATTTACTGCGGGCACATCGGCTTAGTTTTTGGGCAGTAGGTGCTTTCGAAAGGCAACGACTACCAATCCCATTGCAGCAAATACTGATCCTGATAAAAAGGCCATCCAGAAATTTTCCGGTCGGCTGTTGTGGAGCCATGCCGAAAACAAAGCACCAAACCCGATGCCCAGTTCCAGGCCAATGTAGAAAAAGGCGATAGCACGCCCTCGCTGACCAGGCTGGCTCAGGTCTACCGTCCAAGCGAGAATGGTGGGTGAGTTAATGCCCATGCCAAAGCCATACAATGCAAGACCAATGATCACCATAGGTATGGTTTGCGCCATGGCGATCAATCCAAACCCGATGATGTCCATTAGCAATCCTACCACCAATACCGGGGTGCGTCCTAACCTGTCGGAGGTACGGCCAGCAAAAATTCTGACCAGCATAGAAGCAAGGGTGGAAACGGCGATCAGGGCTCCCTTGTTGGCGATGCCGAGGTGGGTGCTCAAATCGGGCACTACAGTGAGCACCAGACCAAAAGAATAGCTGTGAAAGAGCATGGCCAGAAACGGAGCTAAAGCCCGAGGCTCCATGATGTCTTTTCGGGAAATGAGCAGGGTATTGAGTTGCAGCCGTTGCCGGTTTTTCAGGCTTTCGGGCAGCCCCATTAAAATCGCAACCGAAAGAGCGGCCATGCCCGAGGAGCAATAGAACATGGCATCCAAAGAAAAGTAATTGGCCACTGCGCTTCCAAGCATGGGCCCAAAAGATGCTCCAAGGGCGTTGCAGAGTCCGAGAATGCCCATGGCTTCCCCTCGCCGATCTTCCGGAATGATATCCGCCAGATAGGCGGCTGTGCCCGTAGGTTTGAAACCAGTGGAAAAGCCGTGCAAGAAGCGCAGCAAGAAAAATCCCCACAAAGAAGCAAATACCGGATAAAGCAATCCCGCCACCAAAGAAACCACAACTCCTACAAGTATAACGGGCAGCCGGCCCACCCGATCGGCCAGTCGACCACTAAAAGGACGAGAGATCAGGGCGGCAACGGTAAACAACCAAATGATCATTCCCTTGTATTCGGCTCCACCCCGAGCCGTGAGAAAGTCGGGAAGTTCGGCAATGATAAAATTGAAGCTGGCAAAAAACAGGACCGAGCTGGCACACAACAGCCAAAAGGTGCGGGTATAAATGCGGGATGCAGGAACCAATCAGAAAAATTTAAGCTGCAAAGGAACTAAGAAGCCTGGAGGTGAAAAAAGAGAACTCGCTGCGTCTTTTTCAAGGGTTTAGCGACTACCCTTATAAACCAATTCTTTTTCAATTATGAGTTGTTGTTCAACAGTAGAAGCATCGGCCAATCCAACGGATTGCTGCCCGATTTGTGGTACGTGTTGCTGCTGCTATCGCCCAACCAATAGTGGGCCTGCTTGTAGCTAATGGATATCGGAGCGCTTGCCGTGCAGGCGCTCCGATTACAGCAACCGTTACCTGTCTTTTATCGGTATCCAAATGAAAACCAAGAACTTTGAAGCCATGGCACCTACGGTAACCACTGAGCAAGCCTGGGAACAATTGGCAGAAGCATTGCGCCAATTTATTTTCCAAAAGGTTACTGATGCAGCGCTGTCGGAAGACCTGTTGCAAGAAGTATTTCTCCGCATCCATCAACAGCTGCCCACTTTGCGTCACCCCAAGCGCCTGGAAGCCTGGGTATACCGAATTGCCCGCAATGTGATCAGCGATCATTACCGAAAACGCTACCGATCAGAGAACGTTGAAACCGGATTGGAAGAGGAAACCACAGATGCCTGGGAGCAACTGAAAGGGTGTTTGGATCAACTGGTGGCCCGACTCGATTCGCCCTACCGGGAGGTGCTCACCGAAGTAGATTTGCACGGCCATTCGCAAAAAGCAGTGGCGCAACAACTCAACCTTTCTTATTCAGGATTGAAATCGAGGGTACAACGTGGGCGCAAAGCCTTGCGCGACATGATGGTGGGATGTTGCCAAATGGAATTGGACAAAAGCGGACGATTGAAAGGAGTGTTCGACCCGGACGAATGCCGGCTCTGCAAAGACGAATCAGCCTAAGGAGTTACTCCCCTTTACGCTTTTCCAGGAGCATTTCAATGATGGCCGCCTTGTCGGAAACCTGCTCTTTCAGCGTGCGGTTAAAATCTTCCAACACACTCAGCCTTTTTTCCAGGTATTCGTTGCGTTCTCGTAGCGACTTGATGTAAGTGGTCTTATCTGGATAAGGACGATCCGGTTCAGTAGTCGTCATGCTTTCCCGGGCAGGCCGGTCGAACCGGCTGGCGTGAAAATTCATCATTTGGTCTACCGAAAGATCGAAAATGCGGCACGCCTGCTCCACCAATCGAAAATCTATCTTGCTTCCTTCGGCTTCAAAACGGGCATAGCTGGATTGCGTGATTCCCATTTCGATGGCCATGCTCTCCTGGCTGTAGCCACGGATTTTGCGAAGCGCTTTGATATTCTCCAGTATTTGATGCATTCATCACAAAACTATCTTCCTGTTAAGCGCCCCTTATCCGGCTTTTGGGTCAATTAGGCCTAAGCCGACCGGCAGGAAGTAAATTTTATGCAATTTTTGGGTAGAGGATAGGCAAAACCCGTATTTATACCTATAAATTCTATCCTTTGGTATGAATTCCGGGTGATAAACCCGAAAACGAATGCAAATTATGACAAATATGTAATATTAAAAGTCCTCAACTATGGGCTATCAAAACGGCCAATGTGCCATCAAAGGCCCAACTCTTTTCGTTTACCCGAGTCCGAATTGCTGTTTTGGCTCCAATAAGGCTCCATGATTTCATGCGTGCGCACCGCTTTGGTAGTAAGCATCTTGGCACCAGCACCCCAACCGCTGGAATGGCGGTCCTCCCATCCGGCAATGCGGTGTGGGAATTCTGATTCGAACACAATGGAGAGCTCGCGCTTGAGGGTAGGGTAATTGACTTTGAATACCTTGAGCTTTTCTCCGGGATAACCCGAATCCTTGAAATCGGATACCGAACACTGCGCAGTTTCCACCCGAAAAGGAACGTGTTTGAGTCTTGAAAACTGAGTACCGGGAATCACCTTCAACTCTCCCTCAGGTAAATTTTCAGGAGCCGTGCGGATCATGGTCCAAAATTCATCTTCCAACCATGTCGCCGAAAGTTGGATGTCTTGATCTCCTTCAGACTCAAAGTACGAGTAGCCGCTCAGCACATAGTTATCATCGCGCAGGTTCAATTGCGTGAAGGTTTGACCACACCATTCCTGGGAGGAGGTAGATACTTTAAGCGCATGCGGATAGGCCTCTTGATCCAAAGGCTGAAAAACCGAAGTCATCATCGAATAATCATAGATGCCGGTCGGAAACTTTTTCAGCAGGTTCAACTTTAAAATAGGTGTTGCTTTGTCGCGGGCTCCCGACTCGAGCTTTACCTGCAAATCGGTGCGAAAATCTTCGGTAACAAACACCATGACGGCATTTCCGTTGTGAATTTCACCGTAGCGCACTTGTTCTAGTTCATAGCGCGACAGTTCTGCTTTGCCCTGGTACCAATAGGCACTAAACGTTTTGTTATCGGCCGGTGCTATCTCGGTGGATTCGTTGTTGGCACTGTAGGCATTACACCCCACCAGTGCGATTGCAAGTATGGATACGAAGAGAAAATCTATTTTTCGCATAATCAGGATTTTACGAAGTGAAAATTAGCCATTTTTTAAAGTAGTGTTGTGTAGAATACCACTGAATTCACTTGGAGAACGTTCGATAAATCAACAACGCACCAGTGCAGGTGGTTCACGAATTCCGATACAGCTTTTCTACTTTTGGTGCATGACCGAACTGCGGCACTTTTCTACTTCAACCGAAGCACGCTTCGCCCGCTTGGGTACGCCAGGGCCACACGTCCGCACCTTGTGGATGGTGTGCCACGGCTACGGCCAGTTGGCCGAGTATTTCATTCGCCCTTTCGAAACCCTTGTAGACGAAACTACCCTGGTTGTGGCTCCTGAAGCTTTGCACCGGTTTTACCTCGCTGGGGTAAAAGGCAGAGTAGGCGCCAGTTGGATGACGAAAGAAGACCGCGAAACCGACATTCGAAATTACGTTCGGTACCTTGATGGTCTTTACCGTTCAGTGATTGAAACCCTGGACGAATCACTGCTTACGGTGAATGTACTCGGGTTTTCGCAGGGAGGCGCCACCGTTTGCCGTTGGCTGGCCAACCGGCAGGTGCCCGTCTCCAATCTGGTGCTTTGGGCTTCCACCTTTCCGCCTGATTTCAATTTTGAGGCAGACCGTGCCCACCTCAACCAAATGAACATTCAAGTAGTGGTAGGAGATGCGGACGAGTACCTGAATACCAGCTATTTAGATAACCAAAGAGCGTTTTTAGACCAAAACGGAATTCAGTATACTTTTACTCCATTTCAAGGGACGCACCGCATCGATGCCAAGGTTTTGCTCCGATTGGCAAAGCGCCTTGCCGACCAATAGTTTCCCGGAAGATTTTTACATTGCAATAAGAATCGAACACCTTTGCCCACCTTCAAATCTTTGGATTAAAAATGATTTTTAATCACGTTACCCGAACCGTCTTCGGGATTCTGTTTCTATTGCTGCTCACAGTGGTGGGAATCTGGTTTTTTTGGACGGTCCGCACCATTTTGGTATATGTAGCCATTTCGGTGGTATTGTCCCTCATTGGTCGTCCCATTCTTCGGTTGCTCGATCGGGTGAAATTGGGTAAAAAAGACCTTCCTGATTCCATAAAATCACTGATTTGTATTGGGCTTATGCTGAGCTTGCTGGCGGGTTTTGTGGGCATTTTTGTACCCTTGGTAGCCGAAGAGATTCGCATTATTTCATCCATCGACCCAGAGGCAGTGGCCACCAACCTCGAAGGTCCGATTCAGGAATTAGAAACCTGGGTAGGTCAATACGACATTGGCGCCAACCCCGATGAAACCAACCGGGAATTTTTGGAGCGTAAGTTGACCAGTGTGATCGACCTCACGCAAGTTTCCAACATTTTTGGGCAGCTCATCGGAACCTTGGGCAATTTGTCGATGGCCCTTTTTTCCATTTTATTCATCACTTTTTTCTTGCTCAAGGACCGAAAAATCATCAGCAATACCGTCAGCGCCATTACTCCCGATCTCTACATGGAGCAGGTGTTGGAAGTGTTGCAGCATTCGCGCCAAACCCTTACCCGCTATTTTACCGGCATCTTGCTGCAAGTATCCATTGTGACCACATTGCTCACCATCGGCTTGTGGATACTCGGAGTAGAAAATGCTATAGTGATTGGGTTTTTTGGTGGTGTGATCAACGTTATCCCTTTTGTGGGCCCGTTCATAGGGGCGGCTTTTGGTATTGTGATTACCCTGTCCACCAACCTCGACCTGAACTTTGTGGATGGGATGTTGCCCCTCGCTTTAGGCGTAGCAGCAGTGTTTCTCACTGTGCAATTGTTAGACAATTTCTTGCTACAGCCCATTATCTTTTCCAACAGCGTCAATGTGCATCCATTAGAAATATTTCTGGTCATTCTCATTGCTGGCAATCTTGCCGGCGTGGCAGGCTTGATTCTCGCCATACCATCTTATTCTTTCCTGCGCATCATTGCACGCGAATTTTTGTCCCAGTTTAAGTTGGTTCGCTCGCTTACTTCTAACTTGGATTAGTACCTTCCTTTCACATGTTCCCCTCAGCCATAAACACCCCTCGCACACTGCTCCGAAAATACCATTCGGAAGATAGTGCTACTATCCTGAAGTTGTTGCAAGCCAACCGGGAACGCCTGGTCTCCAGCTTTCCTGCTACCTACATCAAGCTAAGCAATGTGGAAAAGCTCGGTAAATGGCTGGAAGAAGAAATGCCTGCCGCCTGGGAAAACAAGCAGATGTATCCGCTGGGCTTATGGCACAAGCAATCCGGAGACTATTTTGGCCAGGTTACGTTGCGCAACATCGACCACTCGGTTCGCAAAGCCGAATTGGGTTACTACCTCAGTCAGGATTATGAAGGTCGGGGCCTGATGTCGGAAGTATTGGCCAGCTTGATTGAGGTGGCCTTCGATGAGTTGGAACTCAACCGCCTGTATGTGCGCATCATGTTACGAAACAAGCGGTCGGTGCGCTTGATCGAGCGATGTGGTTTTCGCTATGAGGGTACCTTACGGCAGGACTTTCGCAGCTTCTTTGGGAATTTGGAAGATGTGATGATCTACGGCCTGTTGCGGGAGGAGTACTAAGGTCCTTATCCACAAAGCGCTGTTATTTAATTTTCAGGCAAAGGGCATCCTTCAGGCGTTTGGGCAGCTAAATTTGAGGATATGCTTACGTCCACTCGCTTCATTACTTCCATCTATCTCTGTTTGTTACTCGCCTGGAAAAACAACGGTTTGTTGACTTCCAGCTGGTTGGCCAAACGTGTACAAACCAATCCAGTAGTGGTTCGGCGGTTGTTGGCCCTGCTGCGTGATGCCCAATTGGTGCACAGTGAGCCCGGCACGCAGGGCGGCTATCGGCTTGCCAAATCTGCTGAAGAAATTTCGCTGTGGGACATTTACCAGGCCATCATGCAGCGAGAACTGTACACCGAAACCAATTTTGCCGAAGACTGCCCGGTAGCCAGTCAATTGGATCAGGCGCTGGAACCTACCTTTCTAATGGCCGAAATGTCCATGGGTGTCACATTCGAGCAAACCCGTTTGAGCGACATGTTAACACGCAGCCTACCCCGAATCGAAGCTTCTGCGGCTTAACTCTCCTTTTTTTCTGCTTGGTTTTCTTCGGGAAACCGGACTTTCAACTTGCGATAAGCTTCCACATCGGCCCAGGTATGTGAGGGCCATCCGTGCACCTCATACTCCCGAATAAAATTCCGGGCCTTGTTGGCCAACACCTTTTCGAAATCGGCGATTTGGAGCAAGTGCACCCAAATTACCTCATTTTTTTTGTGAGCTGCCATCTGAGCTTCAATGTTGTCCAGGTGTTCAAAGAGCATCGGATAGGTAGTTGGAGAAAGCTGTAAATAGTAATCGATGTCGATTTCGTTGGCCTTGTGGTGGTGGAGGTTGGTGCCGGCGATCCATGCGCTATGATCCACCAGAGATGCTAGCACGAAGGTTCCCACCACGGCCCAGGAGTTGATTCGAATGAGCCAAAAAGCGCTTTTCCGTTGATACACTTTCCAGGCCAGGGCAGCCAATCCAAATAAGGTAAGGCCCAGGAAGTAGATCACGAAAATTCGGCCGGGAGCCAGGCCGTGAAAATCAACATAGTAGCCGTTGCGAAGGAACACCGAAACAGTAAGCAGGATGTTTTGACCGATCCAACAATAGGCAAAGAGCTTTAGCCATCGGTTGCCTCGAAAAAAGTTGAGGTTGCCTCGGAAGAAAAATAGTACAGTGGCCATGGAAAGCAAAATGCTGAACACCAACAAGCCAGTTCCATCGTGCACAAAATCTTTGAGGCTAAAGCCGTTGGGCACCGAAAAACCAAACCATATCCACTTGATGTCGATAATGTTGACCACCAGCAGCAATAGGTTTAAGGCCAGAAGAGCGACTACCCATTGTGCGTTTTCGAGTTGAAGCGCTCTCCAGCCAATTTTTCTGGATTTTATGGGCAAGCGTTTTCGAAGCAGTTCGGTTGAACCATGGTCCCATTTTTCCAGATCGGTCGCCCAAAGCTGCTGCCAAAAGGTGGCGATGATCCAAAGACCCAAACCCATGAAAAGCATCCAGGCGATGGAAACATCTTCGAACCAGGTTCCCAGCCATTTCCATGAGTTAGCCGACCATTGACCCAATACCGGGTTGGCTGTGGCGTAGATGGCAAAGAAAACGATGACCAATGCCAGGGGCCACACCGAAAAGTAGGCTACCCGAGCTACGGGGATTTTGATGAACGCAGGTTTGGGTAAATTTTTAAAGGCTTGTGCCGGAGCCACAAAAAATTGAAAGAGACTTTGGAGAAAAGGCAAATAAGGGGAAGTATAGCTCGGCTGTCGGAGCAAAACACTGTTGACCGTTAGCAGCAGGAAAAAGGTGAAAAAGGCGATGCTACTCCCAATAAAGGCTGCACCACAACCAACGAGGAGTTGTAGCGTCAGCAGGATCAGCACTTTGCGGTGACGTAGCGATTGGGGATGATTTAGCCCAAGCACCACCAGCAGGAACAGGCCAAAAAGAAGGAGGTTGACTCCTGGGTTTTCTTTCCAGAAAAGCACATGAAAAATGGGTAGGGCAAGCCAAACCGGCTTTTTGAGTAGAGGGGAGTTAAGCATCTTAGAAGGAGTTAGGTTAGGCTCCTAACGATTTTGGTGAACACTTAGTATGATCCGGTTTTGCAAGCAGAAGGCATAAAAAAATCCCCGTTTAACTCAGTTAAAGCGGGGATTTGAGGTCTTTGGGAATGCCGCAATTAGCGCAGGAGAATATCGTAATCCCGGTTGCCAATGGAGACAGTGGCATTTTGGTCGCAGTCGCCATCGCCATAATCGATGGTGCGAGTTTTGAGATCGTTGGGACGAATTTCCATTTCCCCGGCGGTAATCCACCTACAATCCAACTCAACGCGGAGTGCCTCTGTAATTTCTACTTCAAAATCGCGGCCAGCACGGCTGGTACCACTTCCTGATCCGGTGATGAGGTATACATCGTCTAAAATACCCGTGATTCCGTCGGTTAGAAAGTTGGTGTTTTCCCCTTCAATCCACTCACGGTTGCGGGTGGAATTCCAGGTTACCACCTCACCCTCGGGGGTGGTGATGCGGGCACCGCTCACCTCGATGGAAAAATTGAGGTTGTTGTTGCCGTTGCGGCCGTTGTTGGTCACTTTTCGAGTACCATCTACCTGATAGTCGTTAACGGTATAATTTTCGGTGGTGATGGTCATCACCGAGCCGTCGTTTCGGTAGTAGTCCGTCAAGGTATACACCAATTTCCCGGTGCGGGTGCGTCCATCGGTTCCGGTGCAGGGAGAAGTGCCGAAATCAACATCAATGGTTTTGGGAAAGCTAGGATCGGGCCATGCGGGATTTACCGTTACCGTGGCACAGCTACCAAAAGAATACACCATCTCGGTTTTTCCCTCTTCGTCCAGCTCTTCGCCTTTGGCTGCTTCTTCCGCCACTTTGTGTACATCGTTGAAGAAATTTTCGGCGAGGTTGTTGTCTTCGGAAGCGTTCGTTTCCCGGTTCAGGCGGTATTTTTCGCAAGAACTAAATGTAAGGACGGTTAGCAGCGCAAAAGCCGGGAGCAAAAAAGTCAGGGCAGCATTTCTTTTCATGAGATTCGGTTTTGAGGAGGGCCAATCGAAGCGCTCCGTTAGTTTCAGGTCTATGACTTTGGCCAAAGCAAAGGGTTTAACCCTACCGAAATAAAAATACGGATAAAGACCCGAATATTAAATGTAAGTTGTTGTATAAGAATAGATTGTGAGCCTTTGAAAAGCGGAGGGAAATTGGAGGAGGTGCCGTTGAAAAGGACCTAACGCTGATTGAAATTGTTGTCAATAATTCGGTCGCTTTCCCAAGAAACGACCACCTCTTGTTCACAGGTGCCGTCTCCAAAGTTGGCCGTTCGCAAATCGTTGGGTTCAGGAGGCGTTACCTCCATAGTGCCTGAAGTGATGTACAAACAATCCATATCAATCCGCAAACCATCAATGATTTCGATGCCAATATTGCCATCGTCATTCTCTGTAACACAGCCCGTGCCCGTTTCGGTGTATACATCGTCTACCAAACCCCTGCGGCCGTCGTCCGCCAAACGCGTATCCTCGCCCTCAATCCAAACCCGTATGCGGGTAGCGTTCCAATCAATTTCGTTGTTGGTAGGCGTAGTGATTTGGCCATCGCGGGTCAGTACCTCAAACTGTAGATTTCCGTTGGCATTGGCCCCTAAGTTGGTGACCGTTCGTGTGCCACTTATGCTGTGAAAGTCGATTTGAAGGTTTTCCGGCATTATTTCCATCACTGCTCCCGGGTTGCGAAATGCATCGCTCAGGCGCACCAATAAAAGACCGCTTCTGGTACGGCCATCAATGCCATCGCAGAGGGAATCGAAGGTGACGGATATCACCTTGGGAAACGTTGGATCAGGCCAATCCGGGATAACACTTACGGTGGCGCACGGACCAAAAGAGTAGGGGATGGCGCTAAGAAATTGTTCGGATTGTTCCTCGCCTTTGGCGACTTCTTCTGCCATCTTGTGCAGGTCATTGAACATCACTTCTCCGATGCAGTTGGCAGAGGAAAATCGGGTGGATTCATTGACGTCAGGATCTTTGAGGCACGCGGATAAAACCGGTATAGCGATCAGGAGTAAAAGTAACTGAAAGCGGTTTGGATGGGCCTTACTTCTCATAGTATTGGGGGTAATCGTGGAGCTTATGCCATAGTGATGCATTTCCAAGGCAATAGCGTTGGCAACAACCTAAATCAATGCAATTAACATTGAAATGGCCCTAAAATAGAAAAAAGAAAAGGTTAGGAGGGTACCGCTTCGGCGGCAAATTCGTACTCCATGTAGTCTGTTACTACATTGTAGAGTGTGTCTCGTTCAACGGGATGGCGGTTGGCACCTTTGATCAGGTTGACCAATTGTTCAGTGGTAAGGGCTGGGTTTTGCTCTTCCGATCCGGCCATGGAATAAATTTTAGTACTGTCGTCGATGGTGCCGTCCACATCATTCACCCCGTAAGAAAGCAGAAGCTGGGTCGTTTCCCGGCCAATCATTGGCCAATAAGCTTTCAGGTGAGGAAAGTTATCCATGTAAATGCGCGAAACTGCGTAAGTGCGCAAATCCTCCACTACAGACACTTCGTCAATGCTCGACATTTGGTTGTTGCCGTTGCGAAACTTCAAAGGAATGAAGGTGTTGAAGCCACCTGTCTTGTCTTGCAACTGCCGTAAACGATTCATGTGATCGATGCGATGGCTTGCTTTGTCGTAGTGGCCATACAGCATGGTGGCATTGGATGGCATGCCTAATTTGTGAGCCGTTTCATGGATTTCCAACCACTGGGCACTGGTGCACTTGTCCTTGCAAATGATTTTCCGAATTTCTTCGTCAAAAATTTCGGCACCGCCTCCCGGAAGTGAATCCTGACCGTGGTCTTTCAAAATTTGAAGCCCTTCTTCGAAAGACACTTTGGCTTTGCGGCACATGAACTCAAGTTCTACGGCAGTAAATGCTTTGACGTGGAGCTCAGGGCGAATTTCTTTGATGTTTTTGATGAGGTTGGCAAAGTAATGCAGCCCCATTCGAGGATGAACGCCACCAACAATGTGAACTTCGGTCACGGGCTGGCCTTCGTAACCTCTAACGGTATCGTAAATCTGCTCTTCGGTCATTTCCCAGGCGCTGTATTCGCCACGGTCGCGGATGAGCCTGGAGTAGGAGCAAAACTTGCAATCGAACACGCAGATGTTGGTGGGCTCGATGTGAAAATTGCGGTTGAAGTAAGTGAGATCACCATGCCGGCGGTCGCGAATGTGGTTGGCAAGTACACCCAGGTAGCCGAGCTCTGCCTTTTCAAACAACAGCACGCCTTCTTCAAAAGAAACGCGTTCTTGTGCAACTACTTTCTCTGCAATCTTTTGCAGGTCTTTACCAAGAGACGAATTCTTCAGCAGGACCTCAATTTTTTCCTCACTCATTCCGCACAGCTTTCCACAAAAATAACCCGAAATTGGTATTTAATGTTCAAGCACTTGCACCTTTTTGGTAGCAATACCAAAGGGAGTGGTGAGTTCGACAAGGTAAAGGCCGGCGGGTTGTTGCGAAAGGTCAATGGGCAGGTTGCCAGAGTAGAATTGTGTGAACTGGTTGCGCTCCACTACCTGCCCCAATTGATTGTAGACCCGAAGATCGACCGTAGAAGGGGCATTGAATTCGATATAGGCAGTAAATTCGCCCGTACTCGGGTTGGGAAATACCGATAAACTTTCTGAAAAATCAGAGCCGCGCCAACTGGGAACACTGTTCAGTGAGCAGCCGTTTGAACTTTTCAACCCCGGACGCTGCACGTCTATGGTAGCCAACATGCGTTGCTTTTGGCCCGCCGTAAAAAGGTTCATGCACGCATCGTTAGAATAATCCATGTAGTTCATAAACATGTCGCCTCCATCAGCATTGTTGTTACAACTGAATTGGGGAAAAGAAGGACAACCAGACGTGAAAGTTTCTTGCTCTGGGGTGTCGGCCACGCCATCGTTACCACAAAAAGCATCTCCCCAAATGTGTTCCAGGTTGAACCAATGCCCCAACTCGTGTGTGGTGGTGCGCCCTAAATTATAGGGAGGAGTAGCGGTGCCAATATTTCCAAAATAGCGGTAATCGATCACCATTCCGTCACGGTTGGCGGGAGCTACACCCGGCTGAAAGGTAAAACCAAGAATACCATCACCAATTTGGCATACCCAAATGTTGAGATAAGAATCGGGGTCCCAGATGTCGTGCCCACCGGAGGCAGTGAGGTAGTAAGCACTCGTATTGCCAATATTATCTACCGAGGTGGTGGTATAGGTGACTCCCGAGGTGTAATTGCCGTTAGGATCGGTATCGGCCAGGCAAAAATCAATTTCGGTGTCGGCGGCCACCGAAGAAAAAACATTGGGCGTAAGCACCTTATCAGGATTGCTTCGTCGAAAATCTTGAGAAAGCACATCGATTTGCGAACGGATCTGATCGTAGTAGATAGGGGGCATACCCGGCCCGGTAAGCACGTGAACGACCACCGGAATGATAATTACAGCGTCTTGGCTGGTACTTGGATGCGTGGCGATCCACTCGTCGATCTGGGCATTGATGTCTGCACGACGGGCGTCCAAACCAGGGTCTGATGCACGCATCTCCTGATGCTTGTGGTGGGTGTGGCACCGAATGACTGTAGCTGGGTCTACCGGTGTTGGTGTATCTTGTGCAGCGAGCGTGCTTGCAAAACAGCTGGACAGCAGTAAACAAGTGAAAACCCGTTGAATAGAAATAAGCATAGGGTTAAGGGTTGAAGGTAGTAGATCAAATATAGTGATTAGTTTTGCGGAGAAACCAACCGATTAATGTCCACCCGGGCGATCCCATTTTGAACCAATGAGTTATCGGATACTATTAGTCGACGACGAAGAAGCCCTTCGGGACAACATCCGACTTTTGTTGGAATTGGAAGGATATGAAGTAACCGATGCCGAAGATGGTAAATCGGGCTTAGAAGCCTTTCACAAAGGCCGATGGGACCTGGTGGTTTTGGACGTGATGATGCCCCAGATGGATGGATTTGAAGTGTGCAGTGCCATCCGTAGGGTCAACTCTCGGGTGCCCGTCTTGTTTCTTACGGCCAAAAACGAAGGCGATGACCGGGTAGAGGGCTTGCGCCTGGGGGCCGACGACTACCTCACCAAGCCTTTTAATCTGGAAGAATTTCTATTGAGGGCCAAGAACCTCATCCGCCGAGGAGCTGAAGCCAGTGGTGGAGGGCAGGAATTTGAAACGTATTCGTTTGGCAACAACACGGTGAATTTTGTGACTTACGAAATTCAGGGGCAGAAAGGCAAGAAAAAAACCATTACCAAACGCGAAATTATGCTGTTGCGGCTCATGATTGAGCGAAAAAATCAGGTGGTGAGCCGGGAAGACATCCTCGAAAAGGTTTGGGGTTACGATATTTTTCCTTCTACCCGCACGATTGACAACTACATTCTCGCTTTCCGCAAATACTTTGAAGCAAACCCCAAACAGCCTTTGCACTTTCATTCCGTTCGTGGGGTAGGGTACAAGTTCACCGATTGAGTAGTGTTTTGCCTTCCATTTTTGACCTGATGGCCTGATTTTGGCCAAAAAATCAATTTTTTTTTAGCATTCCCAGTCTTTTAGTGACCGGTGCTAAAGTGGTGGTAAACGGCAACTTATCGCCTATGAGTGGCTGGAAACGACTGCCTGAAGGGCCGTAAAAAGCAGTTTTTTAAAAAAAAATTGAAGGGGCCTGCCAACCATTTGTCGTGCGTTTGCGTCTATGTTAATAGAACCACGGTTCAAAAAGATTTTTACGATCCTTGACACATTTAAGATTGCTTCCTGGTTAGAAAATGCCTGAAGAGAACACCATCCTCATTTACTATACTCCTTCTTTAGAGACTACACAAACAGAGAATAGCTAAAGTTCACTTCAGGCATTTTTGTTTCTTCCTTTAATGTGAAAGATTTTCCTACCGGCCACTGCAAAGTGGCCGGTTTTTTTATGCCTCAATGGCAAAAGCGGCAATAGGGAGATTCTGCCCGGTGTTGAAACGGCAAATTCGGATCATAGATTTCCCGAATCATTTCATGCAAAAAAGTGCCAAAATGTTCAGTAACAGCAGTATCGAGCATGGTTTCCCCTTCAATACTTAAAGGCATGAGGCCTTCGCTCAACTTGCGCATCGACGTAATGCCCGAAAGCACCGAATCTTGAGATTGGGCATGATAGAGGTAGGCATACATCATCAATTGCCGGGCCTTGGAAGCGGCAGGATCACTGAAAATGGTTTCAATGCTTTTCAGACGAAGCTCCTGAGGATAAACCACCCCCGTTTTATAATCAATGATGCGTAAATGATTGGATACCCGATCCATTCGGTCGGCTTTACCAATCAATCGAATGTGGCGTTCGCCCACCCTAATTTCCCGAGACAATTCCTTTTCTAAAGCTAAGATGCTCAAACGACTGCCTTCGCCTTCCCACTTTTTGAGTTGCGCCAATTCGCCTCGCAAGAAGGTTTCGACAAACCGGATCGCTACCCGCAAGGTGAGCAGGTTTTTGCCATTGCTGATTTCTTTTCGGTTGAACCGGGTGAGAAACACGGCTTCGGTTTTGGCGGCCGCCTGCTTCAACATGGCTTTGATGTCAGCTTCAGCTACTACCTGATTCACTTTTGGGGTGTAGAAGTCTTCCAGAACCTGGTGTACGAAATCGCCCAAAGTAGAAGCTTCGATGGTTTCTTCAACTTCATCAGATTCTCGAATGCCTGCCACGTAGTTGTAGTAAAAATCGAGTGGGCAGTTCACGTATTTGTTCAAAGCCGAAGGGGAGAGTCCACGTTTCATGAAAGCATCGATTCCCTCTATGATCTCGGGTGTTTTCTGCACCATACTCACTTTCATTTCCTCCTTCACTACCGGCAGGCGCACAATACTTTCTTTGATCTTCACCTTTGGGTTGACTTTGGGAAGCTCCTCCAAAATTTGAGTAATGAAGCGGCTTTTTTCACCACCACCCAGCGTATCGGGCTCGGTGTTGTAAATCACTTGCAATCGTTCGGTACGTTGCAAAAGGCGGTAAAAATGGTAGGCATATACGCCGTCTCGTTCGCGGTAAGTAGGCAGGTCGAATTCTCGCCGGAGGTCGTAGGGAATAAAGGAGGATTGGTTTTTACCTTCGGGCAGTTGGTCTTCGTTGGCCGAAAGTAAGATCACATTTTTAAAATCCAATGCCCGGGTTTCGAGCATGCCCATCAATTGCAGCCCTTGCAGCGGTTCACCATAAAAGGTGAGGTGCTCCTGGCCTACCATGCGGTTAAAAAACAAGCGCAAGGTGCGCAGGCTGCTCATCGTGCCCTGGTTGGTCACCAAGCGGAGCAATTGCTGAATCACCAAATGGTAGCGGTACAAATATTCGAGTTCGAGCGAAGGAAGGTCCGTTGCTGTTTTGGTTGCACTTAGGCGATCTCTGAATACACCTACCAGTTGTTGCAACGCTTTTAAAGCCAGCAAGGGTTGGTCTTGCCAATCTTCGAAAAGTGTTTCCAGGGGAGCGAAGGCCGGATGCATCTCCTCCGGCAAGAGTGCCTTTAGTTCTTTAGGGGTTAACCAAACCCGGTTGCGCGTTCTGATGGCCTTGAGAGCGGCTTGGCCCAATTGAAAACCATCAGGCAAGTGCTTTAAGAAAGGGTGGTTGAGTACCGCCAGCACATCCCTAAAATAGAATGAGCCGCTGCGGCCCCAGCGATTGGCATTGTCATGGAGCTGGAGAATGGCGGTCCACAAACTGTGTAAAACGGTATTTTTTAATGGGTAGCCCATCGTGATATTCACGTGCTCAAAATGATCGGGTAGGGCTTGCAAAACCGGAACCAATAGCGACTGATTGGCCAACACCACCACCGTTTCGGTGCTCTCTGATTCAGGAATACTGGCCAGTAACTGACCCGCCAGCCTGGCCTGGCCAATGTTTCCGGCAACTCCGGTTACCTCAATGGTTTTGGGCAGCTGAGACAAATACGACTCTTCGAAGCGAAAGGGGAAATTTGAGAAGCGATTTTTGATGCCACTGAAATATTCACCCGCCTCCTGAGCGGGATTGTTGGTGTAATATGCGTCCGTGTCCCAGAATACTTCCGCTTTGCCTTGTACCAGCAGAATTTTGAGAATTCTTTCCTGGGCTTTGTTCAGGGCATAATGCCCAACAAAAATCAATTTCTTCCAGGTACGTCCTTCCAGTTCGAATGGAGTGTTGGGAGCTTGTTTTTCGAGTTGTTCCACCGCTTTTCGGGCAGCCAATCCGGCCCAACCTAAGTTTTGAGCCTCCAGGTTTTTGCGCAACGACAGGTAATAGCGCCCCAGGGCTTCCCAAAATTGCAGGTACTGCTCTTGCACATTGCTCAATCCTTCGTTCGAGGGATTCCAAAGTTCAAGGGCGCGGGTTTCGTTCACGAAGCGAAACAGCTGTGGAGCATCTACCAACTGACCATCTACCTCATTGAAGTCATTCAACAATTGTTGTCCCCAGGTCATGAACTCCTCAAAGGGTTGGGCATCTGCCCCTTCCAATTCCTGATAAACCGAATAAAAGGCAAACAGCAGTGGTATCGACTCCGGAACCACCGTTTCTGAAAGGGTTTCGATGAGCTCTTCGAAAGTCATCACCCGCGGGGCCCAAATGGTGCGCCCGGCAGCCTCACCAAGGTAGCGTTTCAGAAAGAGGCCCGAACGCCGGCTGGGCATTACCACTACTACTTCGTCGAGCGAGTCGGCGTAGCGGTCGATCAGTTGTTTGGCAATGGTTTTAAGGAAGGCTTCCACGGCGGTGGCGTAAATGTACGCCAAGCCATTCAATCAGGAGAAGAACTTAAGCTTCGCCCTTGAAGCCCCGGCGAACAAATTGGGTGAATTCTTTCCAGGTTTCTTTGGATTGAAATACGCGACTGATCATCGATAAATGATCCCCTAAAGAGGCCGGTGGAGGAGGTGTTTCAGTCTCGGCTTTTACACCAGGCTGTACGGAAATCCCAGATTCGGCCAGCTGCATTTTCTGAAGTGCTTTTTCTTTGCGCTCTTGGGCAAGATAGGCTTGCGCATCGGCCAATTTGTCGGCCTGCTTCACCAATCTTTTTGCGTCTTCCTTGCGTCCGAGCTTTTCTTGAAGTAAGCCCAGGTTGTTGTGCGCTACGGCATCAAACGGATCGAGTTGTACGGCGATTTCATAATCTTTGATGGCACCGCTGGTGTCGCCCATGGTATCGCGGATGTAGGCACGACTGCTGTACCGATAAGGGTTGGAAGGTTGCAGCTCCTGTGCGCGGTCGAGATCCTTGAGCGATTTTCGCAACTGACGAATGTGATAGTAAGCCACTGCACGTTCACTCAACACGTCGGCATCTTCTTTCAAGGCTAAGGATTCGGTAAAATCCTCAATCGCCCCTTTGTAATCTTTTCTGGCATACTTTTGCTTGCCCCGTTCAAAGAAATTCACTGCGTCCATGGCGTCCTTTTCCAAGGAACAAAACTACTCCAATCTTTGTTGAGCGAAGCGCTGATTATGTCACAAACCGAACACTATCCGATCTTTCGGAAATATCCAAACGGGGCCTCCTTTTTTCGAATCGATTCTCCACGCCTTTTTACCGAACTCAAACTTACTCCAAGCTTCTTCAGCTTAGAACAAATTCAGGCCACCATTCATCCGGATCGCTTGCTGATCTCCGACATGGTAGAAATGCGTTCGGGTTATTGGGAGCCTTCCTCTGAAGAGGAGTTTGCTGAACGCCTCGCATGGTGTGAGAAAAACCTCAAGTCCTTTTAAGAATTCTCCCGCAGGTGCTTTTGATAATTGGTGAGTAGCGAACGAATTTGTTCAGCTGCTATGGGGTTGGCAGAATGCACCTCAAACCGCAATTGCCGCGAATCCAGGCCACTTTTGTACACCAACCACCGGGCAGCCAGATAGCCGTCCTAATCTGCCGAACCGTTTTCATCCAGGCCAAGGTCGTTGTCAAAACTGATGAAATAGGGCAAGCCGTGTGCTAAGATGTAGTCTACGAAATCCCAATAGGTGCGCACCACCACAAATTCAGCTTCCCTGCCGGGATACACCATAGAGACCGTTCATACGTCGTCCAGAAACAGTTGATAGGTCACGGTTGGGATGCTTTTTTATACAAGCTACAGCGGTCGGTGGAGGCCACTATTTCAAATTGATTTTGCAGCAATTGCATTACCTCTACCGCACATTCATCCGCTCGTTCTACGCCGTTGTGGAGTAAAAATACATAGTCGATCGGTCGCGTTTCATGTTTCGGGTCCGACCGCCAATGAAGGCAGGGAAAGTCAGGTGCTGTTGGACTGAGTTGTGTATGGGGCAATTGATCGCGGTTCCAGGCCACTGGAAAATAACCGGTTCCGGCTTCGTAATTGTCTAAAATGACCAAAGGTTTATCGGCTCCAAGGTAGTTGGAAAAGTGGAGGTGGAGCCAATTGTCGGAATGATTGATCGGCAATACCACACTGTTGGCAGGAATAGAAGCCCCAACAGTTTCGCATTCCCGGGCCGTATCACTGAGGCTTTTGAGGGCTTTCCCATAAAATATATTGAGTTGGAAACTGCTAAAAAGAACGACCAGTGCCGCAACCCCAATGCCCCACCGGTAGAGTTTCAGGGAACTGATCCACAGCAGTAGGAACAAAAAACTTACCCAGGCCAATCGGGTGGAAATATATCCGGCAGCACCATCGGAATCGGGCAGAAACAGGTAGAGCCCCATAATTCCTATCCAGCACGAAAGCCAATACAGTGGCATCGACCAGACGGCATTTCCTTGTTGCGGAGTGGCCTCCGCTTGTTGCTTTTTTTGCTTCCACAAACGAATGCCTTGTCCAATAAGTCCCAACAAAAGCAAACCATAGATGGCGTAGGCTATCAGTTGCGTGTGCTGAATCTCCTCGTCGAAGTTATAGGCAATGAGTGGGCGGGCTTGAGTGAGCCATTGTAGCAATTCCGAAGTGGCGATGAACACATCATCGCCCAAATCGGGCCGTGAAAGAAAATAGTTGATGAAGAAAACCAGCGGGAGGGAGGCGGCCAACAACAAACGGCCGAGTTGCTGTAGTAGCCCTTGCATGGCGGCTTTCCGGTCTCCATCGTCAGGAAACAAGCCCTTGAATACGATCCGGGCACCAATCACAAGCCCCAGCAAGGCAAATACAAAGAGGTGTGAAAAATAGGTGAGGGTGAGCAGTACAAACAATTGGAGGGTTTGCCCCCACGTAAGTCTTCGGGTTTCGTTTCGGATCCAAAAGGAAAGGGTGAAAAACAAAAGCACCAGGCCCAAAGAAAAATTGTAAAAGCCCAGTTGAAAGAGGTAAGCGTAGCAAAAAGGAAACACCAGATAGCTCACACCCACGTTTTGTGGAGCAATGGTTTGGATCAACCTGCGAAAGGCGAGGGGCAGGCCAGCAAGATAGATCAGCAGCAATACTTTTTCGGCCAGAAAAGCAGGTAAAAAGCTACCAAACAGGCCAAGTATAAAATGGCCAATCCAATTGGGCAAGGCCTCAGTTTGCAGTTCAAAATACGCTTGCAGCACCGGAGCATCTCCGGTGAGGAGCGAACGAATCAATTGCGCATTGTAGAGGTGGGCAGCCCCGTCGAGGGTCGGAAAATAATGCCATGCCAAGGCCGGCAGGGCATTGGCCACCAGGAGAGCTAAAAAAAGCAGGAACTCGTATTTTCGAAGGTATTGCACGCTCATCACCGTTTCACCGGCCAAAATACGCATTCAACTCAGACGATTGTTTGATGGCCTGGAATCACTTGCGCAACATGGCAACGTGTGGAATGCCGTCTTCGAGGTATACTTCACTGATGGTGTTAAACCCCCACCGTTGGTAGTAACCTTGCAGGTGCTCCTGAGCCGATAGTTTGATGGCCTGATGCCCCCAGGTGTGCTCACAATGTTGCAGGGTGCGTTGCAGCAATTCGTGCCCAAGTCCACTGCCCCGTACCGAGGCCGAGGTTACAACCCGGCCAATGGCCAATTCGGAATATGCCAATCCGGCTGGCAGTACCCGGGAATAGGCAACTGGCTGGTCATTAGAATCAATGGCAAAACAGTGATAGGCCGCTTCATCCAGGCCATCTAAATCCTGGTAAACGCAGTCTTGTTCCACCACAAAAACTTCCGACCGTAGCGCCATGATCCGATAGAGGATGACAACCTCTAAATCGGCCAACTTTTTCCAATGCCAGGAGTAGCTGTTTTTGGGCATGGTCATGCAGAACAAATCTAACAGCACCGTGTTAGAGTGAAAAGGTTTGATATGAAAATCTATCAGCATGTGGCCGAACAGGTTGTTCCAACTACCCTCAACCGGGCTTGGGCTTTCTTTTCGGATGCCCGGAATTTGAAGAACATCACGCCGGAGGAAATGAATTTTGTGATTTTGAGTGATTTAGGCGATGGAAAAGTGTATCCAGGAATGCTGATTCACTACAAGGTGAGCCCTTTGCTCAATATTCCGCTGCGGTGGACCACCGAAATCACCAATGTGAAAGAGGGTGAATACTTTATCGACGAGCAGCGCTTCGGACCCTTTGCCATGTGGCACCACGAGCACTATTTTAAAGAAGTGGAAGGTGGCGTCTACATGCGCGATCAGGTAGATTATGCCATACCATTCGGTCCTTTGGGCCGATTGGCGCACGCCATAACTGTGAAAAATCGGGTATAAGAGATTTTTGCGTACCGCAACAAAATGTTGCAATCCTTATTTCCTGCCAGACAGCCTCAAATGGGCAACAACGTCATGGTTTCGGTGTAAAACAAAAAGCTGTCGACTTGGAGGTAGCCAATCTCCCAAAGAAGTTTTTTGTACCACTCCATTTGCTTTCGATCTTCTTTCGCCGGTTTTCCGGTTTTGAAATCGAGTATACTCGCCCTTCCGTGTTCCACTACCACCCTGTCGGGCCGGTAACTGCGTCCGTTGGGCAGTAAAATTTCTGCTTCTTTGCGAATGTCCAGTCCATATTTATAGAAAGGCTGAATCTGTGGGTGACTCAAGATCTTCTGCAGCAGCACCTCTAGTTCCTGGCGTTCTGGCGTCATGATCTTTCCTGCCAACTCCCACCGCTGCAGCAAATCCGGCACCGCCTCCCGCGTATCGATTCGGGCCATGGCCTGATGGACCAATTTTCCAAAATGCCCCGAGGGGTTGACTTGTTCCAGGTCCCAAAACTCAGGCGCCTGTCGACTGATCTGCAATTTACTTCGCCAGTTGCCTTCGGGTGCCGCTTCTGCAATGGCTACAGCCTCCGTTTCTGAAGGCTCAGATTTTTCTTTCGGTGCTTCCGGGCTCCCCCATTCAAATTGAAGTCGCTCTTCATTCCAATTTTCGTGTTGGCTGAGGAAAGGTAAAAAGTAGTTGCTCAGGTCTTTGCTCCGCTCTTTTGAAGTAAGCACATAAAGCCGCTCTACAGCCCGCGTAAAGGCTACGTACAACACATTGAAATTGTCCAACATGGTTTTGTTCACCTCTTCGCGGTATTGGCTTTCGTAAGGGGTGTCTTCGAGTTTCTTACCCGCACTCACCAGGGCAGAGGGCATGCCGTATCCCTCCGGAAGGTCGATCCATAATTGATCTTTGGCCAGGCGCACCCGCCAATTGGTAAATGGCATGATGACCACCGGAAATTCGCGCCCTTTCGACTTGTGAACCGTCATGATCGAAACGGCCTCTGTACCTTCTGGCAGTATGATGGATCGCTTGTCGGCCTCTTCTTCCCACCAGGACAAAAATTCCCGCAGGTGGGCATCAAACTTACCCGACCATTGAAAAACGGCTTCGAGGAAAAACGCCAAATATGGATTTTTACGACTGTCTAAGCGAAACAGCTTGATGAGCACTTCGGTCAAATCGTACACCGGCAGGGCGAGCAGCACATCTGGATCAAAATCGGCATAACCTTGGGCTTGAAACAAACCCGGAAGGTCAAAAGCTTCAGGATCTTGGTTGAGTTGCCGCAGATAGGGGAAAACCTCGCCTTCGAATCGATCGTTTCGTGCCAGCCGGAGCAATACTTCCGCCTGCGCAATGCGATTGGGAGGGTCGTTGAGGTATTCCAAAACCGCCACCAGCAATTGCACTTTATTGGAATGACCGATGATGAGACTCTCCGAAGAAATGACGTCAATGTCTTCCTCCAACAGGTAGTTGGCCAGCATGCTGGCTTCTCCGTTTCTTCGGCAGAGAATGGTGATGTCGCGCAACGAATAACCATCGTCTACCGCTTGCCAAATCAGTTCGGCAGTGCGGGCAAGGTATTCTCCGGTGATTTCCGAATCGGGTTCCGTACCGAGTATTTCAACGGAAACATAACCTCCCGTTTTGGTCGGCAGAGGCGCTTGTTCCAGGCCTTCATAAATGCTGGCAAACTCCTCATCGAGGTGTTGGGTGAGGGCGCGGAAAAAGTAGTTGTTGAAATGCACCACTTCCTGTAACGACCGAAAGTTGTTGACCAACCTTTTTTCTTCGTAGTTGCGTAGCAGGGTGTTTTCTCGTTCTTCGAGCAGACCGTCTTTTTCAACCAGGCTTAGCGCTGGCAAACGGGCAAATTGTTCCACTTCGCCACCGCGCCACCGATAAATGCTTTGTTTTCCATCTCCCACCAACATGTTGAAATGGCCGGCGGCCAGCGAGTTGTCCACCAATGGCAGCAGGTTTTGCCATTGCAGCACCGAAGTGTCTTGAAATTCGTCGATGAGAAAATGGCGGTAGCGTTCTCCCAGCCGCTCATAAATAAATGGCGCGGGTTCGGTAGCGACCACTTGAGCAATCCGTCGATTGAACTCCGAAATGTGGATCAGGTTCTGTTCGTTGCGGTATTCTTCAAGGATTTTCTCCATCTCGTTGAGCACCGCCAAGGAATAGAGGTTGCGCACCACCAACTGAGCCAAACGGTAACCAGACAAATATTGCTCGGCAAATTGAATCGCTTCCCAGAACCAGGTTTCCAGTTGTCCCCGAATGCTGTCAATGGCCTGTTTGTCGATGTCACTGGCTTTGGTAGCATGCCATTTTCCGGCTTCTACGTTTTTACGAACACTGTTTGACGGAAGCAGTTTGTCGTCCCGCACTTCAGCGAGGTAGGAAAAATACTTGGCAATGCCCGATTTTCCCCCTGCAAAAAGACTCGGATCAATTCCAGCATTTTCAATTAGTTCGAGCCCTTGGCGGCCCCATTTTCGAATGGTCGATTCAAATTGAGTCAGTTCGGCCACCAGGTTTTTGCGTGCCTCAAAAAAGTCGCTCATCGAGAGTTGACGTAAGCGATCGAGGTGCTCCCGACCATCGTCTTGCAGCAGATAGCGGGCAAATTGTAGCAAATCAGACTCAATGTGCCAGCTTTTTTCTTCGTCGGCTTTGCTCTTCGTAAATTCCACCAAAGCCTTGGTCAATTGTTCATCTGCTCCCACTTGCTCAATGAGCAAGTCCACTGCATTGCCGAGGAGCCGATCGCCGTCCAATTCTACTTCAAATTGTAGTGGAAGGCCCAGGTCGTGGGCAAATGAGCGCACCACGCGGTACACAAATTTGTCGATGGTACTGATGCTGAAATCGGAATAATGGTGGAGGATGTGCTCCAATACTTTGCCTGCCCGCCAACGCACCTCGTCAGGGCCAAGGTTGAGTTCTTCCTGAATGTCGAGCAGCAAAAAAGCCGAGGTGCCACTGGCCTGATTTTCGGAGGCCAGATCGCGCAACGATACGATGACCCGCTCCTTCATTTCATTTGCCGCCTTGTTGGTAAAAGTGATGGCCAAAATGTGGCGGTAGGCATCGGATTGTCGCGTAGCCAGCGCAATTTTGAGGTACGCTTTGACCAAGGTGTAGGTTTTGCCAGAACCGGCAGAGGATCGGTATACGGTAAAGCTCATGGTGCTACCCGTCAAAAATAACCTTTTCGGGAGTTGAGTTGTTTCCTTATCAATCCAATTAGGAATGCAAGCCCTTTTGATTTTGCAGAGAAGCTTCGGACACTATTAGGAGGTGATTTTGCGTATTTTTGAATGAATGTCGTTTATAAGCACAACTTTTCGGCCCCTTTGGCTTTTCAGGATTGGTCTGGTCCTTTTCCTATCCATTGGGTTTCAAAATCAACAAAAGGTACAGGCGCAGACTGAAAATTATGTTGCGCACCAGGCCATTGTGCAGCTCAAACACAATCAGCCGGTAGAGCATCTTTTGCAAGCCATCTGGGAAAGTTACCCAAGTGCCAACCTGCGGGTGGAACGCGTGCTGTCTCAGCGCATCAACATCTGGTTATTGCAATTCGATGGATTTCAGGGACCAGACCGGGAGATGCTGCGTATCCTTCGCGACCGGCCGGAGGTGGAGATCGCTCAGTTTAACCATACGAACCTCGAACAAAGAATTTTACCCAACGATACTGACTTTTCGGTGCAGTGGAACCTTTTTAATGACGGTACTAACGGTGGCCCAGGAATGGCAGATGTGGACGCTGAACGAGCTTGGGACATTACCACCGGGGGCACAACGGCCAACGGTGATACCATTGTGGTAGCGGTAATCGATGGCAATTTTGACTTGACACACGAAGACCTCGACTTTTTCAAAAACCGTCACGATTCCATCAACGGCATCGACGATGATGGCAACGGTTACCTCGATGATTTTGATGGTTGGAATGCCTATGACGATACCAATACCTTTAATGGTTTTAACAAATCCCACGGTACCCACGTTTCGGGAATTGTAGGCGCCCGGGGAAATAACGGTCTCGGTGTAACGGGGGTGAATTGGAACGTGAAAATTATGCCCATTCGTGGCTCTTCTACGCAAGAAGCACCAGTGATTGCGGCTTATGCTTATGCCTTGGAGATGCGCCTGAAGTACAACGAAACCAATGGTGATTCGGGAGCCTACGTTGTGGCGACTAATTCTTCTTTTGGGGCCAATTACGGTCAGCCGGCCAACTTTCCAATTTGGTGTGCCATGTACGACACTTTGGGCCAGGCGGGTATCGTAAATGTAGGTGCTACCGCCAACATCAACATTGACGTTGATGTCTCGGGTGACATCCCAACCACTTGTCCGAGCAATTACCTTGTGGCGGTGACGGCCACCAACAGCCAGGATCAAAAGTTACCCGGGGTAGCCTATGGCCCTACGCACATTGATTTGGGTGCCCCCGGAAACACCATTTACTCCACTGATGCTACCAACAGTTTTGGATTCAAAACAGGAACTTCCATGGCCACCCCAATGGTGAGTGGCGCCATTGCCCTGATGTACTCTAATCTGTGTGCTCAGGCAGTTTCTAATGGTTACCAGCGGCCAGACAGTTTGGCGGGTATGATGATCGATGCACTTTTGCAATCGGGTACCGAACCCGTTTCCGACCTATCGGGTGCTACCACCACCGGTGGTCGGCTCGATTTGTTCAAGGCGGTGACCGCAGCGGGAGAAATTTTGTGCCATCCCATTAGTACGGGCCCCGATCTGAGTCAGGCAAGCGCAGATTGGCAAGTGTATCCCAACCCAAGTTTGGACGGGCAAGTGACCGTCTCTATTCCTCCAAACACCAGTGCACGCCTTTGGGTAAGCAATGTACTTGGAGCAGTAGTTTGGGAAACCCGTATGGTAGCTGATCAACAGGTGCTCAACGGATCGAATTGGCCTTCGGGAGTGTATTTCGTGACGGTTCAGTACGACGGAGCTCCGCCTTCCACCCAGCGGTTGGTACTTCGCAAGTGATTTTTCTCTATTTTTTCTGATTCATATTGGAGGGTAACTGTCCTACCTTTGTGGCCAATGCGTTGCACGCAGTTCATAGTGGCTTTCATTTTGGCAATGGCGGTATTGTCGGCTCACTGGGGTGCCAGCCTTATCCAAGTAGATTACCTGGTAAACATAGAGCGCATCATCGAGCAGTTTTGTGTGAACAAAGACAAGCCCATGACCACCTGCAATGGGCAGTGTCACCTCGCCAAGCAGCTCAAAAAGCACGAAGAAAAACGTAAGGAAGCCCAGCCCAACGAGCAGGAAGAACAATTCAACCTGCAATGGTGGGTACCCGTATCCAACCAAACCCATCCAAGGGTAACCATTGCGCTTTTGCAACAGGCCTTTCAGAACCCTTCCCTGTGCTCTGGTTTTCCGAAAACGCTCGATCGTCCTCCCGGAATCAGCTGATATCTCTCTCTTTCTGAGTTTATAGAAACCGTTTTCGGTTTCTGCATTGCTGATTCAATCTTAACATCATGAAATTATTTCTTGCCAGGGTATTCCTGGCAGTAGGCATTTGCCTGGGTGGCATTTCCTACACTTCGGGCTGTGATTTTTGCAACCTGTATTTATCCATTCAACCCAACGACTATCAACATTCGCTGGGTGTTCAATACCGTTTTAGAAACTACCGGGCGTGGGTCACGCAAAGTGGCGTCACTCCTTCTTTGCGCACCGAACACGGTGGGAATCACATTTTTATTGACGCTGATGAGCCGGTGCTGGTAGAAGAAGCGTACCGTTCTTATGAAGTTTGGGGACGTTTTTTTATTCGCCCCGAGTGGCAGGTCTTTGCTTCAGTGGCTTACGCGGAAAATTTGTTGCTGAACGATGAAAAGATTGTCGACCACCTCAATGGAATAACCGATCTGACTTTGCTTTCTTTTTATCAGGTGACCAATACCATCAGCGATTCGGTTGATCATCGCTTTCGGCAACGCTTGCTATTGGGTGGAGGGCTTAAGTTGCCCACAGGTACTTACAAAATTCCTACTGATGGCGAGATCGATTATCAAATGCAGCCAGGTACCGGTAGTCTCGATTTTCTCCTTTCTTCCAACTACCTGGCGCAATGGAGGCGTTTTGGCTTCAATGGCCTGATTACCTACCGTTTCAACACAAAAAATGATTTGGGCTTCACCTTTGCCAATCGTTTTAACCTGAATGCCGATGTATTTTATCAACTTCGCTTTAGCGGATGGACATTGCAACCGCAAACCGGATTGTATTTCGAGCATGCAGAACGGGACGTACTACAAGGAAAATTGGTGGAAGGCACCGGCGGACGGGTATTGTTTTCTGCTATGGGTGGAATCATTTACCGCGGCAGGTTTTCGCTGGGTATACACTACCAATCTCCTTTGACAGAAGAACTGCACGACATTCAACTGCCCAATCGAGAGCGTTGGATTGCTGGTTTGACTTACTATATTCCTGGTAAATAGGAAACTAAAAGACACAACTTTTTAAATGATTAAACGTCTTTTAAAAATGGTGATTGATAGAGGTCGATGGAATTGTGTGTTGATGTGTGCGTTGATTGTAGGCAGCATTCTGTCGGGATGTGCGAAGGACGACCCTACCATTGAGGTTCCAATTTTGGAAAGCTCCGGACCGCAACCCTATTTCTTGGAGGTACCCGATCACTTTCCTGAACCTCTGATACCGAATGATAAACCCATGACGGTACAAGGGGTCGAGTTGGGTAGAAAGCTATTTTACGACCCCATTCTTTCAGGGGATTTTACACAGAGTTGTGCCAGTTGCCACAACCAAAAATTTGCTTTTACCGACAATGGATTACGCTTCAGTTTAGGCATCGATGGCATCGAAGGAGATCGCAACTCAATGGCCATTATCAACCTGGCCTGGGGTGCGAGTTTTCTATGGGATGGCCGTTCGCCCACCTTGGAAAGTCAGGCGTTGGAACCGGTGCCCAATCCTATTGAAATGCATTTGGCATGGAGCGAAGCGGTGGAACGGCTAAAAAATGATGCTGATTATCCTGATTTGTTTGACGGTGCATTTCCCGACCAACCCATCACTTCCGATTTAGCGGCCAACGCAATGGCTCAGTTCATGCGCTCTATCGTTTCGGGCAATTCGCGTTACGATGCTTATGTAAAGCGTGAAGGGTGGGCCCGGTTTACGCCAGATGAAATTTTGGGAGAACAGATTTACAACAGTGAGGTAGGGGATTGTTTCCATTGCCACGGTACCATTCTGCTCACCGACAACGAGTTTCACAACAACGGACTCGACTCTAATGTGACTGGCAAAGGGGTAGGTGGTGTAACGGGCGAACCCAATCAAATGGGTTTGTTTAAGACGCCGACCCTCCGCAATGTGGCTTTGACCGCTCCCTACATGCATGATGGCCGCTTCAACACTTTAGAGGAAGTAGTAGAGCACTACAGCAGTGGCGTGAAATTTTCGCCTACCGTAGACCCGTTGATGAAACAAGTAGCACAGGGTGGTCTTCAACTCAGCGATGACCAGAAACGTCAATTGGTGGCCTTTTTAAAGACCTTTACCGACGAAGACTTTTTGAACAATCCGACTTATGCGGATCCCCAATTAGATTAGTCTACGCACATTGCGAGGCATTGAAAAGGGGGCACATCAATTGAATGTTTGCCCCTTTTATGGTGACTTGTGCAGGAACCGGGAACCACTAAAGCTTCTACGCGAAAAATTTTAGCAGTTCAGAAATACAACCTTTCAATTTTTGCTTACGTCTTACCAGTAGAATGATTGGAAAGCGCGGTAGGAATTGTTTGAGTTTTGTGCTGGTAGTAGGCGGGATTTTGATGGGATGTGCGAAAAGCGACCCCTTCATAGAAGTGCCTATTTCAGAAAGCTCGGGACCACAACCTTACTTTTTGAAGGTACCCGATCATTTTCCCGAACCCTTGATTCCCGATGATAAACCGATGACGGTACAAGGCGTGGAATTGGGTAGAAAGTTATTTTATGATCCGATTCTTTCGGGCGATTTTACGCAAAGTTGTGCCAGTTGCCACAACCAGAAGTTTGCTTTTACCGACAATGAATTACGTGTCAGTGTTGGAATTGATGGTATCGAAGGCGATCGTAATTCCATGGCCATCATCAACCTGGCTTGGGGGGCTCGGTTTCTTTGGGACGGCCGTTCGGCTACGTTGGAAGAGCAGGCTCTGGAACCCGTTCCCAATCCAATTGAAATGCATTTGGAGTGGACCGAAGCGGTGGAAAGGCTTAAAAATGATGCCGATTATCCCGATTTGTTTGACGGAGCGTTTCCCGGACAGTCGATCACTCGTACATTGGCAGCCAACGCCATGGCGCAATTCATGCGCTCCATCGTGTCGGGTAATTCACGATACGATGCTTACGTGAAACGGGAAGGCTGGGCACGGTTTACTCCGGATGAAATTTTGGGGGAACAAATTTTTAACAGCGAGGTGGGCGATTGTTTCCATTGCCACGGTAGTATCTTGCTCACCGACAACGAGTTTCACAACAATGGGCTCGATTCCAATGTAACGAATACGGGCGTTGGAGAATTTTTTAGCACGCCAAGTCAATACGGTTGGTTTAAAACACCCACCTTGCGCAATGTGGAACTAACGGCACCTTACATGCACGATGGCCGTTTTAAAACACTGGAAGAAGTGGTAGAGCACTACAGTACCGGTGTGAAATGGTCTGACACTATCGATCCGTTGATGAAACAAGCGACCCAAGGTGGTTTGCAACTCGAAGAGGACCAAAAACGGCAACTGGTGGCTTTCCTAAAGACCTTGACCGACGAAGACTTTATCAACAATCCGGCTTACTCCGATCCGAATTCAAAATAGTTTTCGAGCATTTAATGCATTAAAAAGGGGCTGACTTCAACTGAAGTGCAACCCCTTTTTACTTTCTAACGCGTAACTCTTTTAGCTTTTCTCGGGGGCCTTTCCGGCCATCTCCATACCAAGGTGGTGAAAGGTGAACGCCCACATGTCAGCCAGCTCGGCAATGGTCATGGAAACTGGTTTCCCTGCTCCGTGACCACCGGATTTTTCAATACGGATAAGGGTTGGCTCGTTTCCTTTTTGAGCTTCCTGCAAGGTGGCGATAAACTTAAAGCTGTGGGCCGGCACAACCCGGTCGTCGTGATCGCCGGTGATGACCAAGGTGGCGGGATATTCTTTGGCTTCCAGGTTGTGCAAGGGAGAATACCCCATGAGGTAGTTGAATTGCTCCTGGCTTTCTTCACTGGTGCCGTAATCACCGGCCCAGGCCCAACCAATGGTAAATTTGTGGTAGCGGAGCATGTCTAAAACTCCTACTTGTGGCAATGCCACCTGAAACAGGTCTGGGCGTTGGGTCATCACCGCTCCTACGAGCAATCCACCGTTGGAACGTCCGTGCACCGCCAGTTTTTCTGAGGAGGTATACTTTTCCTGAATGAGGTATTCGGCAGCGGCAATGCAATCGTCAAACACGTTTTGCTTGTTCATCTTAGTGCCTACCATGTGCCAATCTTCACCGTATTCGCCACCGCCACGCAGGTTGGCCACCGCATATACGCCACCGTTTTCTAAGAACACAACCTGGCGCGGGCTAAAGGACGGCTTGATGCTAATATTAAAACCCCCATATCCATAAAGGAACGTTGGATTTTTGCCATCCATTTGTAAGCCTTTTTTGTGGGTGATGGTCATCGGTATTTTGGTGCCGTCCTTCGAAGTGTAAAATACTTGCTTGGTCTCGTAGGCATCCGACTGAAAATCAAGCTCCGGCTGGCGGAAAACGGTCGATTGATAGTCTTCCAGGTTGAGCTGATAGATGGTGGTAGGTGTAATATAGTTGGTAAACGAAAAGAAGGCGGTGCTTTCGTCTTTTTCGGAGCTAAACCCACCTACAATTCCGGGTCCGGGCAATTCAATCTGCCCCAGGTGATTGCCTTCCAAATCGAACCGGTGCAATTCGCTCTGTACATCTACCAGGTAGCGAACCACCATTTCACCATTCGCAAGGGATACCGATTCCAGTTTGTTTTCGGTTTGTGGTACCAGTTCCTGCCAGTTTTCTTTGGCTGGATGTTGAGGATCGATGAGGATCACCCGATTTTTGGGTGCGCTTTCGTTAGTCATTACCAGCAACTTTCCGTCCAGATGGTCGATCACCGAATACTCGTGGTCGTAGGTCTCGTCCAGCACTACAAAATCGCTGTTCTCCTTGCTTAAATCTTTGACATAAAAAGTGTTGCCACTGGTAGAGATGGAGCTAAAGAGGGTAAGAAAGCGCTCATCCTCGGTGGTGCGTGCGTAGAAATTGCGTTGTGCATTTTCCGGATCGTTGTACACCAATTCATCGTCGGCCTGTTCGGTACCGAGTTGGTGGTAGTACAGTTGGTGGAATTCGTTTTTACCGGAATATTCATCTCCGGTTTCGGGTTCCGGATACCGGCTATAATAAAAGCCATCGCCTTTCCAGGAAATGCCCGAAAATTTTACCCAGCGGATAACATCGGGCAGGTCTTCGCCCGTTTCAATGTTGCGAACATGGATTTCTTGCCAATCGGAACCAGCAGACGATTGGCTGTAGGCCATGTATTTAGAATCGCCTGAGATACCGGTGCCGCCCATGCTGGTGGTACCATCTTCTGAAAATGTATTGGGGTCGATCAATACCCGAGCTTCGCTGTCGAGGTTTTCTTGCAAGTAGAGTACGCTGTGGTTTTGAATGCCGTCGTTTTTGTAGAAAAAGTAGTAGTTGCCGCGTTTGTTGGGCGCACTATATTTTTCATAATTCCACAATTCGGTGAGTCGTTCACGGATAGGTTCACGCTGCGAAATATTTTCCAGGTAGGCATAGGTCACTTCGTTTTGAGCATCGCCCCAGGCCATGGTTTCTTCTGAGCGATCATCTTCCAGCCAGCGGAAGGGATCAGCTACTTCGGTACCAAAATACGTGTCGGCTACCGAAGAGTCTTGGCGAGTTTCGGGATACTGCATTGGAGTGGGGGCTTCAGCTTCTTTCGCAGGAGGGTTGGTCTGGCAGGCGAGCAGGAAACCTGGCGCCAGGAGCAAGAGGGATTTTTTCATGTTGAGTGGCATCGAATTTCAACTGGAAAGTAGCAAAAAAGCGGTAAAATCCTTGACCAAACCGGGCAATTCAGTAAAAGTCGGGCAAGGGTGCTTTCATTTTCCTAAATTAAGCTTGGTTTTTCAGGTTTTTATACCCTATAAATTAACCTGCAAGCCCTATTTTTACGCCTTTTGACTACATCATGACCCACGAAACGTCCACCTTACAGCCTACTGCCTGTACCACTGTCACCTTTTACTATTCGATAAATCGGAGCATGGCCGCCAAAGAGCTGGAGGAGAAAAGTTATGTTCAATCCCGGCGGGAGTTCGATTCGGAAGGCCGCGTGATCAGTCAAATTACGTACCGCCAAGACGGAAAAGAGGTGGAGCGGGAAACCTTCACGTTTGATGAAACTGGGTTTCTAATAGAAGAAACAAAACGCACGCAAGACGAAGATTTTACCGAGCGTATCAAACACGAAAAAGGGGGCAACGATCAAAAAGCTTTCTCTTATCGCTATTACGCCGATGGTTCTTTTGACACCACCACTTATACCTACGACGACCAAGACCGATTGGTAGAATTGCGCACCGCTGACAGCGATGATGAGGAAGAGGTGAAGGAAGTCTATGAATATCCTGAAGCAGGGTTACAGCTCTCTGAACGCTATGATTGGGAAGAGCTCTCTGGCAAACGCAGCATTCGAACCGGAGAACACGGCATGGTAGAAAGAAAAGTAACGGATGCAGAAGGAGATGTAATGGAGTTGCTTCAGTTGGAATACAATGATGCGGGTAAATTGGTGGCCTCTACCTTGGAAGAAGATGGTGAACGCTACGAAATAAAATACGAGTTGGACGACCAGGGACGACCGGTGAAAGAGCTGCACAATAGCAATGACAATAATTTTCAGCAAACAATTACCAACCAATTCGATGACAATGGGCATCTTATTCATCAGCAACAGCTTGTGAACGAAAACGGAAAGGAAATCCGTTTCGCAAGGCGTTACGATTACGAATGGCCTGAAGAAGGCAGTCAGAACTCAGGTGCTTGAAATAAGGATTAAAAAAATCCTGGAAACATGAACCTTTTTCGGTCCGCATTCGTAAAAAGAGCAATTGCCTTTGGGCAATTCGTCCAACCTACTACTGCGAGTTCTCGCGATCGGAAAAAACCGGGGTTCACCAAACGGCCCCAAACCTATTTCTTGTTTTCCAAATCAAAGCCCATGAGAGCTCTCGTCACACTCATGCTCTGCCTGTGTATAGCCCGTTTCGCCCAGGCACAATGCGAATTACTTGATGGAAACGGTAACATGGAAGCCAACCCGGTATGGGTAAGCTGTTCCGGTGGAGCCTACACCCTCTTTTTACAGTCCAACACTACATTTGGACCTTATTCCATTGACTGGGGTGACGGTTCGCCCCCTACCACAGGAGCCAGCCTCGTGCCGCCCACCTTTGTGTCGCACAATTATGCTGCGGCCATTGCTAATTATACCGTTACGTTCACAGAATTAGGAACGGGCTGTGTGGTAACCGGTATGGTCGTGATGGAGGAACCGGTCAATGCCTCCATCCAAATTCCGATTGGCGGTGTCACTCAAATATGTGCGCCCGGCGATATTCTGTTCACCAATTCCAGTACAGATGTTTCCTCCAATACTGTTTTTACCTGGGATTTTGGGGATGGAACCCCGCCATTGATTTTTGGTGACACTAACCTGGGACAAACCATATCGCACACCTATCAGCGCAACACGGTAAATTGTGTGACGGCAGTGACACTAACCGCTGAGAATTTCTGCAGCTTCGGAAATCCGACGATCGCTACTTTTAATCCGGTTCAGATTTACGATTTGGACGATGCGGCCATTACGGCTTCTGCCAACTTACTTTGCTATCCGGATACGGTGGTGCATTTTGACAACACCACGGCACGCAACTGTGTACCGGAAGGGAATGTGGCACAACGCTATGAATATTGGAATTTCGGCGATTATTGGGGCCTTGGATACGACTCCATCATCAATTGGCAACCTTTTGCTCCGCCCAATCGCCCGGGCTACGACATTGCTTTTCCTGGCATCGGTACCTACACCATCATGATGATTGACAGTAATCAATGTGGTCGTGATACTGCTTTCTCAACGATTCAAATTGTCGACCAGCCTACCGCTGCTTTTACCGCTAATCGCGACACCATCTGTGCCGGCGAACAAATCACCTTCACCAACAACTCTTTTGGTGGTGCCAATGCTTTCCAGTGGAACTTTGGCAACAACAACAACTTTCAAAATACAGGTGGCGGCCCAAGAACCCGCACTTTTAACAATCCGGGCATTTTTACCATCACTTTGGTGGCCAACATCAACGGGGGAACCGCCACTTGTACCGATACTGCCCGAATGGATGTGGTGGTATTGGCGAGTCCCAATGCGAATTTTACCTTGAGCAACAACAACGGATGCGACACGATGGACGTGACGTTTACCGATGGAACTACCGGTGGGGCCGTGAGTTGGCTATGGGATTTTGACAACGGCAATACCGACACCACTCAAACTCCGCCCACCCAAACTTACACGGTGGGCACCTACAATGTTTCGCTCACGGTCTCCAGTGCCAACGGATGTACCAATACCGAAACGGAGGTCGTACGGGTGTTCCAGTCTCCGGTTCCGGCTTTTACTCCGACCAATGTTTGTGAAGATGTTTTGAGCACCTTTTTAGATGGTTCCACTTCTCAAGCGGGAGATCCGATTCTGACCTGGGCCTGGAACTTTGGCGATGGCAATACCAGCAGTGCCCAAAATCCGACTCAGACGTATGCAGATTCGGGAACCTTTAACGTGGTATTGCAAGTCAACACCGCCAATTGCTTTGGCGTGGATACGGTGCCGGTAGCCGTTGAACCCAAGCCTACGGCAGGATTTACAAAAGATACCCTTTCGGGATGTTCGCCTCTGGTGGTGAACTTTACCAATACCTCTGTGGGAGCTGCCAACTACACCTGGGATTTTGGCGATGGCAATACCTCTACTGCGCAAGACCCGAGCCACACCTATACCAACAACTCTGGTCAGGACACGGTATTCACCATACGTTTGATCAGCGAAACGGCATTTGGATGTGCGGATACCACCGAACAAACGGTCACGATATTCTTCAATCCCAATGCGGCTTTTAGCGTTTCAAGTACATCGGGTTGTGGCCCTTTCACTACACAGTTTACCAACAACTCCAGTGGAGTGGCTTCGTTTGCCTGGGACTTTGGCGATACGACCGGAAGCAGCCTCGCCAACCCAAGCCATACGTACACCAACACTACCTTGTTCAATACCAACTACACCGCCAATTTGGTGGTAGTGGGTACCAATGGTTGTACCGATACGGCCAGCCAGAACATTCAGGTGTTTCCTACCCCGATTTTTGATTTTACTACCATTCCCGATTCCGGATGTAGTCCTTTGAACGTGAGTTTTATTTCAAGTACGGCTACCGTGGCGGTGGTATTCGATTGGGATTTCGGTGATGGCAATTCCGCCAATGGCGTGAATCCCAGCAACGTGTTTGTAAATAACACCACCAACAATCAAATCTTCAATGTGGAGTTGGTTACCACTTCTTCTTCTGGTTGTACGGATACCACCTACACCGATGTGAAGGTATTCCCCAACCCTGATGCTGTTTTCACAGCAGTTCCAGATACGGCTTGCCATCCGGCGGTGATTACTTTCAACAACACTTCTACCGGAGCCATTAGTTTCGATTGGGATTTTGATGATGGAGATACTTCCGATACCGGGGTTTCAGTTTTTACCCACACGTATTTCAATACCGGAATTGTACCGGTAGTGCGTAACGCACAGTTGGTGGTAGCTACCGCCGATGGTTGTAGGGATACAGCCAACCAAAACGTTACGGTTAATCCTCTGATTGATGCGGTATTTACGAGCGATACAGTGGGTTGTCATCCGTTTACGGTAGCTTTTACCGACAACTCGGTTGGTGTCGATAACTACTTCTGGGATTTTGGCGATGGCAACACCTCTACCATGGCGGCTCCAACCCACGTTTTTCAAAACTTAGGCCAGGCAGATTCCATATACACCGTCAAGTTGGTCACTACTTCGATCTACGGATGTGCTGACAGCCAGATGGTAGATATTAGGGTGCATCCTAAGCCGGTTGCTTCCTTCACGCCTTCGGATACGGTGGGTTGCCAACCGCTGTCCATCAATTTTGCCAACAGTTCTATTGGAGGCAATTTCTTTCGATGGGATTTTGGGGATGGAGACACTTCAAACCTGGGTGGAGCGGTAGTTCCTCACGTATACAACAATACTTCCAGTACGCCCAATAGCCTTATTGCCAGCTTGCTGGTGACCAACAATGACGGCTGTCGGGATACAGCCGATACCAACATTTTGGTGTATCCGGAAATTGTGGCGGCCTACAGTTCCGATTCGGTGGGCTGTCAACCGTATCCGCTCAGCTTCACCAACCTTTCTACCGGAGCCAGCGTCTACGCCTGGGATTTTGGCGATGGAGATACCACCAGTCAGGTTTCTCCGAACCACCTTTACCAGAACCCTGGAACCATAAATCAGACTTTTACTTCGCAATTGATCGCCACCTCCATTTACAATTGTAGCGATACGGCCACCCGACCTATCCTGGTATACCCCAAACCAGTAGCCGACTTTTCGGTACCCGATACCATTGGTTGCCAGCCCTTGCAATTGGCCTTTCAAAACAACTCCGTCATTGCCGATACCTATATCTGGGCCTGGGGAGACAACGATACTTCCAATGCTGGAACCCCTATCGTTAGCCATACCTATACCAACCTGGATACGGCTACCCGCATTAATCCGATGAACCTCATCGTGCTCACCAACAACGGGTGTAGCGATACGGCCAGCCAGGATATTTACGTCTATCCACAAATTGTGGCGGCTTACGCTTCCGATTCGGTAGGCTGTTCACCTTATACCTTGCCGTTTACCAACCAGTCGATCGGGGCCAGTGTCTATGCCTGGAACTTCGGGGATAACAATTCCAGTACTCAGGTTTCACCTACGCATACTTACCAGAATTCCACTACCGGAAATGTGGTGTACTCGGCCAGCATGGTGGCTACCTCGCAGTTTGGTTGTGCAGACACTACCTTCAAGCCTATTTTGATCTATCCCAAGCCTGTAGCTGCCTTTGTACCCAGTGATACCATTGGTTGTCAGCCCTTGGAAGTGATGTTTACGAACAACTCCGTGATTGCCGACAGTTACATCTGGGACTTTGGCGATGGCGACTCGTCCACTTTGGGCACGCCCACGGTGAGCCACACCTATACCAACCTTGGGGTGAATACCACCATCAACCCCATGTTGTTGATTGTATCGACCAACAACGGTTGCTCGGATACGCTCAATCAGGATATTTACGTCTACCCTCAGGTAATCGCCGATTTCAGTTCGGATACGGTGGGCTGTAGTCCATATGCACTGCCCTTTACCAACAACAGCACCGGAGCGGCTACCTATGCCTGGGATTTTGGCGATTTGAGCGCGGTTTCCAGCGCGGTGGACCCGAGCCATGTGTTTGCCAATCCTACTTTGGCGGACACGCTTTACACGGTGACTTTAATCGCTACCTCAGCAGACAATTGCCCCGATACCGCTACTCAGGTGATTCGGGTACATCCTAAACCAATTGCAGACTTCAACTTAAATCCTACTTCTATTTGTGAGGGCACCCCCACAACCTTCACCAACAATTCGGTGCTGAACCAAACCAACTTTTGGGACATCGGCAACAACGGCTTGCTGGATACCATTGCGACTTTGAGTTTCGACTCGGTATTTTTCAATTCGGGGACACTGCCCCAAACCGAACTCATTACGCTGATTGTTCAATCGGCCGATGGTTGTTTGGATACTACCCAGCAATCGCTGCAAGTTTTCCCAAGAATTGAGGCTGACTTTTCTGTGGCGGATTCCGCTTGTAGCCCTGTGGATGGCAACATTGTAAACACTTCTATTGGTAGCGCGGCCTACATCTGGTCTTTTGGAGACGGATCGGCCAATTCGAACCTGCAACAGCCTACGCACACCTTTAGCAATCCGTCCATCAACGACACGACTTACACGATGCGCTTGATTGTGCAATCGATCTACGGTTGTGCGGATACGGCTTTTCAAAACGTAACGGTATTCTCTCAACCAACGGCTTCTTTCACCGCCACTCCTGCCAATCAGGTGTTTCCATTAGCAACGGTGAACGTGAACAACACTTCGAGTCCTGGAAACTGGAGTTACAATTGGGATTGGGGCGATACAACGGTGACTACGTTAGAAAACCCTGGACCGCATACCTACAACACCTGGGGCAACTTCAATATTTCACTCATTGTATCGAGCAATTTTTGCTCAGATACGGCCATCAATCAAATTGTAATTGAGCCGCCTTTGCCCATTGCTGATTTCACGGGTCAGGGTACTGGCTGTAAGCCATTAACGGTTACTTTCTCTAATATTTCTCAATATGGAGTAACCTATGAGTGGGATTTTGGTGATGGTGGTAAATCTACCCTGGAAAATCCACCGCCTTATACCTATTTCAATGCGGGTACCTATACGGTAAGCTTACGGGTAGTGGGCCCGGGCGGAGATGTGGACATCGAGGTGAAGCAAAACATTGTGGTGGTAAACGAAACACCGATTGCGTTTTTCGACCTTAATCCCAAAACTGTGGTGGTGCCTACTCAGGCGGTACAGTTTTTCAACTTTAGCAACTTCGCCGATTCTTATGTTTGGGATTTTGGCGATGGTAACTTTTCTACTGAACCCTTTCCGTCCCACAACTACACGGAGGAAGGTGCTTATACCGTCACCTTGTTTGTAGCCAACAACTTTGGCTGTCGTGATACTTTTGTGCTTCCCACCGAAGTGATTGCGGAAAGCAGGGGAGAGGTGCAATTTCCCAATGCCTTTACGCCCAATTCTGCCGGTCCAACCGGAGGAATATACGACCCAAATTCCATCAACAACGAGGTGTTTTTCCCGGTGTCGGATGGTGTTCTGGGCTATCACCTGATGATTTTCAACCGATGGGGAGAGTTACTTTTTGAGTCTAAAGACGTGAACATTGGTTGGGATGGCTATTACCGTGGCCAATTGTGTCAACAGGATGTGTATGTTTGGAAAGTCGTAGCCCAACTGTCCAATGGAAATGAACTGGTAAAAGTGGGCGATGTGACCCTTTTGCGTTAGCGTAGACTTAAAAAGCCACATGAAACTTCCTCTCCGCCTCCCTTTTCTCTTGCTCTTAACCCTTGGCTTTTTCTCCCAAGCAGGGCAGGCACAACATCAAATGGACCGCGCCCAGCGCGCGGATTTCAATGAGGCGGAAGACTTATTTGCCTATGCAGATTTCGTGGCAGCGTTGGCCATTTATGAGGAGTTACACAAAAAGGTACCCAACCACGCAAAACTCAACCAGCGCATTGGTGCTTGCCTCTTTCAATTAAAAAAGGATTATAAAGTGGCCATGCCTTACCTGCAGTTGGCCTCCGATTCCGGAGAATACGAAGCATGGTATTATTTGGCCCGTTGCCATCATCAAAATCAACAGTTTGACAGTGCCCTTAAATACTTTCGCAAGTATGGCAGTGTGCGCGATGAGAAAAACGTGAGCAATGCCGATGTGGGTCGCTACATCGAGCAAACCCGCTTTGCCCGTCAAAAGACGGCTGATCCTGCCGAAGCCCAAGTGAAAAACATGGGCAAGGCCATCAACACGCCGTTTCCCGAATATGGTCCTATGATGCCGGCAGAGGGTAACGTTTTGTATTTTACTTCCCGCCGGGAAGGCAGTACGGGCGGACAAAAAGACCCCTACGGCCAATACTTTGAAGATGTATACATCAGTCAACAAACTACTGATGGTCAGTGGGGCGCTCCACAAAGCCTGGAGGGTAACATCAACACGGCAGTACACGATGCCGGAGCAGGCATTGCACCCGATGGTCGCTCCATGGTGCTGTTTCGCACGAGTGAAGATTTGCTTTCCGGAGACCTTTATTGGACGGAGTTTCAGGCTAATTCTTGGGGAGTACCCTTGAAGTTGGGCGAAGAGATCAACTCTAAAGACTACATTGAGTCTTCGGCCAGTTTCTCACCTGATGGCAGTGTCTTGTATTTTTCCAGCGATCGCCCCGGTGGCTATGGTGGCAAAGATATTTACCGCGTGGTGCGCTTTGGCAACGGCTTGTGGAGCCAACCGAGCATTTTGGGGCCTACCGTCAACACGCCTTACGATGAAGATGCACCCTTCATTCACCCGGATGGAAAGACGTTGTTTTTTAGCTCCAAGGGGCACAACAACATGGGCGGCTACGATATTTTTCGCACCCGTCTCGATCAGGAAGGCCATTGGAAGGTTACTGAAAAACTTGGAGCTCAGGTGAAATCGGTGATCAACGAAATTTAATTTGTGTTGACGTTGGACGGTAAAAATGGGTATTTCTCTTCTGATCGTTCGGGTGGTTTCGGAGCTACGGACCTCTACCGGGTGCGGTTGCCCGAAAACCAGATTGATGTTACCGTAGTGAAAGGAATAGTGAAAGATGCGGCTACCAATGCACCGGTAACAGCTTACATTTCGGTGGAGTATCAGGACGATGATTACATGCTGCAAGGCACTTATGCTTCCAACAGTAACAACGGTAAGTTTCTGCTAGTCTTAGACCCGGGAGCCGGTTATCGGGTGCTCATTGAAGCGGACGGATACCAATCGCAGGAGCTGGAATTGTTTTACCCGAAAAACGGGTTTCAAGAGGTGATTCGAGACTTTAAATTGACGAAGAACCCGTGATCAAAGCAATGAGGTGGTTAATTGTTGGATGTTGCTGCTTGTTGGCCTTCCATCTCTCGGGGCAAGATCCGCAGTTCTCTCAGTTTTATGCTGCTCCGCTCTACCTCAATCCTGCTTTTGTTGGCAATACCACCGAAGGCAGGATGGTGCTCAATTACCGAAACCAATGGCCGGCTATTCCAGGCACATTTGTTTCCTATGCGGCTTCTTACGACTACAATCTCGATGACTTAAACAGTGGTTTGGGCCTTGGCATTCAGCACGACCAGGCGGGCACGGCTGGTTTGCGCTATACCAATGCCGCTGCCATGTATGCCTATCGCCTGCGCATCAACCGCAAGCAAGCCATGCGATTTGGCATGAACCTGGGCTATACCATTCGCGACCTCAATTTTTCAGAATTGCTTTTTGGTGATCAATTGATTAGTGGGGCGCCTACCACTTCTTCTACCGCTGCTTCCAACTATCGCGGCCAAGTAGTGACCTATGCTGATATTGGAGCGGGGGTGCTGTATTACACCCGTAGAGCGTGGTTTGGTTTTGCCGGGCATCACCTCAACCAACCCAACCAAAGTTTGCTATCCGGCGAAAGCCGCTTGCCGTTGAAATATTCGCTGCATGCCGGGTGGAATTTTACCCTCAAAAAGGACCGTCGTAGAAACCCGATTTCTTCCCTCATCGTTTCGGGCAACTACAAAGCGCAGTTGCGCTGGGATCAGTTGGACATTGGGGCTTATTTCAACTATGGCCTATTCGTTACCGGATTGTGGTACCGAGGCATTCCTGTAAAACGACTGGAACCGGAAATTCAAAACAACGATGCGATTGTTGTCTTGGCCGGTTTCAAGTGGAATGATTTCCGTTTCGGATACAGCTACGATCTGACCATTTCCCGATTGGTGACCAACTCGGGTGGAGCGCATGAAATTTCCTTGATTTATGAGCATGCCTCCCCATCCAAAAAACGGAAAAAAGCGAGAAGCCGCTTTTTGGTGCCCTGTGCCAAGTTCTAACGCAACAGGGTAAAGCTCCCGGTAAATTCGTTACCGTTGACTTCGATAATGTAGAAGTAAACCCCTGGCGGGGTTTCCTTTCCGGCAAAGGTGCGTCCGTTCCAGCTGGGATCAGCTCCATCGGTTTCGAATAGCAACTGCCCCCACCGGTTGAAAATCTTGAATTTGGTACAACTCGATAGACCGAGTTTGAGGTCTACCTCCCACCAGTCGTTCAGGCCGTCTCCATTGGGAGAAAATACATTGGGTACCTCAAAGTCGAAATAATCGTCAAACGTCAGTAAATTCTCGCTGGCACTGGTATCTGCGGTGCAGCCGTCAACCGTGGTTACCGATAGAGTGGTTTGCAATAGGGAGGCAAAAGGGAAAAATATGTCTTGCGGGTCCATCTCGGTACTGGTAGTACCATTACTGAACGTCCATAGATAGCTATCCGCATTTTGACTTTCGTCCGTGAAATCCACCAACACGCCGTCACAAGAAGGATCGGGAACATAACGGAATTGCGCCACTGGCGAAGGGAAAAGCTGCAAATTAACGGTGGCGGTCTCCACACATCCGTTAGCCGCAGTTACCGTAACCGTGTAAAGTGTAGGTCCATTCGGAAAGGCCAATGGTGTTGCTATAGTGCTGTCGTTCAAACTGGCTCCCGGAGACCAGGAGTAGGTGTACGGGGCCGCTCCAAAACTGGGATTGACCACTAAGGCCACACTGTCACCACTGCATAGACCAGTATCGTTTTGAGAACTCAATTCGAACACTGCAGCGAATACCGAATCGGAACTGGAACATTGATTGGTATCGGTTACAATGACTGAAAATACCGAATTGACACTTACGGTGGCCGTTGGATTGGCAATGGTTGAGTTGCTTACCTGACTTGCGGGTGTCCAGGAATAAGTAGCTCCCGAAGGACCGGTGGGCGAACCCCCCAAGGTAGCCGGCAAGTTATTACAGGCAAATACCGTATCACCAGCATCTGCCACTGGCAAGGCATTTACTACCAATTGAATCGTATCGTTGTTTTCGCAGCCGTTAGTGTCGATTCCTACCACCAGGTAAGAGGTATTGGTCGACGGACTTGCCATAGGATTGGCAATGCTGACCGACGAAAGCCCTTGTGCAGGCGACCATGTAAAATTGCTGGCCCCGGTGGCTTGGAGTTGAAGTGTATCGCCTTCGCAAAAGGAAGTATCGGTACCCGCATCGACTGTCGGTAGTGGATTAACCGCTAATTCAACCGTATCTGAGCCGAAGCAGGAATTGCTGGGCGCAAAGAACTCAATGTCATCTATTCCAAAATCGTTTCCGATCGGATCGGTATTGAGGGTGCGAATGCACAGTTGGGCATTGGTGGCCGTTCCCGAATTCCAGGTGCAAGAGAGCAATACCCACTGATCGGGCAATTCGGGCAACACCAAAGAGGCACAAATCGAGCTGCCATTGATCAGCAATTGAACTTCGGGATCGGCCGAATTGAGTGTTGGGTCTACCACGTTGTTAACCCAGGTAGAGAACACATAATCCGTGTTGGGGGTTACCGCTACGTTTTGGCACCAGGCCTGATCGGCCGTGTTGGTAGAACCGTCAACCACCATAAATTGCCCGCTTCCAGTAGTGTGGTCCACTCCTGAAAAAGTAGGCTCAATCAAATTGGCATCGGTTGTTACTGCATAATCCGACGACTGCACTTGATTGCCGGCAACGTAGAGGTTGTAATTGGTGGTGAATCCGGTATTCCCTTGTTCGAAATCACCATTGACCACCAAATTGATTGGTGTACCACCCGAAACGATATAAGTAGTGGTAGTGCTGGGAGCGGCAATAGGATTGGCAATTGTATCAAAGTTGAGGCCAGCCGCCGGAGTCCATTGGTAAACCGTACCGCCAACCGCCTGAAACGGATAACTGTCACCGGCACAAATCGCGGTGTCAGGGCCGGCCGAGATGGTGGGTAAACTTTGGATAATTAGTTCCACCGAATCCTGGTTGGCGCACAGACCACTTCCCGGGCCGCCGGTAAGTTGAAAGCCGGTTACTACATAAGTAGTGGTTTGATTGGGCGCAGCTAAAGGATTGGTTAAGGTGGAATCGTTGAGCGATGTTCCGGGCGACCAAATGTAACTCACCCCACCACTGGCGGAAAGCTGAGCCGTATCTCCCAAACAAATCGTTTGGTTCAATCCGGCATCAATCACCGGTAAGGGTAAACTGCTCAAGGTAACCGAATCGACGGCACTGCAACCGTTGGTATCGGTAATGGCTACCACATATACATTCGTATCTATAGGAAAGGCAAAAGGATTGCTCACCGTGTCATTGCTCAGGGTGGTATCTGCATTCCAGGCGTAAGTGATGCCGCCACTGGCCTGCAGTTGCACTGTGTCGCCCAGGCAAATGGTCGTGTCGTTTCCGGCGTCTGCATTGGGCAGGGCGTTAACCGTTACCGAAATGGTATCAACACCCGTACAGGTATCACTGGAAGTAAACACGATGTAATCGGTTGGAGCGCTTGGGAAAACCAACGGATTGCCCACCGTATTGTTGACCATGGTGGCAACTGGTTGCCAATTGAAGGTAGCCCCCGGAGGAGCAGTAGGGTTGCCCCCAATGCTCAAAGTATCACCGCTGCAAAGTGCCGTATCTGGCCCTGCATTGGTAGGTACGATCGGGTTCACGAAAATGGTTAGCGTATCCACATTGGGGCAGCCGTTCACCGGATCGCCAGCCAGTAGGTACACCACGGTATCAATGGGACCTGCGGATGGGTTGGCAATGGTATCGTTGCTGAGGCCCGTGTTGGGCGACCAGTTGTAAGTGGTGCTTCCAGTGGCGTTGATTTGAGCCGTATCCCCCGGACAAAGCCAAAGGTCGATCCCTGCATTCACTGTTGGATAATTGACTACAACGGTGACCGAATCCTCGTCAGTGCAACCAAAACCGTTGGTAACTGTGAGTTGAAGCACTTGAGTTGAATCCGGAAAAACTTGTGGGTTGGCAATGGTACTGTCGGACAAAAAGGTGCCCGGCGACCATGCATAAGTTCCGCCCCCCGAGGCTAAAATTTGAGCGGTATCTCCCGGGCAAAGGTTGATGTTGGGCCCGGCATTAGCATTAGGGGAAGGATTGACAACGATCGACACGGTATCCCTGCCCGGGCAGCCATTGCTGTCGGTTACTTGAAGGATGTAGTTGGCAGAGTTGCCCGGCGAAGCCTCTGGGTTGGATACAGTATCCGAATTCAATCCAGTGGCAGCTGACCACAAAAAGCTAGCGCCTAAGGGGCCGGTTGGATTGCCTCCCAAGGTGACGGTTTCCCCGTTGCAAATGGTGGTATCCACTCCGGCATCTGCCAAAACAGACGAAATAACCGAGACAGTGACCGAATCGCTAATCGTACACCCGTTGGTTTGACTGATGGTTACCACGTATGTGGTGGTAGTATCTGGAAAGGCTTGTACGGTAGATCCAGTGGTACTGCTCAGGGTAGCTGCCGGCGACCATTGGTAGCTCGATCCTCCGGTGGCTACCAACGTCAACGTATCACCATCACACGCCAAGGTATCCGGGGTAAGGGTAATCGAGTTGAGGCCCAACAGGGATACCGTAACTGAATCTTGAAGCGAACACCCCATGCCATCGCTTACGGTTACTACATAAGTAGTGGTAGTGCTTGGTGTGGCCAGTGGATTGAAAACATTCGGATTGTTGAGCGAGGAACTGGGGCTCCAACTTGCTTGATAGCCGGGAAAAGCAGTAGGTGAACCACCGAGTTGGACAGTATCTCCCGGACAAATGATTTGATCGGGGCCCGCATCGGCCAGGATGTTCTGAATAGTAATGTTAGCGCTCACAGGAGGCGAATTACATCCTAAACTACTGGTAGTGGTAACCGTTAAGGTTCCAGCAGTGCTGGTCCCCCAATTCACGGTGATCTGATTGGTGCCGTTGCCGGAAACGATCGAACCGCCGGTGATGGTCCAGTTGTAGGTAGCTCCTCCAATGCTGTCGACGGAATACACTACGCCACTGTCTCCCGGACAAACCACTTGCAACCCATTGATGACCGTTGGACCCGGAAATGGATTGACTACCACCTCGAAGGTAAAAGGACTCACCTTAGGCAAGCAGCCGTTGTCGCGTACTTCTACGTTGAAAAAGTAGGGCGCTACACGGCCTTGACCACAACCTGTGTTCCAACAGAACTGAGTAGACAAGAGGCTGTCGGCATTTTGAGGTGAGGGTAAAAAAGCCGGAGGGTTGGTAAGGGTGGCATCCAGTGGTTCCCCATTGGCCACGAGAAAAAGGCTATCCCCATTGGGGTCGAAAAAAGTCATTGGAATACAGAGCGTATCTCCTTCCTCCAAGGTAAAAGAAGTGACGCCACTGCCACCAGCAGTGGAAAGATTGGGCCGCGGATTCACCGGACAGTTCGATACAATGATCTGCATGTCTCTTCGCGTAATGCCTATGGGTGTGGTAAGGTTGGGTGGGCGAAACTCCCGAATTTCAATGGCGGTAACAAATGTGCCCAAAGTAGTGGGTCGATATTGAGTAAACCCGGAGTTCTGGTTGATGAACTGAAAACCGCCAGGACCAAAAATGGTATTGGCATTGAAGCCAGTGGCCCAATTGATGGTGGGAGGTGGCCACCCCAGGTTGATCGGCAATGGTGGGCTTGGAGGAGGGTTCCCATTTTGTCCGTCTCCGCTATAACCCCAAAATGGATCAACGAAAGAGAAAACCAAAATATCACCATCCGGGTCCGTAGCGGTGTTCAACACCCCGGTAGTATCGTTGATACAAATTTCAGGTACCGGAACATCCGTAAATACAGGTGAGCTGTTCGCGAGGAGGGTAGGCCCAATAAAAGCTGTAAACGTTAGTCCTTGTTGTCCCGGCTGATTGAGGTTGATTGTTCCCGGGTTGCGGCAACACCTATCGTAAAACAGGTAATATCCCTGAAAGGTGAGCGGCAAATCGATGGTACCCAGATAAGTCGCCTCATAGATACAAGGTGGTACTCCTGGTTGGATACACCCTGCCGGTAAAGCAGGTACAATGGCATTGGAGTCCAGCAATGGAATAATAAGCGAAGTGGTTTGGTTCAGGGTAGCAGGTGGGTTCAGGCCCGGACCTTCATAAAACCCAATTTCCAGTTGAGGCTCAGGAAAATTGACTCCCCAAAAGGGAGACGTACAATCCAAGTAGGTTTTGAAGGTGATTTCGTAAGTCGCTGCATTGGTAACACTATTGAAACCAAGGTACCGGTAGGTAATACTGCCTCCTACGAGGTGGGTTGCTTGCAGGTTGCCGACCAGAAGCACCCCCACAAATGCCCCAATTAGCCTAAGAATCCACTTCCCCATGCCCTTAATTTACAACCACTTTTAAGGATTTACGGTCTTTTTCACCAATTACGGAAACAAAATAGATTCCTGATGGAAACTGATCGACCTGCAACATGGTGCGAAAAACTCCCGTAGTAAAGCTGGATTTTTCAAACATCAGCTCCCCCAAAGTATTAAATACGATGACCCGAATGCGTTCCGCCTGTTCCGATCGATAGGTGATGGTCAATTGGTCTTCTGCTGGATTAGGAAAGGCTTTTAGTGCACTAACCGCACGCCATTCCGGGCCCGAAGAAACCGGGCAATATTGTTTGTCACGATGGATAAAATCGGTCTGGGTCAGCGTGTCACTGCCCAAAGCGTTGGTGGCGATCAACCTCACCGTGTAGAACCCATCGGTGGTATAGGTATGTTGTGGGTTTTGTTGGGTGCTGGAAAATCCGTCACCGAAATCCCAATCCCACGAGGTAGGCAGTTTTGTAGAAAGGTCGGTAAAGTTGATGGCTCCGGTACAACTGGTGGTACTATCGGCTGAGAAAAACGCAATCGGCGGCTCGGGATTTAGCTGGCAGCTCCAATCGGCCACAAACCCCGCGGCACTGCCAAGCGCATCCGAATTGAGAAAAATAGTAGCCGCACCCGAATTGGCAGTAACGCTAAAACTGGAAGGGCTGTTGTTGTCATAGGTGCCTATCAAAGGTGCTGAAGTGCTGGGACCGTCGTGAATTCGAATGAAATCGGTGCCGCTGCCCATTGCAAAGCCACTGATATCGATGGTAACAGCTGAAGCTCCGGTCGGAGCAATGGTGATGGATCCAAAACTGCTGTTGAGGTAGTTGGAGATACCACCGTTGTCATACACCCGTCCGCTACAAGCGGTTTGAACCGGACCTGCGCCTTGTTGGGGCAAGCACAAAATGGTATCCACCGTGATGTAGTCGATAATAGTAGAATCATCCATTCCGTTCGGGTTGGTAACCGTAAGGGAAACGGTATAATCTCCCGGTGCACTGTAAGTATGCTGCGGGTTTTGCTGGTTGCTCGTACCACCGTCACCAAAGTTCCAGGCCCAGGCGGTGACTCCTCCGGTACTTTGATCGGTAAACTGCACGATCCGATCGCAAGTAAAGGTTTCGTTGGCACTAAAGGCGGCTACTGGCAATTGACTCACCGAACACAACCAACTGAGGCTAAACCCACCGCTGACCGTTCCACCGTTAGAAAACTGCTCGATAGTAATGGCGCTACCTGAGGAGGTTACGGTTCCACCGTTGGGCAAGGCAAAGCCATCGTATTGCCCAATCAGCGGACTGGAAGCGGATGGACCATCGTAGATACGCAGGTAGTCGCCCACTGCAAAAGCAAAGGCGGAAAAGGTGAGGGTGACAGAGGTAGCAGATGGAGGTTGAATGGTGATAAAAGAACTGGTGTTGTTCGAGTAATTTCCTCCCGGACCACCGTTGTCGTGCAGTTGACCCGCACAGCCACTTTGTAGGTTCCCCGTACCGTTGGCAGGCATGTTGATCGAATTGCAGGCATTGGGATCATAAAGAATATGGTTGGGCTTGGACAACGTGTCGCTACCGCTACCATTGGTGACAATTAATATCACGGAATAGGTTCCCGGGGTAGTGTAGGAATGTTGCGGGTTTTGCTGAGTGCTGGTAGCGCCATCACCAAAATTCCACTGCCAGGAAGTAGGGCTGTTTTGCGACTGGTCAGTAAACTGAATGGTTCCATTACAGGTAATGGTGGTGTCTTCCGTAAAATTCGCCACTGGTGGCGGCAAAGTTTGAAAGATGGTTACTGCATAATCTTCTACCTGACCGTTGATAGGGTTGGTGCAAGGGCTGGGATTGCTCCCCGCAAAATCGGACCAAACGCGCATGCGTAAAGCCTGGTTGAGGGTCACACCCGTAGACGGTACCGTGAAGGCCGCGCTGTGAGCCATGTTCCCATCCGAACTAAGAATCAGTTCGGCCCCGCTAAAACTGCCGTCGTTGTTGTAATCGACCCAAGCCCGTACATCTTCATTCTGACTCAGGCCGGTTTGTACATTGATGGTGTAAACAGAACCGGTTACCAAAGAAGTATTGTCGGTGCAACTGTAATCTTGGTAGCCTACCGAAGCATTGCCAGAACTGCGGTTGATGGTGGCCAGGGAAACGTTGTAGATGCCATAACTACAGCAATAGCTACCAGTAGCTGGTGAGCAACTGGCTGGCGAAAGTTGGTTGGCAAAATTTACGGTTACGAAATTGGTTTGTACCAAGGTATCACTTCCATTGAGGTTGCTGGCAATCAAAGAGACCGTGTAAGTACCACTGGAGAGGTAGGTATGGGTGGGGTTTTGCTGAAAGCTGGTGCTGCCGTCACCAAATTCCCAAAACCAGGCAGATGGAACGTTTGCTGACTGGTCGGTAAAAGATACTGCACCATCGCAGGTTGTAGTGGGATCGGCATTAAAAGCCACAGCTGGAGGGGCCGTATTGGGTTGAATGATTACGGCGTAGTCTTCCGCTTGCCCGTTCACCAGGTCGGCACATGGCGTAGGAATCGGTTGTAGGTCATAATCGGAAGAAATTCGAAGCCGTAGCGGAGTGTTGAGCACTGCTGAGCTTGGTATGCTCACTGTACCGTTTGTAATGAGGCTGTTGTTGGCCGAAAGCACCAGTTCAGTAGTATTGTTCAATACACCATCGTTGTTCCAGTCGATCCAGGCCCGGGTATTGTGCGTGGTGGGCTGGTTGGTGGTGACTTGAATAGGATAAGTTTGACCAGCTGTGAGGTTGGCAATAGTGCAAGAGAAATCTTCGTATCCTCCGGCATTCTGAGCATTTTGAGAAGGGTTGTTAATTCCCCCGAAAAGTACGTTCGTGATCCCAAAACCAGCCACGGGTTGGGTGGTTGCCGGCAGGCAGGAAATAGGAGTGAGCGAGGCACTCAGGTTGACGGTGATATAATTGGGCAAGGTGAGGGTGTCACTTCCGTTGGCATTACTGGCAATCAATTGAACCGTGTAACTACCACTGGCAGTATAGGTATGTTGTGGGTTCTGCGATGTACTCGTAGTGGCATCTCCAAAATCCCATAGCCAGGAAGTGGGTGCCAATGTGCTGAGGTCGGTAAACTGAACCAAGCCATTACAAGTAGAAGTGGTGCTGGAAGTAAAATCTGCAACCGGTGGTGTGTTGCCAGGAAGGATCAATACGTTATAGTCTTCCGTTTCTCCGAAAGGAATGTTTTGGCAAGGAGTATTAAAGATAAAAGAGTCGCTGGCGCGAATGCGCATCCGAACGGTACTACTAACCACACTACTGAGCGGGATCGTTACACTGGTTGTTTGTGTGGTATTGGTTAGGTTACTGGTAGTAAATACCAATTCTCCCGGATCATTAAAATCGTTGTCACCGTTAAAGTCAATCCAGGCCGCTAAACCTTGAAAGGTTAAACTACTGGGAGCAATGGATAAAGTATAGGTTTGGCCTTGCTGTACTACTGCTTGCAGGTTGGGATAGTAGATGTAACTGTTGCTAAAACAGTTGTTTCCGCCAGAGTTGGTATTGGAGAGGTTGGAAAATATTACGCTGTTTACATAGTGGTCGAAAAAACAGCTTGAAGAAGGTATACAAACCTGAGAATGTCCATGAAAGGAGAAAAATATGGTGGAGAAAAATAGCAGGTGGAGGAATTTTTTCATACCAATTCGATTCAGACGAGTGCAGGAAGAATGACGTACACAACGGTAAACCGTTGTTCAGTGGGCATCATTTTACATATAGATGACCATTTTGCTGGAATAGTTGCTGCCCCACACTTTAAAAAACCTATTATTTAGGAATCCCTAAACTTATAGACCAGAAATTAGTGGTAATGGTTGGAAAGTGATAGTAAAAACCTCTAAGTGGTAGGATTAGGAGGTTTTTCGGCGGGCTTGCTCCTGCTGAATCATTCGGAGCTCTTTCGACATTTGGCCGGCAATGGCCGTATTTTCTTCCGCTCTGCGAATGAGGTAAGGCACGGTAGCCTTTACCGGGCCATAGGGCAGATACTTGGTCACATTGTAGCCACTCCCGGAGAGGTTGTAACTCATGTAGTCGCTCATACCGTAGAGCTGCGAAAAATAAATGTGTGGGTGATTGTTGGGCAGGCCTTTTTGACGCATGTGCTCTACCAACAACATGCAACTGGCCTCGTTGTGGGTACCAGCGCAAATCTCTACACAATCCAGGTGCTTTAAGGCCAGGTCGAGCGCGCCATCGTAGTCTTGATCGGTATTGGCCTTAGAAGCTTGCATGGGAGTAGGATAACCTTTGGAGCGTGCCCGTTCGTTTTCTTTTTCGAGGTATGCTCCACGTACCAGCTTCACACCTAAACGAAATTTTTCTGCCCTGGCCCGTTCGATCAACTTACCAAAGTAGGCCAATCGGTCGTGCCGATACATTTGTAGGGTGGTAAATACAATGGCTCTTTTGGAATTGAACCGCTGCATCATCGTTTCAGCCAATTGATCAATGGCGGGTTGAATCCAGGTTTCTTCCGCATCAATGTACATCGGAACGCCTAAAGAGGCGGCCTTTTCACAAATGCGTTCCAATCGCCCTTGGGCCCTTTCCCATTCAGCTTGCTCTTCGGCAGTGAGTTGGACTTTCGAAGACACCTTCTCGAGTAAGGCGAAACGGGCAATGCCCGATAGCTTCATGCAGCCAATCGGAATGTTGGGATCGTCTTCGGCCTCGTGCAAAACTTGTAGCAACTCATTGGCCGTTCCCTCCAGATCTTTCTCATGGCTCAGGCCTTCAACCGAGTAATCTAAAATGGCACCGATGCCGGCATTACCCAGTTTTTGAACCGATTTTCTACTATCGACAATGCTTTCTCCTCCACAAAATTGGCGGTAGATGGTGGCTTTGATCATCCAGGTAACCGGCAGGTGGAGTTTCAGGGCCAACAACCCCAATTGTGACGAAATCTTCACCACCAATGGACTATTCATCAGTTTGAATACCCAGTAGGAAAAGCGTAGTTCTTGGTTACTAAGGTGTGCGAAAGCACCTCTGGTGTCATCGAAAGACACTTTTCTAACATCGGAAGAAACCGGGGCGGTAGGCTCAGAAGACATTCCCATTCCAACACCAAAATTAAGTCAAAAGTTCGGAAACAAATCCACTTTTGAAGCAACAAGAAACCACTTTTGGACGACTACAGGCTACCCTTACGGTATCGGTCTATCAAAGCCTTGCGGTCCACCTTGTGGTTGGTGGTGTAGGGAAACTCTGAAGTGACGCACAATTCTGATGGTACCATGTAGGCAGGTAGGTGGTCAAACAACCGTTGCCGGAGCCTATCGAGGTAGCTTTGATCAGGGGAGATACCTTCTTCTAAAATCAAAATACCGATGATTCGTTTTACCGTTTCCCGTTGCTTCAGCGGAAGCACAACCGCATCTTTAACGCCTGGCAATTGCCCCATTTGGTGACTGATATCGCCCAATTCGATACGAAAACCATTCAGTTTGATCTGATCGTCATTGCGCCCCCCAAAAAAGAGTTGTCCGTTTTCGAGTTTTCCCAAATCGCCCGTTCGGAAAGCACGCTTTTGCTGATGCAAGAAAAACTTTTGTGCATTGAGTTCAGGGGCTTCGAAGTAACCGATAGATACATTGTTACCAACAATTATAATCTCTCCCCATTCGTCATTAGGGTCTTGCTTTTCGAGCAGCAGTTCGGATGAAAATTTGGGAGCACCTACCGGAAGCGGGTCGTGGTGAGCCACCACTTCGGCGGTCACATCCACCAACGTAGTGGCTACAGTAGCTTCGGTTGGGCCGTAAGAATTCAGGACCCGCGCCTTGGGAAAGCGCTCTAAAAGCAACCTTGCAGTGCGGTTGGGAAGGGTTTCGCCACAAAACAAAAAGGTGTGTAGCTGTGGGAAATGGGCACCTGTGAAATCGGGTGCTGCCAAATACCGATAGGCAGCCGATGGGGTAGAAACCCAAACGGAAGCGTTGGCCCTTTGAATTCTGGGAAAAAAAGTACTGGGATCGTTCAATTGCTTCGCTGTAGAGAGTACCAGGCTATCTCCCCGGTGTAGCGAAATGTAAAGGTCATACACCGATAGATCGAAACTGAAGGGTGCCTGATTGATCCAGGTGGCGTGGCCAACAAGGCCAAAATCACGGTCCACCCATTCCAGGTAACTGGATACTGCCGAAGCTGTGATTTGAACCCCTTTGGGTTCTCCGGTGCTACCAGAGGTAAAGATGATGTAGCGAATCGGGTCTTCCGGGCGATGGTGAATGCTTTGGGAGAAGTTGGCATGGCCTTTTCGAGATATCGGTCCTGAGGATGGAAATATGATCGGCACCTCCTCGAATGGGTGTTCGACACGAGAAGTCAACAAAACCTGACTACCGGAACGTTTGGCAATGCGCTGGCAACGTGCTTTCGGCACGTTGATGTCGATTGGAATGTAGGGCAATTGCAATGAGATGCAGGCCAGTACATTTACAACAAAATGGGCCTCTTTGTGACCATAAATCAATACCGGGTGTCCGGTGGGTATTTCAGATGCCTGTAATTGCAACATCCTTTCTTGCACCGCCAATTGCAAGGCTTCCCAATTCATGGAGTGGTCACTGCCCAGTACTGCCAGTTGATCGGTTCCAGAATCGGTCTGAGCAAATGCTCTTAATTGAAAATCGAACCGCATGACTTTACAGAATCAGATTGAGAATTGGCAACCGCTTGGGAAATAAGTTTAAAACCAACGGCCGCTAAAAATGTAGATGGCCACTAAGCAAAGATGCACCAAAACAAGAATGGAAATCACACGTGTGACCTTTTCGGGAACTCCTTGAAATACCAGATCGCGCCCCTGCTTACGGCTGTAATACACATAACTATTGTGCACCACTGAAAATAGTCCAAACAAACAACCACTAAGGATAAAATGAGCCTTGAATCCATTCCACAAGCCCATTAGGGCAAAAGTGGCAAACAAGGCTAAATTTTGCTTCAACAACGGTTTTGATTTGAGGGACTTAAATCCATTGAGCCACTTGTAGATGGGTCGAAAGAAATAATCGTTGAGCCAATCGCCCAGCGATTTGTGCCACCTTTTCCAAAATTCTTTTGGATTGTGGGCCAGGTATGGATGATTAAAGTTTATCGGTATGTCGATGCCCATCATTTTGCCCAATCCTATCGCAAGAGAGCTATATCCGGCAAAATCGAAATAGAGATAAGCACCATAAGCGTAAATGCTTTGCACCTGTATCCAGAGGTCAGAGCTGGAAGGGTCCAATTCCGAAAGCCAATAGCGTTGTATCGCCTCAGCCACCACCAGCTTTTGAAAGAGGCCCAGCAGTAGGTCTTCCCAACCGCTCCACCAGCGGGTGCGGTCGAGGTTGGCATAACCTTTATGGAGATCTTTTTGAAACCGCTGAAATCGATCGATCGGTCCGATAAGCAGGGTAGGAACGAAGATTAGAAAGTTGCAAAAATCTAAGAAGTTGGGGAAGGGCTTCCGATTATCGTGATCCATATACACTTGAATCACCCGAAAAGAAACGTAGGACAAACCGGCAAAAGTGACCCAATCGGTGAGCCACTGAGCTTTCAAAAAAATCATGGGCAGTGCCAAAAGCACTGTACCCCAGAGCTTGTTTCCTTTGGGATATTTGTTTGCCAGGAGCCAAATCGTACCGTAGCTAAACAATATGTATCCTACGAGTTGAAACGGCTTTGGAAAAAAGAAAATCAGGTAAAACAGCGATAGCCCTAGCAGTAAATGACGATAGGGTAGCCACCTACGAAGTAGGACTTTGGCCAAAAGCACTGTGAAAACAAAAAACGCAGCAAGGCCGGTAAAATCTAAATCGCTAAAAGGAAGCAACTGGCCTTAGAATTGTTGGTATATGAACTCCACTTTCGACTGTGGTTGGTTTTCAGGGGCCTCGGAAAAGGGATTGTGCAGCCAGATCAACCCACCGATAAGGGCGAGGTAGAGCAGCAACAGCCGAAGCCAATGTAGGGTTTTTGCCTTCATGATTTTGGAAGAATCAAATGTTCGTAGATGGCTTGATTGATCTCCATCCATCCCAATGGACCCGTGTGCATCATGTCGGTAAGCGTACCAATTTCGTATTGTTCCGGGTCGGAAGTATGCAAATTGAGAAAGGTGAAACCTGCTGCTTCTACGGTAGCCTGAATTTTTTCAATGTTGGCGTCCATGGTAGCCAACTCCTGATACACCACCGGATGAAAGGATTGCATGACAAACACTACTTGTGACTCGTAGTGCTCCAACAATTGCAGTAGGTGCAACAGGTCTTGATATTCTTGAATATCGTCCAGGTTTTTAGGATGCACCGGACGGTGCTGGTTTTGTGCCAATACCTCTTTATAATAGGTATCGTTGATGCCAAAATTATTAGAGGTGGAGGCCAAGGCTGCTTTTTTACTTCCTTCGGATTTGAGCTTATCCCAAAGGGGTGCCACTGGTATTGGGACTTGGGAAGTAGCATTCAAAAAGCGTTTGGTGGAAATTATCCGATAATCTAAATCAATTTCTCCGGCTTTCAATTGCAAAACCTTAGCCGCATGCTCCGCTTCACTCAATAAAGAATAAGTAGCTGTAAAGGGAGCAAATACCAATCGGTGGAAGGGTGAAATGCTTTGTTTTTGCTTATAATACCATTTGCGGAGCAAGGGACCCGGATTACCAATGTTGTGAAAATGACTAGCCGCCAGTTCACCTGCGGCCGCTTTGAGTTCGGGAGTGAGCGTGGTATCCTGGTCGATGTAATGGAGCAAACGAGGGTTATGGTAGCTCAAAAAAACATCCGAATTGGTGCCTTTCGCATATTTGCCTTCAAACCATCCAGTGGAAAGGATAATGGCCAATCGGGCTCCACGAAGGTCTTCCCCCATCGCAGCCAGCGTAGTGAAAATATTGCCACACTGGTGTCCCGCTTGCCCAAATGCCATGAGCGGGTAGGGGAGTTGTTCCTTATAAAAACGATACGGAATTTCTTCTTGGTGAGCGTGGGAAAGCTCCGAAGAGCCAATCAGTACAATTCCTTGCCGAAGCGCTTGCCGTACGATTAGTTCATCTTGGGCCGATTGCCAGGTGCCAATGCGTTTAGGCAAATGTTGGCCTACTGGGGCTACCTCTACTTTGGCGGGCTTTGGATAACACCAGCGATCGAACTGGTCCGTTTGCCCTGCGGCAAATAATAGGCCGATGGCTAACAAAAAGGCACTTGAATGAAGCACCATCGGATGTTGCCCACGCTTCATCTGTTATTAAGGTATAAGGGTTTGGAGGTAGTTACAGATGCTGTTGACCGTTTGAAAGTTGGTCGCATCAATATCGGTGAAGGGAATCTTTATGTCGAGATGTTCTTCCAGGGCTACTGAAAGATCAACTACCGTAATGGAGTCGAGTAAGCCGCTTTCAAGCAGTTGTTCATCGGGTGCTACCGAGCGAAAAACCAGATTGGCGACTTCCTCATGTACGATTTCTGATAAGTTGGCCACTAAACGTAGAAGTTGATTCAGTTTCAAAATTACGTTTTAAAGGCAGCGTCTACAAAGTTTGTTCCGTGATACCTACACAAGTTAGGTTTACTTCTTTGGGGGCTATTTTATTTAGATTCATTCTAAAATACCGAATGTTAGGTATTGGAAATAAGAGGTTTCGGAGTGAATTTTGCCCTTGTTTAGAATCAATCTAAATAACATAAAAGTTTCAACAAACTATCATCCTAAAATTACATGAAAAAACTTTTACTTTTTATAGCCGCTGTTACGATCACAGCAAGCCTTCAGGCCCAAGTAGTGAATGAAACAGTAAGCATCGGTTCCGGATATGCCAACCAGGTTTGGTATAGCCTCGACATGGGGGAAACTGGATCCGATCCTAAAGATAACTGGGACTTAGCCTTTCAAATTGCAGGCATTAGTTCCGCCATTCGCGTAAATGGTCTTAATAATCACACCGTTTGGACCTATCCTAATGGTGATACCTCTCAGTGGAATAACATCGATACTTCAGGTCATGGTGCTTGGAACATTGTTTATGATTCCGATTCTTCTTGGGGTATGGGTGCCTTCAACCGTCCTGCCGATCTTTCTGATCCATTTGATCTTGGTTGGGGTACTTATAACCTTTCGACCCACCACGTAACTGGTGATCGTATCTTTATCATGAGAACCGGAGCTGGAGTTTACAAGAAAATCTGGATTCTGAAGCTTGCTGGCGGTACTTATAGTTTCCGTATTGCCAACTTGGACGGAACCAATGAGATTGATCGTACCATTGATAAGACCAATTACAATGGCAAGGTTTTCGCTTATTACGATATTGATGGAGATCAAAACCTTGACCGTGAGCCGATTGGTTCAGAATGGGATTTATTGTTCACCCAATATCCTGCTGTTATTCCTGGTTTTGGTGCTTACCCTTCTACCGGTGTTCTCTTGGCCGCAGGTGTTACTGCCTCAAGAATTCATCCAGTGAATGATCCAGTAACCTACAACGATACAACTACAGCTTATCAGCCTTACATCAACACCATTGGGTACCAATGGAAGTCATACAACTTCGGTACCAACGGCTGGGACATTGCCGATAGCACTGTCTATCTGGTAAAATTACCTAACCGTGACATTTGGAAAATGGTGATGACCGGCTTTGGTGGTCAAGCTACTGGAGACTACGAATTCAGTAAAGAAAAAATCTACGACCACAGCAGCACTGTAGGTATAGGGGAATATGGTAACGCCTCTTACTTCCTACAGCTATATCCCAATCCATCCATTGATGGCGAAGTAACCGTTGCGTTTGATCTTCAAGGTTCATCCGCCCGCGCCACCCTGCGTCTGACCAATCTACAAGGACAAACAGTTTGGCAGGATTCTCCCGCAGTGGTATCTGGTTTGCAAACCAGGCGCTACTCCCTCCACGACCTCCCCGGAGGAATCTACTTTCTAACGCTCGAAACCGAATCTGGATTTCAAACGCAACGTTTAGTCATTCAATGATATTTAAGATCAAGTTAAGTAGCTTTTCGAGCTACCTTCTTGTTGGGATGATGATCCTGGGAGCCTCGTGCTCCCAGGACTCTTTGCATAAAGAGGGGTCAACTTCATCTAAAAAATCATCTGAAGCTGAGGCGCAAAAAATCGTCTCTCTCAACGGAGCTATCTCGGAAACTATTGCTGCCGCCGGATATGCTCATCAACTGGTTGGCGTAGATGTTACCAGTACCTATCCTGAGTCTGTAGCCAAGGTTCCTAAGGTTGGCTACAATCGGAATATCCAGGCAGAAGGCGTTTTAGCCTTATCGCCAACACTTATTTTGGGCAACGAGGGCAACCTCAAGCCAGAGGTTAGGCAGCAATTTAAATCGGTTTCGGTTAAAACCGTTCTCTTTCCCAAGCGTGAATGGACGCTGGAAGGAACCGAAAAACTACTCCGTGACATTTGTGATCAAATAGACGCCACCGATAAAGTGGATCCTATGATGATCGAAATCAAAGAAAAACTAAGTCAGGTGCAACCTTTCGAAACCGCTCCACGAGTATTGTTCATCTACGCACGCGGAGCAGGAACCTTGTTGGCAGCCGGAAGCGGCACGCAAATGCAAGCGATCATCGAAATGGCTGGCGGACAAAATGCAGTTTCAGGCTTCGAACAATTTAAGCCACTCACTTCAGAGTCGCTGGTAGAAGCCAATCCTGAGGTGATCCTCATGTTTAGTGGTGGGCTGGAAAGCCTTGAAGGTACCTCTGGTTTGCTTGAGGTGCCAGGAGTGATAGAAACCTCCGCTGGACAAAACGAAGCAATTGTGACTATGGACGGTCCTTTGCTATCCAATTTCGGACCCCGGCTCGGGGAAGCTGCATTGCTGTTGAACAAGCGCCTGCATGAGGTGCTACCCAATTCATAGTGCAGAAAAACCAGAAAATAGCTTTAATCCTCCTGGGAGTTGGGGTGCTGGTAAGTGCATTATTAGCACTCAGTATAGGAGCGGTGCGCATTCTTCCATTGGCTTGGTTTAGTCAATGGCTGGAAGGTAGCACCGAATTGGCCGGATCAAGTTCCACCATTCTTTGGGGCATCCGGTTCCCCCGGGTGTTGATCGCCCTGTTGGTAGGTGCCGGCTTGGCTACCAGTGGCACCGCACTACAAGGCATTTTTCGCAACCCACTGGCCGACCCTTCTATCATCGGCCTTTCCGCTGGAGCCGCGATGGCCGCTTCGGTCTTTATCGTATGTATTGGCTGGTTTTCTTTCGACATCATTGCAGAAGTCAGTCAGTTTTCCATGGCTATGGTTACGTTTTTGGGAGCGGCTATCACCGCTTGGATGGTATTTAAAATCGCCAAAAGCAAAACCGGCACCATTGTTATCACGATGTTATTGGCAGGTATTGCAATGAATGCTCTGGCCAGTTCCTTTATCGGCATGATGTCTTTTCTGGCCGATGAGTCGCAATTGCGAACGCTCACTTTTTGGACTTTGGGCAGTCTTGGAGGTTCCAACTTCCTTATTCTCGCCTTCATGGTTCCTCTTTGTGCCTTAGGCATGTTTGGTCTATTTCGGCTGCACAAACCCCTTAACGCCTTGGCCTTGGGCGAACAAGAAGCTGCTCAGTTGGGCATCAAGGTAGAATCCTTGAAACGCCAGGTCGTGTTATTCTCTTCCCTGCTGGTAGGTGCTACAGTGGCCTTTTGCGGCATCATTGGCTTCATTGGCCTGGTCATTCCTCACATTATTCGAATGATTGGTGGCCCTGATCATCGTTATCTATTTCCGGCATCAGCTTTAGCAGGAGGAATTTTGCTGTTGTGGGCCGATACCTTTTCCCGAACTGTCGTGGCTCCGGCAGAGGTGCCCATTGGAGTAGTAACCGCATTGGTCGGAGCACCTGTTTTTCTCGTTTTGATCTATCAAAAGAAAAAGGAAATGCTATGAATATTGCGTTGAGAAACCTTTCTTTTTCGGTCAAAAACAAGACCCTCCTACAGGCTATCGACCATGTATTCCACGCAGGCAGACTTACTGCTTTGGTGGGTGGAAATGGAGCTGGGAAATCGACACTCATAAAACTGCTCTCAGGAGAATACAAGCCTACAACGGGCGAAACGCATTGGAACGGTCAAAATGCCAAACAAATGAGTGCTCGTACCTTGGCTTGTCAACGGGGCGTATTCACGCAGCGTATCAGCATGAGTTTGAACTTTCCGGTTGAGGAAGTGGTACTCATGGGGCGCTATCCTCATTTTGATACCACACCTTCGATTCACGATCGACGGGTGGTCAACGAAGTGATGCAGAAATTCGAGATAGCACACCTGGCGGGACAGAATTTCCAACAACTCAGCGGTGGAGAGCAACAACGCGTTCACCTCGCGCGCGTGTTTGCCCAAGTCTGCCGAAACGACCGGGAACCTACCTTACTATTGCTCGATGAGCCATTGAACAACTTGGATGTGAGGCATCAATTTTCCCTCTTAGAACATTTGAGAACGTATGTAGAGGCGGGCAACATGGCCATACTTGTGATTCACGACCTCAACCTTGCCGCTCGTTTTGCGGACTATTTGCTTCTGCTCCACGAAGGTCGCTTGATAGCCAAAGGTGTACCCGAAGAAGTCATTACTGAGAAGAACCTAAGCCACGCCTACCAATTTCCGGTAAAAGTATACCGTGAGCAAGGTCACCCTCACCCGCAAATTCAGTTTGGCATAGAGCCAGAAAATATTTCCACGACTCGACTCAAAACCCTGTTTGCCTAACACGTATGGACACCCAAACGGACACCCTGAAAGAACGCTGGAACAAGCTAAAGGAAGAGCAGCCAAAACTGCGCATTCGCAACGCTGCTGAAGAGTTGGGGGTGAGCGAGGCGGAACTATTAGCTACTCGGATTGGAGATGGAGTAACCTTACTTCGGCCGGAGTTCAAAAGTATTCTTGGAAAATTAGAAGCCCTTGGCTACGTAATGGCACTCACCCGCAACGACGATGTGGTGCATGAGCGCAAGGGAATTTATCTCAACCCGTCCCTCAACAATTCTCATGTAGGATTATTTGTAGGCGAAGACATCGACCTGCGTATTTTCTGGCAGCCATGGGCTTTCGCGTTTGCTGTGGAAGAAATAGCTCGAAAACAGCTACGGAAAAGCCTTCAATTTTTCGCAAAAAATGGCATGGCTGTTCATAAAATCTACCTGACAGAAAAAAGCAACCAAGAAGCTTTTGATCAGCTGGTGGCTGAATTTCAGGAACCGTCTCAAGTAGCCAACTTTTTCATCCAGGCGCTGCCACAACCCGACCCCGAAAAGCCTGATTCTGAAATTGATCAAGCCGGTTTTCAGGAATCTTGGTGCAATTTGAAAGACACGCATCACTTCTTCGGCATGCTGAAAAAGTATCGTCTCACGCGCACCCAGGCACTACGACTCGCTCCGGAAGGCAACTACGCAGTGCCAGTACAACCAGTCGCCATGCGCAAAGTATTGCAGCTAGCGGCTGAGCGTCAAGTACCCATCATGGCCTTTGTTGGCAATCCTGGAATGATTCAAATCCATACGGGCCCTGTAAAGAAATTGTTGGAGTACGGCGATTGGTACAATGTGATGGACCCTGCCTTTAACTTGCACGTGAATGAGCCCTCGATTCAACAATGCTGGGTGGTCCGTAAACCTACTGAAGACGGTGTAGTAACTGCTTTAGAATGTTTTAACCAGCGTGGAGAGCAAGTATTACAATTCTTTGGCCAACGGAAGCCTGGGATACCCGAGAAGCCAGAGTGGACAAGCCTTATGGCAGATGTAGAAATAGAATTGAAGCAGTAAATCATGAATCATCAACAAAAGGTATTAGTCAGTAATTCGAGCGGATACATTTCGCTTTGCCCACATTGCAACACGGCTGTTATTGCTTTTGGAACAATGTTGACTACCTTGCCCTTTTCACAATTGTCTACCGTAAAAACTTCAGTTGAAGAAACGCTAGAATGTATACCGCGGTTTGATTGTCCGAAAGCCAAGCAATTTACCATTCGTTTGCGCCCAGACGATCTTTGTTGCATGGTACTTAATTTACGGGAGCTGGAAGGGCTCGATAGTATGATTGCACAGGCTTTATTGATTCATACTGCTCAAAGCTGGTTAGAAAATGCTGAACAATAGGATAGGACTCACTGGTCTGCTATTATTGGGTTCCATCGCTGGATTTGCCCAGACCAGTGTGGTGGTGAAGGAAGCTAAGAGTAATGTTACTCTTCCAGGTGCTCACGTTGTTTTTTATGCTCCAAACAGTAAAGATTCGGTGGCGCTACAAACCGATGTGTCTGGTAAGGCCGAATTGCCTTCTAACTGGGCATCAGGCGACAAGAAATGGAGCTACAGGGCCTCTTTTGTTGGTTATCAAACCCAACATGATACTTTAAAATCAGGCGATAAATCGGTGATTTACCTGTTGCCATCGCTCGAAAACTTAGGTGAAGTGGTAGTGACGGCCCAATACGAACCCGGTTCGTCAGAAGATGCTGTTCACGTAGTTCGTGTAATTGATCGGGAAAAAATCGATCACATGGCAGCGGTTTCTCTTGATGATGTACTCTCCAACGCACTAAACATCCGTTTGTCCCAAGACAACGTACTCGGGAGCCGCATGAGCATGCAAGGTATCTCAGGGCGCAATGTTAAAATTTTGGTTGACGGTATTCCTATGATCGGGCGCCAGGATGGCAACTTAGATCTCAGCCAAATTAATTTGCAAGACATTGAGCGGATTGAAGTAGTAGAAGGTCCACTGAGTGTCAATTTTGGAACCGATGCGCTGGCAGGAACCATCAATCTAATAACCCGAAAGGGAGGAAGAGAAAAAATTGGTATTCGTTCCACCACTTACCAGGAAACGATTGGAACATACAATCAAAACCTGTCAGTGAACTTCAATCACAAAAACTTGTTTGCCCGCGTGAGCGGTACACGTAACTTTTTTGACGGTTGGAACCCGGGTGACGACCACATGTTCAGTCCGCCAGAACGATCGGCAGACGAAACGCGTGTGCAGCAATGGAAGCCGCGGGAGCAATGGTTGGGCAGTGCTTTGGTGGGATGGCGCGGAACTACGAGCGAGGTGTCTTACCAGTTTCGCTACTTTGAGGAAACCATTAAAAACCGAGGATTTCCCAGACCACCTTATGGTGAATCCGCCTTCGACGATCAATACATTACCCGGCGTACCGATCATGGTATCAACTACAAAACCACCATCACCGATAATATTCGGTTTTCCGCTGTAGCGGGATACAATCATTACGAGCGGGAGAAAAACACGTTCCTGACCGACCTAACTACTTTAGGGCAAAGCTTATCAGCGGCTGAAGGTAGTCAAGACACATCGGTGTTTGAATTGTGGATGAGTCGGGGTAGTGCCGTTTTTGGTGCAGATTCTTCCAAGATCAAATGGGAGTTGGGTTACGATGCGCAATACGAAACCAGTGCTGGGCGCAGGATCGAAGGCCGTACCCAGGAATTGGGAGATTATGCGCTTTTTGTCACTTCTGAGATTCAGCCTTTCGATGGGATGGTGCTGCGACCTGGTTTAAGAGCCGCTTACAACACCGATTATGATGCGCCACTGCTTCCCTCATTCAATGTTCGTTATCGGCTCAATAAATGGGTAATTCGGGGAAGCTATGCCCGGGGATATCGTGCTCCGAGCTTGAAGGAATTGTATTTTTTCTTTGTGGATATTAACCACAACATTCGTGGAAACACCGACTTGAAATCAGAATCATCGCACAATTATACCGCCAACCTACAGCGTAACTTCTTGCTCAACAAAAACCTGTTTAAAATTGAGTTAGGCGGTTTCTACAACAAAATTGATAACCTGATTACCCTGGCACAAGGGGAAGGAACGTTGTTTACTTACGTCAATATTGGAGAATACCAAACCCGAGGTTTGCGCATGAACGGCTCCTGGATGCGAGCAGGTTGGAATGTGCAATCCGGATTGACGTATACTGGACAATACAATGCCATCAGTGAAGCATTTTCAGTAGATCGCTTCAGTTATTACCCCGAAGCCAATCTGAACCTTACGAAAACCATCCTGAAAACCGGAACCGTCATTTCAATTTTCTACAAATACCAAGGCGAACTGCCCGGTTTCCGACAAACCGCAGAAGACCAGGTGGAGCCTTCTTTCATTGAAGCCTACCATACTGCTGATATGACGGTAACGCAGCGTTTTTGGAAACAACGAATTGGTATTTCAGCAGGCGCAAAAAATCTGTTTGATGTACAAAATGTGGCAGCTGGACTCTCTGGTGGAGTACACAGCTCCAATGCAAGTTCAGTACCGGTGAGCACCGGGAGGTTTTATTTCCTTAAATTGGATTTACAATGGTTGAAAAACTGAAACAAATAGTGCTGTTGGCTGGTGTTTGCAGCCTGCTTTATGCCTGTGAAAGAGAGGAAGATCCCATTCAACCCTACGATCGAGGTGGGGTAGAAACGGTGCAGATTGCCATGGGAGAAAACTATGGAACCCAGGTTTGGTATGATTTGGGAACCCAGCAAGTGGTGAGCACAAACGAGCGAAGTGCCTGGGACATTGCATTCGATTGCTCTGCCACCTCTAACAACATCTTTTTAAACACCTCGGTGGCCATGAAGGCTGCCCCTGTACCTGGAGCTGTATTCGAAGACGTAACCTCCGATGCTGGCCTCTTCTACCGTCCAGATCACCCCGAGGGGCATTCCGACAGTTTGTCTTTTGCAAATTGGGAAACCACCCCGGCAGTCTGGGTTTTGGACCTTGGTTTTCGAGCCAGTGGGACTTCTCGTGGCAAGCGTAAAGTATCCGTTGAGATGACCGCTGATGGGGCTTACTCCATTCGCCACGCTAAATTGGACGGCACAGAAGAGGGAACGGCTATCATTCAAAAAGACGATCGATTCAACTGGTTGGCTTTTTCGTTCACTACCAATTCTTCCATAGAAATAGAGCCGATCAAAGAAACGTATGACCTCTGTTTCACCACGTATACTACAGTTTTTTACGATCCTTATCTTCCCTATTTGGTCAATGGGGTCTTACTCAATCCTCACAACACGCAAGCTGTCCGCGATACGATGGATGACTTTTCAGCGCTGAATCTGGATATATTGGCGGACCGAGACCTTACCACACAGGCCAACATTATCGGCTACAATTGGAAATCATATAACTTGGCCGAGGGGGCATTTACTGTATTTCCTCAAATTGTTTACCTGGTTCAGGATTCTGAAGGATTCTATTATAAGATGCACTTTATCGATTTCTATGATGCCAATGGCATTAAAGGGCATCCACTCTTCGAGATGCAGCGTTTATAATCACGCTCAGGAGTTTCGTTGATTTATTCAGGTCTGCGCTCCTTCATTTAGGTGCTTTTCCGTTTCTTTGTAGCCCTTCCGAGGGGCTACCCTGGAAGGATAACCCTCAATAAATGAAGTTTTTACCTGTTTCTTATGCGCATGTCTTTTTCCCTCGTTCGTAAGCTCATTCCTGGATTGCTCGGAATAGCTTTTCTTGCTTCTTGTTCTTCTACTCCTGCACACCTGAAAACCATTTCGCCCGATTCTCCGGTGGTGGTTTCGGTAGACCTTACCAGTTTGGCCTGGAAGGGAGATTTACAAAATTTACCCAAAACCAAGCTCTACAGGCAAATGAAAGAGCAAATGGAATCTGGTGATCCCAAACGCTCAGAGCAGCTTAAAAAATACAGCAAAGACCCATTTGCTGCCGGTATTGACTTCTTGGAAAATACTTACTTCTTTGTGCACATGGAGCCCAGAGAGGACAATCAGGAGTACAAAGACACCTACCTCTGTTTTGCCGCCGAGTTGTCCAATTCCGAGAAATTTGCTGGAATGATAACTGAGATGTTCGGTAGCGACAAAATCGAAACCAAAGAGGCTTTTCAGTCAGTAGCTATTGATGAAGATGTAATGATTGGTTGGACAAACGAAGCTGCCGTTTTGGTAAGTTCCGAGCGCTACGATCCCAGCTTGGGAATTGCTAAAGTGATGGAAAAAGCACTTACTCGCACCGAAGAACAGTCGGTGTTGGCCAACGCAAATTTCAAATCCTTCCTGAAAAAAGACCACGACCTGTCAGCCTGGGTATCCACAACCGGCTTGAAAGATGAGTTTGAACGCTCCTTAGAAAAAACCGAAGAGGAACTCACCGCCGAGCAATTGGCAGACAATTACCTACATGCTTACCTCGATTTTGAAGACGGTGCGATCAAAATGGGTATGGATGGATTCCTCAACCAGGCATTGCCCGAAAAGTACCGCAATCGTAACGGTCGGGTACCCGAAGAATCGCTCATTGATTTTGTACCTGGAGGCGATGAAACCTATGCATTGATGACGGTAGGCTGGGATATGAAAGCCTCTGAGCAAGTGATGCGCGAACGCTTTGGAGAAGATGGCGAAAGGTTTCTGCAGCGTGTAGGCATGTCCTTCGACGACCTTTTTGAGTCCCTCACTGGTGATATGGTAGTGGCCGTTCCAGGGTTTGAAGAATTGGAAAGCGTTTCCAAAGACTACGACTATGAAACGGGTGAATTCATTGATCGGGTAGAGAAAAAGGTTCAGCCTCAGGTGATCTGTATCTTAGGAACTGGCAGTGATCAATTGACCGCTAAGGCCATCAAATATTTGCAAGAAGACCCTCAAATGGGAAATGCTGCCACAGTAACCCAAGAGGGGGGTAAGTATAAGATTACCAGTTCAGGCCCAGTGATCTACCTTGTGCAAAAGGAAAAGGCGCTTATAATCTCCAACAGCCCTACGTTGGCCGATGCGGCTGAAAATGGAGGATTTAGCGGAAGCGAAGCCCTTGCTGGTTCGCTTCGCGACAACGCTACCAACCAATCGTTTTCGGGATATTTCAACCTCAACTACGACAACTATCCAATGGAAGGCGTTCAAAGCATTCTGGGTCAATTTATGTCTACCATGTTGGCTGGTAAACGTGATCTTTTAGTTTACGAAGGCCTTTACATCACTGGTAATGAAGACCATTTAGATGCTGAGTTGCGTTTCCACCAAAAAGATGAAAACAGCCTGGTGGTCATGATCAATATGCTGGACGGGGCCATCTAATGGACCTTCGACTCCAAAAAGTCGTACCCGTCCCGCTGCGCGATTGGAACCTCAGCCAATCTGGTGTTTGGAATCAGGAGGTACTTTTAGAGTGTGGGAAATCCTATTTGGTGACCTCTCCCTCTGGAAAGGGTAAATCAACCCTGCTGAACTTGCTATACGGCATTCGTCGTGATTTTGATGGTGAGGTAGTTGCTGGCAACCGAAAATGGAGCCACTTGAAAAGAAACCAGTGGGCCACCCTGCGGCAAACTGAAATTTCCATGGTTTTTCAGGGGTTGCGCCTGTTGCCGCAGCTCAGTGGTTGGGAAAACCTTCGTTTGAAATCCCGATTACCTCTGCATGTCACCGAATCCCGAATGCGGGAAATGGTGGAACTGTTGGGCATTGTAGATTTGATGGGCAAAAAGTGTGCGTTTTGGTCATATGGCCAACGTCAGCGTTTGGCCATCATTCGGGCGTTGTTGCAACCCTTTCATTGGTTGTTGTTGGATGAACCATTCAGTCACCTTGATCGGGACAACATCGCATTGGCCGCACAGCTCATACAAGATGAATGTCAACAGCGCAATGCTGGCGTATTAATCGCTTCCCTTGGCGATGATTACGAATTGAAATTAGACGCTCAATTGGCCCTTTGAAATGTTGCGGAAAGTACTTTGGAAAAACCAAGGCCTTGGAAAATTAATATTGGCCTCAATTGGCGCATTTCTGGGCCTGTTTCTGTTCCTCTTTTCCATTCAGTTCTACCAGGATATTCAATCCCTTTTGGCTAAAGACGATCTTTTTGGTGCCGGATTCTTGGTGATCAACAAGGAAGTATCGCTTCTAAATATGGCTGGTGTGGGCAACACTGGTTTTCGAGACAATGAGTTGGAAGATTTAAAGGCCCAGTCCTACATTGAGGATGTAGCTCCTTTTGTGCACAGTACGTTTCGAACCTATGCCTCCATTGGTTTGGGAGGACAAGAACAGGAAATTCGCACCGATATTTTTTTCGAATCCATTCCCGATGCTTACCTCGACATTAATGCTGAAAAATGGGGTTGGGAAGGACCAGCAGATGAAATTTCCATTGCCCTACCGGCTGATTATTTGAAGCTGTACAATTTTGGCTTTTCGCAAAGCTATGGCTTACCCCAGGTTTCCTCAGGCACCATTGGCATGGCTCGATTAAAATTGAAGATCAGTGGAAAAGGCCGTACTGAAACTTTTTACGCGCGTATTGCAGGCTTTAGCGATCGGATCAATGCCATCTTAGTTCCCCAAGGGTTCATGGAATATGCCAATGAGAGGTTTGGCGACCGGGAGGCACGCAAACCCAGCAGGGTGTTGGTGGTGTGCAACGATCCGGCCCATCCCGACTTGGAGCAGTACCTTAAGGAAGAAGGCTACGAAACCAACCGGGAAAAATTGAAAAATAGCCGCATGCAAAGCGTTTTACGCATTGTAGTGGGCGTATTGGCAGGCATAAGCGTGCTAATCATTTCCCTGGCCCTAATTGTATTTACACTTTCTTTTCAGTTGATCATTACCGGTGCGGCAGAAGAAATTCAGCTCATGCTCCATTTGGGTACCAGGGAAGGGGCAATTGCTGGCTATTACCTCAAGTCTTTTTCCTTGATTTTATCAGGCTTAGGCTTAGGTATAATTGGAGTAGTAGGCTATGTGAAAGGCTTGGTCATCGATGTTTTGCAAGAGCGCGGCTTTGAAATTCCCGAAGGCATCGATGCAGCTGTTTGGTTGTCACTGATGGTTGTATTGGGTGTATTTATGTTGGTAAACACCGTAAGCATTTTTCAGAGCCTTAGAAAGCTTGCCTGACCGGTTTCAAGAAGCAATACTCCGAATCAAGGTGTTGATACGATGCTCTTCATCCATTGAGCGCTGATCGACGGGAATTTCAAGTAAAAGTTTTAGTCGTTGAGCTTTCTCGGCCAACTCAAGAATTGCTTCAATCCGGTGATGCACTGTCGCGATTTTTTGGACTTCTGAAGCGGTAGTCAGATGATGAGTTGAATCGCCTGTAAAGAGGGTTGGATCGCGATGAAATTGGTCCGGGAGTGCTTTGTCTTTTTTCATGCCGCCCGAGCCCAAAAGAGAATGCCAGGAGCCAAGGTTTGCGCTGATTTTTTGAATAGAATCCGTCTTGATATCCAGATTATAGAGACCCATTACTGATCCAATTCAGTCTACCGCAAATCCAAAAATCAGTGCAACCGGTCCACTGCGCAGCAGTGGCTACCTTGGAGGATGGTCAATGTCTTTTGGAGCTTTGGCAGGAAAAGGGGAAAGAGCTTCCGGTTTCAAAAAGCAATAATCCGAATCAAGGTGTTGATACGATGCTCTTCATCCATTGAGCGCTGATCGACGGGAATTTCAAGTAAAAGTTTTAGTCGTTGAGCTTTCTCGGCCAACTCAAGAATTGCTTCAATCCGGTGATGCACTGTCGCGATTTTTTGGACTTCTGAAGCGGTAGTCAGATGATGAGTTGAATCGCCTGTAAAGAGGGTTGGATCGCGATGAAATTGGTCCGGGAGTGCTTTGTCTTTTTTCATGCCGCCCGAGCCCAAAAGAGAATGCCAGGAGCCAAGGTTTGCGCTGATTTTTTGAATAGAATCCGTCTTGATATCCAGATTATAGAGACCCATTACTGATCCAATTCAGTCTACCGCAAATCCAAAAATCAGTGCAACCGGTCCACTGCGCAGCAGTGGCTACCTTGGAGGATGGTCAATGTCTTTTGGAGCTTTGGCAGGGAAAAAGGAAAAGTGCTTCCGGTTTCAAGGAGCTTGACGGTAACACTTAATGAGTTAGCAGTAGGTCTACCTGATGGTGAAGTTCTTCCAAACATCGATCAATGGTCTCAAGATGGGTTCGAAAGGAAAGCACTGCTAACCTTAAATACACTTTTCCATCAACTGTAGTAGAGGAGAGGAACACCTTTCCGCCTTCTTGAATTTTTTTGACCAGTTGCAAATTGAAGGCATCTATGTCTTGACCATCCTCCGGACAATAGCGAAATAGAACCACCGATAAGTCAGGTTCTGGGCCAACTTCAAATCCGGTAGACTCTTTTAGGAATTGATGGAAATACCGCGCGAGTAGAATCTTTTCATTCAAGGCATGCTTAAAGCTGTTCAAACCAAAGAGGCGCAGCGGAAGCCACATCCGAAGTCCTCTGAAATGTTTACTCAATTCGGGAGACAGATCGGCTGGTGACCACTCCTCCGTAGCTCTCAAAGTGTCCTGCATGTAATTGGCTTGGTAAAAGTGAGATTGCTGTAGCAAAGCACCATTTTTGACCAATACTGCTCCAGTACCGTATGGAAGAAACAATCCCTTGTGTGGATCGATGACCAGAGAATCGCTCAACTCAATCCCTTCGAAATGTTCTTTCACTAAATCTGAAAGCACAAAAAAACCGCCATAAGCTCCATCAATGTGGTACCACAATCCCTCTTTTTGGGCAATTTCTCCCAATTCCTTCAATGGATCAACTGCACCCGTATCCGTCGTTCCTACCGAGGCCACCAATAAAAAGGGTCGAAGCCCGGCTTTTCGATCTTTGTTCAACAGCAATTGAAGCGCCTCTGGCTGCATTCGAAACCGTTCGTCCACCGGCACCTCATGCAGTTTGGCCTCCGCCAAACCTGCAATGCGTAAGGCTTTGTTTACCGCATGGTGCACCTGCGCAGTACAATACACCACAGCCTTTGGGATGTCAGCACAACGTAACTGATGCGCTTCGCGTGCCGTAACAATGGCCGTGAGTGTTGCAATAGATCCTCCCGAGGCAAGGCTGCCGGCAGCTGTTGCAGGATAGCCAATGAGTTGGGCCATCCATTCTAATAGTCGGTTTTCGAGTCGAACCGCTCCGGGAGAGGCAAAGTAAATACCCGCATACCGGTTGGCAATCGCAGCTATAAAATCGCCAATGGCTGATGGATACACTCCACCACCCGGGATGTAACCCAAATGACCTTCTGATGCTGGATCAAGACCATGCGCATCGATTTCATTCCGAATAAAATCCAATGTTTCGGCCATCGGTAGCGGATGATCCTGAATGAAATCATTCCACTGCTCAGGTTTTCCCTTAGAGCCAGTGAAAACAGGCCTCTTCTCAAAGCCGGCAAAAAATGCTTCTGCATACCCTCCAGCCGCTGCTAACCATTGCTGGCGTGTTTCTGCCTCCGGTTCGAGTTTCCTGCTGTACTGAGCAATAGAATTGATTTTTTCGCGTAAATCAGGTAACTTCATGGTTGCGATTTTCACAATACTACTTAATCCAACACATCGATCAATAGGCCATAACCCGAGAAAACATGCTTTTTCCCGGGAAAACTTTGAATGCTCCAACCATTTGGAGATTCACCTGCATCTTTCAAACAGCAGAGGCATTCCTTCCGCATGAAGTATTCTGACCAGAGTAGCGAGCAAGACCTTATTCTAGGGTGTCAAAAAGGGCATTCTCAGGCACAAAGGTTTTTGTACAAACGGTTCTACAGTAAAATGAAGAGCGTTTGTATGCGTTACGCCCGTGACCCTGATGAGGCAGAAGAAATGCTCAATTCTGGATTTTTAAAAGTTTTCAATGCCATCAACCGCTATGAGGCCAGAGGGTCTTTTGAGGGTTGGGTACGGAGAATTGTCTTGAATAGTGCGTTAGAACACATTCGAAGGCAAGTCAAATACCGGGAAACGCTCACCTTCGATACATATCACGAAGGTTCAGTTTCTTGTGATGCCGTCGAAACCTTGATGGTAGAAGACCTGTACAAAGTGATTCAGAAACTGCCTACCATGCAGCGAATGGTATTTTGTTTGAATTTGTTGGAAGGGTATACCCACAAAGAGATCGGAGAATTGCTAAGTATTCCGGCAGGTACCTCAAAATGGCACTTGTCAGAAGCGAAAAAACAATTTTCTAAGCTTGCTAAAACCTACTATAGTAGATCGTATCAGAAATGAACCAAAAGGATCAATACACCGAAAAGTTGCTCAAAGACCGCATTGAGCAGCACACTTTCGAATTTTCGGAAGACCGGTGGGACGCAATGGCTTCCATGCTCGAAAGCCAACCCCAACCTGTGGCTTCCCCGTGGAGCTGGTTTGGTTTCTCCCTCAACAGCATCATGGTTCTTATTGCCGGTGCCGGAACTTTTCTCCTGGGATTGGTCCTGGTTTCCCCTATCGATACTGTCAATGCCGAAAATGCTGCTGCGGTCGCAGCGTTGAAGCCATCCCTCTCAGACAACATAGAACAAACTCAATCAATATCACCGTATTCATCACCAATCGCTTCGTTTTTTACAACCGAAGGTACCGATCGAAGCGAAGGAAATGGCACCATTGCATCGGCTCATTTATTTCCAATTATAGAAAATAAAGCAAAAGATAACGCAGTTGCATCTGCCCATGTTCCTCGCAACGAAAAGGTTGCTTCTGCTTCAAAGAGTAAGTTAGAACCACAGAATGCGTCCGTCCAAAAAAGCTCTATATATCCAACGGGGCAAGTTGCTGCATCGAGTGAAGTTGCTTCCTCATTGGCGCAGAAGGAAACGGCTACAGCTTCAGTATCAGAAAGCCAGCCGCTTGGTCTTGTAAATAGCGCTACTGGAAAAGCAACCGATAGTGAAATGAATCAGAATGCTTCCGTCACTCTTCAGGTGGAAGTGTCTCCTGGCCTTATGGCCGGAGATCAGGCTGAATATCAGGAAGAAGGCGAAGCTGCCATTGCGAAAAAGCGATTGCCTTCCAACCTTGGTTTGAATAAAAACAATTCCCGGGGTATTGCACTTCGCGACATCAACCGAGGAGGCCGTGGTCGTTTCCGCATGCACCATGTGAAGGGAGCCGCCCATATCCGTAGAACCAAAAAAGGATTGCGCTGGGGCAATGCTTCCCATCAATTCAACAACAGTCAGCTCTTCAACATTTGGGACAACCCCGCCTATGTGGGCGTAGAAGAAGGACAAAACCTCATTATTCAAGCCAATCGCTCTTGGTTGGGCATGTACCGGCCTAAAGGACGTGGGTTAGATTCTGATTTGAAAAACCGTTCTTTCTACCGTTCACCTACCAATTATCAAATTGGTTACTACGGTCACTTAGGCGGAAAACACCGTACTGCACTTGGAATATATGTAGAAGATGAAAACCAGCGTTTGCTGAGACAAACCAGAATAAACGCCTCCATATCACACAAATTTTCACTCAGCAAAAAGCAATACCTGAGCTTTGGACTCAATGTGGCTTACACCCAAAATCAGGTCTTCTTCAACGAGCTCTATTTTCCCGATCAGGTGGATCCTCGCCAAGGTGTGATTTACAACACTTTGGACCTTCCGGTTACCAAGTTTACCCGTTCGGTTGACTTTTCGTTGGGAATGTTCTATAGCTATCGGAAATTCTATGCCGGAGCAGCGATCAATCAATTTGTGCAACCTCGGATAACCTACTTCGAAGAGGCAGCGATTCCAGAGCGCGACCTTCAACGTGAGGTTCACATGGCCAGTGGCTTCGATGTAGACCTTTCCAAGAAATTTACCCTTAGCCCATCGGCAACGGTAGAGGTGAATGCTAAAGGTATCGAGTTGAACCCGGGTTCATTTGTAAAATACAACAACCAATACATGTTTGGGCTTTCTTATAGAAACCTCAACGTAGTAACTGCCCATGCTGGTTGGCTCTTAGCCGATCACATGCGATTATTGGTCGCCGTAGGAACTCCTACCCAAGCAGACTTGCTTGACTATGGCCGTATCGCCTATATGGAGGCAGGTTTGCGCTATCAGTTTGGCAAGCGTACCCACAAAACCTCAATTTTGGTGTATGATTAATTCCGCCTTGAGGTGGAGTGTTGCAGCACTGGTACTATTGACCGGCTGTACAACAGACGATGACAATCCGGAGTGCACCCGTACGATTGAGTCCAGCATCACTGTTGTAGTGGAAAACGCCGGCTATGTATGTCTGTATGCTGATCAAACCGCCGAATTGCGAGTACTACCCCGACCCGAAGCCACTTACTTGTGGAGTTCGGGAGATTCAACCGCCTCCATAGAGGTAGATCAACCAGGCATTTATTCGGTCTCCGTCAGTGATACCAACGGAAGTGTAGATTCCTTTCTGATTCAGTTGTATGATTGTAACCCACCCGACCTGGTGGCTATTCCAAGTAGCTTCACGCCAAATGGTGATGGGATCAACGATATTTGGTTTCCTGTCATTGCAGAATCGTGTGGTATAAATGTGCAAGTAAGAGATCTGGATGGGAATCGCATGTTTGAAACCAGTGATTTCACTGAAGCCTGGAATGGCGAAAACATATTCGAAAATTTGCCCGCCCCAATGGGTACCTACTTTTACACCGTCAACGTCACCTTTTTTAACGGAACTACTTCCGACTACACAGGTGAGGTGCTTTTGATCCGATAGCTTTCAGGGGTTCGGAGCGAAAGAAATAACTACTTTTAGTCCGATGCACTCCCGAACGCGCATTCTTCTTTTCCTGCTTCTTTTGGGATATACCCCAGGTTTTTACTGCCACGCTCAAGAAGCAACAACAGAAAAACCCAACCCAACCAGCATGGAGCCGATTTTAGAAAAATCGGCCAACCTGTTGCTTTCCATCGAAGAACAAGGCTACGAAGTGGTGCACCTTGAAGTGGACATCCTCAAAACCGTTAGGTACACCTACCGCTCCTTATATCCCGATTACGAATACGGTCTGCTAATTTTTGGCGATTACCGACTGAAATCAGTTCAGCTCAAGGTGTACCAAAATTTAGATGGTGCCTGGGCGCCAATCACTGGCCTAAAGACAGAACAACAGAACGGAAATACCTTAGTAACCTTCAAACCGCAAGCGTATGGCAAGTATCGGTTTGAGTGGATCGGTGAAGCATTTGTAGCCGAACAAACCGCTGGTCATGCTGGTCTGCTAATTTTCCATTAAGCCTTTGGAGTAGAATAACCAAGCAGTTCGTCCAAAGTGCCTGTAGAAACCGCATGATAGTTAGAGCGGTATTTACCATACAACTCCAACGCCCAATCCAGTTGATCACTTTCCTTCATAGCCGTGTAAATTGGCTCCAGAAACTTCCGACGACCCACTCTACTTAGAAAATCTTCCAGAGCGGGTTTAGCAGGAGCATACCGACCGTGAATGGCCCGAACAAACCACAAAGACAGAATTTCGCTATTGCCCGATTGGGTAAAGCCAAAGTTCTGATCCAATTCGGAAAGCTGTTTTTGGCTCATGTCCATAGGTAAGTTCCGCAAGAAGTGTTGCCACTCGCTCGATTTCCAGTTTTTAGTGCTAAGCTTTCCGGGATAAGCCCCTTCTTTCCAAAATTCAATGGCTTTCTCTACCGAAGCAAACCGTTCGGAGGCAATTGCAGGACAGTTGTTTGGAATACCAGGGCCATAGACCCAAGCCTTTAGATCAACCCCTTCTTTCATTCCTTCTTCAGTAAGTAAGTTGGATTCAAGATAGGAGAGGAAACCCTCCGTATCCATGCTTTGGAAAGCATGCGAATTGAAATAACTTTTCAAAAAGGCATCAAATTTTTCACGGCCTACCGTTTCCTCCAACATGCGCAGGAAGAAATAGCCTTTTTCGTAGGCGATATCCGTCAATCCCTCATCAGGATCACGTCCTTCGAGATCCAGCTTCAGGTGAGTGTCTTCTGCATCCAGTTTAGCCACCGTATGCTCTAAATCTTGAAAACCCAGTTGGGCCAGCATGTCCGCAAAGTCTTTTCCGTAAAGTGCTTCCATGATTCGGCGTTCGAAATACACCGTAAAGCCCTCATTCAGCCAAAAATCGTCCCAGGTGATGTTGGTCACCAGGTTGCCCGACCAGCTGTGCGCCAATTCGTGCGCCACCAAAGAAGTCAATGACCGGTCGCCTGCCAAAATTGTAGGAGTAGCAAAAGTGAGTCGTGGGTTTTCCATTCCGCCAAACGGAAAGCTTGGGGGAAGTACCAACACATCATAACGGTCCCAGACGTAATCGCCATAGAGGGCCTCCGCTGCATGTAGCATGTTTTCCATGTCTCCAAATTCGTATACCGCTGATTCAATCACTGAAGGTTCAGCGAAGACACCAGTTTTTTTGCCGATAGACGCAAAAACGAGATCTCCAGCTGAAAGTGCCATCAGGTAGGAGGGTATGGGTTGCTTCATTTGAAATTGATATTCCCCTGAGGCTGCTTTTTGGGTAGGGTTGGAGGCACTCATGACAGCGAGCATGCCTTCCGGGGCTTTTACCTCAGCGGAATAAGTAAAACGCACTCCAGGTACGTCCTGGCAGGGAACCCAGGTACGGGCAAGGATGGCCTGGCTCTGGCTGTATAGAAAAGGCATGGTCTTGTCCGCCGTTTGCTCCGCTGGAAGCCACTGCAAGGCTTTGCAAGAAGGGTCTGTCTCATACTCAACCGTTACGGTCTTGGTTTTTCCATCGATAGGGATGGCAAGCCCTTGGCCAAAAAGTTCATGAGCGGGTCCCAGGATAATGGGTAAAGGTTCATCCGACTGGTCATTTCTCACTGAGAGCACCTGCATTCCCCAAACATCCAGAAACACATAATTGGCTTCTTGTTTATGATCTAATGTCCAGGTAGCACTTCCTTTCACCACTTTCCGGTCAAAGTCTAAAGCCAGTTTTAAATCGAGATGACTGACCTTCACCGCCTCAGGTTGTGAAAAACTATGGTTTGTGATGGGGAAGTCAGGCTGCTTTAGGTCTTTTACTTCCACGTTTTCAGAAGTTGGTGACGGGCTGCCACATCCACTGAAAAACAAGACATTAACCACTAAAAAAAGCGCAAAGAGAATACGTACCATAATGAATTGCTATGAAGAGGGCCAAAGTTAGGGAAAGTACTATTTGGGAGTAGCGAATTACCGGCTTAAGTAATTTTCAGAAACTTTTGAAAGTTTAGAAACAAGTGTTATATTTGGTTTATGGAATTTGAAGAAGGACGAGAAAAATTTATACAAGCGTGGGGAACTTTGGGTTCAAGCTGGGGCATCAACCGCACCATGGCACAAATTCAAGCCCTTTTGCTTATCTCTCCTGAATCTATGACTACTGAAAGTATCATGGAGGAACTCAACATCAGTCGAGGTAACGCAAACATGAGCTTACGCGCTTTGATGGATTGGGGAGTGGTATTTAAGGAGAATCGTCCGGGAGAGCGCAAAGATTACTTCTACGCTGAAAAAGATATTTGGAAAGTAGCAGTACAAGTGACGCGCGAACGTAGAAGAAGAGAATTAGAACCCCTCATCAGAGTGTTGGGTCAGGTAGAAAGCGTGCCCCAAGAAGATGGGGAGGAGTATCAAGAGTTTAAAAAAGTGACCGAAGACATTAGCAAGTTCGCCGATAAAGTAGACGGTTTGTTTGACAAATTGGCCAAAGCCGATGAGCATTGGTTTGTAGGTAATTTTTTGAAGCTTCTTCGGTAGACTTTTTTTACCTACAAACTTTCAAAAAATATTGAAAATTCAAAAAATACTGATCATGCATAAACCAATCTTATTCTGGATACAAACCGCGCTCTTGGTTCTTGCAGTCGTTGCTAGTCTATTTGCTTGGGCTGGGCTTTGGATATGGCTGATACCCGGAAGTGTTCAACTACTACTCGCCTTGTGGGATACCATCGAACCCAATCATTTATTTCCAACCTCACAACCCAAAATTTATTGGTATTGGATGAGTGTATTTGCTGCCCTTGGACTTTGGGCGGTAGGTGTAGGGAGTTGGGTTGCCTTATTCCCCATGGCAATGTATGAGGTGTTTTCCTTCATAGTGGCCTTTCAATGGGACTTACCCGAAAAGCGAAGTAAGTTTTTACCCAATCTAAAATTCTGACTCTCTATGCAGTGGTTGCTGTAGCATTATGAATTGATCCTCAATCACAAATTATGGACATCGGACTCATTCTTTTCATTCAACTCTGCTTTTGCATCGGCTTGGGCTGCCTCAAAGTGATGAACGATACGGACTATTTTCCATTGTGGTTCTTTTTTGGCTTTTTCCAATTGTTGGTCGGCATTTTTGACCTTTTACGTTGGAGTTGGTTGCCCTCTATCCATCGAAAGAAACTAACCATCTATTGCATAATGGTGGTTGCCTATTTTGGACTTTTCGTTTTTGCCCCTTTTGATCCTCGTGCCGATAGTTTTTGGGTTTCTGGAATTCCTTGGATCATGGCGACTTGGCAGATAGGCAACGGTATTGTTCTATTTCGCAAAAGGCAACTCCAACAAAACTAAAACGGACGAGAAACATTCCCCAATACTGAGTACAACATGAAAACTCCCGATCATTACCTTTTACTCTTCGATGGAGCTTGTCCATTTTGCCGATGGTACTCGCTGCAGTTTGTAAACTGGAAGTTTTTAGCTCCTGAAAGCCGTCAAACTCTGCAATCTGCTTTAAGTAGCAATCCGGGAATTATACCTGATCCTGAGCGTGCGCGGCATGAAATCCCCTTGCTGGATCGCCAAACCGGGCGGGTACTCTATGGCATCGATGCCCTTTCGGCAATTCTGGCTTATCGTTGGAATTGGATTCGAATTCCGGTTCAATGGAAGTGGGTAAGATGGATTTTGCAACAGCTGTATATGTTTATTTCCTTCAATCGAAGAATCATTGCCGGAGAACGCCTTCAATCAGGAGCCTGCGAATGCGGTCCAACCAGGCACCCGGGGTATCAATGGACTTTCATTGTGGTTATGGCACTCACTTCTGTGTTTCTCAGTCTGTGGTTTGGTCATATAACTGCCCCGGTAATACAAGGTTTTTTTCCGTCTTTTTTGCCCATACATACCTTGCTTTTAGTAGGCACGGGATGGGCATTACAAGGCCTTGCCATTTGGTTCACTACGCCAAAAAAGCGGTTGGCTTATATAGGGACTTTATCTACCCTTGCTTTCACAGGGCTTCTGGTCTTGATAGGTGTGGCAATACCGCTTTTTAGTCTTTTTCCGGCAACCTTAGTGTGGGGCTGCATGAATCTTCTCATCTCAGTTAGCGCCAGTTTTATTTTCATGTGGAGTCAACACCGCAAACGCTTAAGAAGCCTTTGCTTGAATCAAACCTGGCATTTAACATGGACTTTCAATTTGTGGCTTAGCCTTTTCGGCTGGGTTGGATTACTATTTCTATAAACACTTTTCAATTATGGCAGTAGTCAATAAAACCGTTTCGTTTCCTATTTACGACTTGTTGCAACTCAAAACTTTTATTCTGGAAAGCAAAAGACCTCAATTGGGTAAGCCAATGACGAGGCAAGCATCTAAATCGAAATTAAGCTCTCCACATGTATTAGATCATTGAGCTTATGCTACCTCCTTTGCCCTTTTCCTATCGTGGCACACTCAACCAAGTCAAACTGGTAGCTTTTTCGGTTGATCGTGACGAAATCGTTCCGCGACTTCCTGATCCACTGCGAATGCTTCCCTGGCGTAACCGTGCCATTATCACGTTGGTAAACGTGAAGCTGACAGAAATGCGCCCGGCCGGTTTCCCTCGAAAATTAGGGATCAATTACCAGCACCTCGCATTTCGCCTGTCGGTAGACGACAGTCACCTGTTTGGAGGAAAGTCCAAAGGCATTTTTTTCTTAGACTCTTTTACCAACCAACCTTGGATCAAAATGTCTGGCAATATGGCTTCCAGTTACCGGTTCAACCTGGCTCGGATCAAAGACGATGATTACCTCTGTGAACTACGTGCTGAGGACCGGTTTTTCCATTATGCTTACAGCGATGCCCAACCTCAGCGTCCCGATAAGGCGCTTTTTCGAATGGTCAAGCGATTGGATCGGGCATATGCTGAGAACTTGGGAAGGGTTTATTGTACCCAAATCATGAGAAAAGAGTGGCCGATTCAATGGAAAAAACTCTACCATCTGGAAACCAATTTTTTTGAGACAGCTCGTCCTGAAGGAATGTTTACGGTTCAAAAACCCATTGCCTACCTCTGGAAAGCGCCCGTCAAAATTGCTCCAAACCTTTGGGAACGAGTAAGCAACGCGTGGCAACCGAAGACTCCCTTCTTAAAACCAACCTGAGCAATGCCCCAATTGGAACTTACCACCCGAATTGCCGCTCCACAAAACCGGTGTTTCAACCTCTGCAGGAGTATCGACCTTCTATGTGACAGCATTAGCCCCAATCTACGCCAGCCTCGGAATGCTCCTGCATCCGGGCTGGTAGTAGTTGATCAAATTGTTGAATTGGACGCCATGCAATGGGGTTACCGCTGGGTGCACCGTTCTAAGATTACTGCGTTAGAAACGAGCTATCATTTTCAAGACATTATGGTAAGTGGTCCTTTTAAAGCGTTTACGCACGATCACTATTTTGAAGCCAATGGTGCTGAAACCCTCATGCGTGACCGCTTTTTTTACGAATTACCTTTTGGATGGTTGGGAAAGGCAGCCAACGACTTGGTAGCGCAAAAAACACTCCGTGCCTTGCTGGAACGACGAAACCGCGCTTTAAAGGCCACTGCAGAAACTGAAGCTTGGAAAAGCTACCTGTAGCACTGGCAGTTTCTCCGCAATTTTCTCAATTTTGAAGGGCATCAAGCAGGACAAACCATCGTGGCAAACATCGACTTATCGGAAGCAGATTGGCAACAGCTTACTGCCCAGGGAATTACCTCAGTACAAATCCAACAACAGATTCAATGGTTTAAAACAGGCTTTCCATTTGCCGATTTGGTGCGCCCTTGTACCCCAGGAGATGGGATCGTCAGTCTTGACGACCAATTAGATCATTACATCAATGTATTCCATAACCGAATAGCTCAAAGTGAGTTGCTCAAATTTGTTCCGGCTTCGGGTGCAGCTACCCGGATGTTCAAACAGCTCTTCTTAGCGCAAGAAAATCCAGACTATCCTGATGTTCAGCAATTTGTACAGCAGCTCAAAAATTTCGCCTTCTATCGCGATTTACAAGATACTTTAGAAGAGCAAGAACAATCGGTTGACGCTCTTCAGCAGCAAAAACAATCAGCCACTTTGGCTGATGCCCTGCTTTCGTCGAAAGGATTGCATTATGGCCAAATGCCAAAAGGTTTGATTGCTTTTCACCAATACGAAGAAATCCCTCGAACGCCTTTAGAGGAACACCTTGTGGAGGGTGCAATGTATGCGCAGTCTGCCGACGGGATAGTGCGCTTGCACTTTACGGTTTCGGAAGAACATCTGGCCCGCTTTAAAAACAAGTTGACAGCGGTGGGCAAAGAATATGAATCCCGTTTCGGTGTGAGGTATGAGGTCACTTTTTCCTTGCAAAATCCGGCTTCGCAAACTCTTGCAGTAGACCCTGATAATCAACCCTTTCGGGATGAAGCTGGACACTTGGTACTGCGGCCCGCCGGCCATGGCGCTCTGTTGGAAAATTTGGGTGCTTGTAATGCGGATGTGGTGTTTATCAAGAACATCGATAATGTGCTGCCTGATTACCGAAAAGAACCTACCATACGCTATAAAAAGGCACTTGCGGGCTACCTGTTGGAAGTGCAACAAGAACAGTTTGCCTTGATCCGAAAACTGAAACATTCGCCAGATGAAACTGCACATGCAGCAGCAGAGGAATTCATCCTGCGAAAGTTTGGACGAAAGCTACCTAATTCCAGTACAGAAGCCTTGATCAGTCAACTCAACAGACCCATTCGGGTTTGCGGTATGGTGAAAAATCAAGGTGAACCTGGCGGAGGACCCTTTTGGGTGCGCAACAAGCAAGGAGAAATCTCGGCTCAAATCGTTGAGAAAGCTCAGATTGACCCCCAAAATAAGGACCATCAAGAACACCTCTCCAACGCGACACACTTTAACCCGGTAGACTTGGTTTGTGGGCTACGCGATTTCGAAGGCAAGCTCTTTTGCTTGCCCGATTTTTCTGATCCAGACACGGGATTTATCTCTATAAAATCGCAAGGTGGACGAGAATTAAAGGCCCAAGAGCTACCCGGGTTGTGGAACGGTGCCATGGCACATTGGAATACCATTTTTGCAGAGGTTCCGCTTGAAACCTTCAATCCGGTGAAAACCGTAATTGATTTGCTCAAACCGGAGCACCAACCCGAAGCCATTACTCCTTCAGCCGGGTCGTAACCTTTACTTCATTGTGTAGGGTGCGGTGCACCGGACATTTATCAGCAATTTCAAGCAGTCGTGATTTTTGCTTTGCATCCAGATCTCCCTCTATTTCTATCACACGATCAAAGTGGTCGATTTTGGAACCACTTTGTTCTGGACGATCACAGTCCTCCCGGTGTTGTTTGCCATGTTCTAAATGGACGGTAACCGATTGCAGGTCCCATTTCTTGCGGTTGGCGTACATCCGTAAAGTCATCGCAGTGCAAGCACCAAGGCTAGCGGTAAGCAGATCATAAGGAGTAGGGCCAAAGTCGTTGCCGCCGACAGATGTTGGTTCATCGGAGACGAACCGGTGTTTACCAGCCTTTACCTGCGATGAATAACCTTCGTCTGCATCATTTCTCACTACTACTGGCCGATTCGAGCTTAGGGTCTCCTCTTCTTTTTTCTCCAAATATCCGTTGGCCCAGGCTGCAATCATTGTTCCGGCATAGCTTGAGTCCGATTTTTTGGTCAGCAGATGATCTGCCTCATTGAGTGAAATAAAGCTTTTAGGGTGTTGTGCAGCTTTATAAATACGGGTAGCATTGGAAATGTCTACTGTACGATCTACCGGTGAATGAAGAATGAGCAGCGGAAGGTTGATCTCATGGATCACTTTATGTTCCTCAACCTCGATAAGTGCATCTAAAAACTCCTTCTTAATTGTAAAATCACGACCTCCAATGCTTACTGCGGCTTGTCCCTTTTCCTGAATCTCTTGAATACCTCCTGCAAAAAGATGGGTGACGTGCTCGGGATCGTAAGGAGCACCAAGGGTGGCAATTGCCTTGAGTGATGGAATCTTGCTGGCGGCACATAGCACTGCAGCACCTCCGAGCGAGTGGCCAATCATCAAAGTGGGAGCTTGGTATGCGTTGTTCAGAAAGTTGGCAGCAGCCACTAAATCGCCAACGTTAGAAGCGAAATTCGTATCCGCAAATTCACCTTCACTTTCTCCCAATCCGGTAAAGTCAAACCTTAAAACGGCAATGCCTTCCCGAGTCAAAGACCGGCTGATGTTTCGAACCGCTGTAAGGTTCTTATTACAAGTGAAGCAGTGTGCGAAAATGGCATAAGCATGCGGGTGCGTATCGAGGGGTAATTCAAGCCGTGCAGAAAGCTTTTGTCCAGCAAAATTGCTGAAAGAGACTTTTTGAGAATGCATAGAACCGAGAATCAGCTTTGGTGACTAAGCCTTAAAAGTAATACCAGGAATGGAATGAAATTGTCGTGTATAGCACATTTAAAAGCTCAATACGGAAGCCCGATTTTCCGATAGATGAATCCGAGCAGCCAACTCGGACCAATCAATAGGAACTGAATATCTTGAAGAAAGGAGGGCTTTTTTCCTTCCACTTTGTGACCGTAAAACTGACCGATCCACGCAACGATAAACACAATCAAAGACACCATCCACAACGGTGCGACTTGTGCATCTTCCACCATTCGAACCGCCATCAACATCCCAAGAGAAACCATTGCCATCCCTAAAAACATAGTAAAGGAAAGCCTCAAATAGAACAGAAGTCCTAAAAAGAGTAACACCAATCCCCAATGGCCAAAAGGAGCTAATGCAGCTGGCAGTAGGCTGGAGAAATAATCGTGAGGAATACTTGCTAACAGACCTATGACACTAAAAAAGATGAGCGGCACGCAAATCCAGTGTACCAGCTTGTTGAACGAATTTTGATGGCTCTCTCCATAGGCATCGAACCAGTCTTGCATGCTTCTCATAGGTTGGGAATAGTTAGGATGATATTCCCTAAAAGTTAAAACAAAACTGTCGAATAGGAGAGAGCTCCAGGTTTAGCCCAGCTCTAACTCTTCAATGATCGAGTCGATTCGGGACAAAAGACGGGCCTGTTCCTGTGGGAATTCCTTTTTGGTTTCCAGCTTTCCTACCACGCTGAAATAAAACTTAATCTTAGGCTCGGTTCCAGAAGGGCGGGCGGTGATTTTACTGCCATCAGCAGTGATAAACTGCATCACATTGGAACCGGGAAGCGAGATAGGGGAGTTGGTACCGGTAGTGGTGTTCATTTCAGTAGAGGACTTAAAATCGCGAATGGCAACCACCGCTGAGCCACCCAAAGTGGTTGGAGGAGTGTTCCTGAACCGTTCCATGAGTTGGGCGATTGCCTCCGCTCCCGTTTTCCCTTTCTTCGTAAATGAAACCAATTTTTCTTGGTAATAGCCGTGTGTTTGGTACAACTCGAGTAGCCTTTCGAAGAGAGAACTGTTTTTTTCGGCCGCGTGGGCAGCCGCTTCACAAAGCATTACCGAGGAGATTACGGCATCTTTGTCGCGCACAAAATCGCCAGCCAGGTAACCGTAACTTTCCTCACCACCGCCAATAAAAGCGCGCTTGCCTTCTTCTTTTTGAATCAGTTCTGCGATGTACTTGAAACCAGTTAGTGTTTCAGGACATGGAACTTGGTACGAAGCCGCAATGCGTGAAATCAAATCACTGGTCACCACGGTTTTGGCCACAAATTCTTTTCCTTTCAGCCGATTATTGGCCTTCCACTGTTGTAATAAGTAATCAACCAATAACGAGCCGGCTTGGTTGCCATTCAATAACACCAACTCACCTTCTGGATTGCGAACTCCGATGCCTACCCGATCGCTATCAGGGTCAGTACCCAATACAATGTCCGCTCCTTCGGCCTTAGCCTGGTCTAACGCCATTTCCATAGCCGAATTTTCTTCCGGGTTAGGAGAGGCTACCGTGGGGAAATTACCATCCGGAGTAGCTTGAGCTTCAACGATCGATACCGATTCAAATCCCATGCGCTGAAGCGCCTCGGGTATACTTTGAATTCCGGTTCCATGCAGCGATGTGTAAACAATCTTTAGATTGCTTTTGCCTTGGCGAAAGCTAAGGCCCACCACCCGATCCAAATAAGCCTTGTCCAGAACTTTTCCAATTGAGTGAATGAGGGCTTCATTGGCATCAAATTTTACTTCCTCTACCGATTGAATCTGGCGGACTTTTTCGATGACATTTCGATCATGAGGCGGTACCAATTGACCGCCATCTTCCCAGTACACTTTATAACCGTTATATTCTTTTGGATTGTGAGAAGCTGTGATTACCACGCCAGCCTTGCACCCCAGATGCCGAAGTGTAAAACTAAGTTCTGGAGTAGGGCGGAGGCCATCAAACAAGTACACTTCAAATCCGTTTGCTGAAAAAACTTCAGCTGTAGTTCGTGCAAAAAACGGACTGTTGATTCGTGAATCGTGGGCAATGGCCACTTTATGGTGGCCCGGCCCAAAGCTAGCCCTTAGGTAATTGGCCAAACCTTGTGTGGCCATTCCGATAGTGTAACGATTGATGCGGTTGGAGCCGGCTCCCATCACCCCACGAAGCCCACCGGTACCAAATTCTAAGTCCTTATAGAAAGCATCTTCCAAACCGGCTGGATCGTGATCCATCAAATGCTGAACAGCATCTCGGGTTTCGGAGTCAAAGGCAGGGGAAAGCCATTTTTCGGCTTTGGAACGAAGGATTGGATCCATAAGGCGTTAGTTGAAAAGGTGAAGATTGGGAGGCAAAATTAGCGGAAAACAAACAATCGAGACATCTCTACTTTTTTTCAAAGATTAGATAATCAATAACCCTCCTCAATCGAAAGCCTGAAAACAAAAACGGCGACCCTTTGGAGGCCGCCGTTTCCTTATTTGGTTTAATGGTTTTAATAAATACGTACTTCCACACGCCGGTTCTGAGCCCGTCCTTGAGGGGAATCATTGGTTGCCGCAGGGCGGCTGAATCCGTAGTGTTTGGTAGTAATTCGCGATTTGTCAATACCGCGAGAGATGAAGTAATCTTTTGCTGTCTTAGCCCTTACTTGCGAAAAGCGATCATTCACTTGTTCCGTACCTACGTTATCTGCGTGCCCTTCAATTAAAATTTTAAGCTCAGGGTTGGCTTTAAGAGTGTCCAATAGTTGGTACAATTGGAAGCGGGTAGCCCGTGTAAGGTTGTAAGAGTTGAACTCAAAAAGAATGACTGCGGTAGCATCACTGGCCGGGTAGGTAGGAGGCGCAGGTTTTTCTGGTTCAGCAGGCTTGGGGTTTTCAACAGCAGGCTCGGTTTGCTTCGGTGTTTGAGCAATTGGTTTTTCTATCGGTTTGTCTGGTGCTGGTTTGTCCACCGGTTTCTCCGTTACAGGATTCGGATTCGGAGGGGTAGGAATTGGAACATCCGGGTCTTTTTCATCTATAGCAGCCAGTGTTTTAGCATCAGGACGTAAGGTTTGAAAGGCGAAAGTGCCTTCAGATTGGAGTTGTGGCGATATCGTCTCTCTGCCATTATCATCCACGAACACAATCTCTGCCTTATCCTTGAATCGAGCATCTTTTTCAGCTACCCTGATCAAGTATTTAGTTTCCGGGTCTAGCTTAGTGAAGACGAAATTTCCGTTCTCATCCGTCTCTACCGTTTGAATGACTTGATCATTTTCATCCAGCAACTCTAAGGCAACGTTAGATTGGCTGAGGCTGTTGTATTTGAAGGTACCTCCAAGTTCAGAATCGTCGGTTGGAACTACCATTGGAGGCAGACTTTCCACCTTTTCGCGATTCAGAGAGTTAAAGGCAAACAATCCTTCACTATCAGCATCAAGTATTGCTACCTTTTCGCCATCCTGATTGACCATAAACAGTTGGGCATCTTGCATCGTCTCATCGTCGATTCTGATCAGGTAATTTTTATCCGGGTCTAATTGCGAGAAAGAAAAGTTTCCGTACTGATCTGTTCTTACTGTCTGAATTACCTGGTCATTCTCGTCCAGCAGGTAGAGCGTCTGGCCTGCCTGGGGCAAGTTGGCATATTCAAAAACTCCAGAAATATCAGTTGTAGCCAAAGCCGCAGGCTGAATAATATCCACTTCAAACAAATCACTCAACTCTCCGGCCCGGTCACTGGAGAAGTAGGCCTTGTCATTTGTACCAATAAAGAAGTATCCATCAAAGTCTTTGGAATTTACTTCCGTAAGATTAATGGGCGCGGACCAATTGGTCCAGGTATCATCAAGTCTTTCCACATAGAAAATATCCGCATCGCCCTTGCCCACGTGTCCATTACTCGAAAAATAGAGCCGTTGTCCATTATCATCTAAAAAAGGAGAAATTTCGAACCCCGTGGTGTTCACCATATTACCCAGGTGTATCGGTTCGCCCCATTTGCCCTTTTCGTTTTTTAGTGAAACATACAAATCTTCCTGTCCTACAGTATTAGGACCAGTCATGGAGATAATGATAACATCACCGCTACGGTTCACATAGTATCCTTGATGGAATTCCCGTTTCGAAATGCTGGGAATCTTTAAACGCTTGGGGCGCTTCCAACTTCCACCTTCTTCCTGATAAGAAAAAGCCAAACCGCGATTGAGGTTTCTGTTGGTACCATAAGAATACAAAAGGTACAAGATGTTTCCATCCAGACTAGTCCCGGTTACCGCATTGTTCTCAGGGTTATTGAGATTGCCCATGTTATTTTGTGGAGCAGTCCATCCGTTACCATCCCGATTACTATACCAAATGTCTTGGCCACTTTCTTCACCACCAATATTGTTAGGGTGAAAGGTTCTAACGAAGTAAAGCGTATTACCATCCGCGGAAACGTGAGGCATATTCTCCTCTGCCGTAGAGTTAATTTCCGATGAAAGTTTAACCGGATTACCAAACTTCAGCTTAGATGTTTGCCCCCATACTGGAGACAGTAAGAGCAAACAAACAGCCAGTGAGAAAGAAGTAGATAACTTCATCATATCAGAAGGTAATTTTATTGGCCTTATTCAGCATGATCCCCAGTACCACCTCGTGGCTTCCAGAACTGTATTGCTGCAGCTGAGAAGTGGTGAAATCATAAGCATAACCGAACTTGAGCATGTCGCTAATAGTCATTCCTACCATTCCTACAATAGCATCGTTCTGACGATAAGAAACGGCTCCCCAGATTCTTTGGCGGTAGTCGAACTTTGCAGAAATATCGAATGAAACAGGTAATGGGTCCAAATAACGCACCAGGAAATTAGGGGTAAAAGTAATCTCGGGAGTAAGGTATAATTTGTAACCAGCGGTTAGAAAATGATGCATCTTCCGCTCATTTCCTGTTACCGCATCCCCAAGGGTCACTTCATTTTGAAGTAACTGCGCAGTAGAGTATCCGATATACAACTCATTGTTGTAAAACCATGTGCCAAAGTTTAAGTCCACTACAGTCGAGGTATTCGTATTACCCTGAAAAGCAGCATAGATCGGATCTTCGAGTACCTCAGGGCTGACCTTAGACCGATCGAAGAGTATCTGTGTGGCACCAACTGATGTCCCCACCGACCAGGTAAAGGTTCTGGAGATAGGGAGGTGGATAGCATATCCAGCGTTGCCAATCGTTTGCCGGAATGCACCAGCTTCATCTGAAGCAATAAAGCCTCCAATCGCATGGCGCAGCTTGCGCTTCGGATCATAGCGGTTATAACGATTTGGTTTACTGATCCTCAGAGAAGCAGGCTTGTAGGAGGGTTTCTTAAACTTAGTTAGCGAAGTGTTAGCACTTGCGTAGTAAGTCTGAGGAGAACCCTCAATACCCGTCCACTGCTTTCGATAGCTGAGGGTGATATCAAGGTAAGGCTCGATACCGGCAGCAGCGGGATTAAGCACAAACGGATTTTGCTGATACTGGCTATGCTGACCCAGCTGCTGGGCAGCAAGACCATTTGAAATCAGTAAGGCAATGGCCCAAAGGAAAATTTGTTTTTTCATGGCCTTAATTATTTAAGAAGCGTGATAGAACCAGTAAAGGTTCGGTTCTCAGGATCGTTCAATTCAATGATGTAGAAATAAGGACCGAATGGCAGATCTTTTCCAGCATTAGTTCCGTCCCATGGGTCGTCATATCCAACAGATTCGTAGACAACTCCTTGCCATTTATCAAGGATAACCACCTTAGCATTTGGATAGTTACTGATTCCCAAAATCTTGAATTCATCATTGATTTGATCGTTGTTCGGAGTGACCAGCGTGTAAATTGTAATGCTGTCCGTTACGTTCACCGTCATAGAGTCGGTTACCGGGCACAGACCATCCAAGGTTACCGTCAAGGTGTAAACCGTTGTCTCCGGAGGAGATGCATCCGGATTCTCACTGGCTGGGAAGTTGAGGAAGGTGGTCGGTGTCCACAGATACTCAATGTTACCCGCAGTAGCAGAAACGTTAGGTTGTAGGGTAGCTACCTCTTCTCCCTTAGTGATTGTAAAGTCAGGACCAGCGTCAACTAGTGGTAGGTCATAAACGGTGACCGATACTATGGCCGACGAGTCAGGACATGGTGTAAGACCAGGAACCGTATATACATAATCTCCGGCCAAATCAGACCCAGGAGTGAATACACCCGAGTGAGGTTGTCCATCTGGATCAGTCCAAGAACCTCCGGCATCAGGTGTGCCATTCAGGATGTCAATGAGGTCAAATCCAGCATCATTCACACAAACTGTAATGGCACCATCTTCCCCTGGGTTGGGTCGAGCGTTGACCGTTACTGTAAAGCTGCAAGTATCAGAGTTACCTGCGGAGTCGGTAACCACGTAGGTCTCAGTAGTTACTCCAATTGGGAAGGTAGAACCTGAACCCAATCCTGCAATCTGGTTGGTGGTTAAACCGCCAGAACAGTTGTCGGTTCCTACCGGAGGAGTATAGAAGACTACCTCATCACATGAAACAATGTCAGCAGGACAAACAATTGTTGGAGCCTCATTATCCAGAATCGTGATGGTGAAGGAACAAGTATCCGAGTTTCCGGCAGTATCAATTGCGATGTAAGAAACCGTGGTAACTCCAACTGGGAAGATCGCACCTGAAGTGTGAGAAACAATCAAGGTATCGATGCCACAGTTGTCTGTCGCTTGAGGAATTGTCCAGGAAACGAGTGCACCGCAAATTCCGGCATCGTTGTTAATGGTAATGTCAGCAGGGCATCCGGTGATGCTTGGCGCTTCGTTGTCGGTCACAGTGACGGTGAAGCTACAAGTGTCCGAATTACCAGCCGAGTCACTTGCCACAAATTGATTGATGGTAACCCCAACTGGGTAGGTAGACCCTGATGGGAATCCTGCAATTTGAGTAACAATCGCACCAGGACAATTATCTGTCACTACCGGTGCGGTGAAAGTAACGACAGCACCACATTGGTTCAGGTCATTGCCCACTACAACATCAGCAGGGCATACAATCACCGGAGCTTCTGAATCTACTACTGTAACTGTAAAGCTGCAGGTATCAGTATTACCTGATGCATCTGTTACCTCATAGGTCTCAACCGTAACTCCAATTGGGAACAATGATCCACTACCCAACCCGGAGATCAATGCAGTGGTACTACCAGGGCAGTTATCTGCTCCAACAGGAGCCGTGTAGGTAACAGTCGCACCACAGGCACCTGGATCGTTGCTAACCGAAATATTGGCAGGGCAAGCAATCGTTGGCAACTCCGTATCCACCACCTCTACAGTGAAGGAACAGGTATCAGTATTTCCAGAGACATCAGTTGCCACGAAGGTATTCGTGGTAATACCAACTGGGAATGCAGAACCACTTGGCAATCCAGCAAGTTGTGTAAGTGTTGCACCTGGACAGTTGTCGCTAATACTTGGTGCAGTAAAGCTTACTACAGCAGAACATAGACCTGCATCATTGTTTGTGCTAACGTTTGCAGGACAAGTGATGACCGGTGCCTCGGTATCTGTTACTACAACATCAAATGAACATACAGAAACATTACCTGCGGTGTCAGTAGCTGTATAAGTGACAGTGGTCGTACCAGCCGAGAAAGTACTTCCAGGAGTATGTGAACTCACAAACGAAGCAATTCCGCAGTTGTCCGTTGCCGTTGGAGCAGTCCATGTGGCAACGGCGGTACACAACCCTGGATCGTTGTTAAGGGAAATGTTTGCCGGACAGTTAGCAACAATCGGAGCAGTTGTATCCGAAATCGTAACTGTAAAGCTACAAGTGTCTGCATTGCCCAAACTATCGGTAGCTACGAAAGTGTTGGTTGTTACCCCAACAGGGTAAGAGGAACCACTTGGCAGTCCACCAATTTGCGAAATCGTAGTGTTCGAGCAATTGTCTGTTGCAGTAGGCAGTGCGAAGGAAATCACCGCTCCACAAGCACCAGAGTCGTTTGCTTGCGTGATGTTGGCAGGACAGGTAATGACCGGAGCTTCCACATCGTTGATGGTAACATCGAAACTACAAGTATCCGAGTTGCCCGCTGAATCAGTCACCACAAAGGTGTTCGTGGTGGTTCCAACTGGGAACGTAGCCCCACTGGCTAATCCACCAATCTGTGAAAGAATAGGACCTGAACAGTTGTCATTTGTGATAACCGTGTAAGTAACTACCGCTGAACACTGACCTGCATCGTTATTCTGTGTGATATTAGCAGGACAAGAGATGGTTGGAGCCTCTGCATCGTTTACAGTAACATCAAAGCTACAGGTATCCGCATTGCCATTAGAGTCAGTGGCCACATAAGTATTAGTGGTTGTTCCAACCGGGAACACTGCTCCACTTGCCAATCCAGCAATCTGAGTTACTACAACCCCTGGGCAGTTGTCTATAGCTGTTGGTGCAGCATATGAAACTACTGCTGAACAAAGACCAGCATCATTAATAGTGACCACACTTGGTGGGCAAGTGATAGCTGGTGCACTTGTGTCGGTAACCGTTACTGTAAAGCTACAGGTGTCTGCGTTTCCAGCAGAATCAGTGGCAACGAAAGTATTTGTTGTCACACCAACTGGGAAGACTGCTCCACTTGCCAATCCTGCAATCTGCGTGATAGAGGTGTTGATACAGTTATCAGTGGCCGTAGGTAAGGTATATGTTACAACTGCACTACATTGACCTGCATCATTTCCTTGAGAAATATTCGCAGGACATGCAATTACCGGTGCAGTAGTATCCGCAACAGTTACCGTGAAGGTACAAGTGTCAGTGTTTCCAGCGAGGTCGGTAGCAACGAAGGTGTTCGTTGTTATACCTACAGGGAAAGTAGCACCGCTTGGCAAGCCTGCAATTTGACTTAAGGTTTCCCCTGGGCAGTTGTCACTTGTAGTTACGGTGTAGGTAACAATAGCTCCACAAGTTCCTGCGTCATTGTTCTGGCTGATGTTTCCTGGACAGGTAACAACTGGAGGTGTGACATCAGGAGTAGTTCCAATGGCAACTACTGCAGTATCTGAACACCCATTGTTGTCGGTAACGGTTACCGTATAAGTTCCTGCTGTAACACCAGCAATTGAATCATTTGTTCCACCGTTTGACCACAGGTAGGTGTAAGGCAATGTACCGCCAGTGACTGTGCTCGTTGCGCCTCCGTCGGACTGTCCAACACAAGAGACCTGATTGATGGTTCCACTACTCACTACCAGCATCACAGGTTGAGTGATGGTCACCGAAGTAGAATCGGTACACCCGTTAGCATCAGTAATGGTCACTGAGTAAG